>Ga0247735_1000005_pt1 | contig 419311 bp, 352 predicted proteins | sample UWRJL178409R2_FD_180934 | JGI IMG/M metagenome (GOLD analysis project Ga0247735, IMG submission 180934) | Plant litter microbial communities from Arlington Agricultural Research Station in Wisconsin, United States - UWRJ-L178-409R-2 | ecosystem: Environmental > Terrestrial > Plant litter >... | reverse complement strand
TTTAAACCATATACATTTAGTATTTTGGTTGCCCTTCCGTCTCAGCAACTGAGTTTCGTATCGCCTGCCGGTCTCAGCAACTTCCAACCTTCAGGCATCACATCCGCTGTGTTCAATAATGACAGCCGCTATATCATCCGGCAGAACAACCTGTCCTATAATACCACAGGCATCCCTATGACCTATGATAACAACCGTCACCAGGTTATCACGGAGATTATTGACGATGTGACGCTGCAGCCTGTAGCGCAGGTAACGGGTGCAGGGGTAGACGAGATAGGTTTTAGTGATTTTGATTATCTGACCGGCACGGGGCCGAAGTTTACCACCGATACCGCGAAGGTTACCGGCGGGCATTCGGGCCGGTATGCAAAGGCAATGGCTGGCAAGACACTTACGCGAACGCTGAAAAAAACCAGCCGGGCAACAAATTATGTTTTTTCGGCCTGGGTAACGGGCAGTGATCTGACACTGACCTTAACCAACAGCAGCAACCAAAGCTACACCTATACTTTGCCCGGTAATACAGGCAGCGATTATGTTTATAAATCGATAAGCATACCCGTGACGAATATGTCGTCAACATTCACTGCAGTAATTACAACCACAGGTGTATCATCTGTAGATGATGTATGGCTTTATCCGGATTATGCGCAGGTGAGCACCGCCGGTTATAACCCGGAGACCCAGCAAAAAACCTCGGAGACCAATACCAACGGGGTAAGCGCATATTATGATTACGAGGGGCGCGGACGCCTGTCGCATATATACGACCAGGATAAGAATCTTGTGCAAAAAAAGTCTTATGTAACAAAGGAAAGCTATCAATATTTTTTAACGCCGGCTATTTCGCTGCCTAACCCAGGCAATTATAATAACCAGTCTATTTTCGCAGATACTTCAGGTTACTCACTGATCAATACCTATGGCATCCGGTATACCTGGAATTTTGGTGATGGTACGGCGAATGTCGTCAGCAGTGACCCTAACGGGCAGGTGGCGCATAAGTATACCGCCGCAGGTAATTATTCGGTCTCGGTGACCAAGAACTCCCCATTTTATGGGATAAAGTCGGCAAGCCGTACCGTTGCCGTCGCCGATTCTTCCGCACAATTAGTTAATATTTACATTTCCAACCTAAGTGGAACCAACGGCACCATTACGTCTATGGAGTTTTATAAAAACGGGGTGCTGCGTTATAGCTTTACCGGTAGCGGGTTGTTAACCGGCACGGCCACAGTTCCGCAGGGGAAGTATGATGTCAGGGTTTACACCAGCGGCCAGGTATACAATACAACAACAGGTAAAGGCTTCCGGAGCATCCAGTGTTTGTTGAAAGTAGTTGGTGGTGGTACCGATAATCGGTGCAGCGGTTACAGCGGAACTTCTCCCATAACTTTTAATGGCTTTGATTTTAACGGGCTGAGCGCAGTATATTTTAACGTTTCTACAAACGAATGTATAATTGAATAACCATACCTATCACATGACAAGCCGTTATCACTATAGTTTATTCCTGATTATATTAAGCATTTTCGTTGTCGCCGGGGCAAATGCCCAGACGCCTATTGCGTTTGAGCAGACAGAGGTGGTCAAAGTGTCTGGTATCAAGTCAGATACCGCTATTTATAATTTATCAGCCTATCAGAAAAGTACCAGTCGGACGTATTATGACGGCCTAGGCCGGCCGGTACAGCAGGTATTGGTAAAAGGGAGCCCAACGCAGAAAGATATTGTACAGGCCATGAGCTACGATAACCTTGGGCGGCAAACCACGGGTTTTCTGCCTTATGCAGGCAGCGATGGCAGCGGCCTTTACCGCCCGAATGCGTTAACCGAGCAAAGCGCTTTTTACAGCAACGGACTGGCAGATAAGGTAACTGATGACAGCATGCCCTTCAGCAAACAGATCATCGAGAACAGCCCTTTGCAACGCCTGCTGCAGGCGGGTTCGGTAGGTACGGGCTTTCAGCCGGGCGAACATTACAGCTCGGTGAACTACCGCTCGAATAACAGCACAGCAGATGGTAATATCATTCTCTGGCTTCCGGATGGTACCCGTTCGGGCAGCTATAGCGATAACCTGTTATCGGTAACGGAGGGCACAAATGCCGATGGGAACAAGGCGCTGGTATTTACAGACAAGGCGGGCCGCACCATCTTAAAAAGGCAAAAGCTTAATGCCACTACCAATATTGATACGTACTATATTTACAATGAAGCGGGCGCCATCAGTTATGTGATCCCGCCAAAGGCCAGTAAATTGCTTACCGATAATGGCACATACACGCTTACCCAAACCGGGGTAGCGGCGCTGATCTATAAATATACGTATGACGACAAAGGCAGGCTGATGATTAAAACCATCCCGGGATCAGGCGACCTGTACGTGATCTATGACCCGCTTGACCGCCCCGTGCTGATGCAGGATGCCAACCTGCGCTCACTAAACAGGTGGAACTTTATTAAATATGACGTACAGGGCCGGCCGGTAGTACAAGGCTATTATACCGATGCCACCAACCTTACACAGGCAGCGATGCAAACGTATGTAGATGGCATGACAGCCAGTTATGCTACTACCTGGTACGAGGGGCGCAGCACCAGCGCGGCAACAGCCTATTATACCAATGTTGTATTCCCAACAACCGGCCTCAGGCTTTTGGCCAGCAGCTATTATGACAATTACGACATGAACTACGATGGCAGCCATGTCCCCGACTACAGTTATACAGCGCAGGGACTTCCCGGAGAGGGTACCGCTACCGTCAATACCCGCGGCATGCTCACCATCAGCCGTTACCGCTCGGTAGGTGCGGGAGTGGCCGACACCTGGTTTACCAAAGTGATGTTTTATGATAAACGGGGCAATGTGATACAGGTGCAGAGCAATAACCAGCTGGTAAGCACTACCCTAAGCGATGTGGCCACTTCCGTGCCCGACTTTACCGGTGTAACGCTGCAAGCCAAAGTGCAGAAATTTCACGCTGCAAGCGCATCAACCACCGTACTAAGCACCTACAGTTATGACCATATGCTGCGCGTTACGGGCATCAAACAAAAATATAATGCCGATAGCGAGAAAACGGTAGCGACGTATGAATATAACGAACTGGGGCAGCTTATAGATAAAAAACTGGGGGTTAACGGCGCGGCGTTCCTGCAATCGGTAGATTACCGTTACAACATCCGCGGGCAGCTGCTGAGCATCAATAACAGCAAACTCACCACAGATGCCACTACTTATACCAATGACGATAACAACGATGTATTTGGAGAAGAGCTGTCCTATAACATCAGCAATACCCAGGTAGGCAGCACAGGCACCTGGAGCGGGCAGCTAACAGCCGTTAAATGGATGAGCCTTGACGGATCAAACGTAAAAAGTAACGAGCGGAGCTATAAGTACACATATGACGGCCTGAACCGGTTTACCCAGGCATTGTATGCCGAACGGCTGTCTACAGCTACATCAACCACCAGCTTTACGCTGAACCCGGGTGGTTTTGATGAAAAAGGGATCACGTATGACGAGAACGGGAATATCCAGGCGCTTCAGCGTTACAGCTCGACAGTTGGGAGCAGCGCAGGCACCAAGATAGACGGGCTGAAATACACCTATGATACCAATAACCTTAACAAACTGCTAACAGTAACCGATACCACGGCAAACAGCGCGGGTTTCCGCAACTATACGGGCAGTACCGGCAGTTATACATACGACGCGGCAGGCAACCTGAAAACCGACCCTTATAAAGGTATCACCGCCATCGCTTACAATACGCTGAACCGGGTAGATAAGGTAACGCTGACGTACCCCTCTGCTACAGGCCGGTACATTGATTATACGTATGATGCTTCGGGCAAGCTGCTGCGCAAGCGGCAGTATGATAACAGCGCATTAGTAAAAACAACAGATTATATTGACGGGTTTGTGTACACCACGGCAGGTGCAGGTGCAGCCCAGCTGGATTACTTCGGGATGCCGGAGGGCAGGGTACGTAACACGGGCGGTGCTACCATCACCCTGAAACAGGAATTTATTATAACCGACCACCAGGGCAACGCCAGGGTAAGCTTTGAGGATAGCGGTACGGGGACGGCCAAAGTGGTACAAGAGAACAGCTACTATGCCTACGGTATGAGCATGACAAGCACGATGAGTTTACCAACCGCACCGAATAAAAACCTTTACAACGGCGGCAGCGAATGGCAGAACGACTACCAGGACCAGCCCGATTGGCAGCAGACGTTTTACCGCAATTATGACCAGGCATTGGGACGTTTCCTGGCAGTTGACCCGATGGCTGAGGCTACCGAGGATATGAGCGTTTACCAATACGGGAATAATAACCCGGTGGCGTTTAATGATCCGCTGGGAGACTTATCGAAAGCAGATATAGAATCATTTGGCCCGTTGAAGTATGAGGATGGTTTATCAGGTGGTTTTTGGAATAAAACCTATGGAAGTGAACAAGAATGGGCTTATGCAATGAGATTCTTTGTTGAAAATGGTATGGGTGATTTCAGACAACGATTTGGGTCACAAACTGAATATAATAAAGAAAGTATGGGGCCATTGGTAGAAATACATGGAATATTAGGTTATTATAAGGACGAAGGCACAGCGTTTTTTAATCCTGATCACTCCTGGGTGAGACTTCAAGATGGGTTAGATGCTAATGCATATGAAAAACTTACATTTGTACCGTTAAATACCGATGGCAGTGCCAATCAGGGGGGAATGGTCTTTAGCAATGGAGGCGCAGAAGGTGACCCAGATAAGCCTTCGTTACCAGATATGAAGAATAATCCTCCCAATGTTCCAGGATATACGCCACCCAAAAGTGGAGCTCGAAAGGTAAGAAATCCAAATGGGCGGGGAACAGGATGGGTTGATAGAAATGGGCGTGTTTGGGTACCAGATGATCACGATGGAACGCACGCTCCGCATTGGGATGTACAAGATCCTAAAGGTGGCGGCTATACTCCTGTATATCCGTTTCTTCAACCATCTATAGACCCAAGTTTGAGACAGAGAATAGGTGACGCAGTTGGATTAAGTGGTGTCGGATTAACGATATATCTAATAATTTCAGAGGGAAGTAGGTTGTTTCCACCAAGAAATTTAGTGCCTATTCCGTAATAGGGCTTTAAAAATTAATAATTGTTATAGGTAATATTATGATAGAATTTAAAAAGACCGTTAAAAATGCCCTTCCTTATGATAGGCAACAATATCTCGATTTTTTTGATGAAGATTTTGATTCATCTACTAAATGGTACGGGGTTTCCTTTCAACTACCTGGTGGTTATGAAGGAAGGGAAATAAGTTTAACGGAATATCTTGAAGCCTACGAAAGTTGGTTTAAAACTATAATATTGCAACTTGATAATGGTTCGCTCTGGATAGTAAATCATGATGACAAAGACTTACAATGGCTCCCTAATGACGAGGATAATCTAATTTCTTTACGAACCTTATTCAAACAAAATAATATTCCAAATGAATTTAAAGGTGCCTTATCTTTTACAAAAGATGATTTGTTGAAATATTCTAACGACTTGATTTCATACCCACTTGCTGTATTTAATGCAACTGAAGTGTTATATAAGGATTTAGATATTTCACATAGTGAATTACCATTTATTATAAAAATATCGGGACACGCAAATATTGATTTATTGAGCACAGATAAAGACCTTTTGAAAGAGGTGGTAGACGCAAACGCCTCAAATGGCTTCATCTTAAAACCTTACAGGGGCACTTCTTTATGATATAATGTATTGCCTTTGTAAGGATGATTACCAGCCCGGCCAACCAGCCGGGCTTTTTGCTTTAAGACCTATCGGTATATTTATATATACCTCTATATGTATATCTGTTAAGGTGTTTGTTTTTTATACTGCAAGTTGTGTTTTTGTGGCACCCAAAAACCTACTTGCCCTACCGCCATTGGGCGGTAAGGGTGAGCAAACCTGCGCGACTTGGTTTGCTTAGCTTCTATCCGAAAGTCAAGCGTGTTTTAGCTTCACGTATCAAAGCTCCCATCGTTTTTAAGATATGCTGCTGGTCTTCGTCTTTCAGCGACTGTAATTCATTAATCTGTTTCATTACTTCCTGGTTCATTTCCTGATCGGAAAGCCCGGTTAAGTAATCAAGGGAAACCCCCAAAGCTTCGGCCATCCTTGCCGCTGTTTCGATAGAGGGTTTGACTTCACCACGTTCGTAGCGACCTATCACCGGAGCATGAACACCCAGCTTTTTAGCCAGGTCATCCTGCGAAACTTTACGCTTCTTACGTACCAGTAATAAGCGCTCACCAAATAACATCAGTTCTGAATCTGCCATAAAAGAAGCGTAAAGTTCAAATCTACACAACAAAAAGTATCTGTTCAAATCTGATATTGTTTGCATGATAAAAACAAATAATATACATTTGAACAAAATATGTTCTAAAGAACTTTTTTTCACTAATTGAAAATACTTCTGTAACCAATGGAAATAAACGAGATCAAGCAGCAGTTAACCCTGGCCGAGGTGCTTAAACATTACGGATTGAAGCCTGATAAAAGCCTGCGGCTGCATTGCCCGTTCCATGAAGACAAGACCCCAAGCTTGCAGATCTATTATAAAACCCATACGGCCTACTGCTTTTCGTCGAACTGCAAGACCCACGGCAAAAGCCTGGACGTGATCGACTTTATTATGCACAAGGAAAATATCAGTAAGCACGAAGCCATCAAACAGGCCGAAGCCCTGGCTAACGGAGGCCAGCCCAATACGAGCATCGACAAAGCCGCTTTCCTGCAACAGATGTTCACCTACTTTAAAAATGCGGTGCATAACAGCAGACCTACCCAGGAATATATCAAAAGCCGTAACCTGGACTTTTCAAAACAGGAGATCGGCTATAACGCCGGGCAATTCCACCACGGCACGAGGAAAGATGAAATACTGATCAATCAATGCCTGCAATATGGTTTGCTGATCGATGCGGGGCTAACGGCCAAGACCGGCGACAAAGCCTATAAAGTATTCGGCAAGGGCTGCATTGTGTTTGCGCTAAAAAATAAGCAGCACCAGGTGAGCGGGCTTTACTTCCGCTCCACCACCAATAACGATACGGCCAAACATTACTACCTGAAAGACCGGCAGGGCATTTACCCCGGCTATCCCAAAGCGGAAACCCAAAAGCTAATTATAACGGAGGCGGTGATCGATGCGGCGACACTAATAAACATCCCGGCCATAACGGAAACTTACAGCATCCTAACGGCCTACGGCACCAACGGGCTGAACCAGGAGATCAAAACCGCTATCCAGGAATTACCACAGTTACAGGAGATCATCTTCGCCTTTGATGCAGACGAGGCCGGGCAAGCGGCAGTAACTAAATACACGGCAGAGCTGCACGAATTACTGCCCGGCGTAATCATAACAACGCTAACATTACCTTTAAAAGACATCAACGAAACCGCCCAGGCGCATGAAGATGAAGCCGTATTTATACAATTACTGGCCGAACGGAAACCCTTAGCCCCCCAGCCCCCTAAAGGGGGAGCAACAGGACAAACTAAAATCCTTTCTCTTTCAACTGAAGAAGATACTTTACCTGAACCGAAGTCGCCCGAAGCCGTCCCGCCAGCTGGCGGGCGGCTCACGGGCTTAAACCCGGAGCAGCTGGTTTACGAAACGGCGGAACTGACCATTACGATATGGGGCGGCATTGAGCAGGAGAACTTAAGCCGCCTGAAAGTAAGCCTGCATATCAGGCTGAAAAGCAACAAATACCGCAGCTTTCGGGACGATGTGAACCTGTACAGCTATGCCAGCAGCCAAAAGCTGGTTAAAAGCATTGCCGAAACGCTGGAACTAAGTACGAGCCTGATCGGTGCAACGGTTACTGACCTGATCGAAACCCTGGAAAAATACCGCTCCGAGGAAAGGGCGCAGCAGCTCAAAGCCCTGGTGCCGCAAGCCTACCAAATGACCGCCCAGGAAAAACAGGTCGCCGAGGCTTTTCTAAAAGAACCCGATTTGGTGCAAAGAACGCTGGACACCCTAAGCCGGACGGGCCTGATCGGTGAACAAAAGAACGGGCTGCTGCTGTACTTTTTGTACCTGTCCCGCTTCTTTGAAGAACCGCTGCACGCTATTATCTTCGGCAGATCCGGCAGCGGCAAGACCTACCTGCAAACCCGGATCAGCGAATGCCTGCCGGAAGAAAGTGTGCGCACCACCACGAGCCTAAGTGAAAATACGCTGTATTATTCCCCTAAAAACTTCTGGAAACATATTGTGCTGCTGATCGAAGACCTGGACGGCGTATATAACGCCCTGCTGCCGCTGCGGGAGTTCATGAGCAAGCAGAGCATCACCAAGCTCACGACCGATAAGGATGCCAAAGGGAATAACGTTCAGAAAGTGCTGACGGTAGAGGGGCCGATCTGCGTAAGCGGTGCTACCACGAAAGAGAATATCTACGAGGATAACGCCAACCGCTCTTTTTTGATCTACGTGAACGAGGGCGCCAGCCATTTGAACGAAGTGATGGAATACCAGCGCAAACAGCAGGCCGGGCTGATCGATAAGGCCGCACAGGAAAAAGCCAAACAGGAACTGCGCAATGTGCAGCGCCTTTTAGTAAAAGATATACAGGTCATTAATCCCTACGCTTTGCAGCTGCGCATACCCGATAATGTGTTTAAAAAGCTGCGCACCAATATGCACTACCTCAAACTGATCGAGATCATTACCTTTTACCACCAGCAGCAGCGGCCTGTAAAGAAAGGAACGGACGGCATCAGGTACATCGAAACCACGCCGGAGGACATCTATTGGGCGAACGAGTTGGTTAAGGAAGTACTGCTCAAAAAAAGCGATGAACTTAATGGCGAACTGCGCGGCTTCTTTGAGCAGTTAAAAAGCAACGTCAAAGCAGCTAATCCCAACAACCTAAACGCTACCTTTTTCGCCAAAGATATCCGGAAAACCTACCGGATGCACCCCATGCAATTGACCCGGCATTTGATACAGTTAGAAAGGCGGGGTTATATAAAGCAAGTAAGCAGCAACCGCAAGACCGGCTTTGAGTACCAGGTAACCGAATGGAAAGAATACAGCCAGTTACAGGAGGGTGTAAACATTATGGACACTATCCTGGCCAAGCTGAAACCGGCAAAAAACAAAGCTATTATACCGCAGCTTCACGCACATTCACAAAACGGGGTGTGAAACTGAAAGTATTGATAACCAGTAACTAAAACCCAAAAAAAGTCATATTCACACATTCACAGCTTTCACACCAGGGAAGCAAGACCCCTAATAAAATACCAATACGATGAGCAGCACTTACGACCGGATCACATTAGCCTTTAAAGAATGGTTAGGGCTGATCGGCTACAGCCCCAGCACGGTACAGCACATGCCCCGGCGGGTACAGGAGTTCTTTACTTACCTGGAAGCGCAGCAGGTAACGAGCTTGCAACAGGTAGAGCACCGGCATATCCAGGGCTTTTACCAGTTGCAGAAAGACCGGGCCAGCCATAACAGCGGTAAGCCTTTAAGCAACAGTACCGTCAACGGTTACCTGCGTAACCTGCGCTTATTAGCGCAATACCTGCAAGAAACCGGGCAGGGCTTTTTAGACGTGGATATCCCCAACGAACCCAAAGCCACGCCGGAAAAGGAGATCCTGACACCCACCGAGATCATGCAGCTTTACAATGCCATCGATGAAAATACCACCGGCTTAGGAGACAGGGCATTGTTAAGCGTTTACTATGGCTGCGGGTTAAGAAGCAATGAGGGCGTACAGCTTAACGTCAGCGATATACTGCTGGAAAAAGGCTTGCTGTATGTCCGGAAAGGCAAAGGCTACAAAGAGCGTTACGTACCTTTTGTCGGGAGCCAGTACCAGGACTTTAAGAACTACCTGAACTATTGCAGGCCGGGTTTGGTCAAAGACAATGCAGCGCAGGAAGCGTTCCTGCTCAATAGCCACGGCAGGCGCATCACCTACCAAAATGCCTTAACCACTTTGAAAACCTTGCAGCAGCGCACCGGTAACGAAGCCCTGCAAAACAAACAAGTAGGTTTGCATTCCCTGCGCCATAGTATTGCTACGCATCTGTTGCAGCGCAAAATGCCACTGGAAGACATCAGCCAGTTCTTAGGGCATAAGAGTATTTACAGTACCGAAGTATATACCCATATCGTTCACCAGCATGGAAACTTTTGACGACTTCTTATACCGGCGGCATTACCGGCCAAGAACAGTAGAACTGTTCAGGCTGTACGCCAAACGGTTAAACGAATGGCTCGACCAGGAAAACATAGCCATAGCAGATTGCAGCTATACCGACCTGATGGCCTATATCAAATATATGCGGGAGCAAGGGCAGAAAATACGCAATATCGTCAGCCAGGTATCCTGCTTCCGGCAGTACTTCGACTACTTAAAACATCAAAAGATCGTAACGGCCAACCCGAGTAAAACGATCTTCCTGAAAGGCTACAGCCAGCGCATACCCCACGATATATTAAGCCGGGAAACTTTGCAGCATATCTACGACAGTTGCCAGGTTGCTACCATCACCCAAAAAAGGGATAAGCTGATGTTAAGCTTTGTGATCTTCCAGGGGCTGTTTAAAAATGAAGTGCTGAACATCGAACCCGGCGATCTGAACCTGCTGAAAGGAACGGCTTACATCCGGGGCAACGGCAACACCCGGGCAAGAACGCTGAACCTGGAACCGCAGCAGATCCTGCCCTTGCAGGAATATCTTACTGCCATACGGCCGCAGCTCATTAAGGAAAAAGGAACGGACAGCCCTTATCTGTTTGTTAGCAAGGGCAAGTGCATCAATGCGGAAAACAGTCTGTATGAATTACTGGAGGTCTTGAAAAAAAAGGATATAGGGCTTAAAAACTTTCTGCATATCCGGGTCAGCCTGATCAGCCACTGGATCAAAGAAAAGAATATCAGAGAGGTGCAATACCTGGCAGGCCATAAAACCATAGTCGGCACCGAGATGTATAAAAGTGTCGATCTGCAAGACCTGCAGGACAGCCTGGTTAAATTCCATCCCCTGAACCAATAGCTTTTTTACCGGTCGTTTTGTGTCATGCAATACACCAGACACATAGGTGAGTTTGAATTGTTGCACATAAGATAAATCCATTAATAGGCTGCCTAATTCCCCCCCCCACACATGGAGGCCGATTGTTTAATTGGGGGCTATCTTCCAAAGCCCCCAAACCCCTTTGGATCGTTTACGTGCCGGATGCAAGCCGCACAGATCCGCCCACTACCCACGCTTACATCCAGCCCGAAAACGGCAGCCTTTTCAGGCTTAAAATATTGACTTTGTAGTATTAGCAAGATGTACATTTGTGCCACAAATGATCTTGCTACCTGTCGGTAGAAAAACGCTTTTTAGCGTTTAGCAAGATGTACAATTGTAATACAATTGAATCTTGCGGCCATGCCGGGAAAAAACGCTTTTGGGCGTTTAGCAAGATAAACGATTGTCGGACAATCGATCTTGCCCCATTGCTCCGAAGTCGCCGGGGGAACCCAAAAAACCTTTGCAACCACCGGGCGCAAAGGCAAGTTTGCCACGAGCCGAAAGGCATCGTGGTAGTTTTTGTGGACACAAAAACACACTTGCTTCTTTTCGGCTGATTGCTTTATCTGCGTGTAGTTGTACAGCTGCTTAGTTGTTTATTGGTCTATTCCTTTAGCTGTTTATACGTCTATCTGCCTATATAAACATGGGCATAGATGTTTAGCTGATCTACTGTTAAGCAACCCAAAGCGGGAGAAGCGGGAGCTGTCAAGGAAACGTGGAATAAATGGGTTGTGCGTAAATGGCTGCGTGGGTTTATGCCGCGAAAGTCCTTTACTGCCCTAGCTTCGGGGGCTACCTTTGCGATAACAGATGATCGGCTTTACCAGTGCGCAGGCCAGCCGGATGTGTGCAGCTTTGCTGCTTAACATAATGGCATTATGGGACGGCAGTACGATAATAAGCTGTTATGTTAAAACATCCGGCGATGCGAACGGCCAACTCTTTTTTCTTTCAATTGAAAAAGAGGCTCAATTGAAAAAATAAAAATCAGTTGTGTACATTAGTAGGGCTAAAATGTACTTGTTAAAAGTACCTTATCATGCGAGACGGTAAGCCGGTTACCGGAGCAGGGCGGAAATAAAAGGCGGTAAAAATTGGAGTAGCCTATAAGAGTGCCAATCAGGGGGGATTTAATATGGATGGATTTCTTGGTTTTATGGCAGCAGAATCGGCAGGATTGGAACATCTGGCTGGCAAAACTCAATTGGGTAATATGAAATTGTATTTTGAGAAACCATCAGGTAGGATTTTTACCGGCAATCAATATGTTAAAACGATTGGTTTAGCCAAAGTAGGTAAAGGTATCGGAATTGCTTTAACTACAGCTAATTTTATAAATGAAAGCATGCAGGCATACAATGGTGATCTTAGTCCAGCTAAATACCAAACAAACAGGATTTTCGACGTAGTAGGTCTTTATGGCGGCTTTTGGGGGACACTGCTATCTGTTGGAAATTCTTTACTAAACGCGTATTCTTCAGTAACTATTGGTGATTTTGTTGAAAACATGCGAGAAGAAAATGAGGCACATAAAAGCGATCCATTGTGGCACATTCATTAATATCTATAATTCGTAAATCATGAATCTAATAAAAGCCTATTATTATTTATTTTATAAATTTTACAATCTTGCCAAATCATCTCCAACGATGTTTTCATATGATTTTGTAGCGGCAGTAACTATCGGGTTTCTTGAAATTATGTTTTTGACATCTTTAAAGTTTTATTATAGCGAGATTTTTAATCGGTTTGAAACCTTACAATTCGTTTCCTTTGAAGTACTTATTCCGCTTTCAATAATTGTGGTTGTAAAATATTTTGCATTTATACATAATGAAAATTGGAAAATTTATTTCAAGGAGTTTGACAAATATTCTGAGGAACAAAATGACAATGGATCTTTAATAGTTATTGGCATCGTTTTATTTGTAATTATTAATTTAATAATTGGGTGGAGTTTAGCCCCTTTTCCGCGTCACCCCACAGGTCGAAGTTTATAACCCCAAGATCAGCTTTGAGGATATTAGCACGGGAACAGCTATTATGCCTACGGCATGAGCATGACCAGTACCATGGCCTTGCCCACCCAACCTAACAAGCAGCTCTATAACGGCGGCAGCGAATGGCAGAACGATTACCAGGACCAACCCGATTGGCAACAAACGTTTTACCGTAACTATGACCAAACCATAGGCCGCTTTTTGGCAGTTGACCCGATGGCCGAGGCAACGGGTGATATGAGCGTTTACCAGTATGGAAATAATAACCCGGTGATGAATAACGACCCGCTAGGGGATTTATCGAAAGCAGATATAGAATCAACATTTCCAAAAAATCACAATTCTTTGTAATTTACTCTATATAGAGTAGTTAGTAACAACTTTTTGGAAAATGGAAATTCTCCTAAGTTGGAAAGGAGAGTGTGAGAATGATTATTCAGCAAAGTTAGGCACCAGGAACAACACAAGGCAAGGAACTACGGCATAACACAGGCCCTTACACTCCCAGCATTTATTCCGGTCCTCGCTTGCATTTAGTTGTTCGGAATCGCTCTCTGCCAACACCACCCTTTTGTGAAATAAACCGTCCAAAACATTAGAATGCCGCAACAACGTGTCGTTACAAACATTTAAAATCTGTTCATTTTCCAGCACTTTTATTTTGTTGGTATTTCCTTCCCGTTGAATGCGCATAATTACCAGGCGCTCTGCTGCACTATCCAACAATCTTTTCAGAAAATGCTCACTATGAATTGCGACATAAACTTGTTTGTTATCTAGGTCTCTTAATTTTCATATTTTTAGATCTACCCAGTTTATTTTTTTAGTTTTATCCCAAGCTAGCAAATCGTTTTTGCTTGCCGGTTTATTTGTTTATCCTAAACGCTTATTCTTTATGAAAAAACTCTTCTGCATCGCTGCCTTATTGGGCTTTATCAATCATTCTTTTGCACAAAACTCGAACCCTTGGCCCACAACCGGAAATGTTGGTATTGGTACCGCAACGCCAACCACAGCACTACAAGTAGTAGGCGACATACGGTTTGGTTCAAATGGCACCTATACTGATCTGAGACTTTCTCCTCAAACGCCACTTAGTGGATACAATCAGACTAATATAATTACGTCGTTAACGGCTCCGGCCTCAGGAACCGCCAAAGCTGCGTTATATTTAAAAAATGCAGGGTCTGTGGGTATTACCCGTATGGATTTGTTGGTAGATGGTAATGTTGGTATCGGGGCAATCAACCCGCAAAATAAATTAGTGGTAGCCCAAGCCAATTCTTTGGTCCCCGCAGCATTAATACAAGATAGCGGTACAGGTGATGCCGGACTGGCTTTTAACGTTTCGGGGGCATCCTTTACCTGGGGGATAGACCAATCAGATGAAAAAAAATTCAAATTATCAAACTCTACCACCTTAGGTACAAACGATTATATCACGGTAACGAATACGACCGGCAATGTTGGCATAGGTACGACGGCGCCAAACGGCAAGCTTGATGTAGTTAATAATTTTGCCAGCGGTACAGGTGGCTCGGCATTGATCGTCAACGCGAAGGGGAGCGGTTCAAGCAATGGTACAACGATCTACGGGGCGCAGGTCAATGCCTCAACACTTGTGGGTAGCAGCTCAACCCAGACCGTTTATGGCATGGATGTTAATGCCGCAGCCCTTGGTACTGGGCCATCACCGCTTACTGCCGTGAATGCCAATGCCGTGCTATCCCGACTTTCGGGCTCAACGGCCACCGCTTATTACGGTGGTAAGTTCCAGCTTACCGGTGCCACAGGTACTTCTACTGCAAGCAACGTTTCAAGTTACGGGCTATACGGCGAGGTAGCAAATACCAATGCCACCGGCGAGATATCTAATTCTTATGGCGTATATGGTAAGGCAGCAACGGTTGCCTCTGCGACGGCTTATGGCGGCTATTTTACCGCAACTGGCGGCACTAATAACTATGGTGTTTATTCAGCAGCAGGAACCAATTACTTTAATGACAACGTGATCATCGGGACCGCTACAGTTCCCGCGGGATATAAACTTGCCGTGAATGGATCTGTTATCGCTACTGCTGTTACGGTTAAGCTTTACGCAGGCTGGCCGGATTATGTATTTAAGAAAGATTATAGACTGCCAACACTTACCGAGGTTAAGGATTATATCGACAAAAACAGCCACCTGCCTGATATGCCATCAGAAAAAGAGATTGTTGACAATGGATTAAATTTGGGTGAAATGAACAAGATCCTTGCAAAGAAAGTGGAAGAGCTGACTCTATATTTAATTGAAAAGGATCATCAAGTAAATTCACTGAAAAACGACGTTGATGAGTTAAAAGAACAACTCAAACGGGTAATTAAAAACCGAGATAAAATAACGATTAAACGATAAATATAATGACTTTTCTAGGTGTAATCTCGCATCCCATTTCCGATTGTTGTTACCGGACTGCAATTGGGCGCTCGCATTAGATAAGAGAGTTTTTTTGTATTTTTGGTTAAATGAATACATCGATAGCACATCTACCCGAAGGGAGGCAAGGAGAGATCAGGAACATCATACAGGTGATAAAAGATTTTGTTGAGCCTGATAAAATCATCCTGTATGGAAGCCGTGCATCTGGCAGATTTGTGGAAGATAGGTATGAAAAAAATGGCATCATTTATTATTATATCAGTGATTACGATATTGCCATTATTACTAATAAAACAAATTTAAAGGAATACGAAGTAGAGAATGAAATTCTAAAAAAGGTAAGGGTTAAGCCCGATTTAAATATTGTGATGTATGATATTGACTATTTTAATGATGCTCTTAAAAAAGGTAAATATTTTTATGTTACCATATACGAAGATGGGATTTTAGTGTATGATAAAGGTGATGTCGCCCTGGTTAAGCCGGCTCCGCTGTCAATGGAACAAGTACGGCTGAATGCACAAGAAGATTATGATTACTGGAAACCAAGGATCAATTTATATTACGAATTTGCCCAAGACCTTTTAAATAAAACTGACCAAACTAAGACCACTACAAATATGGCTGCTTGGTTTTTGTACCAAGCGATTGAAAGTTTATATAGTGCAATTCTTCTCGTATTCACTGGCAAGAAGCCTAAATTGCACAATCTCCTTAAATATCGAAATGCAGTTAAAGGTTTTTCAAAAGAATTAGATGCGATTTTTCCATTTCCGACTAAAGACAAGTATGAATACAATTTATTTGATCTTCTCAAACGTGCTTATATTGGTGCAAAATATAAAAAGGACTATGAAATTCGTATAGAAGAAGTTTTAGCTATCAATACGCGTATAAAGGCTATGATGGAAATAACTGAAAATTTATGTCTAAAAAGAATTGAAAGTTATACATAGGCACATTTATTGTTCTTCTGCCTTATCGTATTTAGGCTTTTTAGAATTACCGGTATCAATACGAAGTACAATTCCTTCCTCAGCTAATTTATTTAAAACTCGAGAGATATCATTGGTTTTGTAGGATATTGACTTTGTCTCAGTAAGTTTATCCTTAATTTGCACAGCCTCTAGCGGCTCGGGAAAATGAAATTCTTGGACAAATTCTTCTATTATATATGATGGGCCTGTTTTTTTAAAATTATCGGAAGTTTTAAAGCCAATTTTTAAAAAGTAATTAGATATGTTTTTCTGAAGCGTATTCCTATCAGGGATTGGAGCATCATAATCAAGCATGTCCCTATCCTTTACTCCGAAAAGGTTTGCATAAAGTTCTAGATGCAACAGCCCAATATTTACTTTTCCAGCAACAGTGTTTTTAATATGGTTTTCACTGATTTTGGTAGCATAATGTATCTTCGAATATGAAATATTGGATCGCTTTTTAAATAGGCCTAGTCTTTTACCAAATTTAGTGCATATACCTTCAACCTTTTTAATCATATTTCCAAAGTGAGCTATAACAAAAGATTAGAAAAATGAATTATTGGGTACTTTTTTGATTATTAATTTTTATTTTTTATATTTGTTTTAACCGATTGTAAAAGATTAGCAATCTCAGTTCTGTAGTTCTGAAAAACACAAGAAACTTGAGAAATGTCAATCAACAAGCTTATAAAGCCCATATTGGGTGTAGGTACTCTTTTGTATTCGCGAGGCGGTTTTTCAGAACTCAGCAATGAGCAAAAGATACCTGCACCTATCGGGCTATTTTTTCATGCGCCTATTTCTACTCATTTTGCCTTTCCAAAAAACCTGTTTAAGAATTTGATTAAGGCCCCTGTCTAAATTCTTTATATGGCGGCAGCCCTCCGGTTAATAGTTAGTTATGTTTTGGGGCTGCCGTTTCTTTTTTGTTTCCTTTCTGTTTTCCTGATTCTTTTTGGTGTGATCATTTTCCGGTTTTAGCCCGGGGTGGCCGTTATTTGCTTTTTTTATGGATGCGATAGTAATTGATCTGAATGATTTTACAGTCCGGACGCCTGAACAGGTGGTCCGTGTCTTTTTTAAATTGTATGATGCCGCTAAGATCAAAGCGGAACTATGGTACCTGTTTGGTTCCTGGGCGTCTGGGCAAGATAAACAAGTTATTGCCGTTGGGGAAGAAACGCAGGTTGCCTTGCTTTTTGATCAACTGATTGCCCTGGTAAATGCAGTGGAAATGCTGCGTGAGGGGAATACCAGGGCCACATGTTGCGTGGTATGCGGAAGTAAGATCATCAAAAGGGGAGAGGAAGGACCTAGAGGACAAGCATAACAAGGTCCAATCATTTATAGCCAATTATACACCAAATGAAGCCAATTATCAGCTTCCTGGCCGCGCTTTGCCTTTTCATCAACGCAACCGCACAGGAAAATATCACCAACAAAGGCATCCAAATCGGCCAAACCGTACCCGATGTCACCGTCACCGGCGCCACCGGATTAAAACTTGACCATAAAGCGGTCACCTCGTTCCGCTTTTCCCAGCTCAAAGGCAAACTCGTCATCCTCGACTTCTGGGCCACGTGGTGCGCCCCCTGCCGCAAAATGGCACCCGTACTCGACAGCCTCCAAAAACAGTTCGGAGACCAGGTCTTATTTATACAGGTCGCCTACGAAAGCGCCGCCACCGTAGCGCCCGTACAAGCCGCCATGCAACACGTCAAACCCTTCCGGCTGCCGGGCATCACCAGCGACGTCGTACTCAATCAACTGTTTCCCCACCGCAGCCTCCCGCATTTCGTCTGGATCGATAGCAGGGGAGTAGTCAAAGCCATCACCGAAGAAAAAGAAGTCACCGCTGCCCATATCCAAAAAATGCTCCAAAGCGCCGATCAGGCAGCCCCGGCGCTCGCCGTCAAACAAGACCTCGTGCTGCCCTTTGAAAAAGAAAAACCGCTCTTCCTGGGCGGGAACGGTATGAGCGCCGGCAAAAGCCCGGTCATTTATCACGCCCTGCTCTCCGGCTATGTACCCGGGCTCCAGGGCGGCATGGATAAATTCCCGCCGGACAGTACCGGGGCCATCCGCGCCAATGTGCGCAACGCACCGCTTACCGGGCTGTTCCGTCTAGCCTATAGTGACGAAAACCGCTGGTTCTCCGGGCCGCGCATGCGCCTGCTGACCGCGGACTCCGCCAGTATGAAAACCCGTCTCACCGGGCAGGACTACCAGGCCTGGCTCAGCAAAGGGCATGGCTGGTGTTACGAACTCATCGTCCCCGCAGCGCTCGCCAACCAATCCTTCCAAATCATGCGCGAGGATATCCGCCGGCTGTTCCCCCAATACAACGTCGCTGTTGAGAATACCCGGACACGCTGCCTCGTCCTGGTCCGGACCTCCGCTGCAGACAAGCTGCGTACCGCAGGGGGCAGGACCGCTGTCAGCGTAGAACCCTTTTCCTGCGAGATCAGCAACGCCTTACTGGCCCACTTTATCCAGCGGCTGCAAGTGCAGTACCTCGCCGGCAACCCCCTGCCCGTCGTGGACGGCACCGGCTATACCAAGCCGGTAGATTTCGTCCTGCACGCGCCCCTGAATGACGTAGCCGCCATGAACCGCGAGATGAAAAAATACGACCTCCGGTTCGAAGAAAAAGAGACCAATGTCGACCTGCTCGTCGTCCGGGACAACCCGCCCGCAGCCTCCACCAACCAAAACCTGAAACCATGAAACAGATCAAGCTTTTCTTCTTATTCCTGCTCCTGTCCGGCTTTTGTTCCGCGCAGGAGGGAGGTGCCCCCGGAAGCAGCCTTTCCGGCACCGTGCGCGACAGCACCGGCAAGCCGCTGAAAGGCGCGAATATCGCCCTGACGGGCACCCGGTACGCCGCGGCGACCGATTCCGCCGGCCGCTTCCGGCTCGAAGCGCCGCCCGGCCGGTACCAGTTGCGCGCCAGTTACGTCGGTTATACCACTTTAGAACTAACCGTTACCCTGCCATCCGGTCAGCTCGACCTCGTCCTGAAGCCCAATACCGGTATGCTCAGCGAGGTCATCGTCTCCACTGGTTACCAGGAACTGCCCAAAGAACGGGCCACCGGTTCATTTGTCGCGGTCGATAAAGCCCTGCTCAACCGAAGCGTCAGCACAGACATCATCGGCAGGCTCCGCGATGTCGTGCCCGGCCTTTCCTTCAATACCCTCGGCACACGGATCAGCATCCGGGGACAAAGCACCCTGTTCTCCAATGCCGAGCCCCTGATCGTTGTGGACGGCTTCCCCTATAACCAACCCATTGAGAACCTGAACCCCGCCGACGTCAAAAGTATCACCGTACTCAAGGACGCTGCCGCCGCCTCCATCTGGGGCGCCCGGGCAGGCAACGGCGTGATCGTGATCAGCACCAACAAGGGCGTGTTCGATCAGCCCATGCGGATCTCGCTGAACGCAAACGTCAACGTCGGCGCCCGGCCGGACCTCTATTACCAGCCCAGGATGAGCACCGCTGACTATATCGGGCTCGAAAAGCGCCTGTTCAGCGAAGGCTACTTCGCCGACGCAGAAGCCTCGGACGCGCACCTGCCCCTGTCACCCGTCACCGAACTGCTGATCGCGAACCGGGACGGGCAGCTGTCCTCTGCTGAACTCAACAGCCGCATCAGCGCCCTGCAAACGCAGGACGTCCGCCGCGACCTTGACAAATACTTTTACCGCCGCAGCGTCAACCAGCAATACGCCCTCAGCCTGGACGGCGGCTCCGCCGCGCAACGGTATTATTTCTCGGCCGGTTATGACCGGAACCTCGACAATGCCGCAGGCAACGGTTTCAGCAGGTTGACGCTGAACGGCAGCCAGACCTGGACCGCGCTCCAAAAAAAGCTCGAGATCAGTACCGGGATCTACTATACCCAGACCAATACGGCCCTGAATAATCCCGGCCCGCTCACCTGGAACACCGGTTACCCTATTTATCCCTACGCCGCCCTCGCCGACGCCTCCGGTAAACCGCTCACAGTGACCCATGACCTGCGGCAGGGTTTCGTCGACGCCGCCCCGGCAGCGGGCCTGCTGGACTGGAACTATCGCCCGCTGGAAGAATTGCGCCTGGCGGACAACCATAACCAGGTAGCGGACGTGCGCATCAATACCGGGCTGAAATACCGGTTATTACCCGGCCTGGACGCCCAGTTCCTCTACCAGTATGACCGCAGCAGCAACACTGGCCGGAACCTGATGCCCGCAGGCGGCTACTTCGCGCGGAATATGGTCAACAGCTATACCCAGGTGGACGGGTCCGGCGCGCTTTCCTATCCCGTGCCGAAAGGAGGGGTGCTCGACCTCGCCTCCGGCAGTTCCGTCAACCACGACGGGCGCCTCCAGCTTGGCTATAACGGCTCCATCGGCCAGCAACACGAACTCTCCGCCATCGCCGGTTACGAAGTACAGAGCTTTCACGTGATGGGGGAAGGGCACCGCCTGTACGGTTACGACGCCGGGCACGCGACCATGCAGCCCGTGGACGGCACCGGTTATTATCCCGCTTATAACGATCCGAACGGCGGCAATACCATCCCCCTCGAACAGTCGGAAACCGACGCGACCGACCATTACCTGTCCTATTACGCCAATGCCGCTTATACCTACGACCGCCGTTTGTCCCTGTCCGGCAGCGCCAGGCTCGACCGTTCCAACCTCTTCGGCGTGAACACTAACCAGAAAGGCGTACCCCTCTGGTCCGCGGGCCTTTCCTGGGAACTGAGCCGGGAAGGATTTTATCATGTGGCCGCCTTACCCTACCTGAAATTCCGGGCGACCTTCGGCTATAACGGGAACATCAATAAAACCCTGTCCGCCTACACCACCGCCAGCTATTTCGACGGCGCCGGGAGCAGGACGCAGTTACCCTACGCGCAGATCATCAACCCGCCGAACCCCGGCCTGCGCTGGGAGCGCAACCGGCACATCAACTTCGGGATGGACTTCGGCCTGCTCAATAACAGGATCAGCGGTACATTCGAATATTACCTCAAAAATGGCCTCGACCTGATCGGCAGCACCTCCTTTGCGCCTTCGACCGGCATTACCGCCTTCACCGGGAATACCGCAGATACCAAAGGGCAGGGCCTGGACCTGAACCTCAATACGAAAAACCTGGTGGGCACCTTCAACTGGTCGAGCGCCTTTTTCCTGAGTTATGTGACCGATAAAGTCAGCCGGTACGATAAAACCTCCCTGCCCGGCGATTACCTGAACTTCGCGTATATCGGCGCCTATGCGCTGAGCGGCAAACCGCTCTATGCGGTCTACAGTTATCGTTCGGCGGGGCTCGACCCCGCGACGGGCGACCCGAGGGGCTACCTCAACGGGGCGGTCAGCAGTGATTACGCCAAGATGCAAAGCGCGGCCACACCCGATAACCTCGTGTATAACGGGCCCTCCAGGCCAAGCGTTTTCGGCGCGCTCCGGAATACCTTCGCCTACCGTGCCCTCAGCCTTTCGGTGAACATCAGTTACCGCCTGGGCTATTACTTCCGGAGGAACTCCGTGTATTACGGCAGCGACTACGGGCTGTCCCAGCAGAACGGGGATTACGCGCTCCGCTGGCAAAAGCCCGGTGACGAGCAGCACACCGTTGTGCCTTCGCTGCCCACCGTCGCCAATAACCAGCGGGACAACTTTTACCGTTTTTCCTCCGACCTGGTCGAAAAAGGCGATAACGTGCGCCTGCAGGACATCAACCTGTCCTACCGGTTCACCAAAGGTTCCCTGCGTTTCCTGCCCGGCGCCGACCTGCAGCTTTACCTGTACGCGGCCAACCTGGGCATCCTGTGGCGCGCCAACCACGCCGGCCTCGACCCCGACGCCGGCAGTACTTATCCAACCCCGCGTACCATCGCAGGGGGTATCCGGTTAACCTATTAATGCTTCCTATGAAAAAGAAACTACACACGATCACCTTTGGGTTCCTGCTGGCGGCAGCGTTGCTGCCGGCCTGTAAAAAAGATTTCCTGGACATACGGCCCAACAAATCGCTCCTGGTACCCACCACGCTGGCCGACCTCCGGCTTTTGCTTGACAACAATTTAATTTTCAATATCCGGCCGAACCTGACCTCGCTGGCAGACGGCAACTATTATACGACCGATGCCGGGTACAACAGCTTCGGGCTGGACGCGGAACGGAATTCCTATACCTGGGCAAAAGATATCTTCGGCACGGCCACGACCGGGGAATGGAATACACCCTATAAGCAGGTTTTTTATGCCAACGTGGTTTTGGAAGGCGCAGCGAAGCTGCCCGACGGAGACGCCGCCTCGGAAGAAGGCCGGGCCGTCAAAGGCACCGCGCTGTTCAGCCGGGCATTCGCCTGCTATAGCCTGGTCACCTCTTTTGCCAAACCTTACGACGCGGCGACTGCCCAGGCCGACCCCGGCATCCCTGTGCGCCTGCATTCCGATGTCACCGAAAAAGTGGGAAGGGGGACGGTCGCCAAAACATACGCGCAGATCCTGTCCGACCTGGCCGCGGCGCGGCCCCTGTTGCCGGCGACCGCCGCTGTTAAAACAAGGCCCACCCTGGCCGCCCTGTTTGCCCTGCAGGCCCGGATCGCGCTGGCGATGGAGGACTACCCGCGGGCAGGACGATATGCTGATTCCGCGCTGGCTGCGGCGCATACGCTGATCGACTACAATACGCTGAACCCCGCGGATGCCAAACCCTTCCCGGTCGCGCTTCCCAATGCCAATCCCGAGATCCTCTTTTATGCCGCGTTGGTAACATTCACATTTGACGGTAGTTCTTCCGCAACTTTCGCGGACCGCGCCCTTTATGACACTTATGCCACAGACGACCTGCGCAAAAGGCTTTTCTTCCGGGAAATGACCCCGGGCAACTATAAGTTCAAAGGAACGTACTCTGGGGCGCCGGCCATCTTCGGCGGGCTGGCCACGGATGAGGTGTACCTGATCCGTGCCGAATGCCGGGCCAGGGCAGGGGACGCCCCGGGGGCGATGGCCGACCTGAACACCCTGCTGGTGACCCGCTGGAAAACCGGCACTTTTACCCCATACACAGCGACAGATACCGATGACGCTTTGCGAAAAGTACTTACCGAAAGGAGAAAGGAATTGTTCGGACGGAACCTGCGCTGGGAAGACCTGCGCCGGCTGAACCGCGACCCGCGCTTCCGCGTCACGCTGGACAGGACGATCAAAGGTCAGGCATACACCCTGGAGCCTGGAAGCCCCCGGTACGTCTACCCGCTACCGGACCAGGAGATCAAACTGAACGGGCTGGAACAAAACGAAAGATAGGAACCGCCCGGGGAGGACGGTTCCTGGTAACGGCTTACAAGCCGCTGAAAGTGCCCGAAATGGTACTCACCGGGTTAGCCGGGTTGGCGTTCGGGTTCTGCGTGGCCGGGTATACGGCGATACAGATGTCTTCCGAATCGGTACAGCTGTACCTGTTCGGGTTCACGCCGGTCAGGTCCACATAAGAACCGTCTGTGCGGTGGCCCCAGCTTTTGTTGGCAAAAGCATGATGGGTAGTGGCCATCGCGCTGCCCAGGCCCAGTACAAGGGCCGCAACAGCTAATTTCAATCTTAAATTTTTCATAACGATGAACGCTTTTAATGTCAAAAACGAACGAAAACTTTTAGTGAAAAATAAAAATACGGCCTACTCTTTTCGAAGGTTTTCGGCTTTCCCCTTGTATTGTGAAGGTTTGGTTTCTCTTTTAGGAATGGTCAATGCCGCTACCGCTATGGTCAGGAAGAAAAGGTTGAATGCGAAATGTACCCGCCAGGACATATTTTTCAGCACGCCGCCGCAGGAGCAAGGTACACGCTGCCAGTACCCGGCTAATACGAGACCAATATACCCGGTGAATAAGGCCATTAATATAGCGGACAACATGAGGCCGGCCCGCTGCCCTTTTTCGGTCAGGAACAGTATAATAGCCATAACTTCCGCGGCGGGAACCAGGTATAACAATGCTTCGGCCACTTCCGGCGAAAAGTTCTGGTTATGCATTTCGTGGCGAAACATGTTAAAGTCGGCCAATTTACTGACGGCTGCATATGCGAAGAGCAGGATCAGCAGGGCAGGAGCGACATTCTTTAAGGCCGTTTTCATAATAGCTGTTGATTGTTTGATACAAAGGAAGTCGCCTCCTCAACACGAAAACAGTATGAAAAGGGTATATACCTTAAGCTTACAGTAATGAGCCAGGAAAACGATTATCAATTTTTTGACCGGCTGTTTGTGAGGTCGCCCTTCTACAGTCCGGAAAACTACGCGCCGGAACGGATAAAACAGGTTTTGATGCAGCGGGAATTCCAAAACGCGATCTGGCTGGCAAGCCCCGATTTTTACAGGTTATTATCCAGACAGCATTTCAACTGGGATCTGCTTGGGAAAAGTGAGCGGACCTCCGTGTTGAAATATTTTAACCGGATGTCTTTCCGGGCTACGCCTTTTGGTGCGTTCTCTGCATTTTCACTCGTCCCCTGGGATAGCAGTGACCGGTTGAGGCTGGTGGAAGGACGCAAAGCTATTCTGCACCTCTTGCCGGCCCGGGAATGGCAGGTAGAGGAAGAGTTGACATGGAAAGCCGGGCCGACAGACTACCATTTACAGCCAAATCCGACGATCATGGGTTTAGGCAACCGTTTCAGCTTTATCCGTTCAACAATCAGCGCCTCCGGGAAAATGGATTTTGCACTAAACAGCATTCCAGCAGAGGAACTGAATAAAAAACTCCTGGCTTTTGCATCGCCCAGGCCGGTTTTAAGATCTTATGCGGTAGCTAAAGCGGCAGACCTGACGGGTTGTACGGCCGAAGAAGCCTCGTCTTACATTGATTTCTTAGTAAACGAACAGGTTTTTTATTCCGAATTTGAGGGATGCCTGATTGAATCTCCACAGCTGGCTGCAAATCGTCAGGGAAGCCGGACTGCCATGCATCTTCCTTTTACAGATGAACTCCGTCTGGAACAGGTAAATGCGGAGCTGGCGGGCCAGGGCGGAATGGAAAGTTATAACGGAAACCTGTTTTATTCCGCTTTGGAAAGGCCCGTCCAGGAAGGCGGGGTTGGGGATGAATGGCAGCAGGAAATGATAAAAGTCATCGGTTTACTCCGGAAAATCGTCATACCTTATCCTACCCCTGCGCTCAAAAATTTCGTATCGGCATTCAAAAATAAGTTTGATGAACAGCAAATTCCCCTGCTGACCGCCCTTGACCCCGAAACCGGAATTGGGTATGACAACCTACATGGCAGCGCTGACCAGGATGGCTTGTTAAAAAGTGTGTTCTTTCCGTCAAAGCCGCCCGGCGATAAACAAATTGAATGGACAGCCGTGCATCGTATGTTTTTCCGCTTATGGCGGGATGGCGTGCACTCATCATGTTCACCCCTAGTAATCAGCGAGCAGGATCTGAGGGAAATCAGTGATGTAAAAGGGGGACTGCCTTTACCGCCATCGCTGGCATTTCTCTTCTCCAGGACAGCGGAGAAAATGGTATTGGATAATAATGGCGGCGCGAGTGCGACATCCATCCTTGGCAGGTTTTCTGCTTTTAACGGCGAGGTAGCCGATCTTTGTTCCGGGATCGCAGCGGCGGAAGGCCGTGCTAATCCTGAGGTGATCTTTGCTGAACTTCATCAGTTATCGGATACGCACGTTGACAATATCAACAGGCGCAGTCCGATTTACGACTATATCATCCCGGTAAATACCTATGCGGCTGAAACAGGACAAAAAACGATCAGGCTGGATGACCTGGTGTTATCCGTGCAGGGCGAAGCGCTGGTGTTGAGCTCGGTAAGCCTGCGCAAGCGGGTGATCCCGCGGTTGCCGACCGCCTTTAACTATCATCATAACCAGCTGGCCATTTTCAGGATGCTGGGAGATTTGCAATATCAGGGGCTCCATGCGAACCTGACCTTCGACCTGGAAAAGCTATTTCCCGGGCTTGGATTTTACCCCAGGGTGGAATATGGAAAGACCATCATCACCCTTGCCAAATGGCGGTTGCAGGAAAAGGAGATTGAGCGGCTGACGTCCGGTCATCGTTCCGTTAGCGCACTGCACCTCTGGCGTCAACAAAGGGGCGTCCCCGCGCAGATCACCATGGGGATCAGCGATCAGCAGCTGGTATTTGATCTGGGGGCCGACCAGCAGGCGCTGTTTTTCCTTGACTGTCTGAAGGAACTGAAAACAACCCTGATCCGCGAGTATCCGGAACCCGGAAAAGCGGTCATGGCAGGTAAACCTAAGCTTGCGGCGCAATTCATTGCCGTGATGGCCAGGAAAACAATGGTTTACCAGGGAACAATATTTGATCAGGGCAGAAAACGCAGTACCCTGCAGAGATCTTTCCCGCCCGGAAGCGAATGGCTTTATATCAAGATTTATGGTACGCCTGAAACAAGCAACCATTTGCTTCTTTCGGTTATCAGGCCATTTGTAGCGAGGAATCAGAGACTCATCAATACCTGGTTCTTTATCCGTTACCGCGACCCTGAACCGCATATCAGGCTGCGTATAAACACGAATGCAACCGATATTGGGGTATTGATAACCGGGCTGAAAACAACACTTACCAGAAAGACCGATGCTGTTCATATCAGGGAGTTCCGGCTGGAAACGTACGAACGGGAGATCGAGCGGTATAGCGAGGAATTAATGGTTGCCGCTGAGAATTGCTTTTATGCCGGAAGTGAGCTGGCCATGGACTGGCTGCAAAGGCGCGGGGCCAGTTCCGAAGCCTTTAACCTGGCTGTTTTTAGCCTCGTGTTCCAAATGGCACAATTGTTTATTCCGGGTGAATATGCACTTGCGGACTTTTTCGAATGGCGTTCAGGTCACTTTTTGAAGGAATTCGGCAGCGAAAGTAAATTCCTGCTGAGCCTGGACCGGAAATACAGGTCTCTCGCAAAATCATTGGCCGCCGTATTAACGGAGGATAGTCCGGAGCAGTCAACAGCGCAATATAGGGCAGGCCGCTTTATGGAAACAGTTGCATATTCGAGCGATGGCTCCGCGAGCTGGGGGCCTGAAAAAAGATGGGTGCTGATCGCTGACCTTATCCATATGCAGGTTAACCGGCTTTTTAGTCATGACCAAAGGCAACATGAAGCTTTTATCATTTATTGCCTTGGAAAATATTGGACATCGGTATTAGCCCGCCGGGCCAGGCGTTAGCGACCCGATAACCGCTTACTGATTACAAATGATGGCGTCAGCCAGTTGAAAAACTTGTCCTCGTAAGATTTACCAATAGGAACGAGCTGGTTGTTTTCCATCAGTACCTGCCCTTTTTCAATAGCCTTGATCCGGTTGCGGCTGATGATAAATGAACGGTGGATCTGACAGAATTCGATAGGGGAAAGTTCATCGTTTACTTCAGCCAGGGTTAGATAAGTCATCACCTGTTCACCGGTCAGGTGTATGGTTACATAATTTTGAGCGGCGGCAATATAAACGATGCTTTCCGCGACAACTTTAACATACTTTTCTTTCACGTCACCTTTGACGAAGAAGGATGCCCGTTCTTTGACAAGGTGCCCGCGCTGTTCTTTTACTTTTTGAATGGCGTTATAAAATCGGGCATAGGCAATCGGTTTAAGCAGGTAATCAACCGCCGAGATTTCAAAAGCCTCTACGCCGTACTCTCTGTAAGAGGTTACAAAGATTACGCTGGTATGGCTGCTGATCAATCTGGCAAGTTCCAGTCCCGAAATTCCGCGCATATCCACGTCGAGTAAAAGGATATCAGGAGATTGGCCCCCCGTCAGGTCGGGCAGTGCTTGTACCGGGTCTGTCGCGGTGCCAACGATGGTTAATCCGGCTGTTTTTTCAACGTAGGCCCTCAGTGTTTCAACCGCATGCGCTTCATCATCAATAATATAGACGGTTAGGTTCATAAGCTTAAAGTTAATTCCGATTCATAAATACCATCTTCCTCTTTTGAACTAAGACTATATTTCCCGCCGTAAGCAAAATCGAGGCGTATCCGGATATTGGCCAGTCCGATGCTTTTCAGCCTTGGATATGGCGATTTTGCAAGGCATTTATTCCTGGTATAAAAACGGAGCAGGCCCGCTTCTGATACTTCCAGCCGGATAACAGTGCCTGGTCCGCTCAGATCGCCATGTTTAAATATGTTTTCGACAAGCGTCATCAGTACAAGGGGAATAATCCGGTAACCCGGCTTTTCACCGGTAGTGATAAAGTTGATGATGGATTTTTGGCCGAAACGAAGCTGATTGATCCTGACCAGGTTATGAAGCTGTTCGATCTCGCTGTCCAGGAAGATTTTACCGTCGCTTCCTGTATCCTCCAGGGAAAAGCGCAGGATGTCGGCGAGTAGGATCACGTTTTCCGCCGCGGCTTCAGAAACTTTGTAAACGGTGCTGTGTATAAAATTAAGGGAATTAAACAAAAGGTGGGGGTTGATCTGCTGGCGCAATAAGGCGTTTTCTGACCTGGCGAGCTTTGTTTCCAGAGTCAGCGCATCGCGTTCCGTTATCAATGCCTTCCTTTCGAAATTCGAAATGTTGGAAGCTGTCCAGAAAAGGGATGATAAGCCGATAAAAAAGATACAACGGTAAAGATCTAAGGTTGCCATGCTTTTTACCGTGTTCCACATATTTTCCGGTGTCATGTTGAAATTAGAGGTGTAAATATCAATGGCGATTTTAATAGAAACAAATAGCACCAGTTCTGCGCTCACCAAATACAACAACCGGAAATATTTCTTTTTTGCCTGCCCCAGACATTTGTTTAAAAGATAAAGATGGGCATAAAACAGGCTAATATTGATCCCGTAATAACCCAGGTTTCGCAGGAAATTTCCAAATGTTCCTGCTGAATAATAAAAGATAGATAGTTCGTATATAATAAAAAGAGCCCACCAGAAGGCATGGGTCATGATCATCCTAACCTTCGTCCTTACCGTGGGCAACGTGAAAAAATTGAGACTGTTTGGTGTAATAAATGACATGGTTGACGTAAAAAAAAACCCGCGCTTTTTATAATTATTTAATATAGTAAAAAAATATAAACATGAAAAATATCAAGTTAAAAATGCCTCATAAGCGGGTCGATACCCGTTTCGAGTTTGTGAAAAAACCGCTATTTGGTTCGGAGACAACAACTGTGACTACCACTACTTCCCAGGGGGATCCCACCAACACCTGTACGACCATTTTAACGACCACGCATTTTATCTAATCGTTCTTCTATGCTCCACGAAGACGTGTCAATTGGAAATGAACTGTTGGAACAGCTTACCAGGTTAAGCACCCGGCATTTTTCCGGTGCGGAAAATGAGGAGCAGGAGTTCGGGGAATTGTTAAATGTAACTACCGCGAAGGTCCGGGATTCCTGGGCTTTCGCAGTATTTTCGAATGCCGGCTCAGTTTCTCTCAGGCGGTATTTTGATTACCAGATAACTTATTTAGCCGGGTTGCTGAAAACACGGCTTGAAGTTATTGCTGATGGGTGTTCCTGTGACGCCAAACAGCCGGCTTCCCATTTTCAGGCAGCTGTATGTGAATTGATAGATTTCGCAATGGAATTTTATCAAAATTTCATCGACCCCTTGGTTCAGCCCGGCCTTGTTTATCAAAAGCATTTCATTAAAGGGTTTTCCCCTTATACACATCAGCTTTTGGTATCAATAAAATGTCATGCACATCCGGGACCAATACAAGTCTGCCTGCGCGATTACCTTGAGGAGTTGCTCGGCGAAGCGCCACGTATGCTGACAGTGGCGCAGCTTCAGTATTTTAGCACTTTCGTTCAGGAAATGCATTTCATAACTTCCTTAGATGATGTTGTCGCTTTTAATAAACAGTTAGAGGAAAAGGTACTTGAACTGGAATTTAATCATTTCGGGATATTTGCGGCTATGCAGCAAGCGTTGCGTACATCGTGTCCCGGAAAATCAAGATCACGAAAATTATTGCTGATCGATAGTAAACTTGCTTATTTCGAATTCAAATCAAAAGGGGAGGTGGCCAGGTATGACGATCGGTGGCCCCCCTTGACTGGTATGCTTGCTGACTGGTTAAAACTTGAGAAGGAACGATACAGCCACTCAAAAACGGCCGCAGTTCAAATCCAACGGCCGACAAGTTCAATTAAACTTCAGCTTCAATTATCAGTTGCCCACCTCGCTTTCCTAATCCGGTTATTTTCAAAGGAAAATATTTTTGGTTTGGTCCCGGTAACAGATATCTTCTCCTTTTTTTCGGCAAACTTTAGCACGAAACGACAGGAATCCCTGTCTATAGGCGGACTTAGCAAAGAATATTATACCAAAAATTTAGTTACGGCTGTTGAAGTCAGGGCATTGTTAACCAAAATGATCGCTCAGATCAACCGGGATTATTTCCCGGCGTGGGTTGTAATAGGTACAGCAATTTTCGGTCTGTCAGAAAGATGACCAGCTCTCCAAGCCAGTTATAATCAAAAGCGTCATTTTCCATTAATGCTTTTGGTGCCGCACTCGTAATATCATGCAGGGTTTGAAAACCCATCAATTTGCTTCTTTCTTTAAACTCCTTGGTGAATTGAAGTCTTTCAATAGGAGTTGTCAGCACTGCTATCTGATTTTCCACACCCCATTCTGCTTTCATTATCTCATTTGATCTTTATATCGAATATAGTAAAAATCACTCATATATGAGCTGATTTTTAATGTGATTATATTTCATTTTCGGTGTGACGATGATCAACCGGGATGACAAAGTAAATAAGCTGTTTGGTGAACGGCTGCGTGAAGAACGCAGAGCCAGACGGTTATCACAACATAAATTGTGGCTTATTTCCGGTATCAATACCTCGCAGATCGGCAAAATAGAGCGCGGAGTAGGTAATCCATCGCTGGCTACGGTTGTAGCATTAGCAAAAGCGCTGGAGTTATCACTTGACATACTCATCCCGCTTGACCGGATCTTGCAATCCAAACAGGCATCGTAATTTATAACCTGCCCTGACATGCCTGATTATAAAACCTATTGCTTAGTTATCGGCCAGTATTATAATTTTCGACTGTTAGCGAAGCTTTATTTAATTTGAGAAGCAAAACTATGTCCTGTGATCTGCTCTTGTATGATCTCATGTGTTTCGTTGCCGACAAACGGTAATTCATTTGTGTAAAAGTAAAGACCGGCGATTTTTTCTTTGATCTGGCGAATCTCTTTATTCCATTCCGAGCGATCAGTTCGCCGATGATATCATTTATTAATTCCAGTCATCCGTTATCGCATTGACACGTTTCGTGTGTATAACTTTATCAACCGAACAGCCGTCGATCAATGCTGCAATAGATAAAAGGGAAATTTCAAACTCGCGACCGTTCATTTATTATGATGTTTAAATGAGATTTACAGCAAGCAACTATTTCGAATAGTGGGTAATTCCCGGAAGAAGAATTAGTTCGTGCTTGCTGTATCTCTTTTTTTGATCAAACTGGCAGGTGATACTTCGCTTCTTGGGCCTCATTCCCTGATTAATCCATAATCCTCCCTGTCCGAATGAAATGTCAAAAGCTTACAGATGATTTTTTCCGTCCATGGGGCTGTCCAAACAGCGTTATAATCCTTTCCGTAAGCTATTTTTTTGAGCGGGCCTCAACATCCTATTGTACAGGATTGAGATCCTCCTTTGTCCCTCCCGCGATCTCCGACCCTAACGCCATAGCGCCGCACTGTGACGATTTATTTCGTTCATACGCTTTGGTATAACACCGGTCTTGATTTACGCAGGTAAATATTCGCAGGATCAATTTATTCCTGATGGCATTTAAAACGGCCATCTTCGGTTTGCCTTCTGCTACTTTCCGGTCATACAAGGTACAGCAGCAAAAAACAACCAAACCGCAAACAGAGTTGAAAACCGCCCAAGCTTAACAGGAAAAGAAGCCAAAGAAGATGAAAAAGCTAAAAATCAAACACCTGCCCCAACTCCGCAAGTTGAGGCAACCAAAACTGCCGAGGTTAAGACCGGTAGCACTGCTACAGTGGATAACCAACCCGCTAACGTTGCGCCTTATACCACAGGACAGGGATTAGACGAAGCACCGAAAGCCGAGCCGGCAAAAGCGGAAGAAGTTAAAGCGGAACCTAAAAAAATCGCTTTGAACTTAGAGCAAACCTTAAAATCTGTGGAGGGCTTGCACCGCCTAGGCGTTCAGCGTATTACTCTGTTATCCCGCATTAAGTTACTGGAGGATTTTGAGGTGAAACTGATTGAAGAAAACGACGAACTGGAAAATAACCCTTATCAGGGTTGCAAACTGATTATCAAAGACGATAAAGGCCGGGAGTTTGTCACCAACACGCCGAACCTTATCCGCATGGTTTCCCAATTCATTTTCGATGCCTGCCACGAAAAACTGGCCGAAATCGAAGCAAACATCATTTTTCCCAATGCATAAACAAATGATGCTCCCATCCCGAAGCTATCGGGATGGTGAGCATTTTTTTATGGTTTCACAAAAAACAGCAATTCCTATGTACGAGCAATTTATAGAATTAACCAACCAAATATTTGGGGAAGGATATGCGGAAGCTTTAGCGCAGGATAACCCCGCACGTTTTCAATTAGAATTAAGCGATTTTATGAACACCTACCAATATTAAGACAATGGAGGATAAAATCTTTTTACTGGTGAAAGTCACCATCAAAACCACGCATAGCAACATACACAATGCAATACAGGAACTGCAAACCAAAACGGTTTTACAGGTAAGCAGCACCTCAAACGTGGAAGTGTTACAAACTAAAATTATTGAACTCAATACAAAAAACTAAAGTTATGGCACATCAAATAAATTTTAATCAGAAAACAGGCAAGAACAGCTTTATGAGCGTAAAGGAAAAAGCCTGGCACGGGTTAGGACAAATTATAGACCGCTATCCAACCAGTAGTGAAGTAGTGCAAAACCGTGATGCGTTTTCGTTCTTTGATGCTATCGTAGGCGGTGGCGATGGCATTTTATATGAAACGGCTGGGGCATTGGGTAACGGTGAGCGGGTTTTTATTACTGCCAAATTACCCGATTATATACGTGTTGGCGTAAAGGACTGGATAGAACAATATTTGTTTTAACTACTACACACGATGGTTTGGGAAGCATTACAGCAGCTTTTACGCCTATCAGGATAGTTTGCAATATGGAAGAAAAGTGGACGCATGAATGCATTTGTAGCTAATATGATTGCGCTGAAAAGAGTAGTTGTACGCTGGAACACCGGAAAAATATCAGGTGAATTTTTAAATGCTTCTGATGAATCCAAGGTAATGCCCAATAACTGTCTACGCAATTAGATCAAAAATAATGCGAAAGGACGCTCGATCTAGTTTTAGAAGGCACTTCTTTAAATATGAAATAATACTCCATATTTTAAAGCAAATGATTAGCTTAGTACGCCATTTTAATGAAATGAATAAACCTGATCATATCCTGCTTCGCAAAACAAATGCCTTTACACTTACAGAGATATTAGTTGTACTTTGTATCGTTGGTATTTTGGTTTTCCTGATCCTTCCAAACCTGTTGCCCCTAATTACTAAAGCAAAAAGTGTGGAGGCAAAGACCAACCTCGCCCATGTGCAGATTCTTGAACAAAGTTATTTCTACGAACATTCTAAATACAGCAAAGACCTGACAGAGATAGGCTTTATACAGGAAAAACTGGTAACAGATGATAAGGACGGCCGGGCAAATTACCGCATCGAAATTATAAATGTAACCAATACAACCTTTACTGCAAGGGCAACTTCAGTCACCGATTTTGATGGTGATGGCATTTTCAATGTATGGGAGATCAATCAGGATAAAACAATTAAAGAAATTACCCCGGATTAAAGTGCTGTTGTTATTGCTGAATTTTTTAATTGTCGCTTGCCTTTTGATGGTGTTTACGCAGGATATACGCTTTAGGGCTGTAAGCTGGATCTATTTTCCCGTACTTGCTTCGCTATATGTTATCCATGGGCTGGTTAGCGGAATTTATTTAAAAGAGATTTTGTTTAATGTTGTGCTTAATACAGCCTTTTTGCTGTTGGTATTTATCCTGGTCTGGTTATATATATCGCTTAAGCGGCGGAGATTTGTTCACCTTCCGGATAAGTTTATCGGCTGGGGGGATATCCTCTTTTTATTGTGTATCTGTTTTTATTTTACGCTTTTGAATTTTATTTTGTTCTATATCATTAGCTTACTTATCATTATTGTGTTTTGGTTAATATGGGTTAAGTTTAGACCGAGAGTTGCCAATAGGCATGTACCGCTGGCCGGTTTACAGGCACTGATATTGTCCGTTTTTTTAATAATCGATTGGTTTACTAAATCGATCGATCTGACCAGTGATAACTGGTTGCTTTTTTTAATTGGTGGATGATGGCAACTGAAGAAGAGATTATTTTAATAACCGAAAATCTGCACTGGCTAAAAAAAGAAGCTGCTTGGCATTACCGTGTACTGCCCAGCAGCCGGTCGGATAATCAACTGATACTTTATTGCGAACAGGATGCCGATCAGGAAAGCCTGGCCGCGGAGTTGGAGACACTATTGGGATTTGAGGTGATTTTAAAGCCAATTGATGCTTCGCGCATTGCCGTGCTTTTGTCCAGGTATTATATGCAACAGCAGGCAGGACGCGAAAAAGCTACTGCTCCGGGACATCATAATGCAGATGATTTCTTAAAAGACCTGATCCGTGAGGCAAAAAGTTTGAAAAGCAGTGATATCCATATCGAGAGTTACGAAAATAAGTGCCGGGTGAGGATTCGTGTGGATGGGATGATGGTTGAGCGGTATTTGCTGAAAAAAGATGAATATCCGGCGCTGATCAATAAGATCAAGATCATTGCTAACCTGGATATTTCTGAAAAACGCTTGCCGCAGGATGGTAGAATAAATTTTGATGAAAAAGATGCAAAATTTGATATCCGCGTCTCATTCTTGCCGACGCTTTACGGAGAGAAGGTTGTTTTGCGACTTTTAAATAATGATGCCACGGATATTGATCTGCGTACGCTGGGGTTTTCTGAATTTGACCTGAGCAACTATTTACAGGGGATAAAACGGCCTAATGGATTGTTGCTTATCAGCGGGCCTACAGGTTCCGGTAAAACGACTACTTTGTACGCTTCACTAAAAGAACTTAATAAGGAAACCCGAAATATCCTGACCATTGAGGACCCCGTGGAATATACCCTGGAGGGGATAAACCAGGTTGCACTGAAGGAATCTATAGGTCTTACTTTTCCTGCTGCTTTAAGGACCTTTTTGCGGCAAGATCCGGATGTGATTATGGTGGGAGAGATAAGAGACCCCGAAACGGCGCAAATGGCCATCAGGGCCGCACTTACCGGTCACCTGGTATTATCTACTATTCACACCAATTCTGCCTGGGGGACAGTATCCCGTCTTATTGACATGGGCATTCCGCCATTTCAGGTAGCCAGCACGCTGAATACCACTGTAGCACAGCGCCTGATCAGATTGTTGTGCCCAAAATGTAAAGAAAAGACTTTACTGGGTGATGATGCTTTCCCAAAACAGTTTACGCCACCGGTGCAATTATCGCATCATTATATTCCCAAAGGTTGCGAGCATTGTCATTACACCGGTTATAAAGGCAGAAAAGCAGTTTATGAGGTTATCCCGGTAGACCGTGAACTGGCACTCGAAATTAAAAATGGAAATATGTATATTCAGGATCTGCTAAAAGAGAAGGGTGTGGAAACGCTTTCGGAAAATGCATTTGATCTCTTTAAAGAAGGCCTGACTTCTGTAGAAGAGATCTACCCTTTGTTATTTAACTATTGATATTGTATGTATAAAACTTTTACCCGGTCGGTGCTGATCGCTTTCCTGTACCTTTTGCCTTTTTGTTTGAAGGCACAGCAGGTGGATAGGATCGGGGTTATCCAGCAAAACCTGCAGAACTTATCTGCGAAAGTTCCCGGTCTGAATCAAAAAGTGCGCTTAATGGTTACTGGTGTTTCCATTAAAGATTACCTGAACGCACTTTCTCAGTCAAGCAACCTGAGCATCAGCAGCGATCCTGGCCTGAATTTCCCGGTATTTGATACATTTAATGAGGTTTCCGCATCGAATATCCTGTTATTGCTGGCCAGGAAATATAATCTGGACCTTACTATTGTTGGCAATATTATTTATGTAACATCTTATCAGGATCCCAACCAGTTACTAAAGCCTGCTGCAAAAGAGCTTAAAATACAATATTCGCGACTGGAGAATACCTTATCCCTTGATCTGGCTAATGACAGCCTGGTGGCGGTTTCCCGGAAGATAACACAATTGTCGGGCATCAACGTAGTGGTGCCCGTACAGATGCAGGGCAAAGTAGTTAGCGGGTTTATTGCAGCAGCCCAGTTTGACAAAGCCCTGGGTAGTCTTGCTTTTACCAATGGGATAAAAGTAACCAAAACGGACGATGGGTTTTACCTGTTCCAGACGTTGGAGGAAAACGAAGAGGTCTATGTTAATGGCGATAAAAGGACTTCGGTACGAAAAAATTTTAAACCCCAGGCCCCGGGGAACAGTGGAGGCGCCTCCGGTATTTTCAGCAGGATGGTGGGCGGGCAGAAATTGCTGTCCGTGGATGCTGTTAACGCGCCGATAGCTGACCTCGTTAAATACGGCTCGCAGGAAACGAATAAAAACTATTCTATTTATTCTGACCTCAAGGGCGCTATTACCATGCACGTAAACGATATTACTTATGACGCCTTTTTGACTCTGTTGTTTAAAAGCACGGATTATACCTTCCACGCAGAAGAGGGTATTTACATCATCGGCGATCGAAAACTGGAGGGGTTGAGGACATTTAAGCCGATACATATCCAGAACCGCTCGATAGATACCATTATAAACATGATCCCTGCTGAATGGAAGCGTGGTATCGAAATCAAAGAATTCAGGGAGCAGAATACGATATTATTATCAGGTTCCAGCGCGCAGATCAAAGAAGTAGAAGATTTTATCAAACGCCTGGACGTTTTGGTGCCTGTTGTGACCATTGAGGTAATGATGATAGATATCCATAACTCCAGAACGGTTTCCACCGGGATTAAAGCGGGTATATCTGATAGCGTTAAAACAGGAGGTACTGTGCTGTCGGGGTTAAATTACACCTTTGGTGCCAAATCAATCAATAGCTTTTTAAATAGTGTCAGCAGGTCCACATCTGTCAATCTCGGTCATGTAACACCAAATTTTTACCTGAGCCTGCAAGCGCTGGAAGCAAATGAAAATGTAAATATTCGTTCTGTGCCCAAGCTGTCAGCCATGAACGGGCATCCGGCTACTTTTAGTATCGGTAAAAAAGCCTATTATAGGAATACGACGCAAAATGTGATTCCGTCATTGAATAACCCAACTTCAATCTTTACCAATGAGTTCAAGGAGGTTAAAGCCGATCTTTCGATCAAGATCGATGCGGTTGTTTCGGGCGATGACGAGGTTACGCTCAAAATAAAGGTGAGTATGTCCGACTTTACATCGATACCGACCGACGGTTCCCCTCCGCCAGAAGCTATCAGTGAATTTGAAACAAGCTTACGGGTTCATAATGAGGATATGATCATGCTCGGAGGTATTGAAAGAACGGAGAGCAGCGAAAGCGGTTCAGGTATCCCGCTTTTGTCCCGGATACCAATTTTAAAATGGCTGTTCAGTAGCAGAAGCCATACCAACGCCAAAGTCGTAACGGTACTTTTTATAAAACCAATTGTGAAGAGGTAGAATGAAGTTCGCAAATTTTATACATATCGACCAATGCATCGGCGTGAGCATCTCGCTATCAGCCAATGGTACGCTTTCGGTTGATGCCTGTAAAGTAATGCGCCGCGAAGGTAAGCTGGATATCGACCAAAAAATACCGGCATGCTCCTCTATCAATGAACTTTTTAAATTGCTCCCGGCAAAATCTGTAATTGCATTGAACATAACAGGGCGTGGCGTTGTGAATAAGCAGCAGGAATGGGATGACTCTAACCATAATGTTGAATTTGATAAGATACTGCCCGGCGCAAATCAGGCTGATTTTTACATCCAGCAATTTGTTTCGGGTAACAAGGTATTCTCATCGGTGATCAGGAAAGCCGAAGCAGATAAGTTGCTTGATGCATTTACAGTTGGCGGTTTCAATCCCGTTATGCTTTCCCTGGGTGCATTTCCCGCAGATGTGATTTTAAATCAGTTAAATAATTATGGGGAAAATCTTGTTTTCAATGGTCACCAGGTCAAATACAACGAACACCAGGAGTGGTTATCATACAGTTTTAAGCCGGGTTTAACATCGCAATTCCCTATTAAAGCAGATATGGAAACCTTACATGAGAGGATGATCCTTCCATATGCTGCAGCCTTCCAGGTGTTGCTGACACGGAAGATAGAACCGGTTTGTGCGGATGTGCCTTTGCTGCGTTCCAACTTAACCGGATTGCTGGATGCCATAAAACTAAAGATAACAGGGGCTCTGATCCTGGCTGTTTTTTTTATTTTACTTGCTATAAATACAGTCATATTCTCATGGCTTTTTACCGAGAATGACCGCCTATCTGCGCAATTAAGCCGCTCCTCGCGTAATACAGAAGGTGTCAGGGAAATTGAAGAGGATGTGAACCGGAATGAGATGCTTTTAAAAGAGCTTGGTTGGGATGGAGGCATAAATAAGAGCATGCTGATGGATAAAGTGGCTGCTTTGTTACCCGAGGGCATTACCTGGAAAGAGGTGTATATCAACCCGGTTGATATGCAAAAGAGCAGGCAGGATAAAGTGGTACGGTTTATTGACCGTAGGCTTAGCATCAGTGGTAACGCGGCGGCGGTATTGGATGTTAACGAATGGATAGCCAGGATCAAAACGATGAGTTGGGTTAAGAATGCACGCCTGGAAAGCTATACCTATAACAACGAACTGAATACAGGCCAGTTCAAAATATTGCTGGATTACTGATATGTGGAATAAATTACCATTAAAGAAGGAGTATCTTTTGATAGCAGGCGTGCTTCTGTTGTTGCTAATCAGCTACCAGATGGCGTTTAAAAAAACAATTGCTTTATGGGTAACACACAAAGCGCTGGAGAAAAATTTAGCACTTGCCGGCGATGTATCTGTGCAGCCGGATTACCTGAAGCGAAAAGGCCATAACCTTGAAAATATATTACAGTTGTACAAGGTAGATTCGGCCACATTCCGGAACAGTATTATCAGTTCGGTCTCTATAACCGCAGCCAAAGAAAATGTGAGGTTACTGGAGGTACCGTCTGAAGATCCTTTTTATAGAACGGACAAGTTTACTATTCAAAAACTGGTTTTTCAGGGCGATTATTTCGCCTTACTCAAAACCCTTCAAAAACTGCAGCAAAGCAGTCTGATCGGTGTTATCCGCTCGGTCGCAATAAAACTTCCGGAAAGAGGACATACCGGCGACCTTAAAATGCCCGTCTTAGAGGTGTTATTCTTATCCGCCAGATGATTTATCGGATTACTGAAAACTATTACTCATCTGGAATAGCGGTAAATATATAGAGACCACAATTACACCTACGATAAGTCCAAGAAAAATAATAATCAGTGGTTGCATGACACTGCTAAGGGTTGATGTTTTATATTCCACTTCTGCCAGATACTGATCTGCAACCCACGCAAAAAAATAATCAAGTTTCTTACTTTCTTCACCAACTTTAATAAGCTGAATCATTTTTGGTGGAAATATCTTGAACTTTTTTAGGCTTTCGTGCAGAGACCGGCCTTTTAATATATCATCTTCTATTGCCTGTAGCGCGCGCTCCACCGGGTAATAACCGATCATTTGCCTGCTGAGCGCGATGGCCCTGAGTAGTGGAAGTTCAGCATGTATCAGCAGCCGCATGGAATTGCTGAAGCGGGCAAGGTATGCTTTCTGTACCAGGTTGCCAACCATCGGTATACGGAGTACGAGAGCAGATGAAACCCGGCGCCAGCGGTCGTCTTCTCGGAAACGATAGATCAGGATAGCTGCCGATATGCTGATGACAGCAAAAGGCATGAAGTATTTACCCACGGCGTTTGACAGGTCTATCACCTGTCGGGTTACCCAGGGGAGTTCCCCCCCAAAACGTTTAAAGACCTCTCCGAACATAGGTACAACAAATTTCAGCATGAAAAATATAGCCCCTGCAGACGCTGATAGCACAATAACCGGATAGGTGAGGGCCGAAACGATTGTTCTTCGTTGTTTTATTTTACTCTTATAAAATTTGGCCAGGTCTTGCAGCACTTCGATGAGTTTACCCGTTTCTTCTCCTATCTGCAGACTATAAACTTCATACAGTGAAAACCTGCCGCTTTGCTCCAGGGCTTTTGAAAATGGCTGGCCTTTTAATACGGCCTCCTTAATAGCAGTAAACAAAACCTGTTCTTTTTGCTGTTCCTGTTCGGCGGTTGCCAGTTCAAATGCGCTTTTGAAATCAATGCCCGCCTGTAGCAGTGAACTTAATTCCAGATAAAGGAACTCCTTTTTTTTATCAGAAAGCTCCCCGCTGCCAAAGCTGATATCCCGGTTCCAGATACTCACCTGTTGCGTTTTTGATTCTTGCAATGGTCTACTGCCGGCCTTATTCCTTTTTCCGGCGTCATATTTACTTAGGTCAATGGATGGCATAGTGATCGTTTTGAAATAAGGTTTCCGAACTGTATTGTTTAAAATAATGGTAAGGGATCACCTGGTCGTGGTAAGTAACGCTAAATGATAATTCATCCTGCAGTACTGCAGTATCAGGGTTTATTTCAGAAGGGTGGCCTTCAAACCCCGACTCGAGCTGTTGGTAATCAACTTTAAAAGTATCTATAATGCCACGCGTGCGGACAAGAAAACCGCTTCCGAAATCGTAACTGGCGGTATCATTATGCCCGATTATCAAGATTTCGGATCGTCGTCGCATGATAACCTCTGCCTTTGAAAAATCCCTTCTCAATAAACGATCAAGTGTAAGCATAACCATCACTTCATCATTTTTTTTGCTGAATGATTGATAAGAACGGGTGACTATACCGTATATGGTAAACGTCAGGCCTATTAGTATGGCCGAAATCATCATGGTGATGACAAGTTCCAGGATAGTAAAAGCTTTCAGGTTCTGATTACTCATGTTCTGCCAGTATTATTTTACGGCTTACCGCCATGCTTTGATTGTTTTGATCAAATGCTTCCAGTTGTACACTGATCAGGTCTGTTGTAGTTCCGTAAGGGGAAACAATTTGATTGATAGTGAAATCGCCCGATTGAAAGGTCCGGTTTTCGAAGGCTTGCCCGGGGCCGCTTGTCAAAAAAATATCCTGTAATGTGGCTTGCGCCTTAAGCTGTTTCGCAGACAAAGATGTACGGAACACATTAGCGAATATAGACATGGCAATACCGAAAACAATAATAATGAGCACCATGGCGATTACCACTTCCATTATACTGGAAGATTTAACCTTACCGTTTAGTTTTAATTTCCTTCCAGCCATAACAATATTTTTTTCTTTTTGCCCGTAACAGGCAGTAGGTCAGATGTCAGGTAATACAGGGATAAAGCTTTTGTATTTAAACGCGTATTGATTAGGAAGTTTTCATACGACGAGGTATTACTTTGATAGAGAAATTTCTGGCAGGTGATACTGCCATTAATCTCAACACTGTCTTTCAGTGATACGGTTCCCTGCACATATACCTGGCCGGTTATTTTATTCTTTTTGCCCAAAGAAACGATGGTAGGGATGGCTGGTTTTTCTTTTTCATAACAAAATATGATGCCTTCAAACCGGGTAGCTTCGCCAATATTGATCTTGGGAGGCATGCCGGTTTTTTGATTTGACTCGGGTAACAGCCCGATACAAGAAGGATAGGTGAATACTGAGCCTTTGCCAACAATGATCGAATCACGTGCGAATACCTGACAATTACCTTTAAACCCCTGCCCGAACACCACGGATTTTGCAAAAATAACGATATGATCTAAATGGTTTGTGCTGTCGATGTAGAGCGTGGTGTCGGCATATAAAACAATATTGTTTTTTATCCCGGTATTTTTGATGACAGATATGTCATCTGCTTTCATAAAACGGGTTGGCTTGAAAAACGAGTTTTCCACCAGGGTATCGCCAACAGGAAAGGATGAGGACCGGCTTGTGTCAGAGAACGCAACATTTAGCTGCTCAAGCCTTTGCTTTCCGAACGCCGGTATTGCGCGTTCGCTGTTATAGATATGACCATCTACAAATTTGGCGTCGCCTTTATAGGCCTTGCCATCTACATATGCAGCCCTGATACCAGCTTTTGGAATACACACGTTACCGCGGATAAGGGTTTGTCCGCTAACGGAGAGCGGCCGGTCTTCATCGATCAGGTAAAGGGCCACCCACTTTGCTGAATCAATGTTTTTGGCGATCATAAAACTTTTTTGCAAAGTGTCCTGCTGAATGAATGCCCGAACGATACCAATGTCAAAAACACCCCAGGGAAGCTTGCCGGTAATAACCGAATCGGCATCATTATCAAATAAACTTATCTTTTCTATTTCCCTGTAAGCGATTTCCCTTTCTGACAGCATGAGGTTAATACCGGACTGAAGGTTATTCTGGAGCCTGTCATACCTGAACTTTTTTTGATAATTGAGCCTGTAGAAATATGCGGCGGCAATGAGCGAAGAGCAGATCACCGCTATGACAAAAGAAATGATAATGACGATATACAGGGATGAAGCCTTTAGCATATAGCCCGGTTAAGGTGTTACGGTTTGCTGTGGCTTGCTATTGCGCGGGAACAGGTGGATCCGTTTAAGAAAAGGCTTATGTTCTACTACAGTACCGGCTTTATACCAGGTTGTTATTACGGTATCCCTGATCCCCAAACTTTGGATAGGCCCATCCATCACCCCATTTTTATAGCGACCGGAAAGCCGTAGTTTGCCCGTATCATCATATTTACTGAAGCCCCCCGTCATTAAACCATCCCGCCAGGTCGTTGTTTCCCGGAGTATACCGTTTGCTGTCCAGCTTTTCCAGGTGCCATCTTTAAGCCCGGCATTAAATGACCCTTGCTCCATCAGGTTCTTGTTTAAATAATAAGAACGGTAGTCGCCGTTTAGCAGTTTTCCGCTATAACCTCCCTGTGTATTTTGTATCTGGTTTGCGCTATACCAAAAATACCATAGTTGTGGTTTAGGTACGAGATGACCTTTAACAGGCTGTGTTTCAAACTGCAGTACCTTATCTTCCTGCGTTATCCTTATCCGGTTAAAACCGTAATTAGGCATTTTTTGGGCTATCAGATAATTACTGCAAAGACAAAGCAGGAAACATAAAAATCTTCTCATAACGTAGCTGTATTCCTGGATATATAGTGAACCTTATTTTTAAAAGATATTTTGACTGAGTCGCGCATGTTTTTGAGAAGTTTTACATTTTCGGCTGTTTCACCTTCACTAAGCATGGCGCTTTTTCCATTAATGACTAAAATAGAAATAATTTTCTTTGTGGTGGGGTTGGCAATATAACCCGAGTATTTGATAAAGTTCCAGTCTATCCTGACGGGGATGGATATTATTTTTGCTTTAACAGCGGCCACCCGTTTGGTCGTATCGATAGGATGAGCAACGCTTAATTTAAAAGGATCACGATAATTAAGATTTAGTTTTGTAGTGTCTTTTTTGACTTCAAAATCATCGTACACTTTTTCTTTAAGGTGTGCTGCCGGAGGAGCCGGTATCGTATCATCACCTCCCCACGCTGCATTGATCACCTTATAGAAGATCATGCCCCAAACAAGTAATACAACAAAACCAAGTATATAGTTGATCGTTTTCTTTTTCATCGTTATTGTACGGTGAAATTCCTGGCTGTACCGGTGTCTCCTTCGTTCCCCGCTGCATCAATAGCGCTAACTTTCCAGTAAACCCGGGTTCCGGCAGTAGCAGCTGAAAAGCTATAATTAGTGGATGTAACGATCATGGGAAAACTTTGGTTGAAATTAGAGGTAGAGTCGGCCTTTAAAACATACAGTTTGTATTTGGCAGCACCCGACAGTGCCTGCCATTGCAGGTTTACCGGGTTATTGACGGTTTGATTGTTAATAGGGGAGTTAAGAGTGACTTTTCCCGGTGACGTTTTATCCAGCGTGATTTGATTGATGGCCGACCACCTTGCCTGTGCGGTGTCGTTCTCTGCCCTTACACGCCACTGGTAGATCATGTCCTTTGGTAAAGAGAAATTGATTTGTTGCCCTGGTACGGTCTGGTCGTAAACAAGCGCACTTTCATTCACAAAATTATTGGTGTCAATTTCTATACGGTATTGCGTAGCGCCGTATAAGCTGCTCCATTGGAAACTGGTCAGCGATTTATTGGTCAATGTATTATTAGCCGGTAAGCTGAGCTCTACAGCCTGTTGTTTGATAGAGGATTGCAGTACAGTGAGCGTTCTTGCAGTGCTGTAAGCTGTTGCAGAGCTGCCGTTCTCTGCTCTTACCCGCCATTGATATACGCCGGGATCAAGGTTCATGGAAAAGGTATTCCTATTCACTACGGTGTCCGCGATCAGACCTCCAGGTGAGGAGAAATTGTTGCTGACGATCTGCAGGCGATAGTTCAAAGCATCCTCCACTTCATCCCACCAGAAGCTGACGTTGTATTTCGGGCTGCTGTAACCATCAGAAGGAGCTTGCAAGGTTACCTGTCGCTTATCAATAGAGGGTTCTATAAAATCCTTACAGGAGGTAAGCAGTAGGCTGAATACTATAATTATACCTGCGGGCCTTGGAAAAAAGGGTGATTTCATTCTGGACTAAAATATAAATTAAAAAATAAATTAGGGAATGATTTTGCCATCGTTTTAAACGGGCTATCAGTTGCCATCTCTAAGTGTTTTTTTTGACTTACCCGATAAAATATATTAATTTATTTTATATGTTTACAGCAACAATAACCCTAACACAATTTATACGATGACCTTACATTTCATCCCATTCCCGGTTCCCGACGCGCCTGTTTTGCAAAATACCTTTTTGTTTTAATCCGAATACACCGACCCTTATCACAAGCTCATTCATGAATAGATTTTTATTCAGCATATCTTTTATGCTGTTTTGCAGCTATATAACGCTTGCACAAAATACCCCGAACAAATTCAGGACAGATCTTTTGGCGCCGTCGCCAACCGCGGCTAATTTGTCCAAGTATGGTAACGTGCCGGTTACTTTGTACACTGGAAGCGCTAATACGTCGATCCCGATCTTTACGGTTGAGGGCAATGATATCGAACTGCCGATCACCCTTACTTACAACTATAACGGACTAAAGCCTAATGAACAGGTGAGCTGGATCGGCTTAGGCTGGTCATTGCAGGCAGGTGGAGTGATCACCCGGAATATTCGTGGCCGTTCAGATGACGATGCTATACCATCCAACCGGAAATATGACGTGATATTTAATAATATCGGCAGTATGGCGGAAAGTGATCAGAATTTTCTCAAATCCACTGCTGAGAGCATGGCGTATGATACGGAGCCGGACTTATTCAGTTACAGTTTCGCAGGCTATTCGGGAAAGTTCGTTAAAGTGAATGGCCAGGTATATACCTTCCCGGTCAGTAAGCTAAAGATCGAAGGAAGCGGATCAACGGGCTTTACGGTTACGACCGAAAACGGAGATAAGTATTATTTTGCAATGGCTGAATACACCCGCCCCAAAAATGCTGCTGGTTCATCTTATAATATGGGAACTTATGCTTCTGCCTGGTACCTCACCAAGATCACTAATGCGGCCAATACGGAGTCCATTAATTTAAGCTACGAGGATGAGCAGGAAATGACACAAGAGGGTTACCGTACGCAGACCCTGGTAAAGGCAAACGATTTTACTCAGCCTACCACTTTAGGAGATATTACCAGCCCTATGCCAACCTTTGTTTCGCCAGTCCGATTGTCACAGATCACCTCTGATAAGTTTACTGTAATTTTCTATCAGGAAGTACAGGCCCGGCAAGATATAAAGTTGTCCTCGTCTTATGCGCTGAATTCAATTGTAATCAACAATAGGTCGGGAACTACTTTAAAGCAGTTCAAATTTGAGCATGAATACTTTGGTACAATAAACTTTCCCGACAACAAATACCTTAAGCTGAAATCGCTGAAACAGTTTGATGCTTACCCCTCAGATGTGCCGGGTATTGGGTCACCATATACGGATTCACTTTGCCACAAGTTTGAATACATCAATGAATTTTCCTCCTTCCCATCAAAAACAACAATTGGTATCGATCATTATGGTTACGCCCAAAGCGGAGAAGGCGGCGCGCTCATTCCGGCAACTGTAGATCTGGGCGACCATATCGAAGATGTATATATCAGTGGCGGTAACCGCGAGCCGGATTCAGCAGCTGCTATCGTAGGCTCACTCAGAAAAATTGTATATCCAACCGGGGGGGCGACAACCTTCAGTTATGAACGGAACAGGATGGCTGCAAGCGGATTTAAAAGTAAAAGCCTTTCCGTAAGCTTGAATGTTCAACGGCCGAATCCTAATACTACCGATATTATAAATCAGTCAGGCACCTTTCATATCAATGAACCTCAATTGGTTCAGGCTTACGGCGGCAGGACGCCTAAACACGCGGTGTCTGGCGCCGCTGCAAAAGATAATATCCTGGGAGAATTGTCGATATGGAAGGATGGGGATGCCCCGGCCGGTAACTTAAAGGTGGTGGATAACAACACCCAAAGCGTTTCGGTCGGTCTCCAGCTTGATACAGGGACATATACCTATACGGTCACATGTGATGGAAGTGAAAATTATGCCAGCGGTGGTATCGTGTTTTATGAAAGAACGAACATTCCCAATTTTTTGGTTGGCCCTGGTTTCAGGATCAGATCGATGGTCGATTCCTCTGTTGTCGGCAACCCTGTTGTTAAAGTATATAGTTACCAGGACGGCAGTGGTGCGTTTCCGTCATACGGGGGCACGGGTTATACAGAAACAACTATTAATCAAACAAATCCCAATAATCCATATACAACTACTTATGGTTTTTCGGTAATAAGCTCCGTGAGTTCGCAACAGGAGAATCAGGGGCTGCCCTATTTTTATCCCATAGTAACCGAAGATACGGGGAAGGGAAATACAGTCACCAGAACGGTTTATAAATTCAAAAACCTTGAATACTCCGCTCAGTTTGCCGGGGCGACACTCATCAATCAAGTGGATTACAAAAAGGTGGGTAATGATTTCGTACCATTAAAAGAAAAATCATTCACTTACAATTTTATCAGTGACGGACAATACGGTTTCCTTGCGATCCGCCCCTATATGCAGACCAAGACCGTAATTACGGGCTCCAATCTCGGAAATGGCACCCTGGCTTACGGTTATACCGGATACACGATGAATGCTGCCTGGAATGAATTGCAATCGGTTAAAGAGGTGCTATATGATGGTGATACGTTAATAACTGAAACCAAAAACCTGTATAACCGGTCAACCCATAACATTGCAGTTTCGAGGACGGTCAATTCCAGGGGAGAAACAACTGTTCAGAAAAACAAATATCCGGAAGACTATACGACATCAGTCAGTGGGAACCTTGTCGCGGCGAACGTGATCGCCCCGGCCATAGAAAGCCAGGTATGGAACAAACGGTCTGCGACCGATTCGGTGCTGGTGAGCGGCATGATCACCAAATACGATTCTGTGTTGTTCAAGCCGGTGGCCAAGTATGTGCTGGAATCCTCCACACCGCTTGCTTCGCTGGATAGTGAAGGCAAAGACGGTAACAATAAGTACGCCTCTTTATTAAGCGATACCCGGTATAAGCCGCGCTACAGTTTTAAATACGATGCGTTTGCCAGGCTTATTTCGCAGAACGCTACAGGCGGGATCATCAATTCCTATCTATGGGCTTACAAAGGCGATGCGACCCAACCCCTGAAATTTAATTACCCCGTGGCAGAGATCAAAAACGCGCTGCCAACAGAATTTTATTACCAGAATTTTGAAGAAGCAAGCGGTGCAACAACCGGCACCGCCAATACAGGTATAAAGTTTAACAACGGCGCTTATACGGTAACCTGGACAAGACCAAACGGCCGCGCTTACCTGATCAGCTACTGGTACAGAAGCGGGGGCATTTGGAAACTGAAAGCACCACAAAGCTATACGACGACCAGCCTGGCCCTATCCGGCGGGGACGCTTATGATGATGTGTTGATTTACCCGGCCGACGCGCAGATCACCACATATGCTTACTACCCGGGCACGGGCTTTAGTGCGGTAACAGATCCCAAAGGGTTAACGTCTTATTACGAGTACGATAAGTTTCAGCGCCCGCGTAATATCAAAGATAAAGATGGCAATATCCTGCAAAACTATAGTTATAATTATGTGAACCCGCCGTTACCGGTGATACCAAATGAAGCACAGTCCGGCGCGTTTACAAAAAGCTGCACAACAGGTGTAGGTTCATCGGTGACCTATACGGTACCAGCAGGAACTTATACGGCAGCCACGCAAGCGCAGGCAAATGCCCTGGCACTGGCTGATGTAAATGCCAATGGCCAGGCGTATGCCAATACCAACGGTACCTGCCAGATGGTCCCGTTCATTAAAATGGAAATAACCAGTTCATACTTAGGGGCGGATAATCATAACTATAATGTGTACACTTTTAAAAGCTTCGCTGACCAGGCCGGTACAATCCCGTACAATGTGCCGGCAAGCCTTACCATAAATTATTACCGGGTGCAAAACACTTCGGTGAATGGTGGCAGCCCAACATCCCTGGGCTATTATGAAACGGTAACCATGGCATCAGGTGCAAACACCAAGAACCTTACCTATGATGTAAACACCTGCGGTACGATGATCGCAAATATTGTAGCAGGACCTCCTGCGTCCGAAAGTGCTAAAAGTGGTACGACAACGCAACAAAGCACAGCAGGTGGTGGTGCATCGACAAACGCGGTTCCCCCTGGTGGTGGCGGCTCAACAACGTGTATCACAAACAGCATTACGCTGCAAACGGGTACCGGATATATTTTATTTGTAAACACGCCACAATAATTATGAACCGGTCAGTTTATCATCAAGCAATCAAAGGAATGACATTATTACGATATAGATCAGGATCATTAACGCTTACCTTGTTGCTGGCTGCCATTTGCAGCTACGGGCAGAGCGGCAATATCAACTACGTACGCAAAAGGGTGCCGCAAATACCCCTAAAAACAGAAGTACAGGTGGATGCGGCCGCATCAAACCCGGTGCAGGTGCAAACCAGCATACAGTATGTGGATGGCATTGGCCGCCCCGTCCAAAGCGTGCAGGTAAAAGGGAATCCGGATGCCACCAAAGATGTGGTGCAGCCGATGGCCTACGACGTTTTAGGCAGAGAGGCAGTAAAATACCTGCCTTATACGACCGGCGCAGGAGTAGCAGGCAGCTACCGTTCCGATGCGCTGAACGGCAGCAGCGGGTACAGCAACAGTGCGCAAAAGAGTTTTTACTCGTTAACGGGGCAGGGCTATAAAGATATGGCTACGCCGTTTTCGGTAACGGTGTTTGAGCCCTCGCCGCTGAACCGCGTGAGCGAGCAAGGCGCACCGGGCGATACCTGGCAGCCGGCTGCAAATCGCACCACCACCGGCCGTACGGTGATTGCCGAGTATACCACCAATACCAGCGAAACCGGGCTGCGTAATGCCCGTTTATACAAGGCGCTTTCTCCCAATGCCAACCACACCAGGCGGCTTACAGACGGCGGCTGGTATGCAAAAGCTACGCTTCAGGTAACCATCACAAAAGATGAGAATTGGACGAGCGCAGCAGGTAAAGCCGGAACGACCGAAGAGTATAAAGATAAGGAAGGCCATGTGGTGTTGAAGCGGGTTTGGTTAACAGATACCAGCGACCTGCTCACCTATTACGTATACGATGAGATGGGCAACCTGAGCTTTGTATTGCCACCCGGGGCAAATGATGCCACCGCTGCTGTGAGCCAGGTAGAGATGGACCAGCTTTGTTACCAGTACCGCTATGACGAGCGTGGCAGGCTGATAGAAAAGAAACTGCCGGGCAAGGGCTGGGAATACATGGTTTATAACAAGCTTGACCAACTGGTCGCCAGCCAGGATTCGGTACAGCGGATGAAAACACCTTTGCAGGAAGCCTCGTTTAGCAAATATGACGCGCAGGGCCGTACAGTAATGAGCGGTATATTTACCGTAGCAGGCAGCACCGCGGGCGTTAATAAAAGAAGCGTGATGCAGGATAGTGTGAACGCGCAATCCATCCTTTGGGAAGCCCGTATTGCAACTGGAACGGGCTACAGCGCAGCCGTATATCCAAAAGCGAATATAACACCACTAACCATCAGTTACTATGATAACTACACATCTATCCCATCAAAGCCTGCGGCGTTTGTGGCGCCGGCAGACGCAAGTACAAGGACCACTGGTTTGCTTATGGGCACCCGTACAGCAGTGCTGGGTACACCGGCCAATATGCTTTGCAGCATGACGTATTATGATGACGAGGGCAGAACGATAAAAACCTTTAAACAACATTATTTTGGCGGAACTATAAACGCGGGCAACTATGATGAAAACTCGATAGTATATAACTTTATAGACCAGCCTATAAGCACAACGCGCAAGCATTATCTTGCATCAGTACTAAAAGTAACCATTGCGGACTCGACCAATTACGACCACATGGGCCGAAAGATAAAAAGTTGGCAACAACTGACCAATGGAACAGGATTGGCAGATGCTCGGGTCCTGATCAGTAAAGTGGAGTATAATGAAGTTGGACAGCTAAAAACAAAAAACCTGCACTCTACAGACGGCACCACCTTTAAACAGGCGGTTGCTTACAACTATAATGAAAGGGGATGGCTGCAAGGCAGCAGCGCGCCACTGTTTGCCATGCAGTTGAAATACACGGACGGTACCGCGCCACAGTATAACGGAAATATCGCCAACCAGCTTTGGGGTGTACCGGGTACGCTGGATAAAACCTATACTTATAAATACGATAATATCAACCGTTTGTTAAGCGGCGCGTCCTCTACCAATGACCGGGAACGGAGCATCGTTTATGATAAAATGGGCAATATCACCAGGCTCACCAGGTTCAGTAATAATGTTATCATTGATAGTTTGAATTACAATTACACTATCAGCGGCATTGCAACCAACCAGTTACAAAGCGTAAATGACCTGACCACAAGCGTGCTTGGGCAGAAACCCGGTAACTTTACTTATGCTTATGATGGTAACGGTAATATGCTAACTGATAATAGCAAGGGCATAACCATCGCTTATAATATGCTGAACCTGCCGCAAAGCATCGCTGCAAAGAATACAACCTACACCTACGATGCAAGTGGTAATAAATTACGAAGAGTTATTGGAACCATAGCGACTGAGTATATCGATGGGATACAGTACGAAGGTACTGCGATTAGTTTTATTCAAACAACAGAAGGCCGTGCATTGCCGAACGGTACTACGGCTTACAACTATGAGTATACACTTGGGGATAACCTGGGAAATAGCAGAGTTGGTTTTGATATTTTCAATAATGCGGCAAGGTCGGTGCAGACCAATAACTATTATCCATTCGGTTTAGAAGCTTTCAATAATACCGCATCAAGCCCTAAAAATTATTATCTTTATAATAAAAAGGAGTTACAGGAGAATATTAGTGCGTATGATTACAGTGCACGTTTCTATGACCCCGTAATTGCAAGATGGACTGTGATAGATCCGTTAGCTGAAAAATCAAGAAGATTTAGTTCATATGTATACGGTAATGATAATCCCATTCGTTTTGTTGACCCTGACGGGATGTCAGCTATGGAGTCAGCCCAAATGGCCTCGACATTCGCACAAGCTCAGGATGAGATTGGTGGAGGGCGTAGAAAAAAAGAAAAGGATATAGTACATGCTTCTCCCCCTTTTATTTACAAGAACTCCGGTAAAGGGAGTAGAGAAGCTGGTTTTGCTGGATTTTCAGCTGGTTTTGCCTATACAGGCAAGGGCGGTGGGGTATCAACCAACGTTACCGGATTCTCAGCCTCCTACAAAGCAGAAAAAAGTGGTTCGGATTTTGAAATCGGAGCAAAAGCATTTGCAATGCAGGGTACAGCGTCAACTAAACTTGGGGCGGATAACTATAATGTTTCCGGCAAAGCAGAAGGATCTGTTTTGCTTGTCGAAGCAAATTCTAGTGGTGGTGTTTACGGATTTAAGAATAACAAAACTGGTATTTCTGGATCTGCTACGGCTGGTGCATATATGTTGAAAGGTGACTTAACTGGGGAAGCGAATTTTCTTGGAATCAAATTGGAAGCAACTCAAGGAGCAACTCTTGGAAGTGCCCATATTGGTGGTGAAGTTGGGGGGTATTATGATCATTTGAAAAGTAAATTAGTACTTAGTGTTGGTTGGAATATTGGCTTAGGTGTGGGTGAGCATACTGATTTTAAGGTGGAGCTGCCAATGCCTAGTGTGCCATAGAGTTTGTAATAACAAAAATAAAATTATGAATATTGTATTATACCTGATCTTTTTTATCGCAGTCGATTTATGCGTATTTTTATTAATTAATAAAATAATTAAAGCAAATGCCAGTTTTTTGCTAATACTTGTTTTGTCTGTAGTAGTAATTATATTTCTACATAGCGGTATATTTAATGTGGCAAATTTAATGCCACTCAAATACCTATTAGCAGGGCTGGAAATACTGGCAGGGTGCTTAGTTATGAGTTTGATTGGAAGATTTTCAATTAACAGAACTTTGAAATCTACAAGATTAACTCCAGAAGTGGCAAAAATTTCAATTAAAATTCAATCATTCCTGTTTTTCAAAGTGCTATACGCTTTAAGTTTATTTGTGCAAATAATGTTCGTTCTGAAATATTATATTAAATAATATTTGATAGGTTAATTTACATGTTAACGTTATGCTTCTTCACTGGTCGAAATAATGGAGGATGCTTATTTATTAGAAAAATATTAAAGGGAAACCCGCAACTGGTCGAGATTTATAACTTACGTCTAAAATGGATGTAAGCTTTTAGCTTACAATTACGAAGACTGCGTGGTGACAACCTAGGTAACAGCAATTTTGGTTTTGATATTTTCAATAACGCGACAAGATTGGTGCAAACCAATAATTATTATCCGTTCGGCTTGGAAGCTTTCAATAACACCGCATCAAGCCCTAACCTACCTGGTCTAAGTTTAGTGTAGCGTAACTTAGAACTAAAATGGAATAAGCTTTGAGCTTAGAACGCTTGGCTATGTGGCTGGCGTTGTTTAATAGGTTATTAAGCGCAACTGTTCTGACTTAGTAAATAACACTAGTGCAAATAATGTGACCCGACGATGGGTTATCCGGATTAAGAACACAGGTGAAAATAAATGAAAAACAACACGTTAAGGAAAATAATTTTAATATTAATCCTTTTGGTATTTGTCCGCTGTGAGTCTCGATTGAAACAGGAAGTTAAAGACACTCTTTCAAAGAAGAAATCCGTATCAAAAACTAACCAGAATGAACAAAAGGCGATTGATGCCCAAATGGCACTTGGTGATCGCCCTGATAATGAGCAGGAGTCACCATCAGCGATGGAAGAGCGACAAGCACTCTCAAAAACTTATGATCAAATTAAAGTAATTGATACTTTATTAATAAGAAATAATGACACTCTTAAACTCCATCTTAAATATTATTGCCTTAAGAATAAAAGTATAACTGTTCCTAAAACCTATTTTTCCGGTGATGAAAAAGAACCGAAAGATTTTAAAACTTACGATTTTGCGTCCAGCATATTACTAACCATTCATGGAAATACTGTTTTTGATAAAGTTGTAAAAAAAAGTGATTTTAATGCAATAATTACTGAAGACCTACGAAAATATGGATCTTTAAGGATGCCATATATAGCACCGGGTAGTGAAAATACCAACCAAGTGATATTACATTATTCTGTCTCTATTCCCGTAACCGATATTGGTGAAGGCGTGAATTTAATCATCGATAAAGATGGCAAATCTAAAACAGTTAAAGATTAGTCATATATACTCTTATCTATTATATAAGCCTTCATCTTATTGTATGAAACGTATTCTTTTAATTATATTTTGTGCAACTGTTTATTTCAATGCATATGGCTCAATTCGAACAGATACTCTCATTAAGAAAATTATAAAGAAGATCTATCGTCTATCCTGCAAAAAAAATGTTAAGGGAGTGCGCCCTGCAAAAAATCTATATATTATTCCCCAGACTGCTGATGAAGCACCTAAAAACTAAATCTTAATCCGATAACTAGGTGATTTGTTCATTATTCAAAGGTATCCGTAGCGTAAGATGTTCTTTTATTATAAGGGTCTTTATAAGGTAATAAAAAACGTTCGTTTCTGAATATCCATTGCCCCCATTCCCAAAAACGCCAGGGTTTGAGTGTAAAGGTCCGGAACAGTCGGTTGTCACCCAGGTCTTTTTCAGGGTGTTGGCAAAGGAAATATCCATAGCGTTTTTGGCAGTTTAAAAAAGACATGCCTTTTCCGGCTTCTTCATTATATGTGAAAGTGCCATCACGATTGCTGTATGTGTAATTTTCCTGTAAAAGAAAACTAAACAATGGGAGATTTGATGCGATAATCACCATTAGTACAATTAATATGATCTTTTTCATAAATAATTAATTACAAGCTCCTTTGCTTAAAGGGGCATTACCACCCTTTTTATTTACGTTGTTACCGTTTAGCTTTTCGATGCTGTTTCCCAATCCCGCCGGGGTCATCGCGGTCATCGCGCCGCCGGGACCGGATAAGCCTACCGTATTGGTGGCGTCCGGTAAGGCGATGCCGCCGGCTTTACAGGCAGAGATCACGAAATTGGTGCAATTAAAGTCGGTAATGTCATAGGTCGCTGGCGGATTACCAATATAATTCAGCACTGCGTTAAAATTCCTGGCATCGACGTTGTAGGTGATACTTGTATTGTAATCGAAGCCCCCGTTATCAACCAGTTTTGACGGTGCGTGCATTTTATCCAGGCCTGTAGCGTTGGGATAAAAACCAATAACCTGCGTGATGGTTTGCGTTCCGTTTGTTTTGGTTAGTCCTATGGCGACATGGCCCACGCTGTTTGATCCGAGATTAAAGGTTGTTCCCGGAAACGGTTCCTGTACGTACACGGTAATTTTCATGCTTGCACCTGCATCGGGGAGGTCGCGGAAACAATTGGTGTAACTTTTTGGATCGATCTTCGGTTTGCCTTCACCCGGCAGGTTCGATACCGATGTCGGGGCTGCCCCGGTGCCGCCTCCGCCGCCGGTGTATTCCGGGGGCGATGTCCCTAAGGGCGGAAGGTCACCCGGCGTATCAGCGCTGAGGTCCCCCAGATCATACGTGCAGATCTTTTCTGAATAGATAACGACTACGCCGTCCGGCCCAATGTAATTGCTGTCGACCCATTCGCAATTTTCGCTGACGTTTAGGGATTTTGTTTTCAGCCCGGATGTGCCGGGGACCGGTGGGCCGGTATTTGCCGCCGGCCGAATGCTGCCGGCGCGTTTTCCCTGTAAAAATATCCATCCGCCCAGGAGTTTGTTGGCCTTATCGTATACGAATACCCGCCCGGTAAAGGTGGCGGGTGTGATCTTTTGTTCCCGCTGGAACTGGATGGCGTCAGGAATAATGTCCAGGAAGTAATTATTGATCTCTCCGTAGGCGTTCCTAGTAAAGAGTATCGTTTTAAATCCTTGTTTTAGTTTTTGAAAGGTGGGTGTGCCACTTATTTTAACAAAGAGGTAATTGCCGGTGTCTGTTTTTCCGCTTTGTATATTGCTCCAGTCGATGACGGTCGCGGGTCCTTCCGGGATATTTTCTGTGTTAATATTCTTCTTTTTACCCTGGGATTCCCACCAGCGCTTTGCTTCTCCAGGGGCAAATTCGTCTTTTACCGGGTTCCCGGCAGATGCAGTGTCTTTTATTTCGTTTTTTTGGCAGGCTGTTACGGCCAAAATAAAAAGGATGATGATGTTGAGTCTTTTTTTCATGTGTGTATAAGCGGGATGAAAGGCGGGTTGGGGCCGGGTTGTTTTTTGATTTATGTCAAAATTGCTTTTGATCCCCTGATCCGGCTGAGGGTCTCTTGACTGATCCCGAGGTAAGAAGCGATCTGTCCGAGTTGGGCTTTTTGCAATATCCCGGGATGGGTTTTGATAAGTTGTTCGTAACGCGTTTTTGCCGAAAGCTTGCGGAACAGGATCGCCCGCTCTTCGGATAGCATGTAGTATTTTTCGGTGACCAAACGCCCGGTGTAATTGTACTCCGGGAAATCGGCGTAGATCCCCTGCAGCTGGTTCCAGGTCATCGATAAAAGTTCGCTGTCTTCCAGTAGCTCAATGTTCTCAGCAGCAGGTTGTTGGGTGTAAAAGCTATAGACGGATATCATCAGGTCACCCCTCGCCATGAACCACGAGGTACATTCTTTTCCTTCAGGCGTGATATGGTATGCGCGTGCAAATCCATTGTTTATAAAATAGATCTTTTTGGAGGTTTCTCCTTCCTTTAACAACAGGTGTTTTTTAGGATGCTTTTCCTCTTTGAGCGTTTCCCTGAAACGCCTGTCAAGCGCGTCTGAAAGGGGGGCGATGAAGTTCAGTGTCTGGATTAGCAGGTCTGTATTCATAAGCGTTTATTTTACCCGTGAATCGATTTTGATAATTGTCAACCGGTATGTTATGTTGGTGTATTTACTTTGTGGTTAACAATAAGTGCTTAATAGTTAACATTGAAAAACAGGAAATATTGTGTGTTCCGCTGTTTTTCGGCCGTTGTAAATGATAGTTATTGGATTAATGGTTTGATATTCAATTTGTTGTTTAGGTAATGATTTGTAAATGTTTGTTCATCTCAATCACTTTAAAGTTAAATTTTATGTTAAAAGAAAAATGTGAAACCTGGCTGGTGCAGCTACGGGAAAAGTTAAAAAGTATGGAACGGGAGGGGGCGAATGCGTTGGAAAAACTGACGGGGTCGGTGGCGGCGATTCGGGATACGCTTGGGCTGATGCGAAAGGAGATTTTGGAAAATCCTTTCTCGGGTCCGGAGGAAGAGATTTTGTTTTTTAAATACTATAAGCCCAGGTGTTATGCATTGATGATCCTGCAGTTTGAGGAATTTGATCTCGGTCAGTACAAACCTGCAGGGCCGGATGATATTTTGCGTCAGTATTACTTACAGGAACTGGAATTTGTCCGGCGCTTTTTTGCACGTAACGCTTTTTTGTACGGGTATTACCGCAATGATATGACCGAACTTGATCATGTCTATTTTATCCGTGGCAAAGATTTAAATAGTGGCTTGCTCCCGGCGGTTCCGGATGCTGATCCGCTTTTCTCGACCGGCGCTGATTATCTCTTTTCAAAATTTATTGCTTATGAATGGCTACAGGATAAGTTGCTGGAAGCTGTCCGGGATCTGGAGGCGGTGCAGAGGGCCCCGGGCGGGAGCAGGAAAGTACGGTCGCTGCGCTGGACGGGGGAAAGCATCAACCTGGTGGAATTGGGTTACGGCCTTTTTGACAGTGGTCAGCTCAATGAGGGTAAGGCCGGGATCGGGGAGATCTTTTCCTGGCTGGAGGAGAAACTGCAGGTCAGTATCGGCATACCGGCACGACGATTTGTCGAGATCAGCCGCAGGAAACGGTTAAGCCGCACAAGGTTCCTGGACCAGATGCGGGATGCGATCAACCGGAAAGTTGATGAAGGTGATGCTTTTGTGCCCGGTAAGGGGAAATTTTAAAGATGAGGGTTCGCGGAAATGTTCTGAAAATACCTGCAATACCCTGATATATTTCGCCGCTGCCGGCTCCGGCTTTCCCTGACAGATATGGTGATTACGGCGGAATGATTTTCAAAGTGTTCTTTACTTGTTTGATAATCAGGAAGTCAGGGATAAGTCAGAATAAAAAAAAATCCCGTTTTATTTGTTTTTGTAAAATGTGTACGTTAGATTTAGATAACCGAAACTTTATTAAAATGCTGCGTGGCCTGACTGCGCGATGTTGCACCAAGGATGACTGGCGGGCGGGATTTGTGCCGGGTGAGTAGAGTATTCGACCTAACCGGGCACAATATGGACGCTAAAAACATTCGCCGCCGTGAATTTTTAAAAATATCCGCGCTGTCAACCGTTGCCTTACTACCAGCAGCGGCAATGTTCAGCGGATTTGTCGATAAGGAGGCTTCAGAGCAACTCATAATTGACTGCGGTTTCCGGCTGACGGATTACCGCAATCTGTTAAATCTTGAGTTCTATTTTATTAACCTCGAATACCGTAAAAGGGGGCTCTTCCAAAGAAAGGGTTTAACAGCCCGATTCGGACAGCAGGAGGCGTATATGATCGTACGTTTGCCGCAGCAACATATTGCAGAACAAGCGCTGTCGATCATCGATAATGATTTTTCTGTGCTGGATAAATTCACTGCTGTAACTAAAATATCAGGTTACAGCTACCTGGTATTTCGCATTATATTTTCCGGGGGCGCTGATGAGATCAGAATTCCGTTGTCGGCCAAAAGGCTGATGGACTGGAATAACGAATTCACAGGCAACGGATATATGTTTAAGTTGGTGGTGCGTCAGAATCTGAACACATCTCTGTTTGAACTGAAAACGAAGAACCTTACCGGCGGGGAAAAAGTCGAGAACAGGTATCCGCTCGGATATGCAGCAAAAGACGTCAATGGTAAACCGGAATACACTTATGATTATGGTGCGTATCCTAAAGTAGCGGGTGACCCGGTTACAGCGATAGAAGCTCCATGGCGCATCTTACTCAGCCCGAAACTGCCGGATCAGGATCGTTTTAAGTTTAAATGGACGTTTGCTAAACCTGTTGAAAAAACGGGCACCGGGGGGCAGTATGTTGACACACGCAACGGAACTGTACGTACGTTGTCTGCTGACAAATTTACGGCTGAACTCTGGATGGCCGCACTGACGATAGAGGAAGATGAACAATACCTGAAACAACAGATAAGAAGGCAGTTACAAAATAAGCAGCCGGAGGGAAACGTGCGAAATACTGCAGCTGAAAAAATCTACCCGGCTATGGAAGTTATGTTGTTAGGATCTCCCGATTATCCCGATAAACAGGCGTCCGCCGATGCTCTGTTTAAAAATAAGGAGGCTGTGGGCGGTTTTCCGGGTGCAATGTATAAGGTACTGCCTGAGGCTAAAGACAGACATGATCTGGTTGATCTGTATATTAAATATAAGTTATTGGCAAATGCTGATAAACTCTCCTTTTCAGCTTTGGGGATCTCGGCGGAAATAGGACTCAAAAATGAAAAGATTGATTCAACGCTTAAGGCGGGGAACGATCTTTACAGCTGGAAACAGCTGATCAGTTTCGGACGGGACGAGGAAGTTGAAGTAGTACGTTTGATATTGGAAAAGGAATTCGGACACAAGTATTTACACATAAGTACAACAAAGAGACGGTTACGCAGAGGCATCGCATATCTTGATTACCGGGAATATATAATGCCGCTCGATCTTACGATTAACTATGAACAGCACGAGTCGGAAAAAAATATTCTTACGGGGGAGATAAATACTTCCAAATTTCAAAGCCCTTTCCGGCAAATTGAGATTAAAGAACGTCAGCCTAAAAGGATAATTCCCGTAAATCAAATGGCAGATGACCTGGCCGGATTTAAATTTACAATTCCGGCTTACGACTATAAAGATCCCGCCGACCCGAACAATATCAGGCGGATAACGGGGGAGACCAATTCCCTGTATTATCCGGTTAGTGAAGCGACGCGTGAACCGGTCACATTTGAATATGAAGGTGTTGACTGGGAAGGGCAAAAGGTAAAATTCAATAAAGTGATCCAGGCAATCCCTGCATCGATAAATAACGCGTTGAACGCAATAACACCCGATAAGTTAAAAATTGCGGATATAGATCAGTTTTTTGAGGGTGGAAAATTAAGTAAGTTGCAGGAGCGGATCACCGGCCTGGCAACATATATTGAAGCCGGTTCTGACAATGTAAATGTTAAAAAACAGTGGATAATCTACCGGGACAGGTGCCGGGACCTTCTTAATGTAACAGAAAGCAGATTTCTTCAGGACATCAGCCGGATTGCAAAGAACAGTAACTTTTTTATAAAGGAATTACCGGGAGTGTTCCGGCAGTTAAAGCAGTTAAGCGACGGGCTTAACGAAATCGGCGAGTTAAACCTTCGCGACATACTAAGTGAACCGGAACTGGAAAAAAGGACGCAGGCAGAAAAAGACCGTATACTGCAGGATTTTAATGACTTAAAACGCCGGGTGAAATTGATATGTGATTTGTCAGATCAAACGGCCCTTTTAACTGCAGACACATTAGACAACGCACTGAATCAGTTAACCGGGCTGACGGGGTTTATAGCAGACCGCTCCGACCTGGCCCTGGCCGTCACCCGGACTAAACTGTTACATGCAATTGAAAGGTCCGCAGAGGTGCTGTCGGATGTCGTGAAAAAAGGCAAATTACTTATAAACGGGATAGAGAACCCGGCAGATCTGCCGGAAATACTTGCGGCAGTGCAGGGTTTACCCAAAATAGATGATGTAAAAAAAATAATTGAAAAAGAGATACTCAACACGATAAATATTACTCAGCAACAGGTGGCTTTTACGGCGCGGTCTGTCGGAAATGATCTGGATCTCGTAAAGAAAGATTCCATCAGTAATTTAAGAACTGAAAGCCTGCTGTTCCGCGGTAAAATTGCGGAGGCAGCCAATGGCATTGACCTGTTTAACCGGTATGCTGCATTGCCTCAGTTGCAGCGCGCAAGCACTTACATCAAATCTCTTGATAAATTAATAGGTGAAGAGATTTCTGTAAACTTCAGATATGCCAGGGACTATATAAATAACCAGGCGGACACTACCAGACTGGAGACAGTAAAGAACGCTTCAATGGTCTTTGCTGAAGTTACAGAAGCCTCACGTGATTACTTAAAAGGGCAAATGAGAAAAGTTGCCGCAGATATGGGTGGTTATATCAATCCTGAATTACCCGTGGAATATCTTACCTATCTGAAGGATCCTAAAAAGTTGAAAGATTCGCTTGGTACAGCTCTTAAAAATAATATACCACCTGAATTAAAAGAAGTGTATGACGACGCCAGCGGTGCCTACAATGATCTGGTTTTTATCAGCGGTCAGGCTAAGGATGCATGGAATTCGGTGCGTAATATAAAACCGGAAGATTTTTTTGCGGGTTTGGATGCCAAGATCCTGGGAAGTATTTATTTGAAAGACATTTTGGGGCTGGATTTTGAAATGCCACGACTCTCCATCATACCAAATAAGAAAGGCCTGCCCGATAAAGTTGTTTATAACTTTCTTACCGATAAGATCAAAGAAAAAGACATCGGCGTGGTTAAATTCTATGCAATGAATAAAGGGCGTAAAGCTGCGTTTCAGATTTATATGGAAAAGGGTATTCAGGATGCCCGGGCCTGCAGGTCTTTTACACGGCTGGAGAATTTTTCCATTGGTATTAAACCCTTTGGCCCCGAAATACTAACCATACTGTTTAATAAACTGGAGGTTGCTTCAGGTTCTGCCGCTGCAAAAAAAACCACGGTTGACATCGCAGACATTAAGTTTGGCGGGCCGCTGGATTTTATCGGAAAACTGGCGGAGTCATTGCATATACCGGGAACGGGGCTTCACATCAATCCGTCTTTCCGTGAAATTGAAATTGGTTACTCCTATACCCTGCCAGGTATAGAAACTCCCGCGTTCAACCTTGCTAACCTGAAGTTTGACATTGCTTTCACCATACCGTTACCTGATTCGTCCAAAAAAAATGTTGAAGAGTTAAGTACCACATTCTCGATCAACCGCCCGGAAGACAAGTTCCTGGTAACTGCCGGAATATTCGGGGGCAGGGGGCATTGTGTTATCCGTGCAACGCCCACCAAAATTAAAGAGATAGATACAGCTATCGAATATGGAGGATATTTTGGAATTAATTTGGGGATAGCTAAGGGATATGTATACCTTTTTGCCGGCTTACGCTATGAAGCAAGAGACGGGGACATAAAACTCACCGCCTATATTATTTGCAGTGGTGGTGTTACAGTATTCGGGTTCATTTCTGTGTCTGTAACATTTTTGCTCCTGTTGCAATACAATATTCAGAGCAACGTGCTGTTCGGCTCTGCCTCGGTTTCCTATTCCATTAAAATCGGATTTTTCAAAAAGTCATTTACTCTTCGTTACAGCAAACAACTGACCGGATCCAAAGGCAAGAAAATTGATCCGAATGTTGAGCAGCAGGCTTACGCAGGTGATTTTGTTCGTGAGGAAGTGTTTTATGCATCAACTGGTAACGCTATGGAAAACATTCCGGCAGCAATGCTTGACTCACCCGCTCCGGCACATGATGTTGAACATACCGGTTTTAATGAAATCTATACCAGGGGTATCTACCTCATTTATCACCAATCATTTAACCGAAATTCTAAATAAGTATGGGAAAAAACACCAAAGTCATTTGCACCGTAGTGCCAAATCCTCATAAAACAGACGGCTACAATAAAAATAACGGAACTTTCCGGTATTATTTTTCGGTTTTTTTAACGCCCAGGCTACCTGAATCAGGTAAACTGAAAGATTATTATGAGATGCTCAACTGGCCCGATTTTTCAGAATATTTTGAGGGCTTTAAAACAGCCGGAAAAACGGCCGAATTTATCAGGGTGCATATCGCTCCGGTCGATTATACAAAAAAGCCCGGCCCGCCGGTAACGCATGAATACAGTATACTGAATGAAAGTCATCCGAAAGGGTTTCTTGCGCATTTTGATACGGAACCATTAATGAGCCTCCGGAAAACTATCAGGAAGCAAGACCGAAAACTGCTTTACCGGCAATTGTTTTTGCCATCTACTCCCGTAAGCGGGTGGTTGCTGAACGAAGGTGCCGGTATTCCGGGAGACGTAAAGCAGATATTCAGCTATGAAGAAATTCTGGCTTATTACGAGGAGCTGCAACGACAAAATCCGGACGACCGGGACTTGAAAAATAATCTGGAGAAGGTCAAAAGAAGTTTTGAGGAAAAAAACGGGTTGCCATTTGCCGCAAATATTCATGAAATCTCCAGAGGCATAGCACCCGGTGCAGGAATTGCAGCACTGACCTCCTCGGTCAGAAAATTTTTAAAAGATACGGCCGGTCATCACATCAGCGCCGTGGAACTCGACCTGCTGAATAAAGAAAATCAGGAATTTCATAAAAAGCTTTCTATTCTCAGCAGCTATCCGCATCTGATGCGTTTAACAGGCTGGATACTGGATTTCTATGTTGATGCAGCAGAAGAACCGGATTTTGAATTACTGTTAAATGCCATACGTACGGACAGCGTGGCAACCCGCACAAACAGGGCGGTAATGAAACTGGACCTTTCACATATTGACGAGATAATTAAAGCCGGAAAATTAGGCCCCAATGTAGAGCCATGGGTTGGTTTTAACCAGGAAATTGATTTTAAAACCCCCTGGACATATTTTAATCCGTCGGATTTTTCCATGCGTTATGCCGAAATATTACAGGAACAATACTTTGAAGTTAAAAAGGGGTTTATCAGGCCGAATGATACCGTACGGCTTTACGCTGCCCAATTTACATTAAACCAGCTCAATTTTCAGAATACGCCTGAGCTGCCGAAAGTTGATTCCGATGCGATTGCTGCGACTGTGGCGACAGACGGGGAGGGGCTGAATAAAGAAACCCAGTCTACAGGCATAAGCATATTTGTACCGGGTAAACAGCTGGCTACGGCTATCAATGCAAATCCCGACGCGTTTAATCTTCGCCTGATCAATAATACCGTTTTAAGTCTGCCGGAGGCGAATATTAACGACTATATTTTATTCGGACATAATCTTGATACCGGCTACAGGGTAGACGTTGCCCGCGCCGGTGCAAATGGTAAGCCTGAATCTTTCTTTTCGTTATGTGAACGCGTAGCGACTTATACAGTTGACCAGTCGGCCACACTGGCAAGCGGCGGCAGCCGGACATTAATAAGCAATTATCCCGACGAGCCCTGGATATCTGAATCTGCTCAGGGAGGCAATTCCGGCACTTTGTACGTAAACGAGGAGCTATGCCGCTGGAACAACTGGAGCCTTACCTGCCCTCATCTCGGAAATTACAAAACGGATGATGTGGACGGGTTATATGAATATAACGATTTGGAATTGAAGGATATACGCCCTGTTCAGGGAAGCCTGCTGCCGCTGCGCTTCGGGGAGAAATATTTTTTCCGGCTGCGCATTGTTGATTTATGCGGTAATTCTGCACCGGGCGGGGCGAATAAAACCATAGGTGATGATGTTAATATTGGCACGGACGGGCCGTACAAGCGGTTTGAAAGAGTAGAACCACCGGAGGTGTTCTTTCGGACATCGGTTTTTGATCAGAAGACGGTCGTCAGGACTTACCATGAAACTCAGCAGGACGGAACCATAAAAGAAAATAAATATAAGGAAGTAATAAACGTGCTTAAAAACGGCCATGCCGGCGAATTGCAGCACACAATGGTAATCAGAACCGGAGTGACGGAAGCCGGAGTATTGGTTGCGGGAACGGACGAGTGTGTCCGCTGTATCACTCCGCCCCGTATAAATCATTATTTAGCGGAGCTTCACGGCGCTTTTGATGCGATACCTGATATTGAAAATTTATTCGGCTTCCTTTCCCGTGAGTCAGAAAAGTTCCTGCAGGTTGTTGATAAAGGGATGGGGGAGATTACAAATATTCCATTTTTATCGGATCCTATAGTTGGTCAGTTTTTAATTGAAATTCCGGAGCCCGGCGGATCAAAGTACCTGCTTTCGCCGCAGAGTAAAAGGATTATAACAGACCGGAAACCAACAGTCTTTTTTCTTAAAAACGGCGATTACGGTGTTTCGGCTTTAAATGATATCAGTGTCAGCCTGCCGGTAGGAAGCCTTACGCAGGTAAATATTTATCCGGTTATTAATAGGCCGGACCTGCTGAAAACGATACCACGGGAAATCGAGTGGCGGGGGAAGAAATATCCCGTAGGAGAAAAGCAGGTGATAAGTCTGGTGCACGCAGTGCAGCGCCCTGTGTTTTTTAAAAATGCTGATAACCAATCTTCCGTAATTGATTTAAAACCGGTTGACCGCACGCCGCAGGACAGTATTTCGGTCAGGTTCAGCATGCAGTCAAAAGGACGAAACAGGATACCTATGGGAACAACAGGAAATTTCAGACTTATAGCCACATTTAAGGAGTATGTACGGAATCCCGAAATAAAAAGAGGTGAAGTTTATGAGTATGAAACTGAAGCATCACAAGTGATTCAGGAATTTTCTAACATCGCGGAATTTCAGACCCCAAAAAGCAGTACAGCGAAATTACCCGTTCTGAAATGGGCCAAAGAAAATATTGATGAGGTATTTTTGAAGGCGTTTGGAGCGCTTCAGCATAGTTTCGGAGATACGAAATTCAGGCAGGTTACTTACACGCTGGAGCTGGAATCCAGGTTTAAGGAGTTTTTTGATGACAGCGGCAAAAAAAATCATTTTGTCAGGGAACTGACAATTGCGGACTTAACAGAGAGTACGCATGTTATCAAGAGCTCGCAGCGCCCCGGTGCTTTAAAAATCGACCGCATTATTCATTTACTGGACTGGGAGGAAATACAGGGGTACGACGGGCAGTCGTTTCGCAGCGATATTGATACTGTCCGCAGAAGAAATCTGGGGTTCCGCATTTATTTTAAGGATAAGGACTGGTTTGCTACCGGTGCCGGCGAGTGCGTAGCCCTGCTTTTCGCAAATAACCAGGATTCAGTTGATGATTCGTTAAACGGTCTTGTAACGGAATTTGGTGCTGACGCTGCAAATATGGATTTGATTAACAATAAACGGGTTGTAGTTAACGGCGAAATCAAATCAGATCGTTTCACAGGTGACGAAATTGGCAAGCAACCCTTCACCAGTGGCAATAATGCCGGCAGTATTGATTTTATTGACTCCAGAATGTTATCGCGGGAATCCCCAGGAAAGCGCCCTGCAACGTCTCAATTCAGATTAAAGGCTAAATTGTTTAAAGTGACGTTTGACGGGGCGCAGTTTTACTGCGATATCTGCTTTCGTTACCGTATCGGATTTTATTTTCCGTTTGTAAAATTTGCCCTGGCACGTTACCAGGAAAATGCCATTACAAATTATGTGTATAAGCCCGCAGGTAACGACCAGTTTGCGGTCCTGGATCCTTCCGGCTATGATTATCGGTTATCTACTGTAGTTATGACCCCTGCGGTACAACCGTTGCCGGACCGTTCTTTATGGAAAAACAAGGGCGGGCATATTTGTTTATCCCCGTTCGGAGATGCGATGAGGAAAGGTTCCGGTTTTTATCTGATTAAAGAAATGAAGCAGAATAACGAATTTTTGCAGGTAATAGATCATCGGGAAATAACAAAAAATACAGTTGTTATCCGGTTAAATGGCAGGGCTGCTATTGAGATAGCCAAAAATGAGTGCGACGATGCTGAGGCCGCTTACGTAGAAGAGTTCGAGACCTACGCGGTGGACGATAAGTTTGTAATGGATGAATCAGATGCAAACTACAATCCAAGGAATGACATCAGGAAACGCCTGATATTTAGTTGTAAAATAAAATAGAAATATATGAAAACAAAGATGTTGCTGGCTCTTTTTGGCTTCCTGTTTATTGCCGCCGAACCCGTTCAGACAGATGAATGGAAAAAGGATCTCGAAAAAATCTTATTTGAGTTTATGAGTTGCGGGGGGCCAACGGCGCCGAATACGCCCTGCAATGAATTTTTAGGCAAGGCGCTCAAACGTGTTTACGGGATTAAAGATTTTGATAAGCCGGGCGGCAGGTATATGGTAGCAAATGAGATGGCGACATATGTGGCTGTTAACACCGACCAGTGGACCTTATTAGGCAAAGGCTCCGAGCAAAGCGCGTTGAATAGTGCTCAGGGTTACGCAAATGTAAAAAAAGCAGTAATCGCCGTTTATAGTAACCCCGGTGGCCCTGGGCATGTTGTGCTCATATTACCGGGCACCCTGACCGCATCAGGGAGTTGGGGGTTACTGTGTCCGAACTCTGCGTCTTTCTTTATCAACAAGCCGGACAAAGCGTATATAGGGAAGTCAATCAATTATGCTTTTGATCCCGGTATAAAGGATAAGGTTTTGTTGTACGGTCGTAATTTTTGAGTGGAAATCACTCATTTCTTCGCGGGAAAAGGATTGAATGCATTTTTCAGCGTAAATGATCCTTTACCAGCCGCATGAAAAATGGCCGGATTCGCTTGTCACCTGATAAGAAGTTGCCTCACCATGGGGAATAATATCAGGTAGACGGCTGTACAGGGCCGTGCTTTTTGTTGTGATCAGCAAGCTATGAATCCGCAGGCAGCTCGCCTGCGGATTTTTATATTTTATTCTCACCATACTGCTCATCTGAAGTTGTATAGCCAGACAGTCAGAGAAGAAGCGGCTCAGGCTTCAGGTGACGGCATCGGAGCTGATGAAAAAAGAGCCTGTGTTCAGGTGTGTTGCGTCAACTGTTACGGTGCAAAATGTTGAAACAGGAAGGATGCTTTTCTAAAGGACTGTCCGTCATGTAATTACCCGCTAATTATGGCTACTTGCCTAATCGGTCTGGTGATGTACGGCAATTTTGCTTTCGTTAATGCTGCCGCAATGGAGCGGCGGTTAAATGTTAAAGCGATGATGTTACGTCAATTCACCTGGCAGCAATTTTTAGTGGCTGCCGCTGTACTGACCCTGGTCTGGTACGGCTTGTTGTTTGTGTCCTGGTATTTAAAAGGTAAAGCCGGGTTTGGTTCGGGTAGTATGGCTGGTGCCGGTAATGGCCGCTCTGCGGAATCTTTGCCGCATACCTGGGAACAGGGCGTAGATGTGCTTTCGGATGCCGGTTTGGCGGAGGGTGACCTGATTGGGGGGGCACAGGGGCCGGAAGGGTTGAGTCGGGTAAGTATGGACCAGTTCAGTTTTGTAGCACCTGTTGAAGATTTGGTCGGGCGGGCTAGTGATGTTGTGGTTACTGAAGCTGAAGTTTTGGAAAGGCCTGCGGTTAGCGGCGGTTTTTTGCAGGGCACGGTCGCCGATTTCCTGGAAGAGTTGAAACCGGTGTTTGATTATGCGGACCGGTATAAAAAAGGGCTGCCGGTTTTCCTGGAGCATTTGCACGCGCTGGTAGGACGTTACCCGGAGATCAGGGAAAGCCCGAACTGGGAAGCAGTTGTCGGGCACATCTGTGAATTGGCTATTGATGCTTTGCCATTTGAGGTTAGCCCGCAGGAAATCCATAGGTTCCTGGAGCAGGAGGCGGATTAGTATCTGTCCACTATTGATTAAAACTTTTTATTTCTTGATTCGGCAGACAGCTTCTTTTCGAAGCTGATGGATCGCTGTTGCCGGGTCTGTTCATTTTTTAATTCGATGCTATGAAAAACCACATCCCTTATACGCCCAGGCAGCAAGCGTTTTTGAAGACGCTTATGTTCGCTTTGGCTTTGATTTCCCTTAATTTTTTGTGCACGGTTTGCTTTGGCCAGGACGGTAACGCGGGTATCCAGGAAGCGACGAATAAGGTCAAGGGTTACTTTGATACCGGCTGCAGCCTGATGTATGCCATCGGCGCGGTGGTCGGTATCATTGGTGCCATTAAGGTCTTTAACAAATGGAACGCCGGGGAGCCGGATACCAATAAGGTAGCGGCGGCCTGGTTCGGATCCTGTGTTTTCCTGGTGATCGTGGCGACCGTGCTCAAATCGTTCTTTGGTATTTAATAAAGTTTATGAATGACGATAGTCATGATTGTCATAGTTTGATGTGAGGTGATTTTTTAGTGTTTTAATTTTTTTGTGATGAGTTCGATTTATGCTATTAATAAAGGGGTTTCTAAACCCATTGTCTTCAAGGGATTGAAGGCGCAGTATATCGCTTACCTGGCGGTTGGGATGGTGGTGCTACTGGTGGCTTTCGCGGTGCTGTATATCTGCGGGGTGAGCCTTTGGGTGATCCTGCCTTTGGTATTTAGCTTGGGCGGGGCCCTGTCTTTCTCCGTATTCCGTTTAAGTCACCGTTTTGGTGAGCACGGACTGATGAAGTTCTTTGCTAAGCGAGGCCTGCCTTCTTCTATCCGCTTTGACTCCCGGCGTTTGTTCCTGGGCCTGAGTAGTTCGGGTATCCACTCTTCTATTAACCAAAAAGCTATTCATCATGATTGAAGCTGCTCAAATTTTACCGGTGTTCAAGGTGGAACACAATTGCATCGTGTCGATGCAGGGGGATATTACGGTGGCTTATGCCGTTGAACTGCCGGAGCTGTTTACGCTTTCAGAACGGGATTATGAAGCTTTTCATCAGGCCTGGATCAGGGCGATCAAGGTGTTGCCGCAGCATAGCGTGTTTCATAAGCAAGACTGGTTTACGGAAAGTGTGGTGAAAGCGGATTTCGCGGGGCGTGGTGACCGGTTCTTATCCAGGGCGAGTGAACGGTTCTTTAATGAGCGGCCTTTCCTGGATCACCGCTGTTATTTGTTCCTGACCAAGAAGCCGGAAGGGCGGAAGCTGTCTTCGTCGGTGTATTCGAATATTTTACGCCGGTCGCTGGTGCCGCCGCAAACGGTGAACCCGTTGCTGGTGCAGGAGTTCCTGGATAAGACCGGGCAGTTCGAGCGGGTGCTGTCGGACACGGGTTTGGTGGGTTTGTTCCGTTTAGGGGATGAGGAGCTGGCAGGGAATACCATTACCGCCGGGGTGATCGAGCAGTATTGTTTTCTGACCTCGGCTGATGAGGTGCCGCTGATCCGGGATATCCGGGTGAAGGACGGACTGCAGATCGGGGAGAAGAGCTGCGAATTGTATACGCTGGGGGATGCGGATGACCTGCCTTCATTGGTTGGGAGCCGGATCAGCTACGATAAGTTCAGTACGGATAGATCTAGGTTTAGTGTGGGTTTTGCCAGCCCGCTGGGCGCGCTGCTGAACTGTAACCATATCCTGAACCAGTATGTATTTATCGGGGATGCGCAGCAGACGATCAAAAGGCTGGAAGCGAAGAAGCTGCGTTTGCAGTCGCTGTCGGGTTATTCCCGGGAGAACGCGGTGGGACGTGATGCCTGTAATGATTTTTTGCAGGAAGCGATCGCGGAAGGCCGTTTGCCGGTGAAGGCGCATTTTAATGTGCTGGCCTGGTCGGCGGATCAGGGGAAGCTGAAAGAATTGAAGAACCTGGTATCGTCAGCGATGGCGCAAATGGATGCTTCGGCGAAGCTGGAAACGGACGGGCAGGCGCAGATCTGGTTCGCGGGTATGCCGGGGAACGCGGCGGATTTCCCGATGAACGATACGTTCGATACTTTCCTGGAGCAGGCAACCTGTTTTTTTAACCTCGAGACGAATTACCGGTCGAGTCTGAGTCCTTTCGGGATCAGGATGGGTGACCGCTTATCGGGACGGTCGGTGCAGGTGGATCTATCGGACGAGCCGATGAAAAGGGGCTGGACGACGAACCGGAATAAGTTCATCCTGGGCCCATCCGGTTCTGGTAAATCTTTTTTTACGAACCATATGGTGCGCTCTTATTATGAGCAGGGTACGCATGTGGTGCTGGTGGATGTGGGCCATAGCTATAAGGGGCTTTGTGAGCTGGTGGGCGGTTATTATTTTACGTATGGTGAGGGTAATCCCATTAAGTTCAATCCATTTTACCTGACCGAGGGCGATGTACTGGATACGGAAAAGAAGGAGAGTATCAAGACGCTGTTACTGGCGCTCTGGAAAAAGGATGATGAGGTTTTCCGCAGGTCAGAGTACGTGGCTTTGTCCAACGCGCTGACCGGTTATTTTGAGCATTTGGGTAAATACAGCGATGTGTTTCCCTGTTTCAATACGTTCTACGAGTATTTGCAGGAGCACTATTTGGAGATGCTGGCGGAAAGTAAGGTAAAGGAAAAGGACTTTGATATGGGGAACTTTTTGTATGTGCTGAAACCTTATTACCGGGGCGGGGAGTTTGATTATTTGCTGAACGCTACCGAGAACCTGGACCTGCTGAACGAGCGATTGGTCGTGTTCGAAATTGACGCGATCAAAGACCATCCCATCCTGTTTCCGGTAACGACATTGATCATTATGGAATTATTCATTTCCAAGATGCGGAAGCTGAAAGGGGTACGCAAAATGATCCTGATCGAGGAATGCTGGAAGGCCATTGCCAAAGAAGGGATGGCCGAGTATATCAAGTATTTGTTCAAGACGGTTCGGAAATTCTTCGGGGAAGCGGTGGTAGTAACGCAGGAGGTGGAGGATATTATCTCTTCGCCTATTGTGAAGCAGGCGATCATCAATAACGCGGATTGTAAGATCCTTTTAGACCAAAGCAAGTACCAGAATAAGTTCGACGCGATCCAGGAACTGCTGGGGCTGACGGAAAAAGATAAGTCCATTATCCTGTCGATGAACCGGGCCAATGATCCGAAACTACGTTATAAGGAGGTGGCTTTTGTGCTGGGCCAGCAGACGAAGGTTTACCGGACGGAAGTATCGCCGGAGGAGTATCTGGCCTATACGACCGAGGAAAGTGAAAAGGTGAAGGTAGCGGCTTATGCGAAGAAGTACGGCAGCATGGCTAAGGGGATCGCGGTGCTGGCGGAAGAAATGCGCAGCGGCCGAAAATAACCGTTTGGCTTTCCCGGCCAGGTGATTTTAATGTCTTTAATTTTTATAGTGATGAAAAAGCTTTTGAAGGTGAAATTTTTATGGGCGGGTTTTGGGCTGTTGTTACTGGCCTCCTGTCATAGTGCTTCGGATAAGATCGTTTCGTTTATTCCGGGAACTTATGTGCATAGCGCTAAGGGGGAATACAGCCAGGCGGAAGATACGCTGGTGATCAGGTTGTTGAGCGGTGAGGCTTACCAGATCCGGCGCAGGACGGGTTTCCAGCCGATCCGGGAGGGTAAGTTGTTGCCGAAGCGCTGGAAAGTACAGTTGCTGAATGGTAATTATGACCGGGACAAGCAGGTACTGTTTGAAACGACCAACGGGCGGGTGTTTTCGTTCGACCCGGACAAGGGGGTGATGGTGGTCAACAGCGCGGTTTACCGGAAGTTGTAGGCTGGTCGTCGGGGTTAATTAACAGAGTTTTTTAAGTATAAATGAACTTCCCGTTCCGGGAGGTATTGGAGGGCTTATGATGAAAAAATATATGGTGATCCTGCCGTTATCGGCGATCACGCTGTTTGTATCGCTGCCGAAAGAGGCGGATGCGCAGATCGCGATCGCGGAAGTGATCACGTCAGCGATCAAAAAGGTGGTGAAGGCTATTGACCTGCAGGTGCAGCGGATGCAGAACAAAACGATCTGGTTACAGAATGCGCAGAAGGCGCTGGAAAACCAGCTGTCGAAGCTGAAGCTGACGGAAATTTCGGACTGGTCGCAAAAGCAGAAGGAATTGTACGGCGAATATTATGAAGAACTGTGGAAGGTGAAAGCGGTGATCGCTTATTATGAGCGGATCAGGGATATGACCGAAAAGCAGTCGGCAATGCTGAAGGAGTATAACCATGCCTGGGGGTTATTGCGTAATGACCGGCATTTTACACCGGAAGAAGCAGGGTATATGCAAAAGGTCTATGCAGGGCTGCTGGAAGAGAGTGTCAAAAACCTTGACCAGATCCTGGTGGTAGTAAATGCTTTTAAAACGCAGATGAGCGATGAGAAAAGGCTGGAGCTGATCTCGGCGGCGGCTGACCGGATGGATACGAATTACAGCGATCTGAAACAGTTCAATAACCAGAATTTCCTGATGAGTATCCAGCGGGGGAAGACGGAGAACGAGGTGCTGACTTTAAAGAAATATTATGGGATCAATTGAGCGTAAAGGTAAAAGGTTAAAACGGAAAGGTCGCCGGTCTATGCCTGTTGTCGGTTGTATTTGCTTGCTGCTTTTGGCTTTGAGCTTTCAGCCGGCTTCTGCTCAAACTTTCGCCGAATGGTGGTCACAGAAGAAAACGCAGCTCAAATACCTTAACCAGCAGATCGCGGCTTTAGCGGTTTATGGTAGTTATGTTAAACAAGGCTACCAGGTCTCGCAGAATGGTTTGGGTTATATCAGCGGCTGGGCGAAGGGAGAATTTGCGCTGCATACCTCGCGTTATAGTGCATTACGGCAGGTGAACCCGGAGATCCGGGATGACGGGCGGGCCGCAGCGGTGGTGAATGATTTGGAGGCGGTTCTTGCCCGGTTTTCAACTTTAGAGGATATCAGCGGTTTGACGGCGGATGACCGGAAGTATGTTGGTGCGGTGCGGGTGAAGGTACTAGCGGAATGCGATGCCACGGCTTCGGAGCTGGAACTGGTGATGACTTCGGGTGAAGCGGAAATGACGGATGATGAGCGGCTGGCCCGGCTGGCAAAGATCTATGAGCGGGTGAAGGAGCTGCTGTCGTTCACTTCTGGTTTTTGCGCACGGGTACAGGCTTTGGTGATGCAACGGGCGCAGGCGGAGCTGGATTTGAAAACGATGAGGAGGTTGTATGGAATGGATTAGCGGTCTGTGTTTAACCCTCTTTCGGGAAGGCTTTATTTTTATGCTGCTGTTGTTCGCGTTTTTAGGCGGTTGCGTGCGCCCGGCGCAGGCGCAGTCCTACGAGGTCCAGCAATTGCTGCTGGATATCGAAAAGCTTTCGCAGTTCAAGAGTATCCTGTCGGATACGGAAAAGGGCTATGCCATGCTGACGCAGGGTTACGGGCAGGTGAAGAACCTGGCGCAGGGGAATTTCAGTTTGCACCAGGTGTTCCTGGATGGTTTGCTGGTGGTCAACCCGGAAGTGCGGAAGTATAAGCGGGTGGCGGATATTATCGCGGATGAGGGCAGCATTCTGTCGGAGTATAAGTCGGCTTACCGGCGCTTTAGTTCGGGTGGCTTGTTCAATGCCGTGGAACTGGGCTATATCAGTAATGTGTATGCCAAGCTGACCAAACAGGCTTTGCAGAACGCTTCTGACCTGGCGGATGTGCTGACGGATAGCAAGCTGCGGATGAGCGATGATGAGCGCTTGTCGGCCATTGACCGGATCTACCTGGATACGAATGATAAGCTGGTCTTCCTGCGGAGTTTTAACCGGCGAACGGGTATGCTGCAACTACAGCGGCAAAAGGAATTGAATGATACACGGACAATCAAAAAATTATATCAGCCATGAGAAAGTTTAGCATTTATTTAAAGAATAAGCGTGTGGGTAAGATGGTTTTGGCTTTACTGTGCTGTTTGGGTTTGCCCCTGTTAAGTCAGGCGCAGGATATTACGACCAGTTTGCAGGGGATGCAGCCGGTGCTGGATAATGTCTATAACGAGATGATCCCATTGTGCAGCCGGTTGATTGATGCGGCCCGCGGTATCGCCGGGTTTGCGGCTTTATGGTATATCGCTTCGCGGGTATGGCGGCAGATCGCGCATGCGGAACCGATCGATTTTTATCCTTTGTTGAGGCCCTTTGCTTTAGGTTTAGCGGTCATGCTGTTCCCGATGGTGATCAGTTTGATGAACGGTGTTTTGCAGCCTATTGTTACGGCGACGAGCGCGATGGTGAAGGATTCGAATAAGTCAATTGCCGTGTTGCTGAAACAAAAAGAAGCCGCGGTGAAGCAAAGCAGCGGTTACCAGATGTATGTGGGTGATGACGGGAACGGGGACCGGGATAAGTGGTACAAGTACACGCACCCGGATGATCCGGACGGTGACCAGGAAGGGGTGTTCTCCGGCCTGGGCAATGATGTGAAGTTCTGGATGGATAAGCAAAGCTATAATTTCCGGAATACGATCAAGCAATGGATGTCGGAGGTATTGCAGGTGATCTATGCCGCTTCGATACTTTGTATCAATACGATACGGACCTTTTACCTCATTGTGCTGGCGATCCTGGGGCCGTTGGTGTTTGGTTTCTCCGTCTTTGACGGGTTGCAGCATACGCTGACGCAATGGATCAGCCGCTATATCAATATATTTATATGGCTGCCGATCGCCAATATCTTCGGGAGTATCATCGGTAAGGTGCAGGAAAAGATGATCGCGCTGGATATCTCGCAGATCCAGAGCGCCGGGGATACCTTCTTCAGCCCGACCGATACGGCTTACCTCATTTTTTTATGTATCGGTATCGTGGGTTATTTCTCGGTGCCGAGCGTAGCGAACTATGTGATCCATGCGCATGGGGGTAACGGTTTATTAAGCCGGGTGACTTCAATGGCTACTTCTACGGTGAGTATGGCGAATGGCGCGGCATCCGCGACGGCCGGAAGGGCGACGCAGGGTGCCGGTAATATGATGAATGCGCCTGGGAATATCGCGGCGGGACTGTCGGGTGAAAAGCAGGGCCAGGGCGCTTATGGCGCGTTGGGCCGGGCTTTGGGCAGGAGCGGTGCGTATATGCACGATAAATTATCAGGGGATTAATCCATAAACACATTTTTATGTTTACACATTTCAAAAATATCGATAGCGCTTTTAAGTATATCCGGGTGTTCTGCATCTGTTTTATAGCCGGTAATGTGCTGATCGCAGCCTTTGCTTCCCTGCTGTGTTACCGCTCGGTGGACGAGGCGCAGCAGCGGGTCTATATCCTGCATAACGGCAAGGAATTGTCCGCTTTGGCTTCCGACCGGAAAACGAATCTGCCGGTAGTGCTGCGGGATCATATCAAAACCTTTCACGAGGACTTTTTCAACCTCAGCCCGGATGATAAAGCGATCCAGGCGAATGTGACGAAGGCGCTTTACCTGGCGGATGAATCGGCCAAGAAACAGTATGATAACCTGCGGGAGTCCGGGTATTATAATAACCTGATCGCGGCGAATATCTCGCAGGCGATCAGGGTGGACAGCACGAAGCTGGAGCTGGAAAGCCAGCCCTACGGGTTTACCTGTTATGCGACGGAAAAGCTGATCCGCTCTTCGGGTACGACGCTGCGGAAGCTGGTCACCCGCGGGGTGGTGGAGGATATCCGGGAGCAGAGTGATAATAACCCGCACGGGTTTCTGATCCGCCGCTGGGAGATCCTGGAGAACGGGGATGAAACGGTTAAAGCTACGCCATGAAAGTTACGGTAGTTATCCAGCAGTTGCTGACCAGGTTGGCAACTGGTTTAAACCGCCGGACGCAGTATTGGAACAGGACCTCGAAGCTGCTGGCCTTAGCGGTGCTAATTCTCCTACTGGGCGGCGGCAGTGTTTACCTGATCTGTAAGGCGGTCTGGTAGGGTTAAGTCTTTTAAATTTTATTCAATCAATATGAAAACACAGCAGGAAAGAAAACAAAAATTGTTGCTGCTCTTGCCGCTGATTATGATCCCGTTACTGGCGCTCGCCTTTTATGCTTTGGGCGGCGGCAGGGGTGATGAGGCGGCGAAGGAGCGGCCGGCGGGTTTGAATACCCGGTTACCAGGCGCGCAGTTAAAGGAGCAGCCGGGGGATAAGCTGGCGCTGTATGACCAGGCCAAACGGGATTCGGCGCATGCAGCCTCGTCCGTTTCGGATAATGCATTCGCGGCTTTGGGCTGGGATACGACAGCGAACAGCCCGGTAAAGGCGGCTAAAACGCATGAGGCGGAAATTAACCGGAGGCTGTCGGAGATCAACCGGCAGATCAGCCAGCCGGTCGGGAATGGCCCGCCGTTAGGTTCGGCAAGTCCGGGTTATCGTGCCAATGTTCCGGCAGGTGCATCGCCGGATATGGACAGGCTGGAGCAATTGCTCCGGGCCAAACAGCGGCCGGATACGCCCGACCCGGAAATGCAGCAGCTCAATTCCATGCTGGATAAGATCATGCAGATTCAGAATCCTGTGTCGGCTAAAGTGGGCGAAGCTAAGGTCGAGGTTACGGTTAAGGACAGCGCGTTCAGGGCGATCCCTGCGATCATCGATGGTAACCAGAAGGTAGCGCCGGGTGGTTTGGTAAAGTTGCGGCTGATCGATTCGGTCCGTATCGGCAGCTATACTTTTCCGAAGGGGCAGGCCCTATCCGGTTTGTGCGCGGTGACCAATCAGCGCTTGCTACTGGAGATCCGGAATATCCGCATCGGTACTTCGATCATGCCGGTTAACCTGACGGTGTTTTCGCTGGATGGTTTGGCGGGGATCAATGCACCGGAAGCGGAACTGGGTGAAGCGGCCGGTAATGGTGCCAGCGGGGCGCTGGGTGGTATGCAGTTCTTAAGTATGGATCAGTCGCTGGCCACGCAGGCGGCATCAGCGGGCATTTCGGCGGCGAAAGATCTGTTCGGCAAGAAGGTCAAAAAGATCCGGGTAAAGCTGAAAGGCGGACAGCAGGTATTGCTGCGGATCAATAAGAACTGATATGAAGCTGAAAACACCGTATGCCGAGGAAGTTATCAGTATGCTGGAAGATGCACAGGACATTGGGATGATCTATGCTTTCTGGGATGAGGGAATCATGGACTGGCCGCTGAATATTGCTTCTTTCAGCTTCTTTGATAGTTGTGGGGCTGCGCACCGGCACTGGGAGCATCAAACGATGTTTGATGATACGCCGATCTGGGAGGAGCAACCGCTTTATTATTTCAAACGGGTTGATGACCTGCTGGAAGAGATTAAAATAGCTAATGGTTTAATTAAAGAACAAGATATGAACAGAAACAATTTAGAGAACCTGACCGAGGAAATGAAAATGCTCGGCCTGGGTGAGAAAGAGATCAAGCAGATGGAAGAGCTGATGCTAAAGAATTCGCCAGAATTCCAGCTGCGGACACACTTTCCTGGTAATAAGGAGGTGGTCGATACGGTATTACATTTTAAGCAGTCCAACCAATCTGAAAATTATTACCTGAATAAGTTTCACGTAATGCTGAACAATGCTCCGCAGCTAGAAGAAGGGCAGAAGTACGCGGTTATTACCCAGCGTCCGGAAGGTGCTGATCTAAAACCACTGATCCGCAATTTTGAAAGCCCTTACGAAGCCGTGGCATTTTTTAAAGAAGTTCAAGAAAAGAGCGAGTTGGTGGTAGGTCATATGACGGGTAATAGAAATGATAAGCTTGTCATTGATCACTTGTTAGCTAACCGTGAGCATGGTAAGGAAACCTATATTGCCAAGGAGTTCAACAGGACTTACCGTGCGCCTGTGGTAGATCAAACCTTTTTTGTCGAGAAAGGGCGTGGGTTTACTGTACCGCAAGCTGTCAATATGATCCAGGGACGATCTGTTTACCGGGATGATCTGTTGAATATCGGTGGCCAGCCTTACAAAGCCTGGATGAAGCTGGATATGGATGGAGCCAAAGACCGTCACGGGAATTATATGATGAACCAGTATAATGATCCGCATTACGGTTATGATATTTCAAAAGTGTTGGATCAGTATCAGATCAAAGAGGTGGCTGACCCGGCGCAAAAAGAAGCGCTGATCGCTGAATTGAAAAATGGTAACCGCCCGATGATCACAGCCGTAAAAGACCGGGACGAAATGAAGTTGCATTTGGAAGCGGTGCCGCGTTATTCGCAGGTGAATTTCTACCAGGAGAATGGCAAGCCGGAGAAGCGCGAGCAGTTTGAAACGGCGGCTGCAAAAGCCGAAAAATTAGCGATGAGCAAGAACAAAGGAAAAGCCACCGCTAAACAGGAAGCAAAGGGCATTGAGATGTAGTTGAGTTTAGTCTACTTCATGTGCCAGGTTATTTTTTATGTTATTAATCATCAATTTTAATTCAAGACTATGGAAAAGTTTAGAGCATTGCAGGAGCTGGTTGCTGCTACAGAGAAAGATGTAGCTGCATTCTACGAAAAAGGTAATAAGGCAGCAGGTACGCGTTTACGTAACGCCTTACAGCAATTGAAAGTTGCCGCTACGGGTATCCGCAAGGATGTTACCGAAAAGAAAAAGGCTGCGAAATAACTGCCGATTATTGGTATTTTTAGTTAAGGGAAGCCTGGTCGATGACCGGGCTTTTTCGCTTAAAGAATTAATAAAATGATCGTTTTTTAATAAACGAATTGGATCACTATGTTTTACATAACTTAGCGACCATAATAGCCAAAAAGGAAGTATTATGGGCAATATTCAGATTTTTCCCGATGATAGGCATTTTGAACTGACGTTTTTAACGTTGCAGGAAAGCTTTTTTATCACAGTTAGCCCCAATAACCTTTTTTTAGACGAATTAACTTCATTGTTTGTAGCTAAAACAGATGATCAAGAAGGTACTCGTATTATTGAAGCTTTACAGCAATGTACGACAGAATTCCTGTTTAACCTTCAACAGTTTGTCGCATTACATAAACAAGAACTACCAGCTTTAAATCAAGTACAACAATTCTTTAAAAAGCTCATACCGAATAGCTTTTTTATTATTGTTTATGGTAAAATAGATGATACCAGCATTCACTTTGATTATTATCGTCATTTGCACCATTTACATTTGCAAAATGAGTTGCCGGTAAAGTATGCTCCAGATAGTTTTAATTTTGGTCCAATTCTTTCAGTTTATAACATGCATTTTTTTGGGCATCAGCGTCGAACTATTGGAGTTAGCGCCCGGGAGAACGTATTTGTCGATTTTGCAAGGGAAAACAGGGCGAGATCAATAAGCTTGGCCAGCTCGTGTCATTCCGAAATAAAGCACATGCTTACTCTGAAGCATTGGGGAATAAGTTAGTGATTTTGACCGAAGAATGTGATTCCTGTAATGACCGGTTCAGTTATACTATCGAACCATCTATTATTACTTATTTCAGCGTTTTCAGGGCGCTGCATGGTTTAAAGGGAAAAGAGGGTTATAAAACCCTGAAAGGGGAAAATTTCAAGTTGTCTTCTGACGGACAGTAAATTGATATCTTTTACGACGGCGAGATTGAAATACCTAAAGAAAATGAATTGCCCCTTCAGGATCCAATAGCATTGAAACTAAGGGATAGGTTTGTGCCGCAGGATGTATACCGCTGCTTATGTAAATTTGTGCTAAGTGTTGTTCCGCAAACCCAACTCCGACATTTTGAGCAGACACTGGACTGGATCAATGGTATTTTTAATGCAGAGAAATTACCGTCTGTAGCTTTGTTGCAGGATTATTCTTTTTTTAAAACAACTCCACGGCTGTTTTACTATCAAAGGAAAATTAAGGATTATCGATTCCCATACCTTGTTGGCGAATTTCATTATTCGCATATAGTGTTAGTTTTTACAATACCTTTCTCAATCAAAGACACGTCAGATTTTTGCGATCAGAGAGTCTATGAGGAGTCCTGGCAAATATTTAATCAGTTCCGTAAGGATAAGGACTGGATATTTCAAGAATTTGACGAAACTACTGCAAAAGAGATGATAATCAACTTTAATATAGAGGACGGGCGCGATACAGATCATTAAATTGTGCTTTCCAGATTATTATTAGTGCCAGCCTGACGATTTGTTTTATTACACACGTTTTTGAAAATTGAGTTGAACTCAAATGTACTTAGACTTCAATTCTTAAATAAATTCTGACTGGTTGTGGATAAAAAATCGCGTTTCTCCGTTTGTGACATCCAATATAATTACCATCTTTCAATATGTCAGGAATAGCTGCCTTAAAGGGCTACAGAACACAATTTCTTTATTCATTATATCATATCCTCCAAGACCAGGAAAAGGGATTGACGTTCCGTTTGGAGGGTGTGGAGGATTTGGATGTGTTTGATATAAGTGATGTTTTAAAACTGGTTGTTCAGGTTAAAAATCTGAACCGCTCTTTAACTATCGCAGATCTATTGACCCATGAAGGTACCTCATTTATTCGGCGAAGTATCCAGATTCATAAGAACTCACCGACAACTAAAACTTCACTCGTTTCATTTGGTAAGATCAGTCCTGATCTTCTGACACTCATTGCTACCAAGAATATTACTACAAAAGATAAAGATATTATCAGGAAGTATGGATTAAAAGAGGAAGATTGGCTTAATTTCAAAAGACAAACTGACTTTATTGAAGTCCAGGAGGAAGTGCTTTTTAAAGACATTCTTGAAACGTTAAAAGCGCAGTTCCCAGCGATCGATCCTTTGCCTACCTTTCAAATCTTACTGAGCTGGTTGTCAGTCCGGGCCGAAAAACAGCAATCTGTGAATCATAAAATGCTATACCTTGAAATAGAACAGATCGCGCTTTACCTCTCTCAACGAATTGCGGCCGCCCAACAAATGGGTAAGTACATCATGCCTTTGTACCGAGCTGATGTATTAGGAGAACACCACCATCGGTTAAGCGATGAATTCTACATCGGTACGAGCGCACGCTATGAACATATCCTCCATGATCTGGATGTGGTAAGGCCGGAGTTTTTGGAGGGCATTGACAAAGCATTTCTAGAAGATCAAATTGTTATCCTCCAAGGCGCGTCCGGGCAAGGGAAATCCACCCTGGCGTACCGCTATATTCATAATTATTGCCCGGAAGAACTGGTGTATGAGATCGTTGAATTGAACGATGCAGAAAGAACGCGAGAGGCCATCCTGACGATTATGGCCATGACAACAAAGCTCCACAGCCGTATCGTATTCCTGATCAATGTTAATCCGAATACCATCAATTGGTTGCAGATCGTTCAGGAATTTGCCTATCGATCGAACATTCGGTTCCTGGTGACCGTCCGTAACGAGGACTGGTTTAAGGCTTTATCAACAGGTTTTTCCTTTCTTTACCGTGCGATAGAAATCAATTTTAAAAAGCCAGAAGCTGCAAATATCTACGGCCAATTAGTATTGAAAAAAACGGATCGGTACCACGCTGATTTTGAAGAAGCTTGGGTTCAATTCGGTGCGCGCGGTCCCTTGCTGGAGTTTGTCTACCAGGTCACCCACGGAGAGTCGCTTCAGCATAAATTATTCCAACAAGTCAGAGTTCTGGAACAAGATGGCAATACGCAAGTTCCTTATGTTGAATTCTTAAGGATCATCAGCCTGGCCGATGCTTTCGGCGCAAGATTATCGGTAAAGCAATTGAAATCATACCCGCAGTTGTCGGTTATTGTTAACAGGCTGGAGAAAGAGTATTTGTTAAAGACAACCGATGATGAAAAGTCGATGACAGGTTACCATCCCCAGCGATCGCGTATTTTACTCGATTGTTTATTTGACGATTTTATAATCGAAAAGGAGACCTATGTTGCTACCTGCGTAGGCTATCTCATCCCTGCCGACGTACAACAGTTTCTGTTGAATATTTTTAATGAAAAAATAATAGCGCCAGAAAAGCTGATCCCGCAATTGGATCAGCTTAAGGAATTGAACTGGATTGGTTTTCACGGGATATTTCAGGCTCTCCTTTGGGCTGGCGTGAGATTCTACTTGACGGATAACCAACTAATCTTTGAGGAAGCTTACACAAAGTTCGGCGATGCCTGGTATCTGCTTACTGATGTTTATTTTGGTAAATCATTTGATCAGGAGGCTTATGTCGGCATGGATATATTTTCTGATGAGATCCGACAGTTTTCAAAGGAGTCTAATCAAAAACTAAAATCAAAAGACCGCGCTTTCGACTTTGTAAAACAAACTATAACCCTGGGGATCACGCCGAAAAACGCACCTGTAACCGGCCCGGGGTGGTTTGCTTATGGTGTTTTTCTATTTTGGTGCAAGCAACTTGATCTTATTCAACAGGTGCCGGTTTTTCCTGACAATATTTACGTTGAAGCATTTGTGGTATGCGAAACAGAAGAGCTGGCTACCCTGATGCTGGGGATGTATCATCATCCGGAGTTAGATATTTTCCGGCTCAATCACTCGGATGTATTCATTGAGAAAATAAGACGATCTCATTTAATTCCGAGACTTACCTTTTCGAATGATGAAATAGAGTTGGTTTACCTTATCGATATTTTGGATGATGGCGCAAATTTCAACCTGAATGACCGGTCTGTAGAAATCATTGACCTGTTAAGGCGGGCTTTTCCTGAAAAAAGGAAGTTTACCGCGCGGGGATCTGGCCACCGGTTGGATATCTTACCAAGTGATCACGATCTTACCGAAAAATCGATTTCTGTTGACAGTCTATTGTTGGAGGAGTGGGTCGGCCTAAACTCTACATTGATCAATTTATTTGATTATAAAAACAGGCCTGCTGACTGGGATGAATACCATGATAAACTAAGGGAATGGGAACAGGGTGCCGTTGTACTTATCAAGGAGTTTAACGACAGTTTCCAACAGTATTTTAAATCAGGTAATTACCAAAGTTTAACCGGTATAATCAAAAATACGCAAACATGGCATCCACAAGGGCTCAAGACACCCCAAAATATAGCCGATCCGCTGGGTGCTTTCGATAAAACGCTAAAGAATAAAGCAAAAAGGAAAAAGTTGACCATTGACCAATTTAGCAATGTGGGTGGTAAAGAAAAAGCTGCACTATTACAAAGTCGGTACGAGCCATTCACTAAGGCGCTTTCAGAATACAAAACGCATTTAGAGCATTTTTTACGACAATCAGCGGAAGCATTTTATGCAGGATGGAAGTGCTTTTAAAGCAAAAGGAAGCGATTAATCCCCAAACCGACAGGCTATCGCAGTATAACCTTTTCAAAGCGATCAGTTATCAAAATGACTATCGTCAGGCAAAAACCGACTTCTTTTCCAAATATTCAACCGGTGATCTTGCCAAACAGGATTTTGGCGATCTTTATGCCTCCGCTATAATCTGGCGTTCCTATCTTACGGATTCTTCACCTAATGGTAAGCCTATTGGCTTTCAACGGATCAGTCAGTTGAAGAATGATATTGTATCCCGGCTGGAAAAAGCCTGTAAAAGAGTTTCAGAGCAAGAAAACTTTCGTTTTACTTTCCTGATGAATGAAAAGACTGGTGGCAGGCCGTTGCTTTGGATCGATGCTGACACGCCGGTTGCAACTTTATTAGCGCTGAAACCTGCTTTTAATTTGATCAAGGATTCAGTAGAAACGGAGGACCTCAGCTTAAAGAAACTCACCCTGGATCTATACTTCGATAAGTTTTATCTGATATCAACAGTACAAGGGTACACTTTGAACAGTTCATGGGTCGAACTCCCGTTATACAGTTTTGAATTTAAAGAATTTGAAGAGCTGAATATTTATCATCTCGCACCGAAAGCATTGCCCGACGAATTTATTGCGAGTTGGAATTTGATTGATTGGAACGTCATTATTCCCCAAATACTTACCGTTCACGGCGCCTTGGCGGAATTTATGAAAGTTCAGATCTTTGTTCAACATCTACAGGATATCGCTGAACTTGATACCGAAGAACTGGATGAACTTGGCACGGACCTGTTAAGAACAGAGTTCGAAAAACACGGTGCGTTGATTGGGGTATCATTTCAAAAAATGCTCGACTTTATGTCAGAGACCATGAAGGCTTTTGAGTTCAATGATGAGTTATATCTGAAAGATGAGTATGAACAGCAATACCAAGATAGCTTTATAACTGTGAAAGACCACATGTATCCTGACAACGGTTCGGGTAACGGCACTGATATTCTTAAATTTAAGTTAATCGAAACTCCGGCCTGGGCTGACCGATTAAAGATATGTGCCGAGAAGGTTTCGATGATCTACTATTTGGCTGTGGGGAAATATATTGACAGGTATAATCAGGAACAAGTTAGCCAGCAATACAGTCTTCAAAAGAAAAATGTTCAAACATTAACTGATCTATTTGCGATCGACTTCAAGTCTTTACCCGACAACTCTTATCAAAAGGGTAAAATAGAAAAAAACGTTTCCGGCAGTTTAGTAACGAACTATTCCAAGAAATTGACGGTAAGGGAGTATGGTATCTTCGACACGATCAATCTTATCGTCTTTGCAGAAGGGGCATTCAATACCATATTGATCGCCAATAAAATCACTGTTCAGTCTGTTAGTGCTTTAAAGCTATTCATCAATCATATTTACGCGTTGTACGGTTCTGACGATCTAAATGAAGGGTTATTTACCACCGACGAAGCATTGGATCTATTGGCGGGCAGATTTTGGATTGGAAGAATGTGGGGTAACTTGGATGTATTATGCGGAAGACCCGCCTTGATTATTTCTGAAGAGAACGGAAAAATTAAAGTGACTATTTTTGATATAAATGGCAAAACAGCATAGATTCACTATTGCTTAAATATCGGCCTGTTCAATTTTTCTGACCAGCAGGATCTTCCCGCTTTCAGTCGCCAGCCAGCCATGGTCAAAGACGTATTTGTAAATATCACCTTTTTGTGTCTGGTAAATGCTGGTAAAAAATTTAAAACTGAATCCCCGCTCGATCAATTCCTGTCGTGACACCAGGCGATTGTCCTCAACAGCGTTGTAACGCTGTAAAATCTTATAGTTGCGGCGAAGTACGTTGATCACCTGCCGGATAAACTCCGGTTCCGTCCTTTGTTCAAATATCCTTTTCTTACGGTTATAATCGTTCCGGCAAAGATCGTTGCAGAATCGCTGGTCGATCCGGCCGTGCAGTTCTTTACCGCATTCTTCGCAGCGGCGGTCGTTTTCTTCAGGTGTCAGGCGTATCATTTTTATGCAGGTAGTTGTCAATTAAATACATATCCGATCTATAAACGGTTGGATCGGGTGTTTGTGTTTTTTTACCGGATAATTCTGATGATGGCTTTCAGTTTTGCGGAGACTAAAAGGAGGCAAATTATGGATAGAGAAAATAAAGGCATAAAGACACAGGACAGGGAAATTATTGCAACAGAGAGTTTTTCAAACGGGAACAAGATCTATTTTTTTGATTACATGCAGGCGGTCAATGATACCTATTATATTAAGATCAGCCGTGGCGACCGCCAGCAGGATGGAAGCTATACCAAAAAGGAGGTAGTCTTTTTTGAAGAGGATTTTGAGTGGCTCTTGTCAGCCATGTCCTCTTTGTTCCGGACGGCGGGTTACCAGCGTGCCGCCATTGACACGGGGCGACGGGCGGTCGCGGCAGAACGCAGCACCGGCATCAAGAGCTGGGAGCCGCAGTACCGTCCGCGGGAAAAAATGATGATGCAGGGGCCGGAGACCATGTCGGATGCGGAACTCATCGCGCTACTCATTTCATCGGGTTCACCCAGGGAAACGGCGGTAGAGTTGGCAGGCAGGATGCTGGCCCATGTGGATTTTAATCTTTCCCGGTTCAGCCGGCTGACGATCATACAGCTGTGCGAATTCAAAGGCATGGGTCATGCTAAGTCTACGACGATCATGGCGGCTATGGAACTGGCAGCAAGGATGGCGGATCAAAGGATATTGTTAGGGGAGTCGAAGTAGCAAGTGTGGGCCTGTCGCGCTTCTTTAAGGCTTTCAAAGTGCGCAGGTCCAGCCGCTTCCGTTGTCAGCCGCTTTCCTGCATTTGTAAAACCGGGTGCCCCGTGCCGCCGCATGCGCGCTGCCCGGATCCCCCGGATTTTATGCGGCCACTTGATAATTTTCTGGTAAGTGCTGTTTACGCCTTCCCATTCTCTCCACGGGCTTTTTGAGTACAAATTTCTAAAGAGTCGGTCAGACCGCCAAGACCGGGCCCTGCGGGTTTTTGAAAAAAAATCTCCACACCCCGCCTTGCGGGGGTCGTATTTTTTTCCAAAAAGTCTTGTCGTTCTGCCCGCCTCTGTTAGGTGAGGCTGTCATCAAAAAGCCACCGAGGCGTAGCCGAGGGTGACTTAAAAAAGAGAATTATTTAGACAGCGAACCATGAACACGAACAATTGCAGGGCACCGCCACGACGCAGGGCCGACAGACCGAAGAACCGAAGCACAGCGAACAATAATTTATTAAAAACACATTAAAATTTAGAAATCATGAAAACTGAAATAATTGATAAGAACACCAATTTAAACGGTGCAGAAAAGAAAGATAGCAAAGCCGCTTTTGTAAATGCTAATCCTGTTAACAAGGATAGTAAACCGCAGACCGAACCCGCCAAGCCTGCTGAGGTGAAGACCGAGGCGCCAAAGGCAGACGCACCCAAGACGGAAGCGGTTAAGACGGATGTGCCGAAAACCGAAGCACCGAAAGCCGAGGTTGCCCCGGTTGCGGAGGCTAAACCCGAGCCGAAAAAAATCGTGCTGAATTTGGAGGGTACTTTAAAGTTCATTGAAGAAATGCACCGCAAGGCGAAACAGCGCACGAAGTTACAGGACACCATTAAAAATCTGGATGATTTTGAGATCGAGTTAAGGGATGAAGCGGACACCACCGACACCAATTATTACAATGGCTGTACGCTGACCATTGAGGATGATAACCGCAGGAAGTTTGAAACGAAGAACCCGACTATCATTTGGACGGTAGCGCAATTGGTGAATAATATGTGCGTGGATAAACTGGCCGAGATCGAGGCGGGTATTGTGATACCTTCTTAACTTTTAAATGGGAACGCCCCTGATGGCTGAAACATCAGGGGCGTTATTTAAGACATTTTCTAATCTTAAAGCTACAGCAATGTTAGAACTATTTATTGAGTTAACCAACCAAATATTTTGGGAGGGTTACGCACAGCAACTGGCACAGGAGCAACCCGCACTATACCAGTACGAACTGGCAGAGTTTATTCACAACTATAACGCTTAGGTTATGGACGACACGATTTTTTTACTGGTAAAGGTAACGATTGCTACCACGCACCGCAATGTGCATGAAGCCATTACGGAGTTGCAACAGCAATCCACCTGCATCATCAAGAATACCCGAAAGGTGCGGGTAAAGAAAACAGAGTTTATGGACTACAAACTAAAATCTTAAAAAATGGCACACAATCTTAATTATAACGAGCAAACGCAGAAACTTAGTTTTATGAGCGTAAAGGAAAAGGCCTGGCACGGTTTGGGGCAGGTCATAGCGCAATACCCCACCAGTGCGGAGGCATTGAGACAGGCAGGTTTAAATTTCGAGGTGTTGAAACGCCCGAATATCCACCCGCTACCGAGCGGAGTTAATATCATTTCTGAGAACAGTTATTTTACTTTCCGCAGCGATACGGAGGCGATTTTAGGTGATAAAATCGGCAGGGATTACGAAGTGGTGCAGAATACCGAAGCGTTCAGTTTCTTTGATAGCATTGTAGGTGGTAAGGACGGCATATTGTATGAAACAGCGGGTGCGTTAGGGCAGGGGGAAACCATTTTTATTACGGCTAAACTGCCCGATTATATCCGTGTAGGGCGCAATGATTGCATTGAAAAGTATTTATTCCTGACTTCATCACATGACGGAACAGGCAGTATCAATATAGCCTTTACGCCCGTGCGTGTGGTCTGTCAAAATACCTTAAATGCCGCTTTGCGTAATCAAACGAACTGCATTAAGATACGCCACACGGCAAGCGCAGGGGATAAGCTGAAAGAGGCTTATAAAATGTTGGGTATCTCTAACCAGTTGTCGGTGGAACTGGAAGCCATTTATAACCGATGGTCAAGGGTAAGGATCAGCGATCCCGAGGTCAAAAAGCTGATCCAGTTAGCCATGATTCCCAATAAAGAAGTTTACGAAAAACTCAAAATGGGTAAGGAAGAGGAGTTAAGCAGTCATTTTACCAATATGGTGAGCAGCGTTTTTGATTACGCCATGACCAGCCCGACCCAGCAGGAGGAAACGACGAAAGGTACTTTGTTCGGGGCTTATAATGCCGTTACCGGTTATTTTCAGAACGTCCGCAATTTCAAGACGGAAGAAAGCAAGTTCAAATCCATTATGTACGGCACGGGTTTCGACCGCGCGCAAACCGCTTTTAACTTATGCAATGATTTTGCGAAGGAGGGAAGCAGTGCATTGCTATTAAACTGATTTGTTAACGGGGGAGCAATCCCCCTTTTAATTTTTAAGACGATGGAATTTAAGTCAATAAACCCCTATCAAAAATATTCAAAGATCACTTATGGGGGAACACATGTTTTGGTCAATGTCGAGGATGTTTCAGGGGAAACCATAGCACAGGTGATGCAGTTATGCGATAACCACCACCTGAATACAAATGCGGGCTACCTGTGCAGGTGGGTATATTATTTGCGGGGCGCAAGAAACCAGGCACCCTATGAACAAGTATTGATAGGTTTTTTAGAAACGGAGGTATTGCCGATTGAACTATTCGAAATTGTACATTGCCTTTCCTTTTGGAATCAGGAAGCGCAGAAAATGTTTGCTATCAATGCGGACGAAGGCGAAACCCTGCAACAATTCGTACTCCGGTGCATCGCTGCCGATTGCCGGGCGTTTGTACATCCTTATGCGCATCTTTTCATTACACAGAGAGATGATAAACATGTATGGGTCTCGTATAAAGAAACGGAAGAACGGATTTTGTTAATTCAATTTATGGAGGAACAGCCATGAGTTTTATAATCATTGAAACGTTTGGCGGTGCTGAACACGCTATTATCGTAACGGCTACAGACGGCAATAATTTAGTATTTGACAGCCGTGAAGAGGCCGAGGCCGAAACGGCAGATTGCCAGGCAGCAGTGATAGTTGAATTATAATTATTGCGTGATGGTAATTATTAGCCCCGAAAGGGGCTTTTTTGCGGGTTAACTTCCGGAAACTTCTCAAAACTCACGATAGGGTAAAAGTGTGGCCTTTGAAACTGAATATAACACCTGATCAACATTTTGTGCCTTTGTCGATTGTAACTATTTGACACTCAGTATCGGTTATTTGCGTTTCTAATAAGTAAAAAATATTTTCATAATCGTTTGATATTCAAATTATTATGCGTAACTTTATAAAAGTTCCCCATAAGTTCCTGTGTTAAATAAATTAAACTGATACTCAAATGACTTCACTTAGTGTATCGGCAAGTAGGCAAAGTGACGTCTTTTAATAGGCGGTCTTTTTAGATCATAAAATTGGTTGATTATTGGTGGGGGATTAATGACTAAAATCATTAATGCACTTGATGACAGTTACTTAAACTCGATGTTCAAATATCGATCTTCGATAAAAAAGTCATGAACCAAACGCATATCCACCTGCTAATCACCCACCTGCCGATTATCGGCGCTGCGCTGGGTGCTTTTGTTTTGATCCATGGGATATGGAGAAAAAGCAATTCAACTTTAATTGCCGCCTATAACGTTTTGATTATATCTGCCATAGGAGCTGGTATAGCTTATGCAACCGGCGAAAGTGCCGAAGAAACGGTGGAACATTTACAGGGCATATCCAAAAATATGATCGAAGAGCATGCGGAATCTGCCTTAACTTCGTTGATCGGCTTAATTGTTATAGGCGTGATAGCTGTGGCCGGGCTTTTTGTCACCCTAAAAAGCACTTCCCTAACCAGGCCGTTGGCACTGCTTGCGCTTGCGGCCTCATTAATCGGTTTCGGGCTGATCGCAAGGACTGGTTATTTAGGCGGACAGATCAGGCATACAGAAATTGGAACGAACACGGCATCCCCGGTGAAAGATGGAAATGGCAAGGATAATGATTAAAGCATGCATGCCGAACAGCACAATGCATAAACCCAGCTATTATATGGTTAATGCGATCACCTTTTACAGGTTATTGGCAGCTCCGGTACTTTTGACCTTATTATTCAATGACCATATTGCCGTTTTTAAATGGCTGCTGGTGGTAAGTTTCCTTACCGATGCGATCGACGGCTACCTGGCACGCAGGTATAAAGTGACCAGCGCCTTCGGTTCCATTCTGGATTCAGTTTCAGACGACCTGACCATCGCGGTGGCGATCTTCGGTATAACTTTAGTGAACCCGGATTTTCTGAGAAAAGAATTGGTGCTGATAGTTGTGCAAGTATTGCTTTTTATAACCCAGATCTGTTTTGCGCTGATCCGTTATCATAAGATCAGTAGTTTCCACACCTACCTGGCCAAATTTGTTACTGTTTTCCAGGGGATATTCCTGGTACTTTTCTATTGGCTGCCACAACCTGTTTATGCGTTGTTTTATTGCGTATCAGCTCTAACCATCCTCGACTTATTGGAGGAAATTGCGCTCGTCACTATAATCCCTAAATGGGAAACTGATATAAAAGGTTTATATTGGGTAATAAAAAAACGCGTAAAACAAACATGACCAGAACATGGCCACCGACCGTGAAGCGGGCCATCGAACTCATGGGGCTGTTCGTCCTGGGAACTATCATCGTTGCCGGAAACACGATCATCATGCCGCTGTTAATGGCTTTTTTTTTCAGCCTTGTGCTGTTGCCGGTCTTCCGCTTTTTCCGGAAACTAAAGGTGCCCGAAGTGATCGCTGTTTTTTTACCAATTTTATTATTAACCATCGTCGCGGCGCTGCTCATTTGGCTATTTTCCAGCCAGGTGAGTACCTTACTGGATGATTTTCCGCAGATTCAGCGTACTGTCGCCAAACACCTGGATGACCTGAGTATCTGGATCAGCCGGTCATTTGGTTATTCCCCGGCGGAGCAGGTAAAATTCATCAATGTGCAGAGCAAAAAGCTTTTCAGTTCACTGGGCGGTGTTTTGAGCGGCGCAGCGGGGTCTTTGTCGGGCATCATTATATTTCTCGGCCTGCTGCCGATCTACATCTATTTTATCATGTTATACCGGAATCTCTTTATCAGGTTCATCCTGATGTGGTTCAAAAAAGACCAGTATCAAAAAGTCGAAGACATCATCCGGCAGACTGAGGGCATGGTCAAAAACTATCTGGTCGGGCTGCTGATACAGATCACCTACATCATTATTCTTTTGGGTGGTGGCTTATGGCTTTTCGGTATCCAAAATGCGTTATTGATAGGTATCATATTTGCTTTTCTGAACCTGATCCCTTACCTGGGTGCCCTGATCGGAAATATTCTGGGCGTACTGCTGACTCTGGCCTCGTCAGAGAGCCCGGCAGATGTCCTGATCGTTCTGGCCACGATCACGGTTGTTCAGTTCCTGGACAATAATATTTTAATGCCGCGTATCGTGGGTTCGCAGGTCAGGATCAACCCGCTGGTTTCCATTGTAGGCATTATCGCCGGAGGTGTGATGGCAGGCCTTTCAGGCATGTTCCTGGCCATGCCTGTACTGTCTATTTTAAAGCTTGTGTTTGACCGTACCGAAAATTACAAGCAATGGGGCGTATTGCTGGGCGATGACCGGCCGTTAAAAAGCCAGATGAAAGTTTAGCTATTTATTTTGAATGATCTTATATACCTGGAAAACGACCAGCGGCAGCAGACTGACGGTCAAAGCGGTTGCCCATAATTTAAAAGAAAGTATCGAAAGCCCTAAAACCAACCGCAAGCCGGGCACAGCAAAGACCATTAGTGTTAGGCCACTGCAGATCAAAATAGCTGCCCAGACCCATTTATTCCTTGTGATCTCGTTATTCCAAAAGCCTGAACCATCCGACGACATATTGAATACATGAAATAGCTGGGCAAAGGTTAGGGTGATAAATGCTACATTATTACAATTGCGGTCATCGGCATGTAGCACTTCTTTGCAATAAACAACCGCGATGATCACAGATGAGGTAATGGCGGCAGCATACAGTGAAATCACCAGCCATTTCTTGTTAGTAATGATATTCTTTTTAGGGTCCCTTGGCGGCCGCAACATAACGGTTCTGTCACCGGTGCCTAAACCGAGCGCCAGCGCCGGGAAGATGTCGGTCACCATATTCAGGAAGAGGATCTGCAGCGGCAGTAAGGTTGTTGTGGGGCTTATTACACCTAAAATAGTCACAATGAATATCTCGCTCAGGTTACATGACACCAGGTAAACCACAAACTTTTGGATATTCTGAAAGATCTCCCGGCCATGCGCTACCGCCTGTGCGATCGAAATGAAAGAATCGTCTTTTAATATAATGCTTGCCGTTTCCTTTGCGACCTCAGTTCCACGAACGCCCATTGCAATGCCTACATCTGCTTTTTTTAAGGCCGGTGCGTCGTTTACGCCATCACCGGTCATGGCCACTATAGATCCGGCCTGTTGAAACACCTCAGCGATCTCCAGTTTTTGCTTAGGAGAGATGCGCGCAAAAACAGCGGTATCCAGGATACGCTGCTGCCATTCTTTTGTTATTAGTTCAGCTTTCGGCAGTTCTTTCCCCGTGATGACCGCATGGTCGTCCTCATCGATCAGGCCTACCTTCCGGGCAATATTCAATGCGGTTTGCGGATGGTCGCCGGTGATCATTACCACTTTAATACCGGCCTGCCTGCAGGTAAATATAGCCCCTTTAATGTCGATTCGGGGCGGATCGAGAAAACCGGCCATCCCGAGATAAACCAGGTCATTCAAATAACTATGCGCATCAAGCAGGTCATCCTGCCGGCAGGCAAAAGCCAGCACCCGTAACCCGCTGGCTGCCATTTTATTGGATTTTAAAAGAATAGCCGCCCTGGTTTCGGCATCCAAAATTTCAATTTGCCTGCCGATTTCTACCCGGCTGCATTTTTCCAATAAGTGTTCAACTGAGCCTTTGGCTGCGGCAAAGTATCCGTATGGCCCCTGGTGCAGGGTGGCCATCATCATAATTTCCGAATTAAATGGCACTTCTGCTATACGTACATACGTTGCTGACAATGCTGCCGGGTCCAAACCTGCCGCAAGGGCTAGCTGCATTAATGCCACTTCTACCGGATCTCCGCTCGTTTCATTCGCATCATTGCACAGTATCCCGGTCAATAAAAGGTTGTCGAAGTTTTCCTGGCTTACCTTGATTGCGCCACCCGGAAATTTCAGTCGGTTATTTTCGATATGGACCTTAACCGTTTCCTCCGGGAACACGAAAGTATCTGTATGGATCTTGTTTTCGGTAAGGGTGCCTGTCTTATCTGTTAATATCACCCCGGTGCTACCCAGCGTTTCCACAGCAGATAATTTCTTGACGATCGCATTACGCCGCGCCATGAGCAGCATGCCGTAGGATAATGCCACCGTGGCTACGACCGGCAAACCTTCGGGAATAGCGGCGACGGCCAGCGCGATCGAGGTTTCTATGATGGTTAAGAGCGCCTTACCCTGGATAAATCCAGTTATAGCAAATATTGCGGTCATGGCCAGCGTGATCCAGATCAGTTTGCGGCTTAGCTTGTTCAGTTTTTTGTCCAGCGGGGTGATCGTATCTGCCGAGTTTTCCACCAATGATGTAATAGTGCCCAGTTGCGTATACGCCCCAATGCCGGTAATCACCATTTCGCCGTTACCGTTAATTACAGAAGTGCCCTTAAAAACCATGTTCCGCTGGTCCCCGATAACGGTATCCGCCGGGAGCGTTTCGGTCATTTTATCTGTAGGAAGCGATTCGCCGGTAAGCGAAGACTCATCGCATTGTAAGCGGTTAACAGTTATTAAACGCCCATCCGCCGGGATGATATCCCCGGCTTCCAGTGGTACCAGGTCGCCCGGCACCAACGCTTCAGATGGAATGGTTCTCGTCTCGCGGTTACGGATAACTTTAGCCAGGATCACATCCATTTTTTTGAGCGCGCTCATCGACCGGCGTGCCTGCATTTCCATCAAGAAGCCGATCAACGCGTTGATCACAATAACAGCCAGGATAGCTACGGTCTCTAATACATCTTTAAAATAAAGTGAAACACCCGCGCCAAAAAGCAGCAGGTAAACGATCGGGCTCCTGAACTGTGCAAGCACGATCAGCCAGATACTTTTCTGCGCTTGCGTTGGAAAGGTATTGGGGCCATATATTTTGCTGCGATTGGCGGCCTCGTGTTCGGAAATTCCTTGCCGGCTGTCTGTTTTAGCCAGCCCAACCACCTCTGCTATAGTTAATGAAAAAGGGTGATCTAAAGGGTATTTCATTTACTGTTCTTCCTGTTTATTAAAGGTAAGCAAGGGAATCCTGCCGTAAAAAGAATACTCCTCGGCAGTGGACGGGAAGAGCAGCTTTTCAAACATGGACCTTGACTGGTGGGTGAACAATACCAGCAGAGAAGGTTTGCATAACTTTATCGCGTGGTCGATGTCTTCAAGCAAAGTACGGGTAATGTCCCTTTCCGGGGTTAACAGGGCTACTTGATAAGCAGTCTTTTTCTTCAGCGTTGCTTCCGCCAGTTCCTTGTCAAACGCGAATTCATAAGGATAGGAAATATGCATCATTGCTACTGTGGCCTGGAGGGGCCTGGCAAAGTCCACAACCTTCTTCAATTCGTTTTCGTAATCGGTTATATCCGACGCATAGAGGATGTGCGATAATTCTTTTAAATGGTAAGAACTTGGAATAGATAAAACAGGCACAGAAGAACTGCTGATCAGTTTAGCTGTGTGTGTACCAAATATTTTTGCAAACGTACCGGCACCACGGGTACTGATACAGATATAGGAGCAATTATGCTTATTGGCGTAATCCATTATTCCATCCACTACATCGATATTGGATACCAGTACCAATTGATGGTTGATTTCTGGCTCATTGATATCGTGATAGATGCCGGCAATGAACGATGTTAATTCTTCCACTGTTTTTTTTACATAGGTATCGGTATACTCGGCAAAGGCGTGGTCGCTCCATTTAAAGGGCTTTAAGAGGTGGTAAACATGCAGAATGATCAGTTGCGCTTTGCGTTTTTTTGCCAGTTTAATGGCAAAACGTATGGCTGCCTTTGAATTGACGGACTGATCGGTGGTAACGAGTATTTTTTCCATGAGTTTAGAATTAATGATGTGCAATGAATGAAGGTGCATCAAGCCTCTGGTAGTTGTTATATATGAACGATTCCGGGAAAACACCAGACAGTATGCCTTAGTGTTTTCAGCCATTTTTACCGAATAAGCCGGCGCACTGCCCGCGAATTGATACCATGCTTGCTTTTTATGCTGTTACTATGGGCACAGCCCCCGGTTCTATACAAATATTTCATAAATAATTGAAATACGTAATGATGCCCGGCAATGATATAAGTGACAGAGATCATTTCTCTTTATAACGCCCGCTGTAGGTAACAAATGTTACCGTTTAACTTTTTTGCTGAAACTACTTTTGTTTCAAATAAAAAGTAAATGAACAGCACGAAGCATTTTTTAAAACTATTGGTGTTGCCGGTAATGGCAACCCTTGCAGCGTTTTCGGCAGCACATGCGCAGGAAAATACGAAAAGCTTAAGTCTTAGCGATGCCATATCAACAGTTTTAGCCAATAATAAGGATATTCAACTGGCCAGGCTGGATGGAAATATCGCTGCGGCTAATTACCGGAAAACCGACGCTATCTTCCTGCCGCAGGCCGACCTGTCCTACACAGCGATGAGCACCAATAACCCGCTCAACGCCTTCGGCTTTAAACTGCAGCAGGGAAACATTACTCAAAATGACTTTAACCCTGCTTTATTAAATCATCCGTCGGCAACACCCGATTACATGGCTCAACTTGAGGTGCAACAGCCTTTGCTCAATGTGGATATGCTGTACATGCGTAAAGGAGCCCAAAAGCAAACTGAAGTTTACGAATATAAAGCTCAGCGTACCCGGGAGTATATGGCTTTTGAAACTACCAAAGCTTACCTCCAATTGCAGCAAACGTACGAAGCTGTTAAGGTTTTGACAGAGGCAAACCAAACCGCAAAGTCGGTATATAAATACACCGATGATCATTTTAAGCAGGGGTTGATCCAGAAGTCGGACCTGCTGAACGCGCAAGTGTATGTTACCTCAGTTCAAAGTAGCCTTGCCAAAGCCCGGAGCAACATCCGTAATGCGTCAGACTACCTGAGTTTGTTGATGGGCCAGCCCATGGGCACCATCTATATGATCGGTGATGAACCGCAATCCGGCTTGCCCGTTACCGACAGCACCCAAAAAGTATTTGCAAACCGGTCGGACTTTATGGCGATGCAAAAGGCGATAGATGCATCGGGCCTGATGATCAAATCCAGTCAGATGAGCTACCTCCCTAAACTGAACGCCTTTGGCAATTACCAGTATAATGACAGCCGCCTAACCGGTTTCGGTGCCAACGCTTATTTGGTTGGGATCCAGTTATCCTGGAACCTGTTTAACGGCAATAAAACCAAACACGTGATTGCCGCGCAAAAACTGGAACGGCAGAAATTGGCCATGCAATTAGCCCAGCAAAAAGACCAAAGCCAGTTGGAACTGGATAAAGCCTGCCGGGACCTGTCTGATGCCCGTTTTGAAATCATTCGGGACCAGGCAGCCATCGATCAGGCGGCCGAAGCATTGAGGATATTACAGAACCGCTATCAGCAAGGCCTGGTCAATACTACTGATGTGCTGACTGCAGACACCCAATTGTCCCAATTGAAATTTTCGCTTGCCCAGGCGCAGTTTACGGCCAGGGTAACTCGTGCCTACATTGAGCTATTAACCTCAACTACTACCAAATAAACCATTTGAACATGAGAAAATATATTGACAGAAACCGGGTTTTAAAACTATTCACCGCTATAGGAGTGCTGGCCATTAGTTCCTGCTCCTCCAATGATAAAAAGGAAACACAGAGCAGCGCCGATACCGCAATATTGGTTACGGTTAGCTTGCCTGCCGCGGATGCCCAACAGGGATTAACGGTGAGCGGTCAGGTACAAGCCGGTCAAACAGCCAACATCAGCACCCGGGTAATGGGTTATATCACTAAGATATATGTTAAGGTAGGCGACCCGGTAAATAAAGGTCAACTATTGGCAACGATCAGCAATGATGACATATTGGCTAAGCGGGCACAAACAAACGCCATGATAGCGCAAGCTGATGCCGCTTTTAAAAATGCGCAAAAAGACTATGGCCGTTTTACGGCATTATATAAACAACAAAGCGCCTCTGCCAAAGAACTGGACAACATCACGCTGCAATACCAATCGGCCCGATCAGGCCTGGAAGCCGCTAAGCAGCAACGTAACGAAGTAAACGCGATGCTGAACTATACCAACCTGACCGCGCCTTTTGATGGAACGGTTACTCAGAAAATGATGGATGCCGGCAGTATGGCCAATCCCGGGATGCCGCTGCTTACCGTTGAACAGACCGGCAGCTACCAGGTAAGTGCGTCGGTACCGGAAAGCGAGATCGGCCTGGTAAAAGAAGGTGCATTGGTAACGATAAATATCGACGCTGTTCATAAAATGATCAATGGCAAAATAGCCCAGATCAGCCGGTCTTCTGCAAACAGCGGCGGGCAATTCCTCATGAAAATAGATATCCCGGATAATGAAAAGAAAGGACTCTTTGCCGGCATGTATGCCAATGTAAGTATCCCGGTAGCAACGGCCATCAAAGCGACCGCCGGTGGACAGGTGATGGTACCGGTAGCTGCTATTCAATATAAAGACCAGTTGACCGGTTTGTATACCATTGGCAGTAGCCATACCGCCTTGCTCCGTTGGGTGAGGCTGGGCAGAATGCAAGGGAACCAGGTGGAAGTATTAAGCGGACTGGCAGCAAATGAACAATTTATTGTTAGCGCAGAAGGTAGATTATACAACGGTGCGCCCGTTAAAATTAAATAAAGACATGAAAGAAGGATTTGCAGGAAATATAGCGAAGGCATTTATACAGTCGAAATTAACGATACTGTTGATGCTTGCCTTTTTACTCATCGGCGGTTACAGCACGTTCCTGATCCCGCGTGAAGAGGAACCACAGATACAGGTGCCAATGGCCGATATATTTATCGGATACCCGGGCGCATCGCCAAAAGATGTGGAAACCAAAGTTGCCGCACCAATTGAAAAAATGATCTCGAATATCAAGGGGGTAGAATACGTGTATTCTACTTCGATGCAGGGCCAGGCCATGGTGATCGTTCAGTTCAACGTGGGCGAAGACGTAGAACGTTCGTTGGTAAAGCTGTACAGCGAGCTGATGAAGAATATGGATAAAATGCCGCAGGGTGTTACGATGCCATTGATCAAGACCAGGGCCATTGACGATGTGCCGGTGTTGGGCCTGACCCTTTGGAGCGATAAATACGACGATTACCAGCTGAAACAGATGGGCCAGGAATTGGCGAATGAGGTCAAAAAGATCAACGATGTGTCGGATGTCAATATCATTGGAGGCCGCAATCGAGAGGTAAAAGTGCTGCTGGATAAAAATAAGATGGCCGAAAATCATGTGGACTTTTTATCATTAAGCAAACAAATACAAGGCAGCAATATGCAATTGCCTGGCGGTACACTCCTGCAAAAAGACACCGCATTTTCAGTGGAAACCGGAAATTTCCTCACTTCATCAGATGACGTTAGTAATTTGGTAGTGGGAATTAACCAGCAGCAGCCGGTTTACCTGAAGCAGATAGCCAAAGTGGACGAAGGTGCCGAAACCCCCAGCCAATATGTGCTTTTTGGCTATGGCAAAGCCGATATTAAAAATGCAGCTGTGTTCAGATCCAATTATCCGGCTATCACCCTTTCTGTAGCCAAAAAGAAAGGCGCTGACGCGATGAAACTTTCGGAACAGATATTGGCCAAGGTGGAACATCTGAAAGCCAGTTTATTGCCCAATGATGTGCATTTAACCGTTACCCGGAACTACGGCGAAAGTGCATCGGACAAAGTGGGTGAATTACTGCTCCACCTGTTTATCGCCATTGTTGTGGTAACGGTATTTGTTATGCTGGCCATGGGCTGGCGCGGTGGCCTGGTGGTATTCCTATCCGTGCCGGTAACCTTCGCGCTTACGCTTTTTGCGTACTACTTTATGCATTACACGCTAAACCGTATTACACTATTCGCGCTGGTGTTTATTACGGGTATAGTAGTTGATGATTCCATCATCATCGCAGAGAACATGCACCGGCACTTTAAAATGAAAAAGCTGCCGCCATTACAGGCCGCGATATATGCTATTAACGAAGTGGGAAACCCAACGATCCTGGCTACGTTTACTGTGATTGCTGCGGTATTACCTATGGCTTTTGTATCCGGTATGATGGGGCCTTACATGAGCCCGATGCCGATCGGCGCATCCATAGCCATGATCTTGTCGCTGATTGTTGCCTTGACTTTAACCCCATACCTGGGTTACATTTTTCTGCGCGAAAAAGAAAATGATGGTACCGCGCACGAAGAAAGTAAACCCAAATTGCTGGAAGAAACCCGCATTTATAAAATATATCGGTCTTCCATACAGCCATTACTGGAAACCCGCTGGAAACGGTGGACCTTTATCCTGGGCACTGTGGCGATCCTGTTCGCCTCCTTGTCGATGTTCTATACCAAAGCGGTTGCGGTTAAAATGCTGCCCTTTGATAACAAGAATGAGTTCCAGGTGGTAATTGATATGCCGGAAGGCACCACGCTGGAGAAAACACAGGCAGTAGCCAAAGACATCGGCTCCTATGTTTCCGGGCAATCACTCGTCAGGAATTATGAAACTTATATCGGCACATCAGCGCCCATAAGCTTTAATGGGTTGGTTAGGCATTACGATTTAAGAAGAGGAGACAATGTAGCCGACATCCAAGTTAACCTGGTGGATAAAAAGGATCGCAGCATTCAAAGCCACGGCATCGCTAAAGAAATGCGCGGCCCGATACAAGCCATTGCTGCAAAATACCATGCCAACGTGAAGATCGTGGAAGTACCGCCCGGCCCTCCTGTACTGTCAACCTTAGTGGCTGAAATTTATGGCCCCGACTATAACGAGCAGATCAAGGTAGCCAGGCAGGTGAAAAACCTGATGAACAAAACATCCAATGTAGTAGATGTGGACTGGATGGTAGAAGATGACCAACCGGAGTATCACATTGAAGTTAACAAAGAAAAAGCGATGCGTTATGGTATCGCTACCGCGCAGGTCGCCGCAACTGTTAATGCCGGTTTATCTGGTATGCCGGTGGGCAATATAGCCCAGCCAGCCGCCTATAACCAGACCGCCATTAAACTGCAGTTGAGCGATGAAGATAAAAGTAGTATAGACGATGTACTGAATTTAAAGATGATCGGGATGCAGGGTAATGCCGTACCGGTAAAAGACCTGGTTACCTTAACCCGGCAGATGAGGCCGAAGAGCATCTACCGCAAAAACCAGAAAGAAGTAGTTTATGTGCTGGGCGATATGGCGGGCGACCTGGAAAGCCCTTCTTATGCGATATCAGATGTATCCGATCATTTAAAAACGGTAAGCATTCCCAAAGGTTTCTCGCTGAAAGAGGAATACACCCATCAGCCGGAACTGGAAGATAATTACAGCCTGAAATGGGACGGTGAATGGCAGATCACATTCGAGGTGTTCCGCGACCTGGGGATAGCATTCGCGGTGGTGATCATCATGATCTATATCCTCATCGTAGGTTGGTTCCAGAATTTTACCGTTCCACTGGTGATGCTGGCTGCGATACCGTTATCCCTCATTGGCATTGTTTTGGGCCACTGGATGCTGCATGCCTATTTTACCGCGACCTCCATGATCGGTTTCATTGCGCTGGCCGGGGTGATGGTGCGGAATTCGATATTGCTTATCGACTTTATCAATATCAGGCTGGATGAGGGTATCCCGCTTAAACAGGCGATTATCGAAGCAGGCGCCGTACGTACCACGCCGATATTATTGACCGCCGGTGCAGTGGCTTTAGGCGCGGTGATCATCTTGTTTGACCCGATCTTCCAGGGCCTGGCCATCTCGCTGATGGGTGGTACGGTTACCTCTACTTTCTTAACGCTGATTGTGGTACCGCTGCTGTACTTTAAAATGATGCGTAAAACAGACCTTAACTCTAAAAAATCAGAATTATGAAAATATTGATCGTAACCTGCCTGAAAGAATATTTAAAAGACGTTGCCCGGATCTTTAAACAATCAAATATTGATGTTTTCAGCACTAATGAGATCACCGGGCACCGGAATAGTGCCACAGTTAACCTGCTGGAGGAATGGTTTGCGAGCGGTGGTGAAAATGCAGATTCGATGATGATCTTCACTTTTACGCCCGCGGCAAATGCCGAGAAAGGCCTTGAACTGATCAAAATTTATAATGAAAAACTTAAGGGAAATTTTCCCATCCGGGCATTTATTATGCCGGTAGAAAGATCTGTATAAACTTAAAAAACAAATAATTATGAAAGAACGAATTGTACGTGCCGTTGCCGGCACCATCGTGTTAACAAGCATAGTTCTGGCTTACACCGTCAATATCAACTGGCTTTGGCTGGGTGTATTTGTAGGGGCTAATTTGCTGCAATCTGCATTTACCAAATTTTGCCCGCTGGAAATGATCTTAAAGGCGGCGGGTATAAAAAATTGATGGATTGAAAAATTAAATTATAAATCATGAATATATTTAAACAACTATTTGGCGGTACGCCCGGTGTTGAGTTGGAACCTATGATAAAAGGAGGCGCATTTATCGTTGACGTACGCACAGCCGGCGAATTTGCCGGTGGGCACGCTAAAGGCGCTATCAACATTCCGCTGGATCAGTTAGCATTACAACTGCCTAAGTTTAAAAACAAAAAAAGCATTGTTGTGTGCTGCCAGAGCGGTGGCAGAAGCGCGCAGGCTAAAACAATACTGGAGAAAAACGGCTTTACGAATGTCGTCAACGGCGGAAGCTGGAATAATGTGGCCCAATACTGTTAACTTAGCTGCATGGATGAACCTGTTAATTTAGCCTTTGCATTTGAACCGGCTCTCATGCAGGAAATTGAGGAATTCGGCGAACTGCGTTCTTTCAAAGACGGCGAACTGGTAATGGACTACGGCAAATATATCAGGATGATGCCGCTCGTTGTTCAGGGTACACTAAAGGTTTTGAAAAAGGATGATAACGGCAACGAAATATTGCTTTATTACCTGTCCAGCAGCGAAACCTGTTCCATGGCTTATAGCTGTTGCCTGGAGGAAAAGAAAAGCGAAGTGAAAGCCATCGCAGAAGGCAACCTCACGATCATTGCGATACCCCATAGCAAGCTGGATGAATGGTTATGCAAATATCCCAGCTGGAAAAACTACATTATGCGGAGTTTTAACGAGCGTTTCTCCGAGATGTTAAAATCCATAGAAAGCATTGCTTTTCATAAATTGGATGACCGGCTGATCGCATACCTCAAAGAAAAGAAAAGATTGTCCGGTTCCAGCGTGATCAAAGCTTCCCATTACCAGATCGCTGATGAACTGGCCACCTCGAGAGTCGTTATTTCCCGTCTGCTTAAAATATTGGAAAATAACGGTAAGATCCTGTTATATCGCAATGAGATCAAGCTGCTGAATAATTTTGACCTCTAAAGCTATGTAAAACAAGTAAATAAGTTTTATTTCCCTGTAGTATCTTTTCTTGAATAAATTAATCTGATAACTGCTTCATCATTATTACCAAGCCGTGACCCCTGCGGACAGAATGGATGCTTACATTTGCCGGTAAATAATCAAGCTGAGGATGAAGAAAATAGGATTTTTATCATTTGGGCATTGGTCAGACCATCCCGCCTATAAAACCCGTACTGCAGGTGATACTTTACTGCAGTCTATTGATCTGGCTGTAGCTGCAGAGGAAATTGGTTTGGATGGTGCATATTTCAGGGTTCATCATTTTGCGCGCCAGTTAGCTTCCCCATTTCCTTTGCTTTCGGCCGTTGGCGCTAAAACAAGCAAAATAGAGATTGGAACCGGTGTAATTGATATGCGCTATGAAAACCCCCTCTATATGGTAGAAGATGCCGGCGCTGCTGACCTGATATCCGGTGGGCGGTTACAATTAGGTATCAGCCGGGGCTCGCCCGAGCAAGTGATTGAGGGCTGGCGTTATTTCGGTTATGAACCTGCTGAAGGTGAAACTGATGCCGACATGGGGCGACAAAAGGCTATGGATTTTTTAGATAAATTAAAAGGTGTAGGTTTTGCCCAGCCTAATCCATATCCAATGTTTCCGAATCCGCCAGGCTTGTTACGCCTGGAGCCACATTCAGACGGATTGCACGAACGCATCTGGTGGGGCGCCGCCTCTAACGCTACCGCTGTTTGGGCAGCCGAAAACGGGATGAACTTGCAAAGCTCAACCTTAAAGTTCGATGAAAGCGGCAAACCTTTTCATATCCAGCAGGCCGAACAGATAAGATTGTATAAAGAAGCCTGGAAAAAAGCAGGGCACGGGCGCGAACCGAGGGTTTCGGTAAGCCGCTCCATTTTTGCCCTGGTGACTGAACAGGACAGATATTACTTTGGGCAGCAAGGAAAAGCGACAGATAGCTTTGGTTACATAGAAGCTGATAAACGGGCGGTTTTCGGAAAAAGCTACGCAGCCGAACCCGATAAGCTCATCAAAGAATTAGCCGGGGACGAAGCAATACAAGAAGCGGATACACTGCTTCTGACCATACCAAACACTTTGGGCGTTGATTACAATGTTCATGTGCTCTCTGCCATTTTAGAACACATTGCCCCTGCACTCGGCTGGCGATGAAATAGTGGCAGGTTCCTTTTGCTTCGGAAAATAAAACGTGTAAAATATCTTAAAAACAGCCGGGAAATCTCCCGGCTGTTTTATTTAGTAAGCCTTTTTAAGGGTAATCACGGCAACTTCCGGCCACATGCCGATACGGCCTTTAAGACCCAGAAAACCAAATCCGCGGTTCACGTATAGGTATTTTCCGGCTTGTTCATAAAGCCCGGCCCATTGCTTGTACACATATTTAATTGGGCTCCATTTAAATTTAAAAAGCTCAATGCCGAACTGCATACCGTGCGTGTGCCCTGCAAGCGTTAAATGGATATGTTTGTGATGGCCCAGTGTTACCGCATCCCAATGCGATGGGTCATGTGACATCAGGATATTAAAGCTTCCGTCAGAAATACCGGCTGCCGCCTTTTCCAGATCGCCATATTTGTGGAAACCGCCTTTGCCCCAGTTCTCCACGCCGATCAGGGTGATAGATTGCCCGTCCTTTTTAACACTTACCGATTCGTTTAGCAATAACTTAAAACCAATATCACCATGTACCTGCTTTAAACGAACGAGGTTATGCTGCTTTTCGGTTTCACTTTCCCAGCGTACATAGTCGCCGTAATCATGGTTACCCAATACAGAGAACTTGCCGTATACGGCCTTGAGTTTGGAGAATGCCGGGATCCAGCGATCCATTTCCGAAGCTTTATTATTGACCAGATCGCCTGTGAAAAGAATAACATCGCTGGCCTGTGCATTCACCAGGTCGAGCCCCTTTTGTACACCACTATCGCTGGTGAAACTGCCCGAATGGATATCAGAGAGTTGGGTAACGCTAAAGCCATCGAAAGCCTCCGGCAGGTCAGGGAAATATAAAGTTTCGCGCCGTACACGGTAAAAGTGCCGGCCGCGGGTAATGCCGAATAAAACCACAAAAAATATAACGGCAGCAAGTGCTATAGTCAGTTCGCTTACCCAAATTGCGCGTTGTGGAAAGTCGCGGAAAAGGCGGGTGATGTCCTCAGCGAATAACACTGGCAATGAGAACAGCCGGGGTACAAAGGTTAGCAGCATAAATGCCATTAACATGGTAATTAGTAGCTGGGCAGTTTTCCCGCTGCGCCGTACAAATATAATAGCAATGATGCCACCGATGAGTACAAAGTCGATGAGGCGATAAGCAACATGGATGATTGGATTTGCGGTGAGCGTTTTAACAGCTTGAAAAAAGTAAATATCGGTCAATAACCAAATGATCAATATTAGTGGAAATCGTTTTGCCATAAGATAAAGACGACTATGCGCGCAAAACATTTTAAAAATAAATAATAGAAATGTAAAACTGATGTAGTTAAATGGATAGGCATAGATAAATATTAGAACCGGTTACCCGCTTAGTGTTTTTAAAGCGGTGCGCTGGTTAATAAAACCCTTGCTTCACATTCGGCTTAGCGGCACATTTGCTTTACCTTTGCAACGATGGATTATTTTAAAAACCTACTCTCGCTGCTTAAAACCGAACGCGACGAAGACAGGGAATCGTACTTAAAACTCACACAAACAACATCAGTTACCGACAGGAGAGCGGCCGGGATAACCTGGTACCCAATTGCCATCCGCGGTTCAGAGCCAAGCCGCGGCGATTACCTGACGGTTGAAATTGAGCGCACTACAAATAAAGATATATCGCATCAGTTTAAGTTTGGCGCGCCGGCGGTGCTGTTCTCTAACCACGATGCCGGTACCGACCGTATGGAAGGGACGATTGCCTATGCAGGCGGCGACCGCCTTAAAATAACCCTGTTTACCGATGAACTGCCAGACTGGTCACGCAACGGCAAACTGGGCATCGAATTGCTTTTTGATAACAACAGTTATGATGAAATGCAGAACGCTCTTAAACAGGCTTCGGCATTAGTGGATAAACCTGAGGGTAAACTGATCCGGGTTTTAACGGGGCAAGCAGAACCCTCTTTCAACGAAATATACGAAGCCCCGATTGAAGGATTAAACATATCTCAATATTCGGCTGCGCAAAAGGTATTGGCCGCGCAGGATGTGGCCATTGTACACGGCCCCCCCGGCACGGGTAAAACCACCACTATTGTGCAGGCCATTAAACGCCTCATTAAACAGGATGGCAAACAGATACTGGTTGTAGCGCCGAGTAATACCGCGGTTGATTTGTTGAGCGAAAAGCTGGCTAATGAAGGTTTAAATGTACTGCGTGTAGGTAACCCGTCAAAGGTATCAGAAAAGCTGATGGCGCTTACGCTGGATAGCAAGATGGCAGCGCATGCCTATACAAAAGATATTAAACAGCTAAAAAAGCAGGCTGCAGGGTATAAAGATATGGCGCACAAATACAAACGCAGCTTTGGTAAAGCCGAACGCGACCAGCGCAAAGCCTTGTTTGACGAAGCGCACCGTATGATAAAAGATGTGGGCAAGATAGAACAGTTTATTATCGACGACCTGGTATCTAAGGCACAAGTAATTACGGCAACATTGGTAGGCAGTAACCACTATACCGTACGCGACTTAAAGTTTAACACCGTTGTTATAGATGAAGCCGGGCAGGCGCTTGAACCCGCCTGTTGGATCCCCATATTAAAAGCACAAAAGCTTGTTATGGCGGGCGACCACTTCCAGCTACCGCCAACCATAAAATCGGTTAAAGCTGCTAACAGCGGTTTGAGTACCACACTGCTTGAAAAATGCGCCGTACTGCACCCCAACGCGGTTACTTTACTTGATGAACAATACCGCATGAATGAGGCCATTATGGGTTTCTCTTCAAAAGAGTTTTATGGGAACCACCTAAAGGCGAATACTTCTGTAGCCAAACAGTTGCTTTTTGAAGGTGATGAGCCAATGAGTTTGGTAGATACCGCCGGGTGTGGCTTTGATGAAAAGCCGGACGGCACAAGTTCTGTAAACCCCGAAGAAGCGGTATTCCTGTTGAAGCATTTGCAGCAACTGGCCGATACTATTGAAGGTGAAGACATACCTTTCCCTACTGTTGCTATTATATCGCCTTACAAAAGCCAGATAAGGATATTGAAAGAGTTGTTTGCAGCATCTGCCTTGTTGCCCTACGTTGATAGGATCTCTATCAACACCATCGATAGTTTTCAGGGGCAGGAGCGGGATGTAGTATACATCAGCATGACGCGCAGTAACCCCGATGGTGTTATCGGTTTCCTGGCCGATATCCGACGGATGAATGTAGCCATGACCCGGGCACGCAAAAAGCTGGTGATCATAGGCGATAGTGCAACCATTACCCGTTTGCCGTTTTACGCGGATATGATGAGTTATACCGAGCAAATTGGCGGTTACCAAAGCGCCTGGGATTACATCAGTTAATCGATCCATGATCCAAAAAAGCCTGTTCCGTTTTGTTCCATTTGGGAAAATATGGGACAGAGTTTAAGAATATAAATATCTTTAAATTAGTTGGTTATGTTAATTGGTGACTTGTTCTATTCCTGCTTTCATCGGTCCTAAAAAGGCCGTTCCAGGGCCGTAAATAGGCGATTAAAGGCGTTCTTTTACCGCTATATTACCTGGCGTTTTTTTGTTCAGTTTTTCAAAAACGGAACAAAAATGTATTTTTATAGATAGCTGATATTTAGATTTTTACATAAAAAAAACAAAGTAAAGCTTTATATTGAGCTTAAAACCATAAACTGTAATAAATTGATTTTCAATATGTTCCGTTTGTCCCGCATGTCCCATTTCAAAAATGGAACAGAACGCGCTGTCTCGTCCTGAAATTAGTTTGCGTTTGCTTTGGTGTGTTTATAAGTTAATTAAACTTTATCCTTTATTCTTAGGATATTTAGCGCCTTCGGCATTAGCAAAATTTGGGTGAGCAACGTACAGGATAACCATATAACCGGCCATGTTTTTATTTTGAGGGATATCTCTTTACAGGATGTTACCGAGGTTGTTATTGCCAATAATTCCGCTTCAGGCGCTTATCCTGATGCTGGCCAGTACAAGGATATTGCCCCAAAGCATATTGCGGTTAATGAGGGGGTATTTATCAACCAGGTTAACGGCACATTCCCGCCTGTGGGTGTTATGCAGCAAGCCGATGGGTTTCTGCTCACCTGTAATTGCGATACCCCGCCGGGCAAACTATGTGAGCACCAGGCGCTGGTATTAGGTGCTATTACCCGCCGGGATGAGCTGGGGATCTTCTTCAATAAAAAACTTCGCCACGAAAAGCTGAAGCGGTCGGCTTATGATTACGGGCTGGAAAATGCCCCCGACCTTGACCGTTATTTTAAACTGTATTACCAGCATAAAATGGTTAGCGTTAGCCCGGTAAGCACATCGTTGATGCCGGTTACAAAAGAAAGCTTATCCGGTTTAAGTGATTTGATCACACCAACCGTGCGTCACCACTTGAAGGATGATGAACGAACGGTTTGTGTGGTTATTAAACAACATAAATATTACCAGTATCTTTTCATCGAACTATACTCCGCCCAAACTACAAAAGAAGGCAAGATCAAGAACCCAATGGCGCCGGTAAACCCCTTAGATCTGATCTGGGAAACGGAGGATAATAACCGGCTTAAGTTTTATACGGGCATCAACAAATTTCAAAACCACCTCAACTCCAAACGTACCGGGGAAGATATAGTAGCCCTGCGGGCCATTGCAAAAAATACACCCGGTTATCCCTTTTATTACCATGATAACGCATTATCAGAAAACGTTACAGCAACATCTGTGGTGCCTGTTAAAGTAGCTGTTTTTCCGCATGATGTGAAGTTGACGGTGAATACCAAAGGCCATTTTTTTGAGGTGCTGGGTTCGGTAAAAATTGACCAGACAGACTATCTGCTTAAAGATCTTGACCTGCGGTTCAATTACTTTGTATTGCTGAATAATATCCTTTATCTGGTAGATAACCTGCAGGTACTGGCATTGATAGACCTGCTAAAGAAACGACCGGATAACTTATTGATACACCAATCTAAATTCACGGAGTTTAAGACCGGGTTTTTGTCTAAACTGGAAGACAATATATTGGTAGCATATAAGCACGTTAAACCTGCTACACCTGTTCAGTTGCAACAGCAGGGTTTTACAAAGCAAATAGAGCAAATCATTTACCTGTCGGATTTTGGTAGCCATGTAATGTTGTTGCCTGTGATGCGTTACGGCGAAGCCGAGATTCCGGTACGTACCAAACGGATGATATATGGTAAGGATGCGAGGGGCAAAGAGTTTTTGGTTGAACGAAATGATAAAGCCGAACTGGCGTTTATTGCCTTGCTCATTAAACAGCATCCCTGGTTTCCGGAGCAACTGGAAAGCGACGACCTGCTTTACTTTTATCTGCATAAAAAATACTTTTTACAGGAAGATTGGTTTTTGAATGTGTTTGAGGATTGGATGGCCAATAATATCACCGTATTAGGATTTAACGAGTTAGAGGGGAATAAACTAAACCCAAATAAGGTGAATATCACTATAAGGGTATTAAGCGGCATTAACTGGTTCAACACAGAGGTGAACGTACGCTTTGGGCGTAAACGCGCCGCCTTAAAACAGGTAAATAAAGCCGTACGCAATAAAAGTAAATATGTGCAGCTTGACGACGGCACTGTAGGCATTTTACCTGCCGAGTGGATAGAGAAGTTTGCCGAGTACTTTAACTCGGGCGAGATAGTGGATGATATGCTGGTTATCCCCAAAACTAACTTTCAGACTGTAACGGAACTTTTTGACGATGCGATGCTGGATGAAGAGGCCAAAACCGATATCCGGAATCTGCAGCTAAAAGTAATGGATTTTGAATCGCTTAAAGATGTGGCCCTATCGCCTGATTTTAAAGGGACTCTGCGCCATTACCAACAACAAGGCCTAAATTGGCTCAATTTTTTAGACGACCTAAATTTTGGCGGCTGTTTGGCAGATGATATGGGGCTTGGAAAAACCCTGCAAATTATTGCGTTTATACTATCGCAAAGGGACAAGGTAAAGCATAACACCAATTTGCTGATTGTGCCCACCTCCTTAATATTTAACTGGCAGATGGAGCTGAAGAAGTTTGCACCGTCCATCCGTATCCATACCATTTATGGCGCCGACCGTATCAGAGATACTCATGAGTTCGATACATTCGAGGTGATATTAACATCCTATGGTACATTGCTTGCAGATGTGAATTTTTTAAAGAGCTACCTGTTTAATTATATTTTTTTGGATGAATCACAGGCTGTTAAAAATCCTGATTCGCAAAGATATAAGGCTGTTAGATTGTTGAAAGCACGCAACCGAATTGCCATTACGGGGACGCCTATAGAAAATAACACCTTCGATTTATACGGCCAGCTTTCATTCGCTTGCCCCGGTTTGTTGGGCACAAAGCAGTACTTTAGGGACATTTATGCCGTACCTATCGACAAGTTTAAGAACAACAAACGTGCTGCAGAACTCCAGGCCAAAATAAAGCCATATATTTTACGGCGTACCAAACAACAGGTAGCCGAAGAACTGCCTGAAAAAACCGAGATGGTATTGTATTGCGAATTGCAGCCACAGCAGCGTGGCATTTACAATGCTTACGAAAAAGAGTTTAGGGAATATATCTCTGCAACCACGGATGATGTATTAAAACGCAGCCCGATGAATGTTTTGAAGGGCCTTACCCGCCTGCGTCAAATCTGTGATTCGCCCCTGTTACTTACAGGAGAAAAGCCACCGGGCGATGAATCGGCTAAGATAGCCATGCTGATGGAGCAGATAGAAGGTAAATCGCCACAGCATAAAATATTGGTATTTTCGCAGTTTGTGACCATGCTGGAACTGATCAAAAAAGAACTGATAGCTCGTGGTATCGGGTTCAGTTGGTTAACTGGCAGCAGCCGCAACCGCGAGGCTATAGTGAACGATTTTCAAAACAACCCCGAAATACGCGTATTCCTCATTAGCCTAAAAGCTGGCGGCGTTGGCCTTAACCTAACCGAGGCCGATTATGTTTACCTGGTAGACCCATGGTGGAACCCCGCCGTGGAAAACCAGGCGATAGACCGATCGCACCGTATTGGCCAAAATAATAACGTGGTAGCCATAAGGCTGATATGCCCAAACACGGTTGAGGAAAAAATAATGGAAATGCAGGAATCCAAGCAAAAGCTTGTTAAAGACCTTATTAAAACGGATACTTCATTTCTGAAATCACTTTCAAAAACGGACCTGCTTGGTTTGCTGCGTAGTTAAATAGCCACATCTGCCTTATCTCTGTAGGGCAAAAAGTATATTAGAATATACCCCATATTGAGACAGCAGTTACGATATAACGGAAGCTCCTCAATAATACAGGCAGATTATTCTTAATTAGCTAAACGGTCCTGGTAGCGGGTGTAGAAATACACGCTTATAGCAATAAGGATATATACGATGATGTTAAATATAGTTTCTTTATCATATATATAGGGATTTAACACCCTGATAAGGATGATTAACCCCAGGCCGGTAAGGATACCAAATATGATTGCTGACCTATGGATACTACGTTCATCGGGCGATACCGGCGAAAAATTTGGTTGCGCCTGCTCAATAATTGTGGCTCCAGGCAGTATACCGGCCCTGCTTATTTGGGCAGAGAGCTTTTTTTCGGATAAAAAAGAGTAAACTTTTTCGTTTACTTCATAAGGGCGGTTTAAAGCGATCAGGTCGCGTTCGGCAACCGGGAATACAGATATTTGTTTATTGACAACAGCTAGCTGAGCATCCAAATAATCTAAATTTCTTTTAACGCCCGAGTAGGTGATGTTAAGGCTATTTAAAGCGTTGTTTTTTATTTGCAGGATAGAACGATTAATATCTAATATAGGCTGAGAGTTGCTGTTGTAAGTTTTTAAAAGTTCATAACGCTGATTAAGTAAATTATCAAGTCTTTCTATCAACGCGTTTAGGGCAGGGTCTACATCTTTCCCGGCATTGAAATTAAGGTTTACATTATTCTTTTCCTTATCTATCTGATCTCTTAACTGTTCAATTGCTATCAATTGTAGTTTCAGTATGGCCTGTTGTGTCTCAATATCTTTAGCCTTACTAAGCGCGCCCTCTGCAGATGTACTCACATCCATCAATTTGTTTTTTTGTTTAAATTCCAGAATAGATTTCTCTGACCCTTTAACTGTGCCGGAGAGATATTTCAACTGGTCGTCTATGAAGTTGATCATCTGGGTGGCCGATTGTGTTTTGCGATTTCGGTCGTATATCAGATACTCCTTCATAATCGCGTTTAGCACATCGGACGCAAATTGGGGGTTGGCATCGGTTTGTTGAAGTAAAAGTATATTGGAATTTTTTACCATCTCGCTGGTGCGTAAGCCGCCTCTTACCCGACCGATAAAATCTTCAGGCATATTAAATTTGAAAAGGTAAACGGTGTTATTGCCTATATAATTTACGGGTGTTTTGATGAGGAAAGTAGTTTGGCCTACAGTTACTGGAGTATTGTACTGGAAATCTGCTGAAACCACTTTATCTGCTATTTTATATGCCAGCCTAAAGTGGTTTTTGTCAATTGCTTTAAATGTAATTATGTCACGATAAAAGTTCAGGCTGTCAAACCGAAGCGTTTGTATCTCAAGGGGCTTTTGTGGGTATATCTCACTGGTTCGCACCCGCCCTTCAATATAGAAACTTATTGGGTAATTTAGGTCTTTAATAGCTGCCAGAATAACCGATGGGCTTTGAATAACAGAAGTTTCGCTTTGTATTTTTGACGGGCCACGGTCTGATGTGCTTATAACATTTACCAGGTCAGATATTTCTGATTTTTTCTCCTCTAGTTTCATGGTACCGGAGGTAGCATAAGTTTTAGGGGTGTACCATAAATAAACGTATGAACCAAGTATGAACAGAAAAAGTGAACCGGCTATCCAATACCAACGGCTAACCAGTATCTTGCCTATTTTAAAATAGTCAACTTCCTGGTTTGGCAATTTCTTAACGATATTCTTTGTTTCTTCCATTATTGCCTGACAGGGCTAGTTCATAATTATAAATTGGAACACGGCCCGAAATACTTGTCTCTGCAGGTCCAAATTTATTCAGCACCAATCCTAAATGATCACGGCTTACCTATTCAAGCGCCTGCCTGAACTTCAAAAATACGTATTTTATTTTACACTTAAACAGACCTTTTAGAGTAGGGGCCTAAATAAGAATCAGCATTTAAATCACAAAAAAGGACTATATCGATATTGTTATTAATTACAAAGAAAGTTGGCATTGAATATACTGAAGGCGGGGTGATTGATATAACGCCGGGGATTTTGTTAGATAATTGATCTCCTAATAATAAGTTCAGATGGTATAACAACTTGTTGGAACTGCCCGATTGGTACCCTGTTCTCCAATTTGTCTAATAGTATCCTAAATAGTTCAGAGGCCATTTTTTCAAGCGGCTGGGCAACAGCGCTGATGGTTGGGTTGTAAACGTTAAAAATGTCGTGGTCATCAAAGGCTATTACACCTATGTCTTTTGGTATTTGCAATTCCAGGTCATTAATAGCTTTTACGCCACTTAAAGCCAGGTAATTTGTGGCGAAAACAATGCTATCAATTTGGTTATTGGTTTTGATAAACTGATTAATGTCATTAGCGGTTGTAATAGCCGAGTTTTCAAAAGGGACCCTTAAAAAAACAGGGGATAAGCCATATTTTTTCATAGCATCGTTATAGCCACTTTCACGATCTGCCATCTGCGATTGCTCTGATTTAAGAGTAATAAAGGCAATATGTTTATAATTTTTCCCGGCTAAATGTGCAACAGCATTGTATGTGCCCTGGTAATTATCAAGTACAACATAATCGGTTTCTATGCCTTTAAAATAACGGTCGAATAAAACTACTGGATGTTCATCATTTATAAGTTCCATTATATCATCTTCTATACCTAACGGTGGTGTTATGATATACCCGTCTACATGCCTGTCCCTAAAAAGATTGATTAATTCACGGGTTTTTTCCGGGTCGTTCTCGGTGCTGCAGTATATTATTTTATAACCACTTTTATATGCAAGTTCTTCCAGGTGATAGGCAATATGTGAGAAAAAGTAGTCAGATATTTTTTCAACCATCAGGCATATCATTTTAGTTTTGCCGGTGCTAAGGCTCTTAGCCAGTTGATTTGGTTTGTAGCCCTTTTCCTTTACATATTTTAGCACACGTTCTGTCAACTCATCACTTATTCTTTTCTCCTTAGCCTTACCATTAAGTATAAAAGAAATTGTTGATTTTGCTACATTTAGCTGACTGGCAATATCGTTAATTGATAGCTTCTTCTTCATTTATAGCGGCTCATTTTCTTAATATTCCTCTAATTAACTTATTTAATAGCACAAAACAATAATATATGCCTGCGATAGCTATTTGTTTAACTATATATAACGCAAAAATAACTTTTTAATGTTAGAAAACCGGTTGTGCAGTTTAGCGATATGCATTTTTTATAACCAATTTAATAAGCCATAACCGGAGTTTATTGAAATTTTCATATTGTGTTATTCGTTTTTTTGATTTTTTTACATTTCTTTCAAATATTTAATAATCCTTTAAAATACGTTTGCAAAACCGGTTTTATTACCTATAATTGTTTTGTAATTCAACCAATTATTATTACAGATTGCAAACCCCGGCAAATCTGTAAATATCTGCCAATAACAACATAATTAATATATCTATTAAATGAACAAACGTTTACTAAAACTTACATGGGTTATTACGCTGTTTTTGTATGCCCAGTTAGCTACCGCACAAGATAAAAATGTGTTGCCTGCATGGGCATTTGGTGGTTTTGCCCGGCCAGAGGGTGTCAATCCTATAATATCTCCCAACCCTGCATCGGAATTTTACGACCCTATGAGCAAAAAAATGATTCATTGGGAAGCTAATGATACCTTTAATCCGGCAGCTGCTGTTAAAAACGGGAAGATTGTGGTACTATACCGCTCGGAAGATAAAACAGGTATTGAAATCGGAATGCGTACCTCGCGCCTTGGCTATGCTGAAAGCAGTGACGGATTACATTTTACGCGTAAAACTCAACCTGTATTTTTCCCCGGTAATGATTCGCAAAAAGAATACGAGTGGCCGGGCGGCTGTGAAGACCCGCGCGTAGCTGTTACAGAAAATGGTACTTACGTTGTTTTTTACACTCAATGGAACCGTAAAACGCCTCGCCTTGGTGTGGCAACATCTAAAGATCTGATTCATTGGAAAAAACATGGCCCTATATTTCAATATGCCTATAAGGGTAAGTTTTTTAATATGGCACACAAGTCGGCTTCGATACTCACACGCATAAAAAACGATAAACAGGTTATTGCAAAAGTAAACGGCAAGTATTTTATGTATTGGGGCGAAACGGCTGTTTATGGTGCAACATCAACTAACCTTGTTGATTGGGCGCCGATTATAGATAATAAAGACGAACTAAAAGTACTGGCACCCACCAGGCCCGGTTATTTTGATAGCGACCTTACCGAATGTGGCCCACCGGCAATACTCACAGGCAAAGGGGTAATATTGCTTTACAATGGTAAAAATCATCCAGGTGAGGGGGGCGATAAACGCTTCCATGGTAATTCCTATAGTGCAGGCCAAATGCTATTTAGTAAAACCGATCCTACTAAGTTAATAACCAGGCTCGATGTACCGTTTTTACGCCCTATGCAACCGTTTGAAAAAAGCGGGCAATATGTTAACGGAACGGTATTTATTGAAGGTATGGCTTGGTTTAAACATAAATGGTATTTGTATTACGGGTGTGCAGATTCAAGGGTGGGGGTTGCTATTTATGACCCCGCTAAACCCTCAGAACCAGACCCAATAGCAGGCGACGGTAAATAATACCAATTACTATTACATCTATTTTCAACTAAAATTATAAACAAACACCCGCAGATAAAATACCTGCCGGGAGTTTTAAAGCTAATTTGCCGAACCGGTTTTCTTGTATAAAAGTAAAGGAATTGAATAATTAAAATTTGTTATGGCAGAGCTTTATTAAGTAATACCTAAGTACTAACAACCAATTATAAATAAACAAATGATGGAAATTTTACAAATGTTTACGCGAGAAGGAAGCGACCCTGGAAGGGTTGCCTCTAAAAACAAAAGCGTAAAGAATCACTTAAAGGGCATATTATGCTTTTTAGCGTTTTTTACGTCGCTTACATGCAGCAGCCTGCTAACCTACGCCCAGGCACCAGTTAAAGTAAGCGGTACCGTGGTTGATGAGAAGGATCTATCCTTACCCGGTGTTACCATTAAATTAAAAAATGGGGGTACAGCTACATTTACAGATAATACCGGTAAGTTTAGTGTTAATGTGCCCGATGGAAAAGGTACGTTGATATTTAGCTATATCGGATATGTTTTACAAGAAGTTGTTGTAGATAATAATGTTACTTTAAACATTAAACTTTTACCCGAATCGAGGTCATTAAATGATGTTATTGTAGTAGGCTATGGCACGCAAAAAAAGAGCGACCTAACCGGGGCTATTGTATCATTATCAGAGAAGGACTTTAAAAATTACGCTGTTCCAAATGTATCGCAATTGCTGCAGGGTAAAGTTGCCGGTGCTTACGTTGCCACCAATTCTGGCCAGCCGGGTGATGCCGCAGTGATAAGGATAAGGGGTTTTGGTACTGTAAATGATAATAACCCTTTATATGTGGTTGATGGGCAGTTGTTTGATAATATCAACAACCTTAATCCAAATGATATTCAAAATATTGAGGTGTTAAAAGATGCTTCTGCAACATCTATTTACGGTTCACGTGGTTCTAACGGGGTTATATTGGTAACCACCAAAAAAGCAAAAAAAGGCGAAAGTGTTACATCTTTTGATGCTTATTTGGGTACTAAAGACAGCTATCGCTCGCCTAAAATGCAAAATAGCGATCAGTTTTATAACTTTATCACAACTGCATATAAAAATGGTGGTTCAACACTCGACCCTAAGTTTGAGCAACAGTACAAACGCGGTTTTGATACCGATTGGTGGAATGCTGTAAATCAATCGGCACTTACCCAAAACTATAATCTTAATATCCGCAATGGCGGCGATAAGTCGCGTTCATATTATAGCCTTGGCTATTTAGATGATAAAGGTGCAATTATTACCACTCGCTTTAAAAGGATCACTTTAAAGATCAATAATGAGTATGACCTGTCTGACCGTATTACCGTAGGTGTAAATGTAGGTTTGGCTAAATTCCAGTCGCGCGATACAGGTTCATTGCCGGCATTTAATTTTGTATTGCAGGCAGATCCATTTACACCGGTTATTAACCCCCTGGTTGATCCCGGGTCTGTAGATTATCAATATAATAAATATGCGCCAACAGAATGGGCGTTCAACCCAAACCCTGTATCAGTGCTTGAATTGAATGACAGGCTTACCGAAAACTTTAACGTGTATGGCAATGTATATGGTAAGGTAAAACTAACAAAAGAGTTAAGCTACTTTGTGCAGTATAATTTTGATAACCAGAACAGCACATTTAAGTTATTTAGCCCAATTTATCATTCTGTTTTTACAGAGAACAACCTGGCTAACCGCGAAGATAAATACCGAGACCAGACCCAGTTAACAAACAATGCAGGCAGGACGCAGAATAACATTATTGAGCAGCGTCTTAACTTCAATAAAACCGTTGGTAAAAGCTCGTTTGATGCGATGGTTGCCATGACATACGAATCGAACATGTCTGACGGGATTAATGCGTATAAAACAACTGCTCCCGGCAATGATGCTTCATTCCGGGTGCTTGATGCCGCTACTTTAGGCGCGCAGGCAACAGGTGGTAAATTAGAAACCTCTATACTATCGTACCTTGGCCGTATTAATTACGCTTATGGTGACCGTTATTTGGCCACCGTTAATTTTAGGGCAGATGGTTCATCAAGGTTTGCTAATGGTAACAAATGGGGGTATTTCCCTTCATTCTCATTAGGTTGGAGGATAAACAATGAGGCTTTCTTTAAAAATCTTGGTTTAGATAAAACGATATCCAATTTAAAACTACGCGGTGGTTGGGGGCAAACCGGGAATCAACGTATAAATAGCTATGCGCCTATCACGCTTATTGGGTCAAATATTGAGCAACAATGGTACTTTGGTAATGGCTACAGCCAGGGTTATATCCCAACCAACATAGGAAATGCTGATATTAAGTGGGAAACAGCCCAACAAACTAACATTGGGTTAGATGCGGGCTTTTTTAACGAGAAGCTAAGTATCTCTTTAGATTACTTCAGGAAAACGACTAAAGATATGCTTTTGCAGGTACCAATCCCTGCGGCCGCGGGTTATCCGAATTACCCGTACTCTAACGCCGGTAATGTAAATAATACAGGTTTTGAAGCAGCTGTTAATTATCGCGATAATATAGGCCAAGTAGGTATTAATATTGGTGGTAACGTTTCTATATATAAAAACAAGGTAACTTACTTAGGTAACGGTGGTTTGCCATTGTACGGAAACGTGAGTAAAACTGAGGTTGGCGGGCCGATGTCAAGATTTTACGGTTATGTGTACGAAGGCATCTTCCAAAACCAACAGCAAATTGATAGCTATGTAGGCCCAGCTGGTCAAAAAGTACAACCGCTGGCAACCCCAGGCGATTTTAAATTTGCCGACCTTAACAACGATGGCGTACTTGATGATAAAGATAGGACCTATATAGGCAATCCGCATCCCGACCTTATTTATGGTTTTAACCTTGGTGCAAATTATAAAGGGTTTGATTTTACCGCATTTTTCCAGGGCACAATTGGTAATGATATCTGGAACGGGCTAAAAAGCATGGCTACTGTTGGATATCAAAACGCACTGGCTGATGCTTATACACAGGCGTGGACAAAAGAGGGCGATAATGCTTCTTATCCAAAAATTTCTACCTCAAATAACAATAATAACTATCGCGCATCAAGCTGGTGGGTAGAGAAGGGTTCGTACCTAAGGTTACAAAATGTACAATTAGGTTATAGTGTACCGCCGGCATTTTTACAACGCCTTAAAATTTTACGTACATGCCGTTTTTATGTGAGCGGGCAAAACCTGTTTACACTAACCAAGTACAAAGGGCTTGATCCCGAAATTGGTGCCAATAATGCATTAAACCTTGGTTACGACGGTATCAGATACCCATCATCCAGAACCGTTTTGGTAGGTATAAACGCCCAGTTTTAATATATAAACTTAGAAAACATGAAAAAGATTATCATATATATCAGCCTGACGATGTTTGCATTATTAAACATCCAGTGCAAAAAGAGCGCAATTGATAAGCCTGTTTATGGCACACAATCAAACGCAACATTTTATAAAACCGATGCGCAAATACAACAAGCTTTAACTGGTGTTTATTTACAGTTAAGAACTACCTGGAACGAATATGCCAAGTACCATTATTTTGTTGGGGACGTATCTGCAGATGACGCCTGGAAAGGTGGCAGCAGCGACGGCGACTACGGCGAGGCGCAGGATATGACAAACTTTATTTTAACACCAACCAATGGCCTGGTTGCGCAACGGTGGTCTATATTATACAAACTTATTGCAAGGGCTAATGAGGTTATCACTTATGCGCCAGATGCAACAGGAGATAAAACCCTTATTAACCGTTACATTAATGAGGCTAAAGTTTTAAGGGCTTTTGGTTATTACGCACTGGTAACTACAGAAGGGGGAGTACCTTTGTTTACTAAACCAGTTACGCCTTCAGAGGCAACTTCAACACCACGTGCAAGTGTTGCAGATGTATTTAAACAAATAGAGGCAGACCTTACCGAGGCCAGCAAGGCGTTACCATCTTATCCGGAATATGGAGATGCCGATAAAAACCGCGTATCGCGTGGAACCGCACTTGCTATATTGGGCAAAGTATACATGTTTCAGCAAAATTATGTAAAGGCTGAAGAGACCTTAGGTACCCTAGTTAAATCTGGCGATTACTCTTTGCTTAATGATTATGGTGCTAACTGGAGGGATAATTTTAACTCCGAATCTATTTTTGTGATTGATAGCCGTATGCAGGATAAAGATATAGCCATAGGTTCAAATATACCTCATTTTTTTACCACACGTAATACACCGGGCTATCAGGGTTATGGTTTCCATGCTCCAACACAAGACCTGCGAAATGAGTTTGATGCCGATGACCCGCGCATTACCTATACTTTTACCATGACGGGCGACCGCTATCTGCAGGATAATGACGACCAGGATAACGCGGGCTCACCAGATGGATACTATGACCGCAAGATAGAAGTTCCGCAATATCTTAGGTTAGGCTACAACCCATGGATCATTAGTTACAATGTTAGGCTTATACGCTACAGTGATGTAATACTGTTATACGCCGAAGCTTTGAACGAGAATAACAAAGGCAGTGAGGCTTTACCTTATCTGAATATGATAAGGAAGAGGGCAAGGCAAACTCCGCCTAAAGATCCGCAACGCCAAAAACAGGCTTACATACCAGCTACTACAGCAGCATCTTTACCCGATGTAACCACAACCGATCAAACAGCGTTGCGTAAGGCTATATGGCATGAAAGGCGCTGCGAGTTGGGTATGGAAGGCTGGAGACGTGAAGATCTTGTACGCCAGAAACGTTTTGGCGAAGTAATGAGGGCATTCTCAGTAAAATATAATACCAATAAAGGTAAATTTTTTAGGGATGACAGGGATTACCTGTTCCCGATACCACAAAACGAGATAGATTACTCTAACCGTACTATTACTCAAAACCCTAATTTTTAAAGGGATAATAGCTGCCTATTATATAGGCAGCTATTATAAACTATAAGGCCGAGATTCCTTATTGATTAATTGGTAAAAGGCAGGCGGTAAAGCCGCTTGCTCTTTTTTAACCTCATAAAGCGCATGCAATGCGCTTGTATATGCTCACGTCCTGATGAAAATACCTGATAATAAAAACATACCTCCATACATACTTACTGCCGACATTGGAGGATCGCACATTACATCTGCAATTTGCAATACAGATACTTATACTATCGAAGAAAACAGTATTGTAAGGTTAGAAGTTGATAGCAAGGCCGGGGCTGCCGAGATTATTGGGAGCTGGCAATCGGCTTTGAAAATGGCACTATCTGCTGCCGATGTCGAAATTAGTGGCCTTGGCGTGGCAATGCCGGGGCCTTTTGATTATGCCAAAGGTATAAGCTACATAAAGGGATTAAATAAATACGAAGCCATATATGGTATGAATATAAAGGCGGCCTTTGCCGGTTTTTTAAATATACCCGGCAACCTGGTGCATTTCCGTAACGATGCCGAAGCAACTATAGCCGGTGAAGCACTTACTGGTGCGGGTGCCGGTTATAAAAAAGTAGCCGGTGTTACCTTAGGCACCGGTTTTGGATCAGCTTATTGTACGGAAGGTATAACCCGGGATCTTAATTACGGCAGTGACCTATATAAAGAAAGCATTGCTGATGATTACCTTTCTACCCGCTGGTTTCAGAAACGTTATTATGAATTAACAGGAAAGCCAATAGCAAATGTAAAAGCCTTGGCTGTTTTACTACCCTATGATAATAACGCTAAACAGGTGTTTGATGAATTTGCCGCTAACATGGCTGATTTTTTGAAAAAGCCGCTGCACCAGTTATCACCCGATGTACTGGTACTTTGTGGTAATATTACCAGGGCGTCCGGATACTTTTTACCACAGCTAAGGGAGCATTTACCTGCTATAACTATACAAACCGCTCTATTGGGCGAGAAGGCGGCACTTATAGGTGCTTCTGCATTTACTAATATAAACGTTGTTAAATCATGACAAACAAACCTGCTTTTACTGAAAAGAAATATGTGGTTATATTTATTTTCGTAACCTCATTGTTTTTAATGTGGGGGCTGCTGCACTCCATGAGCGATGTTCTTAACAGGCACTTTCAAACAGTATTAAATGTTTCCAAATCTCAATCCGGCCTTATTCAGCTATCTGTTTTTGGTGCATATTTTATTATGAGCATACCGGCTGGTATGTTTTTAAAGCGTTATGGTTACAAGTCTGGTGTAGTATTGGGTTTAACCTTGTTTGCTATAGGTACCTTTTTGTTTGTACCGGCAGCAAATGCAGCCTCGTTTGGCTTTTTCCGTATAGCATTATTTATACTGGGATGCGGAATGGCTACTTTAGAAACCGTAGCCCATCCGTTTGCCGCTGCATTAGGCGATCAGCGTACCAGCGACCGAAGACTCAATTTTTCGCAATCGTTTAATGCCGTAGGCGCAATCATTGGCCCTGCTATTGGCTCTTATTTTTTATTAAGGGCAACCGGTGGCAACTCAACAGATCTTTCATCTGTAAAGAGCCTTTATATTGCTATTGGGTGTGTAATAGTATTTATTGCTATTGCTTTTTTATTGGTAAAGATACCTGCACTTACAGATCCGCATACAGAAGTTGATCCGGAAGCGGTGAATGTTGACACAGCCCCGGGGAAAAAGCTATATCAGCATAAGCACTTTGTATGGGCTGTTATAGCACAATTTTTTAATGTGGCCGCACAAGGAGGTACCTGGGCATTTTTTATCAATTACGGGCACGATGTAATGGGTTTTGATAACCAAACCGCAGGTAGTTATATGAGCATTTTTATGGCCATGATGGCGGCCGGGCGTTTTGCAGGGACCTACCTGATGCGTTTTATAGCTCCCAATAAATTACTGGCAATATTTGCTTTTGGCAGTATCCTAATGTGTGTTATTGTTGCGCAGGGCTTGGGCTGGACATCTTACATAGCCCTGATGATGATCAATTTCTTTTTCAGTATTATGTTTCCTACCATATTTAGTTTGGGGCTCAAAAACCTGGGCAAGCATACCCAGCAGGCATCATCATTTATATCAATGGGTGTTGTAGGCGGCGCATTTTTCCCACTTATAATGGGCAAAATAGCAGATCATAATGTAGCTCAGGCTTATTACCTGCCCATTATATGTTATGCGGTGATATTTATGTTTGGTTATAAATTATATAAAGTAAAGCATTAACCTGTTAACCTGAAATCTATGAAAAATCTCTTTTTATTTAGCTCCTTGTTTTTGTTTGTTTCCGGGAGTGTAATTGCACAAAAAGCCGTTAATCAGGTTGATATAGGTGTGGTTGCAACTATGCCAAATATGCCCACACCGTATAAAATGAAAAATTGGAAACAGATTGGTATTAAACAGGACGCGCTTTTATATGATTTTAATGCAAAAGGCGCCTTACTACCGTTAATTTGGTGGGATGATAGCCATGTGAATATGCCCGGCCGTTCGTTTGGTTTGCCAAGTTATGTGGGCTCAATACGGCAAAAGGGAACAAATGAGTATGAATCTTTACCCGTAATGGGCTCCCTGTTAGGGGCCTCGCTGTTAGGAATTGATAAGAGTAATGTTAATGGCGTTGATTTTGTAGGCATGACCAAGCATTTTTATAACACCACCAATGGTGTAAACCTGGTTATGAATAAGGGTAACCTTAAAATGGGCAATACCTTTTGGTACGAGATATGGCCGGGAATGGCTTTTAGTATGCTGGTAGACCAGTACCCTGCCAAAAAGGATTTGGCGGCAATTATGCAGAAAAATGCAGCGCATTGGCTGGATATTATCAATAACTTATCTGTAAACCGCCCGTTTCCTGATTTTAACTTTACATCATACAGTCTGGAACAAAAAAAAGGCGTTTATAACGGTGTATGGCACGAACCTGATGCCGCAGCAGGGTTGGCCTGGCTGGAGTTTACCGCCTGGAAAAATTCAAAAGATGACAGATACTTAAAAGCCAGCAAGGCGTGTATGGCATTTTTGCAGGATCGCCCTGCAAAGGAAGGCCCTTTTTATGAAGTAATGATGCCCTATGGTGCGTATCTAGCTGTCAGGATGAATGCCGAGTTAGGTACCAGTTATGATGAACTCAAGATGCTGAACTGGTGTTTTGATGGTAATAATTCTGACCGCGATGGCTGGGGTGTTGTATCCGAAAGATGGGGCGATGATGATGTATACGGGTTGGTAGGGCAAAAAAAAGAGGAGCAATATGCTTTTGCTATGAATACCTATTCGCACGCAGCGGCATTGGTGCCAATTGTTAAGTATAACCCGGCCTATTCTAAAACTATTGGTAAATGGTTGCTAAACCTGGCTAATGCGAGCAGATTATTTTATGCAGACGAACACCCCAAAAACAGGCAAACCAGTGCCGTTTGGCAAGGCGACCCCGATCATGTAATAAGTTACGAAGGTTTGCGCAAAGATCTTGATCACGGTAATGATTTTGCCATATTCAAAGGTATCCTCACCGATAAGGGCCCGTATGCAGTGGGCGACCAGGTAAAGCAGTATAGATCTATGACAGATATTTGCACCTATGGTTCGGCATGGGTAGGTATGCTAGGGGCAATAGTTGATACCACAAATGTAAAAGGCATACTAAAACTGGATTGCAATAAAACAGACTTCTATGCCGACCGAAGCATCCCTTCTTATTTGTATTACAACCCGTATAAAGAGGTGAAAACAGTTGAGATAGATTTGGGTACCGGTGTGGTAGATGTTTACGACAGGGTATCGAAAAAAATATTAATAAAACATTTAACAGGTAAACAAAAGTTAGCAATTCCCGCTGACGGGGCCGTATCCTTAGCCCTTGTTCCTGCTACCTTAAAAGTACTTAAGAGTGGTAATAAGATATTGGCAGGCACACATATCATTGACTATTTAGGAAAATGAACTCATTTTTTTCGATATCTAATTTAAAGTTGCTGTTTGTTATTTAAGGTGGCATCAATTCCGTCCTTATTAAAATAGCCCGCGGTTAATACCTACAGGCTATACAGATAATTATCGGAGCGAGTGTGTTAAAAATTCACGCATTAAACGGCCCCGTCCTGCTATGCCGTTCGGTCAGTAATAATATCTGGAGGAAGGGGAAAATAGCTTATTGTCTTGTCGCTAAAGTATTTTAGATATTCATCCCCGTTTTTTAGGTGTTGCATTACCTGGTCGTCGTTTGTTTAAATAAAAAATGATCCGTACCAGCCATGATGAAAACATAGCAATAATTGTGTAATCATTATTTTATAGCTAAACTGGTCATATATTAAAAGGTAGAAAAAAAATCCTATGTTTTATTTGGAACATAGGAAAAAATTTCTACCTTTGAAGTGTTATGAGTAAAGAAGAGCAAAACAAACCCGTTGAGCCAACAAAATCAGAGCTGGAAATCCTACAGGTACTGTGGGAAATAGGCCCGGCAACCGTGCGCACGGTTAATGATGAACTGCAAAAACAAAAAGAAGTGAATTATGCCACTACATTAAAGTTTATGCAACTGATGGCCGAGAAGGGGATGCTTATTCGTGATGAAAGCCAGATGAAGCATATCTATAGCGTTGCCGAAGAGGAGCAAAAAACCAAATCGCACCTGTTAGATAAGTTTGTAGACTCTATGTACAAAGGGTCGGCAAGTAAGCTGGTACTACAATTACTGGGTAACAAGAAAAATTCTCAGCAAGAATTGCAGGAGATCAAAGACATTCTTAAAAAATTGGAGGAATAACAATGGAAAATTTCAATACAGCATTGGGCCAAACACTCATCCATTCATTGTGGCAGGGAGTGATATTGGCCGGTATTACAGGCTTGATCATTATACTTACCAGGAACAGTAAAGCCGCCAACCGTTATATGATGATGGTAGGGACAATGTTATTGTTCGCTATAGTTACAGTTGGCACATTTTGCTACGAGCTTTATCAGCCATCTACTAAAGCAGCAACAGCCGAAATTGTATACCATGTTTCGGCTATTTCAAATATTTCGGCTGTTGAACGCAGCTTGCCGCAGCAGGTAATGCAGTATGTTAACACCCATACGCAAGGCATCGTTTTGGTTTGGTTTTTTATAGTATTAGCGCGCAGCCTGCAATTGGCTACAGGCTTGCAAAGCTTATATCATTTACGCCGCAAAAACTTGTTCGCAGTTGATGAAACCTGGGGCAGAAGGGTAGCCGTGTTATCTTCCCGGTTAGGTATAAACAGGGTAGTAGGCATCGCAGAATCGGGCATAGCGAAGGTGCCTATGGTAATTGGGCATTTAAAACCATTGATCCTGATTCCCGCCGGTTTGTTAACCGCTTTACCCCCCGCAGAAATTGAAGCCATCTTAATACATGAGCTGGCTCACATCCAGCGAAGGGATTACCTGGTGAATTTACTGCAAAGCTTCCTGGAGATCATCTTTTTCTTTAACCCCGCGGTGCTGTGGCTATCGGCCCTTATCCGTACCGAAAGGGAGAACTGCTGCGATGATATTGCCGTTGAACAAACCAGCAGCAAGGTGAATTACATCCGCGCCCTGGTTTCCTGTCAGGAGTACCAGTTATCGGCCCCGGCTTATGCAATGGCCTTTCCGGGCAGGCGCAGCCAGTTGATGGATCGTGTAAAACGTATGGCATCGGGCACTAACCATGCTTTAAACTTTAGGGAGCGTTCCATATTATTTATAACACTGTTTACAGCGGGGCTATTAACCGTAGCGTTTACCAATGCCAAACAGATACAGCATTTCGCTGTAAAAACGCAAAAGGCGCTTACACATGCTATTATCCCGGCAACAGATACTATACCGGTACAGCCAAAACCAGCCAAAAAAATTAAGGTTAAAGCCAGTGCAGCTGTACAACAACCGGTAAAAGCCTATACAGAGCAAACTGCACCTGTTGAGTCGAAAGAAGCAACGATAACCAAACAAAAGGAAATGGCTTTTGAAGATTCGGTTAGGCAAAGCCGGTTATCGCCAACAACGCCCATTACCCCAATAACACCCAATACCGGCCGTACGCACTTCATAACTCCAATAACGCCCATTACCCCACTTAATAACCATACTAAACCGTTAGCACCGTTAAAAGGCAGACTAGCCCCATATAAAAACAGTAATTTAAACTACGCTGCTGACGCAAAACAGTATGCTACTACACTTGACGAACCTGTAAAAGCAAAAGCGCCGAGCATTGGCGAACAGGTAACAGCTGAATTAATTAAAGATCAACTGATCAGTGCGGATGACAAACATAGATCATTCAAACTAAGTAATACAGATTTAATTGTTAATGGCGTACGCCAGCCGGATGATGTACAAAAGCGTTACAAGGATAAATTTGTACCCGTATCAAAAGGTAAAAGTACCTGGACATTGTACAATAATTACGATACCACTACCGACGATAAAAAATAAGCAGAAGTTTATCTGAAAAAATATTCAATCATATGAACCGGCATAGCTATGCCTAAAAATTCCTAAAACCATTTGACCATGAAATTAAAAATTGCAGCTTTTTTAGCTGCCTGGCTTTCTATTGCCTCAACTTTTGTAAACGCCCAAAGCATCAGTGGTAAAGTGACTGATGGTGGCCAAAAACCGCTTGATGGCGCCAGCGTTTACCTGATGCAAGATTCTGCACTTGTTAAAACGGCATTGGCCGATGCCGGTGGTGCGTTTAGCTTTAACCAGTTAAAACCAGGCAAGTACTATCTTAACATTACTATGATGGGTTTCGCAAGTTATAAAAGCAGTTTGTTAAAGCCGGATACTACATTGATTATTTTCATGCAGCCCACAGGTAAACAGTTAAAGGAAGTTGTTATTACCTCGCAGAAACAATTTGTTGAACAAAAGATAGATCGTACGGTAGTTAATGTTGATGCCCTGATCAGCAACGCCGGGTCGACAGCGATGGACGTACTGGAAAAATCGCCTGGAGTACTGGTAGATCAAAGTGGTGCCATCAGCTTGAAGGGTAAGAGCGGGGTAAAGATCTTTATAGATGATAAGCCTACTTACTTGTCTGGCGCCGACCTGGAGAACTACCTGCGCTCGCTATCGTCTGCAACTATTGACCAGATAGAGCTGATGAGCAACCCGCCTGCAAAATATGACGCGGCCGGTAATGGCGGTGTTATCAACATCCGTTTAAAAAGGGGTAAAGCAAAAGGATTTAACGGAGGCGTGAATCTCAGTTATTCGCAGGGATATTATGGCCGGACAAATAACGGGTTGAATTTTACTTACCGCGATAATAAAGTGAACCTTTTCGGGAACTTTAGCTATAACACGGGCAATGGTTTCAGCGATTTAGATATTAACCGCCATTTCTTTACTGACGCAGGCGCACCTGACTATGATTTTTTGCAAAACTCATTTATCCGCCGTACATCAAAAAGCTATAATTCAAAAATTGGGCTTGATTATTATGTAAGCGAGAAATCGACGATTGGTTTTGTTGTTAACGGATTAGTAAATCCCAGCGATGTGAACACTATAAATAAAAGCAGGTTTTTAAACACAAGCGGCAATCTTGATTCTACCATTGTGGCCCTTAACGCCCAGCACCGCAATTTTAAAAATGGATCGGCAAATGTGAATTATCGCCATCAGTATGATAAAAAGGGGAGGGAACTAACCATTGATGTTGATTACCTGCGTTACCAAACCAACATGGGCCAGTCTTTTGACAACACGGGTTACCTACCCAATGGTAATATTTCCACTCACGATCTGCTGACCGGTAACCTTCCTTCAAACATCAATATCTGGTCGGCCAAAACAGATTATACCCACCCCTTAAACAGTGGTTTTAAGCTTGAAACCGGCTTAAAAAGCAGTTATACCAAAACCGATAATATAGCCGACTATTTTGTTACTCAAGGGGGTGTTACAGCGCCTGACTATGATAAAACCAACCATTTTATTTATAAGGAGCAGATCAGCGCAGGCTACCTGAATATTAATAAGGACTGGAAAAGGATCTCGATGCAATTGGGTTTCAGGTTTGAGAACACCGTATCTGATGGTCACCAATTAGGTAACGTACAAAAGCCCGATTCTACCTTTAAAAGAAATTACAACGGTATATTCCCAACCGCTTATATCCAATATAAATTAGATAGTACCGGTAGCCACAGCATTAACCTTAATTATGGCCGCCGGATAGACCGCCCTTATTATGAAGACCTTAACCCGTTTTTATCACCGTTAGATAAGTTTACCTACTACACGGGTAACCCTTTCCTTAAACCATCATACACCGATAACCTGGAGCTGTCACATACCTGGAAAAACATAACCACAACCCTTGAATATAGTAATACAAAAGATGATGTAAATGAAACTATAGAGATAGTAAACGGTATTTATTATAGCCGGCCGGGTAACCTTGGGAGAATTATTAATAAAGGCATTAGTATCGACGCAAGTTTTGATCCTGCAAAATGGTTTAATTTCCATTTTTATGGTAGGGTTGTGAATATCCACACCATTAGTGAGTTTTATACAGGCACGCTTGACACAAAAGGTACATATTATTTTATCCGCCCTATATTTCAATTTAAATTACCGAAGGACTGGACAACCCAAATTGACGGTGGGTACCAGAGTAAGATCACCAACGCGCAATTTATAGCTTCAGCAAGGGGGAAAGTTAATGCTGCGGTCACCAAAAAATTCTCACCTTCACTCAGTATGAGCATTGTTGGGAATGATTTGTTTTACACATTCAATAATGGCGGGCAGATCAACAACCTTGCTAATGTAAAGGCCAATTACCTGAACCGTGGCGATTCCAGAACGGTTGTACTATCATTAAATTACCGTTTTGGTAAAACCATCGCCGGCTTACGCAAGCACAATGCTGATGGCGCAGAAAGCGAAAAGAATAGGGTGAAAAACTAAGGGCACATCAACAGGGCCATATGAACCTAACTGTAATGCTATATAAATAAGTTTTATGTAGAGTAAGGGTAAACCCAACCTTGCGTGTTTTAATGTGGAATTAATAATAAAATTAACCACAACAAACATGAAAACTAAGGTTTTGTATTTTATCGCATTCGTATTATCGGCTTTTCAATTAAAAGCACAGGCGCAGCAAGGTGAGCAGCCGGTGCATCTTCAGTTAGGGTCGTTTAGCACACAATACAGCTATTCGCCATTTACGGTTGACGGTAAAAAAATGAATATACAACAGGTAGGCGGCGAGCTCACACTGCCTGTATTTTATACCATGAAAGATAACAAGTTAGACTTTCTGCTTGCCGGTGTTGAGTATAACGGGATATTCTTTTCAGGTACGGGGGCTCAGTTTGGAGGGACGCAGTTTAACAGCTTTTCGGTACCGCTTACTTTTCAGAAAGCATTATCGCCGAAGTATGCACTTTTGGCAACAGTTATACCAACGCTATCATCAGATCTTAAGGATATATCGGGAGAGGATATGCTTTATTCGGCAGCCGTAATGTTGAGGATAAGGAAATCGGCAACGTTTAGCTATTCGATAGGTGCTGCTTACTCCAGGCAGTTTTTCGGGAACGTACTGATCCCAATTGTGGGTATTGACTGGAACATAAGCGACCGCTGGACCTTTAGCGGTACCCTGCCTGTTTCCGAAAAAATCAAATATAAATTATCCAATAAAAGCTTTACCGGAGTAAATGCTGATTTTAGTATAGGCGGGGGCTCATATCGATTATCAAAAAAAACAGGGTCAGATTATTTGCAGGTACAGCAACTTAGAGGCAGTTTATTTTACGAGTATATGCCGGCAAAAAACTTTTCGATACAAATTAGCGCGGGCTACAATTTTTCACAAAAGTTAGACAGGTACACCAAAGATCAAAAAGTAGGCCTGGTGCCTTATCATGATCTGAATAAAAGAGTTCCATCTGCCGAGTTGGAGAAAACGGGTATTGCATTCCAAACAGGTATTAATTATCGGTTTTAATATTTATAAATCTGATCAGTAAAATGATTGAAGTGTTTAAAACAGATGTGCAAAGTGTTAAGCAATCCAAACCACTTATCAGGAAACTAAAGAGTGATATACCCTGTGTTTGTGTGAATTTTGACCTGGAAGATTGTGATAAAGTTTTGCGGGTTGAGGGCGACGATTTTTCTGTAGAAGCTATTATTAAGCTGCTGAACAAAAATGGCCATCATTGTGAAATTCTTGATTGACGAATGTTAGTTCAGTTGCCTTTATCCCTTATTGTAATTACCGACGCCTGCTGGGATATCTTTTTACGATATTTGTAGAATTGCAGTAAGGGTAAAGTTGAATGAGTGTGTCATGCTGAAGCTGGCCGCCAAAACTCGTACGTGTTATACGTTACGAAATTCAACCTAAACAGGGCAGTTAACAAATAATGAGTTTCAAATTCACATTTCGATACCTTTGTTTAATAACATCATTAGTTGCATTAGCAAGTACTGCAGGATACACACAAAATAATTTAGCACGGGTAGTATCTGTTGGTAATGTAGACCGGCAGCAAATAGGGGCGGTATTAAAAAAAATATCAAGCACAGGCAATTTTAACTTTGTTTATAATAACCAGGCCGTACCAGCAGACAGTATAATATCGGTTGCCAGTTACCATGGTACTATTTATAATTTTTTGAATAACCTGCTCGGCACCGATTATGAATTTAAGGAGGTGCCAGGCTATATAGTGCTGCGGCATGCTCCCCGTAAACTAGATTTGAGGGCTGAAGTAGGCGCCGACCCTAATAAGCAATGGATAGTGAAAGGCCATGTAACCGATGCTGCGGATAGCCGGGGGGTGAACCAGGTGAGTATTTATGAGAAAAACCTGTTGGTATCTACCCTTACAGATGACCATGGGGATTTTGAGCTTAAACTTAAAAGCTGGAATGGTGCTGTTGTATTAACGGCCAGTAAAGAAAACTATCGCGATACATCACTCTTTGTATTGCAGGATGTTCACATCACATCAAAAATTTCTAAAAAACGTTATGAGTATTACCCCGAAGGCGACCAAACAGGCAGTCGCTTTAGCCGGAGTTTTGCCCGGTTGTTTGTCAGCTCAAAACAAATGATACAGGGTTTAAACCTGGGCAGTTTTTTTGCTTTGAGTCCGTATCAAATCTCGCTTACCCCAGGCTTAAGCTCGCATGGGATGTACAGCAGCCAGGTTATCGATCATATTTCATTGAATTTGTGGGGTGGATACACTGCAGGCGTACAGGGAGTAGAGCTAGCTGGTATATTTAATATTAACCGTACAAACGTAGGCTTTTTGCAGGCTGCAGGGCTGTTTAACATTGTTGGCGGCAATACTTACGGTGTGCAGTTAGCCGGCCTTTATAATCAGGTATTTAATAATGCAAGCGGCTTTCAGGCGGCTGGTGCTGTAAATAAAACGCATACATTTTCAGAAGGGGTACAATTAGCCGCATTGGGTAATATTACAGACCACGCTGGTGGTGTTCAGATTGCTGGGATTTATAACAAGGCAAATACATTATACGGCGTACAATTTTCAGGGCTGATAAATCGCACCCATAGTGCAAAAGGGTTACAGCTGACCACTTTGTTAAACAGCTCAAAAGAAAGAATAGGCTCACAAATATCAGGTATTGCTAATATTGCATCAAAAGTATACGGGGTACAGTTTGCGACGCTTTTTAACGTAGCCGATAGCAGCGATTACCCTATTGCCCTTGTGAATTTTATAAAGAACGGTAAAAAGAGCCTTGCTATAAGTACCGATGAGTTTTTGTTTACCCATGTAGCTTTTCGATCGGGGGGCAGGGTGTTTTACGGTTTAATAGGCGGCGGGTATAAATTTACTAACAAGCCAGGCAGGTACATTGCGGACTTCGGTTTTGGCGCGCATATAAAAAACGGCACCCACTTTACAACAGATGCCGAATTTGTTTACGGGAATGCGTTTGGCGCTAAAAGCAACGCGTATAAGGTAAACTCCTTTAAACTGTTGCCAGGCTATAAATTAAACCGTACACTGCAACTGTTTGCGGGGCCAAGTTTTAACCTAACATTTTTTGACCGGGAGAATAATAGCTTAAACATCCCCGGCTGGGAGCTTAGCCGGCATATTGGTGATACAAATATCACCGTAATGCATATTGGTATAACCGGCGGTTTGCAAATAGCACTATAAACCCTATTTTAAAATAATACCATCCTTTGTTTTCTCTATATGCATCTCGGGCGTAGATATTGCGATCACATTCAGGATCTCATTAAGCGAGCTGTTTTTGAAGGTACCGGTTATAGGGGCATTGGCCAGGGCTTTACCTTCTATCTGTATGTTTACCCCGTAAGCATCGTTTAATAGATCAATCAAGCGGTACAGAGGCGTGTTACTAGCAACAAACTCATTGGTACGGTAATATTTATATAAAAGATCTTTTGTCCGCTCTTTATGCAGTTCCTTGTCTCCCGGTTTAATCGTAACCATTTCCTGTTTTTTAAGTTCAAGGGAAAGGCTTTTTCTGCTTACTTCAACAATGCCGTTTTCCACAATAACCTCTATCCGTTTACTATTACTGCTAATGTTAAAAGATGTACCAACATCACGCACGGTTACATCACCCACATGTACTGTAAACGGTGCCGAACTATCATGCACTACATCAAAGAATGCCTCGCCGGTAAGCTTTACTTCCCTGTGCGGTTTAAATTTAGATGCATAAGTTATGCTCGACCTTTTGTTTAAGTGAACAATAGAGCCGTCCGGCAATGTATCAATAAGCACCTTAGTAGCAGCGGTAAGGGTTACAAGCTCCGGTGCTTTGCTTTGCAGGCTATAAAAATAATAACCCGCCCATGCGGCGCCTGTAACTAGCACCACTGCTGCCGCAATGCGTAACCAGCTATTAAGCCTCACTATTGAACGTACAGGAGCAGTTCTTTGTATCGTGCCCCGCTTTTCTTTAAACTTGTCCCATGCCTCTGTTTCGCTTACAGGGCTAACCTGCGCAAGGTTCTTGCTGGTTTCTAAAATAAATTTTGTTTGCTCAAATTGGCGGGCATTGGCATTGCTGGTGTTTATCCAGGTTGTTATTTCCTTTATCTCACTTTCGCTTGCCTCTCCAAGCACATACCTGATCAACAGGTCTTCTGTTACATCCTGTTTCATGATCTGAACATATTTATGAGCATCACCGCTATTAATGGCAAAAACTCCTGCATTTCTTTTCTTAATATTCGTAAAGCTTTTACCATATGGGTTTCTACTGTTTTTATTGATATTTCGAGCTGGTTGGCTATTTCCTGGTACTTCAACTGTTCAAACCTGCTCATATGGAATATGGCGCGGCATTTTTCGGGCAGTTTGTTAAGGGCAAGGTGTAAATGGTGCTCTACCTCACTCAGCTTCAATTTATTTGAAGCATCGTCTGTTTCGTTTTTAAGGGTATGCGCGGTTAGCGTCTGATACCTTAAATAGGTCTTTTCCCTTCTCATAAAATTCAAACTATCATGATATACACACTTGTATAAATACGATTTTATTGACGTGTTGATGTTTGCCCACTCGTTCTTTTCCCATAATTTAAGAAACAACGCCTGCACAATCTCTTCCCCGGTATCCCAATCCTTTAATAAAGAAAAAGCATAAGCATGAAGCTCCCTGAAATAGGTTTTAAATATATATTCAAAACCAGCTTCGGTATTAGGGTTCATCTGTATCGTGTTTTCTTTATTCATCAGCAGGTGCTTGCCTTTTTTTAAAGTAAATATATAGAGAATTAGAAATGAGCAGGCGGAAAGCTCAAATATACCCCCGCCTGCTCATAGTATTATTGAAACTTAAAGCCTACAGCTACACTAAAAATGTTTGCCTTTTGGCCCAAATCTTTGTTAAGCTTGCTTAAACCTAAGCTGTAACGGGCATCAAGGGTTAAACTGCCCAAATCTACACCAATATCGGCTGCACCGCCTGCACTAAACTTTTTATAATTGAAGCCTGCCGGCGCTACCGGTTTTTTCAGGTCGTAATATAAATCCGGACCGGCAGATATGCGCAGGTTCATGTCTTTATCGTTGATGATTTTATAACCAACCAATAACGGAACATTGATCATGCTGAATTTGGCATCGTAGGTTTTTGCATTAAAGCTATACTTGTTGCTGAAGGTAGCGTAGTTAACCTCCGGCTGAAAGTACAGCGTGTTACCTACCCTTGCAAAAACACCCGCGTTAAAGCCAACCTTGCCCGATTTATCTGTCACCGCATTAAGCCCGGTTTTTAATGTTGAAATGCTTACACCCGCTTTAACACCAATGGTGATGTCGTCGCTTTGTGCTTTTACCGATGTAATGCCAATGGTAAGCAATATTGCTGTTGTTAATAATTTAATGGTTTTCATTTTTTTGATTTTTGTTTGTTAATTATGATGTGATTTGTTTAAAATGCTTTGTTTGCCAACTCATTACAAGCGTACCTGCACACCTGCGGAGTAGGCGAAGTAGAACCCATGAAAGTCGCTGCCGTTATTACCACCCCATGAAGAGGTGTATTTTTTATGCATGTTTTGGCCTTCGTTGGTATTGGTGGTTACATAGTTAAAAGATGGGCCGGCAAAAATATCAACCCTGTTGGCCAGCTTGATGGAGGGCAGGAGAGCAAACGATGGCCTTAAATAGGTACCGCCTTTAAAGCTTTCCAGTCCGTTTTGCGTTAGCTCGGCATTTAAGCGGAATACTCCCGCATTAAGCAGATGAGCACCTAAACCGGCCTGCCAGGCATATTTTTGATGTTTGTTATCGAAGTTGTAACCTGCACCTAAAATGCCATATACCAGTTTGCCTCCCGAACGAAAAGTGACCAGCGTGGTTTGGTTTTCATCAATGGTAACACCAAGACTTTTTTCTCCGTTTTTAGATATATTGATAATACCTATCTGGCAACCGGCGCTATCAGCAATATTGATAAAGCCTGCCACTTGTACGCCTTTAACTTTTTTGGCAATGTTCAAAAAACCGGCTATCTGGCTGCCCTTTACAGTACCGGCGATATTGGTGAACCCAGCTACCTGCACTCCAGATACATTACCGCCCATATTCATAAAACCGGCTATTTGGGTGCCGCTGGCTGTTGCTGCAAAGTTCCCAAAACCGGCTATCGAGAAGTTTTTGCCATTACCGTAGGTGTTTATAAATCCGGCGAACATGGCGCCGTTTGCTGTTTGCCCTACATGGTTAGAAAAACCGGCTATCTGTACACCTGTTGTATTATGGCGTATAATATTAGAGATGCCTGCAATGGTAAAGCCACGTTCGGCGGCGGATACACCGGCTATAAGGTTTAACGAGAATTTGTTGGTGTCGTTTGGCGCGTCTTTCCAGTTGCTGCTTAAAGGGTAAACCAGCCCAATGTTTATTTTATCCTTATCGCTTTGGGCAAAAGAATTTAGCTGCTGCAGCACTAACGCCAATATCAGGGTGACCGAGCGTGAAGCGATAGTGATTTTGTAATTATAGTTCATAGCATTTATACTTTATTGATGCTATGACACATTCAAAATACTATACCCTTACTGTATTTTAAAAAAAATAAGCAATAGGGGTTTGGCGTATAGCGTGGGGATACCGGATCGATATATGTACGCTGATAAAATATGTAAATATTTGCCGGCTGCTATCTTGTTCGTCCGCTGGGCAATTCGTAATCAACCGGTAACTGATCTCCCATCCGCAGCGTTTGCCAGTAGCCTTCAACAACGGTTTTTAAGGGCGTGGATATTACGCCATTGCTATCAAAATAGGTGTAGTTGTCAAGAAAAGTAATAAATGAGGTGTGGTAATTAGAACTATTCTGCTCGTGTTTATAATTGATCATCAAATAAACGGTTGAGGTGTATCCGAATGCATAAATGCCTTTTTCGTCGGTTAAATTTAAATAATCATTGGTTTTTAATAGTTTACCGGGGTATTGATCAAATTTTGGCATATTAGCTTGTTTAGCCCAATATTCGGGTACGCCAGCCATGTGCTTGCTGTAGAATTTGATCTTTGCATTTATCAAACTATCTGGTTCCCGCCCCGCCGTAGGTGTCCTGAATAATTCAAATACCTTAAATTCGGCCCCTGATACGTTGCTGACTAAACAGGCGCGTAGAAAACTCATCATCGAGCCATTATATGCATTTACACGTTTGTTTTCCCAGGCGGTTTGTTGTGCCTCTGTACCGCTCATAGGTTCAAATACTGATGGGCCGGTGTAATACATGGTTCCGTTTATAGGGTCAAATTCAAATGATACTAACAGGTATTTTATGCGATATCCCAGCGCTTTATTTTCTATAACCAAAAAATCGGTTGACGTTGCGTGGATCCTATCAGTAGGCTCATCATACTCAAACTGTAGTACATCGGGGTTTAAAATTTTACATTCTGCGGCGTTTTTTGTGCGGCCCAAAAACTCACGTGTAAATATTCTGATGTATCGTTCCCGTTTATAATCGCGTTTGCGTTTACCACCGTTTATTTTTACTTCGCCCAGCAGGCTTGTTTTATCTTTTAGGGCAATAGTGGGTAATTGGATATCATTGCCGCGTACAGATATAGTTTGGTGAAGGGGCTCAAAGCCAATGCAGGTAACTACCAGGTCGTACTGCCCATTCTTTACATTGCTTAAGGTGAACGAGCCATCTTTTAACGACATATTACCCACTTTAGAGTTGCTTAAAAAAATGCTTGCATTCGCAACAGGCTTTTTATCGGTAACGCTTATAACCTTACCTGTTATAGTAATTTGAGCTTGTAATGCGGATGGAATAAAGAATAGCACCAATAGTAAAAGTTTACGCATGCCCCAATTTATTAACTAAATAATTATTCCGATTAAGAATTCTGTAAAATATTTATGGCAAATTATAATTCACAAGTGCATTTATAGCCGCGCAGGCAAAAAAGACAAGTAAATACGACAACCTTATTGGGTTATAATTTTATAGGTATTGATGGGTACAGTATTTTTTTAAAAAATAAATAGATTAGTGCCGCATAATTATCCCCCGATGAAAAAGAAAATTGGTTTATCTGTTTTAGCCGTCTTAATTGCATTTTGTTATGCAAATGCACAGCAAAAAACTGTAGCGCAGCAATTGGGGCCAGAGTCTGTCAAGTTTTCTGTTGAGGCAGATACAGCATGGACTGGCTTACTAAAAAGGTACTCGGGTTGGTTTGGGGGAGATGGTATTTATACTATCCCCTTAAACGGTGTTGAAAATGGGCTTGCTAAAAAGAGTGATAAAACCCTGATCATATTTAGCGATACCATGATAGGGGAGGTAACCGACAGCACCATGAAGCCGGGCTACAAAATGATCCACAACTCTGTAGCGCTTTTAAAAGGAAATGAACCAAAGCCACAGAATATCAGCTTTTACTGGGATAAAAATAAAGACGGATCTGCCGAGTCGGTATTTATACCCAATACCGCTCAAACACACAAAAGCGATTATTACTGGCTTGGCGATGGTTTTGTAAATACTGATGGAAATAAGGCTTTGTACTTATTTGGCTATCGGGTTAGGAATGTTAGTGAAGGTGCATTTGGCTTTAAAGAAGTAGGTAACACGCTTATTAAACTAAACATTGCAAATGCCCCGTATTTTACCGTACAACAACAAAGAGATACTCCCTTTTATCTTACGGATGAAAAAGGAGACATTGGCTCGTTTGGTGCAAGTGTATACGTAAATACCAAAAGTGCAGGTGCCGTAAATGCAGATGGCTATATATATATATATGGTGTGCGCGGCATGGTTAAAAACCTGATGGTTGCACGTGTGCTGCCAAAAAACTTTGATGATTACAGTCAATGGCGTTTTTGGGACGGCACGCAATGGCTAAGCGATATGGGCAAAGTAGCCGATATTACCAACCATGTATCAAACGAATTGAGCGTATCGCGCTTACCCGATGGCAGGTATGCCCTCATTTTTCAGGTGGATGGTATGAGCCCGACTATTGGTATGCGCTTATCTGATAACCTTACAGGGCCTTTTGGGCCTGTTATTAAGTTGTGGGATTGCAAACCAGACCTGCTTGAGAATACATTTGTAGTTTATAACGCTAAAGCGCACCCAAGCCTTTCAAAACCAGGCGAGCTTTTGATAAGTTACAATATCAATTCAGTAGAGTTTATAAAAGATCTGCAGAAGCATCCCCATCTTTACAGGCCGCGATTTATACGGGTAAAGTTTTTAAAATAGATATGCCAGTCCATGCATCGTATACATTGTAAGAACAATTTTACAATATTTGCTAAATCGATTAACTAAATCAGGTTAGTTTTATATACATTTGTTTTTATAAACCAATTAGGTCTCTTTTAACAGCAGCATTACATGTTTAAAGCTTTACCGTTTTTTATTACGATATGCCTTATCGTGCAAGCTGGTTTTGCACAGCAAAAGGTAGCTGCAGCCAACGTGCAGAATAACATGGTAGCTTTTAAAATTAACCAGGTGCTGCAAAGCAACATGGTTATTCAGCAAAACAAACCTTTTAAAGTATGGGGGCAGGCCGCTTCGGGCGAAGCGGTTACTGTTAAAGCCGACTGGCTGCTGCAACCCTTAACGGTTATTGCTGATGCCAATAATAAGTTCATGGCCATTATCAACGTCCCGGAAGCAAAAAAAGGTGATTATACCGCTCATACGCTAACAGCGGAAAGTCATCATCAAAAAATAATGCTAACTGATCTGCTGATAGGCGATACCTGGTTTTTAAGCGGGCAATCTAACATGCAATTTGCTATGCGCGAGGTTAAGGACGCCGCAACAGAGACTGCTGCTGCCAATCACCCCAATATCCGGATACTGAACGTAGGCTTTAATTGGAATACCAAACCTATAGATACCTTAAAAGGCGATTGGCAAGAGGTATCGCCGCAAACCGTGAAGGATTTTAGCGCGGTAGGCTACTATTTTGGTAAAGAATTGCAAAGCAAACTGGATATCCCGATCGGATTGATCTATTCAGGTATAGGAGGATCATGGGAGCAGGCGTATGTGGCACAAGATGTAATGGCTGCCGATACGATGTTGAACAGGGTTTATCTTAAACCGTTTTTCGATAGCCCTAAATCCAAAGAAAAACTGGATGGTGTGTTTTCGTTCGATAGGGTGTACCAGCCTTTCCTGATCCATAATGCCATGATTTATCCGTTTTATAATCTATCTATAAAAGGCATCTGCTGGTACCAGGGCGAATCAAACCGTGCAGAGCGCGAAAGCTACCTCCGTTTAAGTTATGCCCAGATAAAAAGTTGGCGCAAAGCCTTTGCACAAGGCGACCTGCCTTTTTATTATGTACAGGTTGCGCCGCATGCTTACGAAAAGTTTGATTCTACGTTAAACGACTATGCCTTCTTTCGCGAGGTGCAGGAAAAGATCTCGGCAATGAACAATACGGCCATGGCCGTTACCATGGATATTGGCGACGCGAAAAATATCCATCCAATAAATAAAAAGCCGGTAGGAGATAGGTTAGCCCGAATAGCATTAAACCGCACTTACGGAATGCTGGATATCAATTATGAAGGGCCGCATGTAGACTATGTGACGTTTAAGAAGAAAAAAGCCATTGTAAACTTTATCCTGGCAAGTGTAAAAACGGGCTTGCATACTACTGATGGAGCCGAACCAAAGTTTTTTATGATAGCTGGCGCCGATCAGGTTTTCTGGCCTGCGGAGGCAAAAATCATCAATAATACTATCGAGCTAAGTACTAAGCAGGTTAAAAAACCTGTTGCTGTACGTTATGCTTTTACCAATTACCCGGTTACTAATTTGGAAAATGAAGACGGTTTACCGGCAGTGCCTTTCCGCACAGATAACTGGGCTGAACCTGTAGTTGCTAAAAAATAAATGCATATGAAAACAATTAAAATCATTATTTGCCTGGTTGTTATTTGCACACTCAATGCACACGCACAGCAAACTGAAGAACAAAAGAAAGCCGAAGCCTGGGCCAATTTCCAAAAAGTTGTAGAAGAGCGCATACAAAATGATTGGGCCTGGATAAAGCGTTACGAGGGCGATAACGAAAAGCTGCCGGCACCCGCTCCCGGCGAAAAGCGCGTGGTTTTTATGGGTAACTCCATCACCGAAAGCTGGATAAATACCGATCCCAATTTCTTCAAGGGTAAAGCATACGTAAACCGTGGTATTGGCGGCCAAACCACCCCGCAAATGCTGGTAAGGTTTAGGGAGGATGTGATCAACCTGAAACCAACTGTAGTGGTAATATTGGCCGGGATCAATGATATAGCGGGGAATACCGGTCCATCAAAAATTGAGAACGTAGCGGGTAATATTTTCTCGATGGCAGAGCTGGCTAAAGCCGCGCATATCAAAGTTGTACTTTCATCAGTTTTGCCTGCTGCTGCGTTTCCGTGGAACCCAAAGGTAAACCCGATACAATCAATTATACAACTTAACGCGATGCTTAAAGCCTACGCCGAACAAAATAAACTTGGTTATATAGATTATTATACGCCTATGATTAATGAAGAGAAAGGCCTTAAAAAGGAACTGTGTACTGATGGCGTACATCCTAATATGGCAGGTTATAAAGTAATGGAACCGCTTGCAGAAGCTGCAATAAAAAAAGCCTTGAAATAGGCTTTTTTTATCCATTAAAGCTAAATCGATTTATATGAATAAAAAATTATACATACTATTTGCCCTGATTATATATTCAGGGTTTGCATTCGCCCAGCAAATAAAACCTTTCAAAGCAGGTGATAGGGTAGCTTTTACCGGCAACAGCATCACCGATGGCGGGCATTACCATTCCTATATCTGGCTGTATTATATGACCCGCATGCCAAAAGCACGTATTGATATTTTTAACGCAGGGATAGGCGGTGATGTTGCCAAACAGATTGACGAACGCCTGCAGGAGGATGTTTTCGGCAAGCACCCCAATGTAATGACCCTGACCTTCGGTATGAATGATACCGGCTACCAGTGGCTAACCGGCGCCAAAGCCGATTCAGCTTATAACGCTAAGGTTGCTACCTCATTCAATAGTTTTTTAGATATCCAGAAACATTTGAAGGCGCACCCCGAAGTACGTAAGATCATGATCGGTACATCGCCTTATGACGGTACAGCTAAAATAAAACCGGGGGTTCTGTATAATAAGAATGCGGCCATACAACGGGTGGTGAAATTTCAGCAGGAGGCAGCAAAAAAAAATAACTGGGAATTTTTGGATTTCAACGCGCCTATGGTTGCCATTGACGAGCAGCAGCAGGCGAGAGATTCTACATTCTCCATGCAGAGTTTCGACAGGATCCACCCAACGGTTGATGGGCACATGGTAATGGCCTACTTATTTTTAAAGGCACAGGGTTTTGCGGGCAAAAAAGTGGCCGCTGTTGATATCAACGCCAAAACATCATCAGTTATAAAGAATGAGAATTGTCTGTTAACCAACCTGTCTGTCACAAAAAACGGCTTAAGCTATACGTATAAGGCAAACGCCCTGCCTTACCCTATTGATACCATGGCGCAAAGCGTAGGTAAGGAAGCACGTACCCAAGCTGATGCTTTGAAGCTTATCCCGTTTCAGCAAGAGTTTAACCAGGAAGTTTTACAGGTACAAAACCTTGGTGTTAGTAAAAATTATGAAGTACGGATAGATGGTAAACCCATTGGCAAATGGAGCGGGCAGCAACTGCAAGCAGGGATAAATCTTGCCGAAATAGCCGCTACACCGCAATACCAGCAGGCCTTAGCAGTAATGCACCTGAACGAAGAACGCTGGGGCATAGAGCGCCGCCTGCGCGAATACTGGTGGCTGCAATACTCTATCATGAAACCACACGGCTTGCTGCATAACGACAGCCAGGCCACGGTTGATTCGCTACAGAAATATGCTAAAAAGGATTTTTTTGTAGGCGTAACGCTTAATACCTATTACAAGGCACGCCTTAAGCCTGTGCGCGATGCATGGCAAAAAGAAATGGACTTGCTAACCAACCAGATCTATACCATCAATCAACCCGTAGCTCACCGTTTCGAGGTAAGGGAAGACAACCAAACCGAACATGTTATCACACAAAAATAAATTCTTAAAGGGGGCTGTTTTAGCCGCCGCATTAACGCTGGGTAGTGTAAAGGCGTTTAGTCAGCAGGCATATTATATTGACGGTTACCACGGCGGTGTTTGGGGGCATTACCCTGATTGGAACACCCGTTTCATCGTAGATAATCTGAATAAACACCCGTACTGGAATATTAACCTGGAGATAGAGCCCGAAACCTGGGACAGGGCCGCCAAGGTTGACCCAACAGCCTTAAAAGAATTACAGACGCTAATGGCTAACCAAACGGCAAGCGGCAGGATTGAATATGTGAACCCGGCCTACGCCCAAAGTTATATGTACAATATTGATGGCGAAAGCATCATCAGGCAGTTTAGTTATGGTATTGATAAATTGAAAGGTTATTTCCCGGGGATCACTTTTAATACCTACTCTACTGAAGAACCTTGTTTCACCAGCGCGTTGCCGCAGATCTTAAAGTCATTCGGGTTTAAATATGCCTCATTAAAAAACCCGAATACCTGTTTTGGTGGCTACACCCGTGCTTTTGGCGGCGAACTGGTAAACTGGATTGGTCCGGATGGTACTGGCATTACCACATCGCCCCGGTACCAGGTGGAGTCACTTTTAGAAAAATCTACCTGGCAAACCATCGCCTGGGATAACTCGCCAAGGTATATAAATGCGGCTATTAAATATGGCATACCCCACCCTATAGGTATGACCTTGCAGGATGCCGGCTGGAAAGGCGGCCCCTTTATTGGTAATGCAGATACGGAGCAGCAAAAAAACAAGTACACCACCTGGCATAACTATTTTGCCAACATCACCCCGAAAGATAAAAGGCAGGACTGGAAAGTTACGCAGGAAGATATGCTGGTAAGCCTTGTTTGGGGATCGCAGGTAACACAAAAGCTGGCCCAACGCGTACGCGTTGCTGAAAACAAAATACTTGGCGCCGAAAAAACAGCGGTTATAGCCGGGTTATTAAGTAAAAATACTAATTGGCCCAAAGCAGGGTTTGATAGCGCCTGGCGCACCTTGCTGCTATCCCAACACCACGATTGCTGGATAGTGCCGTATAACGGCCAAAAAGGCGATACCTGGGCCGATAAAGTGGTGGATTGGACAGGCAATACCAACCGAATCAGCGATAGTATTTCTAATGTATCGTTACAAACAGTGTTTTTAAACAAAAAAGGAACAGAAGACATCGTTACCGTTGTAAACACACAGGCCAGCAAACGCACCGAGGCTGTTTTGGTAACTATACCTGCCGGATTGGAGGGTAAAAGTTTGTCGGTTAAGGATGTATTGGGCAAAGCGGTGGTATCTCAGGTGGTTAACGATAAATTGCTGTTTGTGGCCTCAACTCCATCATTCGGCTATAACACGTATAGCATAACAGAAACAACGGATCCAATTGAAAAAGGTACGCAGGTAACAGAACTTGCTGATGGAAACTTCAAATTAGAATCTGACCTGTACACCATCATTATCAACCCCAAAAAAGGCGGTAGCATTACCAGTTTGTTTGCCAAAAAAATGAATAAGGAGATGGTTGACCAGACTCATAAGAATGGTTTTAATACACTTCGCGGGAATTTTTATAATGATGGCGGGTTTAAGGCATCTACTGATGGAGCGGTGACCGTTACCATTTTAGAGAATGGCCCTATCCGGGCCAGTGTACAAATAAAAGGTAAAATAGCCGGTACAGACCTTACCCAGGTAATCACGCTGAACAAGGGCCAGCAGATCATCGATCTTAACTTAAACATCGACTGGAAAAAAGATGTTGGCGTTGGCGAAGATGTGGTAAAAAACAGCTATAAATGGACGGATTACAAGAAGCCGTTTTATAACGATAGCAACAAACTGGTAACGGTATTTCCATTGAATTTAAAGAATCAAAAAGTGTACAAGAACGCGCCGTTTGATGTTATCGAAAGCAAACTAAAAAACACTTTCTACAATAGCTGGGATAGTACTAAAAATACCGTGATACTGAATTGGGTTGATGTTACCGATGGCGAAGATAAATACGGTATGGTCATGTTTACCGATCATACTACCAGCTATACCCACGGCGAAAACTTCCCTTTAGGCTTGGTTACTCAATACTCGGGAATGGGTCTGTGGGGGCGCAGTTACTACACAGATGGCCCCACAAACATCCATTATGCCATTATGCCGCATGCCGGTAAATGGAACGAGGCAGGTGTGTGGTCGGCATCCGCGCAATGGAACGAGCCTTTGGTTGTTCAGGTTGGCAATTCATCAGCAACAGATAAACAGCAAACGCTTGTTAATCCGCAAAAGGGTTTGATATTAACATCGGCAGAAAATAACAATAAAGATGTTTTATTGCGCTTTTTTAATGCAGAAGGCGAGGCCGGTAAAAAGAAGGTCATCCTGAATTTTAAATATACCAAAGCGCAGGTAGTTGAATTGAACGGAAAAGTATCCGGTGAATTAAAGGTTTCAAAAGCATCAAACGGCCAAACATCTGTTGAGTTGCCGATACCAAAATTCGGCATCCGTACGATCAGGTTTAGCACTATTTAAAGCAAAAAATAAGTTTAATGCAGGAAATATATAATTTTTTTGCTAAAACGTTTTAATTGATATATTTGTCACTAACCAATTACTAATGCCTTATCTTTTGGCCTCAATAAAAGGTATCGCATTAAAATAATAGCTTCAAGGGAATGAGATTTAAATGTTTACTAACTTTTTCTGCTATACTAAGCGGTTCTTTAACGGCAGCCGCGCAAACACCCGCAAGTTATGTTAACCCGTTTATTGGGGCAAGCACCAGTACAAAAGCGGCTGGTACCTATCATGGCCTTGGTAAAACCTTCCCCGGTGCCGATACCCCTTTTGGCATGGTGCAGGTTAGTCCCAATACCATTACCGGTGGTGATAATGGCTCGGGTTACAGCTACGAACACACCAGTATAGAAGGTTTCGCATTTACACAAATGAGCGGCATAGGCTGGTATGGCGATCTGGGCAATTTCCTGGTGATGCCTACGGCGGGTAAACTAAAAACCAGTGCCGGCACGGTAGAGCATCCCGAAGGCGGCTACCGGTCGCAATACTTAAAAGCAAGTGAAAAAGCATCGGCAGGATATTACGCTATAAAACTTACCGATAACAATATTAAAGCAGAAATGACAGCCGCGCCTCATAGCGGTATACTCAGGTTTACTTTCCCTCAAAATAAACAATCGCGCATCCAGATAGACCTGGCACGCAGAGTAGGCGGTACATCAACTCTGCAAGGCGTAAAGGTGGTTAATGATCATACCATTGAAGGCTGGATGAAGTGCACTCCCGATGGCGGTGGCTGGGGCAATGGCGATGGCCATGCCGAATACACTGTTTATTTCCATGCGGAGTTTAGCAAGCCTTTAAAAAATTATGGCGTTTGGAGTGCTGATATCCCAAATGATTGGAAACGTAAACGCGAAGACGTAGAAAGCACAAAATACCAGGCGCAAATAGCAAACGCAGAAATACTAAAACAGGTTAAGGAAAAAGAAGGTAAACACCTTGGCTTTTACACCGAATTTGCAACGCAGGCTAACGAGCAGGTATTAATGAAAGCCGGCATCTCGTTCATCAGCATTGATGGCGCGAGGAATAACCTGAATAAAGAAATTACCGACTGGGATTTTGATGCCGTACACCAGCGTGCTGTTGCATTGTGGAATAAGGCACTATCAAAAGTGGCGGTAGAAGGCGGTACAAAAGAAGAGAAGACCGTTTTTTATACTTCCATGTACCACACCATGATAGATCCCCGCGTTTTTGAAGATGTAGATGGCCGTTACTGGGGGGGCGATGGCAAAGCGCATACCTCAAACGGGTTTACCAAACGCACTATTTTTAGCGGTTGGGACGTATTTCGCAGCCAGATGCCTTTGCAAACTATCATCAATCCCGCATTGGTAAATGATATGGTAAACTCGCTGGTTACACTGGCAGATGAAAAAGATAAGAACTACTTAGAGCGTTGGGAATTGCTAAATTCCTATAGCGGCTGTATGCTCGGCAACCCGGCCGTATCGGTTATTGCCGATGCTTACGCCAAGGGAATCCGTGGGTTTGATCTTAAAAAAGCCTATGAGCTATCGGCAAACTCGGTAGAGAAGTTTGGTAATGGCGATAAAGGCTATACCCCTGGCGGACTAAGCCTGTCGTACACATTAGAATATGCCTATACCGACTGGTGCGCGGCGCAGTTAGCCAAAGCCCTGGGTAACAATAATGATTACGAAAAATATACCCAGCGCGGGCAGGCATACAAAAATATCTTCGATAATGATAAAGGCTGGTTCCGCCCGCGTGAGGAAAACGGCAATTGGGCCGCCTGGCCAGATTCGGGCAGGTTAAAAGCCTGGTATGGTACTATGGAAAGCAATCCGTATCAACAAGGTTGGTTTGTACCACAGGATGTGCCAGGCATGGTTAAGCTGATGGGCGGTAAACAAAAAGTAATTGCCGACCTGAACAACTTTTTTGAAAAATCCCCGCAAGATATGATGTGGAACGATTACTATAACCACGCTAACGAACCTGTACACCATGTGCCTTATTTATACAACCGTTTAGGTGCGCCATGGCTAACCCAAAAATGGACACGTGCTATTTGCAAAAGAGCTTATCATGATGGTGTTTTGGGTTTGGTAGGTAATGAAGATGTTGGGCAGATGTCGGCCTGGTATGTATTGTCGGCCATGGGGATACACCCCGTTTGTCCGGGAGATACAAGGCAGGAAATAACCAGTCCGGTGTTTAATAAGATAAGTGTTAAACTGGATAACCGCTATGGTAAAGGCAAATTGTTTACCATACTGGCGATAAACAACTCGGCAAAAAACATATATATTCAAAGCGCGCAGCTAAATGGTAAGCCTTACAACAAATGCTTTATAGATTATAAAGATATTGCAGCCGGCGGCACACTTAAATTGCAAATGGGTGCACAGCCCTCAAAAACCTGGGGACTGGCTAATTAGCCAGAATAAATATATGCAATAAAAGGCAATTCTCGTAACTAATAACTAAATCGATTAACTAAATAAAGTGAATATAAAACTTAAAAAAGGTGCAAAGTGGATAGCTTGCGCGTCGGCAGCAGTGTTTTGCCTGGGATCATCATTAACGCTTGAAGCGCAAACTGCAGCCCCCTTTAAAAATGGCGATAGGGTGGCATTTGTAGGTAACAGTATTACCGACGGAGGGCATTTCCACTCGTATGTATGGCTGTATTATATGACGCATTTCCCGGATATGCGCATTTCCTGTTTTAATGTTGGTATTGGTGGCGACGTAGCCAAACAAATAGCCCGAAGGTTTGATACCGACGTGCTTACAAAAATCCTACAGTCGTAACCCTTTCATGGGGAATGAATGATACAGGTTACATCGAGTGGTTCCGCAGCGATGCGCAGGAAACGATTAAAAGCCGGTTAGATACATCCTTTAAATATTTTCAACAAATAGAGGGGAAACTGAAGAAACTGCCTAATATAAAACCGATACTGATCGCTTCTTCGCCTTACGATGAGTTTACCTACGCTACGCCCAATAATATATACAAGGGTAAAAGCGCAGCGTTACTTCAAGTTGCCGAGTTTCAGGAAGAGGCCGCCAAAAAGAATAACTGGGGATTTATTGACCTGAACCGGCCAATGACGGCGATAAACAAACGCGAGCAGGAGAAAAATCCAACATTTAGTCTCACACCAAACGACCGTATCCACCCGGATAATGATGGGCACATGGTGATGGCTTACCTGATCCTGAAAGCACAAGGACTGGCAGGTAAATCAGTAGCTGATGTAGTGATCAGCGCAAACGATAAAAAAATAGTGAAAGCTGATAACAGCAAGATCAGCAAGTTGGTAAGCACTGCCGATGGTATCTCTTTTGATTACCTGGCTAAATCACTGCCATATCCTTTAGACACCGTTTCAAGAAGCTGGGGCAACCATAAAAAACAGATCGAAGCTATAAAGCTGGTTCCGTTTATGAACGAATTTAACCGCGAAATGCTTACTGTGAAAGATCTGACGGCGGGTAATTATCAACTTGAAATTGATGATGAGGTGATAGGGAAGTGGTCGGCAACCGCGCTGGCTAACGGTATAAACCTTGCCGAGCAAACAAATACACCTCAATACCAGCAAGCCATTCAAATAATGAGTTTGAACGAAGAGCGATGGGAAATTGAAAGGCGCTTACGTAACCATGCCTTTATAGAATACAACGTATTGTATGACCGTGGCTTGTTAAATGCCGATAATATTGCCGCAATGGATACGGTTAGCAAGATTGCTAAAAAGGAAATTTTTGTTGCCGGTAACAAGGGTAACTACGTTTTGTCGCAATATAAATCTGTAAGGGAGGCATGGCAAATGGAAATGGATGTGTTGTTGAGCCAGATCTATAAAATAAATAAACCTGTTACCCATAAGGTATCATTAACCCGTATCAACTAATAATTATGGCTAAAATTATATATCAAAGAATACTCTTTGTTTTACTTGTTTGTTTCGGGATAAATGCCAGCGCCGCCAAGGTAGATACGGTGCTTACGCATAGCGATATCATGAAAAAGGATATTAAAGCAGTAGTAATACTGCCCAATAACTATTCAAAAAAAATAAACTACCCCGTAGTTTATTTATTACATGGTTTTAGCGGCAATTACGCCGACTGGATAACAAAAGATGCCCCGGTGCAAAACCTGGCAGACCAGTACCATTGCATTATAGTTTGCCCGGATGGCGCGTTTGCAAGCTGGTATATTGATAGCCCGGTAAATAGCTACTGGATGTATGATACCTATGTTTCAAAAGAATTGGTTAGCTATATCGACTCGCACTTTTCTACAATAAAAAACCGCACCGGCAGGGCAATAACCGGCTTAAGCATGGGGGGGCATGGGGCTTTATCAATGGCAATACGTCATCAGGAAGTTTATGGGGCTGTGGGCTCCATGAGTGGGGCGGTAGATCTTAAACCTTTTGCTAAAGATTTTGCTATAAACCAGATACTTGGCGAATATAAAGACAACCCTAAAAGCTGGGCCGACCACAGTGTTGTAGGTATGGTAGATCAGCTAAAACCCGGAGTATTGAAGATTATTTTTGATTGTGGGGCAGACGACTTTTTTATTGGCGTGAATAACACTTTGCATGAGCAATTACTCAAGGCAAAAATAGCGCACGACTACATTGTCAGGCCCGGTGCACATACCTGGGAATACTGGAGTAATTCTATAAATTATCAAATGTTGTTCTTTAGGCGCTTTTTTGATAAGCTAAACTGATTTAGTGGCGTCAAATCATTGATAAATAAATATTGAATCTTGTTTTTAAGTATCAGATTTACACTTAAATATTGCAAATATTACCAAAATTTTAAAAGTTTACGATAGGGCAATATTTCAAATAAATAATTTGCTAAATCGTTTTTATGATTTTATATTTGATTTGCAATAACCAATTATAATGCCTGTAAGCAGGCTCTTGCTAAAAAACCTTTTTAAGAAGCTTTTAAGCTTTGTTGAACAAACTTTATGCTATGAGGAAACTTTACATTCTTAGCTTTTTTTGCGCTGCTGCCACTATTCTTTTTTCATGTAAAAAAGAGGGCTTTTTAGGCCAAACGCAAACAACCGACCTTACCGAAGAGGCAGTTTTTAAGGATAGTGTTAACACTACCGCCTTTTTAACCAATATATATTTAAAGGTTGGTTTTAGCGAAAGCGCAACCCGCTTTGGTAATGGCGGCCTTGATGTGGCATCAGACGAGGCCGAACCTTATGATAATTCAGAGATCACCACCATTGGTTTTGCCAATGGATCGGTTGATGCCAATACAGTATCAGGCGATGCTTACAGTACTTGTTATACCAACATACGGGCGGTAAATGTATTGTTAAAGCATTTGCCACAAACTCCGCTACGTGATGTTACCAAAACCGAAATAAAAGCTGAGGCACGTTTTTTAAGGGCCTGGTATTATTCTATATTATTAAAACATTATGGCGGTGTGCCTTTAATTGGCGATACCGTATATAACTATACTGATAAAATACCGGCCCAGCGTGCAAGCTATAAAGATTGTGTGGACTATATTATATCAGAGTGTAACAAAGCCGGTGCCGATCTTCCGTTTACCCAGGTGGGGTTGTTGTTTGGCAGGGCTTCAAAAGGGGCTTGTCTGGCTTTAAAAATGAGGGTATTGCTGTATGCTGCAAGTCCGCTGTTTAATGATGATAATACTATTCCGGGTCCTACGCCACTTTCTACAGCTACCGATAAAGTAAAACCACTGGTTGGTTACGCCGATTTTAAAAAGGAGCGTTGGGAAGAGGCAGAAAAAGTTGCCGATACACTCATAAAGTCGGGCGCATATCAATTATATACCGATAATGCTACCAGCCCGGGTTTTGGGTTTCAGTATGGTTTTACCATTCGCCCAAGTTTTGAAAATATCTGGCAGGTAACCCGGTCATCTAACCAGGACCTTGAAAATGCTTACGATCCACCATCACGCGGTGGCCATGGCGGCGGCTTCCCGTATCAGGAGCTGGTTGATGCTTTCCCGATGGCTAATGGAAAGGATATTCATGATCCGACGTCGTCATATAATCCAAACAGTCCTTATGATAACCGCGACCCGAGACTGGCTTACACTGTAAATCGTGATCAATCGAAATTAATAACCGCCAATTCGTTAACGCCAACGGCTATCAATATTTATACAGTTAATGGGCAGGGTACAGGGGTTGATGCTATTTATGCAGGTACAAAAACGGGCTATTATGGCAATAAGATGCTTGATCCAAAGGCTGTTCCAAATTCCTTCAGCCAAACAGCAAGATGTATACCCTTAATTCGTTACGCCGAAGTATTGTTAAGCTATGCCGAAGCTGCAAATGAATTTGAAGGCCCTGCAAAAGCCTATGACCCGATTGAACAGATCAGGATGAGGGCAGGGCTGACCAATTATAAACTGCCGCTTGGTTTAAGCCAGGTAGAGATGCGCAAAGTAATACAAAACGAACGCCGCTTAGAGCTTGCATTTGAAGGGCACCGCTTTTGGGATGTACGCCGATGGAAAATAGCGCCGCAAGCACTTACCCAGCAAATGACTGGTTTAGAAGTTCAAAGGAACAGTGCGGGTGCTATTGAAAACTTAAAACGTATTGATGTACGGAAACATGGTTTTAAAACGGCGCTTTATCTTTGGCCATTACCAACAAGTGAGGTGGCAAAATCCCCGTTGACCTTACAAAACCCGGGATATTAATAATTTAAGCAGATTGATATAAATAACAAACTATGTATAAAATATTAATGCAGTTAAGCCAGCGAAAGGCAATCAGGATATTACTTGCAGGCTGTATGTTTTTTGCAGCATCATGCAAAACAGAGAATATGGTACCTAAGGTAAATGAGTCCGTTAAAAATATCGACGGTACCTGGAAAATAGCATCGGCAACATTAAACGGAACAGATATATTAAACACTATACCCGATGCCATGACCCATTTGAGCGGCTTTGGTGTAACCTTTACCGATGGGAAGTATACACTTACAAACCCAATACCTTTTATTGTGGAGACAGATGGTACCTATACTTTTAACGACCCTCAATATCCGTTTGATATAAGTTTTACACCAACAGGTGCTACTACGGCTGTGAAATCTACATTCCAGTTTCCTGTAGTGCAGGGGCAAAGGCGGGTTACACTAACTTTTAGCCCGGGGTGCAGCAAAAACATTTACGTATACACACTTAAAAAAGATAACTAACGCATAACAATTGTTATATGATAAAATATTTACGTAACACACGAAAAAAATTACCCAGGTACGTATTCCTGGCGGCGCTTATCCTGTTCCTGAGTAATTGCGATTTTATTATTAATTCCATTACGCAGCCTTTAACCGCAAATGTTGGCGAAGAGATTACAACCGTATTGGATGCCAATTTCAATGTAGATGGCGGGCCGTATACAAAAAGGATAGTAATAGGCATACTTGCACCAAAATCATGGAAGTTAAGTGAAAACACAAAAATTACTTTTAGTGGTGATAAAGGTACTGGTACGATGATCCCGATACCGGCATCAGAAGTTGCCGCCAGCGCTAAAAATGGCGAGAACTGGGCCACGCGCATGAAAAATAAACTGGGTATTGGTCCAAACTTTATTGATGATATGGAGTGGGTGCCATTCCAGACTACGGAGAGCCTTACTGCAAATATTAACGATAAGGCTAATGCGAAGTTCCAAATAAAAATGAAGGTGGGTATTGATGGGCAAAATACATCAGTAAGGCTTGGTTATGTGGTATGTAATAAAGACGATGGGTTGGCAGATGATACCCCAAACCTGTGGCCTGTTAAATATGCCAATTGTTTGGAAGTTAGCGGCGGTACCGGCGATCTGATTGATTTTTGTAACCCATCCTTAGCAGTGCTTTCTCCGGTGAAAGTGCTTGATAACGATTTTGAAAGCATCACGTTTGATAATACAGTAACAACAACAGCCCTAAAAGATGTTCAAAACATTTATTTATGTGCAACCGCCCACACCAGTGATGGCCAGGACATTGTAGTATGCGCACAGGATGAGCGTTCAAAGATGAGAACGATAGCACCCAATAAATTCCAGATAACAATTTGGCCGCGTGGGTATTTCAACGTCCCGGCAGGGAAAACACTAACCAGCGTCGACTATTATTTTACCGATCAGGGAGGGACGGTAAAAGTGGGGTTTGGTAACGTATCAACGGTTCCTTTCAAAATTAAATTTCTTTGCGATTAATAAAATAGCCCTGGGCAAATAATAATTAAAATACAGCAAGGTTTGCCCGTAAAACAGCACCTGTTTAGCCCTAATTATGCCCTTTAATTACAACTTATAAACCTGATTCTATGCAATATAATTACTTGAAAAAAAGCATTTTAGTGTTGTTCATGCTTGTCATGATCGGCACTGGCCTTGCCTCTGCGCAGGATACAGTTAAAACTGTGCCCGCCGGATATGTTAGCGGTAAGGTTTTTAATCAGTTTAAAGAGCCCTTAGCGGGTGTAAAAGTGCATGTAGCAAAAACTGCCGATACCGCGACAACTGATAAAAATGGCGTGTTTCAAATATTAGCCCAAAAAGGCAGTGTGCTGCAAATAACCGGTAAAGGATATAATGCTGCGCGTTACACCATTAATAAGGCAGATAAAATAAACATTCAGCTGTCAGATCAGTTCCTGAAAAACCCTGATAAAGTAGATGTACTGTACAATACAATAAATAAAGAGGAGAGCTTAGGCGCGGTATCAACCATATACACCAACCAGCTTACTACAACCCCGGCGTCACTATATACCTACGCTTTACCCGGCCAACTGGCAGGGTTATATACCCGGCAAACAAGCGGTTTTGGTAGCCCGCAAGCGGGTTCGCCAACAACAAACTCATTTCTTGTAAATTATGTAACAAGCCGCAATATCACATCAAATGATAACAACGGGCAAATGAGCCTGCAGGTTAGGGGGGCGGTTAACGCCTCTGGTTTTGCCTCTGCCCCAATTACCATAATTGATGGTGTGCAGCGGGAGCTATCGTCAATTGACCCGGAAACCATCGAATCGGTATCGGTTTTAAAAGACGGGTTATCAACTATATTATTGGGTATCAATAGCTCTAATGCGGTTTTACTGGTAACAACCAAAAAAGCACAGGCAGGGCGTACGCTGATATCTTTTACAGCACAAACAGCTATACAGCAATCACTGGGTTTACCAACACCTTTACCGGCATACCAATACGCTTATTTATATAACGAGGCATTACAAAATGATGGTAAGGCACCATTTTATACCACCGCCGATTTTGAGGCTTACCGTAACCATACCGACCCAATAGGCCACCCCGATGTAGACTGGTTTAACACCATACTGCGTAAAAATTCGCCTATGCGTAACTATAAGCTAAATATTACCGGTGGTAACAGCATAGCCAGGTATTCTGTATCGTTAAATTATCTTAACCAGGCTGGTATCTTAAAGTCAGACCCATCGCTATCATACAACACCAATAATAACCTTAGCCGCTATATTCTTAACTCAGATATCAATATAAGCGCAACCAAAAACTTTACTATCGATCTGCAATTATTTGGTCGTGTACAAAGTATTAATTATCCGGGCCAGGGTGCCAGCGGTTTTAGCAATATCTTTTCAACGCTGTTTGGTACACCAAACAATGCTTATCCTATTTATAACCCTAATGGCAGTTTTGGTGGCAATAACCAAAGTTTTTATCAAAACAACTTACTGGCCATGTCGCAGTACTCGGGTTATACGTTAACGCAAAACCATGATGTATTAACAAACCTTGATCTTAAGTACGATATGGGGAGTTATCTAAAAGGCTTATCGTTGCGTGCAAAAGGTAATTTTGCCATAAACTCCCAAAACTATATCGACAGAAGTTCACAAAACGCGGTTTACCAATATAATGCTAATGGTACTTATAATGTGTTCGGTTCGACACGGCCACAAAGCAATAGCTTTAACAATGTATCAAACTCAAGGTATTCATACGCCCAGGCTGCTATAGCTTATGATAACAGTTTTGGTAAAAACAATTTCAACGCCCTTTTATTTTACGATTTCAGGTCCATTATACTTACTTATGACCTTCCCCGCCTTATTCAAAACCGGGCCCTGCAGGTTTCATATAATTACGATGGCAAGTATTTCATAACAGGGGCTGTAAACAATAGCGGCGATGATCGTTATGCACCGGGCCATAGGTTTGGCATGTTCTACGCTGGCGGCATAGGCTGGCAAATGGGCAAAGAAAGCTTTATTAAAGACAATATATCGTGGATAGACTCATGGAAATGGCGGGCAAGCTATGGCAACACCGGTAATGGTAATGCCGAGGTGCCAGGCTATTTTGCGTATCGCAGTACTTATGATTCTAACAATGGTGCCAGTTATCCACAAGGTACCGGTTATTCTAACGGATCGGGTTATGGCGAAACCAACGGTGTAATAAACCCGGCACTGGAGGCAGAAAGGGCACATAAAATAAACTTTGGTACTGATATAGCCCTGTTTAACAACAAGCTGCAGATCACTGCCGATTACTTCTATGAGCGGTATTATAACCTGCTTAAAAATCGCGGAAACAGCAACCAGCTGTTAGGCGCAAATTATCCTTATGAAAACATTGGTGTAAACCTGATGCAAGGCGGCGAACTTACCGTAACACACCAAAGCCACATAGGCGATTTTAATTACTTTATTACCGGTAATGCAAGCATAGTAAAAACAAAACAAGTGTTTTTTGATGAATTAAAGCCTTTATACCCATGGATGGCGAAAACAGGTTTACCGGTAAATGCTTTATATGGCTACACAGCATTAGGCTTTTTCCAAACCCAGCAGGAAGCAAGTACAAGCGCTACAACAGCAGGCTTTACTGCCAAACCGGGTGATATTAAATATAAGGACCTGAATAGCGATGGCATTATCGATCAGAATGATATATCGGCTATCGGCAATTTAAAACCGCTTATTTTTTACGGCCTTAACTTTGGCTTTAACTACAAAGGTTTTAATGTAGGCATTATACTACAGGGCGTTGGTAATTTGCAAACCATTTATAGTCAGGGCGATATTACGCAGGGTTTTATGGGTAAAGGCTTTTTCGGGAACGCCCCGTATGGCCAGGCTTATACAACTATACTTAACAGATGGACACCCGAAACAGCAGCTACAGCTACCTCGCCAAGGCTAACCACTGTGGGCATAAATGCTAATAACGGCGCATGGTCCACATTCTATCTGCACTCTGCAAATTACATCAGGTTAAAAAATGCCGAGGTAGGGTACACCCTTCCTTACATCGTAACATCAAAATTAGGGATATCAAGCTTAAGGTTTTTTGTGAATGGCGAAAACCTGGTAACCATAGCCGGTTACAAAGGTATCGACCCGGAAGTGAATGGTTTAGCTTACCCTATACAGCGCGTGTTTAACGCCGGTGTAAGTGTCAAATTATAATATTAACAGTAAAGGATATGATTATGAAGACCTTTAAATATAAAATACTATTAATAACAGCTGTAGTTGCTGTGGTTGCGGGCTGTAAAAAGTATGAGCAGTACCCTGCCGAGCAACGTACTATAGATTATGTTTTTGATAAAAATGACTCGTTAGGCACCAACGCCTATTCTTTTCTGAACAGTACCTATGCGCTGTTAAAGAGCGGGCATAACCGGGTTAACGGAGAGTATCTCGACGCTGCATCGGACGATGCGGTATCGGCATCCAATAATACAACCTCTGTTCCGTACATATTATCAACAGGTTCGTATAATTCAACCAATTTACCCGTCGATGAGAACGTGTGGCAAAATGCTTATGTAGCCATACGGAAAGCTAATGTATTTATTAGCAACATAGATGTTGTACCCGTTAAGGATGAATTGCGCCCAGGCGTTTCTATGAAATTTGCCTGGAAAAGCGAGGCGAGATTTATCAGGGCTATGTTTTACTTTGACCTGCTTAAACGTTATGGCGGCGTACCAATTGTGGGTGATAAAGTTTTTACGTTAGATGATGACTTAAACATGCCGCGTAACAGCTTTGCGGAATGTGTTGACTATATAGTAAGCGAGTGCGATGCTATAAAAGGCACTCTGCTTACCGTTCCGCTGGCAAGCCCTACAGCAAATTCGCAAAGGGTTACCAATGCAGCTGCGTTGACGCTTAAAGCCAAGGTTTTGTTATATGCGGCAAGTCCGCTTTTTAACGGCGGCAATATTGATGGCGCCAACCCGCTAACGGGTTATACAAGCTTTAATGCTAACAGGTGGGTATTGGCAGCACAGGCGGCTAAAGATGTGATGGACCTGAATGCGTTTACATTGGTGCCCGATTTTAGAAACGCTTTTATAACCCAGGTGCCGGCAAATACCGAGGTTATTTTTCAACGGCCCAATGGCTTAACAAATACGGTAGAATCAAACAACGGGCCTATTGGCTTTACTACTAATCCTATTGGGCAAGGTAAAACCAGCCCAACGCAGGATCTGGTTAATGCCTTCCCCATGAAAAATGGGCTGGCTATTGATGCACCGGGTTCTAATTATAATGAAAACGACCCTTATGCCAATCGCGATCCGCGCTTAGGATATACCATATTTTACAACGGCTCGCCCTGGCTTAATTCATTAGTACTAACCTATGAGGGGGGGCGCAGCAAGCCAAACATCGGTAACCAACAAACAGTAACCGGTTACTACATGCGTAAATTTATGGGTTTGTACGAAAGCCAAAGCAATTACGGTACAGCACCTGAAGACTGGATGTTTTTTAGGTATGCCGATGTGTTACTTGCTTACGCCGAAGCGCAGAACGAAGCGCTTGCCACACCAGATAATAGTGTATATACTGCGGTCGAAAAAATACGCCAGCGTGCAGGTTTAAGCCCGTACCAACTGGCACCCGGCCTAAGCCAGGATGCAATGCGTACCATTATCCGTAACGAGCGCCGTATTGAAATGGCTTTTGAAGAAGACCGCTACTGGGATATCCGCCGCTGGAAAATTGCCGAAGATGTAATGAACAAGCCAAGGGTAGGGGTTACTATAGCCAATGCTATAGCGGGCTATACTTATACCTATGCACCAGTTCTTGCTACCAAGTTTAAAGCGCCGGCCATGTACCTGTACCCGATACCTTACAACGAAACGGTGAAGAACACTAAGTTGAAACAAAACCCGGGATGGTAATTAACCTCTATATCAATTATTGAATTAAGAACTTATCATGAGAAAAATTATACTATTACCAATTATAATGTTGTTACTGCCGGTTGTGCTGTTTGCCCAAAACAGGGTAATTACCGGTACAGTAAAAGATGGTAACGGCGTTTTGCCCGGGGCTACTGTTGTTGAAAAGGGTATGCCTCAAAATGTTGCTATTGTAAGTACCGGTGGTAAGTTTACAATAGCACTAAAAGGTAGCGCAGAGGTTATTATTGTGAAATTTATAGGATATGTGCAGCAGGAAGTTAAGGTAGCCGATAAAAGTAGTGTTGATGTTATCCTGCAAGCAAGCAGCCAGGATATGAATGAGGTGGTTGTATTGGGCTATCAGCCTAAAAAACGTATAACCAATACCGGTTCGGCCAGCCAGATCTCAGCCGCTGATGTGCGTACCGTGCCAACAGCAAACGTTCAAAATACATTAGCGGGCAGGTTGCCTGGTTTTTTCTCTCAGCAAACATCAGGGCAACCGGGCAGGGATGCGGCGTCGTTTTACATCCGGGGCTTAAGTTCAATCAATGGCTCAAATACACCACTTATAATAGTTGATGATGTAGAGTACCAGGCAGATCAGCTGCAGCAAATAAACGTTAACGAGATTGAAACCATTACCATCTTAAAAGATGCGTCAACAACGGCCATATATGGTGTAAAGGGTGCAAATGGTGTTTTAGTGGTAACCACCCGCAGGGGTAAAATAGGGGCGCCTACAGTGAATTTAAGAATGGAAAGCGGTGTGCAATCTCCAACCAAGATCCCTAAGTTCCTTAATTCATATCAAAGCGCATTACTAATTAATGAGGCTGAAACCAATTATAATAAAGCATATAACCAGCCAAATGGCGGGTTATCTTTTACCTCTGCCGATCTGGAAGCATTTCGCACAGGGAGCGACCCGTACGGCCACCCGGATGTTAACTGGTACAAAGCGATACTTAAAGATTATACCAGTCAAAGTAACACCAACTTGGATATATCCGGCGGAACAAACGTTATCAAATATTTTATTACAGGTGGGCTTTTTACACAAAATGGTTTATTGAGGAATTTTTCAGATCCACAAAACGAGATCAATAGCGATTACAACTATAACCGTTATAACTTCCGTTCAAATCTGGACTTGAAAGCAAATAAAAACCTAAGCGTAAGGTTAGACCTGAGTGCGCGTTTCGGTACAGTAAACCAGCCGCACAGTCAAAATATTTTAGGAGAAATATACGATTATACAAAGGTAACGCCGTTTTCGGCGCCTTTCCTGAACCCTAATGGCAGTTATGCTTATGCATATTCACAATTCAATACCTTTTCGTTAAAGAATACGCCACAGCAATATGCTACTATAAATGCAAGGCTTGCAAATGGTGGTTATGACCGCAGCACCCGTACAGATTTTAACTCGTTGTTTGATATCAGCGAAAAGCTTGATGACATAACCAAAGGCCTGGCAATTACCGGTCGTATAAGTTACTCGAGCATTGAGCAATACACAAAGCAATTATACAGGTACAATAGTTCGGGTTCATTCTCCTATAATCCGCCGAGTTACCATTACAACCCGGTTAACGATACCTATACACTTGACCCGCGCGGTAAGTACGTGCTATCTGATTATAACCTGGCCGGTAATACCGATGCTTACATTACCAGGTTAAACTTGCAGGGTTTTATGACCTATGACAGAATATTTGCCGGTGACCACCACGTAAATGCCTTATTACTATATAATCAATACCAGGATAACAGCCAGGCAGATCCCCCGTCAAAGTTCAGTGGGCAATCAATAAAAGTGGGGTATGGTTATAAAGACAAATACCTGATTGATTTTAACGGCGGGTATAACGGTACAGATCGTTTTGCATCTGTTCACCGCTTTGGATTTTTCCCGGCTGTTTCTATAGGTTACAACATTGCTAATGAAGACTACTTCAGGAAAAACGTATCATTTGTGCAGTATTTAAAACTACGTGCATCTTACGGTAAAGTAGGCTCTGATGCTATTGGGGGCTCAAGGTATATTTACAGCCAGTTTTATAATAAGAACAACTTTAGTTATCCTAACGACTATAGTTTTGGCACGAGCCATAACCCTGCGGGTGCTATCTATGAAGGTACCCTGGCAAATACCGATGTGTTTTGGGAGTCGCAAAAGGAATTGAACGTAGGCTTAGAGGCTAATATGTTTAATAACAAATTAAGCCTGGTAGTTGAGTTTTTTAGAAACATCAGGTATAATCAGTTGATCTATCCGGGCGATATATCTGCCGTGTTGGGTGTTGGTGCACCTGCGGTAAACGCAGGTAAATCAATAAACCGTGGTGTTGAGGGCCAAATTGGTTACCAAACAACAATAGGGCAGGTGCAATTCCAATCAAACTTTGTATTCTCTTATGCTAAGAACAAGATATTGGAGATGCGAGAGGCAGCCCCGGCATATCCCTGGTTATACAGAACTGGGCAACCAATAAACCAGCCATTCGGATATAAGTTTATAGGCTATTACACCCAGGAAGATGCCGATAAGATAAACAGTGGCGCCCCGGGTGCGCCCCCTGCGCCAACAAATGGTGCCAAAATACAGGCGGGCGACTTAAGATACCAGGATAAAAATGAAGACGGGAAAATTGATATTTACGATCAGCAGCCAATAGGTAAACCAAACCTGGCTAATACCACCCTTGGTTTAACCTTAGGCGCAGGTTACAAAGGCTTTAGCGTAAGTGTATTATTACAAGGGGCTTTTGGCTACAGCTTTGCTGTAGTTGGCACAGGGGTTGAGCCGTTTAAAAGCCAGTTTCAGCCTATACATGAGCAACGGTGGACGCCGGCAACCGCTGCTACGGCACAGTTTCCAAGTTTAACAACAGATCCGTTATCGGTTAGCAGCCCGTCAAATTATTTATCAGATTACTGGCTGATCAATGCGCATTACATTCGTTTAAAAAGTGTTGATATAGGTTACCAGTTTCCGAGCAAAATGCTGCCTTTCCACTTTAAATACGCGCGTTTATACTTAAGCGCTTATAACTTATTTACATGGACAAATTATAACAAATATCAGCAGGATCCGGAAGTGGCAACCAGCTCGGCAGGTGATGTTTATCCAAACGAACGTGTTGCAACTTTAGGTTTGCAGGTTACGTTCTAAAAGAAATATATCACTACAGATTAAGCTTTCGGGCTTTTTTTGTAGTGATTTTGCTAAATCGTTTTATTTATATATTTTTGAGTATTGGGTTGATTTTGTTGGCAAGATCCGGAAGTGTCGTCTTCCGGATCCATTGCTAAAACGGTAGAATATACCCGATATTTAACATCTTCAGATCATCCAAACTCCGTAACGTGTTATACCCAAATATCAACCTTAAAAAAGCATTACTACTTGCAATACTACCTGTAGTGTTATTAAACGCAGTTAAAGCGCAGCAACAAAACCTGGTGCATTACGTCAATACCCTGCAGGGTACAAATAGTAAGTTCGAGCTATCGTACGGTAACACATACCCGGCAACCAGCGTGCCCTTTGCCATGAACACCTGGACACCACAAACCGGCAAAAACGGAGATGGGTGGAAGTACCAGTACTTTGAAAATACCATCAGGGGGTTTCAGCAATCGCACCAGTGCAGCTCATGGGTAAATGATTATGCGGTTTTTTCGTTGATGCCCGTTACCGGCAAACTGCTGGTGATGGATGATGAGCGTGCTTCTAAATTCGACCATAAGAATGAAGTAGCGCAGCCAAACTATTATAAGGTTAAGTTTGATAACAATATCACTGCCGAAATGACCACTACCGAGCGTGGTGCGCATTTACGGTTTACCTTCCCTAAAGCCGCTGCCTATTTGGTTTTGGATGGCTATACCAAGATGAGCCAGGTGAAGATCTATCCCGCGGAGCGTAAAATTACAGGCTGGGTAAATAACTGCCGCTGGGCACCGCAAAACTTTAAAAATTATTTCGAGATAGTGTTTGATAAGCCATTTAAGGCATACGGTACCTGGGAAAACAAAACAGGCAAAATAACCGCAGGTAACTTAACAGATGAAGGCGATGGCCGTGGTGCTTATATCCAGTTTGCCGATGGCGATGTGGTGCAGGCAAAAGTTGCATCATCATATATAAACCCGGAGCAAGCTACCTTAAACCTGCAAACCGAGCTGGGTAAATTCAAATCGTTCGAGGATACCAAAGCGGCATCAACAAAAATATGGAACACGTTATTTAACCGGGTTTTGGTTGAGGGAGGCACCGAAGAGCAAAAGGCTACGTTTTACTCATGCTTGTACCGTGCAAACTTGTTCTCGCACCGTTTCTATGAGATCAATAAAGAAGGTAAACCATACTATTTTAGTCCGTACGATGGTAAGATCCATGATGGCTATATGTACACCGATAATGGTTTTTGGGATACTTTCAGGGCGCAATTCCCGCTAAATACTATACTGCACCCCAAAATGGAAGGGCAGTACATGCAGGCCCTGCTTGCCGCGCAGGAACAATGCGGCTGGTTCCCTGCATGGTCCTTCCCGGCCGAAACAGGTGGTATGTTAGGTAACCATGCTATCTCTTTACTTGCAGATGCCTGGGTAAAAGGAATCCGTACGTTCGATCCGGAAAAGGCACTAAAAGCCTATGCCCACGAAGCTAACAATAAAGGCCCATGGGGAGGTGCAAACGGCCGTGGTAACGCTAAAGATTATAATGCCAATGGTTATGTGCCGTATTCACAAAAAACACTGGGCGCAACAGCACAATCTTTAGAGTACGCTTACGATGATTTCTGTGGATATAGTTTGGCCAAAGCTGTAGGTAATAAAGAGTACGAAACCGCCTTTGGCAAAAACATGTTCAACTACAAAAGCCTGTATGACCCTGGTACCCGTTTTATGCGCGCCAAAGATGAAAATGGCAAATGGGTTGAACCATTTGACCCACTGGAGTGGGGTGGCCCTTATACCGAAGGAAACGCGTGGCATTGGCAATGGTCGGTTTTTCATGATATACAGGGCTTAATAAACCTGATGGGCGGTAATAAAAACTTTACGGCAAAAATAGATTCTGTTTTCTCGCAGCCATCGACCATCAAGGTTGGCGGGTATGGGCAGGTGATACACGAAATGACAGAGATGGCACTGATAAACATGGGGCAGTATGCGCATGGCAACCAGCCTATCCAGCATATGATATACCTGTACAACTACGCGGGCCAGCCTTGGAAAACCCAGCAGCACGTACGTGAGGTGATGGAAAAGATCTACAATTCTACCCAAAATGGTTACCCCGGTGATGAAGACCAGGGGCAAATGTCATCATGGTATGTGTTAAGCGCTTTGGGTATTTACAGCGTTACCCCCGGTACAGACCAATACGCCATTGGCAGCCCTGTGTTTAAAAAAGTGACACTGACGCTGGAGAATGGTAAAAAGTTCATTATACAGGCTAATAACAACAGTAAACAGAACGTGTATATACAGTCGGCAACGTTAAATGGTAAGCCCTATACACACAGCTGGCTCAGCCATTACAGTATCACAAATGGTGGGATATTGAAATTTGAAATGGGGAGCAAGCCAAACTTTAAAAGGGGGCTTGCAACGCAGGATAAACCATTCTCGTTATCGAAAGCAAAGTAAACAGATTATACGATTACCTTCTGATTAAAATAAAAAAAGGCTTCATATTGATTGCAAGGGCATATTATGTTATAATTGTGTGCCAATTAATTTAGCGAACCGATAGATGAATGATAAGCCGAAATTCACAGAGCGGAAGTATTTTCTGTTAATGAGTTTTCTTACCTCTTTATTTATGTTGTGGGGATTAGCCATAACTATGGGGGAGATTTTGAATAAGCATTTTCAAAACGTCTTACATATTTCTAAATCACATTCCGGGTTAGTCCAGCTCTCTCTATTTGGGGCATATGCGGTAATGGGCATACCTGCCGGATTATTCATGAAAAGATTTGGCTACAAAAGAGGAATTCAATTGGGTTTGCTTTTATACGCAACTGGTGCATTCCTTTTCATTCCGGCATCTAACGCCGAATCATTTGGCTTTTTTAGAATAGCATTATTCATTTTAGCATGTGGTTTAGCCACCCTGGAAGCGGTAGCACATCCTTTCGTTGCCTCGCTTGGTGATCAACGTACAAGCGACCAGCGTATTAACTTTGCACAGGCATTTAATTCTGCCGGTGGAATTTTAGCACCAGTGTTGGGTAGTTATTTCATATTCCGTAACGATGGTGGCCATTCAAACGATCTGGTGGCGGTAAAGCATATGTATTTAATTATCGGCATTATTATAACCACCTTAGGTATCTTATTTTCATTTATAAAAGTACCGGTATTAACTGATCCGCATGTTGTGGCTACAGACGCATACGCCATTGGAGGAGAGGTACATGCCGATAAAAAACTTTTTCAGCATAAACATTTTGTTTTTGCCATAGTAGCGCAGCTGTTTAATGTAGCAGCACAGGGCGGTACATGGGCTTATTTTATAAATTATGGGCACGAGATGATGCATCTAACCGATGAAAAAGCGGGTTATTTTTTTTCACTAAGTATTTTTATGATGATGATAGGGCGTTTTACCGGCACTTTCCTGATGCGTTACATAGCTCCTAATAAGCTGCTGGCCATATTTGCAGCGTGTAATATTGTAATGTGTATTATTGTATCGCAGGCGTTTGGCTGGGTATCATTCGGGGCGCTTATCATGATCAATTTCTTCTTTAGCATTATGTTCCCTACTATATTCAGTTTAGGGTTAAAAGATCTGGGCAAGCATACCCAACAGGCGTCGTCATTTATTGTGATGGGGGTTGTGGGCGGGGCGTTGTTCCCACCGTTAATGGGTTTAATCGCCAATAAAAATGTAGCTACTTCTTATTTACTGCCTATTGTTTGTTACGCCGTTATATTTGCCTTTGCCTATACCTATAAGCGTGTAAAAAAGCTTGTATAAGGTCTGTATTACAGATATTGTTGATCACAATAATAGTATCATCTATTTTAAAAACATAAAAATTAAATTTACATTGCATTTTATATTGTAAATCGGTTTAGTATGAATAAAAAAATATCCATTGTTGATATTGCCAACTTATTAAATATTTCTAAAACCACTGTATCATTCATATTAAATGGCAGGGCGCAAGAAAAAAGGATCAGCGAGGAGTTGGTTCAGAAAGTTTTAAAACTGGTTAAAGAGGTTGGTTATAAACCAAATTCGCTGGCCAAGAGTTTACGCACAGGCAAATCAAATATAATTGGTTTAATGGTTGAGGATATTTCTAACCCGTTTTTTGCCAAAATAGCCCGCTTAATTGAAGACAGGGCCTATGAAAAAGGCTATCGTATTATTTATTGCAGTACCGATAACGATACCGAAAAAACACAAGAGCTGATAGGCATGTTCCAGGACAGGCATGTGGACGGGTATATTATGGCACCGCCAAGGAATATAGAAGAGGATGTACAAGCCTTAATAAAAAGCGGTCTGCCCGTGGTAATGTTCGACCGTTACCTGCCAAATGTTGATACCGATTACGTAATTGTAGATAACCAGTTTAGTACTTACAATGCTACAAGGCACTTAATTGAACAGGGCTATAGCAAAATTGCCTTTATAACCTTCTCGTCCGAGCAAACGCAAATGCTTGACCGTATGAACGGTTATAAAAATGCTATGAAAGAGGATAAGCTAAAACCCTATATAAAAGAGATAGATTTTAACCGTAACGAGGAGCTTATTAAAGAACCATTAAGCGCGTATCTTAAAAAGAACCCCGGCATTGATGCCATTTTGTTTGGCACCGACCATATTGGTACATGCGGTTTAAAAGTAATAAACCAGTTGGAGTTAAAAGTGCCGGATGATGTTGCTGTTGTGTCTTTTGATGATTATGATGTATTTGAATTACATTCACCATCTGTTACCGCTATAGCCCAGCCAATTGAAGCCATCGCTGATAATATTATATCGCTATTGCTGAAAAAACTGGAACCCAACTCAAATCAAACAACCCAAAAAATAACGTTATCTACAACGTTAAATATGCGTAATTCGTCAAAGCGAGCTTTAAAAACAGTAAGTTAATTTGTAGTGCCAAAACGTTTTTGCTGTATGGCGTCATATTCTTTAACATAATCCGGGTTTTCGGTTTTCATTAACCTGTCCCACACCCTGAAGTATAGGCCATAGTTACCTTTAAACTTGCTGTGGTGCATGTTGTGATAGGTAGAGGTATTAAATACCTCAAACCAAATAGAGTTTCTTAATCGGCGTGGTGCAATTTCATATCCTAAATGCCCGTAAACATTTATAATAAAGCCCGAAATGGTGAACAGGATAATGGTAAGCTGGTGCATGGGTAATACAAAGGCCAGCAGTATCAGCACGCCACCCTCTGTCCACGCTTCAAAAAAATGGAATGAGTATGATGCCCATGGCGATGGGTTTACCGATTTGTGATGCACCAGGTGCGTAAGCCTGAATAGCCTTTTATGATGCAGTAAACGATGCATCCAGTAAAAATAAGTATCGTGTATAATAAGGCTTAGTACCAGGCTTACCGGTACCCACCAGATAGGGTAATCACTTAACTTGTCGTAAATAAGGGTGTGCTGTTTTAACGGAGTGAACAATACGAGTATGGCAATAACAGTAAACACCGCTGTTGTTTGCATAGAGTACAGTATCTCTCTACTAAAATCTTTCCTGTCGGCCTGTCTGCCCTGTATTTTCGATTTGCCAAAATACCCGGAAAATACTTTGTAGAAAAGCAGGAAAGGCAGCCCGGCTATTACAAAATACCTGACCGCCGAAACGCTAAATATTCTGATAATAACTTCTGTTACATTTTGCATAATATGAATAATGATATACAAAGTTAAGCAGGTGAATGCCCTTATAAGATTAACAAAAGATAATTAACGCTTTGGGTGCGAGGCTATCCGTTTACGGATGCGGCTAAGCGATACAGGCGTAATGCCCAGTAAAGATGCGATGTATTTATTGGGCACCCTGTTAATGATGTCGGGCTTGTCTTTCATCAGCTTAAGATAGCGCTCTTCGGGGTTTAGCATAATAAACGTTTCTACCCGGGCCATTGATTCGGCCAGCATATTGAGCAGAAAAAAATTACGCGCTTTGGCAAATTGCTGGTTTTTATCAAACACATCCTGCGCAAGGTCATAATCAACCTCAAGCAGTTCGGTATCTTCTAAAGCCTGGTAAATAAACCGCGATGGTTGATGCAGAATCACATTATCATGCGATGCCATGAACTGATTCTCCCAACGGAGAAGAACAGTTATTTCATCACCGTTCTCTTTTATGCAATAAGCCCTTATCAACCCTTTTTTGATGTAAGCAAGTTTATTGTAAGTTGCGCCCTCTTTTATGTAAACTTCGCCAATACTAAGCTTGCGTGTTTTAGCCATCTGAAACAATTTCAACAGATCGGTAAGTTTCAGATCTTTAAACAACGAGAGATAATGTTTTATCTTTTCTACATCAAGCATAAGGCTAAGTTACATGCTGCTTTTTATATTTAGTTGTTATAAGGTTTAATATTTAAGCTATAGTTTTTGCCAAGCAGTTTTGGATCAACCTCAACCTCAAGCGTTTTTGTTTCGCCCTGCATTAACGAAAAATAACCATCGCTATATAATGCCGGTAGTATTTGCCCGCCCCGGCTGTTTAACAATTGTGCCCTTATACCAAAGGCCGGGGCACTTTTTGAATTGTTTACAATGGTATAAGTAAGCAGCTTGTTAACGCCATTTTTAGCCATGCTGATTCTTGGCACACTTACACGTAGGCTTGAACCCACGGCAGGTATTTTGTTCAATGCGGTATAATTTAAATAGGTATTGCCTATCCAGTAAAAGTTTTCAGATACTATTTGCCCTTTGGCATCATAAAGTTTTAGTTTTAAAAAGTGTACATCACTTAATAGCGGCAACTTATCGGCATCTGCAAAGGCAACAAAAGCTTCGGCGGCAGATGCAGCGTTTACATCTATTTTGTGGGTTTGGGTATAAGAGGGGACTATCTTACCACTTAGGTCATAAACCTCGGCACGAGCGGTCAACCCTTTTATATTATAGGGTTTGTTATTGATAACCTTAACTGAATTGGTGGCGGCGTTCCATTGGATATGAATAGGTTCGCAGGCCGTTTTGGCGCCAAAATACGCCCCCGTAAGGTCGTAATAGTAATCATACGTTTGCCATATCATAGTAGGGTAGGCCGATTGGCTCATCCACATCAGTATACCCGATGAATCCTTCCACATATGGTCGTTCCAGGCTTCGAACATGGCCTTGGTAGTTTCTACGTTTAGTAATTGCGCCTTTTTGCAGAAATCCTCTAAGGATGTAGCCGCGCCATAACTATCATTTACCGAGTTGATATATTTAACCGGCTGCGAGCCACCACCCAGTTCGCCATCGGTACTGAAATAGTGTTTTGCCCACATGTTGGTTTTACTGTCGACTGATTTTGTAGTAGGGGCAACCCAGTAATCCCGCGGCATGAATTTTTTGAAACTTTCGATATTTACAAAAGCCGCTGAGCCAAGTTCGCTGCGCATACCGTAAGAGCCTTTCGAGAACAAATATCCGTTATGTGGATCAGTAAAGTATGTTTTAGGGTCAACGTTGCCCCAAATACCACTACCGGATAAATTGCGGCTACCACCATGGATAGAGAAATTTGGGTTTGTAGTGCCCGCGTTTGAGCGCGGAATGTACAGGCGGTCTTCGCCATCATTATCTTTAATAGCCGCCATTATAGCGTTACTTAAGGGGCCTTTCGGGTCGCCGCCGGGCACACCCTCATTAGCGCCGCACCATATTACAATAGATGGATGATTGCGTAGTTTTTTTACCTTTTCAATAGCGTTATCTTTAAAGATGCCCAGGCTATCTATAGGGCCAAAATTGTTCAGCCAAAAATCATCCCAAACCATAATGCCATACTTATCGCAATAGTTGTAAAAGGCTTCATCGGTAACTTCACCCGTCCAGTTCCTGATCATGTTAAAGTTCATATCCTGGTGAAAACGGATGCGCGTATCATAATCTTTCCCTCTAACCTTTAACATATAATCGCTCATGCCCCAGTTACCGCCCTTTAACAAAACAGGCACATCATTTATATAAACCCGCATAGGACCGTTAAGCGCTGTGGTATCTGCGGATACTTTTCTGATCCCGAAGGTTTTGGTGATTTGATCCGATGATGCTTGACCGTTAGCCTCAAAGCTTACCACGCAGGTATATAAGCTTTGTTTACCATAACCATTTGGCCACCATAGGCTTGGATTTTTTATGCTGAGTTGCGCGAAATCTTTTTTGTCGTAATTAACAGTTTGACTGCTATTGGCGTTTAACGTAACGTCGGGACTAATAACGGTAATATTCCCCGGGTTTATGGTTAGTTTAACCTTACCGGTTACCGGTTTTGATGATGTGTTTGTCAACTTTACATTCACTGTAAGATCCGCCTGTTGTTTGTTTGGCAACGTAGCATGTACCCATGGGTCTTCTACCGCGACAGGGCCTGTGATGGTAATACTAACGATATCTGTAAGGCCGCTATTTAAACCCGGTACTGCGGGCATCCAGTCCCAGCTGCCGCTGCTCAGGTAGGTTGGTGCCTGTCGGTTAGCTAAAGCATAACCTGCATTTGGGGGTACAATAAGCACGGCTACAGCGTTTGGCTTGGTATAGCTCACCATATCAGTAATATCATACTTGCCGCGCTGCATCAGGCCTTTTATAGTACCCATATGTCGGCCGTTTAAATATATCTCGGCCAATTTGTTTACACCATTAAAGTTTAGCCAAATGTGTTTACCCGTAGCAAACGCTTTGGTAGAAAACTCGGTACGATACCAAAATGGCTTGTTATATTTTGCTTTATTTACTTTGTATATATTATCGGCATAATCGGGTTTTTCTTCTTTACCGGCAACCACGTAGGAGTGGAACACCGTACCGGGTACTACTGCATCTATCCATGTTTTTGTGTTGAAGCCTGCCACTGATATTTTTTCGGCAGTATACTCCGTATCATTTTGTTGGAATAACTTCCATTTTAAATTTACAGTTTGTGCTACGGCTATTTGCTGTACAGAAATAAAAAGCATTACTGCAAGAAGTAGATTTCTCTTCATGGATCAGGATGTAAAATTTGGTATTGTTATAATTCCGACAATAATACTAAAACTTTGCTAAATCGATTTATCTATTTGATGATTTTTAATAAATAATATGATCACTAAGGAGGCACAGACATAATAATCTGCAATACTTGAAAACAATGGTGGTAGGCTAGGCTGGCAAGCAAATAAATTTATATTTGTGCAATTACACATCAGCAATGAATACAACACACCTGGTTAAAACCTTTCAACAACTTAATGTAAACGAACTGTATGATCTGCTGCGTTTGCGCAGTGAAGTGTTTGTTGTTGAGCAAAACTGTGTGTTTTTGGATCAGGATAATAAAGATCAGCAATGCTACCATCTGCTTGTGTTTGCGGGTGATAAACTGGCAGGTTATAGCAGGCTGGTGCCTGCGGGTTTATCTTACCCGGAAGTATCCATCGGCAGGGTGATCACCTCACCAGCTTTTAGAGGCAAAGGTTTTGGCAGGAAAGTGATGGAACTTGCCATCCAAAATTGCAGGGAGATATTCGGCCCGGTTGATATCCGCATTGGGGCGCAAACTTACGCGCAGCAGTTTTATGCATCCCTTGGTTTTGTACCCCAAGGTGATGTTTATGATGAGGACGGTATTGAACACATCGAGATGGTTAGAAAACCTTAAGCTGTGTATTTATAAAATGAATGGTGGTGCTGTTTACGCTGATAGGGCAGGGACTTAGCTTACCGTGGATTGTAAAAAAATTAAATGTTCCTTAAAAAAGGGGGCGTAAATTAATTTACGCCCCTTTAGTTTTAATATGATTATTGTTTCCTTAAAGTATTAACATTAATGTGCGGCCACATAATGGTGCCTTCTTTTTTAGGCGGAAATTTTGGTATGAAATTAAGATCGGCTTGTTGTGAGTACTGTAGTTGTTTAAACTTAGTGCCATCAGCAAGGGTAACATCTTCTATCCAGTAAGTAGATACAAAACGGGTTGGGTCTACAGTTTGCTGCACAAAAGGTATGTTTACTATTGCCCCGCCCGGTACATGAGTATCCACTGTAATGGTAGTTACATTACCAATATTTTGGCCCGCGATGGCATTGCGCAGCATAGTGTTAGGGTCTTGTGTGTTAAACTGCGGAAAGTTAGTATGGGTGTATTCATCTAAATAACCAAATCTCGGCGGGGTGCCAAAGTCAACCGGGCGGCCCTGCACAGGCGGGATAACCGGCATCCCGTTTGATGTTACCGCATCTCCTAATGCCACTACTACATCGCCATGCGGTATGCTTGATTGGCGGGCAATGGTGAAAAAATGAGCAGGTATGGCCGCTTCCAAAAAATCATGTGCTTTATCTGGCTGTGCCTGTACATCGGCCATGTAAAGCCACATGCCATTTTCCAGATGCAAAATACCTTCGGTAGCATTGTCAGTTATGGTAAGATCATACATTAAACCGGTTATAAACTGCATGTCTATGCCGCCGCGGTTTGGCACTGGTGCACCAATTGGGGTAAAAGTGATGGTTTCCGAATAGTTTTGAATCAGTAGTTTAAAGCCGGCCTGCCCGTCTATGTGGGTTGGTACCGCGATCATATTCCATCCGGAGTTGCCACGCCAGGTGCCAACAAGATCGGCAAGGGGGCCGAGTTTCTGTGCTACTTCTGCTTCAGAGCCGCTTAATCGTACAAAGCCCCTGGGCAAGGCTTTTGAATTGTCTGTTGTCATTGTGATAAGGTTTAGGTTACTGCACAACTAATTTACAGGTAAAGAGGCAGATATATAAAGCTGTTTTTAGCTTTTTTTAAGGCTATAAAAGGGCATCGGGTGATTGTGGCCTATGCTTTAATATAACGGCTAAAATTTCTTATTTTGCAGTACCAATTATTGTAAATTAGTTTGAATGAGAACCCGCGGCCAGTATAAATTTATATTAAGTTGTTGCAGTTTATTGCTTTGCCTCCTTATACAGGCAAATACAGCAACGGCTGCCTATAATATCGATAGTCTGCAAAAGGTGCTGAACAAGATATTGGAGAACAAGGAAGCTAACAACAAGGCAAAGTTTACCGAAATTGAAAGGATCAAGCTCGAGCTAAAAGCTAACTATTCATCATTGCCGGCACGGTATAATGATTACCAGAAGCTATTTGATGCCTATAAGTCTTTCATACACGATTCTGCCTACGTGTATTGCAAAAAGCTAAATGAAAGCGCTTACCTGCTAAAAGATAATAACAAAATAAATTACGCCAAGGTAAATATGGGTTTTGTACTGATATCTGCCGGGATGTTTAAAGAGGGGCTTGATACCTTAAGTAAGGTAAATACCCGATATTTGAACGAACAACAGCGTTTCGAATACCTTTTCCTGCAGGCGCGCAGCCATTTTGATATAGGCGATTTTGATAAGATAGATGATTATTATTACCATTATAGCGACATTGGCCTTAAGTATTGCGATTCGATACTAAACGCTCACAAACCCAATACTTACGAATACTTATCCGCAGCAGGCCTGAAAGCTTTGCGCAGTGCTGATTATAAGGCCGCGTTATACCCGTACCTGGCTATTATGAAACTACCGCAAACCTACCAGGACAGTGCGGTTAACCTGAGTTGTTTAAGCTACATCTATTTCGTTAACAAGAATAACGACCTGGGGATGCTGCATTTAATGCAGGCCGCTATTATTGATAATGTACACTCCACAAAAGAATCGGTTGCGCTTACCAATTTAGCTACCCGATTGTATGAGCAGGGCGATACCAAAAACGCGTTCCTGTACATCCACAACGCTATCAACGACGCTACTTTTTACGGAGCCCGCCATCGCGAAGCACAAATAAGCAGCATATTGCCCATTATTGAGAACGAAAAGATAAATGGCATAGAGAAACAGAAACGCTCGCTGATGATGTATGCGTCTATTATTACGTTACTCATCGTGGTGGTGATCATCTTTTCGGTAATTACCTCGAGGCAATTGAAGAAACTGCGCATTGCAGACGAGATAATCGTTAAAAAGAATAATGATCTGAATATTGCCAACGAATCGCTTACAAAAGTTAACTATAAGATGGACCTGGCTAACAAATCGTTAACCAATACCAATATTAAGCTGGACGAGGCAAATATGATCAAGGACGAGTACATCGGTAACTTTTTTAACATCCACTCGGATTATATTGAGAAGATAGACCGCCTGAAACGCTCGATAGAAAAAATAGTGAAAGAGAAACGTTATGATGAAGTACAACTGGTACTAAACCGCCTGAACACCAATTTTGAACGCGAGAACCTGTCGCACAGTTTTGATAAAGTGTTCCTGAACATCTTCCCGAACTTTGTGGAAGATTTTAACACCCTGTTTGATGCTGATCACCAAACAAACCTGGCCGAAAACCAGTTGCTGAATAACGAGCTGCGCATCTTCGCGCTCATCCGTTTGGGGATAGATGAGAACGAAACTATCGCTAAGATCCTTAACTACTCGGTAAACACTATCTATACCTACAAAACAAAAGTGAAGAACCGCTCGTTCGTACCCAACGATGAATTTGAGGACAGGATAATGTGCATCAAAGCGGTTAAAGAACAACCGGTGGTAATTTAACCGGTATTGCACTTTTGTATACCATTCTTTGGTGGTTTTTATGCTTCATAGTGTATTAAAATAGCCTGTATTATCCATATTGCTTTCATGATTATCTATATAAACTTAAACCTAATATTGATATAATCATCTAATTGTCAATTGTTTACTTAAATTAATCTGTCTTTAATTTTAATATCGGTTTCCATACATATTGTATGCGGGTTTAAAGCTTCTTTACTTTGATAATGTTTGCCGGCTCATACGGCAACCCAATTATTAAACCAATTAAACCCGTTTAAATGAAACACATTTCCTTATTCAAGTACGGCTTGACTGTGCTCTTTTTTCTTTGTGTTACCCTTTCTTTCGCGCAAAATACACCGTTCACAGGTAAGGTGGTTGATGAGAATAACCAGCCATTACCCGGTGCAGTAGTGCGTATAAAAGGCACAGAAACCGCCACCGCAACAGATATTAACGGCGGCTTCCGGATAAATAGCAGCCAGCAGGCAATTGTTGTTACCGTAAGCTTTGTGGGTTATGATGTGGCCGAGAAAAGCCTTGTGGCAAACCAGCCCTTAACTATCCAGATGCAGCCAAACTCTAAATCATTATCAGAAGTGGTTGTTGTGGGTTATGGCACCAGCAAAAAATCGGACCTTACAGGCGCGGTAACCAACCTGGGTACCAAAGATCTTAACCCCGGGCCAATTACCAACCCGCTGCAGCAGCTATCTGGCAGGGCGGCAGGTGTTACTATTACCCAAACGGGCAGCGAGCCTGGCGCATCGCCAAGTGTGCGCATCCGGGGTATCACATCGCTTATCGGCGGTAATGACCCTCTGGTTGTTGTGGATGGCGTGCAGGGCAATATGGATCTGCTGAAACAAGTACCCCCAAGTGAGATCGAGTCTGTCGACATTTTGAAGGATGCATCGGCAACGGCTATTTATGGCTCGCGTGGTGCGCCGGGCGTTATCATCGTAACCACAAAAAAGAACAAGGCGGGTAAAACCAGTGTGGAATACACCGCCAATGCTTCTGTTGATGTATTGACCAGGCAATTAAAAGAGCTTAATGCTACACAATGGTGGGAGCAGGCGCAGCTTTATAATGTACCTGCATCTGCCAACCACGGTTCAAGTACCGATTGGGCAGGTTTACTAACCCAAACCGGGTCGACCCAAAACCATACCCTTGCCTTTGGCGGCGGTGCCGATAAATTCAGCTATCGTGCTTCGGTTACAGGGATTTTGCAAACAGGTACAGTTATCAATTCAAATTACAAAAACTACATAGGCCGTATCCAGGCAACGCAAAAAGCGTTGGACGACAGGTTAACCCTAACCATGAACCTGAACAGCGGTATAAACGATTCTAATTTCAGCCCAAATAGTGTGGGCCGTGCGGCATTCAGCTCAAACCTGTATAACAACGTTTATGTAGCCAGACCAACCGACCCGGTGCTTAACCCCGATGGCAGCTACTATACAGATCCCAACGTGTTCCAGTATATTAACCCTTACGCGGTTGCGAATACCATCATCAACAAAGGGCATGAGGATAATCTGTTCGGTACCCTGCGTGCCGATCTGCAACTAACCAAAGGCCTAACCGCCGGCTGGTTTGGCAGTTGGAGACGGATAAACGGTAACTCGGGTTATTATTTGCCTGCCATGTCAACCGTGGCTACGGCAGTTGATAACAAGGGGATAGCCAATATCAACAATTACCATACTGATGAAAAACTGAACGACATCAGCCTGAATTATAAAACCGATTTTGGTAAACACCACTTAGATGCCGTAGCGGTATACGAGTACCAGATCCAAAGCTATAACGGCAATTTTGCCCAGGCAAAAGGGTTTATTAATGATATTGCAACCTACAATGCTTTGCAATTAGGCGATATCACCAAAGTTACCCCCGGTGATTTCAGCTCCTACAAAAACGACAGGAAGCTGGTATCGTACATTGGCCGTATTAATTACTCCTACAACAACCGCTACCTGTTAACAGCAAGTTTCAGGAGGGATGGCTCATCCGTGTTTGGGGTTAACCATAAGTGGGGCGATTTCCCTTCTGCGTCATTAGCATGGCGTGTAGACCAGGAATCGTTCATGAAAAACCAGCGCATCTTCAGTACGCTTAAATTGCGCGGCGGTTACGGTATTACCGGTAACCAGCAGGGTTTATTCCCGCAGGGTTCAATCCCGTTGGTAGGCAGCGCACCGCCGGTATTTTTTGGCGGGGAGCTTATTTCCAACTTTATTGCCAGCCAAAATGCCAACTCAGATCTGCGCTGGGAAACCCGCAAGCAAACAAACCTTGGTGTTGACTTCGGCTTATTTAACGACCGTTTACTGGGTTCGGTAGATGTTTACACCGCAACTACCAGTAACCTGCTGTTTGGTTACTCGGTACCGCAGCCGCCTTTCCCTTACGGCAGCATCCAGGCTAACGTAGGCAGTATGGTTAATAAGGGGTTGGAGGTAACTTTAAGCTACCAGGTTATTAAAAATAATACCACTACACTTACACTTGCTGGTAACGCAACCTTGTTAAAAAACAAGGTGCTTAACTTAAGCGGTTCTATTAACGGTGTACCGCTTAATACCAATTACGTGCCAAGAGGAGGTAACTCTTACCTGATTGAAGGTTACCCCGTAGGCGTTTTCAATATAATTAAACACTTGGGTAAAGATGCCACCAACTCCGAAACCGTGGTTGACCAGGATGGTAACGGCATTATTGACCAGGGCGACAGGAGCCCGGACAGGGTAATAGCCGGCCAGGCTTTGCCTAAATACACCTTTGGTTTTACGCCAAGCTTTAGCTACAAAAACTTTGATGCATCAATGGTGTGGCGCGGATCTGGCGGTAATAAAATTTACAATGCTATCCGTGCAAACCTAAGCTACTTCGAAAACCTGGGTAAGGCTAATGTACTGCAAAGCGCTGTGCCGCTGGGCTTGTTCCATTCGCAATATGGCAGCGACCTGTGGTTAGAAGATGGCTCATTCATCCGTTGGGAAAACCTGAACCTGGGTTACCGTATTACTATGCCTAATTCAAAATACATCAGCTCTATAAGGTTCTCTGTAACGGGTAATAACCTGCTGTTGATTACCAAATACAGTGGTGCTGACCCTGAATTGCCTACCGATGGTAACAATACAACCGGGATTGATAATGGTATTTATCCGCGTACCCGCGTAGTGGCCCTGGGCTTAAATGTAGTATTTAAATAAAATATTGATTAGAGATGAAAAAGATATTAACAAGCATTTTACTTATTGGCCTGGCCGCCCAAAGCTGTACCAAGGTTAACGAAAATGTATACGATAAGTATTCGTCGAAGGAGTTTTACGCGTCGCCGCAAGGGGCGGATGTGGCCCTGGCAAACGTGTACTCGCAGGTAGGCGGTAACTGGAACGGTGTTGGCTATGCCGGCGCCGATAACGGATGGTATGACCTGAATAGCTTCTCGAGCGACGAGCAGGTGATCCCGCACCGCCGTACGGGCGACTGGCAGCTTGATTTTGCACAGCTTTACAAGCGCCAGTGGCTGCCAAGCATGGGCATCATCAGCAACACCTGGAACTGGCTTTACAAATCTGTTTATACAGCCAACCTCGCGGTAGATCTGCTGGAAACCTCCAAAGCCGATCCCGCTAAAATTGCCGAGGCGAGGGTATTGCGCGCATTCTTCTATTATTTACTGATAGATGATTTTGGCAACGTGCCTTTTTATACAGATAACAATATCACAGTTGATAAACTGCCGCAGGTAGACCGTAAAATAGTGTATGATTTTATTGTAAAGGAACTTATTGAGAACGTTGACAAGCTATCTGAAACTAAGGGTGGCGAGTACTACGGCCGTTTTAACAAGTGGGCAGGTTATGCCTTACTGGCTAAGGTTTACCTTAACGCGGGCGTTTACACCGGTACCCCAAAATGGGCGGAATGCCTTGCCGCTTGTAATAAAATAGCGCAGGGTGGTTTCTCGCTGCATCCGGGTGCGGCAAATGCTGCAAGCCCGCTGGGGTACCAGTATTACGAGCTTTTTGGCGATAAAAACCCGACAGACGAAACCATATTATCCATGTTTGTAACGGTTGATATCGTATCGCGCAATATCCTCACTATCCGCAGCTTAAACGGGCCTAATTTTAATGCAGTTTACGGCTTTAGCGGATGGAATGGAAGTATCATCCCGCAGGAATATTATGAGAAATTCGCCGATAACGATATCCGTAAAAAACAATTCCTGATTGGTGCGCAGCCCGGCGGTGTAAATTATACTGCCGAGGTAAGCTCGCTTGATGACCCGGGTGCATTCCCAGACGAAGGTGTGCGCGATACCAAGTTTGTACCGGTATTACCAATGAACGGTGGTGGTGCATCAAACGATTTCCCTATCTATCGCTATGCCGATATTATGCTGATGCAGGCTGAATGTAACGTGCGTTTAGGTAATGCACCAGCTGCAAAACCATTTGTTGACGCGGTAAGGCAACGTGCAGGTTTAGTCGCTTTAAGTGCCAACCCAACCCTTACAGATATTTACAACGAGCGTGGTTTTGAGCTAAACTGGGAAGGCCACCGCAGGCAGGACATGATCAGGTTTAACACCTTTACCCTGGCCCATGGCTTTGTACCTGCCGTTGGCGATTTCAGGAAGCTTTTCCCCATCCCAACCAGCGCGCTTAACACCAATACCAACTTAAAACAAAATCCTGGTTACAATTAATCCGAATCAAGATCATGAAAAAAATATTTAGTCTCGCTATACTATTGGTCGCCTGTATAGCCTATGGATGTAAAAAGGAGGCCAATTTAACTGTATTGAAAACGGCATCGTTTGGCGATGGCTCTTCACTGAGCGCCTCAGCTACCTCGGTAACGCTTTCAAAGGCGAATGATACTACATCGGTAGTAACCTTTTCCTGGCCGGCAGTTAAGTACACTATTAAAGCATCGGTTACATACACTTTGCAAATTGATGTACCTGCTGATACGGTAGGTACCAATGCATGGGCAAATGCCAAAAAAATAGTTGTAGGTAACGATGTGCTTAGCAAATCGTACCTGGGTAAAGACCTTAACACGCTTGCAACCGATATGGGCATTGCGCCCGGTACCGAAGGCACATTGGTAGTGCGTGTGCAATCCTACCAGGACCAGTACGCGTACAGCAAAACAGTTGTTTTAAAGGTAAAGCCTTATCAGCCCATCGCAATTTACCCATTGTTATATATACCGGGTAATTACCAGGGATGGAGCCCGGGTACAGCGCCAACCGCGGCAGCCCTTAAACCAAAAATTTACGAAGGCTATGTGTACATGGCGCCGGCAGATAACTACTACTTTAAATTTACCAGCGCGCAGGATTGGGATCACATCAACTATGGTGACGCCGGGGCGGGTGCTATCACTACAGATGGTTTGGCAGGTGGTTTATTGTCGCCCGGGCCGGGGTATGTACAGGTGTCCATCAACCTCAATACCAATACATGGTCGGCAGTGCCAACTACCTGGTCAATATTGGGCGATGCATCGCCGGGCGGCTGGAATACTGATACGCAGCTTACCTATGATGTAGCCAAAGAAGTATGGACAGTAACCTGCGATATGAAAAAGGATGGGTCGTTCAAGTTTAGGGCAAATAATAACTGGGTAATAGACTTTGGCGTAAATGCCGATGGTAACCTGGCTTATGCGGATAGCCCTGTATTTGGGTATGATGGTTCTGTACAAAACATCACCGTACCGGCTGATGGTAATTACACCATTACGCTCGATCTGCATGATCCATCAAATTACAACTATAAATTAAAGAAAAATTAATGCACAGGGCAGTTTACGCCGCCCTGTTTAATTTGATATTATGAAATTAAAACCAACACAAACTCTAATGAAACTGCTGCTTTTATCGCTCATTACCGTTTTTAGCTTTTGTAAAAAGGATAGCAATACCAACGTAAAAACCGACCCTGTTTACACACAATATGGTACACCATTTGCCGGCGTACCCAGCACAAGCGATGCTGCCATTTACCAGGTTAACCTGCGTGCGTTTAGCGCCAACCACGATTTTAAAAGCGTTACAGCTAAACTGGATGCCATAAAAAGCCTTGGTATAAACGTAGTTTACCTGATGCCTATTTACCCGGTGGGGGTAAAAAATTCTGCTGGCGGCCTGGGGTCACCGTATTCGGTTAAAGATTATAAAGCCGTTAACACCGAATTTGGTACCCTTGATGATTTGAAAGCCTTGGTAGATGCCGCCCACGCAAAAGGTATGGCCGTAATCCTCGACTGGGTTGCCAACCATACCTCCTGGGATAACGCCTGGACAGCCAACAAAAGCTGGTACAAACTGGATGCACAGGGTAACTTTACCCCGCCTGCCGGTACCAACTGGAGTGACGTGATTGCGCTTGACTATAATAATAAAGATATGCGCGCCGCTATGATTGATGCCATGAAGTATTGGGTTTACAACGCCAATATTGATGGTTACCGTTGCGATGCCGCCGATTTTGTTCCGCTTGATTTTTGGAAAGAGGCTAATGATGCCATGAAAAGCATTACCACCCACAAATTGCTGATGCTTGCCGAAGGAACCCGTAACGATCATTTCCAGGCAGGTTTCCAGATGGTTTATGGGATGGGTTATTACTCCGATTTGAAGAATAAGGTGTTTGATAAAGCAAACTCATTAACGCTTTTGCAGAATCTTAACGTAAGCGAATATGCTACCGCCAAACCGGGTTCGCAAGTGGTTAGGTATACCACCAACCACGATGTTTACCTAAGCGATGGCAGCCCTGTATATATTTACGGGGGTAAAACAGGCTCAATGGCGGCCTTCCTGATTACGGCTTACATGAAAGGTGTACCTATGATATACAACGGGCAGGAAGTGGGTACTACGCAAAAAATAGATTTCTTTTACAACACGCCGATAGATTGGAGTACCAACCCGGAAATGACCACGGAGTATAAGAACATCCTCAATTTCCGCGCGGGCAGTGATGCCGTTAAAACCGGCGACCTTAGTGTTTACAGCAGCGATGATGTGGCAGCTTTCACAAAATCAACCGACAAACAGAAGGTTTTGGTAATAGCCAATATGCGCAACAATAATGCTACTTACACTATCCCGCCGGCACTTGCCGGCGCAGGGTGGAAAAACGCCTTCAGTAATGCTACAGTAGCCTTAAACGGCCAGTTGTACCTGCAGCCATATCAGCATATGGTATTAGTGCAATAATTAATTAGTGGTTAATTATATTTGGTTTAAGTCCCGTGAGCTTTGGCTTGCGGGGCTTTATTATTTAAGATCATTTATTCCCTTTATGGCACGTTCATGAACTTTATGTTCATAATTTTATGATCAATTACGTTGCTTTGGGGTATATCAAATAATTAAAGCGTTGAATAATAAGCCACACCTGTATCTTTATTCTAAGATAAAGGGAGGGTGAACCAAAAGCTGCTCCCTTTATCAACTTCGCTATCCACACCAATGTGCCCGTCAAGCTTTTTGATGATCTCGGCGCAGATATACAGGCCAAGCCCCAGGCCCGAATATTGGGTGCCGCTTTTATCAACCCGGTAATAGCGGTCAAATAAATGGGGCACCATATCTGTTGCAATACCGGGGCCTTTATCGTTAACAGATATCTTAACCATAGTGTCTTGTTTTTTAATGGTGATAATGATCTCTTTTGATTGCGGGGCATATTTTACAGCATTATTTACAAAGTTTACCAATATCTGTTCTACACGCCCGGCATCGGTAAACACTTCTATCGCACTATCGCCTTTTGTTATAATATTATATATCCCTCCTGCGCGTACATGATGGCAGCAACCGTCAATTATATCGCCTAGAATAAATTTGCTTTTATGTATATGTAATTGCCCCTGGTTAAGCTTGCTTACATTCAGCAAATCATCAATAAGGCTGTTTACTTTATCAATGCTTTTATTAGCCGTTACTATCAGTTTCGGTATCATGGGCGATGTGGGATTATCCTTCAGCTTGTCTAATAATTGCAGCGAGGCTTTTAAGCTTGTTACAGGGGTTTTTAGTTCGTGGCTGGCAATACTCATAAAATCGTCCTTTTGTTTCAATAGCTCTATAGTTGCCTCATCCAGCATTTTTTGTACAGAAATATCCAGCGAAGTACCCACAAAGCGGTAGGCAACGCCATCTATATCAAAGTATGCCTTGCCCTTAAATTTAAGCCATTTTGATTTTTTATCGATAGACTCTATTGTACGAAACTCCTCATCATACTCGCCGTCATTATGCCCTGCCAATGCATTTTTAAGTGCTCCATCTACTTTTATTTTATCATTAGCATGTATCAGGTTAATGAAACGTTCGTATGTGATCGAATCTTTAGCCGATAGGTTAAACATTTCCATACAACGATGGTCGCAGATCAGTTCGCCGGTTAATGTGTTATAATCCCAGGTGCCAAGGCCTGCTGCATCCACAGCAAGTTTTAAACGCTCTTTGCTCTCCTTAAACAATTTTTCTACCTCGGCTAAACCATCTTCAACCTTGCGTTTATCGGTAATATCTTCAATAAAAAGCAGTATCAATTGATCGCCGTTTATTTTTTCGAGTTGGCGCGCATTTAAACGCATTACTTTACGCCCGATGGTTGGGAATACGTGTGTAACCTGGTAATCTTTTACTATCTTTTTTTCGGGCAGTATCATGTCGAGCATGTTACGCAGCGCCGGGATATCCCATTGCAGGTTGCCCAGGTCATAAATATACCGTCCTTCCGTTTCTTTTTCGGTAACCTTAAACTTTGTGTAAAAACCATTGGTAGCCCGTTTTACCCGTAAATCTTTATCCAGGATAATGAGCGGGTCGCCAATGGTATTGATAATGCCTTCGGTATAGGTACGGGCATTATTCAATTCCTCGTTGCGTTCCAGCAGTTCGTTATTTACAATAATGATCTCTTCATTGGTGCTTTGCAACTCTTCTTTTGAGGTTTCCAGTTCCTCATTTACGGTCTGCATTTCTTCACTGCCCGATAATAACTCCTGGTTGGCGCTTTGCAGTTCCTCGTAAACAGATTCCTGTTCATCTGTAACCGCGCGCATATCTGCACGTGTTTGCATCAGTTCGGCTTGCAGTTGTTCAATCCTTAAATTATTTGCGTAACTGCTGGCCCGTTCTGTAGCGTTACCGTCCGTATTGTCAATATATACTATTTTCGACAGGTCTTCTTTAAAGATCACCAGGTAATGCTGATCGTTTGTATTAGCAAGGGGGGCAACTTCCATATCTACGTGATGCTGCTCATCGCCAATTTTAAACAATACGTTATTTTTGTTAACTACGGTATTGGTTTTTTTAGCCTGCTGTAATAAGTTACGCAACTCAAAAGCCAAACCTTCGCGGGCCATTTTTAAAATATTTAAGCTTGCCTTGCCGCTGGGCAATGCCAGCCAGTTATCGGTTTTGCCCCTAAACTGTATAATGTCAAATTCTTGGTTAACCAATACGCCCGATGGCGAATATTTGGCAAGGATAGTATCATCAGCAATTTTAAAAACGTCCTGTTTGCCGCTTTCCTTACGGATGCTGTTATCGATATTTTTAAAACTTTGCTCGCCACCGCGGCTGGTTACCGGCATGTGGCGGCCGCTTGTGCCTTTTTTCCTGAATAGCTTTTCGTGATGGCTATAGGCCGAGAACAGTTCAGGGTTATTATTTATGCTTTCAGATTTTCCCAGCATCAGGAAACCCTGGTCGTTTAATGCGTAATGGAATGTTGCCAACGCCTTTTTTTGCAAAACAGGCTCCAGGTATATCAAAACATTACGGCAGCTAACCAGGTCCATTTTTGAAAAGGGAGGGTCTTTAAGCAGGTTGTGATGGGCAAACACGCACATATCCCTGATCTCTTTATTTACCCTGTAATTACTGTTTTGCTTTGTGAAAAATTGCTGCAGGCGCAAAGGCGATAACCCTTCCAGGTCGGTTGGGCGATACACGCCCGAGCGCGCTTTTTTAATAGCTGTTTCAGAAATATCACTGGCAAACACCTGTATTTTTATGGCCGATGCTTTATCGCCCATTAACTCCTGCAGGCATATAGCCATTGAATATGCTTCTTCGCCCGTGGCGCAGCCCGCTATCCAGATCCTTAACGAGGCGTTATCTGCTTTTTGATCTAACAGATCAGGGAAAACAGTTTTACAAAGCAATTCAAAACTCTCCGGGTCGCGAAAAAAATTGGTGACCGATATCAGCATATCATTGTACAAAGCATCCTGTTCGCTTTTATTTTCGCTTAAATAGGAAAGGTAGTGCTCGGGTTTATCTATACTGTTAAGCGCCATACGCCTGATGATTCGGCGCTTTAAAGTGCTTTTTTTATAATACGTAAAATCAACCCCGCGGCGGGCAAGCAAAACTTTAAGCAAGTTGTTAAATGTTTCTTCGTCGTTTTGCGCGTTGCTCCCCTCGGTTTTTATGCTGTCGGGGTTAAAGGGGTAGTTGATAGCGATAATTTGCTCCGCGATCTTAGCCGGCGGTAGCACAAAATCTACCGTGCCGGTGCTTACAGCGTTGTTGGGCATATCATCATAAGCAGCCGATTCGTTATCCTGTGCAAAAGTTATGCCGCCATAGGCTTTAATAGCCTGCAGGCCTATAGTGCCGTCATCTAACAAACCAGATAGCACAACGCCAATAGCATAGCCCTGGTGCACTGCTGCAAGGGATGAAAAAAATAAGTCGATGATCCTTATCCGGTGGCGTTTTTCGTTTAACGGGGCAAGTTTAAGCACGCCATCTGTGGCAGTAACTATTTTATTATTGGGGAGGATATAAAGGTTATCAGGCTCCAGGTGAATATTATCGGTAATGATATGAACCGGTATGCGCGACTGCTTTTTAAGAATACCCGGCAACAAGCTCTCGTGTGTAGGGCTTAAATGTTGCACAAATACATAAGCGATACCTGATTTTTCAGGCACTGCCTGTAAAAATTGTTTTACAGCGTCTAAACCACCGGCAGAAGCACCTATGCCCACTACAGGGAATTGATTGGAGGAAACAGATTGTTCGTCTGTTCCTGTTATTTTAGTCATTGTATCGGCTTAAAATATTACGAACAACAGGGTATTATTATGACTACAATAACTATTGCAGAAAAACAGATGGAAAAGTAATACAGGAATTACCTAAAGGTAACGTTAATTAAATTAACAATATTAAATATTAATCAGAACGATTGGCAGGCAAACCTATTTACCCACAAATGATATTTAATTTGTAGCTATCAGTTAAGTTTGCCGGTACAGTATACATAATAATGACACACATCCTTGATAACCCCATATACAACGCACTTAAAACAGGTAACAAAAAACTCGCGATAGGAGAAGGCCAAACAAGCATCTTTCGCCGGGATGTAGCGCCTTTTGCCGGGATGAAGAATAATAATGAAGAGGACTTTAAAGCAATAACCGCCCTGGGCGCCCATATAAACCCGGTTGTTATTTTCACCCCGGTAAAACTAAGTATCCCAATAAACTGGGAGGTGGCAAGGGCGTTTGATATGCTGCAAATGGTATATGAAGGGCCGGTACCAGTAAATTCAACTCCGCAGCAAATAACAGACCTTGACGATAGCCACATACCGCAAATGCTGGAGCTTACGCAGCTTACCAAACCTGGGCCGTTTTTGCAGCGTACCATTGAGTTTGGAAACTATACTGGTATTTTTGAAGATGGCAAGCTGGTATCTATGTTGGGCCAGCGTATGCAGCCATCGCCGTATATAGAAATAAGCGCGGTTTGTACCCATCCCGGTCATTTGGGGAAAGGCTATGCAGGCATCCTGCTAAACGAGCAGATCAAAAGGGTTATTAAGGCTAACGGTATCCCGTTTTTGCATGTGCTGGCAGATAATCATCAGGCCATAAGGGTTTATGAGCGTGTAGGTTTTAAAACCCGCAAACCAATTTTGGGTTATGTTTGTAATATCATAAAAGATGCATAATGCCCTGGAGAAACGGAGATTACCCTCCATCATATAAAAACCTGCCAAAACCAATCCGCGATAAAGCGGTAGAAATTGCCAATGCGCTTTTAACAGATAAACATATGGAAGAAGGCGCGGCCATTGCCATCGGTGTAAAAAATGCGAAGGAATGGTACAAAAATCATAACGACGAAAATAAAGCCGGTCAGATGCCCGAGTAATCTGTTGGTACCAGCATGGTTGATGTTATTTTTGATACCAGCAGGGCGTCGGCATATTCAGGTACGGCGCTGATCTTCTTCCATTCGGGGTCGTCAACAAAAGCTTTCCAGTGGGCAGCCTTATCTTCCATATCCCTAAAGGTAACCATGTAAGTTAAGTTTGGCCTGTCATTGCCAAAAATGGTTTCACCAAAAAATACCGGTTTAAAGCCAAGGCGTTTAAAAATATCTATTTCGCCTTTATCGTTAAACATTTCTATTTTCTTTTTACCGGCAGCCTCGCTTGCGCTTTTATATTGGCGTAACTCAAAAATGCGTTGCTCGCGCGGCGGGACCTGTTTAATGCGCATGTGCATAAAAGCCTGCATTAAAGAAGTATCCATGCGCTCAAATGCGGGGTTGTTTGCAGGTGCGTTAAGGAAAGCGGCACCGTTGGCCCAGTATTCCTTATCGGTTTCCAGGGTATGGTTTAAGCCCGCGTAACGCTCATAAACATTGTAAGGTATTAATACATATAGCTTTGTTTGCCCCGCCGGGTTCAGCTCTGTAAAAACCCCCACGGGCTCATGAAGCTCTTTTCTTACTTTCGGTACAAAAACATCCCGGTAAAAATCCTCGGTGATTTTTTGCTGCTGCGCATTTTTAAAGGTATACACCCTTAATTCGTAATGCTCGCGGTACGGTGGCCTGTCAAATTCGGGTTTTGCCATAGCTGCTGCGGGTGTAATAGCGGCTGCTGCGCCACTTATTAATGATCCTTTTACGAACGAGCGTCTTTTCATTATTCAAAAATTGGGTAGGCCTAATATAGGTATATTATCCTACTCAAAATCCTCGTCATCGTCACCATCTTCTTCGGGCACATAATTGGTTATGGCCTGGCCTATGGCGTTTACTTCGGGGTCGTTATCAAACAGCGGCATTTCGGTTTCGGGGTTTAGCTTTATCCAAAGGTTTTCGGTGTCTTTTTCTATTTTGCCAAACTCGGCGCCGGCCTTAAATATGGTATAAATATTATCTTCTTCAGGAAAAACGGAATAAACCACTCCATTCACCAGTACATCAAACGGCTCTTGTAACTCTTGCATAGTATATTATTAAAACGGCGCAATTTACCATTTTTACAATTATAGCCGTAAAACCATACAAAAGTTTACCATTGTGTTGCTTTTTTAATGGCATACTTGCTTACATTTGCGCCCACAATTGCACAGGCGCGGGTATTAAAACTTTGGCCGGTTTTAGCAGTTAATTAAGCATGAAAAGAGTTGTTATTACGGGCCTGGGTGTAGTATCGCCGGCCGGGAACGATATGAAAAGTTTTTGGACCAACATTGTAAACGGGCGCAGTAACGCGGCCAACATTACACGTTTTAACGCCGAAAACTTCAAAACCCATTTTGCCGCCGAGATAAAAGATTTTGTAATGGCCGAGCATCTTGACCGTAACGAAATTAAACGCAGCGACCTGTACAGCCAGTACGCTTTAGCTGCTGCAAAGCAAGCCATTGACGATTCGGGCTTTGAATTGGATAAAATGTCGCCGTTTGATGTGGGCGTAATATTAGGCTCGGCACAGGGTGGCTTTGAAACTTTTGAGCAACAGGTAAGGGAATTTGCCGCTAACGACTTTAATCCGCACTTTAACCCTTTCTTTATCCCTAAAACGCTGATCAATATGGCAGCGGGCCTTATCTCTATCAAATACGGTTTTATGGGGATCAACTTCTCTGCCGTTTCTGCCTGTGCTTCAGCCAATACCGCCATTATGGATGCGCTGAATTATATCCGCTGGGGTAAAGCCAAAATTATTATAACAGGTGGTGCCGATGCGCCTATCAGCGAAGCCTCAATAGGTGGTTATAATGCTTTAAAAGCATTGTCAACCCGCAACGATTCGCCTGAAACTGCCTCACGCCCCTTTGATGTGGAACGCGACGGCTTTTTAATGGGCGAGGGGGCCGGGATACTGGTATTTGAAGAATATGAACATGCCGTTGCCCGTGGCGCAAAAATTTATGCCGAAGTAGCAGGCGCCGCCATGACATCTGATGCTTACCACATCACCGCTACCCATCCCGAAGGTAAGGGCGCTATACAGGGAATGAAATTTGCCCTGCATGATGGCGGCCTGAATGCTGAAGATGTAAACTATGTGAACGCCCATGCCACCTCAACATCGGTAGGCGACCTGAGCGAGGCCAGGGCCATAAACGCAGTGTTTGGCAATAATAAAGACTTTTCGGTAAGCGCTACCAAATCTATGACCGGTCACCTGTTAGGTGCTGCCGGCGCAATCGAATCTATCATTGCGGTAAAAGCTATTACCGATGGTATTATCCCGCCAACCATCAATACACATACTATAGACCCGGAAGTACCTGCAGGCTTACATATTGTTATTAAAGATGCTATCAATAAAAAAGTTAATGTGGCTTTAAGCAACACCTTTGGTTTTGGCGGCCATAATGGTATAGCACTATTTAAAAAGGTATAAACATGGACAATCAAGACTCAAGAACCAAGAGTCAGGAAAACAGCTGCTTATTGACTAATGTCCTGGCAGCATAATAAATACTAAGTTTGTTTAATTCTTAATTCTAACGTCTTGACTCCTGGCTCGCATGGTTTAGCGCCTTTTTAATATATTTATACCGATGGATCACAGCCTTTTGCTTAGCAGTATTGCCAAACACGTCACGCTTGATAAAGCGGAGGAGGAATATCTTGTATCCCTGCTTCATTATAAAAAAGCCAGGCGCAAACAGTTTGTATTAGAGGAAGGCGATGTAAGCTCTAAAATTGTATTTGTTACATCGGGCTGCCTGCGCAGCTATGCCGTTGATAAAAATGGCACCGAACACGTTTTGCAGTTTGCCCCATCGGGCTGGTGGATAGTTGATATGCGCAGCTACATTACCGGCGAACCTGCCCGCTTAAATATTGATGCCATTGAGGATACCGGGTACCTGTTTTTCCACAAGGCTGATTTTGAAGAACTGAACCTTAAGGTGCCCAAATTTGAGCGTTTTAACCGCATCCTCGGTCAAAATGCGATTGCTACTTATCAGCACCGGCAAATAGATAACGCCATCTTCGCGGCTATGGAGCGTTACGCCAACTTTTGCCAGCTTTACCCGTCGCTTATTAAAACCCTTCCGCAAAAACAGGTGGCATCTTATATTGGTGTTACCCCCGAGTTTTTAAGCAAGATGCTGAATACGCAGATTGTAAAATAAGCTAACCAACCATGTCATTTCGAACGATAGAGAGAAATCTTGTTAAATTGACAGGCGGCGAACTATGTATAATGAACAAGATTTCTCCCCGTACCTCGTTCGGCATTCCTATTTTGCCCTTGTTGGTGTTATCCTCACAGGCATTCGGGAGATTAAGTATGCCCTCCGCGCCGTTTACTCACCCGGTAATTACTTCGCTTGACCATGCTCTCTCCGCAAAGCGGAAAGAGCGTTAAACTCCTTATTTCATACCCTCTTTGCGCAGCAGAGAGGGGCGCGCACGTAGTGCCGCGGGTGAGTAAATTGCCAACAAACAGCGAAAAATCCCTGTTCCATTTGTTCAAAAAATGGAACAAAATGGAACAGCCTTAAAGTTGTTAAGCCACTGTAAATTAAATAGTTAATTAATTAACGTTGTGGGTTTACATTTGCTTTTTAATATCTCAAAAAGGCCGAACTAAGGTCGAAAAAAGTCGTTTTTTGCCGTTATTTTACCTGTTATTTCCGCTCTGTTTTTGTCTCGTTATTTTAAAAAGTGGAACAAAATATTGAAAATTATAAATATCTGTAAATAAGATTATTGATCATATTTATTTAAAGTAAAATTTGAGATATGGGTGCAAATCTAAAAATGCAATATGCTGATTGTCAATATGTTACGTTTGTTCCACTTGTCCCATTTTATAGTGGGACAGAACGGGCGGCAAATGCTGCTTAATTTATCGCTACATGTCGCACTTAATCTACATTAAGTTTCTGTCTTAACCTGCCATAAGTATTGGCCTTAACCTACATTATTGGGCTGCATGCGCTTACAGGGTATCTTTGTTATATCAAATCGAAAGAGATATGAAAAAGAAGATCCAACACATCCTTGCAGGCAGGGAGAAGCAAATAACCAAAGAAGAAACCGTAGTGCAACCATTGCCACATATGGATTTCAGGTTTGCCAATCCGTTGATTGTTTTGCACCATATGGGGCCGAAGGAAATTACACCGGGCCAGGAATTGCGTATCCATCCGCACCCGCACCGTGGGTTTGCACCGGTAACGTTTCAGCTGCAGGGCGAAGGCTACCACAAGGATAGCGCAAGGCACGATGGCATTATCAAAGCCGGAGATGTGCAATGGATGTTTGCAGGTAAAGGCGTTTTACATAGCGAAGGCCCAACCGCCGACCTTTTAAAAAATGGCGGCACACAGGAGCTGATACAGCTTTGGATAAACGTACCAAAAGCAAATAAATGGGACGAGCCAAGCTATCAATCGGCCACCAAAGCACAACAGCCCAATGTATTACAGCAGGATGGGGTAAACCTAAGGCTGGCAAGCGGCAGTTACGATGGTAAAACCGGTCCGCTGAAAAGCTATACACCCGTTGTATCAATAGTGGGCGAAATAGCACAAGGCAAACAGGTACAGTTAATGGCAACCCCTGGCTACTGGACATTGCTTTATATAGCAAAAGGCAGTGTAACGGTAAACCAGGAAACTGTAAATCAGTATAACCTCATTGTTTTTGAAAAAGATAATGAAGAGATTATCTTGACAGCGGAAGAGGACGCACAAATACTGTTTTTAAACGCCGAGCCAATTGAAGAACCGGTTGCAGCTAAAGACAATTTTGTAATGAACACCGCCGAAGAAACCAATCAGGCTATTGAGGATTATAAAAATGGTGTATTCGGCAAACTTGAATTTTAAACAAAACTAAACATAAAACATAAACACACACAGATCATGGAAAATACAATAAACGGCATACATCACATCACAGCAATTGCAGGAAATGCCAAACGCAATCACGATTTTTATACAAAAGTATTGGGGCAGCGCATGGTTAAAAAAACCGTGAATTTTGATGACCCCGAAACTTATCACTTATACTACGGCGATAAACAAGGCACGCCCGGCACTATCCTTACTTTCTTCCCATGGGAAGGGATAAGCACAGGCAGGCGAGGTGCAAGGCAGGCAACCGAAATAGGTTACTCTGTACCAGAAGGCAGCTTTGATTTTTGGTTGAAACGTTTCGAAAAACACAACGTTACCTATAATAAAGTAGCCGAAAAATTTGGCGAGCAATACCTTACCTTTTTAGACCCCGACGGTTTAAAACTGGAATTGATAGCCTCAAAAACTACCGATACCCGCTTGCCATGGGAAACTGATGAGATAAAAGCTGATAATGCTACCAAAGGTTTTCATAACATAACCATCACCACCAACAAAATGCAGCCTACTGCTGATATCCTTACTAATGTGTTTGGATATCGTTTATTAGAGCAGCATGTAAACCGTTACAGGTTTGTAACCGATGCGGTAGATAATGCTAATATTGTAGACCTGGTAGAGGTTCAGGGAGAAGTTGCAGGGCACGTAGCCGGTGGCTCTGTTCACCACGTGGCGTTCAGGGTTAAAAATGAGGAAGTATTGATGCAATATCGTGAGAAGATAGCAGCATTAGGATTAAATATTACCGATAAGATAGATCGTAACTATTTCTACTCATTATACTTCCGCGAACCGGGAGGCGTATTGTTTGAGATAGCTACCGATAACCCGGGCTTTAGCGTTGATGAACCGGTTGAAGAATTAGGCACACATTTAAAATTGCCTGCACAACACGAAAGGTTCCGTAGCGCTTTAGAAAAATCATTACCAAAATTAGACTAAGCAAATGTACACACACAGCAAACAAATAAGCATTGGCGGCGCACCAGCCGCCAATGCAAAAGCTGCCCTGGTCATGCTGCATGGCAGAGGCGCTTCGGCTGCCGATATAATGCGGCTTGCCCGTGAGTTGAACGCAACTGAAATGACCGTTTACGCGCCACAGGCTACCAATAACAGCTGGTACCCCTACAGCTTTTTAGCACCTGTTGAAGAAAATGAACCGGCTTTAAGTTCGGCTTTAGCAATTGTTGATGAAGTGGTAGCACAGGCCTTGGCAGATGGCTTTACTGCGGATAAGATCTACTTTGCAGGGTTTTCGCAAGGGGCATGTTTAACGTTGGAATATATAACCCGTAATGCTAAACAATATGGCGGCGCGGTAGCGTTTACCGGGGGATTGATTGGCGAAGAGTTAAACCTGAATAACTACAAAGGTGATTTTGCAGGTACGCCTGTATTGATTACCACCGGCGACCCCGACCCGCATGTGCCATTGAGCAGGGTAGAAGAAAGCGCAGAGCAATTAAAGGGCATGAATGCTAATGTTAGTGTAAAAGTTTATAAAGGCCGCCAGCATACCATTAGTTATGACGAAATTGCATTAGCTAATCAGCTGGTGTTTATATGAAACCATCATGAGCCTCCGCTCAAAAAGCGGAACTAATAAAACGGCTCATGATAGCTTCATCACCATTGAAAAACTAATTACTCTGATGAAAAAATTGATCGATTATTTACTGGCGCTGTGGACATCGCGCCAGTTTAAAAAAGTAAGAAAATGAATTACGACAACATAGAGCTTGTGAATAACGAAGCTATACACAACTTTGAATTAGTTGTAGACGGGCATCGCTCTTTTATTGACTATAAAACCAGGGATAATAAGATCTACCTGATCCACACCGAAGTGCCTGCAGAGCTGGAAGGCCGTGGCATTGCTGCCGCAATTGTAGAAAAGGCATTAACATACATTGAACAAAAAGGATTAAAGCTGGTGCCTTTGTGCGCCTACGTACAATTCTTTTTAAAACGCCACCCCGAGTGGAACCGCATAGTAGCTTAAGTATGGAACCCTTTAAAGTAACCCGTGTTTATGCGGATGAAAATGGCGAAAGTTGTTTTGATGAAGTGTTCTATCCCTTAACGGATCGCGGGCCTATTGGTCACTTATCACAAAATGTAGAGGTTAAGCAACTACAATTTAGAAATGTGCCTGCCGGATATAACGACCTGCACAATGCGCCACAAAGACAATATGTAGTTTTATTGGATGGTGGTGTAGAGATTGAAACATCAACCGGAGAAAAACGTGTGTTTCAACAAGGGGAGGTATTGCTGATGGAAGATACCACAGGCAAAGGCCATCGCAGTAGTAATCTGGAGCAAAAGGAGCGGAGCTCCCTGTTTATCATTTTATAATAACAGTACATCTATCCGGTGGGCATGCACCATACTCAGTTCTACAGACCAGGCAAAAACCGTAAACTGTCCATCCTGCGAGGCCACCAAAGCCACTGCATCGTGCTGGTCGCTTACAAATTGTGCAGCTGCTAAATGGCGGCTGCCGCCACTTTGGGAAGGGTGCATCCTTACCGCTTTGCCATCGGCAACAGGTTCTGTCATGATGATTTGCCCTACGGGGACACTATTAGCTGAACGTGCTGCTTTGGCGCCAAAAGCAAGCAGGTCATACTTATCAGTAATAACCGTAGCGCCATCAACAGCAGTAAAGCCGCCTATCAGGTCAATAGCTTCCAGTAACGATTCCTGCCACTCCAGTTTTTTACGTTCCTGTTCGGTAAGCTTTAAAAGTTCATCGATAGCGCCATAGGCTGGTATAACAGGATATTTTACCGGTTGTACGATAGATTCCCTCCATTTTTCTGTCCCCGCCGGAACCATCAATACCAATCCCCCACGTTTATGCTGGCGCATAGATGCCGCCAGTTGCACCAGTACGTTAAATGATTCGCCCATGTAAGATGGCAGGGGCATATTGGCAAGCGATTTAAGCAATTGCGGGCAATCGGCCACACCCATGGTAGCTTCGTCCAAAACTTTTATCTGGTCGCCCTGTAAAACGGCTACATTCACAAACTTGCCAAAGCCATCAACCCGGCGGTGTTTTATCACTAGCAGGCCGGGTTCAACCACCTCTAAAACAAAGCAAATGGCGGGTACACTGTGTGTAGTGCCCCAAATGAACAGGTCGTCGCCATCGGGCCAAACACCTAAGTGGATGCCTGGCTGCTCAACAGCGGGTGCAAGTTTGATCAGGTTTTGGGTAGTTAACCGTAGCTTCTCGCCAAAAATAAGGGGCTTGTCTGATTGCGACGGCTGTAATAGCGCCAATGAGATATTAGGTGAACGCCCTTCTTCGCGCCGCATGCTCGACCAAAATGCGATATCAATAACCGCTTCAATGATGTGACTATCCGGTGCGGTAGCTATATTACTATCGGGGATACTTTGCGCCGCAAACTGATGCTTTTTAAAGTGGGCTTCAATTTCGGGAGCAACCATACGGGCTGGTAAGTAGGTAGGTTCAGATAGCATCGATACAAGTGTTTTTCAATACAATTATAGTTAATATCTGCGGGCATTAGTGTTAATGTTATGTAAGTTAATATTGTTTGCGGTTGATGTGACAATTGATGTGCAGTAAGTGGATTTTCTTATGTGGAAAATTAACTGCGCTAAAGCTTTTAGTATTTATACAAAATGTTTTACTTTGTAGATATGCCGGTGTTTATAGCGTCATTGAATTCGGGGAGTAACGGCAATTGCTATTACGTTGGCAACGAGCGTGAGGCGGTACTGGTTGATGCCGGCATATCCTGCCGCGAAACCGAAAAGCGCATGGCCCGCCTGGGTTTATCCATGCAAAAGGTAAAAGCCATATTTATATCGCACGAACATACCGACCATATTAAAGGCCTGGGCGTTTTAGCGCGTAAATATCGCCTGCCGGTTTATGTTACCGATGGTACAGTACATCATTGCGGCGATGTGCCAAAGGAGCTTTGCATCCCCTTAAAATCATATCTGCCGGTTAAAATTGGGAACCTGGAGGTTATTGGCTTCCCTAAACACCACGATGCTGTGGAGCCACATAGCTTTATGGTAACCAATGGCGATACCCGCATAGGCGTGTTTACCGATATCGGCGCACCGTGCGAACACCTGATCCGACATTTTGCGCAATGCCATGCCGCGTTCCTTGAAGCTAATTACGATGAGGAAATGATGGAACAGGGACGCTACCCATATTTTCTGAAAAGGCGGATTCGCGGGGGGGAAGGCCACTTATCAAATAAACAGGCGCTTGATATGTTTATTGAGCATAAACCAAGTTACATGAGCCACGTATTATTGGCGCATTTATCGAAAGATAATAATTGCCCCGACCTGGCGCTGAAAATGTTTGCCGGGCATGCTGGTGATACGCATATCAGTGTTGCTTCGCGATATGAGGAAAGCCCGGTTTTTGTGATAGATCCATTGCCGGTTGCTGCCGGCGAAAGCCAGGTGCTTAACCAAATTACCGGGCAGTTTCAGTTTGCAATAGGCTAGCATTTATTGCGTGTTCACGTTCACTGCCTGAACAGTAGGTTTATTTATAATTTGCTTATAATTAACATATTAAATAAAATTGTTCATGCTATTTAGTGAACAAAAGTACAGTTCCTATTCATGCTCGACATCCTATATCAAGACGAAAACCTTATTGCTATAAATAAACCGCACGGGTTGCTGGTGCACAGATCATCTATAGCTGCCGATGCCGAGGAGTTTGCTTTGCAGTTGCTGCGCGACCAGATAGGGAAGAAGGTGAACCCCGCTCATCGTATCGACAGAAAAACGGGGGGAGTACTGCTTTTCGCTTTTGATAAACCTACTGAGATAGCCATGCAACAGGCTTTTATGGAAAACCGGGTGAAAAAGAAATACCTGGCTATATTACGCGGATACACATCCGATGCTGAGGAGATTGACTACCCTTTACGTAAAGAGAATGGTACGTTACAGGAGGCCCTAACGCGATATATAACCCTCAACAGGGCCGAGCTTGATTTGCCGTTCGGCGCGCATCCAACATCAAGATATTCACTCATTGAGGCGTCGCCGGAAACTGGCCGTATGCACCAGTTGCGTAAACACTTTGCCCATATATTTCACCCTATTATTGGCGACCGCACACATGGATGCAATAAACAGAATAAGTTTTTTAAAGAAACCTGGGAAATGGAAACTATGCTATTGCACGCATCACAACTTACATTTATGCACCCGGTTACCGGAGAGGAGATAACTATAAAAGCGCCTTTACAGCCGGAGTTTAAGCGGGTAATGCAGCTGATGGGTTGGGAGGATAATTAAAGGAATTATAGTGATTTTTTTGCGCCCTAAAACGACCCTAAAACGACTTTAAAACGCCCCTTTTATACCGCTTTGATCAAATATTTAAAATTAGGTGTTTGTTAATTAAAATGTTGTTTACAGTAATTATGTTGAATATTGCCGAATAGGCGCTGTTCCGTTTTTTCCCATTTGGAACGTATGGTGGAACGCGAAACTTGAATTTGCATCCTAACTAATAAACAATCTTTATATTTGCAGTATGAGTAATAACGAGGTAATGAAAAAGCTGCGTGTGGCCCTAAGTCTTCGCGATGATGATATTGTTGAAATATTAAAACTGGCTAATTTTCGTACTACTAAAACTGAGTTGAGCGCTATATTCCGTAGCGAAGATCATCCCAATTATGTACAATGTAAAGACCAGCTATTGCGTAATTTCTTAAACGGCCTGGTTATACACCTTCGTGGCCCTATGCCTCCAAAAACACCGAAGACAGAGAGTAAAGAGAATAGTTAATTCTTTTGGATCAAGCGGTACTTACCGCTTTTGATAAGCCGCTGCTGTTCCTCGCTAAACGCCTCGCGCCCGCCAAAGTCTTGTACCCAGTATTTGCTGTTTTCGGCAACACCTACTTCTTTAAAGCCGGGGTTCATCAGGTTTTTACAATGGCCTTCGCTTTTAAACCAGCCGGCCATTACCTCGGGGATACTGGTTTGCCCAAATGCAATATTTTCGCCAATCATAAAACTTTTCCAGCCTTTAAATATATAGCCGGCAGTAACAATACGGGTGTTCATGGTTCGGCCGTCCTTACTTTCGTGGCTAAAGTAATTTCTTCGTGCCATATCTTTTGCGTGGCCTTTGGCTGCTTCTTCTAAATCGCTGTTCCAAACAATAGGTGGTGCAGGCGGGTAATAAGTATCGCCGCAATTGCAGCCTTTTGCGCGGGTTTTATTGATCAGGTTTAAAAACTCCTGTTTAAAGGAAGCGCTGTCATCAGCCCTGTTTATTAAAATAAACGAGCTGAATGCCAATACGGTTATAAAGAATAAAACGCCTAAAATGTATTTCTTCATGTCGATAATTAAGACACTATTAACGTATTATGGTTTAATTATATATAAACCATGGCGTAAGTTTCAGAAAGTATTTTTGAGCGTTTATAACGACGCCAGTTTACCTACTGCCGCCGTTTTTAAGGGCTTTTTTGCGGCGACTACCGGTTTCTTTTTTTTGATAACCGCAGGCTTTTTATCTTTTACAGGGGTGTTATCAAAAGTAATGATTACACCTTTTTCCTCATCGCGTTGCAATTGGGCTGCTATCTCAGTAGCACGCTTTTCTGCGGCGTCGCCTTTTTCATAATCTTTTTGGCGGTTGTACAGATAGGCATAGTTTTGCTGCACCACGGCTTCTAAAGCAGGCATATTATTAGCGGTAGACCATTTTAAGGCTTCATTCAGATCCCGTGCAGCCATTTTATATTCACCCAGTTCCATTTTTATGGCCGATAGCTTTACCAATGAACTAATAATGTTGGGTATGTCTTTTACCTGGCGCGATATCTTATTTGACTGCAGCGTAAACCACTTAGCTTCGCTGTATTTTTTTTGCGAGATGTAAACCCTTGCCAGGTCATCAAAGCTCGAGCGGATGCCTGTAGTGTCTTCATAATAGCTATAATTATGCAGAGCCAATAAAGTATAATGGATAGCTTCTGTTTGGTAATAGGCCCTTACATTACGGTTAGGCTGTTTATCAAATTTAAGGTACTCGGTTGCAATTTGGGTATATATAGCGCCTTTTAGGGTATCGTTAGTAGTAAGCTGTAATTTTTGCTTAAGGCTGTCTATGCTGCTTCTGTCAACATCATCTGCATGCGCGGCAAATGTAGTAGCGGCTAATATAAATGTGATCAGTATAAAAAGTTTTTTCATCTGCAAACAGATATCAATATGTATGTTATACTCTAATCAAATTTTATGCCCGTTTATTTAATATAAATATTGTGGGACGTGCAATTTACAATAAACATTGCTAATAGTATAATTTGTTTGATTTATAGCTACTTACAGTTTAATAAATAGATATTGATACTGCTAAGTTTTATTAACAGTTAAATATTATTACATGGTAATGTATACTATAACAGAATTTTGTTTTACCTGATGACGCTTTCGTAACGATTGATGAACCTGTTGAATTTGTCCGATGCAGATAACACCCAGTTAAACAGCAGGATGCCTAATGTTGCAGTTAAAATTCCTGCTATAACATCAAGCACATAATGGTGGCTGGCATATACGGCAGTAAACCATATCCCCAACATTACAACCCCAAAAAACCAATTGATAAGGCCAAGGCGGTTTTTAATACCATAGTACACTACAATAACCGGGTAAGATGAGTGCAATGATGGCATTGCAGCAAACACATTTGACCCTTTTGAGTAGATGGATTTGAACAGGCTGATGTTAAAATATTTATCGAAGCGTGCCAGGCCGGCGGTGTTGCCTTGTGTAAGCGGATGAAAATTAAAGCCATGAAACTGTATATACCACGGTGGTGCTGCCGGATATACGTAATAAACAACAAAGCCAAGCATGTTGACCAGTACAAAAGTTAGTGAAAAGTACAGAAACTGGCGTTTGTTTTTAAAAAACAGGTATGCGGCAAAGGCAAGCGGTACGGGTATCCAGCACAGGTAGAAAATACCGGCTGCTACATCAATAAAGTTTGTGCTTTTAAAGCGCAGGTACTCGTTAGGGGTAAGGATGGTGCCGTTAAATTTTATTCCGAACAGACCCTTTTCGGCATCGTATAATCCTTTTACGGCAACATCATTATAATTATAGTTAGGGAACGCCTTCATATAATCAAATATCACCCAGTAAACGATAAAGATAGAAAAGCCCAAAATGAATTTGCGCGTTATTACCGATGCGTAAAATAACACGTTAAATATGCCAATCAAAATCAGCTGGTCTGTTTTAAAACCAACTAATAAGATAGATAAGATGAAGTATGCGACAGATATACCGGTAACAATGCTTATACTTTTTGCATTTACCTGTATATCACCGTCAACAGCGTTAGCCATTCTGCTTTTTAGTGAAATCTGAATTAAATATTTTGTCCCATAGCGGGGAACTTACACCGTAACCTTTGGTAGGGTCCTGGTAGTGGTGCAGCATGTGGTGTTGTTTTATGGTTTTCCAGAATGATCCTTTAAAGTTAAAGTGATGTATGGCATAGTGCGATATATCATAAACCAGGTAACCTAAAATAAAGCCCGGGAAAAAGCCAAAAATATAGTTTGCAGGCAACAGAGCGTTAAACAAAAAGTAAAAGCCTGTGGCCAATGGTATGCTTGCTGACGGCGGCATCACCAGGCGTTTTGCGTCGCTTGGGTAATCGTGATGTACGCCGTGGAAAATAAAGTGTAAACGCAGCGCCCATTTAGCCTTTGGTACAAAGTGGAATACAAAACGGTGCATAACGTACTCGGTAAGCGTCCATACAAACAGGCCTGCTAAAAACAGCCAGATGTAGTTACCTACACCAATTTGCCTGTCGTAAGCAAAGTAGCTGGAAACTAAAATAACCGGTACAAAAATTATAATAGGCACAAAGTAATGCACCTTTGATAAACTCTCTAAAAAACTACTCTTAAACATCCTCACAGATTCCTGTGAGTTTGAAACAAAATTCTTAGCCATAACACTTAAGGTTTAAAACGTTCTGTAACCTCTTTTCCTGTAACAGGGTCGGTACCCTTCATTTCTATAAAAACAATATTTGGTGACCACATCGAACCTCCATCAATTTGAATAAAAATATTCTGAAGCACGATCTGTTTTTTGGCCACAGTTGCGAAGATATGATATTTTCCGTCGGCAGCCCTCATTAAAGTAAGCGGAAATTTTTTGTATGACATAATTCTGATATCATACTTATCGTTACCCAATGATTTTGATGTTACACCATAAGCAAATTTACGCTGTATAAACGTTAATTCAGATGGTTCGCCATTCTTTTCTGCATATTGAAGCCAGTAGATATGAATGGGCGAATCCTCATCCGGTTTGCCGGTTTTTTTGTCGATATTAATATCATATGAAAGGGCGTTGATATTTGGCGACCGTTGCAAATAAAATAAACGATTTGCATTTGCAGGCGGTGTTGGATAGATCTGCCCGTTTTCATCCGTTCGTACTTTCGTGGTATCTGTTTGTTTTATATTATGTAGGTTATGGGCATTGGCTGCCGCGTTAAAACCTGATAGCGTAAAAACTACAAATAGTACCAGTAAAAGCTTTAACGGGGATTTGATCATTCTTCTTTTTCAGACAATGCCTTCTTGGCATTTACCAGTCTTTTAAAGGCTGTTAAATTTGTTAATACCGCAAGTATGGTGATGGGGAAGGTGAAAATAGACATGGTCTCGAAAACATGCCATTTAATACCCGGAACATACAGTTTGTAATCGCCGCCAATGTAAGATGATGCCACACCACAGGCAATAGCGCATAACCCGATAGTTACTACACGCTCGGGGCGCTGCATAAGGCCACCTTTAGAATCAACCCCAAGGCCTTCGGCACGGGCGCGTACATAACTTACCATCATTGAGCCAATAAGCGCTATAAACGCAAATATGGAGCTTAAGAAGTAATGGTGGGCAACAAGGTAATAACAGATGCCTAAAAACATGATCAATTCACTGTAGCGGTCAAGCACAGAATCATACAGGGCGCCAAAAACAGATTTCATGTTACCCAGGCGGGCCACCTGCCCGTCGAGCATGTCAAATAGGCCTGCAAATAGTATTAATGCACCTGCCCAGCCTACGTAGCTAAAATCGCCGCGGTTTCCGTCTTCGGCACCTATAATAAATATGGCTGCAACGCCTACATTTAAAACGAAGCCAATAGAGGTTACCGCATTAGGCGTTAAGCCTACTTTTATCAGGAGTTTTACAAACGGGTCGATAATTTTATATATCCCCAGCTGCAAACTTGTGCGTACTGATGTTTGTGGTTCCATTAGTTATAAAAATAAATAAAATTAAACATATTAAAAATCAAACTTAATTTTTACCCGTATTCCCCACGGGGCAATGCCGGGGTGGTCCAGGTAGGTAAACCTTCTTACTGCATCAACCCTGATGAATTTGAAGATGTTTTCAACGCCCACACTACCTTCCATATAAGGTGTTTTGCCAAGTGCATAGGTAATAGGTACGCCATTCTCATCAACCGGGAACTGGTACAGGTTTGGATGCAGCGATGGGGTGCTTTGGTCGCTTAAACCACCGTAAAGCGCTTTGAATGACATTGTTTCGCGCCATTTTAATTTTTTAAATAACGGGATCTTGTTAAAGAAAAACCCGCCGAAGTGCTGATCTATGTTGATGGCGACTGAATGGTCGCTCACAAATTCCAGGAAGTTCATTAAGTTATATGAATCTATGACGTACGCAAAGGTTTGGTTTGCACGGTGAACGTTAAGCAGGGGGTAAGGTACCTGCCCAAAGGTTTTTGAGCCCTCTAAAACCACATCCGCAAAGCCGAACGGGGCTATGTAAAAGCGTTTATCGCCACGGAAATCAATTTTTTTATACCCGTATTCGCCGCCCAGTACATTTTTCAAACCCATTGTAAAATCTAACGAGAGTATAGGGTACTGGTTAATGATAGGTGCGCGAAACAGCTTACCCTGGTAAAACTGCTCGTTTGGTGCGTAGCGGATGCCGGCGCTAACCTCGCTTGTGGTTAAATGCTGAAATATATTGGTGCCGGCGGTATTGATGAACGGGTACAAACTGCCTGCAGGCGTTTGCGTGAGTTTTTTTAGCCCAAGTTTATAAGAAAAATGGTTTTCAAACTCGCTTACGTAATCAATCCGGTACGCGTCGTTATAAAGGTATTTATCGTTCTTGCCACGTTTAAAGGAGAGCAGGAAGTTATCCTCCTGTGCATATTGTAGTTCCTGCCCCGGTATTTTTGTATCACGCTGAAAACTTGCGCGGATATAGTGCTGAGGGAACCTGTAAATACTTTTGTTATTTAACGAATAGGTAGTAGCGAATTGGTATTTCCAGCGGTCGTCTTTAAAGCCGTATGCCCCATAACCTTCCAGGAAGATACGTTTGCTAAAATCGGCGGTGGTACGGCCACCCACACGCAACCTGAGGCCCTCTACCGGGTTAAAGCTATAAAATGTACTGGCAGGGCCAATTTCAAACTTTCCAAAGTTTTTAAAACCGGCAAATAACAGGTTTATGATATCAGCCGTGCGCCTGAATGATGGCATATGCACAAGGCTATCAATGTTTTTATAAACCTTTGATTCGGCTGTTGTAAGCGTATCTAAGCGGTTCTCTGCCCAGAAACTCTCGGGGCGGTTACGCAGCTCTTCGTCTCCCAGTTCGGGCCTTGCCTTGTACAAGGTGTCCTGGTGCGGTATATTAACCGCGTAATTCTTTCGTGTGAGCGTTCGGGTACCAAACAAGCCGCTTTTTCGCTTTTCTGTAATGCCAAAATCGGCAAAGGTATTGCTTCTGCTCAGGTGATAACGGCCATCGGGGTTCAGTTCAAAATCCTGGTCAACGTTCATGCTGCGCACAAAGTTTACGTTGATGTTTTTGTTTATCCTTAGCCCGGCTTTCTGCACGGCGTAGTTGCCGTCAAGAGTGATGAAGATCTGTCCCTCAAAAAGGATATCGTTGGTGTTACGCGGCGTAAAACTAAGTTCTACCAGCTTTTTGCCATTATCAAGCGTAACCGTATCGGTAATAAAAAATTTGTAGAAGGTAGGGGCGCTGTTGGCTATCGGGCTTAAAAACTGGCGGCCTAATAACAAAATGCTGTTATCGTAAATATCAACTTTTTCGTAAAGGTGTTTAAAGTATTGGCCAACACCTTCGGTATCAAAACCCGGCCCAAAATCTACTGATTTTTCGCCCAGTATCACATCACGGGTTGCTTCGGGATTTTTACGGTAATATACTTGCGATAGCCTTTCTTTCAGATAAATAGGGAGCAGCGTTTTGCCTGGGTATGTGGTGCTGTCCTTATTTTCGAACATGAACTTATACTTTCGGAAAAGCCTTTTCTCTTTAACCTTATCAGATATATTGCTGAGCGAGAATTGCATTTTGTCGTACTCTTTGTATTCTACAAAATTGTATGCCTCGGGGCGGTTTTTTTCTTTGTTTTCAATAACCTTACGTATTAGCGCTACTGCGGGGTTATCGTTAACATATTTTGATTTTTTGGCGCCTTTAATAGTTACCTGGCCCAACTGAGTTGATGTTGGGATCATGCGGATATTAATTACCTGCTCTATACCAGGTGCCACATTATAGGTAGCATCCTTAAAGCCGATATAACTTACTTTGATTTTTGTTTGGGGTTGGGTAGAGGTTAGTTTATAATAACCCTGGCCATTGGTAGTTACGCCAATAGTAGTGCCTGCAAAAGATACCGACACAAACGGAAGGCCGTCTTTATTACCACCATCGGTAACTTTACCGCTTACAACAGTAACTTGTGCCGTTACCCCGGCACTTACCAATAAAAAAAGTACAAGAAAAAGATACTTATACGTGTATTTAAAAACCATTAACCTTATTCAATATTATGCAAAAACAAACTTTTTCTGCAGGAAGTAATTGTAAGTTATCCCAACAGTAAACGATACCAGAACCTTTGATATTTTATAATCTAACCCTATAAAATGCGTAACTACAAATACGCCACCTGTATTAAGGGCTACATTGCCACCCCAAACCAACATATATTTGAAGGCTTGTACCGGGATGGTTTTTTCTTTACGTTTTTTAAATACCCAAACCCTGCCTAATGCAAAATTTGTTACGCCGCCAACAATGGTTCCGATCAGGCTTGCTATAACGTACCAAAGGTAGAAAAATTCCTTACAGACTATTGTGGTCAAAAAGTCAAATAAGGATGCTATAAAGGATGACGCCTGAGCCTTAACAAATGTTGCCATTCACGTTTAAAAATATGTCCGGCTTTTGTTTTGTTTTCGACCTTGCCGTAAGATCTTAGTTACAACGCTTGCTTTATAGCAATTATCAGACCATGTAACTAACTCATTGTTACTATCTACGTAAATAAAGCAATTGTAGTATGAACTAAAAAAACAACCTCGGGGGGAGGTGTGTTTTCGGTCGCGAATATCGTCATTTTTAACCAAAGTTCCTTTAAATAAAAAACCGGTTACCGCCCTGTAAGGCAATAACCGGTTTTTTATTAAAAACGGTATATTATTGACCGGCAAACATATCGTCATAATAGTCAAGGCCCAGATGCGTGATCAGATCTTCGCCCATTAAGTAACGTAAGGTGTTTTCCAATTTAATAAGTTGTTTAAAGATGTCATTCTCGGCATGTAAACCCGGCGCAGTTTGCGGCGATTTAAGGTAGAATGATAACCACTCCTGTATACCGCTCATGTTAGCACGTTTAGCCATATCGCAAAATAAAGCTAAGTCTAAAACGATAGGTGCTGCTAAGATAGAGTCGCGGCAAAGGAAGTTGATCTTGATCTGCATTTTGTAGCCTAACCAGCCAAAAATGTCGATGTTGTCCCAGCTTTCTTTGTTATCACCATGCGGAGGGTAGTAGTTGATACGGATCTTGTGGAAGATCTCGCCGTAAAGCTCAGGGTTATCTTCAGGGCGTAAAATATCTTCTAATACACCAAGTTTTGATACCTCTTTAGTTTTAAAGTTATCCGGGTCGTCCAGTACCAAACCATCGCGGTTACCCAAAATGTTGGTAGAGAACCAACCATGTACACCTAATGAACGTGCTGCAAGGCCTGGTGCCAATACAGTTTTCATTAAAGTTTGGCCGGTTTTAAAATCTTTACCTGCAATTGGTGTTTTAGTTAGTTTAGCTAACTCAATCATCGCAGGGATATCAACAGTTAAGTTAGGGGCGCCGTTTGCAAACGGTACACCAAGTTTTAAAGCTGCGTAAGCGTATATCATGCTTGGTGCAATACGTTTATCATCATCTTTTAAAGCTTGCTCAAATGCTGCTAAAGTTTCGTGGATCTCTGAACCTTCAAAGTAAACCTCGGTTGAACCACACCATACTAATACTACACGGTCAAGGCCGTTATCTTTCTGGAAGTTTTTGATGTCTTCCATAACTTGCTGTGCAAGCTCATAACGGGTACCGGTTTTAATGTAAGTACCATCAAGGTTTTTAGCGTAGTTTTTATCAAACGCAGCCTTCATTGGTTTAATTGATTCTAAACCTTCCCTTACTGAATCTAACAGGTCGCGCTCAAGTACTTTTGCGTTTACAGCTGCCTGGTAAACGTTATCTTCGTACACATCCCAGCCACCAAAAACAATATCGTTAAGGTTAGCCAATGGTACAAAATCTTTAATTTTTGGATGACGGGCCTCGGTACGTTTGCCTAAACGGATGCTGCCCATTTGGGTTAATGAACCTATTGGTTGCGATATGCCTTTTTTTACAGCTTCAACACCGGCAATTAGTGTAGTAGCTACTGCGCCTAAACCGGGTATTAAAATACCAAGTTTACCTTCTGCAGGTTTAATGTTAATTTTCATTACTTGTTTTTTGTTTTAAGGATAATGCAGCTATTATACAACACGTAGGGGGCATGTTATATGATAGTTTTCTTGTTTACTGTTTGTATTATAGTAGTGCCAAAGCACGGTTACTATCTTATTAGTGCAATTAAAGCATATATAACCTAACTTTAATTGAGGGGCAAAAGAATATAAATTTTGTTTTAAAAACTTATATTTTTATAAAGTTTACAGGCAGATGAAGATTGGTTGTTTTATAAGGCCTTTTCGTATATCCTATAGGTTTTGTACTGGTCGCCGCCAATGGCTTCAATAGCACGGTTTACCATATCATTGTTTTCAAGTGTCCATGATGCTTCGGCGTATTTTAAGCCCTTACGCCTGTATTCTTTTATAATGCTGCCATAAAGGCTGGCTTCGATACCTAACTTGCGGTAACCATCAATTACACCCAAAAGCATAATACGGATACCGGTGATCTTCTTTTTGTTTAATAAAAGCTTAAAGATACCTGTAGGCAATAACCGGCCTTTTTTAATGGTTTTAAGGATCTGGTTAATATCTGGTATAGCCACCCCGAAGCCAACAATTTTACCATCCTGCTCGGCCACTAAGGCAAAATCAGGGTCTAATATCATTTTAAGGTCTTTGGCTGTGTAGTCAAACTCCTCATTGGTCATCGGGAAAAAGCCAAGGTTTTTATCCCAGGCTTTATTATATACATCGCGCAGGGCATCGGCCTCCTGCTTAAAGTTCTTCAGGTTTATTTTACGGATAACAATGTTGCTGTTACGCTTAAGGCGGTCTTGCAACATATCCAGCATCCTTAATGATTTATCGTTGTAGTTAGCGCCATCCCAGTACCATGCCAGCAGGTCGGTTTGTTTTTTGAAACCGGCATTTTCCAGTAAGGTAATGTAGTACTCGGGGTTGTAGGGCATCATTACCACCGGCGACCGGTCAAACCCTTTAATTAAAAGGCCGCAAACCTCGTTGGTGCTTGGGTTTACAGGGCCAACAATATTAGTGGCACCTTTTTGCTTAACCCATTCAGTAGCTGCGTTAATTAATAAATTTGCTGTTTCCTGATCATTAATTACATCAAAAAAGCCAAAAAAACCATCGCTAACGTTATTAAACGCGTTATGATTGGTGTTAAAAATTGCTGCGATACGCCCAACAACCTTATCGCCATCATAAGCCAAAAAAGTTTGTAATGATGAATGTTTGTGAAAAGGGTGCGTGGTTAGCAGGTCCTTTTGTGCAATAAATAGTTCGGGTACGTAAAGTGGGTCGTTTTTGTACAGGTCATGCGGGAAGTCAATAAAAGTAGCAAGTTCTTTTTTCGACTGTACCGGAACAATTTTTTTCATTGTGGATGTTGGGTTAATACCGGTACTATGCAGGCTGTAGTACCGGTATATTTAAAGAGATTATATATTTTCTTTAATAGTACTATTAGTTACGCCTACCACTTTAAATGCCTGTATAAGCTTTTCTACTGCTTCGTCTATCTGTGCGAATGTGTGAGTTGCCATTAATGAGAACCTTAACAATGATGAATCAGACGGAACGGCAGGGGATACAACCGGGTTAACAAATACACCCGCGTTTTGCAGATAATTGGTTACCTGGAAAGTTTTTGCGTTATCGCGGATATATATAGGTAGTATTGGGCTTTCTGATGCACCGATATCAAAACCTTCGTCGGTTAATAATTTAACGGCATAGTTGGTGTTGTCCCAAAGTTTTTGGATACGTTCCGGTTCGGCTTCAATAATATCAAGGGCTGCAATTACGCTGGCTACCGAGCCGGGGGTCATGCTGGCGCTGAACATTAATGAACGTGCGCGGTGTTTAATATAATCGATAGTATCATGGTCGCTGGCGATGAAACCACCAAGTGATGCCAATGATTTACTAAAGGTGCTCATAATAAGGTCAACCTGATCGGTTAAGCCAAAGTGTGATGCGGTACCTGAACCGTTATGGCCAATTACACCCAAGCTGTGTGCATCATCAACCATAATGTTAACGCCGTATTTATCGGCAAGCTCAACAATTGCGGGTAATTTAACAATATCACCCTCCATGCTGAAGATACCGTCAACAACAATAACTTTTACGGCTTCTTCTGGCAGCATGCTTAGCTTGCGTTCCAGATCAACCATGTCATTGTGGGCATATTTAATAACTTTTGAGAATGACAGACGTGTACCATCAATAATTGAGGCGTGGTCATATTCGTCAAGTATCAAATAATCGTTGCGGCCTGTGATGCATGATAAAACCCCAAGGTTTACCTGAAAACCGGTACTAAATAATACTGCTGCTTCTTTGCCGACATACGCTGCAAGACGATTTTCGAGTTCGATGTGAATATCAAGTGTCCCGTTTAAGAACCTTGAGCCTGCACAACCTGATCCGTACTTGTCAATTGCCTTTTTTGTTGCTTCTTTTATTTTAGGATGGTTCGTGAGACCTAAATAGGAATTTGAACCAAACATTAAAACACGTTTGCCGTTTATGATCACCTCGGTATCCTGACCAGACTCTATTGGCCTGAAAAAAGGATACAGTCCCTGTGCCCTGATCATATTTGCATCCTGGAACTGGGCAATCTTCTCGTGTAATTTTTTAACCATTTATAAACACTGCTTAAATTTTTTGTAAAAATACCATGAATAAGCTTATAACTTGCATGGAGAATGTAAATTTTTTACACACTACCTTAATAGTATGTTAATATACTTCCATCAGGCAAATTAATTAAATTTTTTATTTATTCCCCACCACTATTTTACATTTTGTTTGAAAAAGTTGAAAAACCGTGCCAATTATCATTCAAATCTCCTAATTAGGTAAAAATTCTGTTGTGTGTTTCTTATTAAAATAGAATAATCTCATATTCGTCTCCCTGTTAATAACATCGAAAATAAAGAGAACCTTTCTTTAAATTTTTCGTTTTTATATGTTACTTTCAATCCTTTATGAAAAAACTACGCTACTTATTCCTCTCTAATATACTAATTTTTTCGCCGGTAATACTATTTGCCCAAACTGCTGCAGATACAACAACAGCTGTAGTAACGTTAAAACAAAGTATTGATTTTGCCCTGCGTAACCAACCACAACTTAAACAGGCAAATATCGACGAGCAAATTAACGAACGTGATATTAAGATAAGTTTATCAAATTGGTTGCCACAAATTAGTACAACAGGCCAGTACCAGCATTATTTTCAAAGGCCCGCACAGGTTGCAGCAGGTACCGGTACGGGGACAGGTAGCGGTTCAGGACAAAATTTAGCTATAGCACATAACGTATCCAGCCTGGGCGCACAGGCCAGCCAGGTTATATATAATAACGATGTATTACAAGCATCGCGTGCATCAAAATATTCAAGGCAGTACTATAAGCAGAATACCGAAAGCAGCAAGATAGACCTGGTATCTGATGTGAGCAAGGCATTTTATGATGTACTATTATCACAACGCCAACTGGATATTATTAAGGAGGATATTATAAGGCTTCGCCGCAGTTTAAAGGATGCCTATTCCCGTTACCAGGCAGGTGTGGTTGATAAAACAGACTATAAACAAGCAACCATCGCATTAAATAACTCGCTTGCATCGCAAAAGCAAATACAGGAAGCTATAAAAAGCAAAACCGCTTTGTTGAAACAGATAATGGGTTTTAACCCTAACAGGCAGTTAAGCCTGTCGTATGACTCGGCACGTTTACAAAGCGAGGCTGTTATTGACACCAACCAGGTTTTAAATTATACAAACCGTATTGAATATCAGTTACTGCAAACCCAAAAAAACCTGCTTAATTTAAATATATCCTATTATAAATGGGGCTGGCTGCCATCGTTATCTGCCGTTGGCGGATATAGCCTGGGCTACTTTAATGATAGTTTCTCTAAAATGTATAAGGATGCATTCCCAACATCATTCGCAGGGCTTTCTTTATCTATCCCGATTTTTACAGGTGGTAAACGTTTACAAAACCTGGCCAAGGCGCGCTTACAGGTAGAGCGTTCAGATCTTGACCTGGTGAACAGCCGCAACGCAATTAATACAGAATATACACAGGCGCTGGCAAATTATAAAAGCAGTTATTATAACTGGCAAACACTTAACGAGAACGTTATACTTGCTAAGGATGTATATAAGGTTGTAGACCTGCAGTACCGCGAGGGGATTAAAACATATCTTGACGTTATTGTATCGCAAGCAGATTTGCGAACAGCCGAACTGAACTATTATAACGCACTGTTCCAGTTACTATCAAGTAAAATTGACCTGGAAAAAGCTTTGGGTACATTGCCAACAGAGTAAAAACTTTATCATCATCATCACAAATTCGACAACTTATAACATGAAAAATACATATATCTACTGCATTGCTGCCATGGCATTACTAACAGTTTCGTCATGCGGTAGCAAAGGGCCTAAACAAGATGCTGCGCCGCCTGCAACACCGGTAAACGTTATTGAAGCAAAAAAGGCTGATGCCATATATTATGATAAATACCAGGGAACCGTTGTGGCTTTAAATTCAGTTGAATTACGCAGCCAGGTTAGCGGCTTTATTACCGGCATCTTTTTTAAAGAAGGTGATGTAGTAACTAAAGGCGCCCCATTGTATGAGATAGACCGCCGCAAATATGTAGCTGCTTATGAGCAGGCCAAGGCCAACTTATTAAGCGCCAAAGCAAACCTGAGCAAAGCACAGAAAGATATTGACCGCTATAACATGTTGTTGAAAAACGATGCGGTAGCACGCCAAACGGTTGACCAGGCTACCGCCGCGTTCGAAACCAGCCAAAGCCAGGTTGCTGTTGCGCAGGCAGGTGTTTCTTCTGCCGCTACAGATCTTTCTTATGCTACAATAAGGGCACCGTTTACAGGCCGTATAGGTATATCACAGGTTAAACTGGGGGCGCAGGTTTCGCCGGGTACTACATTGTTAAATACAATATCAACAGGTAACCCTATTGGTGTTGATGTTGTGATAAACGAACAAGACATCAGCCGTTTTTATAAAATACAAAAAGCAGGTACCGATACCACCTTCAGGTTACAGTTGCCCGATGGCACAACCTTTAACAAAACCGGGAAGATATTTGCTATTGACCGCGGCGTAAACGACCAAACAGGTACTATTAAAGTGCGTGTACAATTCCCAAATGCACATGATGAACTGAAAGACGGAATGAGCTGTGTATTGCAGGTACTTAACGATAACTCGGGCGACCGCGTGCAGATCCCTTACAAAGCGATAACCGAGCAGATGGGTGAGTTTTTTGTATTTATATCTAAAGATACCATTGCTGAACAGCGTAAAGTAAAGATAGGGCAGCGCATTCAAAGTAATGTTATTGTGTTGGATGGCGTTAAACCGGGCGAAAAGGTTATTACCGAAGGTTTCCAAAGGTTGCGCGATGGTGGCAAGATAACCCTTGGCCCGCCTGCAGGCGCTGCACCGGCAGGGAAAGATGGTAAAAGTGCACCTGCTGCAAAATAATTAATTGGATATATCCCATAATAGGATAAGCTAAGCGGGGCATATACCCCGAAATACATAAGCAAAAGACATAAATAATGATCGCAGATACTTTTATAAAACGCCCAGTAACCGCAATTGTAATATCGCTGGTAATACTGATCGTTGGGATGCTGGCCATATCGAGCCTACCAATTGGGCAATACCCGGAAATTACACCGCCAACGGTACAGGTAACCGGTACTTATACCGGTGCTGATGCTTTAACGGTTGAGCAAACTGTAGCTACACCGGTAGAGGTACAGGTAAACGGTACCCCGGGTATGACCTACCTGCAAAGTAATAGCACCAGCAACGGCGCCATGAGCATGACCGTTAACTTTGAGGTTGGTACCGATATTAATAATGCCGCACTTGATGTACAGAACCGTGTAGGTATTGCCTTACCAACCCTGCCGCAAGAGGTACAGCGTTTAGGTATGATAGTGCGTAAACGTAACCCAAGTATATTAATGCTTGTGGCTATGTACTCGCCAAAAGGGACGCATGATGTAACTTTTACAGATAACTATACCAACGTATTTATAAAGGATGCGTTACTGCGTACCAAAGGTGTGGGCGACGTATTTACCCGTGCTGACGATTTTAGTATGCGTTTGTGGTTAAAGCCGGATAAGCTGGCCGCTTTAAATATGACAGCGGCAGATGTTACCGCCGCTCTAACTGAGCAAAACGCGCAGGTAGCAGCAGGTACGGTAGGTGCAACCCCGCAAATGAAAGGGCAAACCTTTGAATATTCTGTATTGGTTAAAGGCCGTTTAACAGATAAATCGGAGTTTGAGAATGTTGTTGTTAAAACTATACCGCAAACAGGTGCTGTTGTACATTTAAAGGATGTAGCCCGTGTTGAGCTGGGTAAATTTAATTACTCGGGTAACTCGTTTGTTGATGGTAAAAGGGCATCGTACCTGTTAATATACCAGGCGCCGGGCAGTAACGCTATTGAAACTGCTGATAATGTTACCGCCACCATGAACGAGCTTAAAAAAGCTTTTCCGAAGGATATTGATTATGTGGTTCCTTTTGAGTCGGTTACGGTAGTAAAGGTGTCCCTGCACGAGGTTATCGAGACTTTGGTTATAGCCCTTGCGCTTGTAATTGTGGTAGTGTTTTTATTCCTGCAAAACTGGCGCACAACCCTTATCCCGGTACTGGCTATCCCGGTATCAATTGTGGGTACGTTCATCTTCTTTATCCCGCTGGGCTTTACTATCAATACCTTAACGCTGTTTGGTTTTGTACTGGCCATTGGTATTGTGGTAGATGATGCCATTGTGGTGGTAGAGGCAGTACAGCATTATATGGACGAGAAGGGCATGTCGCCTAAAGAGGCAACAGAACATGCCATGCGCGATATCTCTGCACCGGTAATTGCCATCGCGTTGATTTTGGCGGCCGTGTTTGTGCCGGTAGGTTTTGTACCGGGTATAGTTGGCCGGTTGTATCAACAATTTGCTATCACCATCGCCATATCAGTATTGATCTCGGCATTTGTAGCTTTATCGCTTACCCCGGCATTATGTACCATATTATTACGTCCGCATAAAATAGATGAAAAATCGGGAGGGTTAAACAGGTTTTTCTATGTGTTTAACCAATGGTTTGACAGGGTTACCGGCCGTTATCGTAACGCGGTAGATAAAGGTATCAAACACTCCAAATTCATCGTTATAATCCTTGTATGTATTATTATCGGTACGGTGCTCTTGTTTAAAGGCAAACCATCGGGGTTTTTACCACTGGAGGATGAGGGGCGTATTTATGTAACTTACGATTTGCCTGAAGGCTCATCAACCGAACGCACAGTTACCGTTTTGCACGAGATGATGGCTGTATTGGATAGCGTACCCGCTATTAACCACTACGCCGCTTTGGGCGGGTTAAATGCGGTTAACTTTGCTACAAAATCAAACAGCGCAACCATATTTGTCCAACTAAAACCGTGGGATGAGCGTAAAGACGAAAAAGACCAGTTAAATGGTGTTATTGCAACATTACAGGGTAAACTGGCCAGGTTTAAAGAAGCCAGTGTGGTTGTGATCTCTCCGCCGGCAATTCCGGGTTTAGGTAACACGGGTGGTTTCTCTTTCATATTGCAGGAGAAAGAAGCTGGTGGCGATATTAAAAACTTTGAAAAGGTGTTGAATACTTTTGTGGCTGCTGTAAATAAACGCCCCGAAATTGCCAAAGCTTTCACGTTTTTTGGTGCGCACACACCGGCTTACCAGTTAACAATTGATAGGGAAAAAGCTAAAAAATTAGGTGTTAAAATATCTGATGTGAACAACACCCTGCAAACCTACATGGGTAGTTCATATATAAACGATTTTACCGTTTATGGCCGTAACTTTAGGGTAGTTGCCCAGGCCGATACAAATTATCGTACCAATATTGATAATATAGGGCAGTACTTTGTGCGTAACGAAGCCGGTGCTATGGTACCATTAAGCACACTTACCACTTATAAGGTAATAGAAAATGCCCCGTTAATATCACACTATAACCTGTTCCGTTCTGCTGAGATAAATGGTAGTACCAAACCCGGCTTTAGTAGCGGTGACGCTATTACAGCACTGAAAGAGGTTGCTGCCGAAACACTTCCGCAAGGTTATGGTTACGAGTTTTCGGGTTTAAGCCGCGAGGAGTTGTTATCGGGTTCAAAAACCGTTTACATATTTGCATTGTCAATAGGTTTCGTGTTCCTGTTCCTGGCTGCCTTGTACGAGAGCTGGTCGGTACCGTTCTCTGTACTGCTTGCTGTACCACTTGGTGCGTTTGGTGCTATTCTGTTCCTTTGGTTTAAACCGGGGCTTACCAATAACGTTTACGCGCAGATAGGTTTGATAACGCTGATAGGTTTGGCCGCCAAGAATGCCATCCTGATAGTGGAGTTTGCCAAAGAACGAGTGGATAGGGGTATGAACCTCGAAAAAGCTACGCTGGAAGCAGTAAGGCTACGTTTAAGGCCTATTGTGATGACATCGATGGCGTTTATACTTGGTGTTTTACCATTGGTAATTGCATCTGGCGCCGGTGCGCAGGCAAGGCAAACCATTGGCTGGACAGTGTTTGGCGGTATGCTTGCAGCAACATCACTGGCTATATTTATAGTGCCGGTGTTGTATTATATCATTACCAAATTCTCCTATGGCGATGCTAAACTCGCCGAAATGGAAAAAAAATACAAATCGGATCCGGAGATAGACCCGGAAGTTTAAATAAAAAAAGCCCCTTATTTAAGGGGCTTTTTTTATTTAAACACCATATTGGCATGAAATACAGATGAAATTTACAGCTTCCAAAACGTATTATATAGGTAACACCATACACTTTTGTAGCTAATCAAACACGTAAATTTATGAAAGCCGGTAAAAATAATATGTATAAATGTAATAGGCACCTCATTCATGAAACCGTGCAGAACCAAGTTGATTATCAGTATATAAAAGCCGTTTTTGCCTGTAAAAAGATGGTTTTATATTTATCCGATTATGTTTAATTGTTAAAAAATAAAGGGCTATGGCAAAGTATTTGATGATAGCCGTGTATCACAATTAATAATTCTATTACTAAAAACACGACAATGAAAAGAATGACCAAACTAATAGCAGCGGCATTTACAGCAGCAGCTTTATTTATCGGAACAAATGTTAATGCACAATCTACCCCTAAAAGCGCTTTGCGCTTTGGTATAGGCCTTGAAGGTTTGGCGCCAGTAGGTAACCTGCACGATGGATCAAACTTTGGTATCGGTGGTACCGCGCGTTTGCAATATGGTTTAGCTGATAATTTAGCTTTAACGTTAACATCAGGTTATTATAACTTCTTCGCTAAATCAATAGACCTGCCAGGTGGAGGTTCAGTTAAAGGTGATGATTTAGGTATAGTACCCCTTAAAGCAGGTATCAAAGCATTTGTATCTCAGAACGTTTATTTGGGTGCAGAAGTTGGTGCCGGTTTTGAGACCCGCAGCAATGGCAATACTAAATTAATTGCTTCGCCAGGTATAGGTTGGGCTAACCAATCATGGGATATCGGTGCACGTTATGAAAACTTCTCAGGCCAGAGCAATAACTATGGTACAGTAGGTTTACGTATAGCTTACGGTTTCGGATTGTAATTATAGCCGGAACTTTTACTTAATTAAAAAGCCCCTTGCCAATTGGCAAGGGGCTTTTTATATTATATTCGGTTGTCATGGTGAGCTTGTCGAACCATTATCCTTCGACAGGCTCAGGATGACATGCTATTGAAGCTTAGCCAGCGCAGCTTTAATCCTTTTTACAGCCTCTACCAGTTTATCTTCGGCAGCGGCGTAGGAGATACGGATAGATTTTTTATCACCGAAAGAATCGCCGCCTACAGTAGCAACGTGCGCTTCTTCCAGTAAGAAAATGCTTAGTTCATCAGCATCGTTAATGGTTTTACCATTATAGCTTTTGCCAAAAAATGAAGTAACGTTAGGGAAAAAGTAGAAAGCGCCATCAGGCAGGTTAACGGTAACACCCGGAATATCTTTTAACAGGCCGTAAACTAAATCGCGGCGTTTTTGGAACTGATCGCGCATTTGATGAACAGTTTCCAAACCACCTGTGTAAGCGGCAACACCGGCTTTTTGGGTGATAGAGCATGTGCCTGATGTTATCTGGCCTTGTATCTTATCGCAAGCGGCGGCAATTTCGCTGTTAGATGCGGTGTAACCAATCCTCCAGCCGGTCATGGCAAAAGCTTTAGACCACCCGTTTACAATCACCACGCGGTCTTTAATGCTCTCAAACTGGGCAATAGACTCGTGGCCGCCAATAAAATTAATATGTTCGTAGATCTCATCGCTCAGGATGTAGATGTTTGGATATTTTTCAAATACCTTAGCCAGGCTTGCAAGCTCTTCTTTACTGTAAACACTGCCTGTAGGGTTACATGGCGAAGAGAACATGAATAATTTTGTTTTCGGTGTAATGGCAGCTTCCAGTTGCCCGGCGGTTATTTTAAAATTGCTTTCAACTGTTGTATCAATAAATACGCTAACACCTTCGGCAAGTTTTACTATTTCTGAATAAGAAACCCAGTAAGGGGTAGGAATTATAACCTCTTCGCCGGGGTTAACCAAACACAATACTGTGTTGGCAAGGGCTTGTTTGGCACCGGTAGAAACTACAATTTGCGTATCAGTATAATCAAGGTTGTTTTCTGTCTTCAACTTACCAACCACGGCCTTACGCAGGTCCGGATATCCCGCAACGGGGGTATAATAGGTGAAGTTATTATCCATAGCTTTTTTTGCCGCTTCCTTAATGTGCTCAGGGGTATGAAAATCTGGCTCACCAAAGCTAAGGCTTATTACGTCGACACCTTTAGCAGCTAATTCGCGACCCATTTTTGCCATTTTAATGGTTTGGGATTCCGACAGGTTATTTATCCTGTTACTTAATGCGCTCATATTGTTGTTTTTGTTACTGCGGCAAATATATAAAATTTGTTTACTGATGATTATAAAACCAGCACAATTAGGAATGTGATTAGATATTTTTGAAACTATTTTCTACCTGTAAGCATTTATATTGGCGGTTAACAATCCATAAATGAATAACTACGTTAATTTTCAGGAGAAAGACATTACAGATGTAGGCGAAAAGGATAAAAAAATGAGCCGTGCCGATAAGATCTTTATTGGTTGTGTGGCGGTTTTTATGCTGATCAATTATATTGTAACAGATATATGTTTTGAAATGTACACCCAAAACATTAGCCTGGCCGAATATATAGGTTGCGGGGTAGTGGTGTTTATAATACTCTCCTATTATTGTGTAAAATACATAGGCTTAAAACGTGTTATAACCTATGTAAACATTGTAATTGGAACCTTATTTCTTTCGGTGTTGCTGGGCATAAATTTGTATGGCACCAGGTTGCTTTATTACGCTGCAAAAGGGAATACGATAACAACCCGGATGGATATTAATAACGTAAAGAAAATTATGTCAAAACGTTCCTTTATCGGGAGTTATATTTTTGCTGATTACGATCATAAAGAACTCCGGTTCGAATCATCGCGTGTTAATTATTATGCTTTAAAAAACGAGCATAGTATGCTTGCAGATATAGGTAAGGCCGGGGCAGATAATTATTATATTACCAGGGTACATTGGCGTATTAACCAAAAAGCTGATGCTCGTAAACAATATTGGGCGTACTGGTTCAGTAACGCGCTGGTGGTTGTTTACGTTGTGGCGGGTATTATAGCGGTTTTGGTGGCAGCAATTTTTTTAAAAGAAAAGCTGGGGATAAAAAAACCTAACTTTTTTACGCGGTTGTCGCCTTTGCAAACCATATTATTAGTGTTTGGTGCTATTGTTGTGTTTATGGTGCTGGTTGTATTGGTAGCATATAGTTATATGCTGATACGGTACGGAAGAATAGGCCGGTATTGAGTAGTTGTTTTTTGATATTAACTTATCTGCAAGCCTAAATTTCCGTAAGTTTGGCCTCTCTAAAAAAAGTTGGTTTTGAAGGAACAAAAAAGGATAATACTGATATCGCTTATTACCGGTGCAGTGCTCATGGTAATGAAGTTTGGCGCATACTTTCTTACAAACTCCAACTTTGTATTAACCGATGCTGCCGAAAGTATTGTGAACGTTATTGCAAGCTCATTTGCGTTTTTTAGCATTTACCTGGCATCGCAGCCGCGGGACGAGAACCATCCTTATGGCCATGGCAAGGTGGAGTATTTTTCGGTATTTATAGAAGGCGCGCTGGTTGGCATAGCAGGGCTTATCATCATCATCAAATCAACTTACAGTATTTTTTATCCCGAGGTTATTCATGACCTGTTATTGGGTGCCACCATAATAGGTGTTACCGGTGCTATAAACGGCGGCCTGGGGTACTACATGATACGTAAGGGGAAATCGCTGCCTTCTATCACTATAGAAGCCGATGGGCATCACCTGCTAACCGATGCTGTTACCAGCAGCGGCCTGGTTGTTGGCCTGTTGCTGATACATTTTACAAATATACTATGGCTGGATAGTGCGCTGTCTATACTTGTTGGTGCATATATTTTATATATGGGTTATAAGCTTATCCGCAGATCGGTAGCCGGGTTAATGGACGAGACCGATTTTATTATTGTAAGTGATGTAGTAAAGGTTTTGGGCGAACAGCGCCGTGAAGAATGGATAGATATACATAACCTGCGCGCGCAAAAGTATGGTAACGAGCTACATATTGATTGCCACCTTACCCTGCCCAATTATTTCGACCTGAACAGGGTGCATGAGGAAGTTAAACTGGTAGAAAAACTGGTGAATAAGAACGCGGGTATTACAACAGAATTTTTTATCCATACAGACCCGTGCCTGCCGGATTGCTGCCACTATTGCAGCATGCCTAATTGCCCAATAAGGAGCGAAGCAAAAACGGAAGATATCCCCTGGACGATGGACAAGGTAATGCGTAATAAAAAACACTATGAGTAAAAAGTTTTTCAACGTACGGGTATACGGTTTACTCATTAATGATGATAACGAAGTGTTAATAAGTGATGAGCAGGAGTACGGTATCCGTTTTACGAAATTCCCCGGTGGTGGGTTAGAGTATGGCGAGGGGCTTATAGAAGGGCTTAAACGTGAATTTGTAGAGGAGTGTAATACCAAAGTAGAAGTGATCAGTCATTTCTATACCACCGATTTTTTTGTAAAATCCGCCTTTAATGATTCGCAGATCATCAGCGTTTATTACCTGGTTAAGGCTGTTTCTGATCTGCGTTTTGCTACCAAAACCATTGTGTTTGATTTTGACGGCGAAGGCGACATATTGCAGGCCTTTCGCTGGGTAAAGTTGAGCGAACTTACAGTAGATGATTTTACTTTCCCGACAGACCAATACGTGACAGACCTGTTAATTAAAACGATATGAATTTAGCTGAACGCGACCTGCAGGTTATATGGCACCCATACACACAAATGCAAACGGCGCAGCCGCCAATACCCATTGTTAGGGGCGAAGGCACTTGTTTATATACCGAAGACGGTACAAAATACATTGATGCCATATCATCATGGTGGGTAAACATTCACGGGCATTCGCACCCTTATATAGCTAAAAAAATAGCCGAACAATTACTGCAGTTAGAGCATGTCATCTTCGCAGGTTTTACACACCCCGGCGCGGTTGAACTGGCCGAGCGCCTGCTGGCCATCCTGCCATCAAACCAGGCAAAAGCATTTTATTCGGATAATGGCTCAACTGCTGTAGAGGTTGCTATAAAGATGTGCCTGCAATACTGGCACAATAAAGGCCAGGAGCGCACAAAAATCATTGCCTTTAAAAATGCCTATCACGGTGATACGTTCGGTGCTATGTCGGTTAGCGGCCGCAGCGCCTTTACCGCGGCTTTTGACAGCCTTTTGTTTGAGGTAGAGTTTATTGACCTGCCGGATGAAAAGAATATAGAAAGTATCAAGTCTTTAGTATCAAGTATCAAGACCAATGTATCATGCTTCATTTTCGAGCCATTGGTTCAGGGCTCTGCAGGGATGGTTATGTATGAGGCAAAATATCTCGACGAATTGATGGCGCACTGCCGTAAGGAAGGGGTAATGCTTATTGCGGATGAGGTGTTTACTGGTTTTGGGCGCACAGGTAAGGCGTTTGCATGTAACCATCTGCAAACACAGCCCGATATTATGTGCTTCTCGAAAGGGTTAACAGGCGGTACAATGGCTTTCGGCCTTACCACATGCACGCAGGACATGTATAACGCTTTTTTATCTGACGATAAGATGAAGACACTTTTCCATGGGCATTCTTACACGGCCAATCCGGTAGCTTGCGCCGCGGCACTGGCCAGCCTTGATCTGTTCGTGGATGCATCAACACAAAAAAACATTGACCATATTGTTGCAAGGCACGCAGCTTTTGCTGATAAAATAAAAGGGCACAAATCCTTAAAAGCAACACGCCAAACAGGTACCATCCTGGCGATGGAATGGGAAACCGGGAATAACACCTCGTACTTTAGCGGCCTGCGCGATAAACTTTACCATTACTTTTTAAATAAGGGTATTATACTACGGCCTTTGGGTAACATTATTTACATTTTACCCCCATATTGCATAACTCATACCGAACTCGATTACATTTACACCACCGTTGAGCAAGCCCTTAACGAGATCTGATAAATATGGAACTAAACACAATACTGCCTCAAATAATTGCCGATAACCATTTACACGCCCGCTGGTTAAATACGCTGTCGTTAATGGAGAATACCGGTGCACGCAAAATATCAGCAAGTGAAGACCCTGCTACGGTTACCTACATTATATTAAAGCATGCCGCCGAAGAACACCGCCATGCCTTTTACCTGAAAAAACAGATAGAAAAAACAGGAAAAGCGCTGCCTACCTATGCTGCAGAGTATCTTATAGCGCCAGCATTCAGTAAATATTATTTAAACCAACTGGATATTGATGTTTGCCGTTACCTGAAAAAAGAATTGCATTTAACCGGCGCCGAATTGCGTTTTGCCGCATACCTGCTGGTAACTTATGCTATTGAGGTACGCGCCGATGAACTTTATCCGATTTACCAGGATGCATTAGATGCTGTTGGTAGCAAGGTGAACGTAAAATCTATCATATTAGAAGAAGAGGGGCACCTGGAAGAAATGATAAACCAACTGCAAAAATTCTCGCCCGAGTGGGAAAGCCATGCGCAAAAGTCGGTTGATATGGAAACACGCTTATTCCATCAATGGGTAAACAGCTTATCTACAGAATTAAACTAAAAACAAAGCCCGGTAATTAAAAACTACCGGGCTTTCATATTTTATAAACAGATTGGTTTAGTTACCGCCGCCGCTCAATGCTTTAAGGTCATCTAAAGTGATCTTGTCAAAGTCAGACGGGATACCAAAGGTACCTGCAGGTACTTTTTGATCTGTTAAGCTTTTAACAGTAACTTCAGTAGATTGCCCCTCGCGGAAAGTGGTGTACTGTACCGGGAAACCACCAACATTAGCATAATAGCTTTGAACTGCTGTTGATGGTGCAGAAACATCATTTGTAACCCATACATCAAAGGTTTTGCCCGATTTAGAATCTTTAGCTACAACTTTTTTGCAGTTAAAACCCGATATAACTTTGGTTTCGGTGCCTGGTGTAAAAGTTAGAACCGGCATTTTTGACATTTCTTCTTCAACCTCGGCCGGAGAATAGATAGCTGCTTTTTTAATAGAAGCAACGGCTACATCAACCAAAACAGCCATATAGCTGTGTTTTGCATCGGTTAAAACCTTAATATTTGCCGGGCCGGCAGAGAAAGTTGCAGCGGCACTATCTGCCCTGAAATAGTTTTTAAGTTCAACTGTTTGGCCTTGCATGCTTGTAGTAACAACCATAACGCCTTCTTTATAAACTTTTTGCGCGCTTGCGCTGATAGCTGTTGCGGTAAGAGCAAGGCCCAGTGCAGCAGTAAATAGTTTGTTCTTCATAGTTTTAATTTAATAGTACAATTTAGTGTGTAATTAACTCGTGTGCAAGTTTTTTAAGATATTTTTAGTTATTTGTACCAATTAGATAGCATATTCAGCGATTTGTTACGTTTCAATACATGGTATTTAAAATCTATATTTTTAGCCGTTTTCAATAAGCTATTTATATATTTATCAGAGCAGCTTCCGTCAATAATCAGCACTTTATTTTTAAAAGAACCGGTATCAACAGGGGGATTGTCACTCAAATACAAATAATCTATCTTTAATTGCTGCGGGATAGACTGTATTTTGCTCGCATCGTTTAAAAGCAGCAGGTTTTTATTTTGAAAGGCCACTAAGCCGCCGCGTTTTAAAACATACTGCGTTTTGACATCTGCATTCAATGGGTACACCTTATAATTGGTAATGCGGCTGCTATCCAAACACGGCTGTACGGAATATTGAAAATTCTTATCATTCTCGGGCAGATCACTTAGCACAATTCCGCTATTGCCATTTTTAAACACAATGCCCGTATGTTTCCTGAGGCTTAAAAAAGTTACCGACCGGGCGCTGTCTGCACTCAATTTTTTAAGGCCAATGCTTATGCTGAATGCCAGGGTGCACCCAAGTGCCGCTGTGATAAGCCATTTCTTTTTATCATATAAAAATAAAAACGCCAGTATAATGATAGCATACAACAGCAGGTACTCCAGTTCACTGAGCCATATTTTGTTAATGCTGGCGTAGGGCGAATGCTCAATAATGGCCAGCACCTTATTTGTCAGCAGGATGGTGTGTTCAAGAACATAGCCTAATGTTTTTGACACATAAGGTAATTGCGGCACTACCAAAAGCAGCAGCCCGCTATACATAATAATGCTTACCGGGATAATGATAAGCAGGTTGCTCACCAAAAAGTAAACCGGGAACTGGTGAAAGTAATACGCGCTGAGCGGAAAAGTAATAACCTGTGCGGCTATCGATACCGAACATGCCAGCCACAACTTATCGGCTACGCTATTCTTAAAACTAAACCATTTGTAAACCATCGGCTGAAAAATAACCAGCCCACCAACCGCGAGGTACGAGAGCTGGAAACCAACATCCGTCAGCAAAAAAGGATCATACAGCAATAACGCGAATGCAGATGCCGCCAACAAGTTTAAACTATTGATATACCTGCTATACGTTTTGCCGCTGATAACCAAACTGATCATCACCGCGGCCCTGCATACAGCGGGCGAAAACCCGGTGAGCAACGCGTAAACCCAAATCAGCGTGATGATGAGCATTGCTTTAAATAGCTTACCACGCTTGTAACCATCCATAAACCCCAGTGCCCAGCCCAGCAGCAAATAAATAATAGCCACATGCCCGCCAGAAACCGACAGGATATGGATTGTGCCTGTTTTGGAATAAGCCTGTAATACCTCATTACTCAGATCGGCCTTATAGCCCAGTATCAGGGTAGATGCTACCGCAATGGCGGTCGTATCCTGCATGTTTTGTTTTAGCTTATCTACAAGGTTTTGCCTTGTGCGCAGTGCGTATGCTATTACCGGGTTGGCTTGCCCGGCTGTAATAACTTTGTACTGGCCGGGATATAAAAATGCCTGGTAGTAAACGTTTTTATTAGCCAGGTACTTTTTATAATTAAACTCGCCGGGGTTAAAGGGAGGGTCTACCGGCGCGTATTTGGCTGGTATCAGCAATTCTTCGCCATAGAATAAGTTTTTAGCCAGTTCATCTTTAATGGTTATCAGTAGGCTACCGGTGGTTTTAGTGGCCTGCCCGTTGCTAACGCGTTGCCTTATATCTGCGGTAAAACGTACCAGGTCGTCTTTTACTTTTGGTTCGGATGTAATAACGGCAACAAGTTGTTGCGATGTGGTTCTCGAAAAATGATCGGGGTTGTTCAGTTCATTGTTGCGAACGGTGATGAATAATCCCAGCAGAAACAGTATCGAGAAAATGAGCACACCGCCAAACCATCGTATTTTGTAAACCTTAAGCGGCGTGTACCACAAATTAAGGCCGATAAATAAGAGGCTTAGTGCTACAAGCACAATTAAAGTAAATGAGGTGTTGATGCCCGGATAGAAGAATCCACAGCCTATGCCAGCTAAAAAGGGGAGTAGAAGTACAATAACAGGTATCTCACCTTTGTGCTTAGCTATCATAGTGTTTTATTCGCGGTGATAAGGCAACCGGGAATAAAATTAGAATATCTGCGGCTAATTACAACTGGTCGCGTACTTCAAGCAGGAATTTTTTCATGTTTTCCAGCGAATCTATCACGCGCTGGTTGTCGCGGGTATCGCCCATATTGTTTTTCAGGTGGTCTTTTGCGCCCTGCAGGGTGTAGCCTTTATCGTTTATCAGGTGGAAGATGATCTTGAAATTCTCCAGGTCTTCAGGGGTAAAGTAGCGGTTGCCTTTTTTGTTCTTTTTAGGCTGTAGTACGCTAAATTCTTTCTCATAAAAACGTAGCAACGACTGGTTAACACCAAACATGGCCGAAACCTCACCCATGGTGTAGTACATTTTGCTGATCTCGCGGTCTTTGTAAGGCATACGCAAATGTAAAGTTTTGATTTTAGATTTCGGAATTTCGATTTCGGATTTTATGGCGCTGCCTGCGGCTTTTCTCCGAGCGTCATTGCGAGGTACGAAGCAATCTCAGAACTTTGCATAGCCGCTTAACCTATCGGGAGATTGCTTCGTCCCTCCCAATGACGGGTTGTTAATGAAAGTGTGAAATTATGTGAAAAAAATTCACATTTTTGCAAACTATTTATTACTATGACCGCTAAAGAAATACGCCAGGCTTTTCTTGATTTTTTCGCTTCTAAAGGCCACATTATTGTGCCAAGCGCACCTATTGTTGTTAAAAACGACCCAACCCTGATGTTTACCAACGCGGGGATGAACCAGTTTAAAGATGTGTTTTTGGGCGAAGCCCCTGCAAAAGCCCCGCGCGTGGCCGATACACAACGCTGCCTGCGTGTTAGCGGCAAGCATAACGATCTGGAAGAGGTAGGTATTGATACCTATCACCACACCATGTTTGAGATGCTGGGCAACTGGAGCTTTGGCGACTACTTTAAAAAAGAAGCCATTGCCTGGAGCTGGGAACTGCTGACAGAGGTTTATAAGCTTGATAAAAGCCGCCTGTACGTAACCTATTTTGAAGGCGACGAAAAGGAAGGCTTGGAGAAAGATACCGAAACCTACGATCTGTGGAAACAGTATGTACCCGAAGACCGCATATTGCCCGGCAACAAAAAAGATAACTTTTGGGAAATGGGCGAAACCGGCCCCTGCGGCCCGTGTTCGGAGATCCATTTTGACAGTCGCCCGGATAATGAGCGTGCCGAAGTTAGCGGTGCATCATTGGTAAACGCCGATCACGACCAGGTGATAGAGATCTGGAATAACGTATTTATGCAGTTTAACAGGCTGAAAGATGGCTCATTACAGCCATTGCCGAACAAACATGTAGATACCGGGATGGGCTTTGAGCGTTTGGTACGTGTGCTGCAAGGTAAGACTTCGAACTATGACAGCGATGTTTTCCAGCCGATGATCCAGTTTATTGCGGAGAAAAGCGGTAAAAAATATAACAGCGCGGCCAAACCCGGCGATGCCGATTGGAATGATGCCGTTGCTATGCGCGTACTGGCCGACCATATTCGCGCCATCAGCTTTGCCATTGCCGATGGGCAACTGCCTGCAAGCAATAAAGCAGGTTACGTTATCCGCAGGATATTACGCCGCGCGGTGCGTTACAGCTACCAGACTTTAGATTTTAAAGAACCATTCTTTAATGAACTGGTGCCGCTACTGGCCGAGCAGTTTAAAGGTGTGTTTGATGAATTATATAGCCAGAAGGATTTTGTGCAGAAGGTGATATTAGAGGAGGAGGTTTCTTTCTTAAGGACATTATCTGCCGGTATCAGGAAATTTAAAGAAGTAACAGCGGGAGGTGATAAAATCATTTCTGGAGCCACAGCTTTTGAATTATCAGATACTTATGGTTTCCCTATCGATTTGACAGAGTTAATGGCTCGTGAAATTGGCGGATCTGTTGATTTGGAAGGGTTTGAACAAGCCCTTCAAGGCCAAAAACTCCGTTCACGCGCTGCTACAGCAGTTAGCGCCGGCGACTGGGTGGTACTTCGCGGTGGCGATAATACCCAGTTTGTAGGTTACGATGAAATGTACACCGACTGCGATATTTTAAAATACCGAAAGGTAACGGCACAGGGTAAAGAGCAATATCAAATAGTACTGAACCGTACACCTTTCTATGCCGAAGGTGGTGGCCAGGTGGGTGATACCGGCATGTTAACCAGCGAATGGTATGATGAGCAGAAAGGCCCATTGTCGTTCGAGGTAACTGATACCAAAAAGGAGAACGGATTAATCATTCATTATGCCAATCTGATGCCTTATTACACACTGGATGGCCCTGCAGAATGGACATTGCCAAACCCAATGCCAACCCGCTTTATGGCGTACGTTGACATGGGCAAACGCATCATGACCAATGCTAACCACTCGGCAACGCACTTGCTGCATGCCGCGTTGAAAGAAACCTTGGGCGAGCATGTAAACCAAAAAGGTTCGTTGGTAAACCCGGATCAGCTGCGTTTTGATTTTTCGCACTTCCAAAAAGTTACCGACGACGAGATAGAAGTGCTGGAACGTATTGTTAACGAAAAGGTACGTGCAGGCATCCCGCTGAAAGAAGAACGCAATGTATATTACGGTGATGCCATTGCAAGCGGCGTTACGGCTTTGTTCGGTGAAAAATATGGCGACTTTGTGCGCGTAATTACATTCGACGATAAATTCAGCAAGGAGCTTTGCGGTGGTACGCACGTACAAAACACTGCCGAGATAGGTTTCTTTAAAATAACCGGCGAAAGCGCTGTAGCAGCGGGTGTACGCCGTATCGAAGCTATCACCAGCTACCATTCCGTAAATTATATCCAGGAAGAAGGCCGTTTGGTTAAAAATCTGAAAGAACTCCTTAGAAACCCAGCCGACCTGGCCAAAAGCGTTGAAAACCTCATTGAGGATAACAACCGCATGAAAAAGGAACTGGAGAAAGCGGTATTGATGAAAGCATCCGGCTTAAAAGATGATCTGGCTAAAACTGCCGAAGCAATCAACGGCATCAATTTCATCGCCCAAAAGGTTGAATTGCCCAATGCCGATGCTATTAAAAACCTGGCTTATAATTTAAAAGATATCGTTCCAAACCTGTTTTTGGTACTGGCAGCCAATATTAATGGCAAACCAAGTATCACGGTAATGATAGACGAGGCCTTGGTGAAAGAAAAAGGCCTGCATGCAGGTAATATCGTAAAAGAGCTGGCCAAAGAGGTTAAAGGCGGGGGCGGCGGTCAGCCATTCTTCGCTACAGCCGGCGGCAGTGATGTAAGCGGTATTGATAACGCTTTAGCAAAAGCCAAAAGCTTTTTATAGGTTAGCTTTGACAACCTTTTAAAAGTTGTCAAAGCTTAAATATTAGTTACTCATTATTCTAAACGAAATGGTGGCACTGTTTTGTCAGTACCCAATATTTAAAAACGTTGATTGTTAGTAGATTGTGAATTTTAGTTGCGTTCACGGCAGTGAACGTGAACGCTGAGGCATGATAGACAAGCATATAAATAAGAAAGGCCGTTTAAAAAACGGCCTTTCTTATTTATACATGAAGATTATTTAGTGTTTACCATGTCCTTTTCCGTTGCCGTTTCCATGCCCTTTTCCGTTACCGTTATTGCCTTTAACTTTAATATATTTTACCTTGTTATGGGCATTGTAAGAGTTGCCACGTATCACAACCTTTTTATTTGAGCCTTTGTATTTGGCATAACGCACACGGTCGGTTTCAAAATATGTATATGCCCTTGGCCTGTTCACGGCAACTTTATAACCATTATCAAGCCTGTAGCTGCTGTACCTGGCAGGCAGGGAGCTCCTCCAAACCCAGTGGCCGCCGTCTAAATAAACAAATTGCTTTTTAGGTGCGTAGTAATAACTCTCAACATCGGGCAGGTAATAGTAATCTACATTTGAGTATTCTGCGGGAGGTGTCCAACTGCCAATATTTAAATTAACACTTATTTGTGCTTTGGCTGTGTTAACGGATGCTGCAAGTATAAAAAGGCTTGCAAATGTTCTTAAAATTAATTTTTTCATGTTTCTTCAAATAAAATTTAAGTGTGTATCGTAAGTGTAAGCATATAGACATATAATTGCTGTAAATGTTTAAATGCCTGGTTGATAATGTATAATATGTGTTTTATTAAAATAAGAAAGACCGCCAGATTGGGCGGTCTTTCTTATTTTAATGTTTTCATATAAATCAATTAATGATGGCCTTTGCCATGCCCTCTGTCACCACCGCCGTGGCCCCTGTTGCCGCCTCCATGGCCTTGTGGTCTTCCTTGTGCGGGGTGGTTAAAGTGCGCGGGGCGGTTAACCACCCTGGTGGGCCTGTTCACAATCCTTGTACGGTTTACCACCCTTGTTGGGCGGTTTACATAATGGGTACGGTTAATTACCCTTGCAGGGCGGTTTACGTAATGGGTGCGGTTAATTACGCGGGCACGGGGCCTATAGTAACGGTCGCGTACAATTACATTTTTTACGCCGCGGTAGTGTGCATAATGCACTCTGTCGTAATTATAATAACGGTAAGGCCTTGGGCGGTAAACTGCTACTTTATAACCATCGTTAATGTTATAGTAGTTGTATCTTACAGGCAGGGTGTTACGCCAAACCCAGTTATTGCCGCTTAAATAAATGTACTGGTGCGTTGGTACGTAATAATAGCTGTTTACATCAGGCAGGTAATAATAATTGGCATCCGCGTATTCCGCAGGCGGGGTCCAGGTGCCAACATTAAGGTTTACGCTTACCTGGGCCTTTGTTTGGGTAACAGATGCTGCCAGTATAAAGCAACTTGCAAGCATCCCTAAAATGAGTTTTTTCATGGTATCTTCTAATTATGTTTCTGCACAGGCAAATTGCATGCCTTATTTTAACAGACCATTACCTTAACGCAAGGTTTAATAAAAAGATTTACACATGGCTAAATATAATAAGGAGGTTTTTGCATGCTTTTCAAAAAATAGCTATAAAAAATAACATATAACGCTATATTTGGCATGTTTGATCAATGCTGAAAAACAGCTGAATATACAATATGGCAGTTCTACAAAGCGGCGTGAGTGATAAGTACGAGTTAGTTGTTGGATTAGAAGTACACGCGCAATTATCTACTTTAAGCAAAGCATTTTCGTCAGATTCGGCAGCTTTTGGCGCCGAGCCTAATCATCATGTTAGTCCGGTATCGCTGGGGCATCCCGGCACATTGCCGCGTATTAATAAAAAAATGGTTGAGTACGCGATAAAAATGGGCCTGGCCTGTAATTGCAGCATTAATCTTAATAATACCTTCGCCCGTAAAAATTACTTTTATGCCGATTTGCCAAAGGGCTACCAAACCACGCAAGATCAGCAGCCTATATGCCTTGGCGGTGGTGTTACCGTAAAACTTGCCGATGGTACTTCAAAAACTATTGCCATCCATCATATCCACATGGAAGACGATGCCGGCAAAAGCTCACACGACCAGCACGATCATTATTCGCTGATTGACCTGAACAGGGCAGGGGTGCCGTTGATAGAAATAGTATCTGAGCCGGATCTGCGCAGTGCCGAAGAGGCCGGCCAGTTTCTGACCGAGATTCGTCGCCTGTTGCGTTACCTTGATATTTGCGATGGCAATATGGAAGAAGGCAGTATGCGTTGCGATGCCAATATCTCTGTAAGGTTAAGGGGGGCGGCCCAGTATGGCAACCGATGTGAGGTGAAGAACCTGAACTCTATCCGGAACGTACAGCGCGCTATCGAGCATGAATTTGCACGCCAGGTAGAGGTTATTGAGAGTGGTGGCCGCATAGATCAGAACACGCTTAACTTTAATGCTGATACGGGCGAGACATCCGTATTGCGCTCTAAGGAAATGGCGAATGATTACCGCTATTTCCCCGAGCCCGACCTGATGCCCGTACAAATAACCGAAGAGCAACTGGCAGCTATCCGGAGCAATATGCCGGCTTTACCAAACCAGCTTTTCGAAAAATATACCCAAAAGCTTGGCCTGTCTGACTACGATGCGGGCGTTATTATTGCCGATAAGGAATTTGCCGCTTATTTTGAAGAACTGATAAAACATACCGCCAACTATAAGTCGGCAGCCAACTGGGTAATGGGAGCTGTACGATCATACATTAACGATAATGACATTAGCATTAGCAACATCGGGATACAACCCGCTATTTTAGCAGGGTTAATAAAATTGGTTGATGAGGGCAAAGTGAACAACTCGGTAGCTGCGCAAAAATTATTCCCGGCAATGCTGAAAGGAAATGGCAAAACCGCCGACCAATTGGCAAAAGAGTTAAACTTGTTGATAAGCGAAGATACAGACGAAGTGGACGGATTTATAAAGGCCGCCTTAGCAAAATACCCTGATAAGGTGGTAGAATACCAAAAGGGAAAAAAGGGCGTTTTAGGCTTGTTCATGGGCGAGGTGATGAAACTTTCCAAGGGTAAAATAGACCCGCAAAAAACCAACAAGCTTTTAATAAAAGAATTAGAATCTAAATAAGATATGAAGAACCGTATTGTTACCTGCCTTGCATTAATGGCAGCAGTTGTTATTACATCATGTAAAGATGCTACCACGTTTACCATATTGGGAACATTGAGCAATGTTGGCGCCATTAAAAAAGTTTACCTGCTTGCGGCAGATAGTGCACAAGTATCTATTATTGATTCAACCAGCGTAGGCTCGGGTAACAATTTTACCTTTAAACACAACGCGCCTTACGCCAACTTGTATAAACTGCGTATTGGTAGTAACATCTATGATATTGTTGCGCAAAATGGCGATAATATCACCTTTAAAACAGACCTGGCTGATGTGAGCCATTCGTACGAGGTAAGCGGATCAGAAACATCCGAAAAAATTAAGGAGTTTAATAAAATAAGCAACCTTTATGGCGAGAAGAACAGCAAGCTATCTGACGAGTACACAGCCAAATCGTCTGCCCTTGGCCATGAGTCTGATTCATTGTTGAAGGTTTATGTGCCGCAATTCCAAAAAAATATTGCGGATTACAGCACCGAGATTTTGAAATTTGTTAACGCCAATAAAAAATCACTTGCAGGTTTTTACGCGGCAACCTCACTGGATCAGTATAAGTATGAGCAGCAACTGGTTGCTTATGCCGATGATATAAAGGGCGATTTTAAAGATAACCCATCGGTACAAACCTTTTTAAAACAAATGGCTGCGGTAAAACCCATATCAGTAGGGCACAAAGCGCCGGAGTTTACTATTAAAAGTATTGATGGTAAAGAGGTGAAATTATCAGACTATAAAGGCAAATATGTAATGCTCGATTTTTGGGCATCGTGGTGTGGCCCTTGTAGGCAGGAAAATCCTAATGTGGTAAAACAGTTCGCCGCATATAAAGATAAAGGCTTCAATATATTAGGGATATCGCTGGATACTGAGAAAAAAGACTGGCAGCAGGCTGTTAATGCCGACAAATTAAGTTGGATGCATGTATCTGATCTTCAAAGGTTTGAAGGGCCTACAGAGCGCCTTTATCACATCGAAGCTATCCCCTCTAATTTTATCATTGACCCACAGGGGACGATAGTTGCAAAGAATGTAACAGGTGCCGATCTTGAAGAATTTTTAAAGAAAACATTTAAATAACCTCAATTAAAGGTTAACTTTTGGCGCTATTTAACAATTTGTTAATATTAAATTAACCGTAAGCTTCTATTAAGGTTATACATTTATGCCAAAATAAATATACATGAGCACCAGCAAACAAAAGATATTAATTGTTGACGACGAACCGGATATTTTAGAGCTGATTGAGTATAACCTGAAGAAAGAAGGTTACCAGGTATATTCTGCCCGTAACGGGCAAGAGGCAGTAGCCGAAGCCAAACGCACACAGCCCGACCTGATCGTACTAGATATAATGATGCCAAAAATGGATGGCATTGAAGCATGCCGCATTATGCGCACCATGCCCGAGTTTAAAAATACCTTTATGGTATTCCTTACTGCCCGCAGCGAAGAGTACTCTGAAATTGCAGGCTTCAACGTTGGGGCTGATGATTATATAGCGAAACCAATTAAGCCCCGTGCATTGGTTAGCCGTATAAATGCCATATTGCGCCGCAACACACCACCAGAAGAAGTTACGGATAACAAACTGGAAATTGCCGATCTGGTAATTGACCGCGAAGCATATCTTGTTTATAAAAAAGGTGTTAAGGTGGTATTGGCCAAAAAGGAATTTGAGTTATTATACTTACTGGCCTCAAAACCGGGCAAAGTTTATACCCGCGAGGTGATCCTGAAAAACATATGGGAAGACTCGGTAGTGGTTACCAACCGTACCATCGACGTACACGTACGTAAACTACGCGAAAAACTTGGGGACGATTGCGTATCCACAGTAAAAGGCGTAGGCTATAAATTCGAAGCATAAAAAAAGCCCTCCCGATTATCGGGAGGGCTTTTTTACTATATAGCGTTTATGCCTTTTTTGTGGCAGCTACTTTCGTTTTTGCTGTGGCGGCAGGTTTAGCTACTGCTTTTTTTGCAGCGGCAACTTTAGGTGCGGCTGCTTTTTTCACAGCAGTAATTTCCGTTTTTGCCTTATCAGTAACAGCTTTAGCTTTGGTTGCGGCCTTTGCTTTAACACCGACAGCTGTTTTTTTGGCTGCGGTTGCGGTGGTTTTAGCTTTATCAGTAACTGCTTTTGCTTTTACGGCTGCCTTTGCTTTAACATTGGCAACTTCTTTTTTAGCCGCGGTTGTTGTTGCTGCTACTTTTTTATCAACTGCTGTTTTAGCTGTAGCTACTTTTTTAGCCACTGGTTTCTTTTTGGCCGATACCGATTCTTTCAGATCGTCAATTTTGTCCTCTGCTTTTTCTTTCAGGTCTTCAGCAGTTTCCTTTGTGCCGTCCCAAAATTCTTCAATGGTTTCTTTTATTTTTTCAAAGAAGCCCTTTTCTTCAGGCTGTGTTTTTTTTGTGCTCATGCTGTTTTTATTTTAGGTAGATGATAGATAGGTATTTAACATTAGTGAATAAAATTTGTTTTTGAGGTGATCTTTTTATAACATCTTAAATCGCTGGTTTATAAGGCGTCTAACTATAATTATTGGGCTGCATTACTTGTTGGGTATTAGTATTATAATGTATATTTATTAAATTTTTTTTGATATGAAAAAGGCGCTACTATATATGGCATTCGCTGTTTTGTGTTTTTCATCTTGTAAAAAAGATAAAAAAACAACGCCCGTGCCGCCAACAGACACTAAAACTTATAGTGTAAAATTTAGGGTGTCGGATCTTAATGGTCAAAAAATAACCTCAACCGGTACTACTAAAGTTAATGATGTAATAGCTATACCTGCGTCAATAACAAGGATTATGTATACGGCAATAAATTCGCAGAATAAAACAGTTTCATTTGTATCACAGAATAGGGGCGGAGACGGTACTTTTGGAAGTATTGAAGATAATTTGCCCCCGGGCACCTATACTATTGATTTATGTGCAGGTACAGGAATACTTGATGGTAATAAAGCCGCTACATACATACAAAAAGAGTTTAGTAGTGATTATTCAAATCTATCTATAAACAATGATGCTTATTGGCTGGATGCTTTTGCAACCTCGTTTAAAATAACAGTAAGTGATCAGCCGATCGATCAATCTGTAAGTTTACATCGCATAGTAGGGCAGGTAACCGTAAATCTACTTGATAAGTTACCGGCCAATGCTTACAGTTTGAAAGTTGATGTAAGCAATGAATCTGATTATTACAGCTTTTTAACAGATAAGCCGGTCCCTTACAATCCTTCGGTTGGTTATAAAATGCATACACATTCCAAAACAATCTTAATTCCTTCGGCAGCTATAGGTACAACTAATTTCATGCAGAGTTACCTCATATTAAATACGGGTTCAGATATTAGTCGTGTTGTAAACATAACCTGTTATGATTTGGGCGGGAAAATAATAGCCCAGGTTAGCTTATCTAATGTTGTTATTCAACGCAATACAAACACAATATTATCAGGAAAAATATTTGGCAGCGATTCTGGATTTAGTATTACGATTGATCCAAATTGGGGAACACCTATAAATATCGGGTTTTAAAAAAAATAAAGCGATGAAGAAAATATTATATAGATCAATTGTTTTTTGCCTGGTATTAACAGCCTGCAAAAAGGATCATAAAATAACAGAAGGCGGAACGCAAAAGGTTACGTTTAATGTAGGTTTTTCTCAAACCATGGGAGAATTCAAGACAGCTGTAGTAAGCAACAAACTAAAGATTAATAGCGCAGACACTTCCGTTACAAACTATGTTAATACCATATTTTACATGGTTTTTAAGGCAGACGGCACCTTATTGCACAATATAAAACAAACAACTGCTGATGCCGGGTTTGGTTCATATACTGATAATTTGGCGCCCGGTACTTATACGGTTGCAATAGCCGCTGCTAAAGGATTAACCATAAGTAAGGAAGGAAATTTAGATGTGCAGAAGATATCCCCATCAGATGCTTTTTCGACCGGAAATTTCTTTTTTAAGAAGATACAGGTAACAGTAGCAAGCAGTGATGTAAACCAGAGTGTAAGCTTAAGTCGTGCTATGTCTAAACTCATTTTAAAAACAAATGATGTAATACCAACCGGGGCAACCTATGCGCGGCTAACTATATCAAGTGCGTCAGGTGTTTCAACAGAGTTTCAATTAAGTACTGAAAGAGGAGTAGCAGACGGTAGGCCTCAGGAAGTTATATTGTTTGGCGGGCATGTAGGCAAACTTGGCACACCTCCACTGCCTAATGGTGTTAAATTGGAGATGAGTTATTTTTTTATTTACTGTACTCCGTTAACTGTGGATATTGAAGTTGCCAGGGCTGACGAGCATGGGGCAATAGACCCACTTTACGGAAAAAAAAGCATATTAAATGTAACGGGTGCGCCTAATTCTATCACCACATTATCAGGTAATTTATTTGGAGGCAACGGAGTGATTGATGATGGTTTTAAAATTGCGATTGACACTACATGGAATACACCAATAAATCAAGGTTTTTAAATTTAAGTATCAGCCAAATTTAGAAACTACAGCATTTGCAAATTTTACCGTATTTTTGCCGGCTATGAAGTTTCCAAAGTTTGCCGACCTGATACTATTTGAAGATGATGATGTTATTGTGGTTAATAAACCGCCGTTCATCAGTTCATTGGATGAAAGGGAAGGAGGCGAGATAAATATGCTGCGCCTGGCTAAGCAATATACAGATGATGCACAAATATGCCACCGCCTGGATAAGGAGACCTCAGGCGCGCTAATTATAGCCAAAAACCCCGAGGCTTACCGTACTGTATCTATGCAGTTTGAGCGGCGTAAGGTAAAAAAGGTTTATCATGCTGTAATTGATGGAACGCATGTTTTTGAAAGCCTGCTGATAGATCTGCCTATCCTTAACGTAGGTAAGGGCAACGTAACCATAAGCCGCCAGGAAGGCAAACGGGCCGAAACCTGGTTCCAGTCGTTAAAATACTATAAACATTATACTTTGGTAGAGTGCCGCCCGGTAACAGGGCGTATGCACCAGATTCGTATACACCTGGCAACACAGCGGGCATCAATAGCAGGGGATGAAATGTATAAAGGGCAACCGGTGTTTCTTTCAAAAATAAAACACAAGTATATTTTAGGGAAAGACCAGGTGGAATTACCCATCATGAAGCGTTTTGCATTGCATGCTTATGAGGTGAGTTTTAAGCTACCATCGGGCCAGGATATAACTGTGCACGCGCCGTATCCAAAAGACTTTGAAACCCTTTTAAAACTATTAGATAAATTTGATAGTTAGAATACAAAAAGCCCCTGTATTATGCAGGGGCTTTTTGTATTCCATTATTATTTTAATAATGGATCTGGTGGGGTAGTATCCCTTACAGCCTTTTTGATGAATGCCGGATCAGGTGGTGTAGTATCTTTCCTGATCTTTAAAGTTGTTGATACGCTTTTTAACGATGGAGTAATTTTTTTGGTCGGGGCGGTGTTATCTTTTTGACAAGAGTAAACGGCAATAGCAACGATGGCTAATAATATGTAAATAACTTTTTTCATTCAATGATTTTTTTTGCAAAAATAAAAAATAATGTAGTTATTTTATTACGTAACAGAATTTTAAAAGTTGCGTATTAATACGTGGTTTTATTATAAATTTATTAAAAAAATATGAATGTTTAGAAGGCTTACTTTCGCTTTAAGCTTAACCTTGTTATTCCTACAGGTTGTGCATATTAATGCGCGCCCAAAAACTATTGTACAACTGCGTCAGCCCCCAATTAACAAGGATACTTTAATTAATATTCTTACCCAACAGGATGCCTTTTTGCGCGAAAAAAGGTTGATTACTTTTACCAAAACATGCCTTAAAGCCGCCGATACAAGTAAATTATCATATGTACGGGATACGTTAAATAGCTATTTTGTAAAATATAACCTGCCCAACAGGGATATTTTTTCGCTTTTTTTAAAAGCTGTTTCATTTAACAATAAGCATGACCTTAAACAAGCCGAGAGTTATATGGCTAAAGCTGTGCAGCTTGCAGAAAAAAGCAATCAAAGTTATTTAATGTTTCAGCTATTAAGCCACCTGGGCTTTATACAAACAGATAAAGGTGATTATATAGGGGCCATTTATAACTACAGGCTTGCAACCATCGAAATAAGGAAGCTAAAAAATAAATTTAAAGACAACAGGCGCGAAGCATCATTAAACATTAATATTTCCGATCTTTTTTATAAGTCGGGCTTTTATTCGCAATCCTTAAATTATCTTGATAAGGCCTGGGCGCTTATAGCCAATGATACAACAGGGAAACGCTTGTTATCAAGTGTAATACTGTATAACAAATCTGAAAATTATTTTAGGATGAATAAGATAGACTCGTTAAGGGCCTATCATGTTAAACTTAATAACCCCGAAAATAAAAACTATAAAATATTTACGTATCGCCAACGTACAGCCTATTATATAACCCTATTGCAGCATAATTATAATTTGGCAATAAAGCAGATAAAAGAATTGCAAAAAAGTAAAGATTATGCACACAACGACTTAGAAGAACAACACTTGGCCGATGCTTATTATATGAGCGGGCAGTTAGATTCTGCAAAACTTGTAATTGGAAAACTGCTTACAGCCGACACCGAAAACAACCAGCCCGAAGTGAAATTTCACCTGTATGAAACGCTGGCCAGGATATTTGAAAAAAAAGGCGATTATAAAGCATCGTCCAACAATTTTATGCTGGCGCTTAAACAGTCGGTTGAAAACAACATCAGGCTAACACAGGTAGGCAGTATATCATCGCAAATAAAAATTGATGAGACAGAAAACTCATACATGCAGAAAGCCGAGATTTATAAACGTGAACGTTTATGGCTACTGTTTATAGTACTTATCGCCGCCTTAAGTATAATAGCTATTGCCCTGTTTTACCGTAATGTAAGGCAAAAGCGCCATTATGAAAAGCTTTTATATGAAGCTAAAAAAGAGGAACTTGCCTTTATAAACTCGCACGAGGTACGCAAACACCTCACCAATATATTAGGTATGATAGATATATTAAAGCATAGCAATAACAAACTGGAAGATTATGCGCAAATAGAAGAATATCTATATAAATCAGCGTCGTTGCTTGATGACTCTATTAAAAACATCTCAGAAAAATTAAATGATGAATAACATTATTGCCAGTTTTATGCTACTCGCTTACAATCAGCGTGTTCTCACGGCCAATAATATCTGCAATACTGGTTTCTGATAAAATTTTAAGCGACGCATCACGTACCTCAATAAACACATCGCGTATACCGCATGTATGTTCCTGGTGGCATTCATCACAACGATGGTAAAAGTTAAGGCTTGCGCAAGGCACCATAGCTATAGGCCCGTCGGTAATACGCATAATACTAACCAGGAAAATTTCCCTGGGGTCTTTGTTTAGACTGTAACCACCGCCTGCACCTTTTTTGCTGTACAGGAAACCCGCGTTACGAAGGTCGAGCAGGATCTGCTCTAAAAACTTTTTTGGGATTTTCTCAAGCTCTGCAATTCTTGATATTTGCATAGGTGGCTTGTCCATGTTCTTGCCCATGACAACCAGCGCCTTTATCGCGTATTTAGTTTTTTTGGATAGCATCTATAAATATAGTACACAAAGTTACATAAACAAATTTGTACAACATAATATGCAAACATAGTATTTAGCTTACACTTTTGTCTGAATGCCCCAGGCTTTTATCCGGGCATGCCATATCGCGTACCAGTTGCTTCAACTCTTTTATGTCGGGGAAACGGCCCTGTTCCTTTCTGTCAAATACCACTGCCTCATTAATGCGAATATTGTATTTGCCCGATGTGTCGCTGGGCTGCAGGGTTACCCCGTAAATATCCTCACTAAAAGTGGTGAGTAACTCTTGCGCCATATATGCCGCGCGCATAAGCCAGTTACATTTTGGGCAATACTCAATAGTGATGGTTGGTTTCATGCCGATTTAAATTATAACAAAATACTTATTAATGTGTCGTTTTGACGTAATGAATTGTTTTGTGAATAAAATTTAGTAATTTCATCATCAATACACCACCCAATTATAAAATAAAATTCATGAAAAAAAGCATATTGTTTTTGATGCTGCAGTTAGCCTGTATTATAGCGTTTGCCCAGGTACAGGTTAAAACCGCTAATGGGATTGTTGAAAGCGTAACCGAAAAATCGGGTGTTAACAGTTTTAAAGGTATCCCTTTTGCACAGCCGCCCATTGGTGAGTTGCGCTGGAAAGAGCCACAGCCGGTAAATGATTGGAAAGGTGTACGCAAATGCGATGCTTTTGGCTATAACCCCATGCAGAAAAAAGTTTTTGGTGATATGGGGTTCCGTTCGCCGGGTATGAGCGAAGATTGCCTGTACCTGAATGTTTGGGTACCCGCAAAACCATCAAAAACTAAACTACCTGTACTGGTTTATTTTTATGGAGGGGGCTTTGTAGCGGGTGATGGATCTGAAGCGCGTTATGATGGCGAAAGTATGGCGAAAAGAGGCATTATTGCCTTAACTGTAAATTACAGGTTAGGAGTGTTTGGGTTTATGGCCCACCCGGATCTGACTAAAGAGTCTGTACATCAATCATCGGGCAACTACGGCCTGCTTGATCAAAACGCGGCATTGCGTTGGGTACAGCAAAATATTGCTGCGTTTGGTGGCGACCCCAAACGGGTTACCATTGCGGGCGAATCGGCAGGTTCTATAGCGGTATCGGCGCAAATGGTATCACCGCTATCAAAAAAACTGATAGCCGGCGCCATTGGTGAAAGCGGTGCAATGATAAAACCGACACTGGCGGCTATCCCGCTTACAGAAGGTGAAAGCAACGGAGTGAAATTTGCCGGGATGACAGGTGCGAAAACATTACATGAACTACGCGAGATACCGGCGGATAAACTGCTTGATGAAGCCTCTAAACCCGGAGTGCCGTCTATGCAGTCAGCAACTATAGATGGCTATTTTTTAACCAAAAGTCCCGCTGCATCATTCGTATTGGGCGAGCAGGCTAAAGTGCCTCTATTAGCCGGCTGGAATTCGGCAGAGATACCTTACCAGGCACTTATGGGTGGAGATGCACCAACGCCGGAAAATTATGCCAAAAAGGTAAAAGCTTTATATAATGATAAGGCCAACGAGGTTTTAAAACTATATCCGGGAGGTACGCAGCAGGAGGTTGTCAAATCGGCCACTGAACTGGCCAGCGATAGGTTTATAGTTTATAGTACCTGGAAATGGACAAATGCGCACACCTCAACCAGCGGCAAACCGGTTTACCGTTACTTATTCTCTAAACCACGCCCGCCTATGACAGCTAAAATGGTCAACGCCAAAGCCGGGCTTGCCGGTGGCATTATAAAAGGCGGTGCCGAAATGCCCGATGCAAATAAAGCGCCTGAGCCATATGTGGGGGCCGCGCATGCATCAGAAATTGAATATGCAATGGGTAACCTGGCTACCAACACCACCTATGCCTGGACGCCTGAAGATTATAAAGTATCGGCCACTATGGAAAGTTACTTTGCCAACTTTATTAAAACCGGTAACCCTAATGGCCCTGCATTACCAAAATGGAACGCTAACGTAAAAGGCGGTGCAGTTACCTATATCAATATAGATGTAAAGACGATTTTGGAAAAAGAAAGCACACAACTTAGGGGCAGATATGTGTTTTTAGATAAACAGTATTTGAAGTAATTTGTAATTACCTAATAGTTTATAAATAACAAAGGGCGCAAAGATCTGATCTTTGCGCCCTTATATTTGATGAGGATACTATTATAAATGTATCACTTCGCCATATGCATCAGCAGCAGCTTCCATAACAGCCTCACTCATGGTAGGGTGAGGGTGTACCGATTTGATGATCTCGTGACCGGTAGTTTCCAGTTTGCGCGCAGTAACCACTTCGGCGATCATTTCAGTAACGTTATGACCCAGCATGTGTGCGCCAAGCAATTCACCGTATTTAGCGTCAAATATCAGTTTTACAAAGCCATCTTTAGCTCCGGCAGCACTTGCCTTGCCCGATGCCGAGAACGGGAATTTGCCTATTTTAAGTTCGTAACCAGCTTCTTTAGCTGCTTTTTCAGTGTAACCAACAGAAGCAACTTCAGGCATACAATAAGTACAGCCCGGTATGTTGTTATAATCTAAAGGCTCGGGGTTTTTACCTGCAATTTTCTCTACGCAGATAATACCTTCGGCAGATGCAACATGTGCTAATGCCTGGCCTTTAACAATATCGCCAATGGCGTAAACGCCGTCAACATTGGTTTTATAAAAATCATCAACCAATACCTTGCCTTTATCAGTTTTAACACCGTTCTCTTCAAGGCCAATGCCTTCAATATTGGTAGAGATCCCAATGGCAGATAAAACAACATCAGCCTCTAACACGATGTTGCCTGTAGCGGTTTTAACATTAACCCTACAGCCTTCGCCGTTGGTATCAACAGATTCAACAGTTGAACCTGTCATGATGTTAATGCCTTGTTTTTTAAGGATGCGTAACAAGCCTTTTGAGATCTCTTCATCCTCAAGCGGAACAATGTTGTCTAAAAACTCAACAACAGTTACCTTGGTGCCAATTGCGTTATAAAAATAAGCAAACTCGATACCTATAGCGCCCGAACCTACTACAACCATAGATTTTGGCTGTTGCGGCAATACCATGGCCTGGCGGTAACCAATTACTTTTTTACCATCCTGTTTAAGGTTTGGTAACTCGCGCGAACGGCCGCCCGTAGCCAATATGATATTTTTGGCTGTGAAATCTTTAGTGGTGTCGTTGTTTATCTTTACGGATACAGTACCTTTTGACTTTAAAAATCCTGTACCTATAATAACATCAATTTTATTTTTTTTCATCAGGAACTGAACACCTTTGCTCATACCATCGGCTACGCCGCGGCTCCTTTTTACTACAGCTTCAAAATCAACTTCTCCACCGCTGGTTTTTATACCGTAATCGGCAGCGTGGTTTAAGTATTCAAACACCTGGGCACTTTTTAATAATGCCTTTGTAGGGATACAACCCCAGTTTAGGCAAATACCCCCAAGCGATTCTTTTTCAACAATAGCGGTTTTTAAACCCAATTGTGATGCGCGGATAGCAGCAACATAGCCGCCCGGGCCCGAACCAATAACAATTAAATCGTAATCCATATAGTATGTATCTTTTATGATTTTTGGAATGCCAAAGCTAACTAAAAAGCAGTGGAAATGAAAAACCGGGATGTGATTTAGGATGAGAGTGTAAAATGTACGATAAATGCCTGTTAATCAAAAAGGTTTTTTAAAATATGACATTGTTAATGTAAATATCACACTAACCATTCATCTAAATTTCATTTTTGCTTAAATAACATGTAAAGTGTTGAAAAATATATAATTATTGTTAACATTAACTTAATATACTAAATCCCCCTATTAGTTATCTTTGCCCCATTAATTCACTTAATGAGTAATTCACTTAACAGTTAACAAAAAAAACAAACATGAGAAAACACTTACTTCTCTTAATTATTTTCCTGTTTACTGCTGTAGCTACCTTTGCACAGGTAACATCAAGTAGCATGTCGGGAACAATCAAAGATGCCAAGGGTATTACATTACCCGGAGCAACTATCAAAGCTACGCACGTTCCGTCAGGAACTGTGTATTCGGCTGCCTCAAACAAAGACGGTTTGTTCAACATCCCGGGTATGCGTGTAGGAGGGCCTTACACTGTTGAGGTGAGCTTTATTGGTTTTAATAAAGCTACTCTTAGCGATATTACTCTTCAATTAGGCCAGCCTTACATCCTAAACACAACCTTAACCGAAACAGGTTTAGAGTTACAGGCTGTGACTGTTAAAGCCAGCAGGAAAATTGTAACCGCTAAAGCAGGTGCAAGCACAAACGTAAACAGAACAGCGCTTTCAACTTTGCCTACTTTCTCAAGAAGTATCACAGATTTTACGCGTTTAACGCCACAGTCTACAGGCTCAAGCTTTGCAGGCCGCGATGCGCGTTTAAACAGTGTAACTGTTGATGGTGCTAACCTTAACAATACATTCGGTACATCATCAGACCTTTTACCGGGTGGTGGTACACAGCCAATCTCTATCGAAACTTATGATGAGCTTTCGATAAACATTGCTCCGTTTGATGTTAGGCAATCAGGCTTTACAGGTGCAGGTATTTACGCTACTACAAAAAGCGGTACCAACACTTTCCATGGTTCTGCTTATACCTACTACAAAGATCAGTCTTTTAACGGTCAGTACATTGGTGATAACTTTATTGGCAACAACGTTGCTAAAGCAAGTACCAAAACTTACGGTGCTACTTTTGGCGGCCCTATCATCAAAAATAAATTATTCTTCTTCGCCAATTTTGAGAAAGAAAATTCTACCACGCCAGGTATATCTTACTCTCCAACAGGTGGTTCTGGTAACGGTACTGTAGCTGCAACACCAGTTGCAGATCTGCAAAAGGTATCTGATTACCTGAAAACTAAATACGGTTATGAAACAGGTAAATTTGATAATTTTGATGCTTTTAAACCTAAAAACACAAAGTACTTAATTAAACTAGACTGGAACATCAACGATAAAAACAAGTTGACCGTTAAATACAGTTACTTAAATGCTACCAGCGATCAGCAAATAAATGCGGGTAGTACACCTAACAATGCTCCTTATTCTGTTTCAAACGGAACAGGTGGTACAATTAGCCGTGGTAGTGGTGGTTTAGTTAACAACCGTTACAGCAACCAATCAATCGCTTTCGAAAACTCTAACTATGGTTTCGTAAATAAAGTAACTACCGGTACTGTCGAGTTAAACAGCAGCATTAGTTCAAAATTCTCAAACCAGTTGTTAGCAACTTTTAAAAAGTATGATAATCCACGTACTTCAAAAGGTCAGATTTTCCCAACAATTGATATCTATAACGGTGCGGGAAGCAACTACATTACAGCAGGTTCTGATCCATATACCAAGTATAACGCGGTTATTGACAATACCTACAGTATTTATGACAACTTAACCTATTACGCAGGTAAACACACAATTACCGGTGGTATTAACTATGAGTACCAAAAAGTTGGTAACGCGTTTATGCCGGGTGCAGCAGGTTCATATATCTATAACTCGTTAAACGATTTCCTTACTGATGCCCCACCTGTACAATTTACTTACAACTACTCTTTAATACCGGGTGTTGACCAGGTATTCTCTGCTAACTTAAAAGTTGGTACGATAAGCCTGTATGCACAGGATGAGTATGCCGTTAGCCCTAATTTTAAATTAACTTACGGTTTACGTGCTGATAAGAGTATTTACCTGGAAAACCCGGTAGAAAACCCGCAAATGACAGCATTGTTATTGCCGGATGCTAACGGTACTTTAAAATCATACAACTCTGGCTTATGGCCAAAGTCGCCAATATTACTTTCACCAAGAATGGGTTTCAGATGGAGCCTGCTTGACGATAATTCATTAGTAATACGTGGTGGAGCAGGTATCTTCACTGGTAAAATACCTTATGTATTTTTAACTAATAGCCCAAGTAACAGTGCCATGTACAACTTTGGTGGTGTTGCTACAACTGCACAGCTTGCTGATATCAAATTACAAGCAGATCCAAGTGTATATGCCAATTTGTTCCCACAAGCTGCAGGTACAGCAATACAATCGGCTACTGTTTTAATTGACCGTAACTTTAAATTCCCACAAGTATTCAGGACTAACTTAGCAGTTGAGAAAAACCTTGGTAATGGCTTCACTGCAACTTTAGAAGGCTTATACACTAAAGATATCAACGCGGTAAGAATGCGTAACGCAAACTTAAAAGCGCCAACTGGTGTATTAGTGGAAGGCGACTTATCAAGGCCACGTTATACAGGTACAGCAGCAGACAGGAATATATACCCTGCAATAAACTCGGCCATTGTTTTAGAAAACACCAACAAAGGTTATGCAAGTTCTTTAACTGCACAAATAAGCAAATCGTTTACTGGTGGTTTTACCGCTACAGCAGCGTACACTTACACACAAGCTAAAGAAGCTTTCTCATCATCGGGTACAACTGCAGCTAACATTTGGACTTCAACTGCTAACGTTGGTACTACTAACGATGTTGAGAGTGGTTACACTAGTTTTTATGTGCCTCACCGTGTTGTTGCTTCTGCATCATACAAGTTTAATTATTTAAACCACGCAGCTACTACAATTGGTTTATTTTATCAAGGCCAGGCAGGTAGCAGCCCAATAAGCTACGTAGTTAACGGTGACCTTAACGGTGATGGTAACGCTTCTACCGACTTAATGTACATCCCTAAAAAAGCAAGTGAGTTAACTTTCCAACAATACAATACTACAGTTAACGGTGTGGTTTATACTTACACCCCTGCGCAACAAGCTGCTGCTTTAGAGCAATTTATAAAAAATACACCTTACCTGAACGGGCACAGAGGTCAGTACGCGCAACGTAATGCTGCTTTCTTACCATGGTACAACCGTATTGATGCAAACATTCTGCAAGATTTTTACATCATGGCAGGTGGCCAGAAACATACTTTACAACTTAGTGCAGTTGTTATCAACTTACCTAACTTGTTAAACAAAAACTGGGGCATCCAAAAACAAATTACCTATAGCAACCCACTTACATACGTAAGTACAGATGCAAATACAAACGTGCCAACTTACCAAATGCGTCAGCTTAATGGTACCTTAGTTAATACGCCGTATGTTAATGCTACAACTGCAGCTACTACCTGGAGTTTATTAATTGGTGCTAAATACATATTCTAAAATTAGCAGTTGATATTGTTAAACATTAAAATAAAAAAGATGAGAAAATATATAAATATTGTATTAGCCGCACTGGTAACATTAACCATGTTTAGCTGTACAAAAAAGGCTGATGTTGCAGCAATTGAGCCAAAATTGCCAGCTATAAAACTAAGCAGCTTTGGTTACCAGCAAGTTGGTCCATTTATAATATCTGGAAGTACAGCTAACACTTTGCTGATTAACTTTGGTGCTACACTTACTAACGAGCAAACTGGTGCTTTTAAATTGGAAGTATTAGAGGTACAGCCAACGGTTGGAGGTGTAACCCCGTCACCGGTATTAAAAACTACAATTAACTTTGCTTCATGGAATGGTTATGATGATACATCTACCCCAACCACTACTCCAGCAGTTATTGTACATACTATTACCGCCACGCCACAAACTACCACTTATCCAAATACATCAGTATTGGCAGGTACTATCCTGTTAAAATTAAGTGCTATGGGTTTAACAGCTGGGAAAACTTACACTGTAAGGGCTACAGCTTTTAATAAAGATGGCAGTAAATCTTCAGTATTTACTCAAGGTTCATTCTTTTCAACCAAGTAATAGCAGGGTCTTTATAAACGAAGAAAGCCTCCCAATTTGGGAGGCTTTCTTCGTTTATAAAGGTTTGAAAATTTTAATTATAAACAAACTCGCCGTATGGCGAAGTTACTGTTACCTGCTTTTTATCAGCAGCCTCTACACGGCCTATTATCTGTGCGTCAACACCGAAGCTTTTTGAGATAGTGATAAGATCTTCAGCAATTTCTTGAGGTACGTATAGCTCCATACGGTGCCCCATGTTGAATACCTTGTACATTTCCTGCCAGCTGGTATCAGATTCTTCCTGTATCAGCTTAAATAGTGGCGGAATAGGGAACAGGTTATCTTTAATGATATGCAGGTTATCTATAAAGTGCAGCACCTTGGTTTGCGCGCCGCCACTGCAATGTACCATGCCGTTTATCTGGCTGCGGTATTTGTCTAATATGGCTTTAATGATAGGGGCGTAGGTACGCGTTGCCGATAATACCAGCTTACCTGCGGTAATGCTTTCGCCATTGCCGATGTCAATTTTGTCAGTAAGGTTTTTGCTGCCACTGAATACAAGGTCGTAAGGTACGGCCGGGTCATAGCTTTCAGTGTATTTATTAGCAATGGTTTTATTAAACACATCATGGCGGGCAGATGTTAAGCCGTTAGATCCCATGCCACCGTTATACTCTTTTTCGTAGGTTGCCTGCCCGTAAGATGCCAAACCTACAATTACATCACCGGGTTTTATGCGGTCGTTAGAAATAACGTCATCGCGTTTCATGCGGCATGTTACGGTACTATCAACAATAATGGTACGTACCAGGTCGCCTACATCGGCGGTTTCGCCACCGGTAGAGTAGATGCCTATGCCGGCATCACGCAGTTCAGCTAAAATCTCTTCAGTGCCGTTAATGATAGCGGCTATTACTTCCCCTGGGATAAGGTTCTTATTTCTTCCGATGGTTGATGATAGCAGGATATTATCGGTAGCGCCTACGCAAAGCAAGTCATCAAGGTTCATGATAATAGCATCCTGGGCAATACCGCGCCATACAGAAATATCGCCGGTTTCTTTCCAGTAGGTGTAAGCTAATGACGATTTAGTACCGGCGCCATCAGCATGCATAATATTACAATACGCAGGGTCGTTAGTTAATATATCGGGTACTATTTTGCAGAAAGCTTTTGGAAATATCCCTTTATCAATGTTTTTAATGGCATTATGTACATCATCTTTTGATGCAGATACGCCCCGTTGATCATATCTTTGCGAAGAAGTCATGGGCAAATATACTGCATAATTAATATTTGTACGTGGTAAATTGCTACATTGCCATTTCTGCACTCGTATATGTTAAAATCTATCAGTTACAAAATTGCCCGCTGGCGCTCAAAACGTAATACACAACGTAATTTCTTAATTTATTGCAGTGTATTTATAGGCCTTTTTGGAGGGCTTGCAGCAGTAGCTTTAAAGTTTTTGGTGCATGTAATGGAAAATGTTAGCCGTAATATTTCATCTCATTTGCCTTATCATATTATATATGTTTTTTTGCCGGCCTTTGGTATTCTGCTCACAGTTGCCTGGCAGCACTTAATTAACCGCGACCGCATGCAAAAGGGGATAGGTAATATCCTTATTAATATAAAGAAGAACCGGTCAAATATCAGGTTTAATAATATTTATGCCCATTTGGTTACCAGTTCACTAACGGTTGGGTTTGGTGGTTCGGCCGGGTTAGAGGCACCTATTGTTTGTACGGGTACAGCCATAGGTTCAAATGTTGGCAGGTTTTTCAACTTAAGCCCGTACGAAAAAACAGTGCTGCTGGCAGCGGGCGCATCAGCAGGTATTGCAGCTGTATTTAACAGCCCCATAGCCGGAGTTTTGTTCTCATTAGAGATACTAATAGGCGAAATAACTATCCCAACATTTATACCGCTGTTAATTGCGTCGGCAACAGGTGTGGTGGTGTCAAAAGTATTATACTCGGGGCAGTTGTTTCACCTTGTTACTGATGGTTGGGTTTTAAATGCTATTCCCTTTTATATTTTATTAGGTGTTTTAAGTGGTTGGGTATCGGTTTATATTGCAAAAGTTGCGGGCAAGCTTGAGAAAGGTATCCTGCTAAAGCAAAGCCGGTATGTGCGCGCGCTTGGTGGCGGTTTGCTGCTTGGGCTAATGATCATGGTTTTTCCGGCCCTGTTTGGCGAAGGGTATCATTATTTGCAGCAAATACTAAATGGTAACTTGGAAGCTTTAAAAGAAGAATCGTTCTTTCGTGAATGGCTTGCAAACCCATGGGTAATGCTTTTGTTTATTGGGGCGCTTGTTGTAACAAAAATTGTAGCCGCAGGGATAACTATTGGTGCCGGTGGAAACGGCGGTAGCTTTGCACCATCAATGTTTACCGGGGCATTTTTAGGTTTATTTGTTGCCTTTGGCGTAAACCAAACAGGGCTGGTGCATTTAAATACAAGTAATTTTATTGCTGTTGGCATGGCCGGGGCATTAAGCGGGGTGTTGCATGCGCCGTTAACTGCTATATTTTTAATTGCCGAAATAACGGGTGGGTATGTATTGTTTATCCCGTTGATGATCGTATCGGCTATGTCGTACATTATATCACGCATGTTTAATAAACACAATGTTTACTGGCATGGCCTTGTTCATGAAAATAACATACACCCGGGGCATGATAATAGTATGCTTGATGCTATACAGCTTGATAGTATTATAAACAAACAGTTTAAGGTGATTAATAAGGATATGCCGATTGCCGATTTTTACAATATTTTATCTCAAAGCCAGGCCAATATATTTGCTGTGTTGAGTGCCACAGGCGCGCTTGAAGGTGTGGTGCTAATGGATGAAGTACGTAAACATTTATTTAACAGGCTGCCGGAAGGTAACGATACTGTAGCCGATATTGTAGTTGCCCCACCGGCAATAGTTGACTATGATGAACCCGTAAGCGATGTGATGGAATTGTTTGACGGATTGGATGTTTGGCAGCTACCGGTAGTTAAAGATGGGATTTTTATTGGCTTTGTTTCCAAATCAGCATTGTTAAGCAAATATCGCGAGGTTATTATACATCAGCATAATCAGGCAGATATATTTGCACGATAAGTTATAAAAAGAAAGGGCTGGTGTTAATACCGGCCCTTTCTTTTTTGTATTGTTGTTTACCTTATAAACAGTAGTTCCCTGAATTTTGGCAGCGGCCAAAGTGTATCATCAACCAATTGTTCAAGCTTATCTACATGGTAACGGATAGGTTGGAAAAAGCTTTTAACCTTCTCGTCATAAGTGATAGCGCGTTCGCGAAGGTCTTCAATAACATTCGCTTTTTTGCGTTCGTTTATCATCTCCTCTACATTATCTTTTATAAAGTTAACATGCTCGGCAATTTTGGTTATAATATCAAGCTGGGCTTTGTAAGTGCTTTTATCAAGGCCAAGATCTTTCAGGCCTTTAACATTTTCAATCAGTTTAGATTGGTATGCTATAGCCGCCGGCACAATAACGTTTAGGGCCAGCTCGCCCATTACGCGTGCCTCTATCTGTAGCTTTTTGTAAAAGCTATCCAGCAGTATTTCGTGGCGTGCATGCGCTTCGCGGGTTGTAAATAAGCCTGTTTCTGCAAAAAGCTCTGCGGTTTTTTCAGATATAAAAGCATCCAGGGCCTTTGGCGTTGTTTTGATATTGGCCAAGCCACGCGCTTCGGCTTCTTTTTCCCATTCTTCGCTATAGCCATTACCCTCAAAACGTATGTTACGCGATTCCTTGATGTAGCGTTTTATTACCATCATCAGTGCAACGTCCTTTTTCTCGCCTTTTTTGATCAGCTTATCCACGTCAATCTTAAACTTCTTAAGCTGATCGGCCATGATCAGGTTCAATACCGTCATAGGGCTGGCCGAGTTGGCTGATGATCCAACCGCGCGTAATTCAAACTTATTACCGGTAAATGCAAAGGGCGACGTGCGGTTACGATCGGTATTATCCTTTAGTATCTGCGGTATTTTGGGGATACCCTGCCAAAGCGAGTTCTCCTCTTTTATTTTTTTGCTCAGGCGCGATGTATCAATATCATCTAATACCTCGTTTAGCTGGCTACCCAAAAATATCGAAATAATAGCAGGCGGGGCTTCGTTAGCGCCCAGGCGGTGATCGTTATTTACCGATGCTATGGATGCCCTTAATAAATCGGCATGCTCATAAACCGCTTTTATGGTATTCACAAAAAAGGTAAGGAACATCAGGTTGTTTTTTGGCGTTTTGCCCGGCGATAAAAGGTTTTTACCCGTATTGGTTATCAGCGACCAGTTATTGTGCTTACCAGAGCCATTGATGCCCGCGTAAGGTTTTTCATGCAGCAATACTTTAAAGTGATGGCGTTTGGCAACCCTGTCCATAATATCCATTAATAACTGGTTATGGTCAATGGCCAGGTTTATTTCTTCATAAACAGGGGCGCACTCAAATTGCGATGGCGCAACCTCATTATGGCGTGTTTTTAATGGGATGCCTAATTGCAGGGCTTCTGTTTCCATTTCCTGCATAAAAGCATATACGCGGCTTGGGATAGAACCAAAGTAATGATCTTCCAGCTGCTGGTTCTTGGCCGACATGTGGCCAAATAGCGTACGGCCGGTAAGCGATAGGTCGGGCCTTGCATTAAAAAGGGCTGTGTCAACTAAAAAGTATTCCTGCTCAATACCTAATGATGCATTAACCTTCTCGATGCTTTTATCAAAGTAGTGGCAAACATCAACCGCAGCTTTATCTAAAACGCTTAATGCCTTTAAAAGAGGTACTTTATAATCAAGCGCTTCGCCGGTATATGATACAAATACCGTTGGGATACATAAGGTGCGGCCTATGATGAAGGCAGGAGATGATGGATCCCAGGCAGTATAACCCCGGGCCTCGAAAGTATTACGGATACCACCGCTCGGGAAACTGGATGCATCAGGCTCCTGTTGGGCAAGGGCATCGCCGCTAAAGCGTTCAATAGCACCACCATCAGCTGTAGGTTCAAAAAAAGCGTCATGTTTTTCGGCAGTAGTACCGGTAAGCGGTTGGAACCAATGGGTGTAGTGTGTAGCGCCTTTGCCCATAGCCCATGATCGCATTGATGATGCTACCTGCTCGGCCATGTCACGGGGGATGGGTACACCATTATCGATAGAATCTACAATTACACTATAGGCATCTTTAGATAAAAACTCCTTCATTTTTGGTTTATCAAAAACATTTACGCCGAAGTAGTCGGATATTTTGGCGGAAGGAAGCTTTACCTCCAGGATTTCTCGGTTTAACACAGCTTGTAAGGCCTGGAAACGTGTATTAGACATGATGGTAATAATTGGTTCAGCCCAAAATTATAAAATCATTTAAATAGTAAGCGGTTTTGACCATAATTATATATGGATAATAATATCTAAACAAAAACCAGTTTTCTTTACTGTTTTTAGGGGTAATGTAGTGATTGTGGGGTTTTTTTTATTGATTTTGTTATTTTAATTGCCTCGTTAAATGAATTTTAGCCTTAGATTATTGTGATTATTGTTTTTTGTTTACCTATTTATTGTTTTTTATAAAAATTAGAAATAAAAACAATGGGTTTAATGTAAGTAATTATAAAATGTTGATAAATCGTTATATTTTTTATACTAAAATGTAAAATAGTTCTTGTTTTTATTAAATATTATCGTGTATTTAGTAAAAAATATAATTAAAGCATTGTTTTTGAATGAAAATTATATTTTTTTATACAATATTTTATATTGTTTGTAAAATAACGACTAAATATATAGATATAGTGAGGGTGAATTAGGCTTTAATGGTCGTTTTTGCAATAATTATTACAAGTAGCAATCAATAATTAACTAAACAATAACTAATCATTAAAAATTAAATCCCTTATCATGAAAAAAAGACTTTTACTTTTATCTTTCTTTGTTGCATCAGTATTTGCAGCCAGTGCGCAGGACACTACCAAAGCAGATCCACCCCTAATCATCTCAGGGTCGGTTGATACCTATTACAAATACGATTTTTCGAAACACAGTAATATCCCTACCAGCTTTGCATCAGACAATAACTCTATTTCAATTGGTATGATAGACTTGGCTTTGAAGAAAAAAGTAGGTAAAGCTTCTTTTGTAGGTGAATTGTCTTTTGGTCCGCGTGGGCAAGCGCAATCAATACCAAACAGCGACGATGGCAACAGCTTCCACATCCAAAACCTGTATGTATCATATGATGTAACCGATAAATTTAATTTAACGGGTGGTTATATGGCAACATTTATGGGTTATGAAGTAATTAGCCCGGCTGGTAACTTTAACTACTCAACCTCGTACCTGTTTACCAATGGTCCGTTCCAAAACCCTGGCTTTAAAGCAACCTATGCTTTTACAAGCAAAGTTAGTTTAATGGCTGGTATATTTAACGATAGCTGGAACGCTTACACATCTGTAAACCAGGTAAACACTTTTGGGGCGCAATTGATGGTTGCACCGGTAAAAGGCTGGACAGCCTACCTGAACGTTTTAACAGGTAAATTATCAGGCACTGAGTTTGATTTAACAACCAGCTACCAAATTACCGATGCCTTTAAATTAGGTTTAAACGCGGCTACATTTAAACCTGCCGACGTAGTTGGTACAGGTGGTTTTACAGGCGTTGCTTTATACCCGCAATTGGCTGTATCTAAAGATGTAACATTTGGTTTAAGAGGTGAATACTTTAAAACCAAAACAGGTAGCTACGCAACTTTAGGCCCTGCACCAGGTAGTTCAGTATTTGCAACAACTTTAACAGCAAACATTAAAGCAGGCCCGCTTACTGTTATCCCCGAGTTTAGGTTAGATAACAATAAAGACGTGAATGATGGCTTTATTAACAAAAGCGGCGCGCCAACTAAAAATGCATCACAATTTGTACTTGCAGCGGTATACGCATTCTAATTTAAGATTTTAAACGATCTGATTTTTTATAAGCCATCCGTATAACCTGCGGATGGCTTATCTTTATCCTATGAAAAAAGCATTATTCAGCCTTATATGTTTATTATGCGCGCAAATAGCGTTTGCCCAGAAAGATTCATTAGCTTTTGATGAAGGCAATAATTATATTTATTACAGGGTAGTTGATAAACCCACCTTATCTGCCGATACCTTATACAAACGCGGCTGGGATTTCGCTGCTGCATTTAATCAATCAACCAAACCTGCAAAAGGCAAGGCCGAAAGCACATTGAATACATCCGGCAAGTTTATAGTATACAGTGGTGTGTCCTTAATGCGCAAGGAAGGCGGGGAGATAAGCTACACCATTAACATCCAAACAAAAGATCAACGATACCGCTACCGTATAAGCAATTTTGTATTTAAACCATACCAGCGCGACAGGTTTGGTAATATGGTACCTATCCCGGGTATAGAAGTTCCGCTTGAAAAAATGAGCACCAAATACGGTAAAAAAGAAACCGATAACTACCTAGACCAGATAGCCAGTTTTTGCATTAACACCGCGTCTAAAATTAAACAGGCAATGGATAAGCAGCCTGTAATTAAGAAAGCAGAGCCTGTGAAGAAGGTTTCGACCGAAAACTGGTAAACATTCGTCCCAAATATATTCCTTTCAACCAAATATAATTTGCAATAAATGGATATATACAGTATAAAAATTTTATATATCTATTTATTCAATTAATTGTTTCGTAAAAATTCAAATTTACAAAACATTTTATTTGGCAAATGCGTTAATTAGTAAAATAAAATTTCAAACGCTATGCTTAACACAAAACTTAATCTGTACAACCCCGATTGGATCGAGCTTGTATTTTCTAACCGAAACAAGGCTTACGGCGCCTTTGAATTGAGGCAGCATTATGGGCGCACCATGATTAAAGCCATGCTGATTGCAATTACTACAATTGTATCAGCTGCTGTAATGTACACTTACATTGTAGGTAAAACTCCCGGAGAAATTATAAAACAGGTGGTAGTTGTGCTTCCGACAATAGAGCCGCCCAGGATAGAGCTTCCTAAAAAAGCAGAACCACCGGTAAAACCGGCCGCACCAGAAAAACAGATGCCGCCTGCTAAAACAACGCAGTTTATAACACCGGTACCTACATCCGAACCGATAACAACTGATCCACCTAAAATTGCTGACCTTACAGGTGAGATAGGATCAAAAACAACTGAAGGTAAGGATGGTATGGCACCTATTGTTGACCCTGTACCTACAACCGGAGGTACTGGCATTGCACCTGCAGAGGATAAAACTATCCATGATACCTTCGGGCTGGAATTTATGCCCGAACCAATCGGAGGAACCAGCGCATGGGTTAAATTCTTGAGTAAAAACCTGCGTTTCCCGGCACAGGCGCAGGAAGCAGGCAAAGGCGGCAGGGTATTCGTTAGTTTTGTAATTGAAAAAGACGGGCGTTTATCAGATTTTTCAGTTCAAAAAGGCGCAGGTCATGGAATGGATGAAGAGGCCCTGCGCGTATTGAAACTGGCAAAACCCTGGAAACCCGGCATGCAAAATGGCCAGCCTGTAAGAGTAAGGTATGTAATACCGCTTAACTTCCAGATGAACGAAGAGCAATAAAACTGATCATATAAAGCAAAGCCAAAAGCCAGCTTAACAAAGCTGTTGCTTTTGGCTTTTTACATTCTGCTACTTTCCCCAAAGCTTTCTGCTTTAATCTTTCGGCTTTTAGCCTTTTTTGCTAATTTTGCGCATCCTTTCAACTAAACAATAATACATTGGAGAATCAGGAATTAACCACCGTTGAAACCGCCCGCGATCTGGGACTTTTACCCGAAGAATTTACACGCATACAAGAGATATTAGGCCGTGTGCCCAACTTTACCGAGCTTTCTATATTCGCGGTAATGTGGAGCGAGCACTGCTCATACAAAAACTCTATCACCTGGCTTAAAACCCTGCCAAAAGACGGCCCGCGTATGCTGGCTAAAGCAGGTGAGGAAAACGCCGGACTGGTTGACCTTGGCGACGGCATTGGTTGCGCTTTTAAAATAGAATCACATAACCACCCATCAGCGCTTGAGCCTTATCAAGGAGCTGCAACAGGTGTAGGCGGTATAAACCGCGATATATTTACGATGGGTGCAAGGCCTATCGCCCAGATGAACTCCCTGCGCTTTGGCGACCTTAGCCTCGATAAAACCAAATGGCTGGTAAAAGGCGTGGTAAAAGGCATCAGCCACTACGGTAATGCCTTTGGCATCCCTACCGTTGGCGGCGAGCTTTTCTTTGATGAGTGTTACAACATTAACCCATTGGTAAATGCTTTCTCTGCAGGTATTGTAAAGGCCGGTGAAACCGTTTCGGCTACATCATACGGTGTGGGCAACCCGGTTTACATTGTAGGGTCTGCAACAGGTAAGGATGGTATCCACGGCGCTGCATTCGCATCAAAAGATATCACCGAAGATTCTGTTAACGATTTGCCGGCTGTACAGGTAGGAGACCCGTTCCAGGAAAAACTATTGCTTGAAGCTACGCTTGAAGTGATTAAAACCGGTGCTGTTGTGGGTATGCAGGATATGGGCGCGGCAGGTATTATCTGCTCAAACTCTGAAATGAGCGCCAAAGGCGAGCATGGTATGATCATTCATCTTGATCGTGTACCTATGCGCCAGGAGAACATGAAACCATACGAGATATTGCTTTCTGAATCTCAGGAACGCATGCTGATCGTAGTTGAAAAAGGTAAAGAAGCTTTGGTTGAAGCGGTGTTTGACAAATGGGACCTGAACTGCGCTATTATTGGTGAAGTAACCGATACACAGCGTTTAGAGTACTTTATGAACGGCGTAAAAGTGGCCGATGTACCTGCTGATGACCTGGTATTAGGTGGCGGCGCGCCAATTTACGAGCGCGAATACCGCGAGCCTGCTTACTTTGCCGAAAACCAGAAATTTAAAATTGAAGATGTTGCCGAGCCTGCTAACTTAGTTGAAGTAGCCGAGCACCTGATAGGCCACCCTAACCTGGCATCAAAACGTTGGGTTACCGACCAGTACGATTCTATGATAGGTACGGCTACCATGACCACCAATCGTCCAAGCGATGCGGCTGTGGTTGCGGTTAAAGAAACTGATAAAGCCATTGTTTTAACCTGCGATTGTAACTCGCGCTACGTATATGCCGATCCGCAAAAAGGTACGGCCATTGCCGTTGCCGAAGCTGCACGTAACATTACCTGCGCAGGCGGCGAGCCGGTTGCTATTACCAACTGCTTAAACTTTGGTAACCCATATAAACCTGAGGTTTACTGGCAGTTTGTTGGCGCTATAAAAGGTATGGGCGAAGCTTGTACAAAATTTGAAACTCCTGTAACGGGTGGTAACGTAAGTTTTTACAACCAATCATCGGATGAAGGCCCGGTATTCCCTACGCCAACCATTGGTATGCTGGGTGTAATGGACGATACCAGCAACCTGATGACGCTTGACTTTAAACAACCAGGCGATCTGATCTATCTTATAGGCGCATCACAAAATGATATCGCATCATCGCAATACCTTGCATCGTACCACAAAATATTAAAAGCACCTGCGCCTTATTTTAATATAGATGAGGAGTACGCGATGCACCAGGTTATCAAAGAACTCATCAAGCATAAAGTGATACAATCTGCACATGATGTTGCCGATGGTGGTTTATACATCGCTTTAGTAGAATCGGCTATGCCAAACGGTTTGGGCTTTGATATCGAAAGCGATAGCAGCATCCGTAAAGATGCCTTCCTTTTTGGTGAAGCACAGGGCAGGGTAGTGGTAAGTATCGCACCTGATGATCACGAGCGTTTTATCGAGATGATGGCTACCAGCGAAATTGATTTTAGTTTATTGGGTACCGTTAACGGTTCTGGTAATACTAATATAGATGAAGAGCTATTTGGTAACATCACCGATATTAAAATGGTACATGATAACGTACTTCACGTAATTTTAGGCGACGATTAATGCTAAAGCTGAACAGGATACACCATATTGCTATCATCTGTTCAGATTATGAACGTTCTAAACGGTTTTATACCGAAATACTTGGATTTACAATAGTTCGCGAAGTTTACCGCGAAGCAAGAAGATCATATAAGCTCGATCTGGAAGTCAACGGACTATACCAGATCGAGCTTTTTTCATTTCCCGGGCCACCCGCAAGGCCCTCACAGCCCGAGGCAGTGGGCCTGCGCCACTTAGCTTTTGAGGTTAATGACCTGGAAGAAGCCATATTCCACCTGAATGAATATGAGGTAGTAGCCGAACCTATCCGCGTAGATGAATTTACCGGCAAGCGCTTCACCTTTTTTACCGACCCCGACGGCTTGCCGCTTGAATTGTACGAAAAGTAACGCCATTATTTTTTATCTTCATGGCTTTAAGCTATATATGCCGATGAAAAGATGTTTTTTATTATTGGTCGCTTTGCTGCCGCTATTAGCATTTGCGCAAAAGCCGTTTACTATTGCCGGTGATGTTAAGCCGTTTAAAAATGGTGATAAGATATACCTCTCGTATAAAGAAAATGGTAAACAACACCTCGATTCAACCGTCGCAAATAATGGTTATTTTAAACTTAGCGGGTCAATAAACAGCATTGGTATTGGATATATCTGTAGGAATGATAACCCGCTAACGGCAGATATCTTATATGACGCTGTAACTATTTATATACAACCCGGCAACATTTCTGTAACAACGCAAGATTCGCTTAGATATGCTACTATAGAAGGCACTCCCCTGAATAAGGATAACACCGAGCTCGAACTCGCCCTAAGGCCATTAACAAAAAAACATCGTATTATAGCAGATAAGTACGATACGCTTACGCCTCAACAGCAAGCCGACGTTACTTTTACAGATCCTATAAAAGTTGCAACCGACGCCATATTAAAGCAAATGGAGCCTATTAAATTTGCCTTTATCAAATCGCACCCCGATTCATACATCAGCCTGCTTACTTTAGACAGGATGGTTAACCATGCCGATTTTTCGCTGGTTGCTGATGCTTATAATTCCCTGTCGGTAGCTAACAAAACCAGTGCGTTGGGTAAAACGATGGAAGCAACTATCAATTCTGCAAAACATGCGCAGATAGGGGTAATGGCAGCCAATTTTGAGCTAACAACAGCTACAGGGAGAAAGGTAAAACTGGCAGATTTTAAAGGCAAATATGTATTGATTGATTTTTGGGCATCATGGTGTTTACCCTGCCGGCAGGAAAACCCCAATGTTGTTGCCGCATTTAAAAAATACAATAGCAAAAAGTTTACGGTACTGAGTATTTCCATCGACAGTAAAACCGGTAGGCAAGCCTGGCTGCAAGCTATTAAAACGGATAAACTACCCTGGACACAGGCTATAGACCATTATAATGCTGCCGCGAGTGTAAAGAACTTATATGGTGTAACTACCATACCCGCTAATGTGCTTATCGATCCCACAGGTAAAATTGTAGCTAAGAACATTAAAGGACTGGAACTGCACCAAACACTGGCAGGAGTGCTGGGTAAGTAAATGATTTTGATTGATGTCATGGTGAGCTTGTCGACCATTGATCAACTCGTTAAGTCTTCCACAAGCTCAGACTGATAATGCATTATATAATTCATAAATGTTTTGTAGTTTTAAACCACTCACTAAATAACCAATTATGAAGAAACTAAAATTATCACACAGCATTAAAACGATAGCTGTATTATGTGCTACGCTTTTTTCAACTGTTTGCGCCAATGCACAGCATGCTGAAATGAAAAAAGACCCTGATGTAATAGGCAGATGGGATATTACGATGGAGAAGGATGGCAAAAGCCAGCCATCATGGTTAGAAGTTCAAAAATCGGGTACACATACACTTATCGGTCGTTTTACTTACGCATTCGGTAGTGCAAGGCCAATATCTGAAGTGAAAGTTGCTAATGGTAAATACAGTTTCTCTATCCCGCCACAATGGGAGCCGGGCGACCGTAATATGGATTTTGAGTTTGAGGCAAGCGGTGATAACATAAAAGGTACAATGGTATATACTGATGGTAAAAGCTACAGTTTTACAGGTGTACGCGCACCAGAAATGTTACGTACCAAAGCACCTGTTTGGGGTAAACCGGTAAAATTATTTAATGGTAAGAACACCAAAGGCTGGCATACCGATGGGAGGCCGAACCAGTGGGTAGTTGAAAACGGTATTCTGCGTAGTAAAAAATCAGGCGCCAACTTGTTAACAGATCAGAAATTTAAAGACTTTAAATTGCACATCGAGTTCAGATACGAGAAAGGTAGCAACAGCGGTGTTTATTTGCGTGGTCGTTACGAAACACAAGTTATCGATACCAAAACCGGCGAACCTGAGCCTTTGGCAAACCAGTTCAGCTCAATATATGGCTTTATGCAGCCAAACAAAATGATGGCTAAAAACGCAGGCGAATGGCAGTCGTACGACATCACCCTTGTTGGCCGTGTAGTTACCATTGTTGCTAACGGGCAAGAAGTTATCTCCCGCCAGGTTATTCCCGGTATAACCGGTGGCGCTATAGACAGCAAAGAAGGCGAACCCGGCCCGTTGATGATACAAGGGGATCACGGGCCAATTGATTACAGGAACATTGTAATTACACCGGCTAAGTAAATAGCTACCTACTAGTATAAATGCAAAAGGCTTGGTGTATCACCAAGCCTTTTGCATTTATAAACCGTCATTGCTGTAAGCGATAGCGTGGCAATCTTCGATAGAGAAGTCGGCGACAAGTATGCCGAAGATTGCCACGTCGCTACGCTCCTCGCAATGACGCGTGGTTGTCATGGTGAGCTTGTCGAAGCATCAACTTGTTAAGTCTTCGACAGGCTCAGACTGACATTATCTACTTCACCACCTCAATCCATTGCCCTTTTATCAGCGCGTTAATGTCATGGTTATACATGGCTTCGCAGTAGGCTGCAGGCAGGTAATATTTACCGGCATAAGCAGCGTTCAGCATTACGTAATACGTAACCTCTTTGCCCTCCGCTAAGCTGAAATAGGTATTTACCCTGTCATCACGAATGTCACGGTAATCTGATGGCGATGATTTAAACGCCTCGTCATTGTTCAGCATCCGGCTATTCAGTATTTCCCATCCCGATGGGAAGATTTGTGTAAGCGCCAGGTTATCATACCTGCCGCGTTTGCCGGGGTTTTTGATGGTTACCTGCGCCACAAAATCGCTGCCTTGTTTAAGCGATGTTGGGTCGATAACCTTGCCGCCAAGCGTAAAGTAAGCCACGCGCATCTGCATAATATCCGGGTTCACATAAGTTTGAATATCCTGACCGGATGATGGCTGTCCCTGCTGTATCAACCGTACATAAAGTTTATTGGTACCGTTGTTCTTTAACGTTACCTTACCGCTGTTAGGCGCTAATTCCTGCTGCCACAGGTACGATGAAGCGTTTACATTCTGCTTATTGCTGCCCGACTGGAACGCGAACGATAATTTACCACCGCTTTTATTCACCCCGCAGTATTGTGCTATGGCAACAAGCGAGTAGGCGGTTGTTTGTGTGCTGTACCAGCTATCCTGCGATAGTTTGGAAGCAACAGTACGTACCATACCGGATGCTTTTTGCTGCTGGCCAAGCAGGGTAAGGGTTTCCAGTATCATGGCTTCATCTCGCAGGTCAGATCCATAGGTGCCGTACATACTGTTGTATGGTTTAATCGTTGTTGGCAGTCCAGCTATCATTCGTAAACCAATCTCTGGCTGGCCGGCTAGTTTGTAGGCTGCGGCAAGTCGCCAGCGTGCTTCGGTGCTGATGTATTGGTATTCGCGCAGACGGTTCATCGCCCCCAGCTCCGGCGAACCGGCTAATGCAAGCAGGTATAAACGGTACGCCTGCACCAGGTCGGTGTAATAATAATAGCCATGTATATTCGTGCGCGGGTCTGGCGACCAGTTAACCGCTTTTTGTTTCTGATAACGTTTCCAATCATCCAAAAATCCGGATGGCAGGCTATAGCCTTTAGCCTGCGCTGCCAGCATAAAGTGCCCGGCATAGTTGGTTCCCCATTCATCAGCTTCACCACCATCAGGCCAGTAGCTTAAGCCGCCGCCCTGTACCCTAAAGCCATTGAGCCGGTTTATAGTGAGTTTAATATTGCGCTCTGTTTCGGCTTTTTGGCGTGATGTAAGATCAAATAATTGTCCTAAATAGAGTTGTGGGAATGCAGAAGAAGTTGTTTGCTCAACGCACCCATGCGGGTAGGTGATGAGGTAATTTAACCGTTTGGCCAAATTCAACGGCGGGATACTGGCAACTTCAAGCGTAGCTTTATTAGTGCCGTTAATGCCAATGGAGTTATAAGCAGCCGCGTAGGATTCGCCCGGTTTCAATTCCCTCTCAAATATGCGGGTAACCGGCGGGTTAGGGTTTCGCACATTCAGTTCCACATCATAAGCGGCGGTTTCGATGCCTGCTTTCGCGATGATCTTCACCTTGCCAACACCAACAAAATCTTTAACATTAAGGTCGAAGGTTACCAACTGATCGCCCGGTTTGGCAAATTGGACAGTTTTGGTATTATTGCCACCTAAATTGCTGAACGCGTTTGATTGCACTTGTACCGTTACCGATTTGATATTATTCTCCATCGCGAATACGGTAACCGGTAGTTGGATACTCTCCGACGGGCCAAGTACACGTGGCAGGGTAGCCAGTATCATCAGTGGTTTTTTAACGGCTACAGCTTTATCTGCAAAACCATAGGCACCATTATGCCCGGCAATAACCATTGCTTTAACCGAGCCCACATACTGCGGCAGGGTAAATTTGGTGGTTTGTTTATTGCCCGCATCTAAGTGGAACGGTCCCAGGAATTTTACGACAGGTTTAAAGCGGTTAACCGATACGTTTTTATTTGTGCCGTTTGTACCATCACCGCCAATGCTCAGAATGCGTTCTAAGCCACCGCCGAAAGCGCCGATAACATAGTCGAACAAGTCCCAGGTTTTTACGCCTAAAGCTTCACGGGCGTAGAAAGCCTCATGCGGATCAGGTGTTTTAAAGTTGGTAATATCCAGCAGGCCTTCATCCACAATGGCAATAGTATAGGTCATTTCCTTACCCGATGCTTCAGATACGGTGATAGATGATTGTGTTTCGGGCCTTATTTTATCCGGCATACTGATCACCGGTTTCAGTATCGTTTCGGGGTTATCAACCACCAGTGGGATAGCGCCGTACATGCGTATTGGCAAATCGTTTACGGTTTGTGCATGGCGTTGCAGTAACGTAACGTTCACAAAAACGTTTGGCGCCATGGTTTCGTCTACCTTAAAGCTGTAGCGGGTTTCGCCTTTTTTGGTATCTATCCAAACGGTTTTTAAAACCTTGCTGCCATTCTCAAAGCTTATTAAAGCGCGTCCGTCACCACCTGTAGGAATGGTAAGTGTAGCCTCTTCGCCAACTTTATAGTTTGGCTTATCGGATGTAAAGGAAAGCATGGCAGCTTCGGTAGGGTCGGTGTTTTGCAAGCGTTCCGACCAGTTTGGCCAATCGGCGTAAATGATCTTCCCGGTAGAGTGGCCTGTTTCCGGGTCTTTAATCCGGATCAGGTAACGGCCCCAATCGGCCTGGTTAATTTTAAGGTTCCATTTACCTTTACCGTTTACCAGTTGCACGTTTTCGGTTTTGATGAGCTTGTTGTAACGGTCCTGCGTAAAGTTGCTTAGCTCGTTACCTGTCTCATCCCACCACCAGCGCCATTGGATCTTGTAAAGCTCAACCTCTACGTTACGGCTGCCGGCAAACGGAGTGCCTTTTGTATCTACATCGGCTATTTCTATTTCATGGGTTTTGTCGGTCACCAGCATGCCGCTCAGGTTGCTGCCTTTTGGTGTTTTAATGCCCACGTAGCCATTATAAACATTATAAGGCATACTGGCTTGCTGTAAACTGAAATTGCCGCCCGGCTCAAATACTTTCACTACAAAGTTTGCCCGCAGTTGCCCCGGTGCTTGTTTTTCTACGTTTATGTTGGTGTTAACGCTGGCTACACCGTTTTCGTTTAATTTGCCATCAAAAACAGTTTGTGTTTGGGTGTTGAAGGCCAGGGTAGGGTCGTCAAAATTATAATCATCGTAGCCTTTAAAGCTTGTTTTTTGCGATGACAGGAAGGCATCAACTTTGGCTTTTAAATTTTGCGCCGCGCCGCCAAAAAGCCATTGCGCGCTTAATGTACCGTTGGCACCACTGCCTTTGGTTAGCTCGGTTGCGCCGCCAAAGTCGAGTTTTAGCTTGAGGCGGTTTGGCATAATGGTTTCTACCTTTATCTTCTTCTCGAAGGTTGCGCCACCTACTTTTATCCGTGCATTCCAGTTGCCGGTAGGCGAGGAGGTTTCGGTAGCTACGTGAAAGCTGTAGAAACCATCAACAGAACTTGTACGCGTGAGGCGTTTGTAAAGCTGGCCGTTAGGGTTATATAATTCAAATTCAACAGGATGGTCTATCGGAAGGGTTTTTAATTTATCTTCTAGAATAAAGGTTGTAAATATCGAATCGCCCGGGCGCCATACACCGCGTTCGCCGTAAATGAAACCTTTCAGGCCGTTCTGTACTTCTTCTCCGCCTACGTTAAAGCGGGATAGTGGGAGCGAGCTGCCATCATCCAGTTTCAAATAACCGCGCTCTTTGCCTTTTTTGGCTACCAATAAATACGGCTTACGTTTTAGGTTAAAGGTTGCCATACCGTCGCCATCGGATGTGGTTTTAAAGATCACCTGTTTCTGGTAATCCAGTAATTCCAGCTCAACACCGCTCATAGGCTCGGCGCTCAGGATATTGGTTACGGCAACCGTCATGTTGTTATCGTTGCCACGTTTGGCTATCAGGCCAATGTTTGATGCGATGATGTTACGGGTAGCCCAGCGCTGTTTGCTGAAATACGATTCAGTACACGGGTCATTACGGTCCTGCCAGCTATAATTTTCGGGGTAATAGTTATCATAACGCTGCCAAAACTCATCATCTTCATCATTTACTTTGCTGATGTTATCACCGCCATATTCATTTTCTTCATAATCGCTTTCATCATTGGTTTTGGCAATAAGTTTGCCTGCGCTGCAATTGTATAACGAGTACTCTTTTCTGAAACCAATAATTACGCGATAGATAGCCCCCGGTTCGGCGCGCATTAACTGGTCTACATCCAGCATAAATCGGTTCTTTTTGGTTAGGTTGAGGCTTTTATCATTATCTAAACGGATGGTTTTTTGCACAATGGGTTTACCCACGTGGCGTAACTCGAAACCGCCGTCGAAACCATTATTCTGGAAATACTGCGGAACATTATTCTCATAAATTTTGATAATGCTTACATCAACCGCACTTAGGTTAACGGCTTCAAAAGGCATCATCAGTTTGCCCGAATCAGGAAGGATAACACCTTTGCCTGGGATGGTTACCGCCGGTTCACGGTTCTCAAAAAATACATTGGCTGTAAAGGCCTGTTTTATTTTGCGGTGGTAAATATCTTCAACACCCTCGTTTACAAAAACGCTGAAGTTCCCTTGTAGGCGTTCGGGCGCGTAAACTTTCACAATGCTGCCATCAATAGTGTAAGCCATGTTTGCGCCATTGGTAATACCAATAAGGCCGCTAAGTTCCTGCCCAACCAGAATGGGGTCGGAGAATTGTACGGAGATATACTGATCGTTATCCTGTACGGCTTTTATGTCCAGTACTTTAAATTCGCCAAGGGCAGGCACACGGAATTCCTGGTTGCCTTTTTTATCTATGTCGAGCTTGCCGCCATCCCAGTTAATAGTAAGCGGATTGGCACTTGTTGTACGGGTTATTTTGGTGATGGTAAACTGGTGCGAGCGTGTTACCGGGTTATGTTGCCAGCTTACTTTAACGGGTGTGGTGTAATTTACAGCAAGCATTTTTTCGATACCGGCCTGGTCTTCGCCATCGGCAGTAAGCACGGTGCCGATGAGTTTCATTTTCTCGCCAGAAGTAGCACTTTCGCTTTGCAAACCGGCAAAGCTGATGCTGAAATCGGGTTTAATAGTTTGGAAACCGAACTTAAAATGTTCAAAATCATCATCTACCTTAAGGATCTTACCGAGGTTAAAATCGGCATCATATTTTTTATCGGGGTTTAAAATTGTTTCGGGGCGAAATTCTATCGTGCGGTCGTCTATCCAATAGGCTTTTCCTTTTATAGATGGAGAGAAATCAAAGATACCATCCTTTAACTGCTCGTTTTGCGCATGGGCAACCTGTACCTCTCCGGCCAGTTTTATGCGGATGGTGCTTTGCTTGGAAATAACACCCGTAGTATACGATTCGATATACTTACTAAACGCGGCATCAACTTTTTGTTGCTTATTGCGATGGTGCTGCCGGGCAAAAAAAATAACCAGCGCAATCAGTATTAGTGATATGGATACAATGATTTGTCCCTTTCTGGAACGGAAAAGGTTGGTAAAGTAATTCATGGGTAGGTTGGTAAATTGCCATGAATTTAAAAAAACTTTTGGGATATTATTATACCTGCAAGAAAATTATTTAATCGGGCATAAGTGTTCACGTTCACTGCCGTGAACGCTCGTTAATATTGTAAATAATTGACAATCAGATACTTGTTGATTTGGCTATTGGCGAGCATCAAAACGAATTAAAACGACTCAAAACGTCATAAAACGCCCTGCGTTGAGAATCTGCTTAATCCCGGTTCTCTGCGGCCTTATCCAAACACTCCTGCAATACTTTGGCGAATTGCTTATCGTTTGGCGGGGCGAAGATGGTATTGTGTTCGCCGGGGATATCATGCACGTTCACGCCTTTCAGGGCGAAGGGTTTCCAGCCCAAAAACTTAAAATCATCCATGTAGAAGGTGTGTTTTTTAGCGCGGAAAAGCTCGATAGCAATATTTACCGGTGTTAAAAGGTAGTTACGCTGCGCAGCAAGGCTTTTCTCGTGGATATCATCTGTATACGCCGAGAAGCCTTCTTTCTTCTTCACCTTATCGGGGAAGATGTTCTTATAGATCTTTTGGATGCGACGACCGATCTCGCGGCTTTTATATTCTATAGTGCGTTTGGGGTCTTGCACCAGCAGCACAGGGGTGAAGGCCAGTTGTTTTACAAAGAACCAGCCGTTGGTCAACTTCCTCTTTAGCCACGAGTCATAGATCTGGGTTTGGTCGGCGTAGGTATCAAACATGGCCAGCATTTTAACATCCTTGCCCATGGCCAGCATTTGCTTGGCCATTTCGTAAGCTATTAAACCACCAAGCGAATAACCGGCAACCGCGTAAGGGCCAACCGGGTCGTGGTTGATGATCTCGTCTACGTAATTGGCAGCAATCTCTTCCATCACATCCAGCGGTTCGTCTATGCCATTCAGGCCTTTTGCCTGTAGCCCGTAAACGGGCTGCTCTTCGTCCATGTTCATAGCCAGGGCGTTAAACAGCAATACATTCAGGCCGGCGCCGTGTACAATATATAAAGGCATTTTGCTACCTTTTGGCTTAATAGGCACCAATGACTCCCATGTAATGGCCTCGGCATCAATCTCTAACCTTGCAGCTAATTTTTCTACGGTGCTATATTCAAATAATGTGGCCAGGGGCAGGCGTTTGCCGGTTTCCTGTTCTAAACGGGCCATTATTTTAACAGCTACCAGTGAGCGACCGCCAAGCTGAAAGAAGTTATCAAAAATGCTGATCTGGTTCAGGCCCATCATTTCTTCCCATATATCAGCAACCAGTTTTTCGTTACTGGTGCGCGGGGCAACATACTCGCCCGAACGGTTAATATGGCTGTAATCGGGCTTTGGCAGGGCCTTGCGGTCTATTTTGCCGTTTGGTGTTGAGGGGATAATATCCATCAGCACGTAATCATCGGGCATCATATATTCGGGCAATACCTCAAATAATGCAGCGTCCCATTTATCCAATGTGCTTTTTTCGGGGATGCCCGTTGCGCCTGATTCTAATACCACATAAGCCACCAATCGGGGGATGCCGGGGGTATCTTCGCGGGCAATAACAACGGCTTGTTTAATACCTTCCTGTTTGCCAAGGTTATGTTCTATCTCGCCAAGTTCAATACGGTAACCACGCACTTTTACCTGGTGGTCTATCCTGCCAAGGTAAACAATGTCGCCATCGGGTTTTAGTTTGGCCAAATCGCCGGTGCGGTAAATTTTTTCGCCGGGGGTGAAGGGGTTATCTATAAAACGTTCGGCAGTTAGTTCGGGGCGGTTTAAGTAGCCCCATGCAATACCAACACCGCCGATAAAGATCTCGCCAATTTCGCCGTTAGTAAGATTATTCTTTTCTTCATCCAGGATGTAAACCTGTGTATTGTCAACCGGCCAGCCTATGGTAATATCGTTGGCATCGGTAACATGTTTAATGATAGAGTAGATGGTGGTTTCGGTAGGGCCGTACATGTTCCATACCTCGTTACTGCGTGGTATCAACCTTTCGGCTAAATCCTTAGCCATGGCTTCGCCACCGCAAAATACTTTTATGGGCAGGTGTTCTTCCCAACCAACTTCCAGCATCATGCGCCAGGTGTAGGGGGTAGCCTGTAATATGGTTACGTTTTGCGTGCGGATGATATCCAGCAAAGCGCGGCCATCCTTGGCGGTAATAGAATCAGCCAGAATGATCTGGGCGCCGGCGCTTAGGGGCAGGTAAATATCAACCCCGGCAATATCAAAGGATATGGTAGCTACGGCAAGCATCTTATCGGCAGATGTAATCCCCGGCGCTTTTTGCAGGCTATGCACCAGGTTTACCAAGCTATGATGCGCAATTTGCACGCCCTTTGGTTTACCTGTAGAGCCTGAAGTGTACAGTACATAGGCAAGGTTTTGCCCTGTTACTTTAACATCTGGTGCACCGTTGCTGTTATTTGCAGCATTGGCGAGCGCTTCTTCTATCAAAACCTCAGTGGTGTTTGATGCAAAGTGCCCTTTATATTTTGTTGATGTAAGTAGTATGGTGGCTGCCGAATCATCAAGCATAAACTCGATGCGGTCTTTCGGGTATTCAGGGTCGAGCGGCACGTAGGCCGCTCCTGTTTTTAGGATAGCCAGCAGGGAGATGATCAGTTCGGCAGAGCGATCAAGCGCAAGGCCGATAATATCGCCGGTTTTTACCCCTTTTTTGATCAGCTCATGTGCAAGCCTGTTGGCCGTGTTATTTAACTCGGTATAGGTAAGTACAGTATGATGAAAGCTCAGCGCTATCTTATCCGGGTGCTTTGCAGCACTTTCGGCGATAAGGCCATGAAGCGATTTTTCTTTTGGATAATCTACCGTTGTATTATTTAATACTACTTCCATACTTTAATAACCCCGGCATTTATAATCAATGCCTTATAATGTTTATGGGTACCTATTTCCCCGTTTTTATATTGATAATTCCGCAACTCGTGTGTACATACGTAATTAGTTTGTACCCGGGTTATGCGGGGTATGAATAAATTTTTTGTTTGCGCCCTTTAATTTAAACAACAATGCCAGCATTGTAAAGAAAATTAACGGGATCTTTAACACCGCGCCCAGTAATTTACTGTTAAAGAACTCCGCAGGTACTGCAACTAATATACCAATATAACATAGTGCAGTTGCTGTAAGCCACATTTGCCAGCCGGGGCCAATGCCGGGTGTTAGTAACGATATCAAAAGCATCATTGGCATTAAGCCCAGCATAAGTATACGCGGCAAGATGGCCGTTTGATAGATCTCATTAAAGTAATCGAAATTGCCGTGTATAAACAACTCTTTAAAGCCAGTTAGTCCGTACGTTTTTAACAGGTTGAACTGTGCCGATAACCACCTGCGGCGTTGTTTTTTAAAAACCTCGGGGTTACTTACCTTTTCATCATAGATGTAAGCTTTATCGGCATAAGCCACGTGGATCTTTTGGCGGGTTAAAACCAGTCCCATTTCTTTGTCAAAACCACCAACAGCATCAATCTGCGCCATCGTATCTTTAAAAAGCTTAAACTCCAGCACCATGCCCGAGCCTATAATGGCAGCCGAAAGTTTAAACACCTGCTGCGCCTTACGGAAGATATGGTTGTTGATCTCTTCGCTGATGGCATCAAGTATAGCAACAGGGGTTTCGGTGTTTTTTGCTACGCGATGGCCTTGTATAACGCGGTTGCCGTTATGCAGGTAGTTGTTTATCTGGTGCAGGTAGTCGGGAGCGGCAATATTATCGATATCGAACACCACGGCGGCATCAAAGTCCTGGTGTGTAGCGGCTATGGCTGCGTGCAGGGCTTTTGATTTGGTGCTGCTCTCAAACACTACCTCAACAACCTGTAAAGGCATTGCCTTTAACTTTTTGATGGTTTCGGTCTGCATGGAATCAGCAATAACACAAACGTGAAATTTATCCTTCGGATAGTCAATGGTTAGCGCCTGCTCTGCTGAATTAAGGATGATCTGATCTTCTTTATAAGCGCAGATATAAATAATAAAGCGACTATATGCCGTTGCGGCAGGAGGGGGCGTTTGTTTTATCAGCTTACCTAAAACAGAAAACACAAACAGGTAAAGGCTATAAATGCCAAGGTAAATAAATACCAGGGTAAAAGCTATGGAAAGAAGAAATGTTATAAAACCCATTGACACTACTTTTAAATTAACTAAACTTCAACCTTGTCTGTTTTAGATTTATCTAATACATGGTTAATCATATTTTTTAGCTCCCGGTAACCTATACTGAAAATATCCCTTATTGTAAATTTAAGATGTTTTTTTAACGCCCAGTAACCAAATACCGCTCCTGCAAAAAAAGTGAACAGAGAGGCTATTGCAACTGCGTATAAACTATGGAAGATAAAAATACCCACAAAATCGCCCGTTACATTAACTATAAGCATTAAAAGTACCTTTAGCATATTTAGGTGTGGTTTGTTAATAATATCCAACGTAATACCAAAAAATCTATCAATGGGCATCAGCATAACATAACACATAAACAGGCGGAAGATATTAACAGCTTCGGTATTGCGGTATTGCTGGCCAAAAAGCAGTTCGATAACAATTTCGCCCAACAAAAAGGCTATAATAGCAATAGGGATAAGTACTACTGTTAACATGCCTGCATACCGTTTCATGATACTGACAACCTCTTCCGGATTGTCTTTGTGAACTGCGGCCGAAAGTTCGGGCATGGCAGTAGCTACACCTGCCCGCATCGGGATCTCAAACACTTCCATTAAGCGTTGGGGAATATAATAAACCGCCAGCAACGCGGGGTTGAACATAGCTTTGATAATAAAGGTATCTGAACTACGCAGCAGGTACGAACTAATGGAGGTGCCAACGCTGAACTTGCCGAAATGGGCTAACTGGCCGGCCGTTGCGTTAGTACGATGCCTGATAGTACGAATCTTGGACCATCCGTTAAAAATGGTTAATATTGATGTTACGGCGCTCCCTGCGAAATAGGCATATACCGCTGTTTGAAAAGACAGCTTATGTATAAATATTAAAATGAGGATAAATATAAGGAAGAGGCCCTGGTTAACTACTTGTAAAATAAGCATCCTGCCAAACTTTTCTTCGGCCTGTAAAATGTATGAGGCTATCGCTGAGGGCAGGGTAGTCATGTAAATAATGCCAAACCATTGTATGGTTGTTTCGGCATCGGCGCTTTTGCTATGATAAAACAGGTAAATAAGCCCATCAATGGCAACAAATATCAAGGCCTGCAGCAAGCCTACAAACCAGGCCGATCCCGCAACTTCCATAGCCCTTTTTTTGCTTGCACCCGCGTAAAATTTGATGAGCGATGTTTGCACAAAGCCGTTCCTGAAGGTGTCGGCCAGTAAAATGGTTATTAGCAGGAAAATGTAATTGCCAAAATCGGCTGTGGGGAGGTTGTGCGCCATTAACGAAAGTACCAGCATACCTATTACCGGCATAGCCGCGCTTGTGGCTAATGATATGGTATGCTTGTTTACAAATTTCTTTAAATTGGGCATATATTGCTTATACGGCTAAACCCTTTCCCAGGTGGCAGTTTCGAAATTATATTTTTTGATAACCTTTGCAGGGTTACCCACGGCAACACAATATTCAGGTATATCTTTGGTAACTACGCTGCCCGCACCAATAACGGAGTGTTTGCCAATAGTTACACCGGCGGTAATAACCGCATTGGCACCTATCCAAACATCATCGCAAACAGTAATTTGTTTGGTAACAACCTTTTGTAAACGGGTAGATATGGTAACATCCTCAAAGCCATGGTTAAGGCCCGATAATACTACATGCTGTGCCATGGTAACATAGTTGCCCAGGGTAACCGGGCCTATCATAATATTGCTTAAGCCGATACCCGTGTGGTGGCCAATAATAATATCGCCAACACCATTGTTTATAACAGCAAAATCTTCTATTACACTGTATGCGCCCAACTCAAAATTGTTAAATGGAAAAATATCAAGGCGCGAATAAAAACGGATAACCGAACCACGGCCGCGTTTGTGTATAAACGGCGTAACAAACCACTTTACCCAAAGCCTTGGCGCAGCCCTGCCAGGTTGTACAATCATCCAGTGTACAAACTTTTTTAAACGAGGATTTGATTTTACTATAGTAAGTAATGACATTCTAAATTTCTTATCAGGCTGTTAATTCTGCAGCCTTTTTTTCGGCCAACTCCTGTTGTTCCTGTTTATCCAATCTCAACGTTACATTTAACAATGCACATGCAAGATAAAACAAAATATTCGACGGATATTGTACTAATGCCTGCTGTGGATAATTACCAATATTAAACACAAATATGATCAAAACCATCGCCAGGCAATAAATTTTCAGCTCGGGGTTTTTAATGAGATAGTAATTATTGATACCCGTTTTTAGTATTACAAACATTAAGGTACAGAATAATATCAAACCAATATATCCCATTTCAACAGCAACGCGTACGTAACCACTATCAGGCGGGAATTTGGCCAGGAATGAGTTTGGTGCAAAACGCCGCCCCCATATACCAACCGAACCTAAACCACCGCCAATAGGGTGCGATAGTATATACGGTTTAATACGTTTTTGGTTTTCGGCACGTACGTTAAACGAGGCATCGTCTGACGGCCTGAAAGCCGTTTGAAAACGTTTGATGAATTGGTTTGAGGTAGGCATAAATATTAGTCCGCCTAAAACTATACCTGCGCCAATAACCACTACAAGTATCTTTTTATTGAAATTCATAACCGCCAGCATGGCTAAAGCCGCAGGAGGCAAAACGAATGCGCCCCTGGTGCCCGAGTATAGCATAACCAGGAAAAAGAACGGTATAGATACGCCCAGTATAACTTTTTTGTAGGTTTTAATTTTGGTGAACATGATACACAGGCACAAAACAGCTGCCACAACCATGTTGTACGAAAACGTAACCGGATCCGGGAAGATGGCCACTTTACGCAAATGGCCGTTTATATACAGGAAACTTAAGCGCAAAGGGTCCTGGTAGTACCAAGCTTTCTCGAACGGGAAGAGCCCGAAGTTTTCCTGCTGAAAACCTGATATAGCTGACAAGAAGGCAAGCACCAGCCACAATTTAACCAAAAACTTTATAGTGGCCAACGATCGGATCTGATAAACAAATATAAAGTACATCAGCATAATAAAACCCACCGTACGTACGGTATACACCCACGCCAGTATTGATGGTGATGCCGGGTTTATTACCTCGAAAAAGTTATACGCCAGCCAGGCAAGCACCAGGTAACTTATGGGGTTTTTAAAATAGCTCCAGTCTTTATCGTATTTTAATTTTAGCAGGAAACCGAAAATAAGCAGGTATGTAATGGCATCCAGTATGATACCCGAAGGGGTATCAGGCGGTAAAAATTCCGAAACATAGTTAAGAAAGAAGGCTACTACCATTAAAACTGCAATGCCAAATTTTGGGTATGCAACAATGCCCAATACTACTGGTATGCCTATAAAAATGGCCAGCAAGCCGCCTGCTGCAAGAATGCCACCCATGGCAATGGCAACAGCAATAACCAGGGCAACAGGCAAACTAAACAGGATAAGCTTAAGCGTAGAAATTTCACCGGAATGGATCTTTCTGAAAAAGTTAGCTATAAAGCCGGTTTTATGTGCCTGGTTATTGAGCATGGGTGCTTACAAAAACAGAATTTTTACAGCCCAGCAAAATACACCAACAAATGCTAATACAATTGCAGCTTTACGTGTTTTTTGTTCAAGAGGGGTAAGGTCTTTAAAAACATCATCCTCGTTTTCTGCCGGTTTTATCCTCATGTAAAATAATTTAAAAGGTTTATAGCAGGCAAGTATTGCCGAAGTTTATTAGAACCTGTCCCGTTTAGGGTCGGTTTTATTTAGCACCCAGCCGGCAAATTTACCGTTCAGGTTTTTTAAGTATTTGATATCGTCTTTTTGCCATTTGGAGATGCCCTTGTTAGCCTCGAAAACGGCAACGGTTTTATTAGCAAACAGCAACCACTCTTTTGATTTATTAAGCGATGATAGAGGCGGTGTTTCGATGATAATAATGTCGTATTTCGTCTTTAGCTCGTTAAACTTGCTGCGAATAAAATTCTCGTCGCTAAGTTCAAGCAGGGTAACATCTCCGCCATGGGTACCCATTACGTTTGTGGTATTAAACGCACCGTAGTTATCAGGGTTGTTCTTAAAATAATCTTCCAGGTAAACCTTTGGTTGTACGGTATTGCTAATGGTTGGGTTATCAAAGTTGCCATCTATCAATAATACTTTTTTATTGATCATAGAGTAGGAGTAAGCCAGGCTTATAGCCAAAACCGTTTTACCCTCATGGTTAGCCAAACTGGTAATACCTAAAACCTTTTCACCGCGTAGTTCCTGATCTATTTCAAAGCGAATAGAGCGGATCAGCTCTTTAAAAAGCCTCATTTTATCGCGGTGCTCAACATCCCAAAGCTTTTTAAGATCAAGCGAACCCATTACCGTATTTAAATGGCCCAATAGTGGCAAATGGGTGCGGTTAACCAAATCGACAGGTTCTTTAATGGTATCATCAAAAAAGAATATACCAAACAATACAACTACACAAAACGCAAAGCTGATAACGCCCCCCAAAATTATCAGTAGCATTTTTTTAGAAGGTTCGGCAGCATCCGGTGTGGCCGATTCTGCCAGTCGCAGTTTTATTGAAAATGTTGATTGCAGGTTGGTTGCGTTGTATTTATTCAATACATCCAGGTATTCCTTACTGGCAATGTCAATATCGTAGTTAAAGGTTTTAACATTTGCATCAAAGGGTACAAGGCGGTTAAATTTGGCGTTAAGGTCGTTTAACGATCCGGTTATAGCCTTAATACTGTATTTAGCCAGATCGCGGGTTACTTCAAGCGTGAGTTTTTGTTTTACAAGATCATCCTTGGCGGTTAGCGGGCTGGTGATGTACTTGTCTGACGTTTGGTTTATTTGAGCAGTAAGCTTATTTGATAATGAATCTATAGCGGGTTTTAACTTAGGGCTAAAACCACTCCTTACATACTTGTCTGTAAGTAAATGAAGCTGCTCCTGCGAATTGATCACATCCTGGTTATACTTGCTTATCGTAGCCTCTATGTATTTGCGCTCGCTGGGGTCAAACTTATTGTTGATTTTCTGGATAGCACCATCGTATGATGCCACATCTTTTTCGGCCTGTTGCTTGCGGTCGTTAAAGATCATGATCTGGTCGAAAATGGATTTCGACTGCTCATCCAGGTTAATAATGCCGTTTTTTATCTTATAATCCTGTAGTTGCTGGGTTTTTGTGTTTAACGCTTTGCGTTTTTCATCAAGCAGTTTGGCAAGGTAGTTAACCGCATCGGTTTCGTTTTGCCTTACAGTATGGGTATAATAATCAATAAACTGTTTACACAATATATTAACCACAAAAGCGGAGAGCTGCGGGTTGTTAGATTCATAGCTTACGGTGATGAAATCACTATCCTCATCCCGGTTGATGTAAAGGTCTTTACGGATCGAACGTTCATCATATTTCATAGAGCGCAGCAATTCGTTCAGGCCTTCTTCGTCCTTATTGTAGTAGGATAAAGGCTGCCTGGTGTTGAATTTATTTGTAAATAGTTCAACAGCATGGGCTCGCGCTGCGGGGTTCATGGTTAAAAAAAGCTTGCTATGGGGTTTAAACGGCACACTATCCGTAAGATCATGCAGGATAAGCTGATAGGATACCTGGTTAATGAGCGTTTTAAGCTTCATTATTTCTATCAGGTTACTAAACTCGTGCGCTATAGATTGTTCTTTGGCTGCGCCGGATGGATCGGCATCAAGTAAATGGCGCGATTGGTCAACAATACCGGTGGCTATCTGGGCGCTTGAAATGTATTTATCTGCAAGGTTTTTTACCAGGAAAAAAGAGACAATAATAGTAACCAGCGGAATAATGATCAGCAGGTTTAAATGTTTCCGTAAAAGTTTAAAAAATTCCCCTAACTCCATGCCCTATTTAACCTCTTCTAATTTAACACCCAGAATTTCTTCAAGATTTGCCTTTGATGTAAGCATAGCCAGTTCGCTTTGCACTTTGAATGAATTTTGATTGTATAAACTTGTTAAAGCTTCGTTATAATCATGAAAAGTGGTTTCACCTTTCTGAAACGTGTATTTTAATTGTTTAACGGCAATTTCGCCGTCGGTAACAGCCCTTGCACGGTTACGCAGGTCGGCCTGCGCTTCAAGATAAGCGAAGTAAAGGCGTTTTACAGATGCCTCAACACTTAAATTGTATTGCTGCTGCTGGTATTGTGCTATATTAACATTCTCGTGCGCTACGCGTGTAGCAAAAGGTTTTGAAAGCAATGTGCCCAGGTTTACAGAGATACTTACCTGGTACCCATTAAAAAAAGTTGGGTTAGCCAGGTTTAGCGAATTACGGGGGCTATAAATGTATGAGCCGGTAAACGCATCAAGCCACATCACTTTTGATTGGGTAAGCGTAGCTTTTGCTGCATTTACCTGTGCCTGGCGTACTTTTATTTCGGGGTAGTTCTTTTTTGCGGTTGCTATAAGTTTATCAAGATAAGGGTAATTAACCTCTGTAACAAAACTTTCCTGCGCACGTACGGCTGTAGTGCTGATAGTTATAAAGAGTATTAATATGCTTAGTTTTTTCAATTTTAGTTTCATTTAATTTAAACCTTCTCTTTTTGAAACAATGCGGGTACAGTACCAACAATAATTTTCAGATCGAGCCATAACGAATATTTTTGCGCGTAAAAATTATCAAGCTTTTTACGCTCTCTTTCACTCATATCTTCCTTACCGCGTTTACTTATCTGCCACAATCCCGTTAAACCTGCCGGGCCTAAAAAACGCATCGACCATTCGTTCGAAGTGAGCATCTCGGCTTCGTAAACGGGCAACGGCCTGTTGCCTACAACAGACATATCGCCCTTAATGATGTTAAACAACTGCGGTAATTCGTCTAAACTACTGTTACGTAAAAAGTTACCCAGTTTGGTAACCCGTGGGTCGTTCTTTATTTTCACAAAAGCCGATTTTGCTGATCCCTGTTCTTCGGCCGCGTATTGGTTGTTGGTAACAGCCATTTGCGCTAAAAGTTGGTCGGCATCAGTACGCATACTGCGGAATTTGTAAAAATCAAAAATCTTATATCCGGTACCAACGCGTTTGCTTTTGTAAAAAATGGGTCCTTTCGAGTCTAACTTTATAGCAATGGCAACTATGGCCATAACAGGAAGCAGGCAAATAAACATACCACCGGCTATAAAAAGATCAAGAAAACGCTTGCCAAAAGGCATTTTATAAGTGGTGTCAACTTCTTTTGAAAGTTCTAACAAACGTGGTTTTATCAACTTAAACTTAACCAGGAAGTTTAGCCGTTCGCGCAGGTCGGAGGTAGAGAAAGGGTAAGTGTAAAAATCGTGCAGTTTCATTTGCATGGCTTTTTGCACCTGTGCTTTATTTTTATGGGTTGAGAGCATTACAATGATCAAACCATTCATTAAAAAGTTTTGCCTCAGGCGCTCAACAAGGGCAAAGCATTGTTCATCCTTATCAACCTCAACTAAAATAATATCCGGGATGGTAAGTATGGATTGATCGCCCAGGTACTCTTCCAAATCCTGGATAGTGTTATTAAATTCTATACGGAAATAATTGGTCAGATCATTGGCGATCAAGTCCTTCAATTCCAAACCTGCATATGCAATCCTGATCTGGGAGTTCGAATTTTCGTTCCAATCAGTTGCTGTCTTGTTCGTCATAAACTTGTAAAGCTTGATTAATGGCCGTTTTTAAGCTTGTAGGGTTAAAAGGTTTATGTATGTAAGCATCTACCTTAAAGGGCATTTTGGCAACCTGTTCATCAAGGTCATGGGCTGCGGAAAGCATAATAACCGGGATGTCTCTGTAAAAACCGCTTATTTTAACATTTTTAAGAAATGACTGACCGTCGAAATAAGGCATTTGCAGGTCAGAAATGATTAATTTAGGCATGTTGCCATCCTCGAGCCAGCTAAAAGCTTCAATTCCGTTGTTTTTGACAACTATCTCATAGTCCTTTGACAATATAAAATTGAGTAGTTTTAATATACTCAAATCGTCATCAACAATCAGTAAAGTTTTTTTCATGCCGAATCTAATTCGTGGTTTCTGTTTATAAATATGACACTTTTATATGGAATACCCTTAAAAAATATCATGCCAAATGCCAGCAAATTATCACTATGCGTACCAATTATTTATATTACAGCTAACTACGTGAATTTTTTGATTTAGATTTTTTACTAAAAGTAGAGTAATTTATTCGATAGTGAATTAAATTCCGCAATTCGGGAATGTATTTGTTGACAAAAACTACCATTGTGGATTAATTTTTCAATATCTTCTGCTAAGTTTACGCAATAGGTTAAAATAGGTTTCACCATATGCAAAATTACTTTGTTGGCATTGATTTAGGCACAGGCAGCACCAAGGCAGTAGCTATTGATACAGCCGGTAAAACCATTGCCACCGCGCAAAGCTATTATCCAACCAATAACCCCAAACCCGGGTATAGCGAGCAAAACCCCGAATTAATTTGGCGCGCCTTTTTAAACTGTATCAGCAAAATAATAACAAACCTTAAACAAGCCCCAATCGCTATTAGTTTTAGCAGTGCTATGCACAGTATTATGCCTGTTGATGAGTATTGCAATGCTCTTGCCAATGCGATGCTCTGGTCTGATTCGCGTAGCGCGGACGTGGCACTAAGTATTAGAAATTCTGATGATGGCGAGGATATTTATCGCCACACGGGTACAGCTATTTATGCCATGTCGCCTTTATGCAAAATAATTTGGCTTCATGATAATGATAATGAATTGTTTAAAAAGGCATACAAATTTATCTCTGTTAAGGAATATGTTTGGTTTAAACTATTCGGTGCGTTTGAGGTAGACTATTCCATTGCATCAGCCATGGGGATGTTTGATATTTTAGATTTGAAATGGTATGATAAAGCATGTGCTTTGGCGGGCGTTGATGGCACAAGGCTTTCAACACCTGTAGACACCGGTCATAAACGATATTTAGCCGCCGCAGATATTCTACCGGGTATAGGTACGGCTACAGCCTTTGTTATTGGTGCCAGCGATGGCTGCTGTGCCAACCTTGGCGGCAATGCAGTGCACGAGGGTATTGGGGCATTAACTATCGGTACAAGCGGCGCGGTGAGGATTGGGAGCAAAGCCCCGGTTTATAATTATGAGGCAATGACCTTTAATTACCTGCTTAAGGCTGGTATATTTATTTGTGGCGGCGCGGTAAATAACGGCGGCGCGGCTGTAGACTGGCTATTGAAAAGCTTTTTAAAATTGGAAACCGTTACCGACGAAACCTATAAGCAGCTGTTTAAAACAATAGATATGGTTAAGCCGGGCAGCGATGGCCTGGTGTTTTTACCATACCTGTATGCCGAACGTGCCCCAATCTGGGATGCAAAAAGCTCGGGAGCATTTATCAATATCAACTTTAAACATCAGCAACAGCATTTTTTAAGGGCGGCCCTGGAGGGGATTTGCTTTGCATTGAACGATGTGCTTAACGCTGTTGAACAGCCGGACAAGCCCATTGAAGAAATTGTAGTTAGCGGTGGGTTTATATCATCAGCTACATGGGTGCAGTTACTGGCTGATATTACCGGTAAAAAACTGGTGCTGTTACAATCCGGTGATTCATCGGCTATAGGCGCTATTTATTTGGCTATGGAAGCTTTGGGTATGGATATTGAAGGGGTTGTAAATAACGAAGCTGCAGATAGGGTAGTGATAGCACCAAATGCCGAAGCCCATGCCATTTACAGCAGGATCTTCCCGGTATACAAGAAACTTTATAGCGATATCAAATTATCTGTGCATCAACTGCACGACGTGAATAATTAGAGTAATAACTCATTATTGAACAGTTAGCTATTTTACCAAACGTTCCGATGGAACGAAATGCGATTCTTTTAGAGATTGCTACCCACCAAATGTTCCGATGGAACTTATGATTTTTTTTCATCCCATAAGGATGTATGGTTGGTAGAAAAACAAATAACAAACAGGCACATTCCATAGGAATGTTTGGTGCAAATTAAATCTATATATAAGCTATTACTATAATTTAGCCGATCATAACCCCCGGTTTATTGATGACCGGTAGTTTGATGAAGTTATCATCCACAATGCTTTCGGGCAAAAAGATGAACTTTTTGTCAAAGATCTCCCGGCCGATGTAGTAACTCAGCCAGTATTCGTTATTCAGGCCGAAGGTTTGCTCGTCAATAGGTTCTATTAACTTATAAGAGTTTGCTTCAACTACCGGGAATGAATGGCGCAGGGTAGAGGTTTTAACCTGTTCACCGTCTTTTTCGCCGTAGCCTTTTGAGGTAACCAGTACATTCTCTAACGGTATATTTTTGAGGTTGATGAGGTACACGTACCAAACCTTGCTTTCGGCATTTTCGCCCTCTAAGGCAATCGCAACTGCTATATCTTTTACCACGTTTGGAGGAAGGTCTTTTATCATTGTATTATGGTGAGTGGTTGATTGAGTGATTGGTGAGTAGTTAAAAACCATTCACTAAAAACTTAATCAACCAATAACTTACTTTTTCTTCGCTACCGCTTTTTTCTTAGCGGGCGCTTTTTTAGCTGCCGGTTTTGCCGCAGCAACAGTTTTACCAAACCGACCTTTTTTAGCGTCCTTAGGCATCGCATCAGCCAAGGCTTTGCACTGCTCAAAGGTCAGCGTGGTTGGGTCGGTAATATCTTTTGGTATTTTAACGTTTAGTTTGCCAAATTCAATATATGGGCCCCACCGGCCATTTAAAACTTTAACGGTTTCATCCTCAGGGAAAGATTTGATCAGCCTCTCTGCGTCTTTTTTGCGTTTAGCTTCAATCAGTTCAATCGCTTGCTCTTCGGTAATGTCAAGCGGGTCAATCTCTTTTGGTACCGATATAAAAGCGCTGTTGTGGCTTATATACGGGCCAAAACGGCCTATTGCCACTTTCATTACTTTGCCTTCATACTCACCAAGTACTTTCGGCAACTTAAATAATTCAAGCGCTTCTTCCAGGCTAATGGTTTCTATACTTTGGCCGGTGCGCAGGCTTGCGTAAAGGGGTTTTTCTTCACTTTCGTCGCTTGGGTTTTCGCCAACCTGTACAAACGGGCCGTAACGGCCAATGCGTACCGACATTTTTTTACCACTCTCCGGGTGTACGCCTAATTCGCGTTCGCCGGTGGCTTTGTCGGCAGTTTCGGTAGTGGTTAATACATCCTTATGGAATGGATCGTAAAACGTGCGGATCATTTTTGTCCAATCCTGTAAGCCCTGGGCTATCTCGTCAAACTGTTTTTCAACGCTGGCGGTAAAGTTAAAATCAACAATACCCTGAAAATGCTGTACTAAAAAGTCGTTCACTACAGCGCCAATATCGGTAGGGAAAAGCTTGCCGCGTTCGGCCCCGGTGTTTTCTACACGGGTATCTTTAGTGATATTATCACCTTTTAAAGTAAGCACACGGAAGTTACGCTGGCGGCCTTCACGTTCTTCTTTAACCACGTAACCGCGGTTTTGTATGGTTGAGATGGTAGGGGCGTAGGTTGATGGTCGGCCTATACCTAACTCCTCTAATTTCTTTACCAGGCTTGCCTCGGTGTAACGTGCAGGCGGGCGCGAGAACCTTTCTGTAGCGGTTAGTTCCTGCAATTGCAAAACCTGTCCTTTTGTTAAAGGTGGCAATATAGCGTTTTCGCCATCGGCGGTTTGGTTATCATCATCATCGTCGCTGCTTTCCAGGTAAACTTTCAGGAAACCATCAAATTTCATTACCTCGCCGTTGGCAACCAAGTCTTCTTTACGGGTTGATATACCGATCTTTGCAACAGTTTTCTCAAATTGTGCTTCGCTCATTTGCGATGCTATCGCGCGTTTCCAGATCAGTTCATAAAGGCGCTTCTCGTTACTTTCGCCATCAATAGTATGGTTGTTAAAGTACGTAGGGCGTATGGCTTCGTGGGCCTCCTGTGCGCCTGCGCTTTTGGTTTTATATTTTCTGTGCTGATGATATTTATCGCCGTAGGCCGATACAATTTCTTGTTGAGCAGCATTCAGGGCCGTATCAGAAAGGTTCACCGAATCGGTACGCATATAGGTGATATAACCCGATTCGTACAACCTTTGGGCAACCTGCATGGTACGGGCAACTGAGTAACCTAACTTGCGACTGGCTTCCTGTTGCAGGGTAGAGGTAGTAAATGGTGCTGCCGGTGAACGTTTGGTTGGCCTGGTCTCTAAGGATTTGATATCGAAAATAGCCTTAACGCAATCCTGCAAAAACTTTTCGGCATCTTCCTGCTGGGCAAAACGCTCGGGCAATTCAGCCTTAAAAGCATTACGGCCGGTACCGAATATGGCTACAATTTTAAAAGCAGCCTCCGATTTAAATTTATTTACCTCGCGCTCACGGTCAACAATTAACCTAACGGCAACAGATTGTACGCGACCTGCAGAAAGGGATGGCTTAACCTTTTTCCATAAAACAGGAGAAAGTTCAAAACCCACCAAACGATCGAGAACTCGGCGTGCCTGTTGGGCGTTTACCAGGTTATAATCTATTTTACGCGGATTTTCAATCGCCTTCATAATAGCCGGTTTTGTTATCTCGTGGAAAACAATGCGGCGTGTATCGGGCTCTTTTAATCCTAGAGTTTCAAATAAGTGCCATGATATGGCTTCTCCCTCGCGATCCTCATCGGACGCGAGCCATACAATGTCTGCTTCTTTAGCTAATTTCTTTAATTCGCTCACTACCTGCTTCTTATCTGCAGGTACTTCATATTTTTGATTGAAGTTGTTGTTGATATCAATGGCATCTTCAGACTTCACCAGGTCGCGGATATGGCCGTAACTTGATTTTACGGTAAAGTCCTTGCCGAGGTATCCTTCAATGGTTTTGGCTTTCGCCGGTGATTCAACTATGAGTAAATTTTTAGCCATTTAAGCGGGTGTTTTTTTGCAAAGAAAACATAAAATGCATTAGAAACGCAAATTTGTTTTTTTGTGGAGGTGTTAAAAGGGTATAATTATGGTATTATTTGCAGCTATAAACGCCCTTTATATGTTATACTATAAATAAGAATAGAATTCTTTTATAAGTTAAATATATTGGCGTTGCCTGCGGCCGGGCTTTCCGCTCATACTGCACAGGCCTTAGTCACAAGGCCGGTATCCGCTTCAATCCCTAACGCGAAAAGTAAATCGGGAATAAATGCTTCAATTGTTTAGTACAATAAAATTTTATATCAAAAAGCCACCACCCAACAAATCGTTACCTTCATAAAATACTGCCGACTGGCCAGGTGCAATGCCCGATACCATGTGGTCGAACGATACTTTCATGTGATCGCCTATCTGCACTATCTTGCTTTCGGTACCTGCATCCTTATAACGGATCTTGGTAACAGCTTCGATTGGTTCTTTGATGCTTTCGTATTTAACCAGGTTAAGGTTACGTACCCAGGCTTCTTTTTTCTCCAGTTCTTCTATTGTACCCAATACAACCGTGTTGTTTTCAGGCTGAATTTTAGTCACGAACATCGGTTTACCCAAAGCAATGCCCAGGCCTTTACGCTGGCCAATGGTGTAATAAGGATAACCGAGGTGTTTGCCTATAACGGTGCCATCAGTTAATACAAAATTACCGGGCCCAACACGTTCGTCAAGGTCTTCTACTTTATGGCGAAGGAATGCACGGTAATCGTTATCCGGCACAAAGCAGATCTCATAGCTTTCACTTTTGCCTGCCAGTTCCAACTGCCCCATATCAACTGCCATCTGGCGTATTTCTGGCTTAGAGAAACTACCTAATGGGAATTTTGTACGCGCAAGGTTTTGCTGCGATACACCCCAAAGTACATATGACTGGTCTTTGTTTTCGTCCTTACCCTTTGATATTACGTAACGGCCGTTATCCTGCTCGCGGATATTGGCATAGTGGCCGGTAGCGATGAATTCGCAGTCAAGCTTATCTGCCCGTTTTAAAAGAGCTTCCCATTTAATATGGGTGTTGCACAGTACGCAAGGGTTAGGGGTGCGGCCGGCAAGGTATTCGTCAACAAAGTTATCGATCACAAAATCGCCAAACTCGTTACGGATATCCAGTATATAATGCGGGAAGCCATAGCCAACGGCCAAAGCACGCGCATCGTTTATACTATCCAGGCTGCAGCAACCAGTTTCTTTAGAGCTGCCACCGCTTGCGGCGTAGTCCCAGGTTTTCATGGTAAGGCCTATGACCTCATAGCCCTGTTCATGCAGCATTACTGCCGCTACAGAACTATCAACTCCGCCACTCATTGCCACTAAGATCCTACCGTGCTTACTCATATTGGGTGCAAAGATAAGGTTTTACAGTTTATGGTGTTTATTGCTTGGGTCAGAGGAGGGTAAAATGGTGGTTGGAGGTAATATTGAATGATGAATTTCAAATTATGAATGACGAAATAGAAAAAGAAAATCTTGCGCTCGTTTACAACGAGTGCTTAAAGTGTTTCAGCGTCTGTGACGCGATATAATCGTAAGACCACTTTAAGCACTCGTCACAGACGAGCGCAAGATGCGTAAAATGGTGGCTTCATGTTCTCCACGCAATGACGCGTGGGATAAATTAAGGTGTCCTCACCTGCCCGTTCCCTTTAATTATCCATTTATAACTTGTCAATTCTTCCAGCCCCATTGGGCCGCGGGCGTGGAGCTTTTGGGTGCTGATGCCAATTTCGGCACCAAGGCCAAACTGAGCGCCATCTGTAAAGGCGGTTGAGGTATTTACGTATACCGCAGCGGCATCAACCCGGTTCAGGAAGGTTTCGATATTCAGCTCATCCTCAGATAGAATGGCCTCGCTGTGTTTAGAACTATTGATGGCGATGTGTTCCAACGCCTGCTCTAAAGTATCAACCGTTTTGATAGCCATCGTCATGGATAAAAACTCCGTGCCGAAATGTTCTGGCTGGGCTTGTTCTAAAAGCCCGGCAGGGTATAGGCTATCCAATACTTCATAAGCCTTTTTATCAGCATAAATTTTCACGCCTTTTTCACCAAGTGGTTCGGTAATATGCACCAGGTCGCCAAGGCGTTTGCTGTTGATGATAAGGCAATCCAGCGCGTTACAAACACTTACCCGGCGGGTTTTGGCATTATCGATAATAGCGACGGCTTTCTCCAGATCGCCGGTTTCATCAAAGTAGGTGTGTACAATACCCGCGCCCGTTTCTATGACAGGTACTTTACTGCTGCTGCGCACATAATTAATAAGCGACTGGCTACCTCGTGGGATCAAAACATCTACATAGCCAACCGCGTTTAACAAGGCCTCGGTAGCTTCGCGTTCTACAGGGAGCAGGATAGCAAAATTAACATCGATATGATGTGCCGATAAAACCCCATGGATCACTTTCATGATAGCCCGGTTAGAATTATCTGCATCGCTGCCGCCTTTTAGTATGCTGATGTTACCCGTTTTAAAGCACAATGCAAACACATCAAACGTAACATTTGGCCTGGCCTCGTAAATTACACCAACAACGCCAAGCGGAACACGTACCTTTTTAATATACAAACCGTTAGGCAGGGTTTTTTCACTTAGTACTTTACCCAGCGGACTCTCCAATCCCGCTACATTTTCTATGTCACCGGCAATGGCTTTTATCCTGTCGGCGGTAAGGGTAAGGCGGTCGTATTTTGGGTCGGCGGTGTCCATGCGCTCCAGGTCTTTTTTATTTTCCTGTAGCAGGTAATCCGTTTGTTCGATGGCCGCTTTTGCCACATCCAACAGCACCTTATTGATAACAGCAGGCGATAGGGCAGCGTTCCTGCCGGCAATTAAAGCGTTCTCGAAATAGTGTTTATAATCCATGTTATCCCTGCAAATAAAGGTAATCGTAATGTACCAGCGCTTTCTGGTTTTTTTGTCCGGTAAGTTCCCGGGCTTTGTCTGAGCTATATTCGGCCAGGCCCAGGCCTATGGTTTTGTTATGCTCGTCTACTATCTTAATGATCTCGCCCTTCTTAAAATCGGATACTATATTGATGATGCCCACCGGCAACAAGCTCGATGCCTTACTGGATACCAACACTGTTTTGGCGCCCTCGTTCACCTGTACCACACCGGTAGCCGCATTCTCTGAATGGGCCAGCCATTTCTTTTTGCCCGATGCTTTTTTTGTAGGGGTAAAGCGCGTATGTATTACTTTATTAGCCAGTACATCCGTCAGGATATTTTCTTTTGTGCCGTTGGCGATGTGTACCGCAATACCCAGCTTAGCCACCTTATGCGCTATGGTTGATTTGGTGATCATGCCCCCACGGCCAAATTGCGACCGGCCCGAACTTACAAACGATGCGAAATCTATTCCTGCATCATTAACCTCCTGGATTACAGATGAGCTTTCCAGTTTTGGGTCGCCGGTGTAAATGCCATCCACATTGGTTAAAACGATTAATGCCTGGGCGTTCAGCATGGAGGCGATCAATCCCGCCAATTCGTCGTTATCGGTAAACATTAGTTCTGTTACGGATACCACATCATTTTCGTTAATAACCGGGATAACCTGGTGCTGCAACAGTATCTCTAAACAGTTGCGCATGTTGAGGTAATGCAGCCTGTCGCGGAAATCCTCCTTGGTTACCAATACCTGCGAGCACAGGATGTTAAATTTTTCAAACAGGTGGGAGTAGGTGTTGATCAGCTTTACCTGGCCGATAGAGGCCAGCAACTGCCGCACCGCAACTGCATCCGATTTCTCGGAAACCGATATCAAACTCCTGCCCGATGCTACCGCGCCGGATGATACCAGTATCACTTCAATACCCTGCTTCTTAATTTCGGCTATCTGGTTAACCAGGTGAGCAATACGCTCCACATCTGGCAGGCCATCTGCCCGGGTAATAACGTTTGATCCTATTTTAATAATGATGCGGCGGTAATTGAACGACATTAAAGTATATGAGTTTGGTCGACAATGATACTCATTTCCTGTGTAAATGGCGGCTTTTTAGGTGGTTAACCCGTATTATTTGCAAAAAATAATACATTTTTTTTGGTGGAAGTAAATGTTTTGATACATTTGTCTACTTATTCTATAGACAATGTATTATTTATTTGCCTTTACTTCAGTATCAATGTCATCCATGCAGCGCCTAACTGCATGCTGTTGTTGTTAATTCCCGCTCAGGATAACAACACGTATTAATTCATTTCTCATTTCTTTCAACCTTATTACATGAAATCTTTTACAAATTTCTTTAAACTCATTGTGCTCTTTTTAACGCTTGTCCCGGCCGTGGCTTCTGCACAACTTAACGGAAATTACGCCTTAAGTGGTAAAGTTAACGACGAACACGGCCAGCCTTTAGTAGGTACAACCGTAACTATAAAAGGCACTGATAATAAAACCGCTACAGACAGTACCGGTAAATTCACTTTACAAACAAATGCCAAATTGCCTTTTACCCTTGTGTTTAGCGCGGTTGGTTTTCAAACCCAGGAATTTCTGATCAAAAATGCTAACAGTAATTTAAATATTCAGCTATCTACCCAGGCATTGCTGATAAACGAGGTAGTAGTTACCGCATCCCGCCGCGAAGAAAAATTGCTGCGATCGCCGGTGGCTATCGAGAAGCTGAGTATCACAGCGCTTAAGCAATCGCCGGGCCCAAGTTTTTACGATGCGCTGGAGAATGTTAAAGGCGTACAAATGACCACCACCAGTATCACCATGAAGGTACCTAACACCCGTGGTTTCAACAGCCCCAATAACTTCAGGTTTATGCAACTGGCAGATGGGGTGGATATGCAGTCGGCTACGTTGGGTGTACCGCTTGGTAATGCTATTGGCCCAACCGAACTTGATATTGCCAGTATAGAAATTACCCCGGGTGCAGCCGCAGCTTTATATGGTACAAATGCTATCAACGGGTTATCAAACTTATTTACTAAAGACCCATTTAAAACACAGGGACTTAGCTTTTACCACCGCACAGGTATAAACCATGTGGATGGGATAGGTGTTAGCCCAAGCGCTATCAACGAAACCGCCATCCGCTTTGCGAAAGCCTGGAATGATAAATTTGCTTTTAAAGTGAACGCGAGTTATTTAACCGGTAAAGATTGGCAATCAAACACCCGGCTGGATCAAAACCCCGGTAACCTGAAAACGGCCAACCCGGCTTATCCTGAACTAACCGGTACCAGCAACGCTGCGTATGACGGCTGGAACAAATATGGCGATGACGCGCTTGCAGGCAGTAACACGGTATCTATAAAAGGCATTGTTGTTGATGGCGTAGCAAGGCCGAATTTGACCGTTGCCCGTACCGGTTATAACGAAGTTGACCTGGTTGACCCCAAAGTAACCAACCTGAAACTGGATGGTACGCTGGCTTACAAAATTACCCCTAATACACAATTATCATACACCTACCGCTATGGCAACATGGATGGTGTTTTTCAACGCGGTAATAAAATATCATTGAATGGTGCATCTGTACAAAACCACAAAATAGAATTAAAAGGTACCGATTTTCTGGTACGTGCATACGAATCTATCGAGAACACCGGCAAATCTTTCAATGTTAAACCACTGGCAGATAACCTCGATCTGAACCACGCCAGTAACTCGGCATGGGGTACAGCTTACAAAAACGCACTTACTGCTTATGCCAATACGCATGGCGGTTCGTTAACATCAGCTAACCTTGCCGCTGCTAATGATGCAGCACGCGCCGCTGCCGACCTGGGCAGGGTAGAGCCCGGTACGCAGGCTTTTAATGACCTGCGCCAAACCATTATCGGTATCAACAACTGGGATATCAAATCGAGCCTGATCCCCAACGCTCCGGTAACCGGTGGCGCCGCGTTATTACAAAAAAGCAAAATGTATAATGCTGAAGCGCAATGGGACTTAACCAGACACGTGAAATTCGTCGACCTTTTGGTTGGCGCCGATGTACGCGTTTATGAGATAACCCCTGATGGCAATAACTTTGTTGATTTTTCACGCCCAATTGCCGACAGGAACACTCCCCTGGCAGACGGCAGTTTCGGCGAGAACGTGAGCTACAAAAAATATGGTGCCTTTGCACAGGTTACCAAAACATTCTTTGATGAAAAGTTAAAATTGTTTGGCTCTATCCGCTGGGACCGCAACCCATACTTCGACCCTAAGTTTACGCCACGTTTGGCGGCGGTTTATTCGCCAAACCAAAACCATAACTTCAGGTTCACTTTCCAGAACGGTTACCGTTTCCCGTCGTTATTTGAGGCTTTATCATACGTAAATAATGGTCGTGTGAAACGTGTGGGCAGTTTAGAGTTTATAAATGAGGGCCTGGGCTACCTAAACAACAGCTACACCCAGCAATCGGTTACTGCATTTAACGCGGCGGTTAAGGCACAATCAACCACCGGCGATGATGCCACAGCCTTGGCGAACCGCAGCTTATTACAGGTAGCCAACCTGCCAAAAGCACGCCCCGAGCAGATCACCTCGTTCGAGGTTGGTTACAAAGGGATCTTCTTTGATAATAAGGTGTTTTTGGATATAGATGCCTATGCCAACCGCTACAACGGCTTTTTAGGCCAGGTACAAGTGTTTGTACCAAACAGAACCACGGTAGGCACAGACGCGGCCGTATTGGCCATGCTTGATGTTAACCGCGACCCTACAACTGCAACAGCTGCCAACGCTGCAAGCGCAGGTCAAAGCCGCTACCGGGTGTACACCAATGCCAAGAATATTTATAACAACTATGGCTCATCGGCAGGGTTAAGCTATAATTTTTACCAGCGATACACGGTATCGGGCAACGTAAGCTTTAACAAACTGAAGGCACAGCAAACCTCAGATATATTCGTGACCGGCTTTAACACGCCTGAGTGGAGCGGTAACTTCTCGTTCGGTAACCGCGAGGTAATTAAAAACTTTGGCTTTAACGTGGTGTACAAATGGCAGCAGGCATACCTGTGGGAGAGCCCGCTGGTAACCGGTAATGTACCGGCTATACACACGATTGATGCACAGGTTACCCTGCGTGTGCCGGTATATTATGCAACATTTAAAATTGGCGCTACAGATATCACCAACAAACGCTACATACAATACGCAGGCGGCCCAACCATTGGCGGCATATACTATGTTTCAGTTACGTTGGATGGTTTGCTGAGTAAGTAGTTCATAGTTGATGGTTAATAGTTCATAGCCGGGCTTTTACCATGAACTATCAACCATGAACTATACGCCATCATAAAGATCCTATTTGTTTTTTTAGGTATAATTTAGTTTTTCTAAAAAGCGGGCGGGCGAGCTGCCCGCTTTTTTTATGCCCGGATTTTTGCTTAACCAATCAGCAGTATTATCCTGTTTTGTTCCATTTTTAAAACGGGACAAATGGAACAAATGGAACATGTTGATAATGAATTATTTATTGTTGGCAGAATATTTCCGATATCTGAGTAAATACTTCAGCATGTTGTATTTAATAATCTTATTTACAGTTAGTTATAGAAATTTAATTTTGTTCCGGTTTTTTAAAAACGGCACAAAAAAACGGAACAAAACAGTGGCGGGTAAATGGGAAAAAAAATCGGATTTTTTCGCCTTTTTTCGACCCTGGTTCGGCCTTTTTCATGCGACTAAAAGCCTAAATAGATTATATAGTATTTTTAGTTAAATATTTGATATATAATTTTTTATGATTTTAAGGCTTGTTCCGTTCTGTATCTGTTTTGTACTCATTTGGAACAGGTCTTTTGGGGTAGACGTATGTCATTTCGAACGAGGTACGAGGAGAAATCCTGTTCGCTATGCAAGGTAGATAACATGCAAAGTTCGCTACCTGTAGCATGAACAAGATTTCTCCTCACTACGTTCGTTCGAAATGACAGGGCGGGTAGGATTTCAGCTTTTTGCGGATAAAAATGTAAATTGGCTATCCTAAGTATTATCATGTTTAAAAGCAGGCTTGTCATATCCACAATTATATTATTTCTTGTTATCAATACTTCTTATTTCTGGGAGGGGATGCTTGGCATTTTTGCAATCCTGTTCTACCTAATACTTATTATAGTTTTTGCAGTACTTGTTTTTAGTGTATTAAAACAGTTGTACTTCGCCATCAAAGAAAATTTCAAAAACAAACAAAGACTTTATAAAATCTGCTTCGTACTGTTGGTTTTAACAGCTGTACTAATGCGCCCTTTTGGTATTAGAGATTATGCTGTATTCGAGAGTGAAAATATATTGGTAGCTGACAGGGAAGGCGCTGCAAACTGCATGACAACACTTATGTTAAAAGAAAGTGGCAGATTTAAAATGCGGAGTGTATGTTTTGGCATTGATGAGGATATGGGAACATACGCTATACAGAATGATACAATCAAATTAAATTATTCCTCGTCACGAGGTGCTACCGATATGTTTAAATATGCTGTTTTAGACAGCACTAAGAAATATCTCAGATTTTATAATACAACACCCGATACCACACCTTACTGGCTGTATATTAGGCTAAACAACACCAAGCTTAAATAATATTTATTGCGCTCGTTTATAACGAGCGCTTACTTTGTTGGCGATTATATCGCCACAGTAGCGTCGTAGACGCGCGTGAATATTCCCAACGTATGTCATTTCGAACGAGGTACGAGGAGAAATCCTGTTCGTTATGCAAGGTAGATAACATGCAAAGTTCGCTACCTGTCGCATGAACAAGATTTCTCGGCGCTGCGCTTCCCTCGAAATGACAGGGCGATGATGGGTGGTGTCGTAAAAGCAAAGAACCCCGCACGAGTTGCACCTCGCACAGGGTAATCATACTTCACTTAACTGGTTTATATAATAATTGGAAATTATTCTGTTTACTCTACCGACTGGCGCAGCATCAGCGCGCCTACGGTTACATTGGTGCGGCTATCAATAATAATAGCCCCGCCATTGGCTTTATTTACCTGGTATGGGTCGAATGCTAAGGGCTCGGCTGTTTTTATCACAATGCGGCCTATATCATTCAGTTTAAATTCTTCGTCGTAATCCTTCTCCAGCGTATTGATATTCACTTTATAGATCACCTCCTGTATTTTGCAGCGGATGGTTTTGGTATTGTGCTGCACCAAATAAGTAAGCGAAGTATCCAACGGGCGGGTATCCATCCAGCACAGGTCGGCCTCAATTACGTTGCTTAGCTGCGGCTGCCCGGCGCTGTTCACGATGATATCACCACGACTGATATCGATATTATCCTGCAGATGCACCGTTACCGACATGCCCGCCAATGCTTCCACAGGTTCTTTATCATACAATTCAATTTTAGAAATGGTGGTACTAAAGCCCGATGGCAGGATAGTTACCTTATCATTCACCTTGAACGATCCGCTCGAAACTCTGCCGGCATAACCCCGGTAATCGTGCAGCTCATCCGTTTGCGGGCGTATCACCCATTGTACAGGGAGGCGGGCGTGTGCAGATGAATCGTCTATCGTGATCTCCACATTCTCTAAATGCTGCAGCAGGCTGTCGCCGGTATACCAGCTAATGTTTGACGACTGGTATACAATATTATCGCCCTTCAACGCGCTCACCGGGATGTAGGTAACATTATCCAGATTTACCTTGTCGGCCAGCTTTTTAAAGTCGGCAACAATATTATTGAAAACCTCTTCGCTGTAATCAACCATGTCCATCTTGTTTACCGCGACAACCACTTTAGGGATCTGCAATAACGAAACCAGGAAGGAGTGACGCGTAGTTTGTTCGATAACGCCCTTGCGGGCATCTATCAAAATAATAGCTAAAGCTGCGTTACTCGCACCGGTAACCATGTTACGGGTGTACTGGATATGGCCGGGCGCATCGGCTATAATGAACTTACGTTTCTCAGTTTCAAAGTATTTGTAGGCTACATCAATGGTAATGCCCTGCTCGCGTTCGGCTTTAAGGCCGTCGGTTAAAATGGCAAGGTCAATGGTGCCGTCGTCGTTTTTACGGTTTGATGCATGCAGAGCCTCCAGTTGGTCGGCCAGGATGGCTTCGCTATCGTACAGCAGGCGGCCTATCAAGGTGCTTTTGCCATCGTCTACACTGCCTGCGGTTATAAATTTTAGTATATCCATTTTCTTTTATTCAATCTTAGTTCCCCTCTTGAGAAGGGTTAAGGGTGTGATAAACGCCCTGTTTTACTTACGTCGTAGTTTACTCACCCCGACTACGCTTCGCTGGTCGACCCTCTCTGCTGCGCAAAGAGGGTGTAAGCTGCTCCGGTTTGTTTGACCCTCTTTCCGCTTGCGGAGAGAGGGTGGTCGAGCGAAGCAATGACCGGGTGAGTTAAAAATATCCCCCTTTTTTCCTGTCTTCCATGGCGGCTTCACTTACCTTGTCGTCCATGCGGGCGCCGCGTTCGCTGATCTTGGATGATGCTATCTCGTCAATAATATCATCTATCTCAAACGCGTACGATTCTACAGCCGCGGTACAGGTCATATCGCCAACGGTGCGGAACCTTACATTCTTTCTTTCTATCACATCATCCGCATCCATATTCAGGAAGGGTGATGCTGCCATGAGTTGTCCGTTACGGGTGATACAATCGCGCTGGTGGGCAAAATAAATGGTTGGCAAGGGGATGTTTTCCCTGCGGATGTAGTTCCACACATCAAGCTCCGTCCAGTTACTTATCGGGAACACGCGCACGTTCTCGCCTTTGTGGATCTTACCGTTGTAAATATCCCAAAGCTCGGGGCGTTGGCGTTTGGGGTCCCACTGGCCAAATTCATCACGTACCGAAAAGATGCGTTCTTTGGCCCTTGCTTTTTCCTCATCGCGGCGTGCGCCACCAATACAGGCATCAAAGCCATGTTTGGCAATGGTATCTAAAAGGGTGGTAGTTTGCAGCGGGTTGCGGCTTGCATTCTTACCTTTTTGTTCAATAACCTTGCCTTCATCAATGCTATCCTGCACATGGCCTACTATCAGTTTTTCGCCTATGCGGGCTATCATTTCATCGCGGTAGGTAATGGTTTCTTCAAAATTGTGGCCGGTATCAATATGTACCAGCGGGAACGGGAACTTACCCGGGCGAAAGGCCTTTAACGCCAAATGCACCAGGGTGATAGAATCCTTACCACCGCTGAATAACAGCGCAGGTTTTTCAAACTGCCCCGCTACTTCGCGCAGAATATATATGGCCTCTGCCTCTAACTCGTCCAGGTAATCTAACCGGTATTTGCTCATTCTTTTAAATCATTTAACGTTACTGCATGTAAACCACACTCTTTTTTGCTTTGGTCTTCCCACCACCAGCGCCCGGCCCTGAAATCTTCGCCGGGTTGTACCGCCCTGGTACAGGGCAGGCAGCCTATGCTCGGGAAACCCTTGTCATGCAATGTATTGTAGGGTATATTATATTGTTTGATGTATGCTTTTACATCGTCTAAAGTCCAGCTGAAAATAGGGTGGAACTTGATGAGTTGGTTGCCCTCATCCCATTCCAAATTGCTCATATCCTCCCGGTTTACTGATTGCTCGGCACGAATACCGGTTATCCAGCATTGGTTGCCGGCCAGCGCGCGGTGCAGGGGCTCTATCTTACGGATGCCGCAGCATTCCTTGCGGTTATCTACCGATTCGTAAAAGCTGTTTGGACCTTTGGCGTTTACCATCGCTTCCAGGCGGTTATTATCCGGGTAGTAGGCGTGGATAGGCTGACCGTAGATCTCCATGGTGCGGTTCCACACGTAATAGGTTTCGGGGAACAGCCGGCCTGTTTCCAGCGTAAATACTTTTATGGGAATATTGTTGGCGAAGATCATGTGCGATATTACCTGGTCTTCCCAGCCGAAGCTGGTAGAAAATACGATCTCGCCCGCAAACTGCTCTGCTAAAGCACGTAAAGCATCTACCGGGTTTTTCCCGTTCAGCAATTGCGCTATGTAACTCGTATCAGCCATTATATTATCTTCAATAAAAAGTTAAAAATGCTGCGGATACTGATCAGGATAACGATAATAGATACCGCCATCATAATAGCCTTTGCAGAAATTTTGTTAGAGATACGCGCTGCCACAGGGGATGCCAAAGCACTGCCGATAACCAAACCCGCCACCGCATCCCAGTGCGAGCTGTTGAGCATGGTGATGAAGGTAAGCGAGCCCATCAGCGCTATGAAAAAGCGGGATAGCTTTACCGTACCTAACGAGAACCGTGGGTGGCGGCCTCCTGCTATAAGCGTTGATAGTACGATAGAACCCCAGCCGCCACCGCCAACCGCATCTATAAACCCACCGCCAAGCCCCAGCAGCGGTATGCGTTTTATTTTGGCTGTGGTGCGTTTCTTTTTAAGGTCTAAAGCTTTTTTAAAGATAACAATACCCAATATGAGTGTATAAACCGAAACTAACGGTTTAGTGTACTGTGCGTAATGCTCTAATGATGATAGTAAATAGGCGCCGGTAACCGCGCCGATAATGCCCGGCAACAGCAGCAGTTTAAACAGTTTCCAGTTTACATTGCCCATGCGGTAATGCATCCAGCCGGCAATGCCGTTGCTCATAATTTCGGATAGGTGTACACCCATACTTGCCGAAGCAGGCGGGATGCCCATTGATAGCGAAAAGGTGGTGGATGTTACCCCGTACGACATGCCTATGGCGCCATCTATCAGCGCGAATACAAACCCTGCGCCCAGGAAATAATAAAACATCGGGGAGATATTCTCCACGTAGCTTTTAAAGGCCGGGTCTTTAAGCCACAGGGCAGTAATGGTTATAGCCAGGAACCCCACAAACGTAGCCCAAACCACAAATTTGATCTTATTAGTGCTCGGTGCTTTTTTGGGGCCGAGTAAAATAGCGGTAACCCTGTTCAGTTCCTGAACCTTATGCGTAAAATCGCCGGATAGAGTGTTGCGTACCTCGCTCATTTGCTGCAGGGTGATATCCAGTTCGCCCGGTAATGATTGCCCCAAAACCTCCTTTAGCCTTTTGGCTATGGTTGGTGATTTACCGTTGGTGGAGATGGCAATTTTCAGGTCGCCTTTTTGTACGATGGAACCTAAGTAAAAATCGCAAAGCCCGGGTTTATCGGCAACGTTGATCAATAACTTACGGTCGTGCGCCGAATCGCGTACGTATTTGTTCAGTTCGCTATCGTTTGTTGCGGCGATAACAATGTCGGCGGTATCCAGATCGGTATCCGCGAATGATTTTTGGACGATTTTGAGCAGGGGGTATTGCGACGCGAGCGCGTGTACCTCGGGTAAAAAATCTTTGGCAATAATGGTAACAGCAGCAGCCGGGCTGTTATTGAGCAGGGCCGTAAGCTTTTCCAGGCCAACATTGCCGCCGCCAACCAGTACGGTATGCAGGTTGTTCAGCTTTAAAAACACCGGGAACAATTGGTTACCCTGCGCTTTATCTTCCTGAACTTCTGTTAAATCATTATCCATTCGCAACAACGTCATAAACTTGTTTTACCAATTCAAATTTTGGATGTAAAGATACCACTTCGCCAAACACAATAAGTGCAGGTGAGGTAATGCCTTGTTGGGCAGCCAGCTCTGCAATGGTATCGGCAGTGCCGATAGCTACCTTTTCGTTAACAGTGGTACCACTTTGTATTACGGCAACAGGCAGTTGGCCTTTGCCTTCGTTTTTAAAGATCTCCGCGATTTTTGCCAGTTTGTGGATGCCCATCAGCACCACCACAGTAGCGTTGGTTTTAGCGGCATCGTAGATGTCCTGCGAGATCTTGCCATCGCTGGTAGTACCGGTAACTACCCAAAAGCTTTCGCTAAGGCCACGGTGCGTAACAGGGATGCCCTGTAAGCCCGGTACACCTATCGAGCTGGAAATGCCCGGTACAACCTGTGTAGGGATGTTATATTCCGCCGCAAAGTCCAATTCCTCGTGCCCGCGACCGAATACAAACGGGTCGCCGCCTTTTAGGCGTACCACGTGGCCGTAGTTCAGGGCGTAATCAACCATCAGGCGGTTAATATTATCCTGCGGGAAGGTGTGATCGCCGGAGCGTTTGCCTACGTAAACTTTAACAGCACCGGCAGGGGCATATTCCAGCAGGTCGTCGTTCACCAAGGCATCATACAAAACCACATCGGCGGTTTGCAGGGCTTTAATGCCTTTCAGGGTAATCAGTTCCGCATCGCCGGGGCCCGCGCCAACAAGGGTTACGCGCGGTTGTTTTATATTATTTGTACTGTTATTTATCATGATTGCAACACTGCCTCTCTCTTTGTTTTAACCGCTTCTAAAAATTCAGTTGCCTGTTGCTTATATGCAGTGGCAAATTCTTCAGATGGTTCATTTTTATTGATCTGCAGCACCAGGTCGCTGAAGGTACCCTCAAGGGCAAATTCGCCGGTGGCTACATAGTTGTTATCAAATTCTTTTATTACGCCTGTTTGAGTGCTGCTGTTAACGCCTTTATCAAGCAGTAACGCCTTAGCCGCGCTTACCATGGTATTGTATGAATGATAGATGGCATCGGCCCATAAACCTTTAGCATAAGCGCCGTTTGCCCAGCCCAGTTTCTCTTCACTCTCGAACAGCAAGGTAGCTACCAGATCGATAATGACACCGGCACACTCACCAACGCCAATGGCCGAAACATAGGTTTCCTGGTGGCCCCAGTCCACAAATTCATCATCGGTAAGGGTGGTTAGGTCGGCAAGTGGTTTTAGCAGGCGATAAAAGTAATCCTTGCCCTGCCTGTCGTAATAAGCGTGGAAGGTTTCTTCAGATACCGAATTGGTTTTGTAATCGTCCAACACATACCGTAAAGCATCCGTAGCACGTTTTGATGGCACTTTGATCACGCGTTCGGCAGCGCGGCCTACGCCGTTACCTACAGTGCCGCCGCCCAGCATTACCTGTACAGATGGCAATACCTTTGCACCCGCCTTAAGCGAGCTGCCATGGAAACCAATATGGGCCAAACCATGCTGGCCGCAGCTATTCATACAGCCGCTTATTTTGATCTTGATCTCGCGGTTGTAGATAAAGTCTTCGTATTCGTTATAAATAACATCTTCAAGCACCTTAGCCATGGTCATGCTGTTGCTGATGCCCAGGTTACAGGTATCGGTACCGGGGCAGGTGGTAACATCGGCAAGGCTATCAAAACCGGGCGCCGCGAGGTCTAAAGCATGCAGCCCTGCATATAAAGCAGGTAGCGCTTCCTTACGCACAAACTTTAACAATAAACCCTGGTTTTGCGTAATCCTGATCTCGTCGGCAACGTAAGGTTTGATAGCCGTAACCAATTTGCGTGCAACATCCGTTGGGATATCGCCAACAGGTACTTTAATATATACGCCGTAAAAATCTTTTTGCTTTTGCTCAAATACGTTGGTAGCCAGCCATTGCTCATAACGCAAAGGGTTATCTATAGGTGCGGAGTGCGGGGTGTCGGTTTCCGGCAAAGCGGGCTGTGGTACAGCATCCCGGTTAATGGGCCAGCTTTTAACCTTAAGCGCGGTGCGTTCTTCTTTAGCCAAACGCAGCACCTCATCTAAACCTATTTTTTGAATAAGGTATTTTAAACGGGCTTTGTTACGGTTGTTGCGCTCGCCGTGGCGGTCGAACACGCGAATAATAGCTTCTATGTAAGGGATCAGTTGGTCCTCGGGTAAAAAGTCTTCCACCGGACTGGCCAGTAAAGGCTGCGCACCCAGGCCGCCGCCTAACAGGATTTTAAAGCCACGTTCGCCTGCCTCGTTTACTTTTGGTATTGCGCCAATATCATGGATGTAGGAGAAAGCCGTATCCGCATCGCTCGATGAAAACGAAATCTTGAACTTGCGGCCCATTTCCTGGCAGATGGGGTTCCGGAGAAAATACTCGAACGTAGCCTGTGCATAAGGCGAAACATCAAAGGGCTCAAGCGGGTCAACGCCCGAGGTAGGGGATGATGTTACATTACGCACGGTATTGCCACAGGCTTCGCGCAGGGTGATATCGTCCTGCTCCAACTCGGCCCAAAGCTGCGGGGTGCGGTCAAGGCTTACGTAGTGGATCTGGATATCCTGACGGGTGGTTAAGTGCAGGTTGCCGCTGCCGTACTCGTCGGATATATCGGCAATTTTTAAAAGCTGCTTAAAGGTAACCTTACCGAAAGGTAGTTTTATACGCACCATTTGTACGCCCGGCTGCCTTTGGCCGTAAACGCCGCGGGCCAAACGGAGGCTCCTGAATTTCTCGTCGTGTATTTTGCCCTCACGGAACGCACGTATCTTCCTTTCCAGGTCGATGATGTCCTGCTCAACGATGGGGTTCTCCAGTTCTGTTCTGAAGCTCTGCATATTCGGTACGTAATTTAGTTATCTCAAAAAAAAGCCCCTTCTGCTGCGGCTGAAGAGGCGAGTATTATTTATTTACACACTTACAACCACGATTTATCTGCCCACATACAGCAGTTAATCAGGTTGTTATAATATGTAAATCCTATTTGTTTCATTATTATACCCCAAATATATATATAGTATAGGGGAATAGTAGAATTTATTTGAAAAAAAAATGTTAATTGTGTTTTTAACCACAAAGTACACAAAGGGAGAAACACAAAGGTCACTGAGGCTTGCCAACTGTTAATGAAGTGTTATAGATTAAATCTCTGTGTACTTTGTGCACAACGCTTCGCAAATCCTTTGCGTCCTCTGTGGTTAAAATCTGAAAAAGATTATATACTTTGTTTTAACCACAAAGTACACAAAGGGAGAAACACAAAGGTCACTGAGGCTTGCCAACTGTTAATGAAGTGTTATAGATTAAATCTCTGTGTACTTTGTGCTCAACGCTTCGCAAATCCTTTGTGTACTCTGTGGTTAAAATCTTTTAATCGCTACCAAACAAAAAAGCACCGCCATACGGCAGTGCTTTCAAATATCGATCTGTAAAAAATATTAGGTAGTGTAACCCAGTATCTTTAATACTTGTTTACTGTTTTGCTCTTCGCCAAATACCTCAAAGTTAAATGTCTCATCGCGGTTCCTGCGGATGATAACATGCTTTGGTGACGGCAGCAGGCAATGGTGTATACCACCGTAACCGCTCAATACTTCCTGGTAGGCGCCTGTATTGAAGAAGCCCAGGTACTGCACCTTACGGGTTTTTGGCATATACACACTGTTCATGTGGGCTTCCTGGTTGTAATAGTCCTGCCCGTCGCAGGTGATGCCGCCAAGGTTCACACGTTCGTATTCGCTATCCCAGTTGTTGATGGGCAGCAGGATGTATTTTTGGTTCAACGCCCAAACATCAGGCAGATTAGTAATGAATGAGCCATCCAGCATCAGCCATTTCTCGCGGTCGTTCTGTTGTTTGCGGCCTAATACCTTGTATAATATGCCCGATGCTTCTGCTACTGTGTATTTACCAAACTCGGTAATAATATCCGGTTCCATGGTATCGTGCTCGGCGCAGATCTCTTTGATACGGCTAACGATCTCGTTGATCATGTACTCGTAATCAAAATCAAATACCAATGAATCTTTGAATGGCATACCACCGCCGATATCCAAAGTATCCAGCGCGGGGTTTATTTTTTTGAACTTACAGTAAAGCGTTACGTATTTCTCCAGCTCGTTCCAGTAGTATGGCGTATCAGAGATACCCGAGTTAATGAAGAAGTGCAGCAGCTTTACCTGGAAGTTAGGATTGTTCTCTATCTTGTTATGATAAAAATCTATAACATCCTCCATACGCACACCAAGGCGCGAGGTGTAGAACTGTGAATCCGGCTGCTCTTCCGCAGCTATACGGATGCCCAGGTTACATGGGGTATCCATTTCCACCTCGTCATCGTACAGGTTAAACTCTTCCTTGTTATCCAATACCGGGATGATGTTTTTAAAACCATCGTGCAGCATATCAATAATATACTGCTTGTACTGGAAGGTTTTAAAACCGTTGCAAATAACAGTCATGTCCTTGCTCAGGGCACCTTTTTTCTCCAGCGCGTCAATCATCGGCATATCAAAGGCCGACGATGTTTCCAGGTGGATTTCGTTCTTCAGCGCTTCTTCAACAATATGCTTAAAGTGCGAACTTTTGGTGCAATAGCAATACTTATACGTGCCGCGGTAATTATTTTTAATAATTGCCTGCTGAAAAAGCAGCTTGGCCTGCTGTATTTTTTTGCTGATTATAGGCAGATAGGTGAAGCGCAGGGGGGTGCCGTACGTTTCAATCATCTCCATTAAATTGAGGTCGTTAAAATATAACTCGTCCTCTATTATCTCAAAACCATCCTGTGGGAAACCAACGCTTAGGTCAAGAAATTCCTGGTAACTCTGCATTCTTTAAAATTTGGTGCAAATGTATATTTTAAACGGATTTATTTTGTATTTGTTGGGTGTAAATTTTATAGTAGGAATGTAATTTATTTTTTTGGCGATTTGTGTTGTTGTAATGAGTTGGTTATGAGAGTATTTACAGTGGCGAGAAGATATTGCACGCAAAGACGCAGAGACGCGAAATTTGGGGTATTGGTTTAACGGTTATGGTGTTGAATTTATTTAGTTATAAATGTCATGGTGAGCTTGTCGATCCATTGGCGGATTGGACAGCGAATATGTCTTCGGCGGGCTTAGACTGACAAGTGATTTTGCATTTTAGCGTGAAAATAAAATTATGATGTATATAGGGCGTTGCCTGCGGCCCGTGCTATTCGCTCATACGGGCACAGGCCTTAATCACATGGCCGGTATCCGCTGCTATCACTAACGCGGGTGCAATATAACGGGAGACGCAAAGTATCGCGTCTCTACATTATCATACTGCGTAGAGACGCGACACATCGCGTCTTTAATAAACTTTGCGATAAATTTATTGCCTATTTAATATACACGAACGACACACTCTTTTTAACGGTAAGCCCGCTTATGCCGGTACTGTTATAGGTTACGGTGTATTTGGCGGGTTTATCAATAGCGTAGGCTTTTAGCAGGTCGGCATTTACAGATAAGCTATCGTTAGCTTTAAGGGTAATATAGCTATCGGCAGGCGGCGGCATAATGCGTTTGGCCATAACTCCTTTGTAGTTCACTTCGTTTCCTTTGTCATCTGTAATATCCAGGTATTTACTCATTAAGGGTTCAAACGGGGTATGCCATTTGCAAAAACGGGCGGTATCGGCTTTGTTGTTTTTTACCGCGAATTTTAACAATACGGAGTCGCCGGCCTTGATGGTATCTTTCATGGTCATCTCGGCGACGAGTGTTTTTTGAGTGACCGCTGTATCTGTTAAAGATTTGGCAGAATCGGCCTGATCTGCTGTTTGGTTGCCCGAACGCACACCGCATGATGATAGCGCCAAAAGGGCAACAGCTAATATTTGATAGTTTTTCATAGTAATTATACGTTGTAACATTAAACTATGCAACAGCAGGTGGGCATTAAAGTTCTGATTGGTTTATTTAATTAGGGATTGTCTTCGGGTCAGGCTTTCTGCTTATAGCCATCGGGCAGGTATCCGCTGCCTTAATGCGGGGGATGGTTGGTAAAGCACACGCGGCACACCAGCAGAGGCTTACTTCTATGCGACCAGAAGCTTTTTGTTTTGCCAGCTCCGAATAGCACTGATCACAATAAATGTAATGTTAACTAAATATAAAAAAGGTACAGAGGAAAGCATTATACCTCCATATGGCCAATGGCAAATTTTAAAGATGTAAGCCAAACCTAAAAATATACAACATATGGCCTGCACAGTAAGCAATATTCCGGCTGTGCGGTTTATATTGGTTACTTGTCCGCTTTTTATCATCCATAAAATAAACGGAACTACAACGCCAAGTAAAGGGAAAATGAAAAAGCTTAATGCCGATAAATTAAGGATAGCCAGATAGGTTCTGTCTGCTTGCGGGTAATGTCCCACCAATTGGGTATTAACAGATGCCCCTAATTCCCCGGGTGTGGTATTTAATGCGTTTGCAATTTGCAATAAGCTATGGCCTCTCGGTTCCGTCTCATTGTTTTCAATCCGCTGAATTGTTCTTAAGCTTATTTGCGCAAGTTCCGCCAGTTTTTCCTGGCTTAAGCCTTTAAGGATACGCAGTTTCCGGATATTTTGGGCAATATTGGTCTTTTTCATTTAAATGAGATGATCGTACAAATGTACTTTCGGTTAAACATTTTCCGGGCGCATTCTTTACGTCATGTTTACGACAAACAGCTAAAGTTGGGTGTAATAACTAACCTCTAATTGCCAATCGCTAATCTCTAACCTCCAAATGCACTTCCGCCATCATACACCTTGCACTACCACCGCCATTGGTTTCAATGGTATTGATATCCGCGTAAACCAGCTTGCCGTATTTTTCTAAACCTACTTTTTGCTCTGAGGTAAGCGAGTTATAAGCCGCCTGCGACATTACCACCAACGAACCACCGTTAGCACTCTTTACCTCCAGCATATTACCCGCAAAATGGTTCATCTGGTCAAAGGTGATATCGATAATTTCTTTACCTGTTGATTTTAGCGAACTAATAACCGCTTCCTTTTCCTGCTCATTTGTAATACTATCCAAACAGATCACCACGAATTTACTGCCGATGGCCATCAGTACGTTGGTATGGTAAATGGCTTGCCCTTTCTGGTCGAAGGCGTCAAATGTAACAGCTTTGTAGCCTGTGTAATCGCAAAAGGCTTTTAGTACTTCGGCATTGGTACGGGGGGATATGCAGGCGTAGGCTATCTTGTTTTCCCTGTCGAGTACCATGCTGCCGGTGCCTTCTAAAAATTGGTTCTTTGCTTCAAACCTGCTCAGGTCTATCACATGATTGGCTTTAAAGGTTTCTTCCAACTGGCGGATAATATCCTCACGGCGCTCCAACCGGCGGTTCCCGGCCTGCATTGGGTACAGGAAGATATCGCCGTTGTTATGGAAAGAGACCCAATTATTAGGGAAGATAGAATCAGGGGTGTGCGGTTCGGGGGTATCGTTTATAACGGTTACGCTCACACCGTTATCGCGCAGCACTTTTACAAAATCGTCAAACTCCTGCACGGCTTTTTGCTGTACAGCCTGCTGGTCGTCATCGCGGTTCTGGAAGGCGTTGCTTTCGGCGGTTTGGGTGTTAAAACCAAACGCCACCGGGCGTATCATTAATATATTAGCGGTCGACTGGCTCATTTGTTTATTAAGTTTATTGGTGGCGGCAAATTAATCAATCTGCTTTATAATCCAATATATCGCCGGGTTTGCAGTTTAATTCGCGGCAAATAGCCTCCAGGGTATCAAAGCGTACTCCTTTTACTTTACCGGTTTTAAGCAGGGAAAGATTGGTCATGCTGATGTCCAGGCGCTCGGCAAGCTCTTTAAGCGACATCTTATTCTTAGCCATTTCCACATCAAGGTTTACAATGATAGCCATTATACAAACTCTCCGTTCTCTTTTTGTAATTCAAAACCATACTTAAATACATCAGCCATCAGGTATATAACTGCGCCTAAAATAATGCCGATGAAGCTTTCCGACCATACTACCTGGTAATGATTACTATCAAAATCGCTTACCTGCTGGTGCAAAATAAAACTTGTGCTCAGCCCGAATAGTATATTCAATATTGTAAGCAATGCAAAGCATAAAGCTGTGATGCGTAAACGGCGGATATTATCGTGTCTGAATGGCATACCCTGGTGAATAGTGGCAAAAAACTTCCTTAACTGATAGATAATGGTTAGTACCAAAAACTCGAGTATTATAAAGAAGAAATATGCGGTGATAATATTTACAGCCGTATTTTTTAATTCCATTCTTATCATCCCATTATCGGCGTGTAAAGTTACATGATCAGCATTGGGTGTAGCGGCCTGTAAAGTTGTAATGGATTCCTGTATAGGGTATTTCACTTTTGCAGAAAATAGGGTGGAATCACTTGTGAAAAATTTTATAGTTAAAAGGCAGAATGCAAGTGCTGCCAAAGCTATACCCGCATACCATACAATGTTTAACACAACTCTAATCGTTTTTAAAAGCCAGGATGTAGTTTTCATGTTTATATCTGTTTTGTTGATACAAACATATAATTTAATTTTCATAAAACAAAGATTATTTTATGTAAAACATAAAATAATCTTTGTTTTAAATTATTTTATACTATCTCGTTTCAGCGGCATACTCATGCAATGGAAACCACCACGGGCGCGCGATAGTTCGGCGCTTGGCATCAGTATCAGTGTATCCTTCATTTTTTGCGGGGCAATTTCGCCACTCTCAAATTTAGGCAGCAGCTCGGTTATATGAATCACCTCAAAGCCGCTTTGTTTAAAGGCCTCCACGGTTTTATCATTACGATCGTACCCTACAACTACGCCATCTTTTAGGGCCAGCAGGTTACAGCTATCCGTCCATTGCTCGCGTGCATCAAACGGGAACACATCATTCCCCGAGTAAATAAATTTGGTGGGTTCGGTGCTTTGCAGGTCTTTCTGACTAATGTTATCCAGCAGGTCTTCCAGCGTATTAAAGGTTTTGGGCTTTTTATCTTTCCTGAACTGCACTATCTCGGGCTTGTCCTTGTTTTTTTTATCGGCAAACCAGGCTATGGGTTCGCTTTGCGATTGTTCGGTTTCGGTAATGGTTAATGATCGCAGCAGCACCCATACGTTGCGTTTTACCTGCGTAAAAACGGTATCAATGTGCATATAATCGCGCTTGTGCGGTATTTTTACTATCGTGATCTTGCTCACTACATCATTCTCGAAGAGTAATTTTATAGCCTCGTTTGCGCCGCTGATGGAAGTACGTTCGCTGCAGCCAATAATGAGGTGCTGCGGACTAACCATCATTACATCACCGCCTTCAATGGTGGTTTTCTCTTCATTTACTTCGCCGGGGCGCAAAAAATGTTGCTTATTCTCAGGGATCTCGATAACGCTGTCGCGGTAAGCCTCAAACAAAGGGTGGTTGAAGAATATATAACGCATCAGCAAGGTCTCACGCGAGCGGGCCTTTTTAGCCGGTTTATTCAGCAGGATATGGTTGTTAATGGCGATACCCAGGTCGCGGGAGAATATCAGGTTAGGGATGGGTGCGAAGATCATGGTATCATCACCCAGCGAGCCGGAGATAAAGATCTTGGCCAGCTCAACCGGGTCGGTATCTATCAGTTGCAGCTGCAATTTGTAGTTACAGCTTTCTATAGCGCATACGGCTGCCACCAGTTTCTTGCGGATATCGTTTTGCTGTAATATATCGCTCAGCAGGGTTTGTATCTCAATAACTTTTGTAGAGTTATGGAAACCGGCATTGTCGGGTTTAAAAAAATCTCGGTTGCCGGCAGCGCTGTCAATATCGGCCAGTTTGCCTTTTATCTTATCAGGGTCAAGAAAGTACATCAGTAGCTTAATGTAGTAATCGTACTCCTTGCGGCGCATGGTATCCAGGTGCACAATGTCTTCAAAAAGCCAGTCCTGTGCTTTTGAAGGTACCACTTTGCCCAGCCCGCTATCGGGGCTATGTACCAAAAGTGTACGCAGGTTACCAATCTCAGATGTTACATCTATCTTAAAATCCTTGTCATTAAGTGTCATAAATGGTTATAAAGAAGAACAAATCTATAGTTTTTAGTTGGAAGATGAAGTAAGAGGATGATGTATTAACCACAAAGAGCACTAAGGATTTGCATGGCGTTGAACACAAAGATCACAAAGGAAAAAAAAACTCTGTGTTCTTTGTGATTTCCCTCTGTGCACTTTGTGGTTAAAAAAATATCATGCAAACCACAAAGAAAAAAACGCTGTGTTCTCTGTGGTTAAACACGCTAATTTCATCTATTAACTATTAACTATGAACCATAAGCCATTTATATTAATTTTGCGCGATGGATTTTATTATTGAGGCTGTTGTTAAGGCCGTTAAAGATTTATACCAAACTGATATTGCTGCTAAAGATGTAAACCTGCAGGATACCCGCAAGGAGTTTGAAGGGCAGGTTACTATAGTTACGTTTCCGTTTACAAAAGTATCGCGCAAAGGGCCCGAGCAAACCGGTGCCGAAATTGGCGAACACCTGCAAAAAACATTACCGCAAATTGCCGCTTTTAACGTAGTTAAGGGCTTTTTGAATATCTCTTTAGCCGATAGCTTTTGGCTCGGTAAACTCCATTCCGAAATTTTGACCGATGTTTTTGCTGCCCCAAAACCGAATGGTAAAAAGGTGATGGTGGAGTATTCATCGCCTAACACTAACAAACCACTGCACCTGGGGCACATCCGTAACAACCTGTTAGGTTTTTCGGTGGCAGAGATACTGGGCGCTGCCGGTTATGATGTGATAAAAGCCAACCTGGTTAATGACAGGGGCATCCATATTTGTAAAAGCATGCTGGCCTGGCGCGAGTTTGGTAACGGCGAAACGCCCGAAAGCAGCGGTTTAAAAGGTGACCACCTTGCCGGTAAATATTATGTTTGGTTTGATAAAGCCTATAAGCAGCAGATACTGGAACTGGTTGAAGAAGGCCAAACCGAAGATGAGGCCAAAAAGAATGCACCGCTTATAAAAGAAGCCCAAAGCATGCTGTTGAAATGGGAGGCAGGCGACCCGGAAGTGATAGACCTGTGGAAAACCATGAACGGCTGGGTTTACGATGGCTTTGATGTTACCTACAAAACCCTGGGCGTAAATTTTGATAAGTACTATTACGAAAGCAATACCTATTTATTAGGTAAGGATATTGTTGAAGAAGGCCTTGCAAAAGGTGTTTTCTTTAAAAAAGAGGATGGATCGGTTTGGATAGACCTGACTGCCGAGGGCCTTGACCAGAAACTGGTTTTACGTGCCGACGGTACATCTGTTTACATTACGCAGGATTTGGGTACCGCCCAGTTAAAATACGATGATTATAAGATGGACGAATCCATCTACGTAGTAGGTAACGAGCAGGATTACCACTTTAAAGTATTGTTCCTGATATTGCAAAAACTTGGTAAAAGCTGGGCGCAGGGCTTGTACCACTTATCATACGGCATGGTGGATCTTCCATCCGGGAAAATGAAAAGCCGCGAGGGTACGGTAGTTGATGCCGACGACCTGATGGCCGATATGTTTGATACCGCCAAAAAGCAAACTGAAGAAATGGGTAAGGTTGACGGCTTTACCGAAGATGATAAAAACAAATTGTACCGCACCATAGGTATGGGTGCTTTAAAGTATTTCCTGCTGAAGGTTGACCCTAAGAAACGCCTGTTATTTGACCCGAATGAATCGGTAGATTTTCAGGGGCACACCGGGCCGTTCATCCAATACACGCATGCAAGGATCAAATCGGTACTAAGCAGGGCTAATTATACTACAGAAAGCAGCCAAAATGATGTTGCCGAACTGGATGGCATAGAGCGTGATCTGATTGTCACTCTGTCGAAATTCCCCGAAGTTATTACGGAAGCAGCGGCAGGGCATAGCCCGGCATTAATTGCCAACTATGTGTATGAACTGGCCAAAACTTATAACAAGTTTTACCACGAAAAACCTATTCTGCAAGCCGAGGAAGAACGGTTGAAACAATTCCGCCTGCAATTATCTGCCGCATCAGCAAAGGTCATCAGCAAAGCTATGGGTTTGCTGGGTATTGATGTACCTGAGAGGATGTAGAAGCCCCCTAACCCCCTGAAGGGGGAACGGAATAACAAAGCCCTTTGACGAATATCAAAGGGCTTTATGCGTTTCAAAAACTCCCCCTTCAGGGGGCTTGGGGGTATTATCTTCTCCAATGGCCTCTGTGCCATACATACCCACGCGGGCTGCGAGCCCAGCTGCCTTGTATATATACGCGGTTTGCACGGGCACGGGTATAATATCCATTTCTGTAAACATAACGGTTACCGCGGTAAACCCATTCACCGGGTACCCAGTAAGCTCCGGCATAAGGGGCTACAGGGCGGACGTAAACCGGTTCAACAGGTTGTTCAACAACGTAACCCTCACTTGCGCATGATGCCAGGAACAGCGAACCAGCCATTGCTGCCATTATTCCAAATTTTGATATTGTTTTCATCTGTAATGTAGTTTTATGTAGGACAGATGGCGAAAAAAAAGGTTTAAAATGAGGAGACGTGAACGCAAAAAGAACCACTTCATTGCGAGGTAGAAGTAATCTCTTTGAGCAAATCCTTTATGCAAGATGTACAACTATCCTAAAGAGATTGCTTCGTACCTCGCAATGACGGGTGGGGAATTGAGCTTAATTATTCACCCCAAAATCTTTAACAAAACGCTTAATTTAGCCTCCTATAAATATGACTATCCCGCCTGTATCCATTCACAGAAACATTTGGTTTACCTTGTTAACGGCTTGCTTAATTTTAAGTGGCGGCTTATTTATTCTGCATCATGTGCCCGCAGTTAAAAAGGATATGGTAGCAACGGCTTTTTTAGGAGATATAGTCATTACTTTCCCGCTTGCTTATTATTATTTACTGATACGGCAGTTTAAACTAAAAAAACGAAGCCTTTTTTTGGTAACAAGCTGCTGCCTTGCTGTAGCATACTTTATTTTGCCCGCTCATCAGCAAGGTTATATAGCCCAGGTAAAAAAGCTGACCATGCTCGCCGAGCTGGGCCTGCTTATTTATGCCGTAAGCAAAATAAAACGCATAAATTCCGTATACAAACTATTAACAGCAGCAGAGCCTTACAATCCATATCTGTTGCGTAAAAGTATGGTTGAGATACTGGGAGATAGTATCGGCATAAAATTAATGGCGTCTGAGATTGGTACGCTTAAATTCGGGTTGATGCCTTTTGGGAAAAAAGACGAGATATCACCGGCTGCTATCAGCTACAGCATACACAAAGAAGCAGGCTACATAGCTATGTTTAGCATTTTTATGTTTGCCTGTTTTGCCGAATTGATAGGCTTACACTTACTGATATCTCATTACAGTAACACCGCGGCGATAATTATAAGTATACTCACCGTTTACTGTATCGTTATAATAGTTGGCGACCTGGCAGCCATCATCAAAAAGCCGGTATTGGTTTTGCCAGACAGGTTGATACTAAGAACGGGCATCCGCTGGGTAGTCGACGTTGAACGTAGTAATATTTTATCTGTAGAAAAATTCCGGATAGGTTATGAACCTAATAAAGATACTTTTAGCGGTGGAATCCTGAAAAGTAGTATCAACATCTGCTTTACATTCGCCCAACCCGTTAGCGTTGAACGGGTTTACAGCAAAACCGTATCAGTCACTAAAATAGTAATGACCGTTGATGATGCGGATAAGCTGATAGCGGAATTGAGCTAAACATTTAATTTGCTAAAGAACTCGTCATTGCGAGTACGAAGCAATCTCAAGACTATGCATGCCGCTTTGCATGTGCCATTATCTATCGGGAGATTGCTTCGTACCTCGCAATGACGCGTGGGGAAATGTAGCTGCATTAAGCAAACTTCTCTGCCACAACCAAATCCTTACTGCCAGCAGTATATTTGTAAAAGCCGCTGCCGCTTTTAACACCCAGGTGGCCTGCGGTTACCATATTTACCAACAGCGGGCAAGGCGCGTATTTAGGGTTGCCAAAGCCGTTATGCAGTACTTTCAGTATTGCAAGGCAAACATCAAGGCCAATAAAATCCGCCAGTTGCAGCGGACCCATAGGGTGGGCCATACCCAGCTTCATTACGGTATCAATCTCGTGTACGCCGGCCACGCCTTCAAACAGGGTGTAAATGGCCTCGTTTATCATCGGCATCAATATGCGGTTGGCTACAAAGCCGGGGTAATCGTTCACCTCAACAGGGTCTTTGCCTAATTGGCGCGATAGCTCCATAATCGTATCGGTCACCACATCTGTAGTCGCATATCCGCGAATCACCTCCACCAGTTTCATAACCGGCACGGGGTTCATAAAGTGCATACCTATTACATTGGCCGGGTTAGCGGTAGCCGCTGCAATTTCGGTAATAGATATTGATGATGTGTTTGATGCCAGTATCACGTCGGGCTTGCAAACTTCGCTAAGCTTTTTAAACAGTTTTAGTTTTATTTCGCGGTTTTCGGTAGCGGCTTCTACAACCAGGTCGGCGTTGGCGGCGCCATCCTTTACATCGGTATAGGTTTTTATATTGTTTAAGGTGGCTGTTTTGGCGGCTTCGTCAATACTGCCTTTTTTTATCTGGCGGTCCAGGTTGCCGGCAATGGTTTGCAGGGCTTTTTGCAGAGCGGCATCGCTGATATCAACAAGCGATACACTGAACCCGTTTTGCGCGAAAGTATGGGCTATGCCGTTACCCATGGTACCCGAGCCTATAACTGTAATGTTCTTCATAAATTTATAATTGGTTGTGTTTTCCGTTGGATTGGAAAACTGATGCAAATTACAAGGAAATATATTTACCTGCATCAGCAATTGTGTTTTTATCTACCAGTGTGAGCACCGGTAGCCGCCCTAAATGCGGTACTTGTGTATATGCCGTAATATAATCCTCGGTGGATGAATTCTCCTCACCATTAAATAAAATGCCCTTAATGGAGATGTCGCGCTGTTTTAAAGCTTCTACGGATAACAATGTATGGTTAATACTGCCCAGGTAGTTTTGCGAAACCAGTATCGTTTCGGCATTTAATTGTTTTATCAGGTCAATAACTAAAGCATGGTTATTTAAAGGCACCATTAAACCGCCCGCGCCTTCAATTAGTAACTGGTTATTTGTTTTTGGAGCGATGATGGTTCTTTCGTCTATTTCAATACCATCCAAAGCTGCTGATTTATGGGGCGAGTAGGGTTGGTTTAAGCGATAAGCCTCCGGGTGGAAAACGGAAGTTGTATTAGATATCAGCCGTTGCACCTTCATCGTATCGGAGTTGTCCAATTCGCCCGATTGCACAGGTTTCCAGTAATCGCATTTAAGCTTTTCCACCAGTATGGCCGAGATCAGCGTTTTGCCTATATCTGTGCCGATGCCTGTTACAAATAAGGGTTTATGCTGCATTGGTAATATTGTTTATGGTTGATGTAAGCAAGTTAATTTCTTCGGTAGTATTATAGGAGTGAAGGCAGATGCGGATGCGTTCGGCTCCCTGAGCCACCGTAGGGCTTAGGATAGGCCGTACATCGAGCCCTGCGGTTTGAAGTTGCTGCGCCGCAAATTTGGCTTTAACATTACTGCCTAAAATAATACACTGTATGGCGCTATCGCTTTGTAATAAAGGGTAGGTGGGGTTGGGTTTAATTCCCTGTTTAAATAGCTTTATATTTTGCTGAAGCTGTAAAATATCGGCGCCCGAACGTACTACAAGCTGGTAAGTTATCTTTACTGCTGCCAACTGATGGAAAGAAGCCGCCGTAGTATAAATAAAAGAGCGTGCAAAGTTGATGAGGTATTGGCGCAGTATATCGCTGCCCAATACAATTGCCCCATGGCAGCCCAAAGCCTTACCAAAGGTTACCACACGGGCAAATACCTTATCCTGTAAGCCTAAATGACTAATCAATCCCTGTGGGTACAAACCTACGGCGTGTGCTTCATCCACAATTAAATGTGCGCCATATTGCTCAGTAAGAGCAATGACATCAGCAATTGGTGGCGTATCGCCGTCCATCGAGTAAACGCTTTCTATTACCACATAACAAATACCTTTAGCAGCCTTTAGTTTGCTCTCCAGGCTCTCTATATCATTATGGCGGAATGTGTACCGGTTGGCGTAGCTTAAGCGTGCACCGTCAATAATAGAGGCGTGTATCAGCTCGTCGCATATAATGGTATCGCCTTTTTGTGGCAGGGATGAGAATAAGCCCACATTGGCATCATATCCCGAATTAAATAATAAACCCGCTTCGGCCTGGTGAAAAGCCGCAATTTGTTTTTCCAGATCTTCCGCATAAGTTAAATTACCCGAGATTAGGCGTGAGCCCGTAGCCCCGTTTAAACTATCCGGATGGTTATCAATTTCTTTTTGAATAGCATCTTTTAAAAAAGGGGAGCGGGCAAAGCCAAGGTAGTCATTGGAGCAAAAATCCACCAGTTCGCTTTCTGGCCTCAAGGTGCGGTAATTGCCAAGCTGCCTGCGCTCATCAAGTTTATCCTGCATGTATTTATCTGATGATGCCAATCGCTTTAATTTTCTGCTAAAATAAAAAAAGCGGCCTATAGCCGCTTCTTTTATTTTAGCAATACTGTTTATTACTTGTTCTGGCCACCGCCGTTTTGCATACGGGCACGTCTTTCATCCATTTCTTTTTGGTAGGCAGCTGCCTGCTCCGGTGTTAATACAGCTTTAACTTTTTCGTTAGTAGCCTGCATCATCGGGCGCATTTGTGTCCTCATGTCGCCACCTGCGTTACGCAGGCTATCCATTGATTTGGTTTGCGCATCGTAAATGGCGGTAATTTTTGTTACCTGGTCGTCGGTAAGTTTTAAGCTTTCTTTTAATGCCTTAACCCTATCGGCCGTGGTCATCCTTGGGCGACCCTGCGCGTGGCTTACTGCTGATATTCCTAATACGAATAAGCAGATCATCATAATCTTTTTCATTTTTTAGTTTTTTAGTTTAACTGATGTTATGATAAAGATAACATGGAATGGTTTAACCTGATGCACTGTAACTTAATTGTTATGTGTTATAGCTTATGTGTAACTTAAATGTTGCTGTTGGCTTTAATTCACGTCCTTGTTATTCAAATTCGCTATCGAGCGCTGCATCTGGGCCATCATACTGGTCAGGCTTTCCATAGTAGGCTCGGGCGTTGGCATTGGCATATGGGTAGATATATAGGCCTTTGCTTTCCAAACTTCCAACACATCCTCGGCGCTTATTTCGTATGGATCGTACACCGGGTTGTCTGATATCAGTTTCAGGTTACGGCCTTCTTTATATTTATTGCCTGCACGCTTGTAAACAACGCCATCATTTTTGGAGATGATGACATAAGTTTCGCCAACTTTTACATCGGCCCAGTTTTCCTGGTATTCACCTATTATAATAGTACCAGATTGCAGCGGCAGCATCGAATCGCCCTTTATCTCGAAACCACGGTAGGTGCCCTGTTTAAACATAGGCAGATATAGTTTTGGTAATTGCGATACATATTCAGGGTCGGCGTAACCATTTAAATAACCGGCGCTGGCTTTTAGCGGCACCATCTCAATATTCTCGTTATCTTCCTTATCTACCGAAATACTTAGTATCCTGAGGTTTGCGGGATTGCCTTTTGGTTTTGGCGCCCACTTTTCGTCGATGGTTTCGTTGATGAAATCATCAATTGATATGTCAAAAAATATTGCTAATTGTTTTAGTAGTTCATATTTAGGTTCGGCGCGTTCTTCTTCGTATGCGCCTACTAATGAACGTTTTATGCCTACCTGGTCGGCGAATTGCTGCTGTGTTAGCCCCTTCTTTTTGCGAAGGAATTTAATATTTTGTGAAATATTTGCCATAAAAATTTGGAATTGCTAAAATAGTTAGTATTTTTATGCTCATAAAATTAGTAATTATTTTTTAATCAGCAAATTTTTTTATCAAATGAAGAGGTTCGTTTATATAATCACAGACAGAAACAGGAAAAACTTACACGTAGGGATGTGCACAGACTTACTTAAAACCCTTAAGTTTTATGGTGAGATGCCAACTTTATTTTTCGACAGCGCGCAGCAATTAAACCGCCTGGTTTATTTTGAAGAGATAAATACCGAAGAGCAGGCTATGGAACGCTTTAAAATGGTAAGCACCTTTACACGCCCGCAAAAAGAAAAAATGATACGCCCGGTAAACCCTGATTGGGTTGACCTTACCGCCGGTTTAAAATACGAAAGCGGTGTAAGGGTAAGACCAATATACGGCAGGCCATCAATACAACCAGCACGCAGGGCGGTTACTTTTTAACAAAAACCAAAGCGCCCGAGTTCATGCAATATCTTTTGCCGCCCCTGTCTGCAGGGCCGTCATCAAATACATGGCCAAGGTGCAAGCCGGTGCTTTTTTCAATAACCTCGTCGCGGCTCATACCAAAGCTGCTGTCGTGTACAATTTCAACCTTGTTTGGGTCTGCGGCCTTTACAAAACTTGGCCAGCCTGTGCCGCTGTCGTACTTATCGGCAGAGCTAAATAATACCTCACCGGTGGCAGCGCTTACATAAACACCTTTCTGGTGGTTATCGTAGTAAGCGTTTTTATAAGGCGGTTCGGTACCCCGGTTAACCATTATCTCGTATTGGTTTGGGGTAAGTTTCTTTTTCCACTCGGCAGCAGGTTTACTCAACCTTCTTTTCTCCTGTGCTGTTTTATTTTGCCCGTTACTATCACCGCAGCCAAAAGCAGCGAATATGCTTATTGCCAGTATTGCTAAAATTGATCTTTTCATCATACTTGAATTTACGAATATCATGCCAGCATGGATGTCACTGTAAAGTCCGAATTTGTCAGAATAAATGTTACAAAAAGCTCGTGCAAATTGCCTGTGCCATCTCAGATTGAATGTCTCACATCTCCCCCCGATAGGTTATCCTGACTAAAACCCTACCATCCTGGTGTAAAGTTTAACCCAAATACAGGTTTTTTAACATCTGTACGATTAAACGGTATAGCATAGTATGGCTCAAGTATGATGGCTCCAAACAAATTCAACCTTAGTGAGATACCCGCGCTTAAAGCCGGTACGCGCTGGTTGGTGTTGTAAATAGTTGTCCCATCCGGATTGGTGCCTATAACATCAGGGGCTTTTTGGAATTTTATTTGGTCGCCGCCATTCCATGCTACACCGGCATCAAAAAACAGGTTAAGGTCGGTAAACAGGAATTTTGATTTAATAGCGGCCAGTTTCTCGGGACCGGTAAACGGTAAACGTACCTCAAAATTAGCCACGGCTATGCGGTTACCCGATAACTGATCAATAGTAAAACCGTTTTTATTAGCCGTGCGCCCGTTGTAAAAGGTTTGTGCCTCATAACCACGAATCAGGAAGGGGTAACCCACATACAGCGGATACAGATTTTTTGTATTATCCCCAAACCTGCCGTAACCATAAAATCTTGCAGCAAAAGTAACCGGCGCTGCGCGAATGTACTGCCTCAGGTCAACAGTAGGCGAGAAGAACCTGTATGTACCCACATTATACTCAGCCTCTAAACGGAAACGATGGCCGCCAAGAGGTGCTGCAATACCCGAGTAGGAGTTGTCGCCTACTAAAGCCACGTGGCCGCTGTATACTGCGAAAGATTGCAGGTTTATGCCATAATCATCAAAAAAATCCTGGCGGGATATTTTATGTTTTTTAAAGTCAATAGCGTTGCCAATAATATTTTGGTTAACGCCATTTGCGTCGGTTGTTGTGGTATAATCGTAATAGGTGCTGTACCTGTCAACCCGGTAGGAGTACCTGGATGCAGATGTGCCCACTTCAGCCCTTAACGAGCGCGAAATAGGGTAGGATGCAAAGGCTTGCACAGCATCTTCAAAAGTCCTTATAATATCCGTTTTTTCTTCATAAACGGGTGTTTGTTTGCCGTTAATATCAATAGTGGTAAAATCGTAACCATAATTACCCGATTGATATGGGATATGTGATATACCAAGGCCAAAATTCCAGCGGCCCTGCTGGTTAAGGTACACTACCTGCCCGCCAAAATCATATACCTCACCATTAACGGCTACCCCGGCATAGATCTGGTTACGGCCTAAAATATCTGTAAAAACGCCTTGTATGCCGCTTGATAAGCCGGCTCCATAAGTACCAATAGATGCGCCGATACCGCTGCTTGCCAAATAATCGAGCTTGAATTTTGATTTATACGGGATAGACTTAATTGAATCAAGCGGAATTTTGCGGTATGCTAAAAAGTTATTTAGGTTGGAGTTGACCAGGTCGACCCCTACAGAACGCGGCGGAGGTAGCATAGCCGCATCAAAATTAGTGGCGCCGGCTTCAACTACAGTAGGTTTAAATTCTGATGTTTTAGCTGAATAAATGGTGAATTTTTGAGCACGGTAATAGGAGTACAGCACATCGCCCTTGTTTGACAGGGTTAAGGCCGGCGAATATTCTGTAATACCACTTATCCCTGTAAACAAATTAGTCATCTGTTCAATTTTACCGTTTGCCAAAGTATAGCGATACATATTGCGAAAACCATCCCGGTTTGACAGGAAGTAGATCTGCGAGCCATCTGCCGAGTACTGCGGGTTTAGGTTGTTGGCACCGTTAAAAATATTCAGGTCGGTTATTTTGCCGGTGGCCATATCCAATTCGGCCAGGTTAAAGGTTATTTCTTGCGATAACGATTTATCGTAAGTGGTCCTATCTGAAGAAAAAATCACCTTTTTACCATCCTTTGAAAAACTTGGCTGGTATTCGGTGTACTTATCATTAGTAAGTTGTTTAACGCTTTTGCTAACAAAGCTATACAGATACAGGTCGGTATGCCCTTCAGATAGCCCCTGTAAAACAATGCTTTTCCCATCAGGCGACCAGGAAAGGTTACTGAACTGCTCGGCCTTTTCCATCGAAATGTCATTCAGCAGTTTACCCGATGGTACTTCAATAACCAACATCCGGTTTCGGCCTTTGCTGAAAACGCTGAAAGCGAACCGTTTGCTATCCGGCGACCATGCTCCTGCCGATTCTATAAAGTTAAACTCATCAATATGCGTGTTTGATGTACTGCTGGTTAGTTTTTTAATATCGCGCCCGGTTTGTGCATCGGCCAGGTAAAGATCAATACTGAACAAGCCTTTTTGCGACAGGTAGGTGAGGTACTTCCCATCGGGGCTAACCGATGGCGCGGTGATATCGCCCCTGATATTGGTTGTAATTAACTTACGCCCGATTGGTACCTGTGCTGTGTCTTTTAAAAAAGGTTTATAGGTGTTTTGGATAGAGTTTTTCCATAATTGCGATAGTGTTTTATCATCATAGCCCAAGGTGCGCCTGATGCCGTATTGTACACCAAAACGTGCGGCATTTTTAAAAAACGGAACAATGACGCTATCGCCATAAGTAGAACCGAGAAACGACCAGAACGCCTGCCCGTAACGATATGGGAAATATTTGTTTGAATTGGTCAGCGCTTCAATGGTGGGGATATCATTATTCAGGTAGGCATCGCGTACCCACATGGCGGTATAAGCATCCTTTTTACCTAATGAAAGGTATTCGGCCATACCCTCAACCATCCATAGCGGTACCTCGCCTGCACGTTCATAACCTACCGAGTCGGCACCAAAAAGCATATGGTATTGAAACGCGTGCACCAATTCGTGCCCAATAACGTGGCGGGTTAGCTGGTTGGTTTCGGCAATGGGCATAATTACCCTGTTCTTTAAGCTTTCGGTAACACCGCCCAAGCCAACAGAAGCATCAACAAGCGTGCTTTGTTGAAAGTCGGGGTGGTTGCTGTATAAAATGATTGGATTTGGCTTGTTGAAGGTATCCCTGAAAACCTGCTGGTGCAGGGTGTACCATAGTTCGCTCTCCTGTGCGAAGCGTTTAATGGCGCTGTCGTTTTTCAGGTAATAATAGATCTCGAAATGCGGGGTTTTGTAAACCTTAAACTTAAGGTTTTTATAGCGCACTTTGTTTTGCCCAAAATTTTGCGCGTTAGCCTGTTGGTTAAACAGTAATGTGTATAACAGGCAGAAAAATATAAAAGGATACTTTATGGATAAATTGCAGGGGTAACGTTTATTCATATATAGCGTATTGTACAATTATGCTAATTTATATTAAATACGTACCCTAAACAAACAAGGTTGCTTATTTTATTTAGTTGTTGGCGGTTTGTTATTGGGGAGATGTATAAATATTGATGTATAATGCGCTTATTTCCCTTTCAATTGAAACAATGATTCGGAGTAAGGGTCTGCCTTATAGCTTTCAAGATCGATTCCCGACACATCTATACTTTGTTCCCGGCTATTGATCATTATGGACTTGTTGATATAAGAACCATTTTTTGATCTTAGCCTGATCTTTAACGGGAAGGTAGACAAGTCTCCTTCCTGCCTGACGATCAGGCGTTGATCCTGTTGGCGGATACTAAGCAGCGGAATTGTTTTATTCTCCAGCCAGGGCCGGATCATTGGTGCCATGTCTTCCCCGGCTTCTCGGCTTACCAGCCGTATAAAATTATTAACATCCTGTTTGTTTGAACGGATAAACATCCGCATAGCACCCTCAAAACGTTCTCTGCCTAATTGTTTTTCAAGCATATAAAATATCCATGCACCTTTTCCGTAAGATACCCCGCTATTGTTATAGTCATTATTTAAGTTGGTTTTGCCCTCGTATCCGCCATTTAGATAATTGCTGCGTTGCGAAGCGAAAAAGGGTTTGATAATCGTATCCGTATATCGATTGGCCAGTAAATAATATTCACAATAAGTTGCCCAGCCTTCACTCAGGAAGTTTGCTGCCGGCCCGCTTGGAGTAGTCCATCCATGCGCTACTTCATGCCCGAAAATCGCTCTTGGGCGTGGGCCGTTTAAAATTAAGTAACTGCCTTTGGCTGCAGATATAATGGTGTTGTTACTGCGATTCTTCCAGCCATTGCCGCCTCCCGAGCGGTCTTGCACAATCCCAAGATAAGTGCTTCGGGCGGACCCGAACCTGCTACTTAGTACATCGCTTGTTTCCGAAAAATAGCGGTAAAGAGTATCGCGGGCCGGTTCAAAATCTTTAGTGGCGTATATTACAAGGTTTGTGCCATCCTTTTGTTGCCGGCTGACCTGCCACTCTTTATCATAATAAAGAGAGAGGGCAAAAGTTGGATTTTCTGAGCGTGCTTCAATAAATCTTACTTTCCCTGAAATGCGATCGGTTTGGGGAAGGCTGGTAGATAAGGGGTAATTTGCAGGCAAGCTGCAATTGACTACAAATGCAGCACGGTCATTGGGGCTTGAGTAGCTGAAAAAAGGATGCCAGCAATACTGATTACGAACGTGGCCATAAGTAGCATCAAAGTATCCTGAATTAACATTTTTAGCATCACTTTCCACTTGCAGGGAATAACACAATAATAATTTTTGTTGCTGTTTAAGTGGGGCCGCTACCCAAAGCAGCCCACCGTCAAAAGAATAAGGAACTTTTTGTCCGTTCAGTAATACCACGCTCAAGCCGGCCCGGTGATTCAGCCTAACTGCAAAGCCATTCTTATCCTTAACATTAATTGTTAAGGTGTCATTTACGGCCATGCCCGCGCCGGGCACAACCTCCAACCCAATATGCTGAGAAATGATCTGGTTTAACCGATCAAACGCAATGCGATCTGTTATCTGCCAGTTTGCTCCAATCTTTTTTAACAGGTATATCCCGCTGTAGTGCAGCGCGCTATTAGTTTCGTCACCGGAGTTACCAAACACAGGTAAACCCGTAAGCAGGACAAATGCGCTGTCTGCATAAATTTGCAACATTTTGTGGGCACCTGCTTTACGGCTGATGTTTTTATTCACCAACTCCGCATAATAACCTTGAATCTCCTCCAAAGGCATAAATTGATTGAAGCGGGTTGTGTCATTTTTTACAAAAGCGGTGTCCAGAGCTGTCAGGGACTCCTCAATTTTGATATCATGTTTGATCACCTGCCCATAACCAGTAATTACGCTGGTTAAAAGAGGAACAGTCAAAATCAGGGCCCTAAAAGTTTTTAGACAATTTTTCATGATTGTCTACAAGACGTTGTAAACAGGCAGTTGTGACACCCGCATCATAATATTAACTTATGTTTTTGCAGTATCTTGTAAAAGAAACCCTGCGCCGAATATAAAGCATAAGGCACGAAAAAATCTCAAAAACGGCAGTATCCGAGAAAACAGAAACACATTAGAAGAATTTACTTTTTGCCTATTTCGTAGCCGGCGGTTTATTTTCAGGGTTCTCCTCAGGTGCGGGCACGGTTACAGGCGCGGCAGTAGTATCCATCGGCATTTCCTGTAAGCTATCTGTTGATGTTGTATCCTCCCTTATAACAGGCGATGGGCACATATACTCCTTGGTGATCTTTACCCATGGCTTAGGGAACGGCCCATAGGTATAGCCGGAGCTTGGATCGGCATATACCTTTTCCATGAACGCGCCAAAAATTGGCAGGGCTGTATGCGAGCCTTCGCCGGTTTCTGACGAGGTAAAGTGCACGCTTCGGTCATCGGCGCCCACCCATATACCTGTAACCAGGTCTTTGGTGATACCCATATACCAGCCGTCTACATAGTCGCTTGAGGTACCGGTTTTGCCGCCTATCTGGTTGTTCTTTTTCCAAAGGCTTGGGTACTCCCATAAGGCTTGCGAGGTACCGCCCGGTTCTTCCATACCACCACGGAACATATATAGCATCAGCCATGCGGTTTCTTCGCTTAAAACGCGCTCTGCCTTCAAAGCAAACTCCTGTATAATGTTGCCTTTTTGGTCGGTTATTTTGGTTACCAGTAGCGGGTCAACCTTTTCGCCTTTATTAAGGAAAGTGCTGTAGGCACGTACCATTTCATAAACCGAAACATCATTTGAACCCAGGGATACCGATGGTACCGATTTTAGCGGACTTTCGATACCTATTTTGTGTGCATATTGTACAATTTTATCCCATCCAACATGCTCGGTAACCTGCGCGGTGATGGAGTTTACAGATTTACCCATTGCCCAGCGTAACGACATTTCGCGGTACGAGAAGTGGAAATCGGCATTGTTGGGTTGCCAAACATCGTCCTTGCCATTGTCTTTAAATTTGATGGTTACAGGTTTATCGGTAAATTTATCGCAAGGGGTAAAGCCGTTATCGAGCGCGGTAACGTAGGCAAAAGGCTTAAAGGTTGAGCCTGCCTGGCGTTTGGCCTGGTTCACGTGGTCATAATTAAAGTATTTATGATCTATCCCGCCAACCCAAACTTTAATTTTCCCGGTTGATGGCTCCATGGTCATCATACCGGTGTTTAGTATTTTGGTATAGTATTTTATAGAATCAACGCTGGAGAAGGTAGTGTCCCTGTCGCCATTCCAGGTAAATACGCTCATGCGTTTCTTCTTTTCAAAATACTTATTTATTTGAGTGGTATCGCCGTTGTATTTTTTGCTCAGTAGCTTGTATATCGGCAGCCTTTGCTCGGCTTTCAGTAAAAAGTCTTTTATCTCAACACCTTTACTATCGCGCCATGGGTTTTTGTTGCCCCAAAGATTGTTAAATCGCTTTTGCAGCATCTTCATTTTTTGGGCAACAGCTTCTTCGGCGTATTGCTGTAATTTAGAGTCGATAGTGGTGTAGATCTTTAAACCATCCTCATAAAGGTCGTAATCGTTTTGCTTGCACCATTTATCCAGCCATTTTTCAACGGCACGGCGGATGTATGAATCGCCCTGGCCGGTATTGTCGCGGTAGTTCAGGTTCAAATTTAAGGGTAGGGCAACGTTAGCGGCGTACTCCGGTTTTTTCAGGTAACCGTATTTTTCCATCTGGCTCAATACTACGTTACGGCGCTCAAGCGATTTTTCGGGGTTAGTTTTGGGGTTATAGGTTGATGTAGCCTTAAGCATACCTATTAGAGTGGCAGCCTCGGCAGGGTTTACGGCGTTTGGCGATTTGTTGAAATATTTTAGCGTAGCCGTTTTTATTCCGAACGAGTTATTACCAAACGGAACGGTATTTAAATACATGGTAAGTATTTGCTGTTTGGTGTACTGGTGCTCAATTTTATAAGCGGTTATCCACTCTTTACATTTAAAAACCACAGTGCGCAGAAGCGGAATATGCCTGATGAGCCCCTGCGATTTACGCTTACGGGTGCTGAACAGGTTTTTTGCCAGCTGCTGGGTAATGGTACTGCCACCCCGGCGGTCGCCTTTTGCAGTAGAAACCAAACTGCCTATAAAGCCCAGGAAATCCACCCCGCCGTGTTTGTAAAAACGCACATCTTCGGTTGCAACCAATGCATTTACAAGGTTAGGGGAGATGCTTTTATAATCGACAGGGGAACGGTTTTCTTTGTAAAAACGACCGATAAGCTTACCATCGGCGGTGTAAACTTCGGATGATACCGACATGGTGGGGGTTTTAATATCCTCCATATCAGGCGAGTAGCCAAAAAGCCATAGAAAATTTATTTCGATGGCGCAGAAAAAGACGATAATAAAATATATAAATACGGTAAAATAGCGTAGATACCGGTTCTTTATCTCTCTGAACATTGGGTAAAGATGTAAAATTATGCGCCCAAATCATAACGGGCATTTAACAAAAGTTAACAACGCAATTTTAACAAGTAAATTTTAAGTTAAGATGTTTGCGTGGAGAAAATTTTTGCAGATGGATTTAACCACAAAGGACACGGAGATTTTGCATGTTGTTTAACACAGAGGTCACGAAGAAGCCTCAATATTCAATTATATTTTTATACTATCTGTGCTCTTTGTATTTTCCTTTGTGTTCTTTGTGGTAAAAAGTTAAACTGTATTACGTCGCTAAACCGTGTTTACAAAGTTAAACTGCCGAAGCAGTAGTTGGGCCAATGAAATCCCATAAATTACCATACAGGTCTTCAAATACAGCAACGGTTCCGTAGGCTTCATCTGTTGGTTTGCGCACAAAATTTACCTGTTTGTCAAGCATCTGCTGATAATCCCTGCTGAAATTGTCGGTATGTAAAAATAGAAATACCCGTCCGCCGGTTTGGTTTCCTACGCGGTTTTGCTGTTCGGCATTAGCAGCTTTCGCCAGTAGTAAATTACATCCCGATGCGCCTTTTGGTGCAATCAAAACCCACCTTTTATTTTCGCTTAAACGGGTGTCCTCAATCAGTTCAAAACCAAGCTTGTTTGTATAAAATTTAATGGCATCGTCATAATCATCTACCAGTAAGCTAATATGGGCAATATGGTTTTTCATACAACGGCTTCCAGCAAAAATCTTTCTTCGGTCTGTATTGATAATACTTGCAGTTCATCGCCTACGCATATAATGCCATTACTGTTAAAGGCCAGGTTTTGTCCAAATAATATTTTACTGCCTTTGCGGCGATAGCGGGCAAGGGTTTTTAACGGTTCTTTGCCTTTGGCGATGGTTTCCTGGTCGATGGTGGTCATCACGCAGCGGGCGCAAAGTTTTACACCATACATATCAACCCCGTTTATGGTGATGTGGTTCATCAGGTCTTCGCTGTAGGGCTCTCCGCCGGTAAAAACAATGTTTGGCCTAAAGCGGTTCATAGGGAGTTTCTCCAATAAACGGCTGTTCAGGTCATCCAGCGACGCTTGTCCTATCAGCAATGCCGGGTAAGCATCCGCAAAAGAGGCGATGGTGCCTTGGATAGTATATCTCGGGTCGGCCGCGCGATGGGTTTCATCCGGCATGTAAACCAGTCGGGTAGGGATGCCCAATTTTACAGTAAACCAGGCATCAACAGCATCGTTAACCAGTTGGCCGGTGCAGGTATCATCCCATATTGTTACTTCAAGCAGATCGTGCTTTAACGGTACAAACGGAATACTTATGCTTGAGCCATCAGTAGTGTAAGTAACTTTTAACGCATTGGCTAAAACTTCAAGCTTAAAAAGAGCCATTTGCGCGTGCTCCCGTTGAGACAGGAATCGGTTGTTCTCATCTATCAGCATCCAGCGGCGGTCGTGTTGCAGGCCGCGGTCGGTTAGTTGCGCGGTATTCAGGGCAATGCCGCCTAATGATTTGATGGGGTAAATAAACAGCTGGCTAACGGTAAGCATAACACAAAAGTAATGCATTGGCAGATGATTTTTAAACCCGTTTATAATTGTTTAAAATACAGTTGATTTATTGGCTATTAATTAATAGTATTGTTAAACCAATAACCAACCGGTTTTTCTTAACTGGTTTATAACCTTAAAATATGTCGATAAACGCACCCAACATTAATGGCAAGGCTACGGCCAACAACACGTATGATGCAATTGTAATAGGATCTGGCATAAGCGGCGGATGGGCTGCCAAAGAGCTTACCGAACGCGGCCTGAAAACCATTATGCTTGAGCGGGGCTCAAATTATGAACATATAAAAGATTATAAAACAGCGCAATATAACCCATGGGATTTTGAACACCGCGGCAATGTAACCCAACAACAACGTAAAGAACGCCCGGTAATATCACGTAATTGGGGAGCGCAGGAAGCGGTGATAGATGCATGGGCCAATGAGCAGGATGCACCTTACGCAGAGGTGAAACCCTTTAACTGGTGGCGATCGTACCGTTTGGGTGGCCGCTCTATTTTATGGGGCCGCCAAAGCTATCGCTGGAGCGACCTTGATTTTGAAGCAAACGATAAAGACGGCTGGGCGATTGACTGGCCTATCCGTTATAAAGATATTGCACCGTGGTATGAGCATGCCGAAAAATTTGCAGGCATCAGCGGTTCTATAGAGGGCATCCCCAACCTGCCCGATGGACATTTTTTACCGCCAATGGATCTGAACTGGGTTGAGCGTGATGTGGCCGCAAGTATTAAAAAACAATTCGGCAGGCATATGATCATTGGGCGGGTGGCCAATTTAACAAAACCTATCCCTTACCGTACCGCTTGTCAGTTCCGTAACAGGTGTTGGGAAGGATGCCCTTTTGGCGGATACTTTAGCACGCAATCATCAACCTTACCTGCTGCTTTACGAACCGGGAATTTAACCGTTAGGCCGCAGTCAATAGTGACCAGAATATTGTATGATAAGGATACCCAAAAAGCCAAAGGCGTTGAGGTGCTGGATACTGTAACCAACAAAACGTATGAGTTTTACGCCAAGGTGGTATTTGTGAATGCATCGGCATTAAACAGTGCCTGGGTGCTGATGAATTCGGCAACGGATATTTGGGAAGGTGGCCTTGGCAGCAGCAGCGGCGAATTGGGTCATAATATTATGGATCACCATTACAACCTTGGCGCCAGCGGCGAGGTTGAAGGCTATGATGATAAATACTATTACGGTCGCAGGGCAAACGGTCCTTATATAGTGCGTTTTGCTAACGTTGGCGATGATAAACGCGATTACCTGCGTGGATTTGGTTACCAGGGTGGTGCCGGCCGTAACGGCTGGAGTCGCGAAATTGCCGAAATGAATATCGGTGCTGCTTATAAGGACGAGCTATCTGAACCGGGAGCCTGGCGCATTGGCATTGGCGGCTTTGGCGAGCTATTGCCTTATCACGAGAATAAAATAACCCTCGATAAAACCCGCAAGGATAAATGGGGATTGCCAATATTATCTATGGATGCCGAGATAAAGGATAACGAGAAAAAGATGCGTATAGATATTGTAAAAGAAGCCAAAGCTATGCTGGAAGCTGCTGGTGTTAAAAATGTAGAAACGCATGATAGCGGCCACAATATTGGCGATGGCATCCACGAAATGGGTACCGCGCGTATGGGCCGCGATCCAAAAACATCAGTATTAAACGGCAACAATCAGGTTTGGGATGCCAAAAACGTGTTTGTAACCGACGGCGCCTGCATGACCTCATCTGCCTGCCAAAATCCATCGCTAACTTACATGGCGCTTACCGCACGTGCAGCTAACTTTGCTGCCGATGAATTGAAAAAAGGAAACCTTTAAAATCGATTTAAGAGAAAAGAATCAAGATACAAGACACAAAAGTAAAACCATGAAGATCAAAAATATTGTTACTACCTTAATGCTTATATGTTTGGTTACGGCTATAAGTTGTGCAGGGCCAAAGCCCAAAGTGCTTGTTTTTTGCAAAACAGCAGGCTTTCATCACGAGTCGATAGCGGTAGGGATCCCTGCTATCATGAAGCTGGGCAAGGAGAATAACTTTGATGTAGATACCACCACCAATTCAGCATTATTTACAGCTGATAATTTAAAGCAATACGCTGCGGTAGTATTTTTAAGCACCACAGGCGATGTGCTGAATACCGAACAGCAAAAAGCCTTTGAACAGTATATAAAAGCCGGACACGGTTTTGTAGGCGTACATGCCGCTACCGATACCGAGTATGATTGGCCATGGTACGGTAACCTGGTAGGCGCTTATTTTAAAAGCCACCCCAGTAAGCAGCAAGAGGCCAACCTGAATATTGTTGACAGAAATTTTATTGCCACCAAACATTTACCCGCAACATGGCGCAGGCTTGATGAATGGTACAATTACAAATGGATAGCCAGCGACTTGCATGTATTGATAAAGATAGATGAGAAAAGCTATAACGGCGGCGAAAATGGCGATAACCATCCCATGAGCTGGTATCATACATACGACGGCGGTCGTGCATTCTACACCGCCCTTGGCCATACCGATGCGTCATATGCCGATCCGCTTTATTTAAAGCATTTGCTGGGTGGTATACAGTATGCGATAGGGAAGAAGTAATCCGCTCTTCTCACCAACCCGTCATTTCGAACGAGCGTAGCGAGGAGGAATCTTCTACGAGCAGTAAGTAGTGAATATATCGGTGCGCTAATAATTTGCGCCGCTCATTCGCCACGGAGGGCTGTTACTTTGTCTTGATACAAAGTAACCAAAAATCAAGACAGAAAAAAGCTTCTGCCCACAGGCCTTTACCTTTTGGCCCGCTTTTCTGTCAAGCCTTTACGCGCGTTCGATACCTTGCATGTTTCATTGCCGTTGGCTTTGGCCAACAGATCGCTAACTAACAATAAAGCCCGCCTCATAAAGAAGCGGGCTTTTTCAATATCAGTACTTTAGGTTAATCTAAACCACCGTGGCGGTTAGCTTTTACCGGCTCAGGCCATTTGCCTGGCTGGCCGTTGCGGCCGGCTGGTAGGTTGGTCGATTTATCGCGTGGTAGTTTTGCAGGGTCTTCACTGGCCATGTAAATTAATATGGCAGTAAGTATTGCGTTGCTGCGCAAGTCGTCAAAAACTACTTTATCGTAAGTGTCGCGGTTGGTGTGCCAGGTATAGTTACCGTACGACCAGCTATTTGAGCTTAACGAGAATCCTGGTGCGCCTACAGCAACAAACGATGCAAAGTCAGACCCGCCGCCGCCCGGTGAGCCCGGGAAACTGGTTTTTATCTGGTGACGGATGGTATCCGGCACAGCCTCTAACCAGCGGCTGATGAAATCGCCTGCTTTTTCGAAGCCTTGTCCGCCAATGTTAACTACACGGCCGGTGCCATTATCCTGGTTAAATAAAGCCTGCAGATTGGCAACAATTTCGGGGTGGTCTTCAACAAACGCGCGCGAACCGTTCAGGCCCTGCTCTTCGCTCGCCCAGTGGCCAACCAGTATAGTACGTTTTGGATGCGGATATACCTTTTTAAGGATGCGCATAGCCTCCATCATGGTTAGGGTACCTGTACCGTTATCGGTAGCGCCGGTGCCGCCATCCCATGAATCAAAGTGGGCCGAAAGCATCACGTATTCGTCTGGTTTTTCGGTGCCTTTTATCTCGCCAACCACGTTAAAGGTTGGTACTACGCCAAGCTCTTTTGATTCGGCCTGTATGGTGATCTTTGGTTTTTCGTTATTATCGGCAAGGCGGTACAGCATACCATAATCCTCTAAAGCAATATCAACGGTAGGGATGGTTTTGGTATAAGCGCCAAATATTTTATCAACCCCAAAACCTGCGCTCCAGTTATTGGTAACAATACCGGCAGCGCCTGCTTTTTCAAGCGCAACGGGTAGGGTACGGGTGTTAAAACCAGTATTACTAACGCGTTTGCGCCATGCATCGGTTTGGGCGGTACGGGCAGCTTTCATTTTATCTATAGATCCGCTTAGGGCAAATTCCTTCCAGTTGTCATCGGGCCTACCGGTTGGCTGGTTCATAGATATCATTACAAATTTACCTTTAACAGCAGGCAGCCATTTTTGGAAGGCTATAGAATCGGTTACTTCGGGTAAAATAATAACCTCGGCGGTAACCGGTTTTTTCATGCCCGGGCTCCAGGCAAGCTGTGTACCTTCAATGCTGTGTACGCGTGGGTAAACCATATCAATGTGGGTTATACCACGTTCCCAGCCACGCCACTCACCCCATTTTTCCTGGCGGGCGGTAATGCCCCAGCCTTTATATTTGTCAAGCGCCCACTTGCCGGCCTTATCAAATCCCGGGGTGCCTACCAGGCGCGGGCCAATACCGTCAAACAGCTCATGAGCCATTTTTTCCAGCTGGGAGTTATCCGTGGCTTCTTTTACAATATTATCAACAACCGCGTTTTTGGTTTGGGCAAACGCGGTGCTACCGGCAAACAGTGCCGATGCCATCATTAGTTTGGTAAAGTTTTTCATATTAGTTTGATATAGGGCTTAGTTAGTTTGTGTAGCGAATGTATAAAATGCAGGGCGCAAAACATATTATGAATGATGATGTAACAAGTTTGTTAGAATGTTTACCTGACTTTTAACCACAGAGGTTTTCACAGAGAGACACAAAGGAATATTTAATAGAATAATGAATATATGCTTTGTGACCTCTGTGGTAATCGATTTTAGATTCTCTGTGCCCTCTGTGGTTAGAAAAACTCAAACTTGGCCTGATTAATGCTTATTAATCAACAGATAAACATCATAAAGCATTATGGCACAGTTAGACGTTCAACCCAAGCGCAAAAGCTCGGTATTCATATGGATCATATTTGCAATTTTAGCAATAGCAGCAGCTGTTTTGCTTTACCGGGGATGCAACCGTTCGGCACCCTTAAGGGTAGATTCGACCGATACTGTTAAAAAGGACAGCGTAAAAGCCGACAGTAATGTTATTGTAACCACTCAGCCAGATTGGAACGCTATCGATTTTAACATTCCCAAGGCATCGCTTGATGAAGTGACCGATAGTGCTATCATCGTTAAGGGAAACGACAAATACACCATTTACAGCCTTGGCGAAAACATATTGTTCCCACCTAATAAGAGCACGCTGCAATCTACCGCTGCCGGGAAATTATACCAGGTAGCAGCATCGTTACTTAAGCGATATGAAACTTCAGAAATAGCCATATACGGGCATACCGACTCGGTTGGGTCGGCAGGTGAAAACAAAGCCCTGGGTGCAAACCGCGCTAATGCTGTTAGGGATTGGATGGTGAACGAGGGGCATATAGATGCCGCTAAAATTACTGTTCATTCTTTAGGTGAGCAAAAACCTGTGGCAACAAATGCTACCGAAAAAGGCCGTGCGCAAAACCGCAGTGTGGAGATTGTGGCTTACACGGGCGGGGAGAAAAAATAAGTTAGATCTTAAATAAAAAAAATGGCTACGATAGAAGGTACAGACGATTACAATTTGCAGGAATTAAGTGAAAGTGATTACGAGATAGTAGAAGACCAGCCCGAAATATTTGGCTGGGATGTAAAAGATACGCACCGCAATAAAGTAGGCGAGGTGTACGAATTGCTTTTTAACCCCGATACCCGCAAGGTGCGTTATATTGTGGTTGATATGGAAATTAATGATGCCAACCTGGAAGAAGGCCGGGTTTTGGTACCCATTGAAATTGCAGATTTTGACCTGGAGAACGACGAAGTTAAACTGCCTGGTGTAAGTATTACTAATTTATTGGCATTGCCGCTTTATGAACGTGGCCGCACAATAGATAAAGGAACCGATGAAGAGATCCGTATTGCGCTTGATAAGGCTGAAAAAGACGCGCCAATCCCCCCGGGATCTATCCATGTAAGCAAAACAAAATTTTACCCCAAAAATGAAGAAGGGTTTATAGCAGGTGATGATAACGCTTAAGATTGTAAGGTCAGCCTAAGCCTGTGAAAGACCCGCATAATTGGCTAATTGTTCTACAAGCTCACCATTATATAGGTGTCAGTCCGAGGAGCCTGTAGAAGGCTATCTCAAAACATCATCCGTAACCTTGGCAATATCCAAAGCTATTTTATTGATAAATCCTAATTGGTCTTTCATCAAAACATCCTCCTCTGTAAGGGGCACAGGGGCAATTTCCGGCTTTGTTACACCATCCGTTTTTGGTGGTGCTACCGGCGGGGTAATGCTTTCACCATCCAGTTTTCTATCGGTTTCCTTTAATACAGCGATGCTGCGCTTAACCAGCTTTAACATATCCGCATGGGGCGTTTTTTGTCCTGACCGCATCAGTGCTGAAGCGATATTAGCCGAGTAAGAGGCCAGAATGTGATTTAGCACCACAAATTTATGCAGGTCTTTTATATTGCGCTGCTTGCTTTTAGGTTCAGATGTCATACGCTCAAATGTAGCCGATAAGTTGGCCGAGTTTACATAAACATCCTTACGGGCAAGCTTGTACTCGTTTATCTCTACCACCTTGCCCGATATGCTTTCAGAGATCTTTTGCAGGTAATTGATATCGGCGGTAATAACCGATTTCAGGATCAGCTGGATCTGCTGGAATTCCCAGGTAGGGAATAGCACGTAACTGGCAATAAATGCGATACCCGAGCCTATCAGCGTATCAATAACCCGCTCCTGGAAAACATTGATGGTGCCCAGCCCTAAAAACTTGAACAGGATAAGTACATATGGGGTCATGAATATAACTGCCACAATGTAGTTTATCCTCAAAAAACTATAAGTACCTATCATCAGTGCAACCAGTATAATAAACTGCGCAGTTTTACCCGGGATGAAATTAAGTATCATAATACCAATAGCACCCCCGGCAATGGTACCTATTAAACGCTGGTAATTGCGCTGTTTTGAAAGACTGAAGCCGGGTTTTAGTATCACAATGATGGTTAACAATACCCAATAGCTGTGCCCGCCTAATGAAAAGTTTTTTGCGGTTATAAAACCCACTAAACAAACCAAAGCAACCCTCAGGGCATGTTTAAAAGCGCCTGAGTTAAGCGTAAGGTTATCCCAAAAGATATGCGGGGCAAAATCCTGATGGGTTACAAATTTAGAGTACTCTACACCTGTAGGGCTTTGTACCAAACTATCTGACGCTTTGGAGTGGTAGTATTTATAAATATTGGAGATACTTTTGCTCAGGTCGCGCAGGTTAATCAGGATCTTTTTTAACACCAGGTTGCTGGTTTCCTTATCATCGGTACCAATAGTGTCGATGCGGCGTTTCAGGTGTTCTAAACGCAGTTCAAGGTTACTTAACTTTTCGGGGCGGGTGTTGGCCAATACGGCATAGCCTATATTATCCAGGTCATCGGCCACGTGTTGTAAAAAATCGGCTATTTCTGATAAAACACCGGTGCTTTCAAACTTCTCGCGGATGTAGGTGTAATCATAGTGAGTAGCCATGATCTGCTCAAACATATCCACCAGGTCAATAAAAGTAAGCACCAGTATCCTGCTGGCCGAGGTCGATTCTTTTACCAGTAACCGGCTTTTAAAAAGGATCTCCCTAACAGCATCCTGGTGATTGCTTACCTGTATCTGCTGCAAAACCAGCTTGCGGTAATTTTCGTCAATATCAGTACCTTGCTTATAAAAATCGGCTTTTATGCGCAGGAAACGGGCAATGTCCGCAACGTTTTCGCCCAAGGTTTGCTGTGCTGCGCGATAGGGACGAATACCGAAAAACACCAGGCTAAATATCATATACCACAGCCCGCCCACTAAAATTGTGAGAGAAAATATGGGTACCTCGGGCGGGGGGACGGCCTTATCCATCATAAATATCATCACCAGCAAAGCTGATGTGCCAATTGATGCCGCACGGTTGCCATAAACCGTAAGCATAGAGAAAAGGAAAGAAAAGACGGTAATCTCCAGCCCTAAAGTAAATACGTTAAAACGGGCGTAACCGGTAATTAGCGCTACCGTGATGAGTATAAGATTACCTACAGCCATAGCGTTGCGCTTGTGAGAAATTGGCCCCGGTCCGTCTATCGTGCAGATACACAGCGCACCTAACGACAGCGTGAGCCCCATGTTAAAATCGCCAAGTTTCATCAGCACCAGCGCGGGGGTAATGATGCCAATGGTCATGCGCAACCCGTCAGAAAAATACTGACTATAAAAAAAGCTTTTTATTTCTCTTTTATGGTTGTTCATCTACTAATTATTGGGTGTTGATTTTATGTCGCAAAATTAAACAAATAAAACTTGTACAGTTTCGTAATAACAATTATTGCATTAAAATGTACTAACCATTATTAATTTTTTAGTTTTTACAGTATTTTAATTTTAGATAGTTAAATTCACGGCGTAATAGACTATCTAATCTTTGTAAACCTGTACTCATTATGCCATCAACCTTAAGGCTCAGTCAAAAAGAATCTATCTTTAACCACGAAGTTGTAAAGCGGTTTGAGCTATACAACAGCTTGTTTCAAACATTGCCTTTTTACCAGGTTAAGGATACCGGGATCTTGCTGCCATTCTTTAGTTCGCATTGCGATAAGGGGACGGCCGACCAGCTATCGCCTACAGAGATCATCGAATCGTTTTTCAAAAAATATGTACCTAATGTTGATCACCGCGAGCAAATAAACCGCTTGTTCAGGTTTATACAATATATAGAGCGCCAGGTGGTTTTGTTTGATGCCATTGAAGATTCATCATTTGCCAAGGTTGGTCGTGTTGATGATACCGGTACACTGCAAAGCATGGTGCAGCAGGCATCGCAAAGCGAGCAGGCAAGGGCAAACATCAGCAGGCAACTAAAAGATTTTTCGTTAAGGCTGGTGCTTACCGCGCACCCTACCCAGTTTTACCCGGGTACTGTTCTGGGTATCATGACTGATCTGATAGAGGCGCTTAAAACTAACGATATCCCATCTATTGATGGATTATTGCAGCAATTAGGTAAAACACCATTCTTTAACAAAACATCGCCAACCCCGGTTGATGAGGCCGTGAGTTTGGTGTGGTTCCTGGAGAATATATTTTATAACGCGCTATCTGGCATCCAGTCAAAATTGGAAGAAGAGTTTGATATTGAGGGTAACCCGCAGGTGCTTGAACTTGGCTTTTGGCCCGGCGGTGACCGCGACGGTAACCCTAACGTAACTACTGAAACCACCCGTTCGGTATCAACTTTATTAAGGCAAATTATTTACCGCTGTTACTACCGCGATTTCAGGAACCTGAAACGCCGGATCACCTTCCGTGGCTTTGCCGACACCATCAGCAAGCTGGAAGCGGTACTTTACGATAACGCATTTAACCCGCAGGATAACCCGAAAGACCTGCAGCCTGAGTTGCTGAAACTGCTCAGATCCATGCGCCAAACGCTGGTTACCGAGCATGATAGCCTGTTTGTAAATATTGTAGATAACCTGATCCAAAAAGTAAACTTATTCGGTTCGTACTTTGCCACGCTTGATATACGGCAGGATAGCCGCGTACTGCGCGATGTGTTTAAATACACAACAGAGAAGGTTTATACCGGCGTACCGAAGAATTATGCTGATATGAATGAGGAAGCCAAAATAAAAAGCCTTCCGTTTAATCAGGCCGATTTTACATGCCCGGCCACTGCTGATAGCCTTACCCGCGATACGCTGGACACCATCAGGCTGATGAAGCAGATACAGCACAGCAACGGTGAAAAGGGCTGCCAGCGTTTCATCATTAGTAACTGCCAGCAGGCATCAGATATTTTGCAACTAATTGCCCTGTTTTTGTGGAGCGGATGGGAAAAAGATAAGCTGAGTGTTGATTTTATGCCGTTGTTTGAAACCGTTAACGACCTTAAACACGCCGGCGATGTGATGGAGAAGTTATATACCCATCCATTCTACAAAGCGCATTTAAAGAAACGCGGTAACAAGCAAACCATTATGCTGGGCTTTAGCGATAGCACCAAGGATGGCGGCTACCTGATGGCCAACTGGAGCATTTATAAAGCCAAGGTTGAGCTTACTGCCATGGCCCGCAAATACGATATTACCCTGGCGTTTTTTGACGGCAGGGGTGGCCCGCCTGCACGTGGTGGTGGTAAAACACATCGTTTTTACGCGTCGATGGGTAAGGAGATCGCCAATGAGCATATCCAATTGACCATACAGGGGCAAACGGTGAGTTCGCAATATGGTTCGGTAGAAACAGCGAGGTTTAATACTGAGCAGCTGATCAATGCCGGGATAATAAGCGCCCTACATCCAAACCATAACGACCTGCTGGATAGCAAGCATAAAGCCCTGATAGCTGAAATGGCCGAAGAAAGCCATAAGTTATTCCTGGCCCTGCGTGAGCACCCGCTGTTTATGGAGTACCTGGAAAACTACAGTCCGCTTAAATTACTGTCGCAGATCAACATCAGCAGCCGCCCAACCAAGCGTAATGCCGGCGCCAAACTGAAACTGGAAGACCTGCGTGCCATCAGCTTTGTAACCTCATGGAGCCAGTTAAAGCAGAACATTCCGGGCTTTTACGGGGTGGGTACTGCTTTAAAGAAAATGAAGGACGGCGGTAAATGGAAAGAGGTAAAAGAGCTTTATCAAAACTCGGGTTTCTTTAAAACCATGCTGGATAACTGTATGATGTCTATGACCAAATCCGACTTTAGGGTTACGGCTTACATGGCTAAAGATAAAAAGTTTAGCGCTTTTTGGAAAGGGTTGAAAGCAGAATACGAACTAACCCGCGAAATGCTGCTGGAACTTACCGATACCAAAGTACTGATGGAAGAATTCCCGGTTGACAGGCGCTCGATCGCTATCCGCGAGAAGATTGTATTGCCGCTGGTGATTATACAGCATTATGCTCTGCAATGTCTTAACAAGACCGATGATGAGGAATTGATAGGTATTTACAATAAACTGGTGATACGTACGGTATACGGTATTGTAAACGCGGGCAGGAATTTGGCGTAAGCAAATGATATCGTTAGATATTCAGACGGGTAATTTACAACTTGGTGAATTGCTAATTAAGCGGGATTTAGTGTTGCAAAAAATCAAGGTATTAAAGCAACAATATGAAATAGTTGATTCAGTTATGAATCCACCATACAAAAGCTATCGATTACCAAACCTTGACGATGGGTATGCAGGGGCCGCTTTATATTTTTATGGCGATAAATTAACGAATGTTGATTTAGTCTTAGGCAGTAAATTTAATTTCCCATCATTTGAAATCACAACACAAGAAATTAAGTTGGTGAAAAAGTTGCTTACTGAACTTGGTGGAGAAAAAGATTATGCCTGGGGTAAAGTTGAATATAGTGAAGATGCCAAAGGTGGAAGAGTAGGGCTTTGGTTATCTTATTTTTAATTCGATGGGTAGTATTTAGCTTTTTGCTTCGTTCCGTGGCGCTGAGTTTTAGCGTTAGGGATTGCAGCGGATACCGGCCTTGCGCCTAAAGCCTGTGCGCGTATGAGCGTAAAGCCCGGGCCGCAGGCGACGCCATCATAATTATGATAAATTTGACAATTTTAAAGGTTCTCATCTAATAACTCGACATGCTTGTTACCAACTTTTCTATCGAAGATTGCCACGCTACGCTCGCAATGACGTTTGATGAAAGCTTAATCATTAAGTTTTTGTAAACAGAATGCGGTAAAACGTGTTACGTAAGTATTATAAGCTTAATATTTACGATGAAAAGAACATTTTGTATCGCCCTCGCATTGGTTACCTTACTTGTTGTGCAAGCTTGTAATAACAAAAAAGCCAAAAACTATAATAAAATAAATCAGGCTAACGAGGAGGGGATATCTTTCGTGAAAGATGCCCTTGAATCCGGCACAGCCGAAATAAAGATATCTCAACTGGCCTTAACAAACTCCCGGAACACCGAAGTGCTGGCATTTGCAAAAATGATCATTGCCGACCATACTGACGCGGATGCTGAACTGAGAAAACTATCTGGCAGTAAGGTTGCAAACGACACACTTACTGTTGCTCACGAGCATTTGGTGAGCAGCTTAACGGGTAAAAAGGGCCACGAGTTTGATAAAGAATATACCCAAACTATGGTAAATGACCATGAAAATGCCATAAAGATTTTTAAAGCCGGGGAAACCAATACCGATAAAAAGTTGAAAGATTTTGCAGGTAAAACGTTGCCCAAGTTACAGGAACATCTAAAACAGGCTAATGAAATATGCCTGGGCTTAAAATAATTTTAGCTGTTGCTGTACGGGCGGTTTAGCTTTACCAAAAACAGTTCGGCCACCGTATTTCCATGAATCATTCCTTTCTTTTTCTATCACCTGGTCAAAATTAGCGTTGGGGGTAAAATCCTTTTCGGCAGCCTGGGCTATATTGGTGAGGCGTTTAATGGCTTCGCTTTTTTCACTGTTGCCCAGTTTGGCTTTGTGTATGGCAGTTTGCAAAACACCAATGGTTTCATCATAAACCTTTATTGGCACCGGGAAGGGATGCCCATCCTTACCGCCATGCGCGAAGGAGAACCTCGCCGGGTCTTTAAACCTTGAAGGCGTACCGTGGATCACCTCGCTTACCAAAGTTAATGATTGCAATGTTCGCGGGCCAAGGCCTTGTAGCAGCAGCAGGTCTTCAAAGTCTTCAGGTTGTTTTTCGTGCGCCAGCCAAAGTACACCGCCCAGGCGTTTCAGGTCAACATCCTTTGCCTGCACATCGTGGTGATTGGGCATTACAAGTTTCCTTATTTCTTTCAGCATGCGGTCGGGTTGCTCGGCGGTAATCTGCATTACACCTGTGCGCGAACTATCAGCCAGCTTATCGGCCATGTTTAAAATAAAGCCGTTGTTTTGCCCGTGGATGGCCGTATGCGGGTCTTCAACAAATGAAGTTAGCTGCTCCGAATGCCAGTGGTAGCGGCGGGCGGTACTACTGGCATCACTCATGCCTTGCTGCACTACGGCCCATTTGCCCGTATCGCTTAAAATAAAGTTATGTGTATACAACTGAAAGCCATCCTGTATGGCCGTATTGTCAACCTTAGCGCTCAGCTTGCTGCACTTTACCAGGTAGTTACCATCAAGCCCGGTGGTGTTGCAAACGTTCATCAGTTCCTGCGGAGTTTTGGTAGAGTGCTTGCCCTTACCGCCGCAAATATAAATACCCAGTTCGCGGCTATGCGGATTGATAGAGCGTTTCAGCGCTCCCATTACCGATGTGGTGATGCCCGATGAATGCCAGTCCATCCCCATAACAGCCCCCAGGCTCTGAAACCAGAAAGGATCGCTCAGGCGGCGTAAAACCTCATCCTTGCCGTAATCCATTACAATAGTTTCTATCACGGCCAGGCCCAGTTTGGCCATACGTTCGGCAAGCCAGACAGGTACGTAACCATAATGTAAAGGCAGATCTGCACTCCCTGAACGCTTCATGCTAACAAAGTTAGCAAAAATAATAAATTCGAAGAAAGTAAAACAACCGTCATTGCGAGGAGCGATAGCGACGTGGCAATCTTCGATATGCTTGTCGCCTACTTTTCTATCGAAGATTGCCACGCTACGCTCGCAATGACGCGCGAAAGAAGGGTAGGGTGAAGTCAAGCTTCAAACGCTACCTTCACATCGTTCCAAAACTCATCAAGCGCAATAATGCGGGGTTTAAAGAAGGAGATCAGCTTTGGCCAGTCTTCCTGTTGGAAGATACTGGCAGGGAAGAGCTCTGTATAGATTCTGCTGACGATTTTGCCGTATTCATCTGTGCTATGTATTTGCCACTGCCAGTCCTCACCCAATGTGCTGTGCAGCATGGTTTTGTAGGTAGCGAATTGTTCAAAAAACAATTCCTGTAGTTCCGCATCCGGATGGGCTATTTCAATGGCTATGCTTGCCATTTTATTATCGACCTGCATCCTGAAGTAGATGTGCTTAACACCGGTTTTATAATTGATCCAGTTAGTACGCAAGCCTTCGGCAGAAAGCACCGGGCCCATGTATTGCCCAAATGCCGTCCAGAATGCCTGTTTTAACTGTGATGCCTGATCTTTAGAGTACATAGATGTTTTTTTATAAAGCCCCCTGTCATTTCGAGCGAGCAGCGGGTGGACGGAAGCGAATGTGCGACGAGAAATGACAGGGTTGTTATAGTTAATTGTTGACAGTAAATTTCAAACTCAACTTCTCCTCCTGCGAATTACCACCCAGGATCAGCTTATATTCACCGGGGTAAATTTTCCATTTGTTAGTAGCCAGGTCCCATTTCTGTAGCTCCCTAACGGGGATACGAATGGTTGCGGTTTGTTGTGCCCCTTTGGCTACGCTTACCCGTTTAAAGCCTTTAAGTTCCTTTATGGGCATACGGTCAACTTTAGGGTATTGAATATAAGCCTGTACAACTTCGTCGCCGTTAAAAGTGCCTGCGTTTTTTATATCTATGCTTATGCTGATGGTATCTGTGGCTTTGTAACTTGTTTTAAAATTGCCTGCTGCAGCGTAATCAAATTTTGTATAACTCATGCCGAAACCAAATGGATATTGCACCGGGCCATCGTAATAGCGGTAGGTGCGGCCTTTCATGTTATAATCTTTATAATCGGGCAGGTTGCTCAATGCTTTATAAAAGGTAACCGGTAAATGCCCCGATGGCGAAACATCACCGAATAAAATATCTGCCAGTGCATTGCCGCCTTGCTCGCCCGGATACCAGGCCAAAATAACAGCATCGGCATAGGGGGCTATGGCTGCCACGTCAATATCACTTCCCGCTGTTATCACTGCTATAATGGGTTTCTTTACTTCGGCACGCAAGCGTTTCAGGTAAGCGATATGGCTTGCAGGTAAATTAATATCCAGCTTATCGCCACCGCCCGGAGCCAGGAAGGCATCGCCCTCTTCGCCCTCGTTAACCGGCGACAGGCCCAGCACGGCTACTGTAACATCAGCATTGCCAGCAGCCCAGATGCCACCAAAATGAGTGGTATCGCGATTGTCGGCCCCAAGGTCATACTCAACGCGGGCAGCAGGGCCAACGGCAGCGGTGATGCCTTCTACAAAATTCACCACTTTACCTGTGCCGTGGTAGTTACCTATCAGGGCATCGTATGATGTTGCGTTTGGCCCAACAACCATATAGCTGCTGTATTTGCTTTTACTGAGGGGCAGCACATTGTTATCGTTTTTTAAAAGCACCATGCTTTGCTGCGCTACTTTGCGTGCAAGGGCAACATGCTGCGCGTTGTGCACGCTATCGGCACCGTAACCATGATATGGGTTTAGCGAGGAATCGTCGTAAAAACCGAGTTTAAATTGTGTGCGCAGGGTGGCTGATAAGGCCTTGTCTACATCGCCAACTTTCAATAAGCCACGTTTTACGGCCTGCATTACATCGTTTTGTAACAGGGTAGAGCAATCAAGATCAACACCTGCTTTGATAGCCTCGGCAGCTACAATCACCTGGTCGGGTTGTGTTTTATGGCGAAAAAAAATGTCATCCAAAGCACCGCAGTCGGTAACTACATGGCCTTTAAATTTCCATTCGTTCATCAAAATATCTTTAAGCAGCGTATTGCTGGTGCAGCAGGGTTCATCATTAACGCGGTTGTAGGCACACATAATGCTTTCTACGCCACCATCAACCAGGTACTTGAACGAGTACAGGTAGGTTTCGCGCAGGTCTTTCTGATCTATTATCGCGTTAAACTCATGCCTGCCTGCTTCGGGGCCGCTGTGTACGGCGTAATGTTTGGCCGTGGCGCTGGCTTTTAAATAACGCGGATCATCACCCTGCAAACCGTTAACAAACGCGCCGCCCATGCGCGAAGTAAGAAACGGATCTTCACCATAGGTTTCCTGTCCGCGGCCCCAGCGCGGGTCTCTAAATATGTTGATGTTGGGTGTCCAGAAGGTAAGGCCCATATATTGCAGCCGCCTGCCCATCCCCGTTGAGAGGTTATATTTTGCCCTGGCTTCGGTAGAGATAACGTTTGATACCTGTTTCAGCAAATCGTCGTTAAACGTGGCCGCCATACCAATAGCCTGCGGGAAGATGGTTGCTTCGCCCGCGCGTGCAACGCCGTGCAGGGCTTCGTTCCACCAATTATAGGCGGGGATGCCCAGGCGCGGTATGGCCTTGCTTTGATAACCTAACAGGGCGATCTTTTCCTCTAAAGTTAAGCGGGATACCAGGTCTTTTACACGGGTGTCTAAAGGCTGTTTGCTGTCTTTATAGATGATTTTTTGTTGCGCGGATACCATTATCGGCACAAAAAATATAAGCAGCAAATAACAAAAGCGAGTTTTCATATTGGCAGGATAAAAGGAATGCTAACTTAAAAGAAATAGGCCGCTCTGTCAATTATTTTGTGCTTAAATGTTACTTTAGCAATTACTAATACCGCTTAAATGAAATACCTATCGTTGCTTTTACTGTTTGCCGTATCATCGGCGTTTGCACAACAGGCCCCAAAACCTTATGGCCCTTTACCTACACAAGGCCAGCTAAACTGGCAGGAAACCGGGATGTATTGTTTGATCCATTGGGGGCCTGATACCTATACCGACAAGGAGTGGGGGTATGGTGATGAAGATCCTAAACTGGTAAACCCATCGAGTTTTGATGCGATGCAGATAGTGGGCGCAGCCAAGGCAGGTGGTTTTAAAGGTATTATTGTAGTAGCCAAACACCACGATGGTTTTTGCCTGTGGCCAACTAAGACAACCGAACATAACATCAGCAAAAGCCCTTACAAGAATGGCAAGGGCGATATACTGCGCGAGTACCGCGAAGCATGTGATAAACTGGGTATGAAGATGGGCGTTTACTGTTCGCCGTGGGATAGGAATAGCCCCCTTTATGGCAAACCCGAGTATGTTACAGAGGTTTATCGTAAACAGCTTAAAGAACTTTATACCAACTACGGCCCGTTGTTTATTACCTGGCATGATGGCGCTAACGGTGGCGATGGCTATTACGGCGGCGCGCGCGAGGTTCGTAAGATAGAGCGATCTACCTATTACGGGTGGGAAGAAACCTGGGGCATTGCCCGTAAGCTACAGCCAAACGCTGTTATTTTTGGTGACGTTGGCCCTGATGTACGCTGGGTAGGCAACGAACGCGGCCAGGCCGGCGAAACCAGTTGGGCAACCTACACACCCCATGCCCCCGAAGCCGGTAAAAAGCCAGGCAACGGTTATACCAAAGATTATGAAGGCACCGAAGGCCACCGTGATGGTGAATTCTGGATGCCTGCCGAAGCCGATGTATCATTAAGGCCGGGATGGTTTTACCACAAACGACAGGATGATTCGGTTAAAACGCCTCAAAAATTGTTGAACCTATATTACCAAAGTGTTGGCCGTGGCGCTGCGCTTGATCTGGGGTTATCACCCGACAGGACAGGCCAGCTGAATACAAATGACGTGCAATCACTAAAGCAGTTTGGTGATGTGCTGAGAAGAACTTTTGCTGTGAATTTGGCTAAAGGGGCCACTTTAACAGCAAGTAACACCCGAAGTAACAATATGGTCAAATATGGCGCTGCCAATTTATTGGATAACAACCGTTACAGTTATTGGGCAACAGACGATAAAGTGAAAACGCCCGAATTGGTGTTAGACCTGCATCAGCCTAAAACCTTTAATGTGATACGCTTGCGAGAAAATATTAAGCTTGGCCAGCGGATTGAGGAAGTTGCGGTTGATACCTGGCAGAACGGTAAATGGGAAGAAATAGCAAAGGCTACGAGCATTGGCGGGAATAGGCTGATCCGTTTGCAAAACGATGTATCGGCAAGCAAGGTTAGGCTGCGTATTACCAAATCGCCTGTTTGTATTGCGCTGGGCGATTTCGGGCTTTATAAAGAGGCAAAATTAAATGACATGGCATCGTTAATGGATAACAGCAAACCACCGGGATTTTAAAATGAAATATATTGTAGCATTAAATGTTTTTTGCTGTTTATCTGTATCGGTTTTTGGCCAGGCAAAACCGCTGTTTGATGCTAACAAAACGCCGCAGCTTATATCCAAACAGTTTGATTTTACCGAAGGCCCTGCGGTGGATAAAAAGGGGAATGTGTTTTTTACCGATCAGCCAAATAATAAGATCTGGAAATATGATACCAATGGCAAGCTTTCTGTTTTTATGGAGAACGCAGGTCGCGCCAATGGTACTTATTTCGACCACGAAGGCAACCTGATAGCTTGCGCCGATGAACATAACCAACTATGGCGCATCAAACCGGATGGTAAAGTAAAAGTGCTTTTAAATAATTATGAGGGTAGTCTGTTTAACGGCCCTAACGACTTGTGGGTGGATGCTAAAGACAATATCTACTTTACCGATCCATACTACCAGCGAGACTATTGGACACGCAAAAAAAGTGAATTAAGCAGTCAGATGGTATTTGTATTGATGAAAGGCAAAAGCAAACCTACAGTATTGGATAGCATGGTAAGGCCAAACGGCATTGTTGGTACGCCGGATGGCAAACAGCTGTATGTATCAGATATTGGTGACAGTAAAATATACAAGTACACCATAAAACCCAATGGCCTCTTAACCAACCGTCAACTATTTATAGCCAATGCCAGTGCCGACGGTATGACGCTTGACGACCGGGGCAACCTGTACCTTGCCGGTAAAGGGATTACCATATACAACCCTAACGGTGAACAAATAGCTCATATAGATATCCCCGAACCATGGAGCGCCAATGTTTGTTTCGGAGGTAAGAACAGCGATGTGTTGTTTATTACAGCTTCAAAAGCTATTTATACTTTGAAGATGAATGTAAGAGGGGTGGAGTAGGTTAATCAACATGTCATTGCGAGAAGCGCAGCGACGTGGCAACCTTAGCATATCCGTTTGTCCTATGAGATTGCCACGCTATCACTCGCAATGACATGGTGGATTTCGCTCATATTTTCCTTTGTGCCTTTTCCCAAACCGAGCTTTGCTGTGTGGTAAAGTAACGGATAATGCCAGCCATTACCGCGTAGTTCATCACGCAGAAGTAATAAGGGATGAAAAGTATTTTAATCCGGATTTGGCGTTCTTCCATAATATAGCCAAAAATGGCCAGGCTATAAAACAATACCTGCCCTGCAAAAAGCAACTCATATACGAGCCCTTTACCGGCAAATGCCACGGCAAAGTTGGTGATAAATGCCAGGATCAAAAAGAAAGGGGTAACGGTCCACCTTAATACACGGTGACTAACGTATTGAAACGATAGTATTGGGAATTTAAACGGTAGCAACAAGCTCTGTAAACGCAGTATGGATTGTATGCCACCCGCCGCTATACGGATCTTACGTTTTAATTCTTCAGATACATTCTCTGATGCTGTTTCCAACGCGTAGGCCTCGGGCTCATAAATAATGCGATAGCCTTTGACAGCTATCAGCATAGATATCATAAAATCATCCAGTACGGTATCGGCAGGTACGTCCTGGTATAAGTTACGCCTTACGCTGAATAGTTCGCCTGCGGCACCTACAACTGAGTATAACTCCGAGTCCCATTTTTTTAAAGCCGACTCATACTTCCAGTAAAAGCCTTCGCCTGCGGCGCTTGCATCGGCACTGGCATCAATCTGCACACGCTTTTCGCCTGCTACGGCGCCAACTGTTTTATTGCTGTAGTGGCGGCAAATGCGGGTAATGGCTTCAGTGTTTAAAAATGTGTTGGCATCAGTGAAAATAACAACTTCGGTATCTATATATTCCATCGCGCGGTGTACAGCGGCAATTTTGCCCGCGCGTTCGGGGCGATGTAAAAGTTGGATCTTTGGATGTTGCTGAATAATATCAGGCGTTTTGTCGGAGGAACCATCCGTCACAAAAATAAATTTCAATTTGCCTGCGGGGTAATTCAATTGCAGGCTGTTCGCTATTTTCTGCTCAATGAAGTGCTCTTCGTTATATGCCGCGACCACCAATGTGCAGGTAGGCAGGTCATCATCAGCAACAATGGGCAAAACAGGTTTGCCTTTAAAAATCCGTTTTATTTTGATGATAAAATACAGCAGGAAACCGTATCCAACAAAGGTGTAAAACGCAATGAAAAGGCTTATCCAAAAAGCAATTATCATGAAACCTTATTAATGGTAAAGCCTAAGTCGGTACTGTGTTTGTTGTGGGTAACATTCCACCATATTGCGCGAAACAGGATGTTAATAAAATTATACCTTTTATCTTTTATATAACGCACCAGGTTACGCGGAACCACCATCAACACAAAATAAATGTAAAATATAAATGCCTTAAACGCAGGTGCGTTATGGCGTATAAACAGGATGCGGTTACGGTTCATAAAGTACTCTTTAAAAGCACTATTCTTTCCCACCGTCATTGATTCTTTGTGGTAAATAACAGCATCGCCCCGTACCCATGCCTGGTAGCCCGATTTATTGATGCGTTCGCCCCAGTCAACCTCCTCGTAATAAATAAAGAAGTTATCCGCCATCAAGCCGGCCTTTTCGCAGGTTTCTTTCTTCACCATCATAGCGCCGCCGTGGCAGTAACCGGTTTGGCCAAGCAGGTTGTCGTACTGGCCAACATCTTTTTCGTTTTTACCAACTGCCTGGTTGCGGCAGGTGTAATAATCAACCTGGGTAAAACCAACGTACTGGATAATGCTCCTGTCGAAATCATACACCAGTTTTGGCGATATGATGCCAACCTGCGGGTGCGTATCTAAAATATCAACCAGCTTTTGTACAAGACCGGGAGAAAACTCGGTGTCGTTATTCACCAGGAAATAATAATCGCCGGTGGCTTGCGCAATGCCGATATTATTACCGCCCGAGAAACCTAAGTTGGCTTCAGACCGTATAAACTTAACATCGGGATATTTGCCTGTCCATAATGGGATAGGATTTACAGTACTGCCATTATCAACAACAATTACCTCTAAATTTGCGTAAGTATTTGTTTCGGCTATTGATACTAAAAGTTCTTCTGTAATTTTATCCTGGTTAAAATTAATGGTGACAACAGATACTTTTTTCATGAAGTATAATTAGGCATTTTTTATGCCATAATATTAGCAAAAGTTAAGCATTTTATAATCATTTAAAACTTTGAAGGATAAACAAACCACCAGCGAAGCCGAATTATTGGAATTAAAAGCTGATGAATTAGTGGCTTTACTTCAAAAAGGAGTGATTGATGCAAAGCGCGCCAAAGCCATTCAGCAAAAAATAAACAAGGCCATTGATGAGGCCTCGCTACCTAAAACAATTGAAGCTTTTAAAGAACTTGATGCCGGACAGGACAGACTGGAGCTGTTGAACGATTTTGAGATGCTGTTATCGCAGCACCAGTTAGATACCAATGTATCAAAGCAATACCTGAACCATGAGCGCATTAAAAAAACGGTTGTAGCTATTATAGGCATCACCATGATAACACTGGGGATGGCTATGATCATTATGCCTGCGCCACCGTATTTTGAGATGTTCACTATATTTCATTTTAACCCCAATGATGGCGTAACCCTCATGGACCTGATAGCCTTGCTTATTGTGTTTACTGGCGTATATTTGTTTTTAAACGCTCTGTTAAAAAAACGAAGCGCATAACCCGCCATGGCTGTATCAAAAAAGATCCTTTTGGTTGATGATAACCCCCTTGTATTAGAAATGATGGGGCGTGCATTAAGCAAAGAGGGTTTTTATTGTATGAAAGCTAATTCGGCCGACGAGGCAATGGCCATACTGGGGATGGAGCGGCCGGATATTATACTTTCAGATTATCATATGCCAGATGTGGATGGCTTTGCCTTTAGGCAAAACCTCATCGCCATGCCCGTTTATAAAGATATTCCCTTCATGTTCCTGACATCTGAGGGTGATAACGAGCTGATGCTGAAAGGTATTAACCTGGAAGCCGTAGATTATATTTTGAAAGATACACCGCTGCCCGTGGTGGTTTCAAAAATAAACAACTTTTTAAGTACCGTACGCGAGCAGCACGAACGTACCCTAAAAGAATTAAGCGTGGCAGCCATGGCTCTTAACCTGCATTCGGTACCGCAAAGGTTACCGGTTATAAAAGGCTTTGAGGTTGATTTTTGGCATAAATCCTTCCAAAATTACCCGGGAGGAGATTTTATAGATTTTATCAAAATTGATGAACGTTACACTTTTATTGTTTTAGGGGATGTAATGGGCAAAAAATGGGGGGCATGGTATTTTTCGTTCGGGTTTTTAAGTTATATCCGTGCGGCGGTGCGCATCTGCATAGCCGAGGGGAATTTCTCTACTAAAAGCATTCTGCAAAAAATAAATGCAGTAGTGTATCATGACCCTGTGGTTAATGATGTGCTATCCAGTCTTTCGTTGTTGATGGTTGACACACAGGGGGCATCGATAACCTATTCGGGTGCTGGCGACCTACCACTGCTTTATTATAACACGGTAGATAAAAGTTTAAAACAAATAGGTTCATCAGGTATGTTATTAGGACTGATGCCCGATGGCGATTTTGATGAACAGGTATTAAAACTACGCATAGGCGACCGCTTGTTTATATTTACCGATGGTATAATTGATTTTGAAGATACCAATGGCAAAAAAACAGACTATAATACTTTTACAGAGGCCGTAAAGCCTTACTTAGGCCAGTCGTTTGCAGCGTTCAAAAAGAGTACATTTTTACAAGGCAAAACGGTTGCGCATATTGATGATTGCAGCCTTATCCATTTACAAAAAACAGATCAATGATATTACTAACCAATATTTATAAAGATGCTTTGATAGCCGGTATACAGGTTAAAGAAGCCAATTTAACGGTGTCTGATGCTTTTAAAGACGAAATGACGGCGCTCTTAGATAAAGGCAACAAATACATTATTGTAAATTTTGAAGGTGTGATATATGTAGATAGTTCATTCCTGGGTGCACTGGTATCCTCATTAAAATATGCCCTGGCTAACCAGGCCGAAATTGTTGTTGCAGGCTTAAATAAGGATGTAGCCGGCTTGTTTCAGCTTATAAGGCTTGATAAGGCATTTAAAATATACCCATCGGCAACTGAAGCGGCCGAACGCAAAAGCTGACAGCTATGGCGAACACAACCACACAAAAATTTGTATTTAACAACCAGGCTGATGGCCTATATCCATTGGTGACTGATGTTATGGCGCACATCACCCAACAACAAAAAACAGACGAGGATACGATAACCAAATTAAAGCTGGTATTGGTAGAGTTGCTAACCAACTCGCTAAAACACTCGGGCTCGGAGGAAACTACCATCGAAATTACTACAACGGGCAATCAAATAACTATCAGAAAAACAGACAGGGGTAACGGGCTGGCTATACGCTGTAACGGGAATTTACTAGAGTGGCCATTGCCGGGTAAACATCATGCCAATAGGGTACTTACTGTTTATGCCAACGCTGATGCTATTTTAAAAGCCAAATTGACAAACAATTGCGGCCTTCAGTTTTTTATTGAAGAAACAGAACAAACCGGGCAGCTTGATATTAATACATTAACAGAGCATTTTGGGTTATTGATCATCACCCGTGCCTCCAACACATTTGCGTATGAATTTGATATTGATAGTTGTACAAATAGTTTTACGGCATCTGTAACCAGTATGGGTGTAAAAATAAGCATGTATGCAAAGTCATAACCCAACTACTACAGCTGCAAAAAGTCTTGTTTACTTCTCCAATTTAGATGGCGTAAGAGCAATAGCCGCCCTAATGGTAGTGGTATCACATATTGAGTATCATAAAACAAATTTTGGCTTGCAACAATTGCCCTTTAACCTGCAAAACTTTGGCAAAATAGGGGTAACTATATTTTTTGCCCTTAGCGGGTTCCTGATCACTTATTTGTTATTTGTAGAAAAAGACAAATTTAAAAAGGTAAACCTTAAAGATTTTTACATCCGGCGCATCCTGCGTATCTGGCCGTTATATTTCCTGGTGGTTATTGTCGGTTTTTTTATATATCCCGCTAAAGGATCATCAAACGCGTTGTGGCTGAGCGTGTTTTTTTCACCCAACCTGGCTTTTTGTTTAAAAATGCTGCCAGCCATATTCGATCCGATATGGTCTATTGGCACTGAGGAGCAGTTTTACATTTTTTATCCGCATATATTCAAAATAAAAAAGCCCGAAAATATCCTTAACGCGCTAATCATCATAACAGGTTGTTTGATCATTCTAAATATTGTGGTGCGCAACCTTCCCGAAAGTAATACGTTTGCCGCAAATTTAAGCCTGTTTTTATACTACGCCCGGTTTGATAACATGATGGTGGGGGCAATTGTGGCTACGCTTTACTATAACACTAAACACCCGGCATTTATATTCAGGTTTCAGCATGTTTTTAACTGGGTGTTTACGCGCCGAGCTCAATGGATCTTAACAGGTGCTTTTTTTATATTTATACACTTTTATTTAAAGCACGAAATACCGCAGGGTGATATGGTTATGGCCGTAATAGCGGCTTTGCTAATTGTAAATTTATGCGAACCAACCACCAGTTTTTATACAATTGGTAATAAGCCTTTACAATACATGGGCAAAATATCTTATGGTATATATCTGCTGCACAAATACCCGTTGTTCCTGGTGTTTTATCTGGTTGAAAATTATATGCATGGTAGTAATTTGATCATTCAAAACCTGGTTATTTACGTGGCAACAATAGGAGCGGTAATTGCGCTGGCATCTATCTCTTACTTCGGTTATGAACGTTATTTTCTGCGCATTAAGCGGCGGTTTCAGAAAGTGATTTCGCAGAATTAATAGCTATTTTATCTATCCTGTTTTTATATCATGTGAGTTTCATCTTTTGGATCATTAAATGCAACATTGATGCAATTGGCTTATTTTAGCCTCATAAATAATGATTTTAAATAACCATTAAATCCATGATATTTTGAAAAATACCCAATACGAAGTAATTATAATAGGCGGCAGTTTTGCAGGCCTATCGGCGGCAATGGCATTAGGCCGGTCAGTGAGAAGAGTTCTAGTAATAGATAATGCCGACCCTTGTAACAAAAAGGCTCCGCATTCGCATAATTTTTTAACGAATGATGGTGCAGCCCCAGCCGATATAACCCTGGCAGCCCGACAGGAGCTAGCCGCTTATAAAACTGTAAAGATGATGACCGATACAGTTGAAAATGTTGTTCAGATTGATGAAGGGTTTAAAGTAACAACCACCAAAGCACAAACATTTACAACGCAAAAGGTGCTCATTGCAACAGGTTTACAAGATATTATGCCAAATATACCGGGGTTTGCCGACTGTTGGGGTACATCTATTATTCATTGCCCATATTGCCATGGTTACGAGGTTTACCAGGAAAAGCTGGCTGTTTTTGGTAATGGCGATGAAGGTTTTGAATTTGCAAAGCTGATTAATAACTGGAGCAGAGACCTTACTTTATTTACAAATGGTGTATCAACGCTTAACCCAGGGCAGGAGCAAAAATTAAAAGAACACGGCATTAATGTTATCCAAACAAAAATTGCCGGTATAGATTATGTTAATAATCAGGTACAGGCAATTAAATTAAAAGATGGCACCGAGTATGCAATCCTGGCAATATTTGCGCGTGTGCCGTTTAAACAACATACTGATATCCCTCAACAATTGGGCTGTGCTTTAACAGAGCAAGGCCATATACAAATAGATAACTTTTGCGCTACAACTATTCCCGGTGTTTATGCCGCCGGCGATAACAGTTCGCCTTTGCGTGGTGTTGCCAATGCCGTAGCCAATGGTATGATGGCCGGAGTATTTATAAACAAGGCGCTTATTGAAGAACAGTTTTAATTACTAACCTGCACCGTATCCTTTTAACTTTTTGAATTATGCCATAAATTACCTTATTTTAAGACACAAATAGGGTAAATGACAGTGAACTTCCTGGCACGTAACCGTTCCGTTTTAATTTATGGCGCATCGCTGGCTGCTTTATTGTTTTTAATGAAGTGGTTGGAGTGGCGTTTCCTCATCGCAGATTACGCTGTCGAGCTTTACGGGGGCGCATTGGCCATTGTATTTACTGCCCTGGGTATTTGGCTGGCTGTTAAATTAATGAAGCCAAAAACAAACACCGTTTTTGTAGAGAAGGAAGTTATCGTAAAAACCAATGATTTTATTTTGGATGAGCGTGAACTCACCCGCCTTGGCTTAAGTAAGCGTGAGCTTGAAGTACTGCAACTAATGGCCGAAGGTTTAAGTAACCACCAAATAGCCGAACGCCTGTTCGTTTCCCTCAATACTATAAAAACACATTCGGCCAAGGTGTTTGAAAAGCTGGAGGTGCAGCGCCGCACCCAGGCGGTAGATAAAGCCAAAAAACTAAGGCTGATACCATAAAAGCCACTCACGCTTTAGTATTAAAAAGACTTATATTTATAAAATCACCCTAAAGTATGAGTGCAAAAACAACCTGATACCTCAACTTTGAGCCATAAACTTTAAAAAGATCACATGAAAAAAACTGTAATTAAATTTGGGTTGATAGCCGGGCTCATAGCTTCGGCATGGATGGTTGGAAGTATTGCCTGGTGCCATGAAACAGGCACGTATGAAGGCAATATGATAATGGGGTTCGCGTCCATGATCATCGCCTTTTCGTTAATGTTCCCCGCGATAAAGAACTATCGCGACAAGCAGAATAATGGCGTAATAAGCTTTGGTAAGGCGTTCAAAATGGCATTCTTCATCGCCTTAATAGGTTCAAGTATGTATGTGGCTGCCTGGTTAATAGATTATTACTTTTTTATTCCCGATTTTATGGAACGCTTCTCTCAGCAACTCATCCAAAAAGCGCAGCATAGCGGTGCAAGCGCAGCAGAAATTGCTGCCAAAATAAAAGAAATAAATTCGATGAAGAGTATATACGATTCCGTTTTTGGCGTAATACTTTATACATATATGGAGATATTACCGGTAGGTATCATTATCGCTTTAATTACGGCGCTTATTTTAAAACGTAAAACAAATAGCGGTAACGTGGCAGTAGCTTGATCAATATCAGCAGGTAAAGTTAAATATACCAAGGCTGCCCGGGGTTTATTCCCGGGCGTTGCTTTTATCTACCATTTATCCAGCCCCAGCAATTTCCTGCCCAGGGGCGATAGCTCAGCAACCGGGTTCTTTTTCTCGCGCTCCATCGGGTCGCCGGGGAAGGCGTAGCCCTGCATGGCTTCACGGCTTTGCCAGCTGTTGATGCGCCACTGCCTCAGCTCTTCGTTTTCTTCCTGTGCGGGCATCATAGATATGTATTGCGCCACACGTACCTTATTGCCGCTTGTATTGGCGCGGATGCCATGTGGCTCCAGGCTGTTAAATATCAGCAGGTCGCCTGCTTCCAGTTTTACCTTTTCAATGGTAAAGCCAGTGGTATCGGGTTTGTAATGGTCGCGGTCATCTGGTTGGGTGAGTTTCCAGGTATCGTAGGTGCGGTATAGCTCGGGGATGCACTGAAAGCCGCCCATGGTTTCGTCGGTTTGGTCGGCCAGTGCCAATACGCCCTGTACGTTCTGCGGGCGGGTTTCCGGGTCGTAATCCCAGTGGATAAAACCTTTGTACTCAAAGCCCGGCCTTAGCGGGAAGTTCAGGTTTGCACGATCTATTGTTACCCAAAGCTTTTCCGTTCCCCAAACATCGGCAAATGCCTGGTGTACTTTTTCCATCTGGCGGTTATCCCACATGTATTGCTGGTTATAAATTTCTACCATGCCGGTATTATTCAGCTCGGCCATTTGCATTTGGGCATTTGGCCTTTTGTACCAGGTGTCTATATCGTTTTGGTCTTTGCCTTCATACTCCCACAGGTAATCGGCAAGCTTTTTTACCTGTTCTCTAGGTACTGCATTTTTAATGATCACATAGCCGTTGTTTACCCAAAACTGCCAGTCGGCCTCGCTTAAAACCTGTAAGGGCTTGCCGTTGCTGCGATCGTTTAACTTTATTTGGCTTGATGTTGCCGTGGATGGGTTTCCCGGTATTACTTTATGAGCGTCGTTAGCTTTCATGGCCGGAGCCATAGTGGGTGTCATGGTTTCTGTTCTCATTATTTTATTGGTTTAATAATTCAAAGGTAGGGGGCCAATGGGGCGAATATATACTGTATAGTGACCAATATTTGCTCTGTATTGATTTATTGTTTAGCTTTATTTATTATTTTTTAACAAAATGGCGATAAATGAGATTCAGTTAGAGCGGGTAGATTTTGAACCGGGCAAATCCTTTAAGCTGTTTTCGCCGCGTTTACGCAATACCTTTTTATGGCATTATCATCCCGAAGTTGAACTGGTTTATGTAGAGGCCGATGCGGGAATCAGGCACGTAGGCTCGCATATATCCGGTTATACGCAAAGCGACCTGGTGCTTATAGGCGGCAATATCCCTCACCTTAATTTTGATTATCGGCTGCGTAGCGATTACCACCAGATAGTGATCCAGCTCCGTACCGATTTTTTAGGCGCGGCTATTGGCACATCGCCCGAGTTTGCTGCTATAAACCAATTGTTTAAACAGGCTGGCCACGGTATTGCGTTTACCGGCCCAACCAAAGCCGCCGTTGCCGAACGGTTAAAGAAATTGGGCGAACTCAATTCCTACAAGCAACTACTGGAATTGATAGATATATTCCAGCAGCTTGCTAATTCATCAGATAGCGAAATACTGAACACCGACGAAACCAGTAAAGCCTTTATTTTGAAGGATAAGATCCGCATGGGGGCGGTTTATGAATATATTGATGCCAACTACCACCAAAAGCCTGATGTAAATGTAGTGGCTGCAAAAGTAAATTTAACTACCGCCGCTTTTTGCCGGTATTTTAAGCGCCAAACAAACATCACCTTTACCGATTTTGTGAACCAGTATCGCATAGAACGCGCTAAAAACCTGCTGATGCAGGGCAAAAACATAACCGAAACCTGTTATGCCATCGGGTTTGACAGCTTATCCTACTTCAACAGTTTGTTCAATAAAATTGTGGGGCAAAATCCATCCTTGTTTAAAAAGAGCTGGATAGACCAGGCAAAATAAATGCAAAAGCCATAAGCAAGAGCCGCTCCGTTCCATTTTTGAAACGGAACAAGCGGGACACTTTTAAAGTATTGATAATGAATTACTTATTGCTGACAAGATATTGTCAGTATCTCAGGTAATACTTCACCGTTCGGGCTTAATATGTTGTTTTACAGTTATTTATTAAAATTCGATTTTGTCCCGTTTTTTGGAAATGGAACAAAAAAACGAACAAGTAAAACAACCATCAAAAGCGCTTTTTATTCGCCCTTTTTCGCCCTCAATCCGGCCTTTTTGAAAGATCAATAGGCGTAAAATATCCTGTTTATTTATTTATTAAGTATCTGAATTTTAGCTTATTGTAATTTATAGCCTGTTCCGTTTTTTGATAAATGAGTACAAAATGGAACGAAGGTTTTTGAGGCCGACATCAATATATTTTTATACTTTTTCCTGTTAATTAACTTTGGTAACGTGTTTATAGTATTCGTAAAGATTACCAAAATGAATTTCTGAAATTTAAAGCAAAACTTGCAGTAACAGCCCCGTATGTGTAACTTTCAATGTCGATAATCGCAAGAAGTATCGTTTTAATATAAACTACACTACCAGGTAAACTAATGATTAATTTTTCAAGGACGCTTGCGGTAATTTTCGCAGCCGGTATTACTCTTTTTTCGCAGGCTTACGCTCAAACTAATGCCACAGCATGGAAGGTTTACTCGCCCGACCACGCACTTCAAATAAATTTAGAGCTGAATAACGGCAGCCTGAGCTATAAAGTTCAGAATAAAAATAGCGAAGTGGTACGCCAATCAAAGCTTGGTGTTGAGACCACCACCGATAAATTTACCGGTGGCCTGAGCTTTGTGAACGAGCTTACACGCAAAATTAATGAGATATATACGCTGCCTGTGGGTAAATATCACGTATACCATGCCATAGCCAACCAGGCAAGCATTACATTTGCCAACAGCGATAAAAACAAGATAACTATAGATCTGCGTGCTTATAATGATGGGGTAGCCTTTCGTTACCGCTTTCCCGATTCAGCTAAAAATTATACGCTTGTAAAAGAGCTTACTGAGTTTGCCATACCAGAAGCGGCCGCCTGGATACAACCTTACGATAAAGACCCGGCTTACGAAAACGTATTTAAGAACGGCATCCCGGCAGGTACGGCAGCTAAAGATAGCAGCGGCTGGGCATTCCCTGCATTGTTCCACACTAAGGACCAATGGCTGTTCATTTCAGAAAGTAACACAACGGCCGATAACGCCGCCATGCACCTGCAGCAAAACGCTGCCAATGGCATATATAAAATGGCGTTCCCATTAGCTGCCGAAGGTTTGGGGCAGGGTAGTGCGTACCCTGTTGCAAAAACACCGTTTGCTACCGCCTGGCGACTGATCATTGCCGGTGAAAGTGCAGGTGCTGTTGTACAATCAAACCTTGTGAGCCATTTAGCGCAGCCAAATGCCATAGGCAATATTTCATGGGTTGAACCGGGCCGCTCGTCGTGGAGCTGGTGGAGCGACCACGCCAGCAGCCGCAACATTACCACTATGAAACGTTTTGTTGACCTTGCAGCCAAAATGAAATGGGAATACTCATTGGTTGATGCCAACTGGAATATCCCAACAGCGGGCGGTTCTATTGAGGACCTGGTAAAATATGCCAAACAAAAAGGGGTAAAACTTACGCTGTGGTATAATTCCGGCGGGCCGCATAATAATGTTGGGGAACAGCCACGAGATGTAATGTTTAACCCCGATACACGCAGGCAGGAATTGAAAAAAATACACGACTGGGGTGTTAAAGCCATTAAGGTGGACTTTTTTCAGAGCGATAAGCAGAACATCATGAAGCTGTATACCGACATCCTGAAGGATGCGGCTAAAGAAGAGATCATGGTGATTTTTCATGGCAGCACCATGCCGCGCGGATGGGCACGTACTTACCCTAATTTGCTGTCGATGGAGTCGGTACGCGGCGCCGAAAATTACGGATGGTCTAACGATTTTGCTACGGATGCTGCCGAGTTAAACACCATTTATGTTTTTACCCGAAATGTAGCGGGTTCAATGGACTATACGCCCGTTACTTTTTCTGATTATAAATGCTGCCCGCATACTACAACAAATACACATGAGCTGGCTCTGAGCGTAATGTTTGAGTCGGGAATGATGCACTTTGCCGACAGCGATTCATCTTACTTAAGCCGGGATAATGTGGTAAAGGCTTTCCTGAGCAGCGTGCCCAACACCTGGGATGACACCCGCTATATACAGGGCGAACCCGGTAAAGAAGCCATCATAGCCCGCCGTAAAGGCAAAAACTGGTATATAGCCGGTATAAATGGCGAAAGTACGGCCAAAACCTGGACGATATCATTACCGTTTTTATATAATAAAGATGTGTTTAGAGGTACACTGTTTACCGATGGTAATACGCCACGTGCCATTGCCCACCGGGAGGTAGTATATGAAAAAGATGGTAAAGTAACCGTTGGTGTAATGCCAAAAGGCGGTTTTGTTTTAGAATTAAAACCGCAATAGTTAACCCGTTTAAGCCCACATAACAGGCTATTGGTTCCCTCCCCGGGGAGGGGTGTGTTGGGTTGTGCAGTGGCGGGGAGGGGTTTAGTCAGTTTTCCATATCGCTTTGTTAAAATCCCTCCCTGCACCCTCCCGTTGGAAGGGAATTGCACTGGGCCAACGCTTTTTTATGATAAATTTATCTGGACTAAAGCGTTTATATTTATTGGACTACATATATCATTAGCAGAATTGTAAAATTTGATTATCACCAAAACGGTGTTTGTTTAACATTTAAACCCTACAAAAATGCCCGTTTCAGAAATTGTATACCAACGCGAATTAACACTCAGCGCAGATGAATTTATTGATGTATTAAACCGGAGTACCCTCGCCGAGCGCAGGCCTGTTGATGATGCCGGACGGATACAGGATATGCTGCAAAATGCCAACCTGATAGTAACCGCCCGTTTAGATGGTAAATTGGTGGGTATATCGCGCGCGCTAACGGATTTTGCTTTTTGCACCTACCTGTCGGACCTGGCGGTTGATCGGGCTTATCAAAAACAGGGGATCGGTGTGCGCCTCATAGCCGAAACAAAAAGGCAATCGCCAAAGGCCAAACTGATATTGCTTGCTGCGCCCGCCGCGGTAAACTATTATCCCAAAACCGGTATGACGCAGTTTAGCCATTGTTTTTTGCTTAATGATGTTAATGATCTAAAACTGAAAGAATCGTAATGAGATAAATTCCCTCCTCCGCTACCGCAAGCGTCCCGCTTGTGGATTTAGGACGGTAATAAAAAAGCTGAGTTTTACATAACATAATGCAACAAAGTTACCAGGCATACGGACGCAAGCGGGACGCTTGCGATAGCAAACGAAGGTCTGCGTAGTGGCAGGGAGGGGTACGTACCTGATATATGTCGTATAAACCGTCCGCTACCGCAAGCGTCCCGCTTGTGGATTTAGGACGGTAATGAATAAGCTAAGTTTTACATAACATAATGCAACAAAGTTACCAGGCATACGGACACAAGCGGGACGCTTGCGATAGCAAACTAAGCCTCCCGGCACTTTCTTGATATTAAGCGATCTCGTGCCATTATTTGCACAAAAACAAAATAATGGCGTAACTTAATTGCCTCAACCAATTATACATGAGGAAGATATTTGCCGGATCAATATTAGTGGCCGTTGTTGCCATATTTACCTTTGGCTGTACTCAAAAAAAGGATTACAAAGGCTGGCCGCAGTATAAAGGCTCTAACGAGAACATCCATTACTCATCATTAAAAGAGGTAGATACCGGCAATGTAAAGCAATTGCAGGTAGCATGGACGTATCACACCCGCGATGCTGATTCGGCAAACCATTCGCAGATCCAGTGCAACCCCATCGTGATAGACGGCGTGCTGTACGGCACCACGCCAAAAATGAAGCTTTTTGCCATTGATGCCGCTACCGGGCGTGAGAAGTGGCAGTTTAACCCCTTTGATTCATTGGCCAGGGATAAGCGTATGTTTTTTATTATGAACAACTCAAGAGGCGTGGCTTATTGGGGCAATGGTGATGATAAACGGGTGTTTTACGCGGCAGGGCCGTATTTGTATTGCATTAATGCTGCCACGGGTAAAACGGTAAACAGCTTTGGGGATAAGGGTAAAATTGATCTGCACGATGGCCTTGGCCGCGATGTTGCCGATCTGTTTGTTACGGCCAGTTCACCACCTATTATTTATGGCGATATCATGATCATGGGCACCCGGGTGGATGAGGGCTCGCATGCAGCGCCGGGGCATATCCGTGCCTACAACGTGCGCACCGGTAAACAGCTTTGGATCTTCCATACCATCCCACATCCGGGAGAGCCGGGGTACGAAACATGGGAAGACCCCAACGCCTATAAATTTATTGGCGGCGCTAACGTTTGGAGTGGTTTTAGTTTAGATGAAAAACGCGGTATAGTTTACGGTTGCACAGGCTCGGCAAGCTACGATTGGTATGGCGGCAACCGTTTGGGTAACAACCTTTATGCCGATTGCCTGCTGGCGCTTGATGCCAAAACCGGGAAACTGATATGGCATTTCCAGGATATCCATCATGATGTTTGGGACAAGGACATCCCATCGGCACCGGCGCTGGTTACTATTAAAAAGGATGGGAAAGATATAGAGGCTGTGGCTATCACCACCAAAACAGGATTTATCTTCACTTTTGACAGGGTTACCGGTAAACCTGTATATGACATTGTAGAAAAACCTGTACCCACCTTTACCGATCTGGCAGGAGAGAAGCTTTCTAAAACGCAGCCATACCCAATCTTACCTGCGCCTTTTATGAACCAGCAATTAACGGAGAGTAATATCAATCCGTACCTGCCCGATTCGTCGAAACAACAGGTGTTAAAGGCGTTCAGGAATTATAAGACAGATCATATGTTCAATTCCATATCCTTACAGGGCACAGTAGTATATCCGGGGTTAGATGGTGGTGCCGAATGGGGTGGCCCGTCTTACGATCCTGAAAGTGGCATTTTATATGTTAATGCCAATCAAATGGCCTGGATAATACAGGCTATCCCCCTAAATAATAAGGAAACAGCAAATGAAACCAAGCTGCAGGCAGGCCAGCGCTTGTTTAAAGCCAATTGCATGACCTGCCACGCAGCCGACCGTAAGGGATCGGGCACATTCCCGTCGCTTATCAATATCGAAAGGAAATATAAACCGGCATCGTTTGATACCCTATTGCAATCGGGCAGGCGGATGATGCCTGCATTCAGGCAGCTAAAAGCTGTTGAGCGTAAGGCCATTGCATCCTATGTTTTAAATATCAGCGCAGAACAGCCAAAGCCGTTTATAAATACCGACAGCCATAAAGATGATGTGTTTAAAGTGCCTTATTCCATAGTAGGGTATAATAAATTCCTGAGTAAGGAAGGCTATCCTGCAATTGCACCACCATGGGGAACGCTGAACGCCATTAACCTGAATACGGGTAAACTGGTCTGGAAAACAACCCTGGGTAATGATCCCGTGTTTCCGCATGGCAAGGAAGACTCCGGTACCGAAAACTATGGTGCATCGGTAATAACCAAAGGTGGCCTGCTGTTTATTGCCGCTACAAAGGATGGTAAATTCCGCGCTTTCAATAAAAAAACCGGCAAACTGCTTTGGGAGGCTACCTTGCCTGCACCGGGTTATGCTACACCATCAGTTTATGAGTTGAATGGCAGACAGTATATTGTAATAGCCTGCGGCGGTGGTAAAATGAATACCCGGTCGGGCGATAGCTATGTGGCTTTCGCGCTGCCATCAAAGTAAGGCTTATTTTACAGTGATGGATGTTGCCGGGCGGCAAAAGAAACATAATAAATCAGTGAGCTTTTTAACAAAGCATATTGAGCTTTACAACAAAGCGGAGGTGATTAATCAAGGCTACTTTTGTATAAACAATTAACAATTAAAACAATGACAAAAGTTTGGTTTATAACAGGCAGCTCCCGTGGATTAGGGCGCAGCCTTACCGAAGCAGTGCTTGCCACAGGCGATAAAGTAGCGGCAACAGCCCGCAATACCGATAGTTTACAAGAGCTGGCCGCTAAATACCCCGGGCAGGTTTACCCGGTAAAATTAGATGTAACCGATTACGAACAGGTGCATAAGGCCATGGCTGACACCGTTAACCATTTTGGAAAGATTGATGTACTGGTAAATAACGCCGGTTTTGGAATTACCGGTGCAGTTGAAGCCTACACCGATGAACAGGTGCGTAGTCAGTTAGAAACAAACCTGTACGCGCCGATAGAAATAACCCGCGCAGTATTACCGTATTTGCGTAAGCAACGCAGCGGCCACATTTTGCAGATAAGCTCGATAGGTGGCAGGGTAGGCAGCGGCGGCGTTAGCATTTACCAGGCTGCTAAATTTGGCTTGAGTGGTTTTAGCGAAGGCCTGGCGGTTGAGGTAGCCCCTTTAAATATAAAAGTAACTTGTGTTGAACCGGGCGGTTTCCGTACCGACTGGGCTGGCCACTCGATGACTTATGCGCCGCAGGTAGAAGGTTACGAAACTACGGTTGATGCACGGGTGGCTGCGTTTAAAAGCGCTTCATTTAAACCCATAGGCGACCCCGCTAAAGCTGCCAGAGTGATGATATATATAGTGAACAACCCCGAGCCTCCCCTGCATTTATTGCTGGGCAGCGAGGCGGTAGCTATTGTAAAACACTCTGAAGCGGCTAAGCTTAGGGAACTGGAGAAATGGGAAAGCATCAGCACCTCTACAGATGCTGATGATGCCGAAAACTTCCTGGAAACGGAACACGGTAAAAGGTATTTAAATTTGAAGAAGTAAATTTGGTGAATAGGTAATTGTGTGAGTGGTTAAATAGGCTGTAAAAGCGGCAACTACTCACACAATCAACCACTCACTACTAACCCCCAAACAATGCCAGCTAAAACTTATATATCCGAAAAACCTAAAATAGCCTATTCCTGCTATTATACCCGTAACAGGGAGGGCGAGCAGTTTGTAGCCGAGCATGTGTTCAGCTACCAGGTTTCGGGTGTGTTTACCATGATAGCCGGCGAGCAGCAGTTTGTTTTTAACGAGGGCGATTTCAGGTTCATCAGGCGTAACCAGTTGGTGAAGTTTGTAAAACAGCCTCCGCCAAACGGCGAGTTTAAATCGGTATCGGTTTACCTCGACCAGGAGACCCTGCGCAATTTTAGCATGGAGTACGGTTACAAAGCCGCCGGGCATTATAATGGGGATGCTGTTATTAAGCTAAAACCTGATGGCCTGTACAAAAGCTTCATGCAGTCATTACTCCCGTATCAGCAGGATGATGTTGTAATGAGCGATAAGCTGCAGGATCTGAAATTGCGTGAAGCCATTTTGCTGTTATTGCAGGCCCAGCCCGAATTGAAGGATATCCTTTTTGATTTTAGCGAACCCGGTAAAATTGACCTGGAAGGCTTTATGGAAAAGAACTTTCATTTTAATGTACAGCTAAAAAGGTTTGCCTACTTAACCGGCCGCAGCCTGGCAACCTTTAAGCGCGATTTTGAGAAGATTTTTAACCTTACGCCCAGCCGCTGGTTACAGCAGCGCAGGTTGCAGGAAGCGCATTATTTGATCAAAGAACAAGGCAAAGCCCCATCAGATGTTTACCTGGAATTGGGCTTTGAAGATCTGTCGCATTTTTCCTTCGCGTTTAAGAATAAATACGGCGTTGCGCCATCAAAATTATAGGCGAAAAATATATTTTTTATATTAATTCAACGTTAATTATACGTACATTTAATATAACCAAATTGTTAAGCCAATGCGTGCGCTTTCCTGCTTTTTGCTTACACTGTATTTTGCAGTGTGTTTTACTGCCGTAAAAGGGCAGGGGCAACAGGTACGTGTTGATTTTTATAAAGATCCATTCCTGGTTACGGTTGACAGATCTGTTACTGTTGATATACCGCAGCAGTTTACTGCCGCAAGCTTTAAAAAGGGGTACACAGATCTCAGCGCCGCAAAATATCAGCCCGTTATCGATTCGCTTTTGGCTTACAAGGCAGAGCATCAGCTTAACGACTGGCTGTATTACCAGCTTATCCGCAGGGTGGCGCAGCAAATAAGCCCTAAGGAAAATAACTACGGCCAATACACCTTTTACAAATGGTTTATGCTGAGTAAATCGGGTTATGATGCCCGGCTGGCTATATCCCATCAAAAGGTTATTTTTTATGTGTACAATAACGAGGATATCAGCGATATCCCTTATTTTATGGTAGATGGTAAACAGTTTGTTTGCCTGAATATACATGATTACGCCAATACAAACCTTAACGACGACCCGCCTTTGCCGGTAAATATCCCCATCGCGGCAGCAACAAAAGCATTTTCATACAAGGTTACTTTGATGCCCGACTTTAAGCCCGAAAATGCTATTGAAAAGGATGTATCATTTGTTTACGACAGGAAACAGTACCATTTTAAAGTAAAACTGAATACCGACCAGCAAAAGGCGTTCACCAATTACCCGGGCGTTAGTTTTGAAACGTATTTTAACATCCCGCTGAGTAAAGAAACCTACGGCTCACTTATCCCATTGTTAAAAAAGAACATGAAAGGGATGGATGAGAAAAAAGGTGTGGATTACCTGATGCGCTTTACGCGTTATGCTTTTTTGTATGAGAACGATAACGATAATTTCGGCAAGGAGAAACGCCTATCGCCGGGCGAAACGCTGGCCTCAAACTACAGCGACTGCGATGACCGGGCTGCTTTATTCTTTTACCTGGTGAAAGAGATATATAACCTGCCCATGATAGCCCTGCTATACCCAACCCACATTACTATGGCAGTAGAATTTAGCAAACCCATTGGCGACCCAATTGTGTATAACGGCAAAACCTACTCCGTTTGTGAGCCAACCCCGCAGGCCGAAAACCTGGGCATCGGGCAAATGTCTGCCAAGTTAAAGAACATACCATACCATGTGGTATATGCTTATGAGCCGTTAAATAAGCTATAAAAAACCTGCTTTTATAAGCAAATTTAGTAACTTCATTCCTGGTAGTATCACGGAATAGACTTATAATGCACTATAAATACCTCTGCGTTTTTACTAAAACATTACTACTAACAATTGTAATGCTGTTATGCATTAACAGATCGTTTGCACAAAAAAGCAATAATATATGGTATTTTGGTGAATATGCCGGGCTCGACTTTAACCAGGGGGCTCCTGTTTCATTAACTAATGGACAATTATCTGCAATTGAAGCTTGCGCCAGTGTGGCCGATAATAATGGAAATATTTTATTTTATACGGATGGCATAACGGTTTGGAATAAACAGAATGCAATAATGCTTAATGGCTCCGGTTTAAGTGGTGAGGTGTCCGCTACCCAAACCCTTATAGTGCAAAAGCCGGGGAGTGATGATATTTACTATATTTTTAGCACCAAAACAAATAACGGCGAGTTAGATTACTCAACAGTTGATATTACAAAAGATGGAGGGCTGGGAGAAATCACTCAAAAAAATCAATTTTTATTAACCTTTTCCACAGAAAAAATTGCCGCTGTGAGGCATGCTAATGGTAAAGATATTTGGTTAATAGCGCATGAAGCAAACAATAATACTTTTGTAACCTGGTTAATTACTGCTAATGGGGTGCCTACCACTCCTTCGTCTTCCACATCAATTGGTACGCTTAATAAGGGTGATTTAACCAGCGGGATTGGCTACTTAAAAGCATCACCCGACGGGAAAACCCTTGCATTGGCAAGCTATGATGAAAATGAAGGCTTTGTGGAAACCTTTAGTTTTGATACCAGCCTGGGGTATATGAGCAATGCGCATACTTTAAGGGGCTTTACATCCAATACCAACCCTTATGGTATAGAGTTTTCGCCTGATGGTAAATTGCTGTATATAACCGAATACCAAATATCTGTAGGCTGCAAACTTTACCAGGTAAAACTGCCGTTTACTAACGGGCCGGTTAGTGATAAGGGAATTGTTTTATCTATATCTGCGGGGTATGGCGCATTACAGCTGGCCCCAGATGATAAAATATATTTAAGCCAATTTGATCAGAATTATCTGCATGTTATAAATTCTCCCAATACAGAAGGTCCCGGCTGTGATTTTGTTACCGAAGCCGTTTATCTTAATGGCAAACGAGCCAAATTGGGTTTGCCACCTGCTTATGTTACTACAAGTACCGGGATAACTATTAATACCACAGGTATTTGTTTTGGCGGGGCTACATCGTTTAATCTGGTATCAGCCATCAATAATTTTGACAGCATTACCTGGGACTTTGGAGACCCTGCGTCAGGGGCGGATAATGTATCAAATCAACGTAATCCTTCGCATCAGTTCAGTCAGCCCGGTACTTATACTGTTAAAGTTACCACATTGTACAATGGGATAATAAATACCGAAACTAAACAAATAGATATTGTTGCTTCTCCGGACGGTGCGCTGCGTGATGTAGCTGCCGATAAGCCAATATTGTGTGATGAAGGGGTAGTAAATATTACAGCACATGGTGCAACCGGGGCCGGGGTTTATAATTGGTATGATGCCAGCCAAAATTTTATAGTAGCAAACAGTGGGTTATATCAAACCCCGGTTTTAACAGCCAGTACATCATTTTATGTGGCGATAAGTAACGGAGGGTGCGAAGGCGAGCGGGTGCGGATTGATATTAAATACGCTAAGGCTACTGCTCATATTACTGCATCAAATACAATCATTAATCCGGGCGAAGCTGTTGTTCTTACCGCTAACGATGCACAACTATACCAATGGAGCAGCCCGACAGCTTTTTTAACCGCAACCGATACAAAAACGGTAACAAGTACACCGGCTGTAAATGCCACTTACAAGCTTGTTGTTACCAATGCTGATGGTTGTACAGCCGAAACTACTGTTGAAATAATAGTACGGTCGGATATTAAGATACCCAATACGTTTACCCCTAATGCCGATGGCATTAATGATTATTGGGTAATTAAAAACATGGATGTGCTTGATAACCTTACACAAGTGTTTAACAGGAATGGCAACCTGGTTTACAGCATGAAGAATTATAAAAATAGCTGGAACGGCACCCGAAATGGCAAACCATTGCCCGCAGGTACTTATTATTATATTATTACATTATATGATCGTACCGTTTTAAGCGGTAATGTCACAATTTTAAGATGACCTACAAAAAATTATCGCTTTCCCTGTAAGCTTCAATAACGCGTTGTTCGCCCTCTTTACCGGGGCGGGAGTTGCCGTGTTCCATACCTAAAACGCCCTTGTAGCCTTTCTCGTGCAGGAATTTAAAGATGTTCTTATAGTTCACCTCGCCGGTGGTCGGCTCGTTACGGCCGGGGTTATCGCCAATCTGGAAGTAGGCTATCTCGTCCCAGGTAAGTTTAATATTGTTGATCATGTTACCCTCATTCTTGGCCATGTGGTACATATCGTACAGTATTTTGCAGCTTGGGCTGTTAACACCCTTGCATATCATATAGGTTTGTGCCGATGTACGCAGGTACAGGTCGGGCGTATCGCTCAAGGGCTCAAGCACCATTATAATGCCGTGGGGCTCTAATATTTCGGCGCCTTTGCGCAGGGCAGTTATTACGTTCGCATTTTGGATATCCAACGGCAGGTTACGGGTAAAATCCCCGGGCACCACGGTAGCCAGTTTACCGCCGCAGCGTTTTGATACCTCAACGGCTTGTTTGCATCCCTTCAAGAAGATATCGATATGTTCCTGCTTGTTTGCTGTCAACGTGTTTTGGCCGTTACCGCCCTTATCAACCACAAAAACACCCATTTGCATGCCCAGTTTAGCCAGCAGGTTACCTATCTTTTCCTGTTCGGCAGCGGGTCGTCCCGCCATACCGTTATCTTCAATGCTCCGGAAACCCTGGTCATACATAAATTGGATCTGATCAAGGAAGCTGTTGCCGGCCAGGTTCTTGAACATCCCGTCGTGCGGGGCATAGTTCAGGTTAAACGGTTTGCCTGCCGCATTAACAGTATTCTTAAGAGTTGCATTAGCAATAACCGCTGTGCCGGTTAAAAGGGTTCCGGCTAATAATGAGCTGTTTTTTAGAAAGCTGCTTCTGTTCATGGTAATAGGTTATGATATTGGAATGTGCAATATCTTATTTTTTGCGGGAATTATCAGGCGGTAATGTTATTTATTGGGAATAGGTTATTCTTTTCCCTTTTTCACCGCACTATTTTTGATGAAGAGCACAGCCATTAACGAAGCTAAAAAGCCCAACCCTGCCGAGATGCGCATGATGTTACCATAGGCGGATATAAAGCTGTTTTTATAGGCTGTTTGAATAGTGATCTTATCCTGCCCGGTTAAGGTATCGGGCACTTTGGCGTTGCCCAGGTTTACGCTTTGCTTTATAACTTCCTGCTTTTGCTTATTGTTCAGTTTTATGTTTTTGATCTCGCCCTGCAAGGCTCCGGTGAATAACAGTACCGCCAAAGCACCCAGTATCGCGTTAGCAAAAACATTGGCTATACGGGTAAGTGCGTTGTTCACGCCCGATGCGGTTCCTGAAAAATGATCACTTACCGAACCCATAACCGCTGTCGTAAGCGGCGCTACGGTAAACGACATGCCAAGTCCGAAAACTACTATGCCCGGGAAAAAGGTTGTCCAGTAGGCAGATGGCCCGGCGGTTTGTTTTACGAATGATAATATCAGCAAGCCTAAACCCGCTAAGGCTGGGCCAACAATAAGTAACAGCCGTGGGCCATGTTTATCTGCCAGTGCGCCCGCAAAACGGGCAATGGTGATCATCAATATGGTGAATGGCAAAAAGGTTAAGCCCGATTGCAGCTGGCTGTAGCCCTGTACCTGCACCATATTCAACCCTAAAAACAACATGCCTGCGCCAAGCCCCGCATACAGGAAAAACGTAAGCAGGTTTGCGCCGCTAAAGGTTAGGTTGCTGAAAAGTTGCAAGGGCATCATGGGCAATTTGCTTTTCTTTTCTATAACTACGAAAGCCACTAACAGCAATGCGCCGGTAATTAATGAAGTATATACCTGCCAGTTGCTTAAACCCACCGCCGGGATGCGTAAAAAGCCAAAGGTAACGGCCGCCAAACCAAGCGCTATGGCAACAGCCCCGGCAAGGTCCAGGCTTTGCTTAGTGTCTTCATCTTTGATCTCTTTTACCTGTTTTGCAAGTACGGTTAATGCGAAGATACCAATTGGTATGTTGATAAAAAATATGTATCGCCAAAGGCCTGCATCGCCAAAAGCACCGCCCAAAACAGGGCCGCCCATGGTAACAAAAGTGGTAAAAGCGCTCCAGGTACCAATGGCTTTTCCACGTTCATTTGGGTTGATGGAGGAGGAGATAAGCGATAAGCTGCCGGGTATCATTAATGCACCGCCAATGCCCTGCAACATCCTGAAGATAACAAGCAGGGTAACACTCGGGGCAAACCCGCAGGCGGTAGATCCTATTATAAAAATGAGTATCCCCACCATAAACACCTTTTTGCGGCCAAGTTTATCGCCCAGCGAACCACCAATAAGGATGAGCGCGGCCAACATCAGCAGGTAGGCGTTCAGGATCCAGAACAGATCTGTGCCGCTGGCATTGAGGTTTTTTTGAAGTGATGGCAACACCACATTCAACGCCGTTGCATCAATAAATGCCATAGCCGACGCCATGATGGAAGATGCCATGATCCATTTGCCCGCCTTACTGCCTAACGCAACTGTTGCCATACCATAGGTTTATAAAGTAAACTTACAAATAACCAACGGCTAATGCCATAATGGGTTTGTAATAGTTGCGTTTAAACCTACTTAGTGTATAGAAATGCAAGTAATTGTTTTTTATTTAAAATAAACTTTGTAATTATGCCCTACCAATTACTCAAACCATTTACCGTCTCATTTATGCTTCCAGATAAGGAATACCAAATGTGGCCTGATACAGAGCTTATAGCCATGTTGCGGGCAGACGACCGTAAGGCGTTTGAGTTGCTGTACAACAGATATTCATCTAAAATATACCAGGTTGCCTATAATCTTTTCAGGGATAGGGATGTTTGTGAGGACCTGGTACAGGAGTTATTTATTGATCTGTGGGCAAAAAGGAACCAGCTGAACATTACTTCGCTGGAGTGGTACCTAAAGGTGGCTATCAAGAACCGTGTGCTGATGTATATCCGTACCCAAAAGGCCACGCTTGACCTGAGTGCCATTGCCATGCTCACCGAAAAATACACCGCTGATAGCAAGCTGATGCAAAACGACATCAGCACGATACTGGAAAACAACGTTGAACGCCTGCCCGAGAAATGTCGCCAGATCTTTAAACTGAGCCGCAAGGAATATCTTTCGAATAAAGAGATCGCATCCCGCTTAAATATCTCCACCAAAACGGTCGAGAACCAGATCACCATTGCCCTGCGCTACTTGCGTACCGGCCTTACCGACTATCTGCCGTTGATAATTGCCGCCCTGTTAACTCCACTTTTTTAATTCCGGATAAATTCCTTAAAAATATTTTCATTTTACTTGGGGGATAGTACCCGCAATTGCATCTTACATATATAAACCATGAGAAAGTTTACTTTTCTGAGAAAAAAAATACAGGCCAAAGACCGCGCTTTGCAGGAAAAACTTGTGCATCATTATTTTGACGACCTACAGCTGAACCAACAGCCGGAGGCCGGCGAAAATGCAGGTTTTGATAGTGAGGAAGTTTATAACCGCATCATCAATAACATTGATGCAATGCCGGTTAAGCGCGTTGGTGCAGGTAAAAAATGGATGGTAGCTGCCTCGTTGTTTGCTGTTGCATCCTTATCGGTATTAGGCTTTTACAACCGTATCAGTATATTGGATATTGTATCACCAATTGCCCAAAAACAATTCAGTACAGTTAACGGCCAGGTTGCCAGCTTAACCCTTGCCGATGGTACAAAAGTTTGGCTGAATGGCGGCAGTAAGATAAACTACCCTGAAGCCTTTCGTGGTGATAAGAGAGAGATTACCTTAACCGGCGAAGCATTTTTAGACGTAGCGCATAATGCTAAAAAAGCATTTATTGTACATACAGGCAATATACGTACACAGGTATTGGGCACAAGTTTTAATATAAAAGCTTACCCCGAAGACAGCTTTGTAAAGGTTGATGTAGTTACGGGTAAAGTTGGTGTTGTTGCATCAGCTGCCCCTACGGTTTTTTTAACACCAGCCCAGGAGGTTACCATTGTTAAGAAAAACCACAGCGCTATTATAGCTAAAGATATTGATGTTGCTGCGCTTAGCGGCTGGAAAGATGGCGATTTTATTGTGAAGAACATGCCTTTGCCCGAAGTGCTGAACGCGGTTAAACATCGCTTTAATGTGTTGATAAAGGCCGATGCCAACTTAACCAAGTGCTCTATATCTGCCAATTTTACCAATGTATCGCTGCAGAATATTATGAAGATAATAGCTAAACTGGTAAAAGGTAAAGTAACGCCCGATGGCACCGATTACCAGCTAAAAGGCAAAGGCTGCTAATAAAAGGAAGAAACCAATTTTAAATAGATAACCAATTATCAACTAACCTAAATTAAAAACCATATGAGAACATAAATACATAAAAAAACCCTGTTCAATGGGATTTGAAACAGGGCGATTAAAATGCCGGGTTATTATTAAGTGTACGTTTCAGAGGTCGAATTCAGAGAACGCTGCACTTGAATTTCAAACACTTTAATTTATTCAAATCTATGAATATATCTCTATTTTCAAATGGAGTAGTTCGTTATGTATTAATATTAATGAAATATACCTCGCTTGCCTGCTTTGTTGTTTGCTTAATGTGCTTTACTGCCGTTGCAAACAATTCTTATGGCCAGAAATTTTTAGAGCAACAGGTAACGCTTAAGCTGAAAAACCAAAAGCTTACCGAAACGCTCGATAAATTATCGGCCAATAATAAAGTAAAATTTGCCTATGCAGATAATTTACTAAAGCCGTCATTCAGGGTAAACTTAAACGTAAGTAACAAAAGCATCAAAGAGGTGCTTGATGAGGTTTTAGCTCCGTTTAACCTTGGTTACAAAATTATTGATGATGTTATAGTTATTAGTGAAAGGGCCGAAGCTACAACACTCACAGGTACCAGCCAAACAGCCGCGCAAGCTGTAAAGGTAACAGGTACCGTAGTTGATGATACCAATATGCCATTACCGGGCGTAAGCGTAAAGTTAAAAGGAACTAACCTGGGTACTGTTACAGATGTTAACGGTAAGTTTGTGATAGACCTGCCTGCTGCCGATGGTACTTTGGTGTTCAGCTTTATTGGCTTTACCCCAAAAGAAGTGCCGCTTAACGGCCAAACCAGCGGTATTAATGTACAGTTGGTGCCTATGCAAAGCTCACTTAACGAAGTTGTAGTTGTGGGTTACGGCACGCAAAAACGTGTAAACGTAATAGGCGCTATTGACCAGGTAACTTCAAAAGCTATTGAGGGTAAGCCTGCTGTAAACCTTACACAGGCCTTACAGGGTACGTCGCCAAACTTAATTATCCAGCAAACCAGCAATGAGCCGGGGGCTTACCAAACAATTAATATTCGTGGTGTAGGCACATTTGGCAATAATAGCCCCTTGGTGGTTATTGATGGCATTACCGCTACTGATGCCGGTGCACTAAACCTTTTAAACCCTCAGGATATCGAAAGCGTATCGGTGTTGAAAGATGCGGGTAGCGCAGCCATATATGGATCACGTTCTGCAAACGGTGTAATACTAGTTACCACCAAAAAAGGTAGCAAAAACGCCGGCGCTGTACTTAATTATAATGGGCAAGGTGGCGTGCAGGTACCGCATGTAGGTTATAAGCCGGTACATGCATATGAAAATGCCATTTTACGTAACGAAGCAGTTGTGAATTCAGGTTTAACACCTATTTACAGCCCCGCTCAAATAAGACAATTCCAGGATCAGGGCGATCAGCAATGGTTTTTGGATGCCATATTGCAAAACGCGGTACAGCAAAATCATAATCTAAGCTTATCTGGTGGTAGTAATACTTCAACATATTTGGTATCGGCGGGTGTTACAGACCAGCGTAACAACCTGGTTGGCCCCAACTATGGTTTAAGGCGTTATAACTATCGCATGAACCTGAGCAGCGAGTTTGGTAAATTGAAGTTAACCAGCATACTGGCATACTCACGTACCGAGATAAAAGAACACTCTTTTAATACAGGTACGCTAATTGTAGATGCCGGCAGAACGCCAACTTATTATAAAATTAAAGATGACCAGGGCAATTATTTAACCAATGATGTGCTGGCGGAGTTTAATCCGCTTGGAATACTTGAAAAAGGTGGTTACCGCAAGCGCGATAATGATAATATATTCGGTAACCTTACTGCCGAGTTAGGTATCACAAAAGATTTAAAAATAAAAGGTGTATTTGGCGGTACGCTGCGATCTGACCATATGTTTGGGCGCGTTATACAGGTTAACTTTTTGCCTAAAGGCTCTTATGGTTCAGACAGGAACACAAATGACGAAAATGTTAAAAACCTTTTTATTAACACACAATTTTTAGCGCAATACACCAAAACATTTGCTAAAAACCATAACGTAGATATATTGGTTGGCGTAGCAAATGAGTCGAGCACTGATGAGCAAAATTATTTACGTTTAAAATATACCGATCCCGAGTTGGGTACGCCTATAACAGGTACGGTGATAGAAACATCATCTACAGGTACCAATAGCCATACGCAGGAGAGTAGTCTTAACTCCGTATTTGGCAGGGCCTCTTATTCGTATAAAAACAAGTATTATGGCGAAGCCGATTTTAGGATAGATGCATCATCAAAGTTTGCTAAGAACAACCGTAATGCCTTCTTTCCATCATTAACGGCCGGTTACCGCCTAACAGAAGAGAGTTTTATGCAAAACTACCGTGACAAGGTGGGCGATGTAAAACTGCGTGCTTCATACGGTATTTTGGGTAACCAAAACGTTGGTAACTACCAGTTTCTCAACAACTACAGGGTTTCTCAGAATGATTATTATGGTTTTAACAACCAGCAAGTCAGCGTAATTGATATACAGTTTGCCAACCCCGATATCCGTTGGGAACGTGCATCTACCTTTAACGTTGGTGCCGATCTTAATTTCTTCAAGAGCGCTTTAACTGTTAGTTTAGATTACTTTAACAAAATAACCAGGGATATATTATTGCCACCTGTAGTACCCGGTGTTTATGGTGCATCAGCATCAGATTATAACGCGGGCGAAGTACAAAACCGCGGTTGGGAGTTAAACGTTAATTATCGTTTAATAACAGGTGCGTTTAATCATACATTCGGTTTTAACGTTGGCGATACCAAAAACAAGGTACTTAAACTTGAGGGTGGCGATCAGCTAAGATCATTTGACGAGATGCAGCTTTTAAATAAAGTTGGGTTGCCAATTGGTTCGTATGTTGGTTTAAAACGCGATGGCTATTTCCAAAATTTGGATGATGTAACCAACGGGCCTAAACCGGCAGGTATAAATGTACAGCCCGGTGATAACCGTTATGTTGACGTTAACAAAGACGGTATCATTGATGACAACGACCTGTTTGTTTTTGGCAATGGTTTCCCACGTTTAACCTTTGGTTTCAACTATAACCTTAATGTAAAAAACTTTGACCTGAGCTTGTTTTTACAGGGTGTAGGTAAACGCGATATGTATGTACGCGGCGAGCAGGTTGAACCCTTCCACGTAAACTATTCGCAGGTTATATACCAGCACCAGTTAGATTACTGGACACCGCAAAACCCCGATGCCCGTTTCCCCCGCCTTGCAGCAAGTGGTAGCCAGTCTAACACAAACAACTTCCGTAAGGGGTCTGATATGTATATTTTCGATGGCAAATATCTAAGGGTAAAAAACTTACAGATAGGCTATACAATACCTACAGAAATTTCCAAAAAGGCAGGTATGCGCAAAGTAAGGGTTTATCTCACAGGGCAAAACATACTTACTTTTTCGCCCATGAAGTTTATCGATCCTGAATCATCCGAGCTAAACGGTAGTTCAAACATCCCGGATCGTGGCGGTGCAAACAGCGCAAGGTCATACCCGCTGCCGGTTTACTATGGTTTTGGTATTGATATATCACTTTAATCTACACGGACATGAAAAAAAATAATATCAAAAAATCGGCTTTTGCACTGGTAATGCTCCTGGCGTTATCGGCCTGTAAAAAGCTCGACCTATATCCAACTGATGCTTTTACTGATGGCAACTATTGGACAACAACTGAAAAAGCAAATACGGTTTTAAACAGGGCATACCAGCAGATATCAAATAGCGGTTACTTCTTTTCGCAGGAAGCGCTTTCAGATAACGCTTATAATGGCCGTGGCGATAACAACGGTGCAGCGTCAATTGCAGCCGGTACTTATGATCCATCTTTAGGCCGTTTTAAGCAAGAGTGGCGCGATCATTATTCGGGTATAAAAACTTGTAACATCTTTTTAGAGAATGTTGACAAGGTGACTTCTATGGATGCCACATTAAAGGCCCGAATGAAGGCCGAAGCGAAGTTTATACGTGCGTGGCATTATTATTTGTTAGAAACCTGGTGGGGCGATGTGCCATTAGTGAAAAAAGACCTGACGATTGATGAAGCTAAGGTAATAGCACGTAGCCCCAAGGCCGAAGTAGTGGCTTTTATTTTAAGTGAGCTTGATGAAGCTGCAGCAGCTTTACCGGTAAACACTGCTTTAACTGATGCCGACCGTGGGCGTATTACCAAAGGTACCGCTATCGCATTAAAGGCAAGGGTATTACTTAATGATAACCGATGGGGCGATGTGGTTACCGAATGTGAAAAACTGATTGGTAAAACAGACTATGGCACCTATGCACTTTTTAATTCGTACGAGGGGCTGTTTTTACCGCAAAACGAATACAACAGTGAGGTAATGCTTGATCTTGAATACATACCGCCGGCAGCCGGCAGCAGGTCGTACTCTGACTTTAGGGACATGGCGCCAATATCTGTAGGTGGCAGGCTTAACGCTATTGCCCCAACACAAGAGCTTGTTGACAGTTATCTGATGTTGAATGGTAAAAAACCCGGTGATACCGGATCTGGCTATGATGAGAATGACCCATATGTTAATCGCGACCCACGTTTAACTAATACCGTGGTTTACCATTTGTACAATTGGAAACAGCGGGATAATAGCATCAAAGTTATTTACACCAAACCGGGTACTGACCCTAACGACTCTCGTTTTGATGAGTATGCACCTGGCGCTACTTCATCGCCAACAGGGTATTACACACGTAAATATTTCGATCCTACTTCTAACGTTGCAGATTTTGGTTCGGGCTTAAACCTGATACTGATACGTTATGCGGATGTGTTATTGATGTATGCTGAAGCCAAAATGGAATTAGGCCAGATGGATGCTACCGTATGGGGCCAAACAATCAGGCCAATACGCAGCCGCGCAGGTTTTACTGATGCAGCCGCGCTTAACTTCCCGGCAGTTGGGGTAAGTGAAATGCGCGAAATAGTACGTAACGAACGCCGCGCCGAATTTGCTATGGAAGGTTTACGCATATTTGATATCCGCCGTTGGAAAACTGCCGAAACAGTATTAAGCGGCTGGGCACACGGCGCCAAATTTGCCGATGCCAGTGTTGATGGTGGTTACATACGCGCCAACCTGCGCACGTTTGATAAAAGCAAAAATTATTTATGGCCAATACCAAGGGATGAGAGGGCTATTAACCCTAACCTTTCACAAAACCCCGGTTGGTAAAAGCACTAATTATTTATAAAAAAATTATAATCAATTAAGATCATGAAAAATATTTTTTATAGCCTGCTTGCAGGTATCGTAGCACTGGTTGTAATAACAGGCTGCAAAAAGGATAAAACATTAGGTAGCACAAAAGTGTCGCCTGTAACTAATTTGTTTTTGCCTGAGGATGGCAAGTACGTGAAGATCCCTTCGGGTGCATCAGGTTCTCTTTCTTTTGAATGGGAACAGGCGCGCGCCGAGGATAATGGGTTGGTTTTATATGAAGTGGTATTTGATAAAGAGAGCGGCGATTTTTCAAAGCCTCTTTATTCGGTACCATCAGATGGTAACGGTTTGTATAACAAACTTACCCTGTCATACAGCGATCTGAATAAAATTGCTACCCTTAACGGTATCAAAGCCCAGGAATCGGGTAAAATTAAATGGACAGTAAGGTCATCAAAAGGCATTAACGTGCAAAATACCGACCTGGTACGCGTATTTGAAGTTGAGCGCCCTGCCGGTTTTGAAGTGCCGGATGCGGTTTACCTTACAGGCAGCGCAACCGAAGGCGGCGATGATATAACCAAAGCTGTTAAGTTCAAAAAAACACCAGATGGTAAATTTGAGATATTCACTTCGTTAAAAGCGGGTACGTACCACCTTGTTGATGGGACAACCGGTAACCCCTTAGTTTTTTCTTACGATGGTACCAAACTGGTTGAAGGTGGCGAAACCACTGTTACCGGCGATAAAAAGGTTATAAAGATAAATGTGAGCTTCGCCGATGCCTTATTCAAAACAACTGAGGTTACATCGGTAGGTTTATGGTTTGCGGCAGATAACAAGATCTGGTTTGATCTGCCTTACACAAGCAACGGTACATGGGAATCAGGTGTTAAACCTATTGTATTCCACCAGGAATCATGGGGACGCGACGAGCGTTACAAATTTAAATTTACGTTTAAGGATGCTGCAGGTAAAACAACTGTTCAATTCTACGGTAGCAAAAACTCAGATAATAATGCTGCTAACGGAAGTACCGATCCGTCGTATTTTTATATGTATCCGCAGAATGATTCACAGTACGACTTTAGCTTTAAGTTCAATCACGATTTCGATAACAAATCTGCCAACATAAAAGTGATGTTTAATTCAGTTGTGCCTGAATATACGCACACTGTAACAGCTAACTAACCTGCGTTAACATTGGTTTGCAAAGCCTTTTAAGGCTTTGCAAACTTTAAATCATTAAACTTTAGTTTATGAACAGCATAACCCAACATATAAAAAAGGTGGCATTGGCGGGGCTCATCCCTGTTATGCTTACCGCTTGCTTTAAGGATAACCCTTTCCCGCTTTATGGTAACAAACCATCTGCAGTAATAAATTACACTTTTGCTGCCACGGCCGATACTATGCAGGATAAAACCTACGCCGCGTTTATATCTGCCAACGGCAACTATTTTAAACAAAACAACACCGGCAGTACCAACTACAATTATTGGCCGCAGGCGCATACCATGGATGCATTTATAGATGCTTACCTGCGCACTAAAAACGATATCTACAAACAACGGATGAAATCGTTATTAAATGGTACCCGCATATCAAACGGCAATAAATTGCAAAACGAGTACTATGATGATATGGAGTGGCTGGCTTTAGCTACTTTGCGCGCATACGAGGCAACAAACGATGCCGATTACCTTTCAGCAGCCAATACGCTTTGGACGGATATCAAAACAGGCGTAAACAGCAACCAGGGTGGTGGTATAGCCTGGCGTAAATCTCAGCTGGATTATAAGAACACCCCGGCAAACGCACCTGCAATAATTTTTGCTGCGCGACTTTATATCCTGCAAAAAAACGAAGCCGATCTGACATTGGCGAAAGAATTATACACATGGTTAAAAGGTAAACTTGTTGACCCATCAAGCGGTATTGTTTATGATGGTATAAACGGCGATGGTGATGGTAAAATAAGCTACAATAAATTCACCTACAACCAGGGCACATTTATTGGCGCCGCGCTTGAGCTTTATAATGCTACAGGTGATGCCGGTTACCTGGCCGATGCAGTACGCACAGCATCAGCTACCATAAAAGATCTGGATATATCGCCGGGCGGCTTGCTTAAAAGCGAAGGCGATGGTGATGGTGGCTTGTTTAAAGGGATTTTGGTTAGGTACCTAACGCTTTTAACCCTAAAAGAAGATGTATCATCAACAGATCGCGACGCTTACGCTAAGTTCTTAAAATATAACGCCGAAACTTTGTTCGCTAAAGGTATCCTCAGGCCCGACTTTGTTGTTGGTCCGGATTGGAAAACAATGCCCAAAGCAAACAACGGCACCGACCTAACCACGCAAATAAGCGGGTTAACCACGCTGGAAGCCGCAGCCACGTTAAAAGCAGCCGGCAAATTTTAAACATTTGAGAGATGGATCTTCCGGGTTATATTTGCCCGGAAGATTTTTTTTTATTTACCTATTTAAGAGTATGAAGAGAAGGCAATTTATTGGCAGCACCACGCTATTAGGTGCAGGAGTTTTGATGAGTAAATTTTCGTTAGCGGCTAAACCCGCTTTTCCTGTAGTAAGGGTACCTTTAGCGGAGCGCAAGTTTAAAAGTGTATCGGTTGAGAAAGCGATAGCCGAATTTAAATCGAAAGTAAAGAACCCTGAACTGGGCTGGCTTTTCGAGAACTGTTTCCCAAACACGCTTGATACCACCGTTACCTATAAGCTAACCAATAACAAGCCCGATACTTACGTTATAACCGGCGATATAGACGCTATGTGGCTGCGCGATAGCAGTGCGCAGGTTTGGCCGTACATTGCCTTTATTAATAAAGATGCTGATCTGAAAAAACTGGTTGCTGGTGTTATTAACCGCCAGGTGGTTTGCATCCTGCGCGACCCATACGCCAACGCATTTTATGATGACCCAAACAAAGTAGGAGAGTGGAAGGACGATGTTACCGATATGAAACCCGGCCTGCACGAACGCAAATGGGAGATAGATTCACTTTGTTACCCTATCCGTTTGGCTTATAAATACTGGAAACTTACCGGCGATACATCACCGTTTGATGCACAATGGAAAGCTGCTGTACAAAACATCCTTAAAACATTTAAAGAACAGCAACGTAAAGAAAACGACGGCCCGTACTCATTCCAGCGCAAAACCGCCTGGGCTACCGATGGTGTACCTATGAACGGTTTTGGCTACCCGGTAAAACCGGTAGGGTTGATCTGCTCAGCCTTCCGCCCGAGTGATGACGCCACTATTTATTCGTACCTCATCCCGTCTAACTTTTTTGCGGTAACCAGCTTAAAGCAGGTATCAGAAATGGTAAAAACAGTTGTTAAGGATGATGCTTTAGCTGCTGAATTGCTTGCATTAGCCAATGAGGTTGAAGCAGCCCTGCAAAAACATGCGGTGATAGATCATGCTGATTATGGCAAGGTTTACGCTTACGAAGTGAACGGTTTTGGTAGTTTTAACCTGATGGACGATGCCAACGTACCCAGCCTGTTAGGTATGCCTTACCTGGATGCCGTAAAAAATACCGACCCGGTTTACATAAACACCCGCAAAATGCTTTTATCGTTAAATAATCCGTTCTTTTTTAAAGGTACGGCAGGCGAGGGGATAGGTGGCCCGCACATTGGTAAGGATATGATCTGGCCAATAAGTATTATTATCCGTGCCATCACCAGTAATGACGATGCCGAGATAAAAGAATGTATAGAAACGCTTAGAAAAACACATGGCGGTACGGGCTTTATGCACGAGTCGTTCCATAAAAACGATCCTACAAAATTCACCCGTAAGTGGTTTGCCTGGGCCAATACCTTGTTTGGCGAATTGCTTTGGGAAACATACACACAAAAACCAAAATTGCTAAGCTAATTTGTAAAGCTAAATTGGTTTAGTTTGTATATTTACCTGAATTTTATAACTGTAATTTTAACATCTATCCATGAAAAACATTTTAAAAACAGCTTGCCTGCTGGCAGGGGTGTTTGCCAATGGCCTGGTTAATGCACAGGCTACCAAGGCACCTGCTTACCCGCTGATTACGCATAATACCTATTTTAGCGTGTGGTCGTTTTCTGATGATCTGAATGAGTCTACCACCCGCCACTGGACAGGCAAAAACCAATCCTTATTAGGGTTGATAAAAGTAGACGGCGAAACATACCGGTTTATGGGGAAAGAGCCTGTTACCTACCGCACAGTAGTGGCCGATGGTGAAACCAAACCTTATACCGTAAAATACAGCGAAACCAAGCCTGCCGATGGTTGGGAAGCAGCCAACTTTAATGATAAAGGCTGGAAAACCGGCATCGCACCGTTTGGCGACGACCCCAAAATGGTTAAAACAGTTTGGAAAAGCCGCGACCTTTGGGTGCGCCGCACTTTCATTTACAAAAAATCAACACCTGTAAATAAACTGATCCTGAAACTTCACCATGATGATGACGCGGAAGTTTACCTGAACGGCGAAAAAATAAATGTTAGTTCTGGTGCTAACGGCGACTTACTGCCTGTTGAAATAAAAGGCGATGTTGCGGATAAGCTAAAAGATGGCGAGAACATACTGGCTATGCATTGCGTAAATACAGGCGGTGGCGCCTGGCTGGATGCAGGCTTTGCCGATGAACTAAAACCTGTAACAAACAAAGGCCTTAAACTGGCAAAACAAACCAGCGTTACCATTAATGCTACGCAAACCATCTATAATTTTACCGCAGGTAAAACCGATCTGCAGGTAACATTTACATCACCATTGTTGATGGATAACCTTAACCTGTTATCAAGGCCGGTTACTTATATCAGTTACAGCGTAAAAGCGAACGATAGTAAAACGCACGATGTAAAGGTATACTTTGGCGCATCGGCAGATTTGGCGCGTAATAAACCAAACCAGCCGGTTGTTGCTCAAAAATATATCCAGAACCAGCTATCTATTTTAAAGGTTGGTACCAAAGAGCAACCCTTATTACAAAAGAAGGGTGATGACCTGAGGATAGATTGGGGTTACCTGTATGTAGCTGCACCGGCATCTGCAAAAGCAACACAATTTATCAGTAACAACAGCCAGGCAGTGGGTTCATTTACAGGCGCACCAACACCGGCTACTACAGTCGGTGGCGAGGCTGCGTTTTTAAATACCGTTATCCCTTTTGGTAAGGTTGGTAATGCCGCTGTCGAAAAATTTATCGAGATAGGATACGATGAAGGCTATTCGGTACAGTATTTTGGTAAAAACTTAAGGCCCTGGTGGAATAAAGATGGTAAAAAAAACATTGTTGGCGAATTAAAACAAGCCGCTACCGATTACAAAACCATCATTGCTAAATGTAAGGCGTTTGATGATGCCATGAATGTTAAAACATCAGCAGCAGGTGGTTTGGAATATGCAAAGCTTTGCGCTATTGCTTATCGCCAGGCCATTGCGGCACATATTTTGGCACAGAGCCCTAAAGGCGAGATCCTGTGGTTATCAAAAGAGAACTTTAGCGGTGGCTTCATCAACACGGTTGACGTTACTTACCCATCGGCACCATTGTTTTTAATTTATAACCCAAAACTTGCCGAAGGTATGCTGAATGGTATTTTCGAGTTTAGCGAAACCGGTAAGTTCAAACACCCGTTTGCCGCGCATGATCTGGGAACCTATCCTTTTGCCAATGGCCAAACTTATGGCGAAGGTATGCCGGTAGAAGAATCGGGCAATATGCTGCTGCTTGTAGCTGCTATAGCGAAAGCAGAGGGTAACGCAAACTTTGCTAAAAAGCATTGGGAAACCTTAACAACCTGGACAAACTACCTGATAAAAGAAGGCCTTGACCCGGCCAACCAGCTTTGTACAGATGATTTTGCGGGTCACCTGGCGCGTAATGCAAATTTATCTTTAAAAGCTATAAATGGCATTGGTGCTTACGCTATGCTGGCAGATATGTTGGGCGACAAAGCAACCGCAACAAAATACCACACCGTAGCAAAAGATTTTGTTGCCAAATGGATGCAAATGGCTGATGCCGGCGACCATTATTCATTAGTATTTGAAAAACCTGATACCTGGAGCCAGAAATATAACCTGGTTTGGGATAAATTATTAGGCCTTAACCTGTTCCCTAAATCGGTTTATGAGAAGGAGATTAAATACTACCTGACCAAACAAAACGAATTTGGTTTACCGTTGGATAGCCGTAAAACTTACACAAAATCCGACTGGATAATATGGACAGCTACCTTAGCCGATAATGCTAACGATTTTAAAGCCCTTACCGACCCGATTTACAAATATGCCACCGAAACCTCGTCGCGGGTACCAATCAGTGACTGGCACGAAACTACCAACGGCAAGCAGGTTGGTTTCCAGGCACGCAGCGTGGTTGGAGGTTACTTTATGAAAGTGCTTGAGCAGCAATGGCTGAAGAAGTAAAAAAGCAAATCCCCCCAAAATCAACAATAAGAAAAGCCCGGACGCCATTACAGCGCCGGGCTTTCTAATTAACTCACAAACCGGTCTATCAGTCAGGAATATTGTAGGCTTTTTTTACCGCTTCATAATTATTGATGTCAACCTTTTTTGCAACAGATACTGCGGTGCCGCCCGGTATAATTACATAACGGTATTGCAGAAGGCTTGATAATGCTACAGAGTTTGAATTATCGGCAGTAAAGCGGGTAATAATAAAATGTTTAAGCCTTGGCCAGTAAGCCATAGTGTTTAATTTACCACCGGCATTGCTGGTATATGGCAAGGCATACACACCACCCCCAAAATCGAAATATACCTGCACCATACCTTTGTTTAAAATATCTGAGCTAAGGGCCGGGGCAAAGAGGTCGGCGGCCTTCACTGCCGAATTATCTGCCGTTGTATCCCTAAAGTTTACCGCATAATTCCAGCCTGAATAGATCACATTTGCCGTGCCTTTTAACGATATGGCTGTACCCCAGCCGGTGCTTATTTTAGGGCCATACAGCGAATAACTGGTTTTATCAAGGTAGTAATCGCCTACTGCGCCAACAGTGGCGGCAGGGGTAACTGTACCGCTTAATATTTTACTACCGGCAGTACCTTTAGCGCCCAATATAGATTTACCGGCTCCCCAGCCTGTAGCAGTTTTTGGCCCGTAAATGGTACTGGTGGCGGTGTTGATATAAAAATCGCCGTTTTTACCCAGGGAATTGGCGGGTTCAACCGTGCCGTTCAATATGGTGCTCCCGTCAGGGCCGGCAATACCTTGTTTGCCCTGTTCGCCCTGTGTACCTGTATCACCTTTTGGGCCTGCTTCTTTTGAGCATGAGCCAAACATTACGCCTGTTATTACCAATAACAGTAACGGTTTTGTAAATAGTTTTAAAGCTTTCATAGTGTTTTTGTTTGATAGTGATCACAATATGATGACTTTAGAGGTACCGTTTTGCCATACTGAGTGAGCTGTGTGTTTGACTTAGCGAACGTGCCTGCGCGATGAGATAAATGGTTTGTTAAAACCAGGGACTACAAAGTTTGTTGAATTTTTAATGCCTATGAAGAAAATACAAACCTATATTAAAAGGTTACTATTAGCAGCAATACTTACGGGTGTATGGGGTAGCGCGTATTCGCAGTTTAATGATACTACGTTTTTTCATACTGCCTTTCAGTCGTCAGGATCGATCAACAAAACCAATGATGGTACTGCTTACCTGCTGAATAATGCCTTCAGGTTTAATGTTAAAAAGAAGGATGTATCCCTAAATTTTAACAATAACTGGATCTATGGTAAGCAGAACGGTAATGTAAGCAATAACGATTTTTCTACCTCGCTTGATTTTAACCTCTATAAAACCTTTCCTCACTTTTTTTACTGGGGCTTGGCTAATTACAACACCAGCTATTCGTTGAAAATAAATAACCAGTTACTGGCAGGAGCTGGCGTTGCCTATAGTTTTTTTGACAGCCCCAATACCTATCTGAATATAAGCGATGGTATACTTTTCGATTCCAGCGACCTGATGCTGGCCAATAACGTACGCGATAAATATGAAACTTATCGCAACTCGTTACGCCTCTCTTTCAGGTTTAATATAAAAGACAGGATAGTGATAGATGGATCTAATTTTCTCCAAAACTCCATGCAACGGCAAAGCGATTTTATTATCCGCTCGGTTACCAACCTGTCTTTTAAAGTGCAAAAATGGCTTAGCCTTACTACATCACTCAACTACAATCGTGTAAACCGAACCAATAGCGAAAATCTTTTATTCACTTACGGATTAACAGCCGAAAAATGGTTTTAATATTAAAATAACTTTATTTAAATATAAACGTTACAGTAACTTAATATTTAATAAGATCAATTGAAGAAATTACTCGCCCTGCTTTTTTGTATTTCCTGGGTTACAACTCATGCACAAAATGCTGATACTGCTAAAAGATACACTGCAAAAATAGATTCATCCGGTATATTGGCCTTGCCCGATACCGTTCGCCACCTGGAAAGTAAGGCCGCATCGTACATTGCCCCGGCCGTATTTGTTACTTATGGGTTGCTATCGCTAAAGGTTAAAGCTATTCGCAATATTGATATCCATGTATATGAGGACATGATGGAAGATCACCCAAACTTTAATTACCATATCGAAAATTACCTTCAGTACGCCCCGGCGGTAATGGTTTATGGGTTGAATTTAGCGGGAGTACACGGTAAAAATACGTTTATTGACAGGACGATATTATACGGCATGTCTGAAGGGATAATGGCGTTAACCACTTTCTCGCTTAAAAAGGTAACCCACAGGCTCAGGCCCGATGGCTCTAATCGTTACTCTTTCCCATCAGGCCATACGGCTAATGCTTTTGCGGCGGCCGAGTTTATGGCACAGGAGTACAGCGAAAAATCGCCCTGGTATGGTATTGCCGGTTACTCGTTTGCAACGGCAACAGCCATATTGCGTGTGTATAACCGCGACCACTGGTTTAGCGATATTATAGCAGGGGCGGGGTTCGGTATTTTGTCAACAAAGGCGGCTTATCTTATCTATCCCTTATTCAGGAATAAGCTTTTCCACGATAAAAAATCAAATAAAACTACCTCGCTGATGCCAAGTTTTGGCAACGGTACCGTTGGTTTTGCATTTACAAAACAGTTGTAGTTTGTGTTGGAGAAATTAACCGTAGATTAATTTATAATAGGTTATTTATAATTATTTGTTTTTGATATATTTGATTTAAGTGTATGTTAAATACACGAGCTAAATTATTAACCTAAAAACAAATATTTATGAAAAGTTTTCAAAAGCTATCAAGGCAAGATTTGAAAAACATTAAAGGCGGAACAAAAATACCCCCCGCGGGTTGTAGTTGCTTTTGTGTTATTGGTGCTATTAAATCCAGCCACTCGTGTAGTACTTTTTGTCCTGATGGTGCTATCCCCGGTGTAGACTCTCTTCCTCCGGGTGGTACCGCTGCAGATTGCGGCATTCCTCATCCGCTGAACTAATATAAATGATTTAACAGGAAGCCTCTGAATTTTCAGGGGCTTTTTGTTAGCCTCTCATCAAATGGTGAAGATATAATGCAGGGTTATCCAGAAATGATTTGGTAAGCTGGAAATGCTCGGTATCATCATAACCGGTTTCGCGCACGCCATCTTCATCAAACTGGTAAATAGTAGCACCGGGATAACAGATCAGCATAGGAGAGTGAGTGGCTATCAGGAACTGTGCCCTGCCGCTTTGTTCGAGCTGGTGTATAACCGATATAAATGCCAGTATGCGGGCAGGTGAAAGTGCGGCTTCGGGCTCATCAAGAATATAAATGCCCGATTCAAACTGATTATTGAATAATGCGAGAAACGATTCCCCGTGCGATTGCTCATGAAGAGAGCGGCCGCCGTATGCTTTTAAAATGCGGCTATCCTCTGTAGCCAGTTCATCAATATAAGAAGCGAAGTTGAAAAAACTTTCGGCCCGCATAAAAAAACCTTCGTTTACTCGTCTTGGTGTCCATGATAGCTGTATATGTGATGCCAATGCAGATTCATAGCCATTAAACTTGTACCCCGTGTTAAGGTTATGGTTGCGGTTACCTCCGCGAAGGCTAAAGCCGCACTGTTCTGCAATTCCTTCCAACAAAGTAGATTTGCCTGATCCGTTCTCGCCAACAAAAAATGTTACATTACTTTTTAATGTGAGTTGTAAACCCTTGTTAAGGCTCGGGATATGCTGCAGGTAACTGTTATCCTGCAAAGGGGGGAGTAGTACGCCTGATAAAAATGGCATAAGTAATTGTTTTAAAACGAACTTACAATTCTTATCGCGTTTTTGGCGGTATATTTTAAAATGAAAGCCTAAAAGCCTGCGTTTTTTAACTTATTTGACAGCGATCGGGCTGTGATTGAAACCTGATATATTCCAGAGGTGTTTTACCGGTATAGGCCTTAAAATCTTTCAAAAAGTGGTTTGCATCGTAGTATCCGTTTGATATTGCAATTTGCATCAAATCAACATCCTTGCTTCCAACCAACTCAAGGTAAGCATGCATAAACCTTTGCAGTTGAATGTATTCTTTTGGTAAAAGCCCAATGTGTTGCAAAAAACTCCTTTCCAGCCACTTATAGTTTACGCCGGCATCATTGGTTACATTTCGTACAGTGCTGTTCCCTTTTATTTTATGTATGTAATCCAGTGTTTTATGTAAGCTTTCAGGGCGGATTATCGCTGTAGAGGAATTCTGAACATACTTGCTGATAAATGCTATCTTTTCTTCAATAGACTTGTATCCGAAAAATTCTTCTAAACTAAAGTTATTGTTATTAGCAATATATTCAAACGGGGTAACCGGGTTATATCTAAAATGCTGAGCGTTTAAACCAAACAACTGATAGAAAGCGCCAGGGTAGAAACGGATTATAAAAATCGGGTTGGTATGTGTATTATAATTTACATAAACATTCTTAATGGTGCCGGCACTTGCCCATGCGGCTTTAATTTCGAAGGTGTCATTTTCTGCTGTAACAGTTACTGTATCCTGGCAATTTTGCAAAAATATAAGCACCGGGAACCCATCATTAAAAATAAGGTGTGTAGTATCCTTTGGGTCTCGGGAGAAAACATAAAATCCCTCTATAACAGATTCAAGCTCTTTTGAAGGGCCCATTCTGTATCCGTCCGCATTAAATTCACCTAATTGTATCTTTTTCAGATAATTTATTGGCATGCTGCAAATTTACGGGAAATGTTAATGGCCGGAGAATATTAAGATGTCTAATATTTACTATGGGCGCAATTTAGATACCCATAGCTTTGCGCGATTATGATTATAAAAACGGAAGAAGAGTTGCAGGGGATGAAAAAGGTGAGTGAGGCTGTTGCGTTTACCTTACAAAAAATGAGGGCATATACCAAGATAGGCATGTCCACAAAAGATATAGATGAATACGGAAGGCAGCTACTGGAAACACTTGGTGCAAAGTCGGCCCCGTTTGAAACTTATGGTTTCCCGGGTTATAGCTGTATTAGCGTTAACAAGGAGTTTGCTCATGGCGTTCCTTCAGATAAAGTGGTTCTGAAAAATGGGGACATCATTAACATTGATGTATCCGCAGAACTTGGTGGCTTTTGGGCTGATAATGGGTGCTCGTTTGTTGTTGGGGAAGATATTCAGGGTTTACAACATCTGATAGATACTTCAAAAGAAATATTACTTGATGCCATTTCTCAAATAAGCGGGGGCGTAAGGATCTGTGATATTGGTAAGCTGATAGAAACCAAAGCCAAAAAAGCGGGATATACGGTTATTAAAGACCTGGGCGGCCATGGTGTTGGGCGAAGTTTACATGAAGAGCCAGAGGCTATAATGAATTATTACGACCGTTATGATAAAACCCGGCGATTTAGAAAAGACTCGGTTGTTGCTATTGAAACGTTTATCTCCACCAAATCTGAATTTATTGAAACGGCGGCAGATAATTGGGGCTTAACAGGCAGTAAAGGCGGATTTGTAGCCCAGCATGAACACACCATATTGATAAGAGCAGGCAAACCAATAGTTTTAACAGCAGCGAATGGAATATAAATGCGGCTGAAAATTAGGGCCAAAACGCATTATTGTTACATTTAATCCTGAAAAAATAATATTGCTTTTTGTGTAATTTCATCGATATTTGGTTTAGTTGCTAACCAGTGACAACCAGATACCTATTTTCAAAAAATGTAATGATGAAACCTGCCTGCGGGATGGTCAGCAGTATAGTTTCATATAACCTAAATTAAAACTCTTTAAAGCAGCATGGAAAAATCGCGCCGTAACTTTATCAGGCAAACTGCAGTGGCCAGCGCCGGTGTATTGCTTACCAAAACCAGTTGGATTAACGCTAAGAGTTATAAACGCATTATTGGTGCCAACGACCGTGTACGGGTTGGGGTTGTAGGTTTTTCAGACAGGCACAAAAGTTCTCATATACCAAGTTTTATGAACCACTATAAGGAACTTAATTTTGAGGTGGTGGGTGTATCAGATATCTGGAAAAAACGCAGGGAAGAAGGTGCTGCTGTTTGGAAAGAAAAAATGCAGAATGACGTAAAGGCCTATCGGAACAATGAGGAATTGTATGACAGCAAAACTATTGACGCGGTATTTATCAGCACTGCCGATTTTCAGCACGCGCGCCATGCCATTGAGGCGGTAAAAGCAGGATGTGATGCCTATGTAGAAAAACCCTTTGCCGAAACCATGGAAGATAACCGTGCTGCCCTTAAGGCCATTAAGGAATCGGGTAAAATTGTTCAGATAGGTTCACAGCGCAGGAGCGGCGCCAACTACCATGCTGCTAACGATTTTATCCGATCGGGTAAATTTGGGCCTATTACGATGGTTGAGTTAACCTGGAATGTTAACCAGCCGGGGCGTTGGCGCAGGCCTGAACTGTTAAGCCAGTTAAAAGAAGAGGATACCGATTGGAAGCGCTTTATTATGAACCGCCCTTATGAAGCGTTTGATCCTCGTATATATTTAGAATATAGGCTGTTCTGGCCATATTCATCGGGTTTGCCCGGTCAGTGGATGAGCCATCAGATTGATACCGTACACTGGTTTACCGGTTTAAAACATCCGCGCAGCGTAGTGGCTAATGGCGGTATTTATAAATGGAAAGATGGCCGCCGGAACTGGGACACCATTTTAGCCGCATTTGATTATGGTCCGCTGGATGATCTGTCAACGGGCTTCCAGGTTACCTTTGGCTCGCGCATGCATAATGGAGATGAGCACCCGGCAGAGATCTATTACTCAAACGGTGGCGAGTTAAACCTCAATACCAATAAAGTTACACCGGAAGGTGGTTTAACAGAAAAGATGGCTGCTGCCATGCACATGCAAGCTAATTTATTACCGGAAATAAGTTTGGCAAATACCGAAAAAGTAGTAGCCTCGGCTAATACAGGCGGCGATGTATTAACATCAAACCATGTACGTAACTGGATGGAATGTGTACGTAGCCGCAAAGAGCCAAATGCACCGGTAGAAGCAGGATATAGCCACTCTATAGCCAATATCATGACCAATGCCGCAGTGCATACCGGTTATAAGGCCACCTTTGATGAAAAAACACAGGAAGTAATGGCAAACGGCAAAATATTTAAATACTAATTATGATAATGAGGTTTAAAATATTAGGTTTTCTTATAGCTATGGTAAGCTTAAGCCCTGTAGTATTTGCCCAAAAAGCGCAACAGGTTACGGTGCTAAAATCTGCAAATGAAAATAAGGTGGATGTTGCTATCGGTGGCAGGCCGTTTACCAGTTTCCTCTATCCTGATACATTGGAGAAACCGGTGTTATATCCATTGCATGCCGCTAACGGAACTGTTGTTACCCGAAGTTTTCCGCTTGAATCAAGGGAAGGCGACCCAAACGATCACCCGCACCATATCGGTCTTTGGTTTAATTTTGAGAATTTGAACGGGTTGGATTTCTGGAACAATTCTTACGCTATTCCTGCAAATAAGAAGGAGTCTTATGGCTGGGTGAGAACTGATCATATCCTGGAGACAAAAAGCGGCGATACCGGTGTGTTAATCTATCACGCTAATTGGACCGACCAGCAAAAAAACATTATACTGGAAGAAACAACCCGTTATGAATTTAGCGGCAACGTAAACCAGCGGGTAATTAATCGTTTCACCACTTTAAAAGCAGATAAGGATGCTTTTTTTAAAGATGCGAAAGATGGAATGCTCGGGCTTCGCTTAGCTCATGAATTACAAATGCCGACTACGGAAGATCAGAATTTTACTGATGATAAAGGCAATGTAACCGTAGTGAAAGGAGGGACAGATAAGGTGGCTAATGGTAATTATATAACCAGTGCCGGTAAAACAGGCAACGATGCCTGGAGCAGCAGGGGAGTATGGTGCAAAGTTTATGGCAAAATGGGGGCCGATTCGGTAAGCATTACTATCATAGATCATCCTAAAAACCCCAATTATCCAACGTTTTGACATGCCCGGGGATATGGTTTGTTTGCCGCTAACCCGCTTGGCGAAAAGATTTTTACCAACGGCAAATCAGAGAAAATGCTGACCCTTAAAAAGGGTGAATCGGTAACTTTCAGGTATCAGATTGTGATTAACAACGGTAGTAAAACTATTAGTGTAGCGCAACTCAATACGCTTGCCGGGAGTTTTGCCAAAAAGTAAAATATTGGCTATACACATTACTTCTGATCCTGTTTCCCTTTAAAGCAGGCGATGGTCTTTCCATCATAACGGCACACTCCATCCACCATAGTGCCAAACCAAATACTTCCATCATTAGCTTCTAAAATTCCAAATATCATTCCTTTATTACCTTCATATTTTGACATTATTTCGGTTACAGTTGGCTTTTTATCGGTTAATGACTTTTCATCATAGCGGGAAAGTACACACCTGCCTTCATTAGCTTTTTGTGAACTAGTCCAAATATTGCCTTTTCTATCTTCGTATATATGCCCAACAAAATCTTGCGTAAAATTGGTAAATGTACTGCCGTTATAACGCCAAAGGCCATCAGCTCCACCCAGCCAAATATTGCCCTTTTTATCTTCGATTATCGAACGAATATTCTTAAAAGGTTTGCCGTTATGGGTGAAAGCGGTAAAGGATTTTCCATCGTATCGAAACACGCCACCTGCGCCGAACCAAAATCCTCCGTTTTTATCTTCAATGATAGGACCGACGCCATAAAGTTGTCTTTTCGGAATAGTTTCCCCGTTCTTATCCTCATACATGGCATTCCCATCTAAGATATAATTTCGAAAGGACTTCCCGTCGTAACGGCTTGCTCCTCCGGAACCACCGAACCAGATGTTGCCCTTTTTATCTTCATAAATACTGCCAACTCCATTATCAAGAAGCCCCTCCCTGGTTGTGAAATTTGTAAAGGATTTCCCATCGTAATAATAAGCACCTGCGCCAATAGAGCCAAACCACAAGTTGCCTTTTCTATCTTCTAAAACAGAAAAGAAGCGGGCCGAACTCACTTTACTTATAATATTGGTAAAAGACTTTCCATCGTACCGGAAAATACCATCAAATGCAGCAATCCAAATGTTGCCCTTTCTATCTTGTATTACATTTCGAGTTATCCTTTTAGGTCCGTGGGCGGTAATTACTCCTATGGTTTCGGAGTTAATCATGATTTTTTTTCCTTCTGTTCGGTTTTGTCCACAGGAGGTGAAAAAAGCAAACATCAGGAGCAAAGCATATACTTGTGCGCATTTCATAATCTCTTGTAATTGATAAGAATTTCACAAACCTAAATTCAGGTGTTTATTTATTTGCTACGATCTTTATATCGAATTCAACGGAATCCGACATGGTTTGGTTGGCTAGATTATCATAGAACTTTGCTGATTTATATCGGACATCCCATTTTGTTCGATCAATGACCATTTTGCCATTTGCTTTGACAATTTCGCCCTTAACTTCTATTTTGGCCGGAAAAGTAACCGGGTGTGTGATGCCTTTGATGGTCAGGTTCCCTGTAACTTTTTTATTCTCACCACTTATTGATGCGGCCCGGGTAATTACGATTGTAGAGAAAGGGAATTTTTCAACTTCAAAAAAATCAGCATCCTTTAAATGATTAACAAGTTTATTATCACTCTCATGGTTTTTATCTTCAATTGTATTCATGTCGATTTCAACTGTACCGCCCGTAAGTTGGCCGTTTTCAAGCATCAATTCTCCTTTTGATATATTTACGTACCCCGTTTGAGTGTTTAAACCATTTAGACTGGAACCTTTCCATGTTACAACACTTTCCTTCGTATCTACTATAATATATTTTTCATTCCCAACATGTAAGGATAAGGAACTTGCTGATGCATTATTTTTGTTTTTTATAGGTTCACGGCAACCGAAGACCAAAGGGGCGATAATTAAAATTAAGTAAGTGACTGATAGCTTGTTGCTCATACTGCAGAAATGATATTGATTAATAATAATTGACAAATGATTTAAAATCAGCGATACACCTTATTGCTGATTTTGGATTTTTTTAACATCCTTTATTTGGTATGACATAAATCACATTGCCTGAAACAGATAAATTGAAGCCATAATTTTCTATAGCAGGAAGTAACAGTTTTTTCCATGTTTTGCCCATGTCAGATGACCGGAATATACCGTCTGAGCGGCCACATATTAAATATTCACCCATTTGTTTAATTGATAAAATATCCGATGAAGATTTAAGTAAGCCTATTTTTTTCATGAATAAACTACTCCAGGAAGGTTGAAGTTCTTCGCCTATGGAATTCCAGGTTTTTCCACTATCCAGCGAAATATGTATGCTGTTTGTTTGGGTTTTTGTGTTGTAAACTATAGCCGCAAATCCTCCATCTATGTGTTCCACAGTGATGCCAAGCCCCCCTTCACTAATCACACGATCCCAGTTTTGGCCATCATCGGTCGATCTTAATATTCCATCTTTGCTGGTAGTCAGGAGTACACCGTTTGACTCTACCAATTTCGCTCTACCGTCTCCAACATGCACTTGTTTCCAGGTTTTTCCACTGTTAGTAGATCTAAAAAGGCTGTTGTTGGAGCCAATAAGAACTGTGCCTCCGGCAGTTTCAAAAACGGTGCGTACTTCTCTCTCTTTATAATTCTTGTACATCCAATCTAGCGTTCTGTCTATGCGTACGGCTTGGTCTTGAAAATCTGTGTATATGGGCAACCAATTATTTGTTCCGTTTATTTTTTGTAAAAACTGCCCCCTGAAATCATATGCAAGTATCCCATTCTTGCCAGGGGCAATGTTACGTTGTGTACCAGGGAAAATTTCTTTTGTCCAAAAAGGGGTTGTGGAATTTGGTTCACTGTGATACACCCCATTTCCGGCACGTAAATATAACCCATGGTCATTTGCAAGTAAACCATCTCTCCACACACCTTCTCTCTGCAATTTTGCAGGCAGTCCTTCGCTAATGTCCTGCCATGTTTGTCCGCCATCAGCAGATTTAAAAATGATGTTGGCAATCGCCGATGATTTGCCTTCTTTTATTGGTTTCTTTTTTGCTTCCTTTTCTTTTAGCACAAAAGAATTTAGTAGAAATAATACCAGGAAGATAGCCGGAACAAATACAAATAATCTTTTCATTTTTTTAAATTTTAAGTAAAATATATGCTTAGTGATCTATTTTTTGATCCTATCAGAATTGATGCAGCAAAATTACTTTGATATATTTCGGCGCGGAGAATTTGGATTGTAAATAAAAATGTAACCTTTGTAAATAAATACTTGACACTATGCTTGATAGCCAAAATCTCCTGTCCGGGAAAGGCAAGTACCTCTTTGGATTCATGCTGCTTTTGTGTGCCTCTGTGGTATGCGCAGCTTTCGGTATGACCGGCAGTGACGACTTTGATATCGCCAGACGGGAAGTTTTGCTCCGCAGGATAGGACATGAACTGCTCTTACAGTCGGGCGACAGTACATCAAGGGTTCTTCCCGTAAAAAAGATCGCAGAAAATGAGTACCAGATCAGGTTTGAGAATGAGCTTACTTTTCAACCAGCCTCCCTGGTGACTACTACCAGCCTTTTGTTGGCCAAAGACCCCCTCGCAAGTGATTATGTTGTTAACGTTCTGACCAGTGGAAACGACAGTGTAGCATATGGATACGCTATATCCAAAAATAAGAAAGATGATATTGTAGCTTGTATAGGAAGACAGCAACCCAAAGCACCTTACATGATCAACATTAAATTTAAACCGGCGGGTATAAATACCGTAAAGAATGAATATCTGCTGGGCAGTTTGCCATTTTTAGCATTTGTTGGTTTTCTTTTTTTTAGATCGGGTAAACCGCGGAGAGCCTTACCTGAGGACGGTCAGGATACGGGCATGATTACTTTGGGCTCAGTTTTGTTTGATGCGAAAAATCGGAAACTGATCATAAATGGAACGACAATAGACCTGACGGGAACTGAAACCCGTCTGCTGCTCATTTTTGCGTTATCTCCCAACCAAACTATAGAGCGAAGCCGGTTGCAAAAAGAGATATGGGAAGATGAAGGTGTTATTGTAGGGCGCAGCCTGGATATGTTTATATCAAAGCTTAGAAAAAAACTGGAATTTGATCCCAAAATCAACATCGTTGTTATACGCGGCAAAGGATATAAGCTTGAAATTAACGCGTAAGAAGTATGAAGTATAATTGTATTGTGGAGGAAAGGACCCTAACCGCATACAAACAACAAAGCCCGATACTTTCGTATCAGGCTTTGTACCCAGCGCCGGAGTCGAACCGGCACGGTTTCCCACAGGTGTTTGAGACCAGCGCGTCTACCAATTCCGCCAGCTGGGCATGCTATTTAAGCGACATTTGTTTAGAAGCGGGCTGCAAATGTATCTAAACTCTCTTTAATTCGCAACAGATATTTTTGCCTGTAATAAATATTTGCAATATCATTTAGCCTGCTTTCTTTAGCAGTATCGTTAAGGGTTTCGTAATCTTTTGTAAGTGCGTTCAGCTCTTCGGTCATATCGCCCTCAATGGCAGCTACTTCCGCGCCTATGTGGCCAAACTGTTCGGCAGTTTCAATGTCCATCAGGCGTTCGTTAATGTCCATCATCTCCATTAAAAAATCTGCCGGAAGCTGTGGTTTTGCACCTTCGCTAACCAGGTTATGCAGCCTTAAAATGTAATCGAGCAGTTTATTTGGGTCGCTAAGCGTTTGGTAAGCCTTATTGTTAAGGGTCGATAGCTCCAGTATTTCCTGCTGTTTCGCATCATCCTCATTGGCGAAATAATCGGGATGATATTGCTTGCTGAAAGCGTAGAATTGCTTTTTAAGCAGCGCGGCATCCGGCTTAAATGTTTCGGCTATCCCGTAAAATTCAAAATAATTCATCGATACAAAAATACGAATTTTTGGTGGCCGAAATTTACTTTACCTTAGCCTAACCATAAAAGTATGCCGGTATTTTACGATCAGATGAACAAGGCTGTGCATGTGCAGCAAACGCCAAAAAGGATCATATCCGTTGTGCCCTCACAAACCGAACTGCTGTTTGACCTTGGTTTGGACGAACGTGTGGTAGGCGTAACCAAATTTTGCATCCACCCGGCAGACAAGGTAAAGCGCATAGCCAAAACAGGGGGCACCAAACAGCTAAATATCGAAGCTATACACAACCTGCAGCCCGATCTGATCATCGCTAATAAAGAAGAGAACGAGCAAAGGCAAATAGAAGAGCTGATGAAGCATTACCCGGTTTGGATAAGTGATATCCATAACCTGCCAACCGCGCTTGATATGATAACTAAAGTAGGGGAGATAACGGGTGCGGAAAGTAAAACAGGAGAGCTTGTAGATAAAATTGCTAATAATTTCCAATCGTTATTACCGGCACAGCCTAAACTGCGGACAATGTACCTGATATGGCGTAAACCCTATATGGTAGCTGGTAACCATACCTTTATAGATAGTATGTTGCAGTTATGTGGTTTTGAAAATGTAATACAGACAGGTCGCTACCCTGAACTGTGTGCCGATGAAATAATTGCCTTAAGCCCCGATGTGCTGTTGCTCTCGTCAGAACCTTATCCATTCGCTCAAAAACATATTGATGAGTTTAAACAGATGCTGCCTGGTGCAAAGATTGAATTAGTAGATGGCGAGCTGTTTTCGTGGTACGGGAGCAGGTTATTACACTCACCGGGGTACTTTAATAAACTTATTAATAAATTAACAGCAAAGTAATGAGGCAGATAAACAAAAAAGTAAAATTCCGTTTTAAAGTTTGCTATTAAAAGCTATCTTTGCACTCTCTGAAAAAAACCAAACGCGGAAGTGGCGTAATTGGTAGCCGCACCAGACTTAGGATCTGGCGCCGCGAGGCGTGGGGGTTCGAGTCCCTTCTTCCGCACTAAGTTTAAAAGCCGTTAACTGAATAAGTTAGCGGCTTTTTTTGTTAATTGTTTTCTAAATTGCATCTTATGAACACCATTGAGGCACATACAGACAAAAGCGATTATGAAGTTTACGGCGATTTCCTCAATATTAAAATTGATGGTGGGTGGCTGGATGAAAAATTAGAACAGCAATATCCCGGAGAAATGTATAGGGGCACTATTCCAACTTTGCTTTTTGCAATGGAAATTGATGCCGAAAGCAAAATAGTTTGGAAACGCATTTCGCCTGTTTTGAATACCGTAAACGTTTGCCCTATTTTAATGTGTCCGGACGATCGGGACTTTTCATGCACAATTATTGTAGCCGAAGTAGAGTGTCTTAATGATACAGTGAAATGGCGCCGGATGGGTTTGGATATAACACAAGATTGGCAAACCGATAGTATTGGTTCGGAAGTGAAGTGGTTTGAAAAAATACCGCCGTATGAGTTTTCGAAAGACGGATATTTATCGATGATAAAAGCTTTTGAAGCTCAATTTGAAATAGACAGAGCTGCATGGGTTATTAAGAGCAGAGAGTTTGAAAAATAAACACTACAGGAAATCAATCCGAGCACTTATTGCCGGAAAGTCTTTTCTGCTATATCGGCAATTACTTTAGTGCGGTTTTTATTTTCAATCCTCATCAAAAACTCCATTGGCCCACCTTCGGCGCCACAGCCAAAACATTTAAATACATTGCTTTGCGGGATAATAAGCAGGGAGGTAGTTTCATCTTTATGAAACGGGCATTTGCCCTTTAAGGCTTTGCGGCTGGGTTGCAGTAAAATATATTTGGATGCAATATCAACAAGGTTCATCGAGCTGTTCATCATGTGGAAATCTGGGTCGCAAACATACCTAATGCCATTTTTAAGGGCAACACTTGTGGAAAAGTATATAGCGGGGAGGGATGTTTGCCCAAATTGTCATCCGGAGATTAAAATAAAGTCACCCATTTATCACGACTGTGTTTTTTAAATTTTGTTTAAAATGTTTTCCTCACCTTGTCGTCTATACCGTTATAGATACTTTACAACATGGAAAACGATTACCTGATGCTGAATACTTGCTGCCCCGCAGCAGCCGATATAAAACCCGATACCGAACAGGAGCTAACTATTTTATTCCTTGATATACGCAACTTTACCCGGCTGATGGAAGTTCAGTCGAGCCAGTCGGTTATACAGGTAGTCCGCCGCCTGTTTACGGCATTTAACCAGGTTGTTAAAAATTTCCAGGGCAAGGTTGTTGAGGTAGCAGGCGATAACCTATATGCCGTATTTGGCTTGCAAACCAATGTGCGCGAGGCCGCAAACAATGCTTACCAGGCCGCTAAAATGATGTTTAAAACAGTAAGCCTGTTTAATACTGCGTATGCCGAACCTTTTTACGGAGGGCCGCTTGAAATTGGTGTGGGTATTAATACCGGGAAGGTTTTTGTGGGTGAATTTGCGCTTGATGGGCCACCTGCCTTATCTGTAATGGGTTTACCGGTAAATATTGCTTCAAGGCTACAGCTAAAAACCAAAGAACTGAACAACGATCTGCTGATTTCGGAAGATACCTATCGCCTGCTTGATGGCGAAGGTGGTGTTTTTGAACAGCAAACCGTACGGTTACAAGGCATAACCCAGGGGCAGCAGGTACGCCTGGCTGGTAATCCATATAATAATGGACATAGCCTGGCGGGCGCAAGGCAGGATATGGATTATCTGCTGGCCATTTCCGGCTAATATTTCCCCAATGTCAAAATCCATACAGCTGTTATAACAAGCGAAACAAATTTCCGATATTTGATGTTTAAACATATAAATTAAAAGTATGGAAGTAGGGGTTGATAGTTTTGCTTCGGCCATGTATGGCACGGGTAACGCGCTGAGCAGTGTTGATGCTATGGCGCAGTTATTAGAAAGGATAGAGCATGCCGATAAGGTAGGCCTTGATGTTTTCGGTATAGGCGAGCACCATAAAAAGGAGTTTTTAGATTCGGCACCGCATGTGATCCTGGCAGCAGCAGCAGCCAGGACGAACCGCATCCGTTTAACCAGCGCAGTTACTGTATTAAGCGCGAGTGATCCGGTACGGGCTTATCAAAACTTCGCAACGCTCGATCTGATCTCTAAAGGCCGGGCTGAAATGGTGGTTGGCCGGGGCTCGTCAGTGGAAGCCTACCCGCTTTTTGGTTTCAGTTTGAATGATTATGACGCGCTTTTCAGGGAGAAGCTTGATCTTCTACTCAATGTAAGGGATAATGAATTTATTACCTGGTCGGGCAGGTTTAGGGCGGCTTTAGATAACCAACCTGTTTACCCGAGAGCATTGCAGGAAAAGCTACCTATATGGCTTGGTGTTGGCGGCACACCCGAGTCGTTCGCGAGGGCGGGCACTTTAGGTTTACCTTTAATGGTAGCTGTTATAGGCGGCGAAACGCACAGGTTCCGTCCGTTGGTTGATATTTACCGCGAGGCTGGTCGCCGTGCAGGGTTTACGCCCGATCAATTGAAGGTAGGTTTACATTCCCCGGGTTATGTAGCTGCTACTGATGAACAAGCCATTGCAGATTATTATCCCGGCTACGCCGAGCTATGGACAAAATTAGGACGGGAGCGGGGTTGGCCGCCGGTAACCAGGCCACAGTTTGATAGCCTGGTGGCGCCAAAAGGAGTTTTAGTTGTTGGCGGGCCACAGCAGGTTGCCGAAAAGTTATTAAGGCACAGCGAGGCTTTAGGCGGTGTAGACAGGTTTACCTTCCAAATGGATAATGCGGGTTTAACGCATGCGCAATTAATGAGTTCAATAGAGTTGATCGGTACAAAGGTGATTCCGTTGCTTAAAAAGACTTAATGTTATTACAACATTGTCAGTTTTGGGCTCAATAATAGTAATCTGTAAATATTACAGCTTCGCAAGCTGAAAGCTTGCTTGGTTTGGGGTCTAAGTTGAAAACTTAGACCAGTAATTGAGTCTTTTAAATGTAACCCAAGACAAACAGCAGTTAAAGTTCGCTTTATTGATTCAGCGAAGTTTAACTGCTGTCAAATTATGGGCTGTTACGATCCTAAGGGACAAGGCTCATCTGGCATCAGACAGTAGCTATGATTAACAGGTATTCCGCCAAAGTATCCACCTGAAAAACAACTTTTCCTTACTTTGCCGTCCGGGCAGGGTGGTTCTACTGGATTACCACCTAAAATTTTTTTTGTTTCCTCTCTTGTAAGTAACTGGTACTTGGTACTGATTTTTTTCATGGTTTTTTAGTTATATTGTTTATCACAATGTAACTAAAAATGATAAAAGAAATCTACATTTCAGATTTTTTTTATCTACATATCGCCTCAAACTATCGTCACATAATCATCCTCAATCAAACTCTCTCCGCGATACCTTCTGATAAGTTGCGCGGTTGCGATTACATCCTTTTGGCAATAGGTGCAAATGCGTTCTAAGGCGTTCTCAACCCAATACACATGGCCGACCTGGCTGCCGTCTATATCATCTTTTGGGGTAGGTATATTGAAGATTGCCGTAAGCAGGTTTAACGAAGTGTAATTTTTATAGTCGCCGAATTTCCAAAGCTCCATGGTATCCAGGTGGGGAATCTCCCAGGGCTTTTTACCCTGAATTTGTAAATGCGGCGGGAACGGTACGCCGTTAATCAGCATGCGGCGGCAAATATATGGCAGGTCGAACTCCTTGCCGTTATGCGCGCAAAGGATGAGGCTCAGGGGCTGGCCGCTCAGCATCTTGCTAAAATCTTCCAGCAATTCCTTTTCATCGTGCCCGGCGAATGATTTTACACGCAAACCAACGTGGTTGCCGCCACTGTTGGTATATATCCCTACCGAAATGCATACTATCTTGCCAAACTCGGCCCAGATGCCGGCGCGTTCGTAAAATGCTTCGGCGGTTTCTTCGTTGCGTACGTTGCGGGTTTTGTGCGCCCATAGTTCCTGCATGTGCTCGGGCACTTCGGCATGGGTAGGGTATTGCGGTACGGTTTCAATATCTAAAACCATCAGGTTGCTCAGGTCGTATTGTTCAAGCATAGTACTAAGTTATTTATTCTTATCCAGCACCTCAAAATTTATTTGCAGCGTGTTGCCCGCGTTATCAACCAAAGTAAGCTGATGCACCCCCGGCGATGGGTTAAGCGCCATTTGCTGGAACGCGCTGCTTTCGCCTATGTATTTACCATCTAAATGCCAGAATATCTTTGCGCCCGACTGCCTGTGCGCCGCGTTACAGATCATGCGTCCGCGTTTGCCATCAGCTTCCAGCGGTACATAAACCTTGGCGCCATCTTTTGGGTAAATAAGTTCCATCGGGTTAGCTTCCGATTGGTCACAACCCGGGGCAAAGGGGGGCAGTACGTGATACTGGTAGTTCTTGGTCTTGTAATAATACTCCATGGATGGTGGCAGCACAAACCAGCTTTTATTGATCATGTTATCCGGCGAGGTGCAATTACCCGTCACCTGATATTTTTGATCTGCTGATAGATGCACCAGTTTATGCCAGGGGCAAACGGGTGCCTTAAGTCCTGTTTTGGGCACCCATTGCTCCACAGCGTTATCGCAGTATTGCCCGGCACGGTAACCGCTTTCGCGGCAAACCTTTATTTTAACCAATTCGCCGGCAGGTTCGTCAAACCATTCACGTGCGGCAGGTAACAGGCGGAAGATCTCGAATAGTACCGGTGCGGCGGTGCTGATTCCCGTTAAACCCGGCCTGCCTTCACCATCGGTGTTGCCCACCCAAACGCCAACCACGTATTTTGGGGTGATGCCGATTGCCCAGCCATCCCTGAAGCCAAAGCTGGTGCCTGTTTTCCAGGCAATGCGCTGGGTGGAGCTGAACTGCTGCCAAAGCATTTCCTCGCCGGGGCGCATCACTTCTTCCATGGCCTGCAGTGTGTAATAGATAGATCCGGCATCCAGCAAGCCGTTCTTTTCCAATTTGGGTTTTTCTGTAACAGTTTTAGCGTACACAGGCGAATGGTAATCATCAGCGCTGTATTTTCCCCCGTTTTTGTTATAATGATTTAGCACACGGGCCATATCTGCGTATGCACCGGTAAGTTCCCAAAGGGTGTTCTCGCCGCCCCCCAGTATCAGTGATAAGCCGTAATGGTCGGCAGGTTGTTTCAGGGTGCTGATGCCTATTTTTTGCAGCTTATCATAAAAGCGCTCGTATTTGTATTGCTGCAGCAGTTTTACCGCAGGGATGTTTAATGAGCGCGAGAGCGCGTTTGAAGCAGGCACCGCGCCATCATAACCAAGGTCAAAATTCTCCGGGTGGTAGCCCGCTATCTGCGTGGGCACATCGGGGATGAGGCTGTTGGGTAGTATCAAGCCATCGTGCAACATACTGGCGTAAAGCAAGGGTTTTAGCGTACTCCCCGGGCTGCGTGGTGCATTTACCACGTCTACATCGCTTTCCATTTCAGGGTCCTCGCGGTGGGCTATATTGCCTGTATAGGCAAGCGTAGCGCCGGTTTCCACATCTAAAACTACAGCCGCAATGTTGTTAATGTCATTAGCTTTTAAAACCTGGTGGTGTTTTTCCAGTATATCGCCAACCTGCTCCTGCAAGTTGCTTTTAATGGTCGTTTTTATGCGGGTTAAAGCCTGCCTGTTGTTTCTAAAGTCGGCCTTAAAACGTTGCAGCAGGTGAGGGGCATTTTGCGGTAAAGGCATAGGCTTCTCGGGCACGGGCTCAAATTTGGCGAGCGCGGCGGTGGTGCTGTCGATAGTGCCCTGGTGATAAAGCCTGTCGATCAGCAGGTTGCGCTTTCTTAAAAGTATCTGCCTGTTTTTGCCAGGGTGTACTAATGATGGTGAGTTGGGCAGTACAGCCAGCGCAGCCATTTCGCCCCAGGAGAGTTTTTCGGGCCCGCGGCCAAAGTACCGCCAAGATGCCGCATCTAACCCAATAACATTGCTGCCGAAAGGGGCATTGCTGGCGTACAGGGCCATTATTTCTTTTTTACTGTAGGTAATTTCCAATCGCAGGGCCATGAAAATTTCTCCCAGCTTATTCCAAACGGTGCGGTTGTGGTGGGTGCTCAGGCGTATTACCTGCATGGTGAGTGTGCTGCCACCGCTGGTTACTTTTTTTGATTTGATATTTTGTTTAATGGCCCTGCCAAATGCCAATGGGTCAAATCCCCAGTGGCTTTCAAAGCGTTTATCCTCAAAGGCAATAATGCATTTGGCGAACTTTTGGGGCACTTCGGCATTATATGGAAAGCGCCATTGCCCGTCGGTTGCTATGGAAGCGCCCAGCAGCTGGCCGGTATCATCGTCAATAACAAATGATGTTGGGGTGTTAAACAGTGGTTTGGGCAGGCATAAGGCAAACCATAACGCTAAAGCAAACAAAATAGCCGTTAATATCATTACTTTTGGCTTTTTAAGATTTTGCTTTATTCGCGATAGCATTAAACTGACATTTTATAATCCACAATGAAACCATCATGAGCCCCCAGCTCAAAACCGGAATGATAAAAACGGCTCATGATAGCTTCATCACCATAAAAAAACAAATTATTCTGATGAAAATAGGTAAATTATCAATAATTATCCCGGCATATAATGAAGGTGGCACCATTCACCTCATTCTGAATAAGATAAAAGCTGTTGAGTTGATTGATGACATCCAAAAGGAAATAATAATTGTGGATGACTGCTCTACCGATAATACCGAACAGGCTGTAGCTAATTATAAGGCAGAAAATACCACTCTCGATATCAGATATTTTAAACACCCGCACAATTTAGGTAAAGGCGCGGCTTTACATACCGGCATTGCACAGGCCACTGGCGACTACACCATTATCCAGGATGCCGATCTGGAATATGACCCTGCCGAATACAACGACCTGCTAAAGCCCATTTGCAATGGCTTTGCCGATGTGGTTTACGGCTCGCGCTTTATGGGCAGCAACCCGCATCGCATCCTTTTCTTTTGGCACACTATAGGCAACAGGTGGTTAACGTTCCTTTCAAATATGATGAGCAACCTTAACCTTACCGATATGGAAACCTGCTATAAACTGTTTGATACCAAACTGCTGCAATCTATAAAGTTACGTGAGCAACGCTTTGGTTTTGAGCCGGAAGTAACTCAAAAAGTTGCGCGTATCCCCAAGATCCGTATTTACGAGGTGGGGATCTCATACTATGGCCGTACATATGATGATGGCAAAAAAATAGGATGGAAGGACGGCGTACGTGCTATTTATTGTATTCTTAAATATGGGCTTTTCAATACCAAATAATGGGCGCAGACATCTTTAAATTCAAGCAATTTGAGGTTGACCAAAGCGGTTGCGCCATGAAGATAAATACCGACGGGGTGCTGCTTGGCGCATTGGCCACTGCAAATAACCCCCAAAGTATTGTTGATATTGGTACGGGCACAGGCGTAATTGCCCTGATGCTGGCCCAAAGGTTTGCTGTTGCCCACATAGATGGGGTTGATATTGATCAGAACTCCGCAGAGGCAGCCGACAGGAATTTTAAAGCATCCCCTTTTTTGTACAGGGTATACTCAACCTTTAATACTTTTGAGGGATATTTTAAAAACTATTATTGGAAAAAACACGACCTGATAGTATCCAACCCACCTTTCTTTTTAGATTCGCTTGCATCAGCCGATGAGCAAAAACGACTTGCACGGCATACCGACGGTACTTTTTTTAAGAAACTGTTGCGCTGCGCAGATGAATACCTCACAGATACAGGTACCTGCCAATTGATATTACCTTTGCCAACAGCATCGGTAGTGAAGGATCTGCTGCCCAAATATCAGCTGCACTTGCAAAGGGTTATCTCCATAAAATCGTTTGCCGATTCTGTACCGCATCGTGAGATATTAACTTTCGGTAAAGAGCAGAAAGGTATTCTTGAAGATGAATTTGTAATTTATGATGCACCCAAAGTTTATTCACTGGAATACCAGTTGGCTTTGGGAGATTTCCTGACAATATTTTAAATAAATTCGAAATTAACATTCGAAATAAAAAATGACCCGCATAGGCCTTATATCAGACACCCACGGTTTTTTAGACGACGCCGTTTTTAAGTATTTTGAGAATTGTGACGAGATTTGGCATGCCGGCGATTTCGGAGATATTGCGCTGGTTGATAAACTTGCGGCCTTTAAACCGCTGAGGGGCGTATATGGCAATATCGACGGAACTGATGTGCGACAAGTGTACCCCGAGCACCTGCGTTTTATGTGCGAAAAGGTGGATGTTTGGATGACGCACATTGGCGGTTATCCCGACAGGTATGCGCCGGATGTAAAGCGTGAAATATACACTAAGCCTCCTGGGTTGTTCATCAGTGGGCACTCGCATATTCTGAAAGTAATTTACGATAAAAAGATAAATTGTTTGCATTTAAACCCCGGCGCAGCTGGGAAACAGGGTTGGCACAAGGTGCGTACTTTAATAAGATTTTCTATAACTGATGAAAAAATTCATACCTTAGACGTTATTGAACTGCATAAATAATATGTAGTTTTTACACTAAGCTAATGAAAGCAGTTAAAACTTTAGGGCAATTTATTATTGAAAAACAGGCCGATTTTCCATATGCAAAGGGGGAGTTGTCGCGGTTGTTGCGTGACATTGGCATAGCCGCAAAAATTGTAAACCGCGAGGTGAACAAAGCCGGCCTTGCCGACATTTTGGGTGATGCCGGTACCATGAACATACAGGGCGAAGGGCAAAAAAAACTGGATGTTTACGCCAACGAGCAATTTATATCGGCACTTAAGTATGGCGGTGAATGCTGCATGGTAGCATCCGAAGAAAACGACGAATGCATCCATATAGATTCGGAAGTATCAAAAAATGCCAGGTACATTGTAGCTATCGACCCGTTGGACGGCTCATCAAATATTGATGTGAACGTAGGGGTGGGCACCATCTTTTCTATCTATCGCCGTATATCGCCGGAAGGCAAAGCAAACCTGGCTGATGTATTGCAGCGCGGTACCGAGCAGGTTGCCGCAGGATATGTAATTTACGGCTCGTCAACCATGCTGGTGTATACTACAGGCAAAGGTGTTAACGGCTTTACTTTAGATCCCTCCATAGGCGAGTTCTGCTTGTCGCACCCCAATATGTGCATCCCGGATGACGGAGTTATTTATTCTATCAACGAAGGCTACTATTCGCATTTCCCGGATGGGGTAAAAAAGTATATTAAGTATTGCCAGGTAGAGGATGCCAAAACAAAAAGGCCTTACACATCACGTTATATCGGCTCTATGGTGGCCGATCTGCACCGCAACATGATAAAAGGCGGCATATTTATTTACCCGTTAACAGCCGCGGCTCCAAATGGTAAACTGCGTTTGGTTTATGAATGTAACCCCATGGCATTTATTATAGAACAGGCGGGCGGTACCGCAAGCAACGGCTACAACCGTATCTTAGAACTGGACGTAACCGAATTGCACCAGCGCTCAGCCATCTTTATCGGCTCAAAAAATATGGTGGCGAAAGCCGAAGAAATGATGGCCTGCTTTTCGCCGCAGCTTACTAAAAAGAATTTTGAGGGAGAGGTGTGTTTACAATAATTGAAAACTGGCACACTGTTTATCCTGATAAATGAGTTGGATTTAAACCATGGTGTTAAGATGCTATTGCGGGTTGTTTTTGGCCGCTAAACTTTCATGATAATCCATAATAGTGTTCAAAACCCGTACAGCTATTTCCAGGTCTTTCTCGCCAACCAATGTTTTGTATATTTTGCTCATCTTAAATACATCGTTATTGGCTTTGAGCATCATTTGTTTGCCTTTGTGCGTTAATTCAAGTATTTCACTTCGTTTATCTCCGCTATTGGGGCGGCTAACAATCATGCCGTTCTTCTCTAACTCAGCAATTGTACGGCTCATGTTTTGTTTGGGGATCAATGTTGTACGTGCAAGTTCTGCTACTGTACTTCCGTCTACACTGATGTTACAAATAACCGGCATATAGGATATCTTCATATTACCCCAGTAATTTTTAATTGTATGATGTGCCCAGCTATCAAAATATCTTTTTAAATTATGAATAAGCCGCTGCCAGTTTTTATCCTGTAACCCCTCATAAGCCTTTAGTTGCTTGTCTGTTTTTGTGTCGTACATAAGGCAAATATAAATAATATGGTAATCATTGATTACTATTTTTAATATTTAACTATTTGCTGACAATTCAACCAATAGATAGGACAGCTAAAACAATTTTCCGCCAAATTTATTATTTGTGGATGATAACAGTAATTGGGATTTTTGATAACGTAAACCTTGCAAAAGAAGCAAGCTCATACCTGTTGGGGAACGAATTTACAAGTGAAAATATTGACATCCACACCCACGGAGAGCAAACAGATGAACATAACCGTATAGGTGATTTTTTCAGCCACCTGATAGATGATGAAAGGCAGGCCGAGCATTTTGCCTCTCTTGGGCGTAAGGGCTCTATTGTTACTGTACATGCGGTATCAGTCCGTGAGGCACAGGAAGCAGCTGATGCCCTGAACAATTACGGGGCGATTGAGGTTAACGCGGAAGACGATAGCCCATCGCACAGCCAGATGATTGAACGTATAGTAGCCGATGATAAACGATTACGTGGCAGTTACCCTGTTAGGTAAACACACGTTTGCAGGTGCGTTTTAGTTTGTAAATGTTTTATAGTTATTTTGGGATAACTAATATCAAATAACTTCATATTAAAGGTATGGACACCACCGACAAACACAACCAGCGTATTGCAAAAATGACCTTTGCCTCGGTTTACCCCATGTATGTGGCAAAGGTGGAGAAGAAAGGCCGCACAAAAGAAGAATTGCACCAGGTGATAACGTGGTTAACCGGTTTTGACGATAGCAGGCTACAAGAGCTGATGGATCAAAAAGCAACGTTTGAAACCTTTTTTCAAACGGCATCGCTAAACCCCAATGCATCGCTTATTACGGGGACGATCTGCGGGTATCGTATAGAGGAAATAGACAACCCTTTAACACAGCAGGTTAGGTATTTGGATAAACTGGTGGATGAGCTGGCGAAAGGGAGGAAGATGGAGAAGATATTGCGTGCATAACTTTTGTTACTTTATCAAACTTTCCGTCTTTGTTAAAAAAGCTTCCGTTGCCTGTTTAATATCTATATCCATTCTATTGGCTAAAACTATCAGCCACCAAATGCTTTCGCCCAGTTTATGCTGCAGTTCAGTATCGGTATTGGCTTTGGGCCAGCGCTGTTGCTGCGACATGGTTAATCGGCCAACTAACGCGGCATCTGTTAAAAATGCTAATGCATCTTCTTCCACGGTCCATTCGCTGCCGTGGTGTGATACTTCCAGTTCGTGATATTTCTCTCTAAGCGCCAGTGAACGCTCAATGATGGTGTCGAAATTATTATTCTCCATTTTTGCTTAAATTAAATCTGCCTTTGCCGCAGCTATTTTTCCATTGTTAAATATAAAATCAAACGTGCCGCCTATTTTTCCTTCAGGAAAGGTGCCGGTAAACTCTACTTCTAAATGGGCATGGTCGTGGTTGATATTTAGCTTTACCAGTTTAGTTTGCGTATTGTATCCTATAAAATAGCTTGTAAAATAATCGCGGATGCCTTTGTGACCGATAAACTTCCTGCCAACAGAAGGGTCGTCTAAAACCGCATCGGCTTCATACTTCTCTAAGTACTTTTCGGTTTGGTAAGCATTGCTCACACTTATCCAATCTGTTATAAATTCTTTAATATCCATTATTTGCTTGCTGTTAATTAAAAGATGTCCTGAACTCCAGCGGGGTAACATTGGTTTTCTTTTTAAATACTTTATTGAATGATTGCGGGTGTTCAAACCCCAAATGGTAGGCAACTTCTGCAACAGATAAATTGGAAGTATATAGATACTCTTTTGCTTTTTCAATCAACTTTTCATGAATATGTTGCTGGGCATTCTGCCCGGTCAGCGAGCGGAGCATATCGCTCAGGTAGCGTGGCGAAACATGCAAACGGTCGGCCAGGTATTCTACAGTGAGGAGTCCGCTTTTTAAAGTCTCGTATTTGGTGAAATAATCATCCAATATTTCTTCCATCTGTGCCAGCAGATCATGGTTTACGGCTTTGCGTGTAATAAACTGGCGTTTGTAAAATCGGTTGCTGTAATTCAGTAAAACCTCAATAAAAGAGATCATTACTTCCTGGCTAAAATCATCAATAGTTCCGTTTATTTCATTTTGGATGTTCTCCAGAATACCTAAAACTATTGTTTTCTCTTTGTCTGATAAATGTAAGGCCTCATTTGCCTCGTAAGAGAAAAACCCGTAAGATTTGATGTTTTTACCTAAGGGATAATTCCTGATAAAATCGGGGTGTACCAGCAGGGAGAAACCCTCGTACTCTGTATCATCGCCAATAATAGAGATTAATTGATTGGGGGCGGTAAACACCATGCCGCCCTCATCAAAATCGTAGTAGCCCTGACCGTAGCCAATATTCCCCTTTAGTGTTTTTTTGTAGGAGATCTTATAAAAGTTAAACAAAAAGGAATGATTAAGCTGATCTTTGTTCACCACCATTTTGGTGTTATCCACCAGGCTGATTAGCGGGTGCAGCGGTTTTGGTAAACCCAACATTTGGTGTAATTCTGATACAGAATTAACTTTCACCGGGCTATTGGCTTCTTTTTTCATTTTACTAATCTACTAATTCTCCAAAAATAGTTTTGTTCATTTCCTTAACCGCAGCTTCGGCGCCAATTTCCAGTCGCCTTGAATAAAGCTGGTTGGCAAATTCTCCTGCAACATAGCGTAATTGTTTTTTATCGTCGGTGGCGGCTTCATATACTACATCAGCTATCCATTCTGCGGGTTCAAAATTATCAGGGTTCATCAGATCGAATAATTTGGTCAGCCCTTGTTCGTAAGCAGGGTGCCTGGCTACATCTAATGACGGCCCTGCGAAGTTGGTTTTGATACCCCCGGGCGCAATGGTTTTAATGCCGATATTGTGCAGCCCCAACTCGTACGACATGCTTTCGCTCCAGCCCTCTAACGCCCATTTGGTAGCATGATAGATAGAATCTAACGGGAAGGTAAGCAAGCCCCCGATAGAAGTGGTAGTAATGAACAACCCGTTTTTCTTTTCCCTAAAGTAAGGTATAAAAGCTTGCGTAACGCGGATAACACCCAATAAATTGGTATCTATCTGTTTTATCAGTTGTTCATCGCTAAATGCCTCCAGGGCGCCTATAAGGCCATAGCCCGCATTATTGAAAACCACGTCAATGTTATGTGTTTCAATGGCTGTTTTTACGGTAGCCCGGATTTGTTCGGGGTTGGTTACATCCAATGGCAAAAGCGTTACATTTTCTAAGGTGTTTAGTTCTGTTTCCTTAGCGGGGTTACGCATGGTGGCGATAACATTCCAGCCTTTGCTTTGAAATAATTTGGCAGTTGCTTTACCTAAACCGGTAGAAGCCCCTGTAATAAAGATTGTCTTTTCCATTTTTGTGATTGTTTAAAATTTACAATACAAAAGTGGGCAGAAGCTAATGGCTAAATGTTGCCATAGTGATGTTTGTATTAGCCAAAATGACGAAGGGTTAAATAATAACAGGGAGTAAACAAAAAACGCTCCTCATTTTCATGAGAAGCGTTATGGGTGGAAAGACTTGCTCTTGTCAACGGATTTTATGTACGATTTAACGCGCTTAGCAAACATGAGAGGGAAAATGATGGAGATCGACCCTCAACTTCCTGTTACAAGTTTAGCTACATAAACATGATTTTTCCGCATGCATTTATTTCTATTAATTTTATCTCTAGTAGTGACCTTTAAAAGATCACTACTAGAGATTTTTCAATCAAAACTTATCTAGTAGGGATGTATGAGTATTTGGTTAAATCACGATAAATGAATCGCTATTCTGAACCTTTTGGCCGTTCGGATAGTATAACGACCAGCTCTTTCTCCAGGTCATTTCGATTAGCCAGGCTGTTCGTCAGAATCACCAAACCCGCATTGAGTCGCGGGAAACAATCCAGTGAACTGCGAGAACCGCCTGTACCGCCGCCATGCTCCAATATACGATATCCCTTTGGGCTGCTGTGGATAAACCAATTCAAGGCCATCCCCTCCTGATCGGTACCGAAAGTTCTTTGATGGGAAAGCTTAATAGCCGGATTTGCCTCGGCGTTGTTGGCCTTGATATAATTCACCAGATCGGCAGTGGTAGATCTTAAAGCACCCATCGCCGGTACTTCTCCCAAATCCCAAAGCGGCACCGGTTGTCTTAGTGCGTTATGCGGCCATGCGATTCGATTAGGCGGAACTAATCTGATATCGATTCGGGTATTGGTCATCCGGTAAGGTTTCAGGATGTTTTTAGATACCAGTGAAAAATAGTCCTGCCCGTAAGCGTCTTCCAGAATTGTACCCAGTAAAGCTACCGCCATGTTAGAGTAAGAATAAATCTTGCCGGGAAGTGTATCCACCTTCATTTGGTGCAAACCTTCATATAAAAGCTGCCTGGAGTAATTGGACAAGGGATTAAGTGAATCATAGGTGGGGCGTTCCCACATATTCGGAAATATTCTTGTGATCCTTGAGGTGTGATTGGCCAGGTCCTTAATACGTATGGGCGTACCTTTATAACTTAAATTAGGAAAAGAACCTTTAAGATATTTCCTGATATCATCTGCCAGATTGACCTTTTTATCCAATACGGCTTGGGCCAGAATGATCCCGGTAAAGGATTTGGTCATGGATCCGATCTCATATATGGTCTTGTTATCGGGACGCTGCCCATTGCCGGCCTTCGTCTCCCCGTAATTGTAAAAATGCGGTTTGCCGTTATGCACCAGGGCTATGGAAAGCCCCACCGCTCTTTTATCCTGAAAATATCGCTGAACGCACTTGTCGACCAGCGAATCCAGCCGGGAACGAAGCGGGTTATCTGATGCTACCGGCCGGATCTGCCCGGCACAGATAAGACTGTTCAGGCAAAAGCCTGGAATCAGGAATATAAAAATAAAACGTCTATTTATACGCGGTGTTGGTATTGTCATTACTACCTTGCTTTTTTATTAATAAAGATTCCTGCATCCATCTGCCTGCCTGCGGAGCTGACCGAAAGATTTAAATAATCGCGTGGAACACCCCCCGTTGTGATCTCACTTAAAACGACCTTCCCCGATTTGTCTATATTTTTTTCGGTTGGTTTATTGACCAGATCGGGTGCTATAATGTCGCCGTTGATGCCTAAATAGTTAGCATTGCCGGAAATAACCGAATTGCTGAACATGTAATTTTTATGAGCTCCTGTAGCCCCTACCCAGAAATAATTGCCGTTGGCAACGATGTTATCGTGAAAGGTGAACGGCAGGTCTGCTTCAGATCCATAACCCAGCCATATGGCTGCTTCGTAAGCGCCATAAATAATAGAGTGCGTAATGGAAAAATCCTTTACATTGAGGAATGATAAGACGGCATTCTTACAGTTGTAAAATATGCAGTGATCAATATGGATGCCTTCGCCCTGGGCAAAGATGCCGCCTTGTATAGGTGCCGAATTCTTTTCACCAATAAAATAACACTGTGAGATTTCCAGGTCTTTTAAAGCGTTATTCCTCCGCTCAATGGCGTAGAAATATACCGATACCGGGTTGGGGTTCCCTAAGAACTTTAATCCTTTCAGCGCCACATTGTTCCGTTCAATCTGGAAGGCCACGCTTGCATGCGATAGTTTACCTATCCGGTTGGAATCTGCCGTTACCTGGATAACCGGCATTTTCGCGGGCGTCCATTCCGGATCATCCGGCATCACCAATGCCCCGATGGTGAATTTACCTGAAACAGCCTGCGTATTGGATTCAATTTTCAATGACTGCGTGATCACGTATAAACCGGGGGCAAGCTTAATATCGATGTTGTTATTTCCTGCGAAATCTTTTGCGAGGCTTACCGCTTTATCGAGGCTCGCCAGCGGCTCCGTTAATGTACCTTTTGCCTGATCGTTTCCTTTCAGAGGGTCTACGTAAAGGGATTGTGCCTCCGCGGAACAGACTGAAAAAATGAATATTATCGCGAAGCAATAGTTGTACACTATTTTTTTTGCAATGGGTCTGAAATAAGCTATATACATTGGATGACTTTTTAAGGGAAATATCGGGTTATTTTTTTGACATGTTCATCCTGAACGTTCTTGAACGTACTTGAATGGTTGGCAAAGGGGGGCGACTCAGTTGGGTATCTTTTTAGCTTTTAATGGTGGTTTTAAAGGATATAGAAAAAACGCCGTAATGGCCAGCCACATGACGATCAGGTAGCAAATCATAATGATTTGTTCGTTTTTTTCTTCAAATCCTTTACTGACTGAAACCTGCCAGATGCCGGGTGTATTTTTCATACCAAAACACCATTGCCCGAAATTCCACGCAGCATGAAGTCCCACGGGAAGCGCAATGCCTTTAGTGCGCAGCGCTGCCAGGCCGAACAGTACGGCACCTACACCGGAGCCAAAAAAGGCTTGCTGCCAGGTGAAGCCTCCGGCCATGTGTTCCAGCGCGAAAATAAAGGCAATAATGAGCTGCGCTTTCCATGCCCCGATCTTATAAGTCAGGCTGCGGAGCGCAAAGCCGCGGAAAGCGATTTCTTCCCTTGTTGCCAAAATTAGATAAAGCAGGAAAGATAAAGCGACCGTGTAAAATGACGGGGTTGCATGTATCAAACTGATATACCCAAAAATCAGTGCTAAAGCCAAATGCAGACCGGCAATAAGCAGACCGATTAAAAAGCCGGTAACCAGTTTGCCTAAAGTTGCCTTTCCCGGAATTAAGCCAAGTTGCCTGAGAGATACCTTCTCCCATTTGGCAAACGGAATGGAGAGCAAGAATGATGCCGTAGCGGCAAAAAAGCCGAGTGAAAGGTCTGCCCATGGCTTTTTACAGCCTTTCAGTAACGAAGAGCCCGTAGCCAACAGGACTGCACATAATATGCAAAAAAGCAGGACCCGCAATAAGGTACTTATTTGGCCGGCCGGGCCTTTGTTAATGCTTGTTCGTTTCATGAAGTAAAGTTTTCGATTTCTTTAGCCCCCTGTAAGGTGCCCGGTCTCCAGATAAAGAACATCATGATGGCGGTAATGCCAAGATACGGCAGCAGCACATGTAAAGGGTGATAATGCCGGGCATCCTGTACAAGGGTAAAGAGCATCGTCTTGCCTTCCTCCGGCGAACGGGGAACAAGCGCCTGAGCCAGGTTCCAACCAAAATGCAAGCCAATGGACAATATCAATTTACCGGTTTTGAGATAACAAAGCCCGTAAAGTATCGATCCCATACCAGTGGTAAGCAAGGTCATTAGAAACTGCTGCCAGGTGATGCTGGTATTCAGCTTCAGATGCATGACAGCGAATGGCAGGGTGACCGCCAGTTGAGCTACCCATGGCCCATACGAGGTCAATAAACGTTGAAAGGGATAACCCCGGTAGGTGAATTCCTGCGCAAAGGATGACCAGAGATGAATAAAAATCAGTATCAGTAAAAATATGGGATCAGCATGGCCGGTAAATACCAGCCGGCCGCCGTTCAGCCAGATCGTAAGCCCCGCGCTTGTCAATAATGCCGACAGGCCGATGATCAGCCCGCGGAAGAAGTTTTTCCAATCGGTAGCACAGGCAGGCACAAAGCCCAGGCTGGTTAAAGATTTACCTTCAGCTTTGAGGAACAAAAAACTCAATAACAACGCGATCCCGAAATAAAAGAAGATACTGTCAAGCGCGGGGACGGCTCCGGCGATATAAGCGGCTACAATAATAACAGTAAAATAAACGCTTACCCTTAGCCAAACGGGCAGCTGGTTAATCCATTTTTTCCTTTCCATTTTTCATTCTGTTTGTTCACAAAAAGACATTATTCAGGCGAGGCCGGAAAATAAAATCGACGAACCCATGGGAATTGGCAACCAAACGGCCCGAACTACCGATAGCGTTGCTGCCTATTGTTCCGGCGGTGTCCGGTTGTCTGCTGGGCGCCGCCCGTTGGAAATATAGGCAGCTTTGTCGAATAAAATTGAACAGGTGTAAGATTGTTCTTCCATTTGTAGCATGATCGTTATCAAAGATTTGACTTATGGCTATCATGCCCGGAACACACTCTTCCAGGAATTGAACCTGACGCTGCCGCAGGGGAAGGTTTATGGTTTACTGGGTAAGAACGGCGCAGGTAAATCCAGCCTGATTAAAAATATGGCCGGGCTGGTCTTCCCGCAAAAGGGAAGCTGCACGATTAATGGCCTGGAGGCCCGACATCGCCGGCCTGAATTTTTAGCCCAATTGTACTTTATTCCCGAAGAGTGTGAGCTTCCGCCTGTCACCATTCCCGTTTTCCTGCGGATCTATAGCGTATTTTACCGGTGCTTTGACGAGGCCGGCTTTTATGAATACCTGCGAATTTTCAATGTGCCGGAAAAATGCCAGCTGCATAAACTCTCCTTTGGTCAAAAGAAAAAGATCCATATCGCTTTCGCTTTGGCTGCCAATACCGACGTCCTGATCATGGACGAACCCACCAACGGACTGGATATCCCCTCAAAGATTGAATTCAGGGAAATCATTGCCAGGACAAGACGGTATGATAAAATTACGATCATGTCTACCCATCAGGTCAAAGACCTAGATGGCCTGATAGACAGCGTGATCATTATTGACCAGGGCCGGGTATTACTTGCCGCTGATAAAGAAGAGATCGGGCAAAAGCTTTCTTTTAGTGCGAAGCGGGCCGGCGACGATACCATCATATATGGCATTGATGCACCGGGGGGCCGCATGACAGTCAGCAGGAACACCGGAGCAGAGACATCCACGCTCGATCTGGAGATGCTTTTTAACGCGGCCATTTATAACCCATCGGGCATCCGGGCTGTTTTTCAAACCCAATAAAATTGACATGAACTATATTAAAAAAATGATCGCCCTGAACCGGCGCCAGTATTTAGAGCACCGGCAGTTTTATGGCTTACTGGCACTGGCTATCGCAAGCCTCCTGTTTCTGCTCTTTTTTATTACCTGGCATTGGCGGGAGAGTTTTTCCGGCGGTGTGGGTAACGGCATTTTCCTGATCGGGTTGTTTGGTGGGGGCGCCGCATTTTCTGCATTCTTATACCAGGAACTCCGTCATCCGGCAAAAACGATCTGGCTGTTGGGCATTATTGCATCAGCCGGCCAAAAGATCACGTTATGGATCATTTATGCAGTTTTTCTCTACGGCGCCGGTTACACTGTCATATTTTACCTCATCGAAGCGTTGTTTTTCAGCATTGCAAGCGGCCCTCAGTCTGCCATGATGAAAGCAAATGTGTTCAGCAATGGTTTTTATAGCTTTTACCTGGTCTTTGTCAATTTCCAGTTATGGCTACTGGTCGGCAGCCTGACTTTCCGGAAAGGCGCACTGATCAAAACGCTTTTATTGATGGTGTTGTATTTTATCATCGCTGCAACGGGTAATGTTGTACTGATGAAAGCGATGACCGGTGAAAACAGCATTACCAGCAGTTTGCCGTTTAATTATTTCCAGTTCATTCATGACGGCGAAAATATTTATGTCTATCTGCCAGCAAGCATCCAGGCACTGATCAATGTCAGCTATAATTTTTTGCTGCCGCTGTTTCTAAGCTATATCGCCTACCTCAAGTTTACGGAAAAAGAAATCTAACCTTATGATGATCAAAAAAAGCAACCTGTTATTAGCGGCTTTCGCTGTTTTCTTTGTGGCAGCCCTTTTCGCTGCTGATCGCGAACTGGCCATACAATACCGCCGGATCGACCTGAAAGATCCTTTTAAGAATTTCGGAATGGTACCGGTCCGGCCTTACAAGGTTTTGAATATCAGCGGGGGCAATTCTTATACGGTAAGGATCGTGCAGGGAACTGCATATACCATCCGGTTAATGAATTCGAGGAAACAATTTTTTCGTATGGAACAGCACCACGATACGCTGGTGATCAATTTTACGGTTTCCAACCAGCACTACCAGTTGCCGGAACAATGCACCACCGGACTGATCCTGGCAGTTCCCGCATTGGCGATGATCAATACCTCCGGCATTAATTGTGAACTGAGTGGATTGGAACAGGACTCACTTTTGATCATACAGGAGCATGAGGCAATCCTGAGAATGAAAGATCTGAAGCTCGGCAATCTGGTCATCAATGGAAAACATTCATCGACCGCAACTTTCAGGGATAGCAACCGGACGGATACTTTGCACCTTACGCTGGACGAGGGCAGTTCCGTGGATCTGGGACCGCTCAAAGCCCGAAACATCTTAACCGAACTAAAAGGAAATGCCAGGCTGGTCGTCACTGCTGCCAATTTAAATAACTTCGTTAAATAACAAAATCAGTCAGCTTTAGAACCTTACCGGTCGGTCTACCTGATTAAGAGCTGTAATCTTTGAAACAGTTCTTCCCGGTTGCTTGCCCCAATGGGTACCTCGCCATTTTCCAGTTCAATGACATTGCCTTTGATCGCGCGGATCGCTTTAAGATTGACGATATATGACCGGTGCACGCGGAGAAACTGCTTGAGCGGAAGCAGATCTTCGAATAACTTCAGGTGCATGCCTGCGAGCAATCTTGTTTCCTTTAAATAAACCGAACTGAAATCTCTTTCCGCCTGTATATATAAAATTTGGTCATGCTCCACACGTACCAGCCTGTTATCCTGGCGGATGAACAGGTAATCCGGCTGATGTTCTGTTTCTGGTACCTGAATCTGTTTGATAGCCATTCTTTCGCTTACTTTTTGCACGGCCTGGTAAAAACGTTCAAAAGTGATCGGCTTTAAGAGGTAATCAACAGAATTGAGTTCAAATCCTTCCACCGCATATCTGGAATAAGCTGTAGTAAAAACCACCAGCGGTGGCTTACGCAGCGAGCGCATGAATTCTGTACCGGTAATGACCGGCATCTGGATGTCCAGAAAAATAAGGTCGACCTGCTGTCCGTAAAGCCCTTCATAGGCTTCGGTGGCGTTGCGGCAGCTTTTAACGAGTTCCAGTTCGGGAACGCGCTGGATATAAGTTTGCAGGATATCCCGTGCTATCGGCTCATCATCAACGATCATGCAATTGATCTTTTTCATAGGCTCAGGCATAAATTCACCAAATAATTATTTCCGTTGTTGCTGACTTCGTAACGATAGCGACCGGGATAATATAATCCGAGCCGCTTCCGCATATTGACCAGGCCAATACCGCCGGACGGACCATTCGGCCTGGCGGTGTCAACGCTATTCTCTATTTTAAAATTAATCGAATCAGGAGTGACAGTTAATACAATATCGATAAAAGCGCCCGGTTCGTCCGGCGTGAATTTAAACGCATTTTCAATCAGCGGTATAAGCAGTAAAGGGGCAATCCCGATGTCGGCCGAAATTAATGGCGGGTTAAACGTCACCCTTGTGAAATTCAACCTTACTTTTTCCAGTTCAATATAATCGGTCATCAGCTTTACTTCTTTGCTGATCGGCATAGTGTCCGCGTCGGATTCATAAAGCATATAACGCAACAATTCAGAGAGGCGGGACACCAAACCCGCAGACCGTTCCGTATCGCCGGCCATGATTAGCCCGTAAATATTATTCATTGAATTGAATAAAAAATGTGGGTTTAGCTGCGCTCTGAGAAAATTAAGTTCCAACTCCAGCTTTTCTTTTGCCAGGGTTACACTCCTCATATTGCTGCGGTAGGCATTAAGGGCGGTCTTAATACTGATTGGAATAGTTAAGGTGAGCAGCAGAAAAAATGGCGTACCAAAAGTGACCAGGCGAACGAGAACGATATTGCTCAAATCGGATTTTATAAGCTGGAAGTAGCCGGATTCCGTCTTAGCTAACCTTGCCATACAAGGTGCGCAACTGCTGATCAGAAATTTCTCGGCGATAGCATCAGAGATAGTATAAACCACCAAAAGTAACAAGATCAGCAATACACCCTGAATGTGTTGATTTTTGGCGAGATACTTTGGCCAGAGGTAGTAAACGAGGGTATAATAAAACAGGACAATAACGGCGGTGCTACAGGTGTTAAGTAAAAGCATACTGCTTACAGGAAAACCGCCGTATACATTAAACGAGATATTTGTGAGATAAAAGCGCAATCCGAGCAACACGAGCCAGAACAAACCATGCTGCAACCAGCGCAAGGCTTTGCTGGGGTTAAGAAAAAAACCGGATTGAAACATTGACATAGCTAAAGTTGCTTTTTTTAAGCGGTCTTATCAATATAAAACGACCAACGCGAAAAAAAAGCAGACAAACAGGCTACTTTTTCCAACTATGATCATATCAAAAAGTAAGTAACTCGAAAAACTTTTTTCAATGACAGGATATGACAAATTAAATATTTGATAAGCGAAAGAATGGTATAATTTTAATCAATTAGCGTTATATAACTTGTTAATGAAAATATCTTGATTCTACCCTTTGTATTTTTCAATCAAAAAGTTAACTAGTGGAGAAATTGGACTTTTTTAGGTTAGTCAACCTCATTCTGCGTGAAATATTGGGCGTTTCGGAGATATGTTACACCCTATTCCGTGGCAAAACTGACCACCTGTTTGCTGGCAAAGGAATGCAGCTCATACCTTAGCAGCATAAAAAGATAATTATATACCGATTTTCATTTAGC